>ENA-OPCA01000006-OPCA01000006.1-human-gut-metagenome-genome-assembly--contig:-NODE-6-length-206536-cov-7.576813_pt1 | contig 206536 bp, 197 predicted proteins | sample MGYA00241076_ERZ501468 | MGnify/ENA primary metagenome ERZ501468 (study PRJEB25962, sample SAMEA2042633) | human gut metagenome | biome: human gut; feature: human-associated habitat; material: faeces... | reverse complement strand
CGGCCGCGCCATCGGCGAGACCATGGCGGTTATCATGGTAGCGGGCAACCAGCCGCGACTGACCGGCAGCATGCTCAAGGGCATCCGCACCATGACGGCAAACATCGTGCTTGAGATGGGCTACGCCACCGGCCTGCACCGTGAGGCGCTTATTGCGACCGGTGTTGTGCTGTTCGTATTCATTCTGCTCATCAATCTGGCATTCTCGGTTCTCAAAAGGAGGAAGGAAGCATGACAAGAGAAGCTGTCTCTGCTGCGAAACCGGCAGTGCGCGCACAGGCAAAGACCGAAAAGGTGCACGGCGCCGCATCTGCAGCTGTGCTCAAGGGTCTGGTGTACGGCGCGGCTGTGCTGACCTTTGCGGTGCTGCTGTTCCTGATCGGCTATATCCTGGTGACGGGCATCCCGCATCTCAAGCCGTCGCTGTTCCAGTGGAATTATACCTCTGAGAACGTCTCGATGATGCCTGCCATCCTCACTACGGTTGAAACGACCGCGCTGGCACTGCTGCTGGCCGTGCCGCTCGGCCTGTTCACTGCCGTGTACCTGAATGAGTATGCCAAGCGCGGAAACAAGCTGGTAAACGTCATCCGCATCACGACTGAGACGCTTTCCGGCATTCCGTCCATCGTATACGGCCTGTTCGGCATGCTGTTTTTCGTCACCAGGCTGCACTGGGGATACTCGCTGCTGGCCGGTGCGATGACGCTGGTAATCATGATCCTGCCGCTCATCATGCGTACCGCTGAGGAAGCGCTGATGGCGGTTCCGGATTCCTACCGCGAAGGCTCGTTCGGTCTGGGCGCCGGACGTCTGCGCACGGTATTCCGCATTGTGCTGCCTGCTGCGGGTCCCGGCATCCTGTCCGGTGTTATCCTCGGTATCGGACGCATCGTCGGCGAGACCGCGGCGCTCATCTTTACTGCAGGCACCATGGCACAGATTCCCGGTCTGTTCCAGTCCGGCCGTACGCTGGCCATCCACATGTATGTGCTCTCGGGTGAGGCGCTGCACATGAACGAGGCAAATGCTACCGCAGTCGTTCTGCTGCTGGTGGTCCTGCTGATGAATACGCTTTCCGCTCTGGCAGCGAAAAAGCTGACCAAGAAGTAAATGGAGAATGAACATGGAAAATAAGATCGAAATTCACAATATGAATCTGCATTACGGCGATTTTCACGCCCTGCACGATATCAATCTGGATATCAAGGAGAATGAGATCACCGCATTCATCGGGCCGTCCGGCTGCGGCAAGTCTACGCTGCTGCGTTCGCTCAACCGCATGAACGATCTTGTGGATTCCTGCCGTATAACGGGGGATGTTTTGCTGGACGGAAAAAGCATCTATTCGCGTGATACGGATATTAATGAACTCAGAAAACGGGTGGGTATGGTTTTTCAGAAACCGAATCCGTTTCCCATGAGCATTTATGACAACATAGCTTTCGGCCCCAGAACGCACGGCATACACAAAAAGAATGCGGTTGACGAGATCGTGGAAAGATCCCTGCGCGATGCCGCTATCTGGGAAGAGACCAAGGACAGGCTGAAAAAGTCCGCGCTCGGTCTTTCCGGCGGGCAGCAGCAAAGGCTTTGTATTGCCCGTGCGCTTGCCGTTCAGCCGGAAGTCATACTTATGGATGAGCCGACGTCTGCTCTTGACCCGATTTCCACTTCAAAAATAGAAGAACTGATCGCCCGGTTAAAAGAAAAGTACACGATCGTGATCGTAACGCACAATATGCAGCAGGCGGCACGTGTTTCGGATAAAACGGCATTTTTCCTGCTCGGCGAGATCGTGGAATTTGATGAAACGGAAAAGATTTTCCATTCACCGAAAGATGAAAGAACAAAGGCGTATATCTCCGGCAGGTTCGGATAATATCTTTTGACTTTCAGGCGGTTTGGTGTTAAGATAATCTGTTGCAAAACAGGCTTTTTTTATCTGCTTTCAAACGGTATGTTTCAGATCTCAAAAGCCGCATGTATTTTTATGTAAGGAAGTAATGTATAAATGGCGCATCCCGTAAAGCATTTTATAACCATTACAAAGCACCGCCACAGAGTGATGCGGCACTGTTTTCTTGCCGGGATCCCTTTTCAGGGACTTTTTCATGATCTTTCCAAATATTCGCTTACGGAATTTATCCCCGGCGCGAAATATTATCTGGGTGACAGATCGCCCAACGAGGCAGAACGGGCGGAAAAAGGCTATTCCGCCGCTTGGCTCCACCACAAGGGCAGAAACCGCCACCATTATGAATATTGGATGGATTACAGCATGAAAACGAAACGCATGGAACCGGTTAAAATGCCGCTTAAATATGTTAAGGAAATGTTTTGTGACCGTGTTGCGGCAAGCAAGATCTATCAGGGGAAAAAGTATACGGATGCGCACCCTCTTCAGTATTACACAAATGCGAAATCCAGAATCATCATGCACCCGGAAACCGCCGCCCTGCTTGAAAAACTGCTTGTTATGCTGAAAGAAAAAGGGGAAAAGGAAACTTTTAAATATATAAGAAATTTAAAATGAAGTTCCATGTTTTCTTTTCCGCACGGAGAATCATATAAGCGGCGTGAAAACCGTAAAAAGATAGAAAAAATGCAGCCGGTTTAAGGCTGCATTTTTTGTTGTATTTATACCTGCGTTTTTTTCTTCCTGTGAATGATGAAGCGGTTGCAGGGGTAGGTCCAAAGTGTGGGAATTGCCATTCCGATCACTTTAAAAACAAGATCCCAGATGTTGCCGGTCAGGTTATGATCTGCCGCAAAAGTCTGCATGGCAGAACCGATCCAGCCGTTTGCAAAAATCGTAAACACAACCATGATGAAATAAAGCACCATGCTCAGCGCCGGGTTCGCGTCTGCCTTAAATGTTACTTTTCTGTTCAGAATAAACGCAATGGCATAGCCCACTGTTGTGGAGATCAGATATGTAAAAAGATAACCTTTTGAATTAATGCCGATCATATTCAGCGTGGGGTTGGTAATCTCCTGTGTGGTCATCGCCGCGAAAACCGTGTTTAAAAGCACCATGTGCACGATCAGCTCAATTACGGAGGATCCGCCGCCCGCAATGATGAATTTAATGAATTTCCAGATCTCAGCGTGTTTTTCAGTCCATTTTTTAAATGCGTTCTTTTTGTTTTCGTCTGCCATTGTTTTAATCCTTTCTTATAAAAATCGAATCAAAAGCACGATCACGATGATGACTGCCGCAAGAATGCCCACGGCTTTTCCGATCATTGGTATTGCCGCGTCCACTGTTTCCGGCGCCTTGCTGGACAGATAATCATATACCGGTCTTTTTACCTTGGTACCCACCAGTTCCTCAAATGTGCGTGTATAGGTTTCATATTCGCCGGGTCTGTCCTCATCCAGCGTGATGATCCGAACCCCGCGTTTCGTTCTGTTGCCGTACACATTGAATCCGCTGGACTGCGTGAATCCGAGATCTACATTTTTATATCTGCCTACAAAACTGTTTTTGTGGTCGTGACCTACAAAAACGGCCATCACATCGCCTTTTTCGGCAATCGCGTCAAACTCGCCTGTATTTTCATTGGGAATGGAGGGCGGTTCGCACAGCATATCGCCTTTGCGGCAGGTGTCGCCCAGAATATAATATTCGTTTTTATGGGTGCGGAATGCGCGTATAGCGCCCTTGTGCGATTTTTTAACCCGCTTTAAAACATGATAGTATTCACACAGCGGAATATGCTGAAATACGATTGAAGGCACATACGCGCCGTTCTTTTCTTTGAGTTTCTCTCTTGTCTTTTTGTACCAGTCAATGATTTTTGTGTCAAACGGCTCATATCCGCCGCCTTTTGCGTCTGTGCCGCTGTCAAACAGATACAGGCAAAACGCGTCTTTGCTGCCGTCAGAGGATTGGATCGGAATACAGCAGGTGCCGCCGCCGTCAATACCCTTTGCCTGTTCGCCTATGCAGTTTGGCAGGGATTTATAAATGTGTTCAAACTGGTCTTTGTTTGAGATACCCACCTGCCTGTCGTGGTTTCCGAACGTAACGGCAAACGGTATGCCGCGTTTCGTTACCGGTTCCAGCAGTTTTTTGATCGTTGCCGCCACGGCATTTTCCAGTTCTTTGCCCTTGCCGCGGTAGGTTATGCCGTAGCCTTTGATCTGATCACCCGTGTAAACAACCAGATCCGGTTTTTCCGTTTCTATTGCCGCCTCAAGCAGCGCTATTGTGTCCGGCGATACCGCAGGGATCTCCTGCATATCGGTGATCTGCATGATCTTGAATTTTTTGCCTTTGTTGAATTTCATAATGTGAATCACCTTAGCCTTTCTGCCACAATTTTTATAAAATCATCAACGCCTTTGCGTGGCAGAACAAGGCATCAATGGCAATCCGACTATTCTGATTAAGCGCGATGCCATCTGTCAGCGGCTCATGCGCTTACTGCGCGGGATAAAAGATTCCCGCATGCAGGCTGAAAAAAGCACGGCAGGGTCATTCTTCCGCCGTGCTTTGCCGCACCGGCGAAAAGAAATTATTGCTGATTGCCGGGCGCGTCGTTTTTCGGCGCGTTCGCTTGGCTGAAATTCTTATTTTCCGTCGGTGGGGTGTAATATGGGTTTGTGTTGTTGTTTAAAACTTCGGTTTCTTTGCCGGAAACGCCTGCGTTCGGCGCGCCGTTATTCCACTGCGCCGTATTCGTGTTCTGCGGCTCAAACGGCATATGGCTGCCCGGCTGCGGCTGTTGGGTATAAGAGGGCGGATTTCCTGCGCCACCGTTTGTCCACTGATTCGGCGCGGGCTGATATCCCGCTCCCGCCTGCGGGTTTTGCGGATTATAATAAACATTCGGCTGGTTTGCAGGATAATACGGATTCTGCGGCATGGCAGCCGCGTATGCTTTTGCTTTTACCTGCTTGTTGATCCCAACGATCAGCAGCACGATACCAACAGCGAAAACAGCGGCAAAGATCACCGTTATGATGTTTTTGAATGCTTTTTCTTCGGCAAGCGCGTTCGGGAATGCGGACGGGCCTTCGCAATAATAGGTGAATGCAACGCCCGAATCTGTGATACCCGGCAAAATATCACTGCAGGTGTCCATCGCGTCATGGTAAAATGAAATGACATCGGAGTCCAGCGTTGTCATGGAATCCGCGGTTGCGCACAATTCAATATAAAGATCGCCTATATACTGCGTATCGTCGTTGGAATAGTTATCTAATTTTTCATAGATATCCATGCCCTCATCCACATACAGAGATGCAAAGCGTATATCTTCATTATTTTCACCTGCGAACGCAATCAGATAATAATCGATATCAATATCTACATCGCTTTCCACGTAACTGTATTTATCCACAACAAGAACATTGCCCAGATCATATACATCGTTTATGTCTGAAGAGATAACGCCGGTATAAGGCTTCAGTTCGGAACTGCCGGATATCAGCAGACCGAAAGTAACGAATGCCCCGAAAAGGATTAAGATGATCCCGATTACAATAAATGCGACGCCGCCTTTTGCTTTGTTCATAGGGTTCTCCTCTTTCAGTTCAGATGATTATTTTACCTCTGCGCTGCCGCCGTTGTTTGCGGAGGCAATACCGATCCAGCTTCTGCCGGGGTTGAGTTTGATCTCGCTGCCGTCTGCGGCGGTGCAGGTCAGTTTGCCGTTGTTTACGCTCCAGTTAAAATCCACAACGGTTCCGGCGGAGGCAAGTTTGCCCGTACCGCTGGTCAGTTCGTAGTTGCAGTAGGTTTCCGTTCTGCCGGTGCCGTTATAATTGTCTTTATCTATATACTTTGTGTCTGCAAATAAAACGATGATATTTTTAAAACTTACCTGCTGCTCAAAATCAGACTGATTCTGATACACCTGTTCAGCCGTGTTATATGTAAACGTGTGGCTGTTGGTGCGGGAGGAGAATTTCACCGTCATGCTGTTGCATGCCGTTGCGGAAACGGCGGCGTCTTTTTCGTTGAATTTCAGGGCGGAAAATCTGCTCTCGTCCAGATCTGTTCTGTACTCTTTCTTTTCGATTGCCGCCATCAGGTTTTGGCCCTCCAGCACGGCGTTATGCGGGCTTGCCTTATCCTTTGTGCGGGTAAAGCAGGAAGAGGTGCTCATGCCGTCAATATTATCCACATTCATGCTGTCTATAATATCATCCGCGCCGGTGTAGCTGCCTTTGCTGTGGCTCTCTCCGAAATGAATAAAAATGGAATCAAATAATTGTGAAAATTCAACAAAACTCGGTCTTGCGGAACGTGTTGGCCCAACCTGGTCCGGCAGATCAGTCATATCCGCGTAAAACCAGAGCATTCGAGTGATGCCGCCCTCTACTTCGCCTTCAAAAATAATGTCAGGTGTGTCCATATTATACTGCGGGCGCGCCTGGGGGGAATTTTCAACCACAACCGCAACAGGCCTTTTGCCGACGGCGGATTCGTTGTAGTTCGCCTCGCCTGTCAGCGGATTGGTGATCACAACGGGCGCGGCCGTTGTTGTAATGGTTGTTTCGGGCGCAGCGGTGGTTTCTTCTTCCTTTTCGTAAAATACCCCGAAATAAACGGCAACCGCCACGGCAATTACAAATACAGCCGCGATCACGCCGATCAGTATTTTTTTCTTTGCAGGATTTTTCACGTATTCCACCTCTTCTTCCTCGTATTCGTCTTTATAATCATTTATGCTTTTTTTATTCGTTACCGGAAGTTCGTTTAATGCCGGTTCCAGCGGTTTTTCCTCTTCCTTTACATTGCTTTCCTTTGCTTTCTCGGTATCTTCCGCGGCGCTTTTTTCCTCTTCGGAAGATGCTTTAGAGCCTTTGATCTCGCTGAGTATCTTGTCTATCTCATCGTCTTTGTCTGCCATTTTGTTTCCTCTTTTCAAAATAAAATTACCAGTCTATTACATCATAACATATATTAAGCCGAATTGCACTATGTTTTTTTATTTTGTTGATTTTATACACAATATATAGTAAAATTATATCAATAAATATGAGGAAGTTTTAAACATGTCCAAAGCCATACCTGTAATCATTACAAATTCAAATGTTTTGCTTTATGATGAGGAAAGCGGGGAATTTAAGCCGTTTTCCCTGCCCGGAGTTGCAAGCCGGCCGAATATTCCGTTTTATCATTTTTACGCAAAAAAAATTGCAGAGGGCCAGCATTATTTTAAAGAATTCGTAAAGAAATACTATCAGCGCAAGCCGTCAAAAAATATTCTTGCGATCATTGTGCCGGATGATACCAGCCCGCTTGAAAGCATTTTCATCAACGAATTTTTCGTAAATTCCGGTGCGTGCAAAGCAGTAGCGCAGATGACGATGGGGCAGGCCCTGCAAAAGGATATTACACAGTATATCTCCGTTTCCAAATCCAGCCGAAATATCGTTTTGCAGTATATCAGAAACAATGAGATCCAGGCGTCCAGATATTACGACTGCAACACTTATGATACAGAGCGTATCAAAGAGGATGCCAAACGCCTGCATATTGATATTGAATATGAGAACACGCCGGTTTTCGTAAATAATTTTAATCTCAATATGGATGATTTTTTCGATATGGGCGAAGTCATTACGCCAAAGCAGTTTATGGATAAAATTGCTGTGATAGATGTAGAAAAAATTTAAAACCGCGGAATAAAAAAATCACCTTTACGAAAAATAGCAGTGAGAGGTGATTTTTTATGAAAAAAAACAAAAAGCAAAACGCAAACCATAACGGCAAAGAAGTGCAAAACAGCAAAAAAGTGATTGATCTGACTTCGTATATCAGCCCGGATATGGTAAACAGCGATACGTTCGGCAGTTATACCGGCACCACCCGCAATACGTATGAAACGGGCGAATATGAAGAGCCGGAGCAGGACGCGGACGATCTTTAAACTCTAAATTAAAAAAGGCGGGAAAGATGTTTGCTGCATCTTTCCCGCCTTTTCACTTGCCTTTACCCGAACAGGATCGCAGCGCCGAGGCTGAGCGCCAGAATCCCGGCGCAGACGGCGGCAAGCAGATCCGCCGCTTTCGGCGAAAGGTTTACCCCGGCGTACAGACCGCCGTTCTTTTTTTCGTTCTTTTTACTGTTGTTTTCCATAACCGGCTTTATCTCCTTGTAAGATATTTGCGCATATCGATCGCGCACGCTGCAAGAATGATTGCGCCTTTGATCACATACAACATGTTTGCCGAAACGGAAAGAAAATTCAGCCCCACAAATATGAGCTGCAGCAAAAGCACGCCGATCACGATGCCGCTTATTTTTCCCGTGCCGCCAACAAAGGATACCCCGCCTATGACGCAGGCGGCGATCGCGTCGCTCTCATAGGTCAGCCCGGTGTTTGCGGAGCAGGAGGCAATCCTTGCGCCCTCTATGAAACCGGTTATGCCGTAAAGCGCGCCGGCAAGCACAAATACGCCCACTATCGTTGCAAAAACATTTACACCGGATACGTTTGCCGCCTCCTCATTGGAACCCACGGCAAACATGTTTTTTCCGAATTTTGTTTTGTTCCATATTACCCACATGATCACGGTTAATGCGGCGGAATACAGCACATATTTCGGAACCGCCACACCGCCGATCGTAAACAACGTACCGCGTATGAATTCCGTATAGGAACTGTCCAGCCCGGAAAGGGTCTGCCCGTTGTTGGTGCCGATCATCAGATACATCAGAACCAGGCCGAATACGATCAGTTGCGTAGAAAGGGTAACGATAAACGGATGCAGTTTGAATTTGGCAACGAAAAAGCCGTTTACCAGCCCCACGGCAGCGCCAATTGCAATCACGATCAAAAAAACCGCCCAAAGCGGCATTACGCCTAAGTTCGGGAACATTTTGTTTTGATAATCCGCCATCTGCAAAAGTGACGCGCCCACGCAGGCGGTAAGCCCCACAACGCGGCCGGCGGAAATATCTGTGCCGGTCAGAACGATGCAGCCCGCCACACCTAACGCGATGGGCAGTTTGGATGCCGTTAGGGAGAGGATGTTTATGACGGAAGACAGCGAAAGAAAGGACGGCACTTTAATCGCTATAAAGATGATCGCAACGGCAATGATGATATACATGGCGTTGTTTAAAATAAAATCAAGGATGCTGCGGCGCCTGTCCGCGGCAGGCATTGCCTTGAGTGCGCCTAAAGGCGTATCTTTATTGGATTCAGGCATATGGATCTCTCCTTACACATATTTTGCGGCAAGCGCCATGATCTCCTCCTGCGTGGCGGTCTTTGCGTTTGCTTCTCCGGCAAGCCTGCCGCCGCTCATAACCAGAATTCGGTCACACACACCAAGCAGTTCCGGCATTTCGGAGGATACCATCAAAACCGTCTTTCCGCGCGCGGCAAGATCATTGATCAGTTTGTAGATCTCGTATTTTGCGCCCACGTCTATGCCGCGCGTCGGCTCGTCCAAAAGCAGCACGTCCGGCTCGGTCAGCAGCCATCTGCCCAGAATAACCTTTTGCTGGTTTCCGCCGGATAGCACACCGATCTTCGTTTCCTGCCCCGGTGTTTTGATTGTTAAGGCGCCGATCAGTTCGTCAACGCTTTCTTTCATTTTTTTATCGCGCAGAAACGGACCTGCCGCAAATCGTTTCAGGCTGGATATAACGGCGTTTTCGCGGATATTTAGTATGGCAAAAATACCCGTTGCCCTGCGTTCCTCCGTAAGCAGCGCGAATCCGTTCTTTACGGATTCCCTGGCGTTTCTGTTTTTCACTTCGGCGCCGCACAGGTATATGTTTCCGCTTTTTCTTGTGTTTATTCCAAAGATCGTTTCAAGCAGTTCCGTGCGGCCGGAGCCGTCCAGCCCGGCAATACCCAGTATCTCTCCTCGCCGCGCTGTGAAAGAAACAGGATAAAGCCTTTTGTACTGCGCGCTTAAGTTGTTCACGGTCAAAAGAGTCTCGCCCGGAGCATTCGTTTTTTCGGGATATCTGTTTTTTAGTTCACGCCCCACCATTAGTTTTATGATCTCGTTTGTGGTCAGTTCTTCGGCAGGTCTTGTGGCGATATGTTTTCCGTCCCGCATAACGGTCACGTCATCAGATATCCGCAGGATCTCCTCCATTTTGTGTGAAATATAAATGATCCCGCAGCCTTTTTTCTTGAGCGAATCAATGATCTGAAACAGTTTTTCGGCTTCTGTGTCTGTCAGTGAGGAAGTTGGCTCGTCAAAAACGATCACGCGGGCATTGTAGGATACGGCTTTTGCAATTTCTGCCATCTGCCTTTGGGAAACGGATAGTTTCCCCATAATGGTTTTGGGGTCTATATTCAGCCCAAGCGCGTCAAACACCCGTTTCGTTTCTTCATACATTTTTTTCTCGCTGGTAAACGGTAAAAATTTAGATACGGTCGGGAGTCTGCCGAGCCACATATTATCCATCACGCTGCGTTTCAGCGCCTGGTTCAGTTCCTGGTGCACCATGGCAACGCCGTTTTCAAGCGCTTCTTTTGAATTTTTAAAACTGATCTCTTTGCCGTCCAGAAAAATTCTGCCGCTGTCTTTGGAATACACCCCGAAAAGGCATTTCATCAGCGTGGATTTTCCGGCGCCGTTTTCTCCCATAAGGGCGTGAACCGTGCCCGCTCTTACGCTGAGCGAAACACCGTCCAGTGCCTTTACACCCGGAAAACTTTTTGTGATCCCTTCCATTTTCAGAAGTATATTGCTGTTGCTCATTTCATAAACACTTCCGTTTTATTCTCCCGTATATGCCGAATAGGGCACATTTACCCTCCAGCTGCCCACGATATTGCTGCTGTCTATATTGGTTAGCGGCGGGGAAGCGGTGTTGAAATTATCCAGAATGGTCTTGATTGCCTGCGCCATCCCTTCGCCGTCCTGCTTGATTGTGCCTGCCATGGATCCGTCTGCAATCTTGGCTTTTGCTGCGTCTGTTGCGTCTACGCCGAAAACGGGTATGGTGATGCTGCCGTCTCCTTTGTTATAGCCTGCGCTTTGCAGCGCGGATACTGCGCCCAGCGCCATTTCATCATTATTTGCGATCACAAGTTCCACCATATTGTTGTTTGCCGTGCTGTGGCGCGCCAATATGGTGCTCATATAATTTGTAGCCGCGGCGGAGGACCAGTTGCCGTCCTGATCCACAAGGTATTGGTTTTCGTTTGCGGCGTCATAAAATTCAATTGGCGGTTTTCCTGCATTTTCCAAAATTGCATTGCAGTCTTCAACAGCATACTGTGTTCGCGCGATTGCCTCCAGATTTCCCTCCTGCCCCTTAAACAGCACATAACTGATTTTGCCGTCGCCGTTCAGGTCATAAGCGTCATAATTTTGCAGCAGGTAATTCCCAATCATCTCGCCCTGCATGTGGCCGGCCATTTCATAATCCGTGCCGACAAACACACATTTATCATAGCTTGTTACCACACTTTCGTCCACGGAGCGGTTAAAGAAGATTACCGGGATGTTTTGCGCTCTTGCAAGGTCAACGATATTCTGCGCCGCGTCGTTAGAACCGGTGTCCACCACGTTTACAACCAGCGCGGAGGCGCCTTTCGCAATTGCTGTGTGCACCTGTTCCGTTTGTGTGGTCTGGTTGCTGTTTGCGTCATAGTCGTTATAATTCAGCCCGGCGTCGCTCAAAATTTTGTCAAGTGATGCGCGCACACCGGAAATATAGGTGTCGCTGAACGTGTAATACAGTACGGATATCTCTCCCTGCGCCGGAGTGCCGGAACATGCGCTGAGGCAGAATACTGCCAGCGATAAAGAGAGAATCAGTGCTAAAACTTTTTTCATAAGGATCCCTCGCCTGTTTTTCTGAATGGTAAAGCAAAGGTTTCGTTTGCCTTTCATATTTAATATTGCCAATAATTTTTTGATGAAACATTCTATTTTTCGCTTTTGCAAATTTAATACGCTGCGCTTTAAGGCAAACAAAAAAACGCCCCGCGTCAGCGAAACGTTTTTTGCGTATTATACTATTCAAAAAGGTGCGTTTTGTTTTCTTATTTGTCGGTGGGTTTGGAAAGCAGTTTTCTTCTGTATGCGCTGGGCGAACAGCCGGTTTTTCTCTGAAAAGTGGAAGAAAAATGGTAGGCGCTGTAATAGCCGAGCGCGTCCGCTATATCAATGATGGGCATGGAAGTTTTTTCAAGTATTTGTTTTGCCTTTTCTATTTTTAAATCGGATATGTACTGCTTGGGCGAAACATGCAGCGTATCGTTAAAGATCTGATGAATCCTGCGGGAGGATACGTTAAAGAAATTCGCGATCTCCGTAACGGTCAGGCGCGAATACAGTTTTTGCTGGATATAGGCGCACACTTCGGAAAGCTTTACGCTGTGTGTTGCCGATCTCGGTTTTTCAATACGTTTCAGGGTAAGGTTGTAATAATAATGTGTGAATACGGAATTAATATATTCTATCTCGCTCGGAAACTGCCTGCCTATGTCAAGAAGTTCGGTGAACAGTTCCCTTTCGTGTTCTGAAAATTCCGCTGGGTAGGTTTTTTCTGTTTTAATGCCCGGTGTGGTCTGGTAAAGAAAATCCACCCAATAATAATTCCAGATCTTTTTTGTGCTTCTGTATTCCTTGATGCGGTCTCTTTTGATAATCATATAGGTGTTTTCAGGCAGAATGATCTTGCTGCCGTTTATCGTTTCAAGGCAGCCTTCCCCGTCCACGGTGCGCACAAAGCAATACATGTTTTTCAGGGAAAGGGCGTCTTCCTGAAGTTCATATCTGTAAAATTCGTCCGCCTCAACGCACCATGCTGCGGCAACGGCGTTTCTATCTTTTGGCAGAATCAGATTTGAAGTGTAAAACCATGTGCATTGATACATATTTATCACCCTTAAAAATTTATCAAAATGAAGAATATGCCCGTATTTCCGCTTTTTATATTTTTTATACGGTTTTTTGTATTGCCTGATCACGGCAAATATTATATTATAAAAGCGCAGTAAAGGATGAAATAATCTGTAAAACCTAACATTTTCAAGTTGAAACATAAAATAAAATTCTATTTTTTACAGATAATTTCCTTTTAAAGCATCAATTATGATATATGAATTTAAAATCGGTCTGGAAATTGAATCCGATTTTCAATTTCGCTTTATTATAGCATAATTTGCTCAAAATGAACACAGATATTAGAAAAAATTTATAATTAAACGAAAAATCTTGGCTTAATTTTTAAAAGAGGTTGCTTATGAAAATTTTTTATGCAAACAGAAAGATTCAATTCCGCCATTTTTCCGATCTTTCGGCTTTAAACGGTCTGATTTCTGCCGAAGATCTGAAATTGTGTGTGCCGGCGCAGGAAAATTTTGTGATTCAGTTTATTGTTCTGCCGGAAAAGGAAAAAGCAATCCGCTCTGTTTCGGTAAACGGTGAAATGGACGCAGTTTGCGTGAATACGCAGGGCGTTGATAAATTCGGAAAACCGTTTTCGCAAAAAATCTGTTTGCGAAAAGAGCATATCCAGCCCGTTTTTGTGATTATAAAGGCGGATGCGGCAAACGAAGGCAGCACCAAGACTGCCGAAGTGGTCTTTGATACGGATCAGGGTGTTCAAAAGATAAAACTGACGGTGGATTTTACGGGCGAATATGTGCCGAACGGCGGTTTTAACGATATTACCCGCCTTTCGCGCCTGCTTTGGCTCAATTCTTCACGGTTTTTGGACAATACGGTTGTGGAGCCGTTCACGGAGCCGGAAATCACGGGAAGTAAGATCCGCATTCTCGGCAGAGAGATATACATAGCGGAAAGCGGTCTTGTAAAAAATGCGGAATATTATTTTGATGAAGGCGTGAATCTTACGAATGATGTGCGCGGCTCGCTTTTTGCTTCGCCATTGGAGTTCAGCGTCGGGAAAGAGGAGATCGTCTATTCCGGCATGACTTTGGAGAAAAACGGCGGCAGCGTTTCGATTTCCGCGAGCGGCGAATCTGCCGGTCTTCAAGTGAAACTTGCCGGGATATTGCATTATGAGGGATCTGTGGATTACAAGATCTTGGTTACGGCAAAGCAGGATTTTTCTTGCAGCAACATCAGCCTGAAAGCCAAGATCAATGCTTCGTGCGCGCAGTTTATAAACGGGCTCGGCGCTTACGGCTCGTATGCGCACAATATCCGCTATAAGTGGGAGGAAACGAAGCAGCAGGACACGTTTTATGTTGGCGCAGTCAATGCCGGCGTGCGCTTTAAATGGAAAGCGCAGGATTATGTGCGCCCGCTGGTAAATATCTATTATAAAAATCTGCCCTTGCATATTCCGACAGAAACCTGGGATAACGGCGGCAGGGGCGGCATCCGGTTTGAAACCGGCAAGGAGGTTTGCGTGCTGGACGCGTATACCGGCGCTTTCAGAATAAAAGCAGGGGAGAGCCTCAGTTTTGATTTTGAACTGCATTTTACACCGTTTAAACCCGTGGATTACAAAAAGCACTATGCCGTTCGGCACAGCCATTATAATAATCTGAAAAACGGGTATAAACAGGTGGATGAGGCAGCCGGACTTGGGCTCAATTATGTAAATATCCACCACGGCAGCGAATACCATCCTTTTATCAATTATCCTTTTATAGAAACGGAAAATCTGAAACATCTGGTGCAGTATGCCGCGTATAAGGATATAGGCGTAAATGTGTATTACACCGTTCGGGAACACAGCAATCATATGGCGGAGGTCTTTGCGTATAAAGCGCTTGGCGATGAGATCATTTACCGCAAAAACGGGGACGGCCATTCGTGGTGGAAAGGTGTTCCGGAATGGCTTACGGAATATTTCGGCGATACGATCCTTCCCGCCTGGCGCGTGTATTACAAACACGGCAAATATAAAGGCGACGCGGATATCTCCTTTATCGTGCGCCCGGATTCCCGATTGGATAACTACTATATAGAGGGGCTGGACTGGCTCATTAAAAATATCGGGATCAAGGGAATTTATATTGATGATACTTCGCTGGACAGAACTACGGTGGAACGGGCCAAGAAAGTGCTTGCGCAAAACGGCGGCATGATCGATATGCATATGTGGAATCACGAGGAGCCGCGGGCAGGAGACACCAGCTGCATGAATTTGTATACGGAGATCCTGCCGTTTCTGGATTCCCTTTGGATCGGCGAGGGGTATGCCTATAAAAAACTTTCTCCCGAATATTTGCTTATGGAGGTCTCGGGCATTCCTTACGGCAATGCCAGCCAAATGCTGGAGGGCGGCGGCGAGCCGTTTATCGGCATGCTCTATGCCATGAACAACCGTTATGGCTGGGGTGTGAAAAACGCGCACCATATCTATAAACTGTGGGATGATTTCGGTATAGAAGACAGTGAGATGCGTGGCTGGTGGCATTCGCAGAATCCCGTTTGCACGGGAAATGACGAGGTAAAGGCAACCGTCTATCTCAAAAAAGGCAGCGCCCTGATCTGTATGTATAATTTCGGCAGACACGCTGCTTATATCAGGCCTCGAATCCAGGAAACCCTTTTGGGATTTTCTCCGCGCACGGCATTTCGGCCGCATATCGGCACGATCCAGCATGGCGGCAGAGCGGATCTGCACAAAGGGCTGCGTTTGGGCGCAAAAAAAGGTATGATCTTGGAAGTGAAAGCATAAACTGGGGGCGTTTTCTATGAGCAAAATAGACGAATACCTTGAAAAGGTTGATGAGGTAATAAAAAACGGCAAATTTAAGGATAACTGGGAAAGCCTTTCGCAGTTTAAAACGCCGTCTTTTCTGCGTCAAAAAAGATTCGGCATCTTTATTCACTGGGGCGTGTATTCCGTTCCCGCGTTCGGCAACGAATGGTATCCGCGCAGAATGTACATAAAAGGCGATCCGTGCAATCGCTACCATGCCAAAACATACGGCATGAATTTTGAATACAGAAATTTTATTGAAAGATTCAGGCCGGATCAGTTTGATGCCGCGGAATGGGCCAAACTTTTTAAAGCCAGCGGAGCAGGCTATATTATGCCGGTGGGCGAGCATCATGACGGCGTAAAATTGTACGCAAGCGATCTGAACCGCTGGAATATGATGGAACTTAACGGCAGGGATTATATGGCGGAGCTCCACGATGCGTGCGATCAGGAAGGGCTCGGCTTTATGATCAGCAATCACCGTGCGGAACATTACTGGTTTATGAACGGCGCGCGCAGATATTATCCGCAGTCTGAGTGCGCCAAGGGGCTTTATCCGGATCTTTACGGGCCGGCTTATGTGCCGCCCAGCGGTCATATTCATAAAACGGATAAGGAGATTACCGCTACGGAAGAGTGGCTCAGAGACTGGCTTGCCACCGCCTGTGAAATGATTGACCGGAACCGCCCGAGCGCTGTCTATTTTGACTGGTGGATTCAAAAAAGCGAATTCCGCCCGTATGTAAAAAAGTTCCTTGCCTATTACTATAACCGCGGCATAGAATGGGGCAAAGAGGTGTGCGTCTTTTATAAGGTGGGCGCAATTTTTGACGGCTGCGCCGTGTTTGACGTTGAACGCGGGCAGACGGACGGCGCCTTAGGAAAGATCTGGCAAAACGATACCGCCGCGGCAAAAAATTCCTGGGGATATACGCAGGGCAATCAGTTTAAAACCGTGGGCGAGATCCTGAGAAATATGATTGAAGTTGTTGCCAAAAACGGCTGCTTTATGCTGAATATAGGCCCCAAGGCGGACGGCACTATATGCGATCAGGAAAAGCGTATTCTGCTGGATATCGGCAAATGGCTCCGGGTAAACGGTGAGGCGATCTACGGTTCGTATCCGTTTGAGGTGTGCGCGTTTGAGGGCAGAAAAAGCAAAAACGGCTCGTTTAAGGAAAACAAAACGTTTCGCAACGGCGATTACTGCTTTACCGTAAAGCCGGGAAAAATCTTTGTGTTTCCCCTGGCGGAAACACTGCCGCAGATCCTTAAAATCAAAAGCCTGCGGTTTGCCGGCGAGGGCGGCATAAGGTATGATATAAAATCCGTCAGGATTCTGGGGCAGAGCCGGGAACTACCCTATAAACAAAGCGAAAAACGTTTTGAGATCACCCTGCCGTCTAAAATGAAAAATGATATTCCAATCTGTATTGAAATCAATGTGGAATGATCTGCAAGATCCGCTTTCCGAAAAGAGGGCGGATCTTTTCTTTTTTTGGTATTGACAAACGCACGCTTTAGGAGTAATATAACAGTGTAATATAACGCTGTTATATTTTTTTGAGGGAGCAGAAATATAGTGGAAAAAGAACTTTCAACGCTTCAGGTTATTCTGATAACCGGTAAAAACGAATTTATGGAAAAAGGCTATTCCGGCGCTTCTCTGCGCAATATTGCCCGTGAGGCGGGCGTTACCACCGGCGCTTTTTACGGCTATTTTAAAAGCAAGGCGGAGCTTTTTGACGCGCTTGTAAGCAATGCGTATCATGATTTTCTGGAAAGGTATTGCCGCGCGCAAAAGGAATTTGCGGATCAGCCTTATGAAAAGCAGGCGGTCTCCGTGGGTGAGATATCCGGCGAATGTATGGTGGATCTGCTGAATTACGCGTATGATCATATAGACGCGTTTAAGCTGATCCTCTGCTGTTCAAAGGACACCAAATATGAGCGCCTGATCGATGATATGGTGGATATTGAGGTGAATGCCACGCATGAATACATAAAAGTGCTGCGCAGTATGGGCAAAAACGTGCCGGATATTGATCCGGTGCTGGAACATATTCTGATTACCGGCATGTTTAATGCTTTTTTTGAAATGATCATTCATGATATGCCAAGGGCGCAGGCTCAGGAATATTTAAAAGAAATGCGCGCTTTTTATACCGCCGGTTGGTTTAAGATCATGGGGCTTGCGCCGTAAGATCTGTTTCACTTTTTCAGGGGCGAGCAGCCTCTGTTTTTAAAGCCATGAGTTAGGCATCCCTAACTAAATAAGGAGGATACAAATGAAAAAAGAATCTGATTTAAAGCGCCTGATGGGCTATGCAGGGAATCATAAATACCTTACCTACGCTTCGTGGGCGCTGTCCGCCGTCAGCGCACTGGTCGCCCTTGTGCCGTTCCTTTATATCTGGCGCATTATCCATGAAGTGATCCGGGTGGCGCCGGATTTTTCACAGGCGCGGCATTTAACGCAATATGGCTGGAGCGCTGTGCTTTTTGCCGTTCTTTCCGTTCTGATCTATATCGCGGGGCTGATGTGCTCGCATATCTCCGCATTCCGCGTGGCGACTAATATCAGAATTGCCGCCATGCGCCATATCGTGGAATTGCCGCTGGGTCTGGCGGAGCGATTCGGCAGCGGCAGGCTCAGAAAGATTGTGAATGAATCCAGCGCCGCAACGGAAAATTATCTTGCGCATCAGTTGCCGGATAAAGCCGGCGCAATCGCAACGCCGCTTGGCCTGCTTGTTTTGCTCTTTGTGTTTGACTGGCGGCTCGGGCTGCTCAGTCTTGCGCCGGTGGCGCTTGCCTTTATCATTATGATGTTTATGACGGGGAAAAGCATGGCGCGCAAAATGAAAGAATATCAAAACGCGCTGGATGATATGTCTAACGAGGCGGTTGAGTATGTGCGGGGCATACCGGTTGTTAAAACATTTGGGCAAACGGTGTATTCCTTTAAAAAATTTAAGGATTCCATAGAAAAATACCGCGTTTGGGTCATTGCTTACACCAAACAGCTCCGAACCCCGATGATCTTTTACACTGCCGCGGTAAACGGCGTATTTGTTTTTCTTACCGCAGGGGCGCTTTTGTTTACCCAAAACGGCATTACGGGTGCGTTTCTCGTGAACCTGATCTTTTATATCATCATAACGCCGGTGATTTCCGTAACGCTTACGAAAATCATGTTTCAAAGTGAGAATGCCATGATCGTAAGCGACGCTTTGCAAAGAATAGACAGCGTTTTGGATCTGCAGCCGCTGCCCCAAACGAAAAAACCGGCGTTTATGCGTGATTCTTCCGTTGCGCTGCAGCATGTAACATTCAGTTATGACGGAAAGACTGATGTGATTAAAGACGTATCCATTTTTGTGCCTGCCGGCAAAACCGTGGCGCTCGTCGGCCCCTCCGGCGGCGGAAAGAGCACGCTTGCAAATCTGATTGCAAGATTTTTTGATCCCCAAACCGGCAGTGTGCAGATCGGCGGCGTAAACGCAAAGGATATACCGAAAAGCGAACTGATGAACGCGGTTTCTTTTGTGTTTCAAAACAGCAGACTCATTAAGGCGTCCGTTTTGGAAAACGTGCGCCTTGCTAGGCCTGCCGCAAGTGAAGATGAGGTGCGAAAAGCGCTGGAGACCGCGCAGTGTTCGGATATTATAGAAAAGCTGCCGAACGGGATGCATACTGTGATCGGTGAAAAGGGCGTCTACCTTTCCGGCGGGGAACAGCAGCGGATCGCGATCGCCCGTGCCGTTTTAAAAGACGCACCTATCATTGTGCTGGATGAGGCAACAGCATTTGCGGATCCGGATAATGAAACAAAAGTGCAGGCGGCCTTTTCTAATCTTGCCAAAGGCAAAACGGTGATTATGATCGCGCACCGGCTTTCCACCGTTGTAAACGCAGATCAGATCTATGTTGTGAAAGACGGGAAAATCGTGCAGAGCGGCACTTTTGAAGAACTCAGCGGCAGTAACGGTCTGTTTGCCGAGATGTGGAAGGATTACTGTACTTCCGTGAACTGGAAAGTAGCAGGGAGGGCTGAAAAATGATCAAAAAACTGCAAAGAAAATTTGCACTGTCTGAGCAGGGCGCAAAAGATCTGATCAAAGGCTGCCTTGCCTGCGCCGCGCAGAATATCTCGTTTATGATACCGGTGGGTATTTTATATTATCTTGTTTGCGATCTTTATGCGGGTGGCATTTCAAGGGGCAGAACGGCGTTTTACATTGCCGGCTGTGTTATATGTGTACTGCTGATCATCATGACCACTTATTTTCAGTATAACGCCACTTATTTTGCAACGTATAAAGAAAGCGGTGTGCGCAGGATCACGCTGGCGGAAAGGCTGAGAAAGATTCCGCTTTCGTTCTTCGGTAAAAAGGATCTTGCGGATCTTACCAGCACCATTATGGCGGACTGCACGTTTCTGGAACAGAGCTTTTCTCACTTTGTGCCGGAACTCTTTGGAGCAATCGTTTCCACTGTTCTTGTGGGGATCGGGCTGCTCATCTATAATCCTGTTATGGCGGCAGCGGCGCTTTGGGTGCTGCCCGTTTCCTTTCTGATTGTAGCGCTGTCCGCAAAAGTGCAGGAAAAACTGAATCAGAGATCCATGGATGCCAAAATGGCGTGCGCGGACGGTATTCAGGAATGCATAGAGTCACTCAGTGATCTTAAGGCAAACAATGCGCAGTACCGTTATCTCAGCGGGCTTGAAAAGAAGATCCGCGCGGTGGAACAGCGGCTGATCCTAACCGAACTCGGCACAGCGGTGTTCGTGGTTTCGGCAGGGCTTTGCCTGAAACTCGGCATCGCTACCGTTGCGCTCGCCGGCTCGGCGCTGCTTTTGAAAGGTGAACTCAGCGTGCTGGATCTGTTTATGTTTTTGCTCGTCGTCTCCCGCCTGTATGATCCGCTGCAGAGCGCCTTGCAAAATCTGGCGGCAATCATAGCAACCAATACCAATGTTTCCAGAATGAATGAGATTCTGGATCATCCGCTCCAGACCGGTTTTAAGGAACTGACCAATCAAAACTGCGATATTTGTTTTCAGAATGTGCAGTTTGCTTACAATACCGGCAAAACCGTTTTAAAAGATGTTTCCTTTACGGCAAAACAGGGCGAGGTTACGGCGCTCGTCGGCCCGTCCGGCGGCGGTAAAACCACGGTATCCCGCCTCGCCGCGCGGTTCTGGGATATCAACGGCGGCAAGATCACCGTGGGTTCCATGGATATCTCCAAGATCGATCCGGAAACGCTGATGTCGCTTTATTCTATCGTTTTTCAGGATGTTACGCTCTTTGATAATACGATTCTGGAAAATATCCGCATCGGTAAAAAAGACGCTTCGGATGAAGAGGTGATCGCCGCGGCAAAACTGGCAAATGTGGATGAGTTTGCGCTCCGTCTGCCTGATCAGTGGAACAGCCGAATCGGTGAAAACGGCTGTGAACTTTCCGGCGGGGAGCGGCAGAGAATCTCGATTGCCAGGGCGTTTCTGAAAGACGCGCCTATCATCTTGATGGATGAGGCAACCGCGTCTTTGGATGTTGAAAATGAAACGCTGATCCAAACAGCGCTTTCACGCCTGATTCAAAATAAAACCGTGCTGATCATCGCCCACAGAATGCGCACCGTTGCCGGTGCGGATAAGATTGTTGTGCTGAAAGACGGCGTTGTTGCGGAACAGGGAACGCCGCAGCAGCTTATGGAAAAAGGCGGCGTTTATAAACATATGGTGGATCTTCAAAACCGCGGCGCAAATTGGTCTATCGGCTGACCGCTTTGCTTTTTGCAGTAAAAAAGTGACCGGTTCCCCCAAAACAGCTTTGCGGGGAGCCGGTTGAATAAAAAAATTGAAAAATATGGTTGACAAATTGCGAAAGATATGGTATTGTTTACTTGGTTAGTTAAGGCTAACTAAATTTTTAGTCCATTGGTTAGCTAAAACTAACTTCTTAAACCGTTGTTACCGCAGCGGAAATAGGCAGGGCGCCGGAAATGCTCCTTCAGAACTTCTTTGTACCCGAAATGCAAAATTACACTCTCCCTCAGGTTTTGCCTTTTGAAAAACGTTTCGGCGCCCTTTATTATTTAAAAAAACCGGTGATCCCATGATAGAAAAATACCTTATCGAGCACTGCTCGCCAACACTTGCGTCGCTGAAAACGGCCAATCTTTTTTCGCTTTCCCTTAAAACAGAAGAGAATGCGGATGTGCAGATCCTGCAGTGGTGTCGGCTGCTTGCCCCCAAAGGTATTGCACTTTATGTGCTCAGGCGCAGTGAAAAAGATTTGCTGATCTATGTCTTTCGCCGTTCTATGCTGAAAGCGGATCTGCAAAAGCCGGGCGTGGCGGAATTTTTAAGCGAATACGGCTATGCCGGCACAGATCCCGATCAGGCGCTGCAAAGGCTTTCCGCGCGGCTTGCCTGTTGCAGTGCGTTTCCGCACGAGATCGGCATTTTCCTCGGTTACCCGCTTGATGACGTAAAAGGGTTTATCACCTACGGCGGCAGAAACTGCAAGTGTTCCGGCTGCTGGCAGGCTTACGGGAACGAACAGGAGGCACAGCGCACTTTTAAAAAGTTTAATAAGTGCCGCGCAGTCTATAAAAAGCACTGGCTTGCCGGCAGATCCGTTTTGCAGCTGGCAGTTGCCGTTTCTTGAAAAATGAAATCAAGCAGAAAAGAGATGCTGAGATTATGGTGAAAACAATTCTTAAAATAGACGGAATGATGTGCGGCATGTGTGAGGCGCATATTAACGACTGCATCCGAAGGGCTTTTGACGTAAAAAAAGTTACCTCTTCCCACACAAAACACGAAACCGTGATTCTTTCGGAACAAGAGCCGGATCCGTCCGCGCTCAAACAAGCCATTGATCAAACAGGATATACGCTCGTTTCCGTTTACAGCGAACCTTATGAAAAGAAAGGCCTGTTCGGTTTCTTAAAAAAATAACGCGCTAAACAAACAACATCCGGTTCGTTTTATGAACCGGATGTTGTTTGTTAAACTTGTTTTTTATTCTCAGATGGTAACGATGCCAAGTGTGTTTAAAACGGAACTTACCAGGATGGCGAAGATGCATACCGGGGCGATCCATTTAACCATGATGGAATAAAATTTCTTTTCCTTGAATCTGCCGTTCAGCTCCACTTCGTCCGTGATTGCTTTGGGCTTGATCACAAAGCCTACAAAAATACACGTCAGCATGCCCACGATCGGCATCATAACACTGTTTGATATGAAATCAAGAAAATCCAGAATGCTGAGATCCATGATCGTAAAATTCTTCCAGATACTGAAACCAAATGCGCAAAAGATGCCGATCAAAAGCGCGTAAGCATAAACGATCAGCGCGGCTCTTTTGCGCTCCATTTTAAATTTATCCGTCATTCCGGCAACGATCGCCTCCATTACGGAAACGGAACTGGTCAGCGCCGCAAAAAGCACAAGAATGAAGAACGCAGCGCCCACAGCAGAGCCGAAAGGCATGCCGGCAAACACTTTCGGCAAGGTGTCAAACATCAGGCTCGGGCCTTGCCCCAGCGCGGATTCATCGCCGCCGGAATAAACGAAAACAGCCGGCACGATCATCAGCCCGGCAAGGAACGCCACAACTGTGTCAAACGCCTCGATCTGCCTTGTGGAAGTTGTGATATTGCTGTCCTTTTTTAAATAGGATCCGTAAGTGATCATAATGCCCATGGCAAGCGACATGGAAAAAAACAGCTGCCCGAGCGCCGCCACAAAGGTCATTACATTCAGTTTGCTGAAATCCGGCTTGATATAATAGATCACGCCGTCCAGCGCGCCGGGCTGGCAAACCACGAAGATCGTCAGCGCAACGGTCAGCAACAAAAGCGCCGGCATTAGATAGCGGCTCATTTTTTCTATCCCCTTGTCCACACCTAAAAAGACAATCACTGCCGTTGCCGTTGCGTAAAGGAAAAACCAGATCAAAGGCTCAATGGGCTGGGAGATGAAACTCGCAAAGTAATCCGCGCCCGCGGCTTCCTGCACTTTTCCCATCAGCATGACAGCCGCGTATTTGATAACCCATCCGCCGATCACGCAGTAATACGGCAGAATGATAACGGGCACAAGGGTGGAGAGCGTTCCAAGCCATTTCCACTTTTTATTCAGGATCCCGTAAGCCTCCATAGGGCTTCTGTGGGTTTTTCTGCCGATGGCGATTTCCGTGATCATCAGGGTAAAACCAAAGGTTACCGCCAAAAGAATATAGATAAGCAAAAAGATCCCGCCGCCGTATTTTGCGGCAAGATACGGAAAACGCCAAAGGTTTCCGAGCCCGACCGCGGAGCCTGCCGCGGCAAGCACAAATCCGATCCTGCCGGAAAAGGTGCTTCGTTTTGCCTCGTTCATTTTTTTCACAGCCTTTCAGTCGTTCTGTTTTTATGGTAATTTCTGTTAGAACATTATAACTAGAACATTATAACAGCAAAACCGATCCAAAGCAACATTTTTATTCATAATTCGTGTTTTGGTATACCCGCCAAAACTATTATCCCCTGAAAATCAAATATTTCAAAGAAAGAGAAGTTTTCAGGCAATAGCTTTATGCAGCCTGAAATTGACAGAAAGTAAACTATTTGATAAAATGTTTTACAGAATATATTTTAATTCATCAGTGAGGGGCGCTGCAGTTTTGGAGGATCACAAATCGGGGCACAGAAACCGCTTAAAAGCAAAATATATTGAAAACAGCGCCAATCTGGTGTACGATTACGAAGCGCTGGAACTGCTTTTGACCTATGCGATCCCGCGCAGGGACGTAAAACCGATCGCAAAAGCGCTTTTGGAGCATTTCGGCACACTGGAAAACGTGTTTGCGGCAAAAGAAAAGCAGTTGTGTGCCGTAAACGGCGTCGGGCAGAACACAGCCGTTCTGATTTCACTGGTAAAAGATCTTCAGATCCGGTGCGCCAAAAGCAAAAATAAAAACATCAAATCTCTTTCCTCTTCAGATCTGGCGGCGGAATATTTTGAAAATCTGCTGGCAGATCAGTCTAAGGAAAAATTCCTGTTGGTAAGCTTGGATAATTCAAACCGGCTGATTGCCTGCCACACGATTGCCGAGGGGGATATCAACCACATAGATATTAATCCAAGGGATATTATGGAAACCGTTTTGCTGGATAACGCCAGCCGGGTCCTCATTGCGCACAATCATCCGGCGGGCGGAGCGGAACCGTCCGCAAATGATGTGGATCTTACCTTAAATGTCAGAAACATTCTTTCTTCCGTTAATGTGAAACTTACGGATCATATTATCGTGGGGGAGCGGGAAACGCTCTCCATGCGCAGCACGCAGCGCTTTTCACGTTATTTCACAAAAGAAAATCAGCTTGATTATAACAGGTGATTCTATGAGCAGCGATAAAAAGATTGAATATAACAAACTCAGCGATTCCTTACAGACCAGAATCCGGCAGGACAGAAAAAACGGTTATCAAAATCCCCGCCGCTGTGCGAACAGCGCAGTGATCCGGCGCGATCCGTCAAGGGATAAGGCAAATCTCTGGCGCCCTGCGTTCGTAAGGGATACGGAAAAGATCATTCATCTGCCGTATTACAACCGCTACGCGGATAAAACGCAGGTGTTCTCATTTTATAACAATGATGATATCACCCGCCGCGCGCTGCATGTGCAGCTTGTTTCCCGGATTGCAAGAAGTATCGGGGCGGTGCTGGGCCTGAATCTGGATCTGATTGAGGCGATTGCGCTCGGCCACGATATCGGGCACACGCCGTTCGGCCATGCAGGCGAACGCTTTTTGAGCAGTCTGCTGCATAAGGAAACGGGCAGGCATTTCAATCATAATGTGCACAGCGTCCGCGTGCTGGACGCGCTTTTTCACAGAAATATCAGCCTGCAGACTTTGGACGGGATCCTCTGCCACAACGGTGAATTTGAGCAGATGGAATACAGGCCGCGGTATGATAAGACTTTTGACGAATTTGACCGCAGCGTGGAGGACTGCTATGTGCAGGGCAAGGGCGCAATCGAAAAACTTGTGCCGAAAACGCTGGAGGGTTGTGTTGTCAGAATCTGTGATATGATCGCGTATCTCGGGAAAGACAGGCAGGATGCTTATGTTGCCAAGATCATCCCGCCGGATTATAAGTTTTCCACAGAACTCATAGGCGATCAAAACGCCAAGATCATCAATAATCTGACCGTGGATATCATTGAAAACAGTTACGGCAAGGATTACATTCTTTTAAGCAAAGAAGCCTATCAGGATCTGAAACGCATGAAAGAGGAAAACAACGCCGTGATCTACCGCAATAAAGAGATCAACGATCAGTATAACGAGATCATTATGCCGATGTTTGAAGAACTGTATTATAAACTTCTGGATGATGTGATCAAAAAAGACAGATCTTCGCTTATATACCGCCATCATATCCGTTTCATTAATGAAACGCGCAAATATTATGACCGTTCGGATTATCTGGATGAGGAGCCAAATCAGATCGTTACGGATTATATCGCAAGCATGACGGATGATTATTTTATTGCGCTGCATAAAAAACTGTTTCCGAACAGTAAATATAAGATCACATATAAACCGTATTTCAGCGATGAAAACAAATAAATGGTCGGCATTTGCCGGAAAGGAATCTTTATGAAAAAACTGCTTAAAATGGCAAAGGCCGCGGTTGCCGGCGCACTTACGTTTATAATTGCTGCGGGTGCCGCGGCATGTTCCTCCCCTTTGGATGAAAAGGTCACTCCGGTTGCGAAGGCGGATTTCCGGGTAACGGCGTATATGGTTGGAGACCGCTTTCTGAATCCTGCGGATATCGATGATTCGCATTTTGATCAGGTAACGGATTTTATCTTTATGGGCATGGCGGATTTTAATACGGCAGGGGAAATCGTGCTCAGCAAAGATTTTGAGACCGCTTATAATAATATTGCGCCGTATCTTCCGGCGGATGCAAATTTCTATATCAATCTTCTCGGCCCGAAAAGCACCCTGCAAACGGAGGATTGGAATGCCCAAATGGAAGAGCAGGGCAAACTGCATACGCAGGCGTTTCAAAGCGGCGTACTGGAACAGAATATTAAAGACCTGCTGGATACCTATGGCTTTGACGGTGTATATTTTGATTATGAATATCCGATCAATCAGGAAAACTGGGATGCTTTCAATGCGTTCATCATTTCTTTGGATTCCTGCCTGGGCGAAGATTACAAGATCGGCATGGCAATGTCAGACTGGGATCTCGGTCAGTCTGAAGAAGCGATGGCGGCAACGGATTTTATAGAGATCATGGCTTATGACAACTGGGATAAAAACGGCAATCACGCTCCGTATGAAAATGCGGAAAAGAGCATAGAGGCATTGCTGAAAAAAGGATATGAGCGCTCTAAACTCACGCTGGGGCTTCCGTTTTACGCCCGCCCCACAACGGAGGAGGCATATTGGTATGATTATAAATCCTATTGTGACCGTATTGATGAAAACGGCCTTTTTGTGGATACGGAGGATACAGGCCTTACCTTTTCATTCAATACATATGATCTGATCAGGCAAAAGACCGAACTTGCCGTGAACTGCGGTCTTGGCGGCGTGATGGTGTGGCATTATGCCTGCGATGCTCCGGCGGATCATCCCGCATCCCTTTTCAATGCCATAGAGGACGGCATCAACACGGCGTATGCACAGGAAGAAAGCGCGCAGTAATCAACACAGAACAGATCCCCCGTAACGAATTTCGGGGGATCTTTTTCTGTGCATTTTGCCGGGATATTTAAAACAGTAATGTTTTTCTTTGCCGGAAAAATAACGGGGTTAGGATTGTAAATTCCTTTTAAACTTGTGTGTATCTGATTGAATAATCGTTTTTATAATGTTATAATATATAAATAAAAATACTATTTAAACGGATGTTACGGAGGAACCAGTGAAATCGGATACAAAAAAAAGGCAGCAAAGTGAAAACGATGGGATCGTGATTGGCAGAAACGCAGTGCTGGAACTGCTCAAAAGCGGCAGACCGGTGGAAAACATCTATGTTTCCGCCGGAGAAAAAGAGGGCAGCATCAATAAAATTATTGCCGATGCACGTGCAAGAGGGCTGGTCATAAAAGAAGTCAACAGAAAAAAACTGGATTATATGTGTGCCGGCGCCAATCACCAGGGCGTTGCCGCCTCTGTTCCGGCGCATGAGTATGCTACGGTGGAGGAAATTCTGGAATCAGCAGAGCAGAAAGGCGAAGATCCGTTTATCATTCTGTGTGATGAGATAGAAGACAGCCGGAATTTAGGCGCCATCATCCGCACGGCAGAGGCATGCGGCGCGCACGGAATTATTATTCCGAAGCGCCGGAGCGCAGGGCTGAATTTTGCCGTTGCCAAAACGTCCTGCGGCGCTGTGGAATATATGAAAGTTGCGCGCGTTCCAAATCTTGCCTCCGTTATCGATCAGCTGAAAAAGAAAAATATATGGGTCTATGCCGCCGATATGGACGGGCAGTCTTGGTGTAAAACGGATTTTTCAGGCGGCGTTGCGCTGGTTGTCGGCAATGAGGGCAAGGGCGTCAGCAGGCTTATAAAAGAAAAATGCGATGTTACCGTTTCGCTGCCGATGTGCGGGCAGGTAAACAGCCTGAATGCATCCGTTGCAGCGTCTGTGTTAATGTATGAGATCGTTAGGCAAAGACTTGGTAACTAATCCGTGAAACAGAGTGATAGAGTGATAAAATGAGTCAGAATAATAACAACAGCAATAACAACAATCTGTCTGTTGAGGAGATCCTGCGTGAGGCGCAGGAAGTTCTCAGCAGCATAGACGGCGGTGCAAAAGAGCATAAAGATGATCCGGATGATGTGAAAACATTTGAGCCGCGGAGAAAAACAGCGGATGAAAAGAACCAAAGCAGCGGAGGTTCGGAAAGGGAAGAAGAGCCGGTAAAAGAGTTTGTGCCGGTTCGTGCTGCAAAGGAAAAGACGGATTCTGCGCGCCCGGCGGATGATAAGACCAAAACGATGCCCGGCATCGTGCGTGAACAGGCAGTCAGTGATAAAACGATGCGCGTTCCGCCGAAAAAAACGGAAAAAAGCCGCTTCTTCAAACGAAATTCAGTGGATGAGGAATACAGTGCCACACCGCCGCAGATCATAGAAAAAGCCGCCACAATCAAAAGCAAATCTAAATTTGATAAAACTTCCGATCTGCAGGAAATCCCCACCATCCTTGCTGTGGACGAACTGGATAAAACCCGCAGGGTATTTTCTTCCGAACGAGCCGAAGATCCCTCGGGGCAGGCGGAGGAGTATGACAATTCCGATCAGATCAAACTCAGCGGTTTTGACGATGAAATGGACGAAGTGCCGGATATTGACGAGGAACTGGCGGAAGAGCAGTTAAGGCTGCGCAGAGAAGAAAAAGTAAACAAGTTTCGCCTTTTTGCGCCGGAGGAACTCTCCGGGGATGAAAAAAGTTACGCGCAGCGGATCAAGCACGGCGATTACAGAGACCGCAGTGAACGCACCGTAACGCTCGAACAGCTTTTCAAAAGAAAAACTTCCGTTCAGCTGCAAATGATTTTTACCGTGGTGTTCGGCGCGCTCCTGCTTGCGGTTACCCTTTTGAACGGCACCGGGTATCTGCCGGCGTTTTTAAACAACGAGTTTGCCTGTTCTCTTGCCGTTACGGTTCTTTATGCTGCGGCGCTTGTAACGAATTTGAATTCCCTGCTGCACGGTTTGAGCTTAAAAAAAGGCATCAATTTTGAATTTCCTGTCACGGTCTCCTGCGCGCTTGTGCTGGCGCACAGCATCTGTGCCGTTGCCGGAGTGGATCTTCTTTCCCACGGCGGCTCCCTTTTGCCGAGCGCTGCCGTATTCGGCCTGTTTTTAAGCGGCGTGGGCAGGTACAGAGCGCTGGTTCGGATCATACGTAATTTTGAGTATTTAACGAACAGCGAGGATAAATATACTGTTGAGGATATCGTAAATGAAGTGGATGCCGAGATCATTTCCAAAAATATGATAGACGGCACGCCTTATCTGAAATACAGTGTAAAAACCGATTTTCCAACCAGTTTTCTGGAGATCTCTTTTGCCAATGAACCGGCGGATAAGATCGCAAAGATTCTTTTCCCCGTCATCTTCGGATTCAATGCGGCGCTGTTTGTAATTTACGGCCTGGTTTATTCAGATTGGCTTGCCGCGTTTAACATCCTTGCGGCGGGGCTTGTTATCTCGTGCCCGGTGATCACGCTTACGGCAACCAACAATGCGCTTTGCGATGCGTCTAAGGTTTTGGAAAAGCGCGGCGCCATGATATGCGGTTATGAGGGCGCGCATTATATTCACAATTCCAACGCTATTGTAATGGAGGCGTCCGAACTGTTTGGCCCGCGCGCCTGCAGTTTTCACGGCTATAAAACGTTTAACGGCGCAAAGATAGATGACGCGCTTCTTGAAACGGCGGCAGTGATCATTCAAACAAACAGCCCGCTTGCCGGCGTGTTTGATTCCGTGATTGTGGGCAGAAATTCCATCCTGCCCACGGCGGAGGGCATCACTTACGAGGATAAAATGGGCACTTCCGCCTGGATCTATCAGAGGAAAGTGCTGGTTGGCAACCGGGATCTGCTCATACACCACGGTGTTGCCGTTCCCAAGATCGAATACGAAAGAAAATATACCCGCAAGGGCAGAAAAGCGCTCTATTTGGCAGTGGCAGGCAAGATCGCCGCTATGTTTATCGTCAGCTACACGGCTGATCCCGCACTGAAAAAGAGCCTGAAACGCCTGGAAAAAAGCGGCATGACGGTGATCTTGAGAAGTTGTGACCCGTATATCAATGAAGAAAGTGTGACAAAACTCTTTGAACTGCCGGAAGGCTTTATCCGGGTTATGAATGCCTCCAACGGCAGAAGTTTTGAAAAATACAGCAATGCTGTTGCGGAGAAAAGCCCGGCATATGCCGTTCATAACGGCACAACCAATGCGTTTATTTCCACGATTCTCGGCGCGGACAAGCTGGTAATGACGGAAAAAATCATCTCCGCCCTTGCCTCTTTCGGCTCGGCGATCGGCTTTGGCGTTACCGCTCTGCTTGCGTTCGCAAACGGTTTGGGCCAGCTAAACGCAGTCAATATCGTGCTCTTTCAGGCGCTTTGGTCGGTTTTTGTGCTGATCATTACTAAATTACGGAAAAACGGTATATAATATTTATATCGCTTGCAGATTGCAGAAGATGTGTGCTGTAACGCACTTTGCCGTCTGCTTGGTGCTTTTGATCAAGGTATTATTTGCCTTGCGCAAATTACGCTGCTTTATGCCCGGCAGCGGCTCGGCTGAAAAGCGGAGCATAACGGCATTTTGCGCGCAGTGCATCTGCCGCGCGGCAAAACGCAAACAGCCCGCCGCTTTGCGTTTTGTTAAAAAGAAAAGCGGGCAGAAAGGTTTGAATTTTATGAAAAAGCTTGACGGAACAAAAACACAGGCAAATCTTATGGCGGCTTTTGCCGGCGAAAGCCAGGCGCATACAAAGTATCAGTATTACGCGTCAAAAGCCAAGAAGGATGGTTTCGTGCAGATCGCGAATCTGTTTACGGAAACTTCCAACAATGAAAAGGAGCATGCCAAGATCTGGTTTAAACTTCTTCATGACGGAGGCATTCCGGATACGGCAGCCAATCTGAAAGACGCTGCCGCAGGTGAAAACTATGAGTGGACGGATATGTATGCCACCTTTGCAAAAGAGGCAAGGGAAGAAGGCTTTGAAGATATTGCTTTTCTGTTTGAAAAAGTGGGCGAGATCGAAAAGGAGCATGAGCAGAGATATCTGAAACTGCTGGAGAATGTTGAGGGCGGCCTGGTGTTCAGCCGTGATGAAGACAAAATCTGGAAATGCAGCAACTGCGGCCATATTGTGATCGGCAAAGAGGCGCCGGAAGTGTGCCCGGTATGCGCACACCCCAGAGCGTATTTTGAGATTAAAGCGGAAAATTATTGATTTATGCCCTGAAAGTGCCCTGCGGCGTAAGCCGTTGGGCACTTTTAAAAGCGAGAGGTATACTATGTTTTATCAGTTTCAGGATGAAGTTACCACTGTGGATGTGGATGAGATAGACAGCCATTATGTTACGGCAGGTTATGTAACGGTGGATCAGTTTGAGAAGATCTATGATAAATTCGGCTTTGCGGCGTCAACCGTGGAGGCGGTCAAATCTGATAACATGTTTTTTCACGCGCGCTTCGGTGTGGAGGTCTACGACGATTACTGCTTTACGAAAATGAGCGTGATTAACGCACTGGATTTGAACGGCGAACGGGATGTGGTTGCCGTGTATATCAAGAAAAATCTGCTGATCGTTGTGGATGTGAAAGATAAGGACTGTTCCACAAGGGATAAGTTTTTGGCAAGCCTGGATAAGTATTCTCCGATTAACATTACGCTTGAAAAACTAATCTATGCTTTTTTGGATAACCTTACGAATAAAGATAATAAAGCCATAGAGGATAAGGGCTTTGAGATCACGAAACTGGAAGAGATCGTTCTGCACGGCAACGCCGGCGATAATTTTAATCTGGATCTGCTTCAGATGAAAAAAGAATTGCTTTCCATGCGCAATTATTATGAGCAGCTGATCGATATCGGCGAGGCGCTGGAGGATAACGAAAACGAGATCTTTGATGAAAATTACCTCAGATATATTGCAAACTTTACTAAAAAAACAGTCCGCCTGCGTGATGATGTGGAACTTCTGCGCGGTTCTGTTGTTCATTTGCAGGATGCGTACCAGTCGTTTATAGATCTGAAAACGAATCATACCATGCAGATCTTTACCGTTGTTTCCACCATCTTTTTTCCGCTTACGCTGATCGTGGGCTGGTATGGCATGAACTTTAAATATATGCCTGAACTGCAGTGGAAATACGGGTATGTGTTTGTGATTGCGCTGTCTGTAATCGTTGTGGCAGTGCTGGCAATTATAGGAAAGAAGAAAAAATGGATAGGTTAATTTTATGAATATCATCGAAACACTTGCAAACGAATTCGGCGTTAAGATCCACCAGATCGAAAACACCGTAAAACTTCTGGACGACGGTAATACGATCCCGTTTATCGCGCGTTACAGAAAGGAAGCCACCGGATCGCTGGATGATCAGATCCTGCGCTCTATCAGTGACAGACTGGATTATCTGCGTTCCCTTGAAGAGCAAAAAGAAAAGGTAACGGCATCCATCACAGAACAGGGCGCGATGACAGCGGAGCTTGCCGCCGCGATCGATTCGGCAAAAACCTTAACGGAACTGGACGATATCTACCGCCCTTACAGACCCAAACGAAAAACAAGAGCCTCCGTTGCCAAGGCGAAAGGCCTGGAGCCGCTGGCAAAAGATATACTGAAACAATCCGATACCTTTGATCCGCTGAGCTCTGCCGCGCAGTACCTGAATGATGAAGTTGCAACCGCTGAGGAGGCAATCAGCGGCGCGCGCGATATCCTTGCGGAGATCATTTCGGATGACGCAAATGTACGCCGCCAGCTTAGATATATGCTACGTGCCCACGGCGCGGTTGCCGTAAAAGCCGCTGCTGAGGACCCGGGCGTTTACGAAAATTACGCGGATTATAAAGAGCCGGTCTCCAAGATCGCAAACCACAGAATCCTTGCGGTCAACCGCGGCGAAAAAGAAAATATACTTAAGGTCAGCATAGAACTGGATAAAGCAATCGGTATGAGCGTGCTCACAGGGCTCTATGTCAACGGCGCAAATGCCTCGGCGGATCTCGTGCGCGAGGCGGCGGAGGATTCCTATTCCCGTCTTGTTTATCCGGCGGTGGAGCGGGAGATACGAAATGATCTTACCGCCCGGGCAAGTGCGGACGCCATTAAGGTCTTTGCTGCCAACACGGCACAGCTGTTGATGCAGCCGCCTGTTCGCGGCAAGGTTACGATCGGTTTGGATCCGGGCTACCGCACCGGCTGCAAGGTAGCCGTTGTGGATGAAACGGGCAAGGTGCTGGATACCGCGGTGATTTATTGCGCGCCGCCGCACAGCAAAATAGAAGAAGCAAAGAAAATCATTAAAGATCTTGTAAAGCGCTACGGTGTTCAAATGTTTGCCATCGGAAACGGAACGGCGTCTCACGAAACGGAAGTTTTCGCGGCGGATGTTATCCGGGAACTGGATTGCGGCATCACCTATATGGTGGTCAGCGAGGCAGGCGCGTCTGTTTATTCAGCGTCCAAACTTGCTGCGCAGGAATTCCCACAGTATGATGTTTCGCTGCGCAGCGCCGTTTCCATTGCAAGAAGGTTGCAGGATCCGCTTGCAGAACTGGTTAAGATAGATCCGAAATCCATAGGCGTAGGGCAGTATCAGCATGATATGCCGCAAAAGGAACTCAATCATGCGCTGGACGCCGTTGTGGAGGACTGTGTAAATTCCGTTGGCGTTGATCTGAATACGGCGTCTCCGTCTCTTTTGCAGCGGGTTTCCGGCGTTTCCGCTTCCGTTGCGGAAAATATTGTTCGCTACAGGGAAGAAAACGGCGCGTTCACTTCCAGAACGGAACTTCTAAACGTCCCCAAACTCGGCCCCAAGGCGTATGAGCAGTGCGCCGGATTTTTAAGAATTCCCGGCGGCAGAAATGTGCTGGATAATACAGCCGTGCATCCGGAATCTTACGAAACGGCAGAAAATCTTTTGAAAATCTGCGGCGTTTCCAAAAGCGATGTTGCAAACGGAAAGGTAGCGGCGCTTACCAACACAGTAAAATCACGCGGCATCAAAACGCTTGCAGCCGAACTCGGCACCGGCGAGCCCACGCTTGCCGATATCGTTTCAGAGATCAGCAAACCCGGCAGGGATCCGCGTGAGGCGTTGCCTGCCCCGATGCTCAGAACGGATGTGATGGGCATGGAAGATCTGAAACCGGGTATGGAACTTAAAGGCACCGTCAGAAATGTAATTGATTTCGGCGCTTTTGTGGATGTCGGCGTTCATCAGGACGGGCTTGTGCATATTTCCCAGATCTCCGATAAATTTATCCGGCATCCGTCGGAGGTGCTCAAAGTCGGTCAGATCGTTACGGTTTGGGTGCTTTCTGTGGATACGGCTAAGAAACGTATCTCCCTCACCATGAAGAAGCCTGAATGACCGCAGGGTATTTTTAATTACCGTATATAGGAACATAATAAAAAACGGGTCTGCTTTAAAAAGCGGACTCGTTTTTTTATCTTTTTTGCTTTTATGCGGATTATGAACGGTTGCCGCGCCGTTTTATTCAACAGGCTTCAGATTTTTCAGGCTGATATCCAGCACGGGAGCGGAATGGGTCAGCGCGCCGCTGGAAACATAGTCCACGCCGATCTCGGCTATTTCTTTCAGCCTTTCTTTCGTTACATTGCCGGAACATTCGGTCTCGGCTCTGCCGTTGATAAGCGCAACGGCTTTTTTCATCGTATCATTATCCATATTGTCCAGCATAATGATGTCGGCGCCGGCGTCCAGCGCCTCTTGCACCTGTTCCAGGGTTTCCGTTTCGATCTCAATTTTTCTTACGAACGGCGCGTAGGCCTTTGCCATTTCTATGGCTTTCGTAACGGAGCCCGCCGCGCCGATGTGGTTGTCTTTGAGCAGTACGCCGTCAGAAAGGTTGTAACGATGATTTCTTCCGCCGCCTACGGTTACGGCATATTTTTCAAACGGGCGCATATTCGGGGTTGTTTTTCTTGTGTCCAAAAGCGTTGTCTTTGTTCCCGCAAGTTCTTTTGCGTATTCGTTTGTGATGGTTGCAATGCCACTCATGCGCTGTAAATAATTCAGCGCGGTCCGTTCGCCGGAGAGCAGTGCCCTGATATCGCCGTAAAGCGTTCCGATCAACTCGCCTTTTTTTACCGGTTCTCCGTCTTTTACTTCTGTTTCAAAGCGGAAAGACGGATCCAGCAGGGTAAATGTCCGCACAAATACTTCCAGCCCGCAGAGGATACCGCCCGCCTTGCAGATCAGCTGTGCCGTACCCTGCCGGTTCTCCGGCATAACGGCGTTTGTGGAAACGTCCTCGCTGGTAATGTCTTCTTTCAGCGCGTGCAGGATATACTCATCCATATTAATCTTCATCGTTACACCACTTATCATAAAAAGCCCTGTCCTTTCTTTTGATCTCGTTCATGATCAGGTCTCTGAATTCCTTTTCGCGTTGCGCTTTTGGCGGCAGGGAATCCCAGTCCGTCTGCGGCGCATAGGTCTCTTTTTCACTGCTGTCTTTAGCAATCAGATCCGCTGCCCGTTTGGAGAATACCATGCTTTCCAGCAAACTGTTGGAGGCAAGCCGGTTTTTACCGTGCACGCCGTTGCATGCGGTCTCGCCAACGGCAAACAGATGCGCCATGGAAGTTCTGCCGTTGATGTCGGTCTTGATCCCGCCCATCATATAATGCTGGCCCGGGGTAACGGGAACTTTGTCTTTGGTAATATCGTACCCCTCTTCCATGCACGCCTCAAAAATATTTGGAAACCGCTTTTGCGCCTGTTCGCTCGTCATGGTAGGCAGTGTGATGTAAACGTGATCCGTTCCGAATTTTTCCATCTCCTTGCAGATCGCGTCGGTTACCACATCTCTCGGCTGCAGTTCATCCGTAAATCTTTCTCCGTTTTCGTTGAGCAGTATGGCGCCTTCTCCTCTTACGCTCTCGCTGATCAGAAAACGCCTGCCGCTCTTTTTGCTGTAAAGCGTGGTGGGGTGGATCTGTATGTAATTCATGTCTTTCATCTCAATGCCGTGCTTGAGCGCAAGGGCAAAGGCGTCGCCGGTGATGTGCGGAAAGTTTGTAGAGTTTTTAAACAGCCCGCCGATACCGCCAGTGGCAAGTATAATATCCTTTGCCAGTATGGCGCCGCGTTCGCCGTATTCGTCTTCGCAAACAATCCCGTAGCAGATATTGTCTTTTTCAATCAGATCTATCATCGTGGTTTGCGCTATAAAGGTAATATTTTTCCGCTTTTTTGCAATGGAAAGCAGTGTGGCGGTGATCTCTTTCCCGGTCTCATCCTTGTGGTGCAGAATCCGGTTGCGCCGGTGCGCGCCTTCGCGCGTGTAATCATAAGAACCGCTGCTGTCCGTGTCAAACTGAACACCCAGCTGAATCAGAGTGCTGATCACATCCGGCGAAGATTCTATCATCACCCGAACGCTTTCCGGGTTGTTTTCATAGTGCCCCGCCCGCATCGTATCCTCAAAATAGCAGTCAAAATCCTTTATATCTTTTAAAACGCATACGCCGCCCTGCGCAAGGTAGGAATCGCATTCTTTCAGGTCTTCCTTTGTTATAACCAGAACCTTTTTGCTTTCCGGCAGGCACAGCGCGGCAAACAGGCCCGCAACGCCGCTGCCAACGATTACTGCGTCAGTTTTAATAAAATCTCTTTTCATAACTATACCCGTTGTGCCGGGCACTCCTCCCACATGTTTATATTAATATATAATTAATTCCCGCTAAAGTCAAGAAAATAAATCCATATGTCTTGCCAGCGCGCGGTTTTTTTGTTAATATGGAAATGGATTTATGCTGCAAAACTTCTGAAATTTGTATTTTTTCTTCCAGCATTTGACATAAATTTGACTTTGTTTAAACTTGAACTTGAAAAACGGGGTTTATAGTATGGACGTTAATGTCTACGATTTTGACAATACAATCTATGACGGCGAAACACTTGTTGATTTTATTTTGTATTTTGTGCGCAGAGATATAAAAATATGGAAATACCTGCCCAAATTGATCGTGATCGCCTTTAAGGATATGCTTCACCTTTTCACGGTGGAGGATGCCGTGGAGGCGTATGCTTCCTTTTTGGAGGGTTATTACGTAAATGCCGGCGATTTTTCCGGCGCGGTGGTCGATTTCTGGAACAAAAATGAGAAAAAGATCAAACCGTGGTATGCAGCGGTGCGCAAAGACAGTGATATCATCGTTTCCGGCACTACGGATTTCATATTGGATGAGATCATGAAAAGAATGGGCATAAAGCATTATGTTGGTTCCAGCATAGATAAGAAAACAGGCAAATTCCGCCGCCTTTGCTTTCTCGAAAACAAGGTAAAGATCTTTCGTGAACTTTATCCGAATGCACATATTGCCAATTTTTATACGGACAGTATGAATGATAAAGCCATGATGGATATTGCGGACCATGTTTACCTTGTGAAAAAGAACAAGATCACAAAAATCAAATAAAACTTTAGGGGGAGAATCATGGGGAAGTTTAATGTAAAAGAATTTCTGAACAGCAAGATCATTAAAACCGATGTCGGCGAAGAAACTTACCTTACCTGGAAAGAAACGCTGTCTTACGCTGTCGGCCGCGGCGCGCAGGGTATGAATACCAGCATGACTTCGTCCAAATACATCAACTTCTTTTTAACGAATGTTCTGTTCAAAAAGCTGAAAGACCCAATGGGCACAGCATCCAAAATACGCCTTTTCTGCGGCATTTTTGACGCGATCAACGATCCGATGATGGGCGTGATCGTGGATAAAACCAGAACCAAAGACGGCCAGATGCGGCCGTATATCAAATGGGCGCCGATCTTTGTTTCGATCGTTATGATCCTGTTTTTTATCGGCAGCGCGGACGCTTCGCCTGTTTTTAACATTATTTATACAACGCTTTTGTTTATCGGGCTGGATGTTACATACACTGCTTTTGATATCCCGATGGGCGCGCTTGCTTTTTCCATTACACCAAGCGGTATAGAGCGAACAAAGCTTTTCGGCGTGAGTTCCATTATCCGTTCGGTATTGGGCGCGCTGCCGCAGGTGTTTGTTGCCGGCGCCGCGCTTCTTCCTTATTTTAAGGATCACACGCCGCAGGCTTATCTGACTTCTGCTATCATTTCCGCCATCGGCATTGTATTTTTAACCAGATTTACCTTTAAGAACACAAAGGAAAGGGCGGAGCACAGAGAGGATGTGCCTTCCGTAAAAGAATGCGTAATGCTTCTTTTCAAAAACAGGCCGCTGCTGATGCTCTTCCTTGGCAACATCTTCTTTGTGATCTGCAAGATTGCGGAGCAGGTATCTTTCTATTTCGTTGCCGATCTTATGTTTAACAGGCAGTATAATATCTTTATTGATGTTGTAAAATTCCCCGGATTCCTGATTGCAGGTCTGCTCGTTCCGAAGATCATTGAAAGGCTCGGCAGAAAGGCAGACAGCAAAAAGTTCTATCAGGCTTGCTGTATCGCAGCCATCATCCTGCATGCGCTGTTTGCGATCACATGCTATAACGGGCTTATGAACAAAGCTGCCGGAGACAGTGTGCCGCTCTTTACCGGCATACTGGTTGTGCTCTTTACCGGGCTCACCTCCATTCCGCTGGAATTCAAAAACCTGATCCAAAAGGAAATGGAAGCGGAAACCGTAGACTATATTGAGTGGAAGACCGGCACCCGTGTTGAGGGTATCATGCTTTCCATCATGAGCTTTACCGGCAAGATCGAGAATACGTTTTCTTCTTCAATCGGCCTTGCGATCCTTGGTTTTACAGGTTATGTGCAGCATACCGAAGGCTCGCTCATTCAGAATACGGAAACCAACTGGGCGCTCTTCCTGCTTACTACGCTTGTTCCTGCGATCGGCTATCTGCTCATGCTGATTCCGATGCATTTCTATAACATCACCGGAGACGGCCACAGACAGATGATGAAAGAGATCATGGAAAGAAGAGCGGCGCGCAAAGCGGAAAAAGAAACCGCCAAAGCCGTAAACGAATAATTATATTGAAAGAGAGAAAACAGGCAGATCCTTTTATGCGGGATCTGCCTGTTCTTTTGTAAGGCGCTTGCATAACCTTTACCGTTTAAGTATAATGAAAGTAGGTGATACAATGAAAATAACCTTTATTGCGGATACGCATTATTATTCAAAATCCTTGGGAACAAGCGGAAAGGCCTATGAGCTCCGCTCCGGATCGGATCAGAAATGTCTTGCCGAAACCGGGGAGATCATAGACGCCGCATTTCAGCAGATCGCAAACAGTGATACGGACGCTGTTTTTATTCTCGGTGATGTTACAAACGATGGCGAAATGGTGTCCCACCTTGAATTCCGGGAAAAACTTTATCAGTTGAAAAAGAAAAAGCCGGTCTATTTGATTACAGCAACGCATGACTGGTGCTGTGATGAAAATCCCCGCCGCTTTGAAGGGAATAAAACATTTCACGATGTTCCGGTTATGAAAAGTTCTGATCTTCCTGCGTTTTACAAAGATTTCGGTCCCGCGCAGGCGGCGGATTCTTTTATTACGGATATCGGAACGGTCTGCTACACGATCCAACTTTCAGATAAAATACGGGTACTGTGCCTGAATGATGATAAGAATGAAAACGATCACGCCGGCTTTACGCCCGCGTGCAGAACGTGGATCGTTCGTCAGCTTCAAAAGGCAAAGGCGGACGGCGCTTTGATGATCGGTATAGAGCATCATTTGCTTATGCCCCATGTTTCACCGCTGATCACAGGCGGTTCCACGTGCGTTGAAAACCGGGAAGAGGTTGCCTCGTTCTTTGCCGATAACGGACTTCGGTATATGTTCGTCGGGCACAGCCATATTCAGGATACGGATTTTTTTGTCAGCCCCTCCGGCAATAAAATTACGGAAGTCAATGTCGGTTCCCTGTGCGGCTATCCCGCACCAATCGTGAACGTCACCGTTCAGGCGGGCGGCATGCTTTCTTATAAGGTAGAGCATCTGAAAACATTTATTCTCAACGGCAGTCAAACGGATGCGCAGCAGTTTCTTGCAAAGCACGCCTGTGATCTGCTCTTTAATGTAACAAAGTGCCGGGATAAAAATGAATTTATGGAGCGTGCGGACGCTCTGCAGCTGAACGGGCGTGCACTCGGCAGATATTGGTTCCTGTTTAAACCGCTTTTACACAAGATCGATACTGCTCTCGTTTGGGACGCATATAAACTTTTGCGCGCGTGCGGTCTTGCAACAGGCGTTTCCAAAGCAGATGCCATGCAGTTCAGATATAAGCCGCTGCGTGAAATGATCGGCGAAATATGGCTCTCCATATTGGATGGCGCAAGAACGCCGCATTCCAGAAACAGCGCTTATTACCGTGTGGTTATGTGCGCGATGCGCGCCCCGTCAAGATTATTTAAAAAGAATGAAGATCTTAAAAAACTTACGCTTGCGGCAGATCATATCCTTACAGGCGGCGAGATCAATAATCAAAACGCAGTGATTTAAGGCAAGAGAAAATATCGGTGTGCAGACTGCTCAAAAACAGCCCTGACTTGCGTTCAATAAGCCAGAGTCGTTTTATATATTAAAAGTGTAAAGAAAAAAGGCGCTGTTTCAGCGCCTTTTCGTTTTTTAACAGAAATCATCTGCGGCATTATTCGTTGTTGTTTTCTTTTTCCTGATTCCCTTTGGTATTTTGTTTTTCGACCTCGCTATCTTCCTTTTTCGGGCTTGCTTTGCACACGATAGCCGTCTGCACCTGATGGTTCTTGACTTTTGTAACTTTAATCACCAGGCCGTCCGTCTCCACTTCAAACGGGTCGCATTCATCGTCCGGAATGGAGCCGAGCGCCTCAAAAACAAGACCGCTGAAGGTGTCGCATTCCTCATTCTTAAGGGAAATATCCAGCGCTTCCTCAATATCGTCAATCGCCGGGTTGCCTGTGATCTTCCATGTTTTTGAATCCAGGCTTTCTATGGATTCAATCGGGCGCGGCTCATTGCTGTCATCATAGTCAAAGTCGCCCACCAACTGTTCCACAAGGTCGTTGATCGTAATGATTCCCGTTGTGCCGCCGTATTCATCCAAAACAATGGCAAATGAATTCTTGCTTTTTTTCATGTTCTGGAAAAGCACATCCAGTTTTACGCTTTCCGGCACAAAATATGCGGGGTGAACGGCTTTTTTCATTACCGTGGCTCTGTCTTTTGTGCCAAGGCGGAAGTAGTCTTTTGCATTCAGTATGCCAACCACATTATCAACGGTCTCGTTGCATACGGGATAGATCTTGTGCCTGCTGCCGTGAATCGTTTTATCCCATTCCTCAGGGCTCTCTTCCAGCCACAGCAGGGAAACTTCGGTTCTGTGAACGGCAATTTCGCCGGCAGTGAGATCGTCAAATTCAAAAACATTCTGAATGAATTCCTTTTCCGTGCGGTCTATGGCGCCGCTTTCGCTGCCCACATCCACCATCATGCGGATGTCTTCTTCGCTGACCTCTTCATCGTTTTGGTTGGGGTCTATCTTAAACAGCCTCAAAACCAGATTTGTGGATGCCGTAAGCAACCAAACGATCGGCTTGAAAATTTTTGAGATAGCGTAGATAAGCCCCGAAATGCCAAGCGCATACGATTCCGGGTTGCGCATCGCAATCCGTTTCGGCACCAGTTCGCCGAAAACGATGTTGATAAACGAAATGATCAGCGTGATCAGAAATACAACGATGCTGTTCAGCAGATTTTCGGGAATTCCGATTCCCGTTTTTATAACAGCCTCTACAATTACGTCTGAGAAACTTTCCGCTGCCGAAGCGGCTCCCAGAAATCCCGCAAGCGTTATGGCGATCTGAATGGTGGCAAGGAATCTGGAGGGCTGGCTCGTCAGTTTTACAAGGCGCGCAGCCTTTTTGTTCCCTTCCTTTGCCATCTTTGCCATTTTGTTGTCATTCATGCTGACGATTGCTATTTCCGCAGCGGCAAAAACGGCGTTGAGCGCGATCAATACTACCTGCAGTAATAGCAGAGGCCATATAGAGTCGTCCAAAATTAATCCTCCGTAAAAAAATAAAAAATTAATAAAAAATGTATATTTACGCTTATAATACAATATGTAAATCGATTTGTCAATATTCTATGTATATTCAGGATAAAACATTTGCAGATTTTGTTTCACAAAATACTTTGCAAAGTTGTAAATAATCAGCATTTTGTTTCAAATACTATTTTTGCTGCTTTTTCTGCGCCGCATTTTAAAGGTAAAAAACAGAACAAATGTTTTATTGATTTGCACTGAAAATATTGTAATATTTTTGTAATTAATGGGAAAAAGGGAAAATTTAAAAATTTTTTTAAAATTTTTACACCCCTCTATATTGCACGGTTTTAGGCAGTATTACCATATATCTTGTTGTTTTTTTAGCAAATTTATATATTACAAAAGTGTATCGAATTATTAAAAGGTCTTTATTTTTACAGTCCATTCTGCTATAATATGCAAGGTTAAGGAAAACCGTACTTATATTATATACTACTTTTTTACAATAGATTGTTATTCCGGGTTTAAAGAGGGAAAGAAATTTGGAAAATTTTGTGATTAAGGGCGGCAAAGAGCTGTTCGGCGAAGTCAATATCAGCGGCGCGAAAAACGCAGCCGTTGCGATTATCCCCGCCGCTGTGCTTGCGGATGATAAAGTTAAGATAGAAAATATACCCAATATTTCCGATGTTTCACTGATTATAGAGATACTGAGCCAGATGGGCGCCAGCATCAAACTGCTTTCAAAAGATTCTATAGAGATAGACACACGCCCAATCAAATGCCAGAGCGTGCCTTATGAGTTTTCTTCCCGTTTCAGGGCAAGTTATTATCTGATCGGTGCCATGCTCGGCAGATTCAGAAAGGCAGAGGTGGCTCTGCCCGGCGGCTGTGATTTTGGCGACCGACCGATAGATCAGCATATCAAAGGGTTTGAAATGCTCGGCGCGGATGTCAATATCGTAAACGGCATGGTCTGCGCAGAGGCGGAAAAACTGGTTGGCACAACGATCTATATGGATGTTGTTTCCGTTGGCGCAACCATCAATGTTATGCTTGCCGCAGTGCTTGCCAGAGGGCTTACTGTTATTGAAAATGCCGCCAAAGAGCCGCATATCGTTGATCTGGCAAACTTTTTAAACTCTATGGGTGCTGATGTCCGCGGCGCGGGCACGGATGTGATCAAGATCCGCGGCGTGGAAAAAATGCACGGCTGCACCTATTCTATTATTCCGGATCAGATTGAGGCGGGCACTTATATGGTGGCTGCCGCTGCCTGCGGAGGAGATGTGCTGATCAAAAACGTGATTCCAAAGCATTTGGAATCCATCAGCGCAAAATTGGAAGAAGCAGGGGCGGAGATCATAGAGTATGATGACGCCGTTCGTGTTACAAGATTTAAACCGCTTACCAGGTGCAATGTGAAAACAATGCCGCATCCCGGTTTTCCAACGGATATGCAGCCGCAGATGGCAGTGCTGCTTTCCGTTGCCAAAGGCACTTCCATTCTTTCCGAATCGGTTTGGGATAATCGGTTTCAATATGTTGGTCAGCTCCTTAGAATGGGCGCCAATATTCAGGTGGACGGTAAGATTGCCGTTATTGAGGGCGTGGATCATTTAACGGGCGTAACCGTTAAGGCAACGGATCTGCGCGCAGGCGCCGCTATGGTTATTGCAGGGCTGATCGCCTCCGGCGAAACGGTTGTGGAAAAAATAGAGTATGTGGACAGAGGCTACGAAAATATCGTTGAAAAACTCACAAAACTCGGAGCGGATATCAAACGGGTTCGCGCCGAAGTCAGCGGCAGTGTTGCGCACGCCGGCTGATACACGATCACACAAAGAAAACGGGGGGCGAATCATCGCCCCTTTTTGAATATTTATTTTTTAGATCGTATTTTAAAATCATATTTAACAGGAAGATTATCTATGGCAAAAGTATGTCAGCTCTTTTCGGGCAGCAGCGGAAATTCAATTTACATAGGCGGCAGAAACGGCGGGATTCTGGTTGATATCGGTGTATCTGCCAAAAGGTGCGCCGCCGCGCTCAGGAATATCGGCGTAGATCCGGATCAGATCAGGGCGGTTTTGGTAACGCACGAACATGCAGACCATGTTGCCGGCGTGCGTGTTTTTGCCTCTCGCCATAAAACACCGGTCTTTGCGACGCCTGCCACGCTGGAGGAACTGCGTTTCAGCGGCATTGCCAATAATACGGTAACATCCTATGAGATAAATTCCGTGCTGGATCTCGGCGATATGTATGTTTCCGCTTTTCATAATTCCCACGATGCGGTGGATTGCGTGGGGTATAAAATTGAATTGTCAGACGGGCGCACGGTATCCGTATGCACCGATACGGGCTATGTTACGGATGAGGCAAAAAAAGCGGTGACCGGTTCGGATCTGGTGTTTCTTGAATCCAATCATGAGATTTCCATGCTGCAAAACGGCGCGTATCCCTATCCGCTCAAGCAGCGTATTCTTTCCGAAAAAGGGCATCTTTCAAATCATGCGGCGGATTCATTTGCAAAAGAACTGCTGGAAAGCGGTACCACAAGATTTGTGCTTTCCCATTTGAGCCGGGAAAATAATGTGCCGGAGGTTGCCCGCCTATCCGCGGTTTGCGCGCTTGGAGAACTCGGCGCAAAGGAAAATGAGGATTACCGCCTTTATGTTTCCAAGCCTGAAAATGACGGGGGGCTTATCGTTCTGTGATCCATATCAGCATTCTCTGCGTAGGTAAACTGAAAGAGCAGTATTTAAAAGACGGGTGCGCTGAATATTTAAAGCGGCTCGGCGCATATGCCAAGGTGCAGATCACAGAAATCGCCGAGGAGCGCGCCTCGGATTCGCCTTCCGAATCGGAGATATGCAATATCATAGAAAAAGAGGGCGAAAGAATTCTGGCTAAGATTCCGAAGGGCGCGGCGGTTATTCCGCTTTGCATTGAGGGCAGGGAATACTCCTCGCCCGAATTTGCCTCCCGGATCGAAGAGATCAGCCTTCAAAATTCTAAGATCGTTTTTGTGATCGGCGGTTCTTTCGGTCTTTCGGAAAAGGTAAAATCCCTTGGTAAGATCAAGTTCTCATTCGGCAGGATCACCCTGCCGCACCAGCTTGCGCGCCTTGTTCTTTTGGAACAGATCTACCGCGCTTTTTCCATCTTAAATCATGCAAGGTATCATAAATGATCAGAAGATTCAGCAAAAAAGATACGGATTGTGTTATGCGCATTTGGTTGGATGCCAATCTGGACGCGCATCCATTCGTTTCCGCCGCTTTCTGGCATGAAAATTTTGAATACGCAAAAGCGCAGATCCCGAAAGCCGAAACGTATGTTTATGAAAAAAACGGCATTGTTGCCGGCTTTATAGGGCTTAACGGTAATTATATTGAGGGTCTCTTTGTTAAAAAAGAATTTCGATCTTCGGGCATTGGCACCGCCCTTTTGGATCACGTTAAAAAACAAAAAAGCAGTCTGAAACTTCATGTGTATTGTGAAAATCAGAATGCGGTTGCATTTTATATCAAAAACGGTTTTTCCGTAAAAGAAAAACTTGGATCCGCCCCTGCGGATGAGTACGCTATGCTGTGGGAGAAAGAAGATGGATCAGAAAACCGCGCAGGACTATGTAAAAGAGTATTATAATGCATATGACGAGGAAAGCAGATTTGACCGCAGATTCAACGCCGTTGAATATATCACCACCATGCGGTATATTGAAAAGTATCTGCGCCCCGGTATGCGCGTTGCGGAAATCGGCGCCGGCACAGGCAGGTATTCGCTTGCGCTTGCGGATCGGGGTTATACCGTGGACGCGGTTGAACTGGTGCAGCATAATATTGACGTGTTTAAAAGCAAAATGAAACCGCATCAGAATGTAACGATCCGGCAGGGAGATGCGGTCAGTCTGCCGCTTGCAAGTGAAACCTATGATATAACGCTGCTGCTGGGGCCGATGTATCATCTGTTCAGCAGGGAAGATGCGCTGCGTGCTTTGGGTGAGGCGCTGCGCGTTACAAAGCGCGGCGGAAAAGTTTTTGCAGCGTATGTTATGAACGATCTTGCTGTTTATGATAGCCTTTTTCGCCGAAAAAATCTTAAAATGTATAAAGAAAATAAATATATAGATTCTGAATATAATATGAATTTTTCACCCGAATTGGTCTTTAAACTATATCGCACAGAGGATATTGATTCGCTCATGGCAGGTTTTAACGTAAAACGTCTTCATTTTGTGGCAACGGATATGATTTCTTGCCTGTTAGAAGAATGCATAGATAATATGGATGAGGACACATTTTCCGATTATATGGATTTCCATTTCAAAATCTGTGAGCGGCGGGATATGCTTGGCATGACCAGTCATTCCCTTGATCTTTTTGAAAAAGAATAAGATCCGGCTTGGAAACGGCTTTGCCGCTAAACTTTCAGAAAATGTGAAACCAGCGCAAGATGGCGAGATCCGCATTATGAGTTTCAATCTTCTGGTCGGTTATAAAAGCTGGGGCGGTCTTCCGGTAAAACCGCGCGCCGCAATGTACATTTCTCTCATACAAACCGTTAAACCGGATGTGATCGGTGTGCAGGAAATGTGTGACGGGTGGTATTGTGCGATCCGCAATAATCTGCCTAAAGGGTATAAAATGCTTTATCCGTTTTCAACGGGTGTTTTTGTCCGCATGACTGCCATGATCTATAATGCGGATCGGCTGGATGTTGTGCAGAGCGGTCAGGTCAAATATGAAAAAGGCGATAATCCGCGACTTCGCAGAGCGGTATGGGCTGTGTTTGAGGATAAGCAGAGCAAAAAACGCTTTGCCGTTACGAATACGCATTTTGATCTGCTGCGCGAGGGTCAGGAAGAGCAGGGGATGCAAACGATGCAGGCGCAGTGTGATGAACTGCTGGAACTGATTCGTTCGCTGCATGCGGGATATGACTGCCCCGTATTTGCAACCGGAGATTTTAATACAAAAGAAGATACGCCTGAAACTCCCGCTATAGATGCGCCGGAGATCTATGAGCGCCTTGCAGGTGAACTGGCAGACAGCAAATATGCGGCAGAAGAGTGTTCTTTTGGCGCGGAAAGCAGTTTTGCGGATCCGTCATACGATCATATTTTTATTAATGGCACGGCAACGGCCAAACGGTTTACTATGCTTTCCGATTCCTATATGAATGCCATGAGTGATCATTATCCGATCTATACCGATCTGGAGATCTGAGGATGATCTTGGGCGGCGGTGAAAACAGCAAAAAAAATTTGTCGTTTTTCCGTTTTATAGAATGTATTTTCCGATTTTTGTATTGCCTAATTTTTTATAAATGGTACAATGATATCAGTAAAGGATGTTACTTCCTTTCCTATTGCTGCGCCGCTTGTTATAAGCGGCAGCCCGCGCGGAAAGAGGCAGAGCCGTTCACCCATTGCGATTCTGCCGGAGAGGGTCTTTCCGAGCGGGCTTTTTTGTTTCATTCGTTTACATATAAAAAACGCGCTCTGTAATTTTACAAAGCGCGTTTTTTATGCTTATTTCAGAATTTTTTAATTTATATTTTCCGCTTTTACTCATATTCCGTAATTAAAGTGAGCTCATCGGGCAGATCAAAAATTTTCTCTTTTAAAAATTCAGGGTAAAAATATTCGCTTTTCAAACTTTGAAACGGCAGCCATTCAAATTTGTGTGTATGTTTCTTTTCATATAAAGTGAATTGCTCGCCCAAAGCCAGAAGATTTGAATCTGAAATATCCATAAGAAAATAGATGCACAATTCATGATAACTGCGTTTGGTAACATCTTCCGTAAAAAAAGCCTGGTTGATCCAAAGCGGTCTTGCGATTTTCAGATTTGTATTCAGTTCTTCCCGTACTTCGCGCAGTACGGCATGTTCGGCTGTTTCTTTTAAATTCACCCTTCCGCCGGGTAAATAAAAATACGGTGATCTTTCATCGTGCATGGCAAGTATTTTTTCCGCATGCAGGATCACTGCGCAAACACGGTAATTAAAAACGCCTTCGCTTGTATTGAATGTGATATCCATTTTTTTATCCTTTGCCATGCCGTTTATCCATTGCTTATCTTTACCATGGTTTTATGCCGCAGGTACTTAAAGTTGCCCATTTGCTTAGAAAAACGGATGTTGATTTCTTTGCCGGTTTTCGGAGAAAATCGCCCAAGCGCATCTGTTATATTTGATCTGAACGGCGCGGCTCTTTTTTATATCCGCTGCCACAGCAGCAGATTGTTGTGAAATACCGCGCTGATTTTTCCGCTGTCTTTCAGCCAGGACAGATAAGAACGTACTGTGCTGCCAACCAAAACATACTGCTCAAAATTCATGGTCAGTTTGTATTGCGCAAAAAGCTTTTGCAAAAGGAGTTCAAAGCAGATCGGCTCGGAGCAGAAACATGTTATTCTTTCTGCAATTTCATACACTTTGTCTATATTGTATTGCGCCAAATCGGAAATTTCCGCGGTTGCCTCGGCATGTGCCGGCACAAACATTTTGGCGGTCAGGTTTTTTACTTTTTCCAGGGTGTTCAAATAGGCGGCAACATCATAGATGAATCCGATTTGATATTTTTCCAGTGTTTCGCGGCTGGACAGGCAATCCGCCAGAAAAACAACGTCATCCGGTGTGCGAAAGCCTACCATATCAAAAAAATGCCCCGGAAGTTCAATGATCTCAAAGCCGTCCGGCAGGTTTTGTTTTGTCAGCTCTTCCGCCGGGCTTTCCTGCGCCATCAAAAATTTGTGCCGCAGATCTTTGCAGGGGTAACCGCCGTATAAGAAAGCGGGTTCTAAAACCGGGTGCCTGGTAAAACTGCACTCGATCCCCGGCGCGTATATTTTGCAGCCCGTTTGCCCTTGCAGATACCGGTTGCCGCCAATATGGTCCGCGTTGGAATGCGTGTTTAAAATCACGGCCAGATTCCAATGCTGCGCATCCAGAATCTGCCGCACCTTTCGCCCGGCGTCTTTATCGTTTCCGCTGTCGATCAGGCAAACCTCCTGATCGTTCAGTTTTACAAGCCCGATCTTGGCGGGGCACTGGATATAGTAACTGATTTCGGAAATTTGGATCAATTCATACATTGCCGTTTTCCCTCGCTTTTCGCATCACGGGTTTATTCTTTTCCGCTCCAGCAATAGGTGCAGAGTTTTTCTTCCCCAATGCCGACGGATTCGATCAGATCGTCCAGCCGGTTGTATCTGAGAGATGTAAAATGCAGTTCTTTGCCGATTTCATCCACCATTTTCTGGTATTTTTCACTGTCCGGATCCGCATACTCCCTAAGCGTTGCGTCATCCGGGTCTTTGCCCTCCAGTTTTTTGATCACGCGCCTTGTGATCAGCTCCATTTCCGATGAAGTGCGGGAGAAATTCAGATATTTGCACCCGAAAAGAAGCGGCGGGCACGCCGGGCGGATGTGCACTTCTTTTGCGCCGCTGGCGTACAGGAATTCCGTTGTCTCCCTAAGCTGTGTGCCGCGAACGATGGAATCGTCTATCAGCAGCAGGCTCTTACCCTCGATCAGATCATGGATCGGGATCAGTTTCATCTTAGCGATCAGGTTGCGCTTGCTCTGGTGCGTCGGCATAAAGGATCTGGGCCAGGTCGGCGTGTATTTTACAAACGGGCGTGAAAACGGGAATCCGGATTCATTGGCATAGCCGATGGCATGCGCCGTGCCGGAATCGGGAACACCGGCAACGATATCCGGTTTTACATTATCTCTCCGGGCAAGCAGTTTGCCGCAGTTGTAGCGCATTTTTTCCACGCTGATTCCCTCGTAGGAAGAGGAGGGATAACCGTAATACACCCAAAGGAATGTACAGATCTTCATATCTTTTCCGGGCTTTACAAGCGTTTTAACTCCGTTTGCCGTCATGACTACGATCTCGCCGGGGCCAAGTTCCCTGCAATCCGTGTAGCCCAGATTCAGATAGGCAAAACTCTCAAAACTTGCGCAGTAACCGCTGTCTTTTTTGCCGATCACGATGGGTGTTCTGCCCAGCTTGTCCCTTGCGCAGTAAATGCCTTTCGGGGTCAGGATCAGCATGCTCAGCGATCCGTCAATAATCTCCTGCGCATAGCGGATGCCGTCAATAAAGTTTTCTTTTTGGTTGATGATCGCCGCAACCAGTTCCGTCGGATTGATATCTCCGTTGCTCATTTCAAAAAAGTGCACGTTGGATTTTATGATCTGATCCACGATCTCTGCCGCGTTATTGATCTTGCCCACCGTTGTAACGGCAAAGGTGCCGTGGTGCGAGCGAACAAGAATCGGCTGTGCCTCAAAATCTGAGATGCAGCCAATGCCGAGCGTGCCGTGCATTTCGTTGGATTCTTTGGTGAATTTGGTTCTGAAAGGTGCGTTTTCTATATTATGTATTGCCCTTTCAAATCCACTTTTCTCATCATAAACGGCAAGGCCCGCACGCCTTGTGCCAAGATGGGAATGGTAGTCCACCCCGAAAAACAGATCAAATACGCAGTCCTCTCTGGACGCGGTTGCGAAAAATCCGCCCATATATATCCTCCCTTTTGAAAACAATGAAAATTTTGATGATGCTTGCTAAAAATTTTCTGAAAACATTATAGCAAAAACACGCATAAACATAAATATAAATTTGAAAATTATTTTAATTTTATCTGCAAAGCGGCAATTTATACAAAATCACGGGCATTTTCTTGTTATTTTTACATATGTTTTTAAATTTGGTTTTGTGATAGAATGAAATTGTAGCATGGCAGGGGAGGGGCTGTTATGAAATATGTTTCCAAAAAGGAAAAGATAAACTATTATGCCGGCCTTTGCGGCCAGAATATGGTCTATTCGCTGATCGGCGGATCGTTTTTTAATTACTTTTTAACGGATATTGCGCTGTTTCCGGCCATTGTGGTTTCCGTTCTGCTGATCGTAATGAAAGTGTGGGACGGCGTTAATGATCCCGTGGTAGGCTCGTATATTGATAAGCATACTTTTAAAAGCGGCGAAAAACTGCGCCCGTTTTTAAAATATACGCCTCTGCCCGTTGGAATCTTCACCGTTTTGATGTTTGTGGTTTTCTCCACAAAAGAAGATCTGCTCTGGCTGCGTGTTTCGTATTTCATCATTATGTATATCTGTTGGGATCTTTGCTATACCTTGCAGGATGTTTCCATTTGGGGCATTACTTCCAGTGTTTCCCCTGATTCACAGGAGCGGGATTCTTTTGTGCAGTGGGCAAGAACGCTCGGTTCCTGCGTTTACGGCGCGCTCAGCGCAGGGATCCCCATGGTGCTTGAAATGATCGCGAATGCCACGGGAGGCAGCATGGCGCTGCTCACGCTTGTGTTCGCCATCATTTTCGGACTCGGCGGCGCAATGCTCAGTTACCGGTGCAGCAGCGCGCAGGAAAGGGTAAAGGTCGTTAAGGCGCAGCAGCAGGCCACGTTAAGGGAAAGTTTTTCTCTTCTTTTTAAAAACAAGATGCTGCTGCTCGTAACCGTGGCAAATCTGCTCGGCTCGCTCGGCTTTGGCGCAAATCTTGTTACGTATTTGTTTAAATATGAAATCCCTGCCGATTTTCTTGGTCAAAACAGTATCATCGGCGCGCTTGGGCTTACTACCATCTATTCCGCCATAACCGGCTTGCCGGGTTTCATCGGTATGTTCTTTGCCGATAAACTTAAAAAGTGGTGCCATGGTTATGTGAATGCGCTGATCATGATGCAGGCGGCGAATGTGATCGTCCGCGTAATTGCGTATTTCATCGGTTTTGAGGGCAACAATCTTTGGTTTGCCCTTGCGCTGATCGGTTTGGGCTGTATTCCGATGGGTGCCAATTCCATTGCGCAGACTTCTATCTTTTGCGACAGTATTGACTATATGGAATGGAAAACAGGCAAGCGCACGGAGGGCATCACGTTTTCTATGCAAACGATGTTTACCAAGATTTCCAGCGGGATAACCGCCGGCCTTGCCGCGCTTGCGCTGCATCTTTTGGATTATAAGGCGGTAGAGGGCGCTTCGGTGTATGTGGGCACGCAGTCCGCCGCATTTGATCAGTGGATCTGGCCGCTCGTGATCCTCACCCCGGCGATTGCCAGCCTGCTTTATATCGTGCCGCTGCTGTTTATCAGATATACGCCCGCTCAAAGGCAAAAGGTGGAAACAGAGCTTGCCGCCCGCCGTGCCGCGCAGGGAAATGCAAAAACGGAATAAAGCACGGGCAAAAAAACCGCCGCAGCGCAAAACATACGCGCCGCGGCGGTTTTTTATATCCTTGAAGCAGCCCTTATTCGCCCTGATAGGTAGGTGCGTTTTTCGGGGCTTTTCCTTTGATCACATTGTGGTAATATGCGTAGGTCATCGGCACATCGTCGTTCAGAATATCGGCGTCAGTCACTTCGCCCAAAAAGACCGTGTGTGTGGAGGTCTCCATTTTATCTATAACTTTGCAGGTGATGTAGCCGCTTGCTTTCGGCACAATGGGCATAAAATTCTTGATTGCCGGCGCATAATCGGCAAATTTATTGCTGTCTCTTCCGCTTTTAAATCCAAAATTGCCGATCACCATGGGGTCGCAGTGCTCTCCCAAAATGTTGATCGCAAATACGCCGGAATTGCGGATGCATTCGTTTGTGAAATTATCATGGTTTATGGAAACGGCAACCGTTGCCGGCGAAGAGGTGATCTGCATTGCAGAATTAGCCGTGCACCCGGTGGGTTTTCCGTCATTCCAGGTGGTTACAACGTAAACGCCGTAGGATAAGTTATACAAAGCGGATTTGTTCATTTCATCTCTCCTTTAAAGTAATGAAAAGTAAAAAAATGCGGCAGAAAAACACTGCCGCAAATTATGTATATTCTTTTGATTATTCGCCGAAGTATCTCTTAAGGAGACCTGCAAACGCTCTGCCGTGGCGGGCTTCGTCTCTTGCCATTTCGTGAACGGTGTCATGAATTGCGTCAAGACCCTGCTCTTTCGCCAGTCTTGCAAGATCTGTTTTGCCCTGTGTTGCGCCGTTTTCCGCAGCAACACGCATTTCCAGATTCTTCTTTGTGGAATCGGTTACAACTTCACCAAGAAGCTCTGCAAATTTTGCAGCGTGCTCTGCCTCTTCGTAAGCCGCTTTTTCCCAGTAAAGGCCGATCTCCGGATAGCCTTCTCTGTGGGCAACCCTTGCCATTGCAAGATACATACCAACTTCGCTGCATTCGCCGTTGAAGTTGTCGCGAAGGCCCTGAAGGATCTCTTCGCTTACGCCCTGTGCAACGCCAACAATGTGCTCAGCAGCCCAAGCCATTTCGCCGCCCTCTTCACGCTCTTTCATAGCAGCGCCGCAGATGGGGCACTTTTCGATCGGTTCGTCACTTTCGTATCCGCATACGGGACAATAATACTTCTTTGCCATAATAAATACTCCTTTTCAAAATTAATTTTTTGATTTATTGTTACAATCGGGGCAAATCCCGCTGTAATAAACATCTTTTCGGGTAACGGTAAATCCGTTCAGCCCATTTCCCACGGGCTCAGGAACGCTGAAATCATAGATCTCACCGCATTCGCTGCAAATAAAATGCCCGTGAAAATGCACATTTGCATCATAATGTGTTTTATCTTCGTCAATGGTAACGGGAATCAGAAATCCGCTTTCGCAAAGAGACCTTAACGCATTATAGACTGTAGTTTTGGAAAAACTGGGATTGTTTTTCAGCACGTTTTCATAGATCCGGGATGCGTCCGGGTGTGTTCTGTGGCCGTATACATATTTATAAACGGCGATCCTTTGCGGCGTAGCGCGGAAATGCTTTTCTTTAAAAAGGGAAATGATCTGCTCGTTCTGCATCGAGCACCACCTTGCATTAATTATTATCTTGTACCAAGTACAATTTAAGTATAGCATAAAAAAAAGATTTGTCAACACCTTTTTTAAAAAATTTGACTAATTTAAGCAGATTTGGTATCTTTAGTAAAAGATTTAAAAAAATGTTCGGTTTCAGCCGTTTTAGGGATAAGGAGAATGCATTGTGATCCATGTTGACTGGAAAAAGATTAAACCATATGAAAAGGCGCCGTTTGCCATACCCGTTATTGTGGCCTTGTTGGTGCTTTTTTTGGCCGCTGTTGGAATTGCGTTTATCAATCCGCTTTTGTATATGCCGCTTAAGGTGCTTACGGCAGTTTTTGCTTTTATTACGGTTGCTTTCGGCGTGCATATAGAATCCCGCATGCTGCAGATTTATATGCTGCTCGGTGTTTTGGATCTTTCCATGTTTGCCGCGGTGCTGATGCCGTTTCCGCCCGGGCTTACGATTTTCTTTTTTATCGCCTCGCTTATAGCGGCAATCGCGTCGGCGGGCGTGTCTTTGTTTGCAGGCGTATTTTTTACAAAAGAGACGCTTTATGATTTCCCCGAAACGGAGCGTAACACTGTTTTTTCGGGCAAAAAGGTTATGTTTTTTGCCCCGCATGAAGATGACGAGACCAATCTTTACGGCGGCGTGATCGAGCAGTATGTCAAAAGCGGCTCTGAAGTCAGAATTGTTTTTTCAACCAACGGTGATTTTTATCGCTTGGGAAAGTGCCGGATCCGGGAGGCGCTTTCCGTTGCCGAAAGTTATGGCATAGAGCAAGATCACGTTTTGTTCCTCGGTTTCAGTGACAGTATTACGGATAAAAACGGCCGCCATATTTACAATGCCGCCGGCAATGAGGTCATTCGCTCCGCCGCCGGATATACGGAAACCTATGGCACAAAAAGCAAGCCGCCTTTTGCAAAGTGTGATTTTACAAGGCAAAATACTCTGCGTTCGTTTATAAATGTAATCGAAAAATACAGCCCAGATACGATCTTTTGCTGTGATTATGACGGCCATGCGGACCATCGCGCGCTGAGTCTGTTTTTTGAAGAGGCGCTTGGCGATATACGCAAACGCAAGCCGTACTATACGCCCCTTGTGTTTAAGGGCTTTGCCTATTCCACGGCGTGGGACGGCGCCGCAGATTATTACAGCCTGAACGCGCTTTCCACCAGACTGAAAGCGCCGTCTGAACTTATGCGTGAAAGCAATGTTTACGCCTGGAATCAAAGGGTGCGTTTCCCTGTGGCAAAAGAAAGCCTTTCGCGCGTTATGCAGAATACTTCCGGTTACAGGGCAATGCAGCGCTATTCCAGCCAAACGGCAACGGATCACGCAAACTCAATCATGAATTCGGATAAGGTGTTTTGGCTCAGAAAAACAGACAGTGTCCTGTATAACGCGCAGATCACTGCCTCCAGCGGTGATCCGTCTCATCTTGCCGATTTTAAACTGGTGGATTGCGCGGATATCTGTAAGGATACCGGTCTTCCGCTTAAGGGTATGTGGGTTGCCGATGCTGACGATGCGCAGCGTATCGTTGCGTTTCGGCTGCCGGCACGGCAAAAGATCTGCCGCATTGTCCTTTATGAAAGCCCGGCGCCAAACAGCCATATTCTAAATGCCCAGCTGATGATCGGCCGAGTTTCCTACAATACCGGCGAACTGCATAACGGCGGGCCGACGGTGTTTTCGTTCCCGGCGGTGGATACGGATATGATCGGAATAAAAATCAAAAGCGGCACGGGCGATTGCGCGCTTTTAAAAGTGGAGGCGTTTACACAGCCGGAGAGTCAAAAAGCGGAATTTATAAAAGCGCAGAATAAAAACGGCGATTTTTGTTATGATTATATTGTGAATAAATCGGGCAGGGAAGTGTTTACGGTATATTCTTTCCCCGAACAGCAGGATCTGGAGATTACTGCTGAAAGCAGCGACGAAGGTGTGCGTTGCGCAGTGGAAAACGGGGATATAAATGTGTATTGCCCTGAGGGCGAACAAGCTGTTATCACCGTCAGATCCAAAGAAAACCCCGATGTGCTTGACCGGTTCAGGGTAAGCAATCCGGATGAGCGGGAACGGTATATCCTTTCTTTTAAACAAAGCAATGAACAGAAGATGTGGTCTTTTTCCATGCAGTGGGATTACTACCGCGGACTGATCCGCCGCCTCGGCGTTTACAGACCGAAGCATAAGAACTGAATTTGATCCGCCGAAACGGGATTTACCGTAAGGCGGATTTTTATATTTAACATTTTGACAACATTTTATAAGTAATTTTAAAACAAATCACTATTATAATTAAAAATATAAAGGATCCGTTTTTAAGCATCAAAAAGATCGTTTATGGCAATACTAAAAAAGTGAGGAAAATTTTTCTTAATGGGGGTGAACGTTTTGCAGACTTCTGATAAACAGGCGCTCATAAACCTTGCCGTTTTAACGGTCCAGGCTATGCGTCACAGCGGAAAAACAGACGAAGAAGTGAAATATATACTCTCCAAACGCCTGAATTTTTCCGATATTATGATTGAGCAGATCATGTAAAGCCATATAAACGCATAAAAAAATTCCGCCCGGTTCTGTATCGGGCGGAACTTTTTTATAGGATTTATGAATTTTTGAGTGCTTTTATAATGGAACGCAGTTTCGGCGTTGTGCCGTAAAGCAGCACGCCCACTCTGTAAATCTTAGCGCTCAGAATGCCGATTCCGATTACGCTTGCGGCAAGGATCACAACAGAAATGATGATCTCATGGGGCGGAACTGTGCTCATGGCGATCCTTGTAAACATTGCCATGGGTGAGGTGAGCGGTATAAATGAACAAATCTTCAGCGCAAGATTATCCACGTCTCCGCTGCTCATGGAGAAGATGACCACCATAAACGCCGCTACAAAAAGCAAGGTCAGCGGCATGGACAGCGTATTGATATCCTCCACTTTATTGGCGGTGGAGCCGAGGGCGCCGTATAGGCAGGCGTAGATCATAAAGCCCAGTATAAAGAACAGAATCATGTAAAGCAGCAGGCTGAGCGGCATATCAAAGATAGATGCAACTATGGCATTCCCTGCCCAGTAGGTTTGGTTAAGATTGTAAAAGAGATATGCGCTGCCGAATATTGCAACAAGCTGTGTAAATCCTGCAAGGCACGCAGCAGTGATCTTGCCGAACATCATCGCCGTCGGCTTTGCGCTTGTGATCAGCAGTTCCATTGCACGGGAACTTTTTTCCGTTGCCACACTGGTTGCAACAAGCTGGCCGTACATAATGATCATCATATAAAGCGCGAAGATCATAATATAGGTGTAAAAGAAATTCTGTGTGTGGTCTTTGCCAAGGCTTTCTATCGTGCTTTGCGGTGTGACGGAAAGGATTTCCTGCACTTCGCCCGGCGTGATCCCGCGCTGTGAAAGCGCGTCTATTCTGTATACCTGCTGTAAAGCGGTGTCTGCCGCCGCGGTATTGGTGTCATACATCGTCAGGTTGCCCACAAGATACGTATACTCCGTAAGGCTGTGCAGGAGGAATGCGCAGTCCGCGTTTCCGGCAGAGATCTCGTTTCTTATGCTGGTTTCGTCCGTTGCGGTTTCAATCCTGTATTCAGGAAAAACTGCCTGAAACGCGCTTTCCACGGCTGTGTTTTCCGGCCCGTCAAACAGTATATACATAACCGGCAGATCGGCGGAGTCCGCCGCCTGTTCTGCCCCTGCACCGGAATCTGAGGTGAATCTGGGAAAAAACATGATTACGGCGATGACCAGAACCAGGCAGATTGTAAGGCCGATAAAAACTTTGTTTTGAAAATAATTGTTCAGTTCAAATTTCAGTATGGTCTTAAACTGTTTCATTTTTCCGCCCTCCCTATACCTGATCTCCTGCGTATGCAACAAAAATGTCGTTTAAAGACGGTTCATAAACCCTTACGGATTCAATCTCATATTCGGCGGTGATCTTTTGGATCTCGCTTTGCAAAGCGCCTTTTTCATCCAGCTGTATGATCAGTTCGCCGTCCTCATTCTCCGTGCACCGTGAGCCGTATTCGGCAAAAATTCTTTCTTTTTCCGGCGTGCACAGGGCAATTTTGTTGCCGCTCATACTGTGCTTGATTTCTTTCAGAGCGCCGCTCAGCGCAATTTTACCGCCGTTTAAAATGGCGATGCAGTCGCAAAATTCCTCTATATAATTCATTTGGTGGCTGGAAAACAGCACGATCTTTCCGCGCGCGATCTCTTCTTTCACAACCTCTTTTAAAAGCATGGCGTTCACGGGGTCCAGTCCTGAGAACGGCTCGTCCAAAATAATGATATCCGGGTCGTGCGCAAGCGCGGTGATGAGTTGTATCTTCTGCTGATTGCCTTTGGAAAGCGTGTTCAGCTTTTGATTTTTATATTCCGCCATGCCCAGGCGGTCAAGCCAGCGGTCTATGGATTTTTGGGCGTCCTTCGCCCGCATGCCGTTTAATTCGGCAAAATACAAAAGTTGGTCGTTTATCTTTTTCTTGGGGTAGAGTCCGCGCTCTTCAGGCAGATAGCCGAGTTTTATGGTGTTGTAATCGATCTTCTGCCCGTCAATCAGGATTTCACCGCTGTCAGCCGGAAAAACATTCATCAGGATTCTTATGGTTGTGGTCTTTCCGGCGCCGTTTCGGCCTAAAAGGCCAAATGCAGTGCCGCTTTCGGCGCAAAGGGAAATGCCTTTAAGCACTTCCTTTCCCGTAAAGCTTTTGGTGATGTGTTTCAGTTCCAGTTGCATATTTTCCTCCGTCCGTTAAAAATGCGTGGCCGAAGCCACGCATAAACAACGCGGCTCGGGCTGTTGCAGCACAGTTTATTTCAACGCGGAAAATGCAGACCGGCACACATTTGCATGCCTGCTCTGAAAAGAATTAAACTGTGCCGCAATTTTATTATAACAAAAGGAAAAAGTAATGTAAATATGAAAATAGTATTATTGGGTCATCACTTTCTGCTTATGTCGAGCCTGTTTGCAATATACATAAGATTTTTATGTCGCCGTCAACCAGTTTTCCGTTTTGATCGGGCGGAAGATTGATCACCATAACATTGTTTGCTTTTTCAAGAATACGGTAATTCTTTATGATCTCTTCCGAATCCATAAGTGGTTTTTGCGCATAGGTGTCTGAATAAAACCAGCTGAATTCTTTTCGTGAGCAGATTGTCTGCTCAAATGGCAAATAGTATTCTTTGCCGTTAAAAGTGTATATCTTCGGGTCGTCTTCACGGCACATGTTTGGGTCCCACAACCTGAAATCGGAGGGAAACATACGAAGCGGATCCCGGTCGCGGTAATTTTTCGGTTCATACCGCTTTTTTGGCATTCCTTTCTTTTCACTGTATTTTCCCACGGTGTGGTTTACACCGATCTGGCACATCGGCTGCATGGATTTCACATGGCTATATAATCTGTCCAGCTGCCATGCGCGGCAGGGCTTATCCCATGCCCCGTCAAACCAAAGTTCCACAACCTCGCCATATCTGCCGTCCATGAGTTCGGTAGGCTGCGAGAAATCGAACTGAATTTCGTTTTTTTGCGAGTGGGCGCCGTACAACGGTACTGCCCCCGAGCAAAAAACGGAAAGCGCAATGCCGCATAAACAAAGTGCTTATGCGGCATTTTATCATTTTGCAGTCTTCGGTTTTGCTGATAAGACTTTATTCATCCGTTTGCTGTTTTTTCGTTGTCTGTATCTTCAAACGATATGTCGGCGCGGTTCAGCCGACTTTATCGACAGTCTGAGCGGAATGAACTTGTTCATTCCGCTTTATATTCAAGAATCATAAATGCCAGGGTGGTTTTCAGCGCGTCAACACGGTTGATTTTCGCTTTGTCGCTTTCACTTGTGCGGTAAAAATACGGCGTCATGGAAAACAGCGTTTTCAGATCGTTTTGCGGTATGTTTACCGTGCGGCTGATCAGTTGCTTGCCGGCAAGTGTCAGTTCGCTGCCGCCCGGGTAACGCGTATCATTCTGATATGGTTTTTCATATAATAGTTCTTTCAGTTCAAATAAGTGCTCAGGAGCGGGCACAACGCTGTAAAGCCTGCCGCCCGGTTTCAGCACGCGCGCGAATTCTTTGGCGTTAAACGGCGCAAAGAGATGCATGGCCGTATCAATGCTCCTGCTTTTTACGGGGATCGCTTTCAGATTGGCAACAAAGTAATGCCCGCCGTTTTTGCGTTTTGCCGCCAGGCGCACCATTTCCTTGCTTAGGTCAAATCCGTAAAGTTCGCCGCCGTAATCGTCGTAATACCCCTCGCCGCAGCATATATCCAGCACTGTGCCGCGTAACCATTGTGAAACCTCGTCTTTCAGAAAAGCAAAATACCCCTTTTCCAAAAAGGCATGCCGTGCGCGGGCAGATTCTTTGCTGTCTCCGGTTCTGTCTCCGCTTTTGCTGCCTGTCAGCAGGTTTACATATCCTTCTTTAGCAAGGTCAAAACTGTGCCCTTTTGCGCAGTAAAGGCGTTTTTCTCCGGCTTTCAGTTCACCGCCGCAGACCGGGCAGATCATGATTCCCATTTAGTTTTCCTCATACCGGGGCATATCCACCATTGTTGCCTCGTGGCGGACTGCCGGCAGAAAGGTATGCAGTATATCCGCTGTTTTGATCGCCAGGCTGGATGTGTTGATGCACGGATGGCAGCCTATGTATTCACCGCTTAAAATATCTTTGTCTATCACAAGGCGGACTCGGTTTTCTTTGTCATTCATCAGCCCTAAAACCGATACGGATCCGGGTGTGATATCCAGAAATTCCTGCATGAATTCCGGCTCTGCAAAAGAAAGGCGCGCGCAGCCAAGCTGCTTGGTGATATCTTTTGTTTTAAACGGTTTTGCGCCCGGCATCATCAGCAGGTAGAATTCCGTTTTCTGCCTGTTTCGCAAAAACAGGTTCTTACAGATCTCAACGCCCAATGTTTTTTCGATCTCCTCGCATGCCTCCATCGTCTGCGCAGCAGGGTGATCCACTCTTTTGTACCGGATCCCGAGTGCGTCCAGCAGATCGTATACCCGGGCTTCTTTTTCCTGCCTGCCGTTCAGATCAGCCGGCCTTCCGCTTTGTAATTCCATATTTCAGCCTCTTTTAGTACATATAATTTGTGGAAAACATAAATTTTCCGTTCTTATAATAAGTGCGCGGCACCCTGCGGGAGATGCGGCAGGGCAGTTCATAGTTAAAAGAATAGGCACTTTCGGAAACTTCTTCCATCGTCAGTTCCTTATCGCCGCTCTTTCCCACCAAAATGACTGTGTCGCCGATCTCAGCGTCAATACCGGTAATATCCACCATAAACTGATCCATGCATACTCTGCCCACGATGGGTGCAAACTTTCCGCGGATCAGCACTTTTCCTTTGTTGGAAAGGCAGCGCGGGTAGCCGTCTGCGTAACCAACGGGAATGGTGGCGATCCGGCGTGTTTCTGTGGTGGTGTATGTGCCGCCGTAAGAGATCTCACGCCCCGGTTCCAGTTCTTTGATGTGGGAGATATGCGTGCGCCATTCCATAACAGGCGTGATGGGCAGCAGGTTTTTATCCACTTCGTGGGAGGGGTACAGTCCGTATAAAATAATGCCCATGCGGCACATATCAAAATATTCGTCAAAATTCATAATGCCTGCGGAGTTGTTAATGTGTTTTATGGGAATGCTGATTCCGCGCGCCTCCAGCAATTGGATAAAGGTTTTAAATTTTTCCCGCTGGGCAATGGCTTTGGAAAGGTCTTGTTCATCCGCCGTCGCAAAGTGAGAGAAAAGTCCCTCCGCAACGATGCCGGGCAGTTTTGTGATCTTTTCGCAAATATCTGCGTCGCTTTCATTCACCTGAAAACCAATGCGGCTCATACCCGTGTCTACACAAAAGTGAAACGGTGTTTCTTTGCCCTGCTTTACAGATTCTTCGGAAAGTGCCTTTGCGTCTTCAAAGTGAAAAACGGGAATGCGGATATTATATGCAACCACATCTTTAAAACAGGCGCGCGGCACAGTGCCTAAGATCAGCACCGGCGTTTGAATGCCTGCCTTTTTCAGCTCGATAGCCTCTTCTATGCAGGCAACGCCGTAAAAATCCGCCCTGCCGTCAAAAAGCCTTGCAAGGGGCACCGCTCCGTGGCCGTAAGCGTCTGCTTTAATCACGCAAAGCAGTTTTACGCCTTTTGGCAGTTTTGCCCGCGTCACTTCAAAATTGTGTTCTGCCGCGTCCAGATCTATCGCGGCATCTGTTCTGAAAAACATGATCTGTTACCTCAAATTGCTTCTGCAATCGAAACGGTTTCTATGTTGTTTCGTTTAAAAGCTTCATTCAGTTTTTTTACAAATTCTATTGCTTTCGGCCCGTCACCGTGTACGCACACGGAGTGGGTTTCAATTTCAATATCCTCGCCTGTGTATGCGGTAACCATATCGCATTTTGCCATGCGGATCACACGTTCCACAGCCTCGTTTTCATCCTCTATCATAGCGCCGTTCAATCCGCGCTGCCTGAGTGTGCCGTCTGCCTCATATGCCCGGTCCGCAAACACCTCGCTGGCATATCGTATTCCAGCCGTCTTTGCGGCTTTGATCATTTCAGATCCGGAAAGCGCAAGCAAGATCAGATCTTTGTCGTAGTCATAAACGGCTTTTACGATCGCGTCTGCAACGGCTCTGCTTTTCGCGGCGGTGTTGTACAGCGCGCCGTGTGCCTTTACATGATCCAGCTTTACGCCTTTTGCATTTGCGATAGAGCCTATAGCGCCAAGCTGGTAAAGTGTAATGTTGTATACTTCCTGCGGGGAAAGATCCATTTTTGTTCTTCCGAAATTTTCCCTGTCCGGGTATCCGGGATGCGCGCCCGCGCCAACCCCGTATGTTTTGCAAAATTCCAGTGTTTCTGCCATCATTTGCGCACTGCCGGCATGAAAGCCGCAGGCAATGTTGGCGCTGTTGATATGGGGGATGATGATCTCATCCGCACCCGCGCCTTCGCCAAGGTCGCAGTTCAGGTTAATTTTAAACAAAATATCACGCTCTTTCAGTATTTCAGGCTTGTGTTTTTTACGTCCGTTATAAACATGTGCCCCGGCGCATGGGTGATCGCCATCGGCGGTTTTGCGTTCATCACCGCGTTTTGCGGGGTTACGCCGCAGGGCCAGAACACGGGAACCTCGCCGTCGTTCACGGTAACGGCGTCGCCGTAATCCGGGCTGAAGATATCTTTGATTCCAATCTGTTCCGGGCTGCCGATGTGAATCGGGGCGCCGTGCACCCTTGGCATCGCCGCCGTTACGTTGACCGCCTTAACCACAAGGTCATACGGTATCGGGCGCATGGATACCACCATGTTTCCGCCGAATATTCCTGCTGGTTTCAGCGGGATATTGGTGTTGAACATCGGTACGTTTCTGCCTTCTTCTATGTGGCGGACGGGGATCCCCGCCTCGATTAATTCCGCCTCAAAAGAAAAGGAGCAGCCGATCAGAAAATAAACGAAGTCGTCCTGCCACAGATCTGAAATATCATGCGCTTCTTCCGTAAGCACGCCGTTTTTCCAGATCCTGTATTTCGGAAAGTCCGTTGCAACATCGGCGTTTTCCGCCATTTCCCGGATCTGCCGGGAGCCTGCGTTGCCCACTTCAAGCAGGGGGCAGGGGCGCGGGTTCCTTGTGCAAAACAGTAAAAAATCAAATGCCAGATCCTTGGGCAGTATGCAAAGATTTGCCTGTGCATACCCGGCGCACATGCCGCTGGTTTGGCCGGTGATCTTCTGCGCTCTGATCAGATTTCTTATTTCTTTTGGATTTGCTGATGAATAGTCCATGTTTTCCCCTTTTAAAGTTTATGGATGTACGCCTGCAATGATGCAAGTTCACTGCGCTGCGTTTTTGCCGCTGCCTGCGCTTCTTTTACGGAAACTTTTTTGAACCGCACTGTGCAGCCGGGCAGTAACTGCGCCGCAAGCGGCAGATCTGCGGAGATCACGCAGGCGATCTTGGCGTAACCGCCGGTCGTCTGTCTGTCCGCGCAAAGAAGGATCGGCTGCCCGTTTTCCGGCACTTGAATGCTGCCGGGCGCAATGCCGTCGGAAATGATGTTCATGCCGTGCCTGCCTTTCAGCACAGCGCCATTCAGGCGGATGCCCATTCTGTCTGCCTCGGCTGTTACCTTGTATGCAGCGGAAAAGAAACGTTCTGTATCCTCAGCCGTAAACATAAAGTCCTGCGGTCCGGGCACAGCTCTTAAAACCGTTTCTTGGCTGTACGAAAACGCTTTTGTTTCCCGCTTTTCAATGTGATTCAGTTTGCTGTGCGGCAGTATGCCGATCTCGTCCCCGGTTTTCAGCTTTCTGCCATGGAATCCGCCGGCTTTTGCTTTCAGATCCGTTGAGCGGCTGCCCAGAAAAACAGGCACGTCAATGCCGCCGCTCACTGCAAGATACGCCCTTGCGCCGTTTTTCACATTGCCGCAGATCAGCACATCGCCTGCGGAAAGTGCATAAACCTTATTCATCCGAATCGGCTTTCTGTTTACGGCAGCCTCTATCTGTGCGCCGCTTATGCATATGGCGCAGTCTTCTGTAAACACAGCGGCTATGCCGCTGAGCGTCATTTCCAGCACCGCGGCATTTTGCGTGTTGGAAAGCAGTATGTTTGCTGTTTTCACCGCGCGCGCGTCCATTGCGCCGCACTGTGAAAAACCATATTTCATATATCCGTATCGGCCAAGATCCTGCACAGTCGTAAGGATCCCGCCGCGCACGATCTTAATTCCCACGGCGCACCTCCGTACATTCGGCAGTGTATTCGCCTTTTTCACATGCGTTGTCGATGCGCATGAATTCCTCTTCTGTGATGCGGAAAAATCGGATCCGGTCTCCCGCGCGGTACAGGATCGGTTCTTCTTTTCTGTCGTCATATACCCTTACGGGCGTTTTGCCGATCAGCCGCCAGCCGCCCGGTGAGTCAGAGGGATAAATGCCGGTTTGATCGCCGCCGATGCCCACGCTGCCGCGCGGTATTTTTACCCTCGGCGTTTCCAGACGTGCAACGGCAATGCGTTTATCCATATTGCCAAGATACGCGAAACCGGGCAGAAACCCAAGCATATAGATCGGGTAATCGCGCCCCGTGTGTATTTTTATGATCTCTTCTTTGGAAAGGCCGGTCATGTTTTCCACGCTTTGCATATCCGGCGCAAATTCGCCCTCATAGCAGACCGGTATCTTATAAAGCATGGGCATGAAATTCCCAATGCCGGACCGGTGCTTTTGCGCCTGTTTCAGGGCTTTAATCAGATCCTTGCTGCCGGTTTGGCACGGGTCATACAGCACCGTAACGCTGCAAAAAGCGGGTATGTATTCCGTTACGCCTTTAATTTTCGCGTTTTGTGCCGCCGCCGTAAACGCGGTTACTTCTGCGTTTATCTTCTCGCTGATCTCATTCCCGAAATTTACGGTAATACCACCGTCACCGCTGGGCAGAAATTTTGCTCTCATCGTGTGAAATATCCTTTTTCCAGTGTGTGGGTAAACCATTCCTGTGTTTTGTCCTCCACCGTGGCGGGGTATTCAATCAGCGCCCGCATCATGGCAACAAGCGGCAGGTTTATATTTTTTCCGATTCCGTCAATATACGGGCGCGGTTTGCCGTACATATCCAGCATGCCGGCAGCGGCAGCAGCGTCCATCGCGGCGGATTGCTCCTCCGTGTCATGAAACAGTTCCGGCTTTTTCAGCAGAAATGCAGTTGCCGCCATCAGTGCGTTGCAGCCCCAGTCCGAAACCGTTGCGGTAATAATATTATCCGCAACCGTATCTGCCAGAATACCGAATCCGCTGCCTGCCTTGCAGCCGCCCATTTCGGCGTACGGCACATATTTTCGTATATGATCTTCTATTGCCGCCATGCCGATCTCGTTTCCGAGATCACCGATGGAAAGATTATAGATCCCCGCATCCTTGCACATTTTAAACAATACGTCATATTTTGCCTCCACACCGGTGGTGTTCACGCCGACGGCGTTGTGGTAAAAGCCGTTTTTGTTGCGCCCCGGCGCCTCAATGCTGATTGCGGCGCACGGCTTGCCGTGGGATAAAATCTCTTTTGCCTGAACCGGCGCTTCGTCGCGCTCTTTTGTAAATATAATATAGGTAACAGTGTTTTCACTTTTGTCATCTATATCATCCGTAACAGCAAAATCAAGCACGTTGGAAATGGCTTTAATCGCTTTTTCACACTGGCTTGGGATCAGCATAACCGGTTTTGCGCCAAACGCTTTCATAATAAATTTCGCAAACAGGCAGCTGGATATGATCCCGTCCGTTTCCGCCTCGTTCCAGGGCAGCAAAACAAAACCGGTAAAGATAAATACTTTTTTGCCCTTTTTGATATGCTTAATCAGCCCTTTTGCGCCGTTTGTTGAAAGCGGTTCGCCCGTAAATTTACGCGCACCGTCGTAAAGAATACGGCAAACGCCGTATCCTCTGGGGTCAAGATTCATCAGTGTGTCCAGATTGCAGCCCACATTAAAAATGGTAAGTTCCTCTTTTGTCATAGCAAACCTCTTAAAATTGTAATGAAAATCGCGTCAGTCCGCCCTGCACTGTTTTTCAAAATCGGCAACCAGCGCGTCCTGAATCTTTTTGAGCATTTCGGGTGCTTTGCCGCCAACAGGTTTTCCGTCCACGGTCTTTACGGGTATGCAGAATGAACCGGTGGAATGCACAACGATCTCGTCAGCATTCATCAGTTCATCCAGCGTGTAATCGCGTTCTTCGGTTTCAAAACCAAGTTTTTCTGCAAACGCAAGCAGCCGCAAACGCGCGGTGCCGGGCAGCACTTTATCGTCCAGCTGATGTGTGATCACTTTGCCGTCTTTAAATATGGAAACGTTGGAATGCGCGCATTCCGTAACGATATCGCCGCGGTGGAAGATTGCCTCGTCACATCCTGCTCTGTCCGCAGCCGTTGCCGCAAGGCAGGAGGGAATCAGATTCAGCGTTTTCGCATTGCAGTATAAAAAGCGTTTGTCCTCATATGTAATCACGTCTATCGGCTTGTATGTGTCCGCAACGGGGCAGGGGGTCAGTGTGATCCACAGGTTGGATTGCATATTTTCCTCATAAATGTGCTTTCTAAGTCCGCTGCCGCGTGTTACCTGCATATAAACGAACTGGTCGCCGTCATCCACTTTCGGCACAAGTTCATGCAGCAGCTTTGCCAGATCTTCCTTTTCAATCGGCATATTGATATCCAGTATTTTTGCGCTTCTGTAAAACCGGTCCAGATGTGCCTGCAGGTCAAAGATTTTATGGTTATGTGCGTAAGTTGCGTCATATATACCGTCTCCAAACCAGCACACGCGGTCCAGCATCGGTATCTTCATTTCTTCAATCAGTCCGTATTCGCCGTTATAATAGCCAAGATTTTTCATGTCAGCACTCCTTGCCAAAAAATATTTGTTATTAAAAAAGGGCATACGTTGCCTTGATCAGCGCCGTTGCCCACCAAACCTTATTCTAATACAAAACTTTCTAAAAGTAAATATAAAATTTATTTTTTATATAAATTCTTTAATACAAATTTTACTGTTTTAAATTAAACTTGAATCAGGAGTGTTTTAATACATGATTTATTGTAATAAGATTGTAAGAAGTAAATTGTATACTAAAATCACAAAACAGATTTGGAGGTTTTAGTTATGGCGATATTTGAAACAAAGGATTTACGAAAGATATACGGCAGCGGAGAAAATGAAGTCCACGCTTTGGACGGTGTATCTATTTCTGTGGACGAGGGCGAATTTGTCGCTGTGGTCGGCACTTCCGGCAGTGGAATGGAATTTTGTAAAAAAGATCAGGGAAACGGCTGAAACCCCGGTACTGTTTTTGACCGCCAATGATACGGAGCAGAATATGCTGGAGGGCTTCGGCGTTGGCTGTGACGACTATATTCCCAAGCCCTTTTCGATTGAAGCCTTGCGTAAGAAGGTGCAGGCGGTTTTAAAGCGGACAATCAACGATACTGCACGAATACGGTATAAGAATTTGGAAGTTGATACGGATAAATGTCTTGTTCTGCTGAACGGAGAAAAAGTACACCTTACCTCGACGGAGTACAAACTGCTCTGCTGTTTAATAGAGAACAAAGGCAGGATCGTAACGAAAGCCATGCTTTTGGAACAGCTTTGGGATATAGACGGTAATTTTGTTGATGAAAATACCATTCGTGTAAACATTAAGCGGCTGCGGCAGAAGTTAAAAGATGAAAAGCAGGAATATATTGTGACCGTATTTGGTATGGGCTATACCTTTGGAGAATGACGATGATGCATTTTGGAGTTTATCGAAAACTGATTTTGATTGCAGATACTGTCATAGCGGCGGTATCGATTGGCGCTGTGTTTTTTATGGAAAACACTTCTGCCCTTATGCTTTTTGTCATTTGTGCCTTTGGGATTTTATGCGGCTTATTGTTTTTGTTCGACTTCCTGCATAACCGCTATCATGATGATTTGTTGCAGCAGATCACGCTGCTGATCGAGGCTTTGGTGGAGCAGCAGGAACGGATTGTTTTTCCTGAAAACGAGGACACGCTGACTGCCCGCCTGCAACATCAACTTTTGAAGCTCCGCAACATTTTAACAGCGCAGAATCAAATGCTGGCACAGGAAAAGGAGCAGATCAAGACACTGATTTCCGATATTTCCCACCAAATCAAAACGCCTGTGGCGGCGGCAAATACCTTTGCACAGTTACTTGATGATAAAGAATTGTCCGATGAGGAACGCGGCGAATACATTGCCACTTTGCAGACTTCTCTTGAAAAACTGACCTTTTTGACAAACAGCCTGATTAAAATGTCCCGTTTGGAAAGCGGCATGATCAGCCTGAAGCTCGAAAAGAACAACTTAAATGATATTATTCTGCAAGCAGTAAAAACCGTCTATGCAAAGGCAAAAGAGAAAAACATAACGATTACCTTTGACTGCGTGCAGAACTTTGAAGCGGTGCTTGATTTCAACTGGACAGCAGAAGCCATTGCGAATATCCTCGACAACGCTGTGAAATACACGCCGAACGGTGGGATTGTCGGATTAGAGATCACAGAATATCCGTCCTATCTGCGGCTGGATATATCCGATAACGGGATCGGGATTCCCGAAGAAGAACAGGCGAAGATTTTTGAACGCTTTTACAGGGGAAAATACTCTGCCGGTATTGACGGTGTGGGAATCGGGCTGTATTTAACCCGTGATATTATTCAAAAACAGCATGGTTATATAAAAGTGCGGTCTGATAAAAACGGCAGTTCTTTTTCCGTGTTTGTAAGAAAAAACGCAGCGGATTAAAATATCCGCCGCGTTAAGATACGCTTTATTCTTTTACAGGTCTGCCTCAAGTAAAACGGGGCAGTGGTCAGAGCCATATATATCTGTCAGTATATCGGCGTTTTTCAGTTTGCTGTTCAGCCGGGCGGATGTTATAAAATAGTCGATGCGCCAGCCGGCATTCTTCTCCCTTGCCTTAAACATATAACTCCACCAACTGTAGATGCCTTCGCGGTCCGGATAAAAATACCGGAATGTATCCGTAAATCCATTCTGCAGAATATTTGTCATTTTTGCTCTTTCCGCATCGGAAAAGCCTGCGTTATTATGATTCGTTTTCGGGTTTTTCAGATCAATCTCCTCGTGCGCAACATTCAGATCTCCGCAAAAAACAACGGGTTTCTTTTGGTCCAGCGCTTTAATATAACCGAAAAAGTCGTCTTCCCATTTCATCCTGTAGTCAAGGCGCGCCAGTTCGCGCTGTGAATTCGGCACATACACCGTTAAAAAATAAAAATTATCAAACTCCAGCGTAATGAGCCTGCCCTCATGGTCATGCTCATCGATCCCCATGCCATAGTTCACTTTTAACGGTTTTTTCTTCGTAAAAACTGCCGTTCCAGAATAACCTTTCTTTTCGGCATAGTTCCAGAATGCATAATAACCATCCGGCGCAAAATCAATTTGCCCCTCCTGCAGTTTGGTTTCCTGTATGCAGAAGATATCCGCGTCTGCTTTTTTAAAAAAATCTTCGAATCCTTTATTCATACAGGCTCTCAAGCCGTTTACGTTCCAGCTGATCAGTTTCATATATTCTAAACTCCTGTTTGTGTTGTTTGTGCTGTTTTTAAAATAACATATTTTTTAAACGCGCGCAATATGCCCGCATTAAATTTTATAAAATGCTTGACTTTATCCAAATTTGTGGTAAAATAAATAGCACTGAGGGAGTATAGCTCAGCTGGGAGAGCATCTGCCTTACAAGCAGAGGGTCACAGGTTCGAGCCCTGTTACTCCCACCAGATTATCCTGTCGGCTTTTGCCGGCGGGATTTTGTTTTTGTCATATTTTGCTATATTTTTTCAATATAATTGTATTTTGTAAAAATATAAGTGTTGAAATTTTATTTAAAGTATGGTATTCTTTTAGCATACAGTTGTTTTTAGCCGTTGAATATGCTATTTGAAAAATAGTTATTCTTTCAGAAAACAACGGTTTGTTTTAATTAAATATTTTTTAAGAGAGTGATACATTATGACTTTTGGCGAATTTGTTAGCGAACTTAAAAACAGATACCCAAATTATGTTGGCATCAATCATGTGGATTATGATGTGATGGATGCCGAACGCAATGAGGGCGATGGTGACTTTATTTATGAAACGGACCGTTTGGTTATCGGAAGATATATCCACACACTTAAACTGTTTAAGCCCGGCAGTGATGAATATGAAACCGTGGATTTCTGTGCTTACGGCTTGGGCTATAAGTTTTATGAAACACCGGATGATTATGAGCTGACGGAATATAATAATTTCGAATATCTTTTCGTGTAACTGCTTTCGGTATATTTTTATACAGCCCGGCACGGGAAATGACGGAGATCATTACCCACGCCTTGGGATTCTTTCGCTATTTAAACGATTTGTTTAAACGGCGTTTTTCTTTTGCTTTTATTTGCCCGATATGCTATAGTAAGAGCAGGAAGATTTACCTTTTCATTCAATCAGGTAAATAAGGGAGTTCTTATGAAAGTCTATCAAAAACTGGTTCGGGATCGCATTCCGGAGATCTGCACAAAAAACGGTCAAAAGGCAAATACCAGCGTTTTGGATGAGGTGTCCTATCAACAGGCGCTGCGCAAAAAATTGGTGGAAGAGGTAAACGAATACCTGGAAAGCGGCGAAACGGAGGAACTTGCTGATATTGCCGAAGTGATTGATGCTCTGGCGAAATCTGCCGGAAGTTCTTTTCAAACTGTGCTTTCCATCAAAGAAGCAAAAGCCGCAAAAAACGGCAAATTTGAAAAAAGACTGGTTTTAGATTCTGTGGAATAGGGAGAAGTTATGGTCACATTTTATGAATTGCATGAAATAGAAGATTTCCGATTAAAATTTGCGGTTATCGTTACCAAAACAGAAAGTGGAAAATGGTCTTTTGCAAGCATCAAAACAGAGATACGTGGGAGTGCCCCGGCGGTCATAGGAAACCGGGAGAGGAAATTACCAAAACTGCAAAACGGGAATTGCATGAGGAAACGGGCGCGATTGAATATACAATAGATTCTGTGTGTATTTATTCTGTTAAAAGTGAAAATAATTTTGGCGGTGAAGAAACCTTTGGATTGCTTTGCTTTGCGCAGGTGAAAAGTTTTGAACCGGAACTTCACAGTGAGATAGAAAAAACGATTATTACCGATACACTGCCGGAAAACTGGACTTACCCGGGCATTCAACCGCATTTGATTGGTGAACTTGCCCGCCGCGGCATTTATTAGAGAAAAGTTTTATGAGTGAATTTTGGGATATTTATGATAAAGCCCGGAAATTGACGGGCAGGACGGTTGAACGCGGTAAACCCATGGGCAGGGACGAGTACCATATTGTTGTAAATGTTTGGATAAGGAATTCAAAAGGGCAGTGGCTCATTTCAAAACGTACCGCAAACAAACATTTTCCGCTTTTGTGGGAGCCTACGGGCGGCTCGGCGGTGGCAGGCGAAAGCAGTTTTGACGCCGCTTTGCGTGAAACACGTGAGGAACTCGGCGTGGAACTTGACCCGAAAAAGGGCGAACTTTTCACTACCGCTTTAAGGCAGTATAAGGAATTTCCCGATTTCCTTGACGTTTGGGTGTTTGCGCACGATTGTGATATAGAAAGTGTAATTCTTCAGCCGGGAGAAACCTGCGATGCAATTTGGGCAACGTCTGCCCAAATAAAACAACTTGTTGAAAACGGCGAATTTGTTCCGCAAAATGTTTTCCCCTATCTTGACAAATTGTTTGAGGTATATGGGTAACGGTAAGATTTATTAAATCAGGGGGCAGTTATGAATAACACGCAGAAATTCAGCGGGAAGGCAGATGTATATGCTGCCGCAAGGCCGTCATATCCAAAAGAGCTTTTTACATTTCTTAAAAATAAATATCATTTGGGCGCGGGCACGGTCATTGCCGATATTGCGTCGGGTACGGGGAAATTCACTCAGCCGCTCGTTCAAATGGGTTGCAAAGTGTATGCGGTTGAGCCGAATAACGATATGCGCCGCCAAGCAGAATTGCTTTTAGGCGGATATGAGAATTTTATATCCGTAAACGGCAGCGCCGAACATACCGGGTTAGCGGATCATTGTGTGGATTTTATCTCTGCTGCGCAGGCGTTTCACTGGTTTGATCCTGCGCGTTTTGCCGCCGAATGTAAAAGAATATTAAAACCGGGAGGTAAAGTGTTTATACTTTACAATTCCCGGGATGAAGATGCGGAGATCACAAAGCGACTTTCAGGTCTTTGCCAAAGGCTTTGCCCGAAATTCAAAGGATTCAGCGGAGGCGTAAAAAGCAATAATGTGGAATCGTTTTTCAATGGCGGATGTGAACGGTTCACCTTTCCAAATGATCTGTATTATGACCGGGATTCCTTTGTGAAACGAATGCTTTCCTCTTCGTATGCACCGCGTGAGGGCGATGAAAATTACAATTCTTTTATAACAGAGTTAAACGCCGTATTTGATGATTTTTCCGATAACGATAATCTGCTTATGCCGAATAATGCGCAGGTATATGTAGGTTATGCATAAAGTTAAAACACTTTACAAAAACTTCAGATATAAACGAGCCGCAGCAGGATGCTCCTGCCGCGGCTTTGCGCTATCTGTTTAAAAGTTCCAAAGTCATATTTCCGTATTTACAGAATGAATCGTTATCGCAGTACCCAACATTAACAAGGTGTTTTATATCGTCCCAAAATCTGTAGTACGCGTTTTTTATTTCAAAAATTTCGCTTAACGGAATCTTAGACGCGTAATTTTCCAAAAGCCGGTATTCATTGCCGTTTGAATTCTGAAGTTGAAAAAGATCAAGTTCTCTGTCCGCAAACGAGCACCCGAAGGGGTCTATCACCGCCGCAAGCCGGTTTGTTGCCGGATCCACCATTAGATTCCATAAGTTATAGTCGCCGTGTATCAGTGAATTTTGCTTAACCTCAAGGCAAAAAACATCATCAAAACTGTAATAAAGTTTTTCGGCAATGGAAAACGATTGCTTGGAAAACTTTTTCGGTCTGTCACTCTTCAGACTGCCGAACAAAGAATCAATTTGCAGTTTATAATAATCCTGCCAGCGTTCAAAGTAATTCCCGGAAACAAAATCACCGAAACCGTTAGGGTTGGAAACGCTGTGTATTGCAATAAGATTATCTACTATTTCATTGCTGAGCCTCATTTTTTCCTTTTCGTCAATAACTTTTATCCTTGACGCGTCAACTCCGTCAATAAATTCCATAAACAGAATATCAAAAAAGCCGTTTTGCTTTTTGGTATCAATTGCGTATATTTCGGGAATATGCGCCAAGGAGTGTTTGGCAAGCATTTCAAGTTGCGCCATTTCCCGTTTGGCATAATCATCTTTTTTATATACTTTCGCTACACTCTTTTTGCCGAATGGGTCTGTTATCAGAAAAACATAGCCGTAATAGCCCCGGTTTATTTGCTTTACGTATTTTATGCTTTTATTGTGTTGCCTTATTATTGATTTTAACTGCTTTGTTCTTTTGATATTCCCAAACATTTTTTTCTATCCTTTTTTGTTTATATATTAAATATATCATATTGTTCTGAAATAAGCAAATAAAAACGCTGCAAAAAACGGACCGATGCGGGCATCGGTCCATACAAAAGTTTATAATATCAATGCTTGTTTTTGCCGGCTTTATCGACAGTCTGAACGCTCCGCAAAAGCGGAGCGTTTTACGTTATACAAAATTTACGTTGTTGTCTTTGATCCAGTAATAGATCTGCACGATATATGCAAGCACCTGCGGGCCGCGCATCAGTTGGCCGTACCACGGTTCGCTGAGTGCATCCGGGTTATTCATCAGTTCTCTGATTTTGCTTAAATTCAGCATATCGTGCAATGGAGAAGTCTTATCTTTTAAAACCTCTTCCGTCATTTTGCACACCTCTTTAAAGTAGATGGGGTTATGCGTTTTGGGATACGGGCTTTTTTTGCGCCAGGTTATCTCGTGCGGAAGTTCGTTTTCAAACGCTTTGCGCAAAACGCCTTTTTCGCGCCCGTCCAGTGATTTTATGCTCCACGGCATATTGTATGCGTATTCCACTATTCTGTAGTCGCAAAACGGCACCCGCACTTCCAGCGAACTTTCCATACTCATTACGTCTTTTCGCACAAGTAGGGTCTGCATAAACCAGTCAAGGTTCAGCCGGAACATTTCTCTCATTCTGCGTTCCGTTTTATTGTCAGTATCAAGGTAAGATGTTTTGGCAACGGTTTCAAGATAGCGCGCGTGCGCGTATTCCGCGCCGTTTGGCAACAACCCGTCTTTTAAAATACTTTGGCGCACATCGGTTGAGCGGCTCCACGGGAAAGTTTCTTCAAATAAAATATCTTTGTTATGATACCACGGATAACCGCCAAAGATCTCGTCCGCACATTCGCCGGAAAGCGCAACGGTCTGCTCCTTTTTTACTTCGCGGCAAAACAGCAGCAGGGAGGAGTCTACATCCGTGAATCCCGGTAGATTCCTCGCATAGGTGCTTTCAATCAGCGCGTGGGCAACGTCTTTGTTATCCAGTATAACATTTTTATGATCCGTGCCCAGATAATCGGAGATCATTCCGATATAGTCGCTGTCTTTATTCGGCTGAAACAGGCTTTTTTTGAAATATCTGTCATTGTCCGTGTAATCTACGGAATATGTGTCAAGTGTTTTGCCTTTACCTTTGTAATCGTCTCTTGCAACACGGCTGATGATGGAGGAATCCAGCCCGCCGCTTAAAAAGGTGCACAGCGGCACATCGGAAATCAACTGGCGCCGGATCGCGTCGGTTACAAGATCGTGTGTATGTTCAATGGTGCCGCTCTCGTTTTCCGTATGTTCCGCTGCCTCAAGCCGCCAGTATTCTTTAATTTCATAGTTCCCTTGGCGGAATTTCAGGTAAGCGGCTGGTGGAAGTTCCTGTATATCTTTAAAAACGGCAGAACCTATCGTTTTTGCCGGGCCGAGCATAAACACCTCGTTTAATCCGTTTTCATCCACATCGCTGGTTACTTCCGGTATCAGCAGCAGGCTTTTTATTCGGCTTGCAAACGCAAAGATACCGTCTTTGTGCGTAAAGTATAACGGCTTTACACCGATTCTGTCCCGGCAGAGGAAGAGCTCTTTTGTTTCATCGTCCCAAACGGCATAGGCAAAGATCCCGTTTAGTTTTTTACAACTTTCCTCTTTCCAAAAATGGTAGGCTTTCAGGATGACTTCGGTGTCGCAATGCGTGTTAAATGCATAGCCGGCAGAGATCAGTTCTTGCCTTATTTCATCCGTATTGTAGATCTCGCCGTTATAAACGATCGTATATTTGCCAAAAGTCATCGGCTGGGCGCCCCGTTCGGGGTCAATTACCGCAAGGCGCCTGTGGATTAGCGAGATATACGGCTTTGTAAGATCTCCGTATCCGTCCGGTCCGCGCATTTTCAGGCTTTGGCTTATGCTTTCGATCAGGTCTCTTCTTTCCCTTAGATCTATGGTTTTAGACAGCATTCCTGCGATTCCGCACATAGTATCACCTCTAAAATTATGTTCACTGCTATTATATGCAAAATCGCAATTTGCGGCAATAAAATTGAAAAAAAGGCTTGACTATGCGCCCCACTTATGCTATATTATTTAAGCGTTGAGAAACGCTGGTGTAGCTCAGTTGGTAGAGCAGCTGATTTGTAATCAGCAGGTCAGGGGTTCAAGTCCGTTCACCAGCTCCATATTTATGGGAGAGTTCCCGAGCGGCCAAAGGGAACAGACTGTAAATCTGTCGCTATTCAGCTTCAGTGGTTCGAATCCACTCTCTCCCACCAAATGATACAGCCGATGGATCCATAGTTTTATGGGTCTATTGGCTCTATCACTTTGATGACTACACAGCATTAGTATTGCTATCCTGTGCCGGCCCTCGCAGTCCAAGTCGCAAGGTGTGCCACGTATTAAACAGGTATTCTTTTAAATACCTTACCCGGTACCCGCAGGTGTCTATTAAGGTTCAGTTAATAGGCTCGCTCGTGCTTGAAATGCAGTTATGGCATAGCTCTTAGCAGGTACTTTTGTACCGTTCCTAATGTGTGGTATTCGGTTTTGAAAAAGAAGAAACTCACAGCCCGCTGCGAAACAAACTGTGAGTCCCTACTACTTCTATTCAAAATGTGCGTAAAATTAAATACACACAAATGAAAGCTCTCATAAGTCTTACAGATGTTGCTGCATCTTTAAGGCGCATGCCGTTAAGCAACGCCAATTGCTTAATGGCTGTGAGGGTTTTATTTATTTTCTTCTTTTCTCAGTCAATAGTATATATCAAAATATATTATATGTCAAGGTGTGTATATGGAAAAGTTAAGTGTATTTTTAATTATTGTAATTCTTTTATTACTAACTATATTGATTGTAGTTTCAAAAGCAAATAAAGATAAAATAAAGAAACTAAAAGAAGAAAAAGAACAGCAATCCCAGAAATATGACAGTCAGATATTAAATATGCAAGAGGAAAATCAAAGAGGTTTGGGAAAATTACAAGAGGAGAATCAAAGAAATTTGGGAAAATTAAAGTTTTCCTCCGAAATAGCTTTTAGCAATTTGAATTCCCAGTTCGAAGCATATAAGAAACAGGTTAACGATAATTTTCGAAAGACGATACCATATGGTGAAATAATATTGATTAAACAGTTTAAGGAATTATTTGAAACACCAGGATTCGATAATTGTAAGATCTATGGCCATTTGAATATGCGGGATAAAGAAACTGATAAGAACTACCAAGCAGATTTTTTGATTGTGTGCAGCAGAGGCGTTTTTGTTGTTGAATCAAAATATTGGAAAGGATTAACTTTAATATATTCTAAATGGCATAGTAACATATTTTCAAATACAGAGTTTTCTTATTTTGGAAAAGGAAGCGGTCAAGAAATTACTGTTTTTAATGTTAATTCGGATGATGATAAAAATGATACTCTGAAAATCAATAAATATAATAATCCAGTTACTCAGGCAAGGCAATATAGTGTCATTTTGAGTAAGCATATAAAAAGAGAAGTGAAAAATATTGTTGTTTTTCAGCAGGATGGTAATTGCCAAATAAAGATTGATGATAACGATCTTAATCGTTATAAAGTTGATGAGCATACACAAATTACTACTCAAAAGAATTTAATATCTTTACTTCAAAATTCATATCCTGATGAAACACAGCAGATAGATATAGAGGACATAACTGACTTTGTAGAAAAGAATTTTCAATATACTATGTATTTGGACTCAAACAATATAAATCAGCCACCATGGGGAGATTTTATTTTTTAATTCTAGATTAAACTGAAAATAATTAAAAATGCAAATCTTAAGTTTTAATAACTTATAGATAAGAAATAGATCAAGGTGATATTATGAGTGAAAATTTAAATAATAGTTTTTTATCCCTTTTTGATAGTCATTTCATTGATGAAAAAAGAGATATACATAAAGTGAAAATTAATGCTATAGATACACTTTACCAGAATATTATGAACGAAGAAAGAATTAGTGATGAGGATTTCAGACATAAATGGTCTTATATAGAAAAATTAAATAGTTTAGAAAAAAGCAGGAATTTATTTAATATTTTTAAAAGAACTTTTCAAATCGAGAAGAATTTTGAAAATGAAAATTTTTCGTTAGGTAATATATCTAGCGATTGGTTATTAGACTTCATGGATAAGGCTAAAAATATCTCTGACAATGATTTTTCTAAAATATGGAGTGAAATTTTACGAACAGAAGCGGAATATCCTGGCAAAATACCAAAAAAATTGTTAAATGTTCTTTATTTAATGGATAAAGAAGATGTTACAAATATTTTGTTTTTTTCAAGATATTGTTTTGCGGATGGTGATAAAAAGAATAAAAGTTTATATCATCCAATAATGTTCCTTAAAGATGATTATGCACATTATGTTACATTCGGTATTAAAAATGAACTTTTAGAAAATTTAGAAAATCTTGGTTTAATTATTTGTGATTATGAATCAGGGTATTATTTTAGCAAAAAGAAAAAATTCTTTTATAAAGATAAATATATTGAAGTAATTGCTGATAGTAAAATAAAAGCAGGAAATGTAAAATTGACAAATATAGGACAAGCACTAATGAATTTTATAAATGTTGAACATAGTGATACAATTCTTAAATATACTCTTGAAAAATGGGTGGAAAACGGATATATAATTCAAGTAAATAATGAATTTTTCCCAAGAGTTTGATAATTAATTTAAGTTAGAAAAGAAAAAACGCTGATTCTCTTTAAAAACAGGCGCAATAATCCCGATGAGATTCTTTATTGAAGCGGTTTTTAAATAATTATACTTTAAGTTTACAGGTTCTTATAGATCTATAAACTGAACATATCTTTTTTCTAACTACGTTCTTAAGTGGATCTAATTTAGTTGCCCAAAATTTCGAGTACCTGATTTTATTCAAAAAAAGAAACGCTGCTTTTTTGAAAGCAGTGTTTCTTTTTTTATCCTCAAATTTAATGCTCGAGCCCTGATCCGTGGCATTTTCAGTGATGACATAATTGTTGTGTCCAAAACAGCCGCAATTGCGAATGTAGTGTTTGAAAAGAAGTATGCCCTTGTTAACCAGAACTTTAACAGATGATATAACGGTATCAATGCAGACATGCGCAAGTTGTGAGATCTGCCTAAGTGAAGGAAATGCTCTCCCGGCATGGTTTTTCTTACTGATAAGCGCCAGATAGACGGAGAACTGAGAAGGGGAGAGGGAATATGAAAAAATGCTATATTCAAGTTTGATGAAATTACCTTTCGGTTTCGCGATGTAATAACCGTTGGCGGTGTTTCTGTGATTGCTTATATAATTCCTTCGTCTGATAATTCGCTTATCTTCAAGCGCGTTTAAGGCAGTGTAAACGCTGTTTCTGCTTATACGACATCGTTTTGCAATCTGATTGGCTGCGACAACGGTATAGTTATCCTTTGATTTAAAAGAAACTATACCGGCATAAACGAGCAGCTGTAGCGGTGTAAGTTCGAGTTCAAATATATTAGTTGGAATTTTAATAAAACGCTTCATTTGTTTGTGTGTCCTTTCAAAAAATATCAGTTTGAAATAAGTGGGGTGTCAATATTGACACCCCACGCGTTTTTATCAAAATGGAAGGTCCTCGTCATCATCTATAACCTCAAAATCACTTGCTGAGGTTTGCTTCGTAGAGATTGGATGGCTTTCTTTTTCTTCTTTTTTGTAGCCGCAGAATGAAATTTCATTGGCTCTGATATAAGTGGTTTTTCTGCTGTTTCCTTCTTTGTCTGAATAATTGTTTGTTTCGATCCTACCGGTGAGGCTGATCATATCACCTTTTTTGAAATACTTTGAAACAAAATCAGCCGTTTTACGCCAGGCAACCACGTCAACAAAGTCGGCTTTGTATTCTCCGTCTTTATTTTTGTAAGGTCTGTCTGAAGCAATCTGAAATCTTGTAACTGCTATGCCGGTTGGTGTGATGCGGAGTTCGGGATCAAATGTAAGTCGTCCTTGGATAGAAACACTATTTATCATAATTAAAATCCTTTCAAAAATATTATAAAATATGTTGACAATAATTATAAAAAGGGTATAATATAATTGCGTACGGAAAGACGAACGCATATTATATAATGGAGATGATAGTATGTATAATGTGAATATAACAAATGCCAGAAGCAATTTGTATAATCTTGTGGATATGGCGATAAACGACAGCGAGCCCGTAAATATCGTTACGAAAAAAGGAAATGCTGTGCTGATCAGCGAGGCGGATTATAACGCATTGATGGAAACGCTTTACCTTTCTTCAGATCCCGAATACAAGAAATCTTTGCTTGACGGTATGAATACTCCGGCAGAGGAATGTGCAGATGAAAGCGAGCTGCAATGGTGAAATATACTTTGAAATTTACAAAACTTGCGGTTAAGGACAGTAAAAACCTTAAAGAGGCAGGTCTTGACGAAAAAGCAAAGCGCCTTTTGAGAATCATAGAAGAAGATCCGTTTCGAAATCCTCCCCCATATGAAAAACTGATCGGGGATCTGAGCGGAATGTATTCAAGGCGTATCAATATTCAGCATCGGCTTGTCTATACCGTTGATGAAAAGGAAAAGATAATAAAGGTCTTGCGTATGTGGAAACATTACGAAATGAAATAATGGATAATTAAAAAGGTGTGCACTGGGTGCGCACCTTTTTAATTATCAAACATTCCCTTAGTAAGTTTATTCTTTTCTAACGCGCCGAGCATTCTGATCTTTTCACTGTCAAGCACCTTAATTTCTCTAAACTTGAATTCGATTTCCTGTTTGTATTCCGGATAAACCTTGCAGTAATCTGAATACATAGGTAATTTTGCTTTCATGCTGATCTGTTCATTTGTACCGCCTGTTTTAATCACAATGAATGTGCCAATGGGTATGGCCATGATTTCTTCCGGAAGCATAAGCGGCCTTTTGATCATCTGATATGTTGATGTATTGTCCTCATCAAGAATATTATAGATTCGTGTACGTCTTGCGATTGTTCCTGAAAGAACGGTTTTAGATCCAAGAATATCAGATAGTCTTTTGGCTGTATCATATGCGGTCGGTGCAACATAAGTGAACATTAGCATTTGTGATGAATCAAGTATTATCTCTTCAAAAGTTTTGTTGTAACTTTTCTTAAGTTGCGAAAAACTCTGGATCGAATAAAGAAATCTTATTCCCCTTGAACGAGCAGCCGTAAACAGAGAATCTACATCTTTGATTGCCGGCATATTTCCAAATTCATCCCATAAACATAGCACTTTGCGCGGCAAGGTTTGATTTGGGCTTGACTCAGCTATATCTATCAACTGCGTTGTAAAGTATCTTATAAAAAGACTTGCGAAAAAATGGCGTGAAGTGTCTTCATCAGGGCATATGAGAAAAATTGCTGTAGGTCGGTTGATGAAGTCTTCAGCGTTAAATTCTATATTATGACCGCAGATCATTTGCTCGAGTTCTGCGTCAATGAACTCAAGCAGTTTTGATAGTGCTGATGAAAACACATTCATGGAAGTTCGTACATCAGCCTTCACGCTTGCTGCAACATAGTTTGTTATCCTTGTGTCGTCTATATATCTAAGCAGTTCCATAAGCTTGGAACGCTGCTGTCCGCCTTCTATATTACCGTTTTCAATAAGGCCGTTTAATTCTACTATCAGTTTGAAAACAGATATTATGTGACGCTCCCCATCTGAACCGTACTGAGATACCATAAGGATGAGTCCGGTTATCAGCCCCTGTGAAGTATTGTTAAAGAAATCCGATGAACTGTCTTTGACTTCGCCCATTATGTTTTTAACTATGCTTGAGGATACTTGTTTAGCATACCTTTCAGCTCTGGCATAATGGCGCAGTTTTTCCTCTTCATTGTCTGTGCCCTTGTATTTGTCAATTTCTTCATTAACGCCGTTCATCAGATTGAACTGGGGACTTAAAAGGGGGTGGCGGAAATCCAAAAACAGAATTTTGTAACCGCACTCTTCAAGTTTATACCCTGAACTTTTAAAGTTTTCGCTTTTTACATCAAGAGATAAAATACTCGCACCGTTTCCTGTCCGGCGGTTTACCTCTGCATTATAGTAGAGGGTCGGAAGAAAAACAGATTTTGTTTTGCCGGCTCCTGGGGGAGCCATAAGACAAAGCGTTTTGTCAGTCTGTTCTGTTATCCAAGTGCCGTTTTCACGGCCAACAACAAAACCGGGTGCATCTTCTTTGCCGTCTGGTACAAAAGAATAGTTTTTCCGTTTTTCTTTTTCTGTCTGGAATCTGGCGCCACCGTGCTGCTTATTTCCGACCTCGATATTTTCAATGCTGTTCAGCCTATTGCTCGGCAAAACCAAAATAAGCACTCCTATTAGGAAGGACAGCATTAACTTTATAAGGAACAGATCCGGAATAGAATTTATATATCCTTTCCAGCCGTTTTGTATAACTGTCTGCATTGAAAAGAAAAAGTTAAGAAAAAGAAAAACTAAGAGTGCGCATATAAATGCCGTGAATATTTTTAGTTTTGATGGTTTTTTCATTTGCTGTTTTTCCTTTTGCTTTTGAATTTACTGAAAATAAGCGGTTTGTGCTCTGCTTCGGATTTATCCATTACAGAGCCTGGGTAAAATTTGCGCTTATTTTTGCAGGATCAATTGAATTCATTCTTGCCTGTGAGAGATTGTGTGCTATTTCTCTTTCAGGACTGAAACCCATGTCTGAAATCTTTTCATCAATTCCTTTAGAAATGTGATTGAAGGTCTTGGAAAGCCGGTCAAGCGTCTTGCTCATATCGAACTTCGTGTTTTTTAAAGCGGTGCATTTTGTTGCATATTGCTTAATATACCGCTTGGATTCCTCACTTACCGGGAACCCCATTTTGCGTTTCAGCATAGCACTGAATGATTCTGCCTCGAACTCTTTGATCTCTGCAGGTTGTGTTGATGTTTTGTGCAGAACACCGTGCGCCAGTTCGTGGCACATCACCTCCAGACGTTTAGAATCTTTCATAAGAGAGTTTATGTGTATGCTGTCATTAGCCGGATCATAATATCCGTGGAGAGATATAGAGGATAAATCTTCTTCCATTACAGTAAACCCGCTTTCTTTGGCATATTGTTTAACACACTCGTAAAGTTGCTGTTGCTCTATATCCGGGTGACCCATATTATAAAACTTAGGGTATTCCTCAACCGGGCAGGTTGTCTGTGAAATATCAAAAACCCGATGCGGAATGAATTTTGTTTCTTTTTTTATTTCCAGTTCACCCTTTGCTATTTTAGCCTTTTCTTCGGGTGTGGCATATTTTGTATCAGTCCATACGGTTTTACCGTTTGTCTCTTTTGGAAACTTGGATATTTCTATTGGCCGGCTGATCTTTATATGATGCTGCCCGCTTTTTATACTGTAGCCGAGTTGCTTCCACTTTGTGAAAGAAGCAACAAAAGTTGCGTGCGGATTTTGAAGATAGATAAGCATAGTGTTGGTAGGGGAGTACTGGTAAAATTGTGCTTTGAAAGCAAAATAATCTGAAAGCAGATTCGGATCACTTTCATAATTTTTGGCTATATCTTTGATCTCAGATGTCAGTTGATCAAATTCTTCTTTTGTCAGTGGTCGCTTGCTAATATCTATATTCATATTTTCAATTGAATTTAATGGCTCGCTTATTTCAACTGAACTGCTGCGGTGTTTCGTCATTGCTGTTTTTGCTTCTTCTAGCGAATCAAAAGCACCTGCACGGCTGTTGCTTATTCCGTTTCCCATATCATAACCGTAGTGGTTGTAAAACTTGCCATTGGGGTATTGTTTTATAACATTGAGGTTGTCATATGGATCTTTATATTGAGCAACGATGGTTTCTTCTGTTTGAAAAGAAGAAGTGCGGCTCCTTTCAACAGCCACTTTAATATCCTGGTCGGATAAAAGACCGGAATTAACTTCTTCAATAGTAAGATCCGTTTGTTCCAAAACATAGTTGAGTTGTTTCGTAAAAATAGGTTCAGTAATGTTTGGTTTAACTTCGTACATACCATAGTCACCAAACCATTCAGTAACTCTTTGTGATTCTGGAACACCGACGATATTTTCATACTGAGCAATCAGTTCTATTTCGTATCTTGTCGGATCTAATTTGTTCAGAGGTTCAATTCCAAGAGCATCTAAAACTTTGCCGCGATAAGTAGCAACCTCCTGATTTGTTGCTCCGCTTATTGTTATCGTATCTTTGGTCAATCCTTTTACCGGTTCGTTAATTATCATATTATTAAAATATGTTTCATTAAGATTGGTGCCCCAAAAACCACTGGATGACAGATCGGTTTGATTAAAAGAAGAATGGCGCAGACGGGCAAGTGTAAAATTAGAGTTTCTGAAATTGCTGTTTGATACACGGGTTCCGGTAAACTCTGAAGATATAAAACTTGCATTGCTGAAATCAGAATTTTCTATAATGCAGTCGGATAAAACAGAATGCCCCATATCTGTACCTGTACCGTTAAAACTTTCAAATTTGCAATTATCAAACCGGCAGTCAGACATTATTGCGATATTTTGGCCGTTCAAAGTAATGCTGTTAAATCGACAGTTTACAAAAGCATATTTGTCCGCCGGATTGTTTTTGAAAAATTCAGATAGAGATTTTTCATCAAACTCTTGGCTTGGGGTTAATATGTAATCTCTTTTTATAGGACTCATCCTACTCTCACTTCCTTTCTCAAGCTTAATCCATTCACCGTTTTCATTTTGACTATACCCCCTTTTTTGTAGCATACGGATTGCTACCTGCGTAGATTCATTGTCTGGATGCCCATGCGTTGCTTTGGCTATAGAGCGTTCTATCTGAGTGGGTTCAACAATTTCTCCGCTGTTTACTTTTTCATAATATTCATTTATAAGACGACTTCTTTCAGAATGATAATTTTCTGAGTGTTCTGTTATTTCTTTTATCCTTTGATCTCTTTGACGCTGTGTTTCACCATGCGGCAGAATGAACTTATCATTACCATAAGAATCGATAGGCGAGGCATATCCGAATTGTCCAAGATAATCTTCCAATGAAAGTTTTTCTGGCATTTCTTTATCTCCTAAAAATTAAAGGTGCGCACTGAGTGCACACCTTTTTAGATTTCTATATTCAAAGCTTTATCAAGAGTATTTGCCTGAATTTGCGGCAGATCTTCTTTTTTGAGGTTGTCGACCTTATCTGCCCGGATCTTATAAAAAGCTTCAGGATCAGTTTCTGATGTTAAGAAAAGATATAAAATATTCTTTTCTTTCCTAAGATAGACTGCCGAGCAGCCTTGACGGTTCAATATTTCATCATATCTTTTCAATTCTTTTATTTGATCCTTTTCTTTGGTCGTCAACAGATAGTCGTCAAAAAGATACTCAGGTTCAATATCCTGACCGTAAACAAATTCATCCATCTCCTCAAGGGGATAGAATCTGATATTATTATCTTCATCAACGGTTATTCCTTTTCCCGGAATGTAATATGATGATTTGTTGTACGGCGATGTTATTAATTTCCGCTCATTTTCATAATTCATCAGGTTTTCATTGTCTAAAAGCATTTTTCTTCTCCTTTAATATTCAAATTTGAACCGGTTCTTGCCGTGGCCGTTCCGGCTCATGATGGATCTGTTTGCTCTTGGCAGCAAATCTTGGATGGTTTTTATTTTCACGGTTAGTATTACGTTCTTGTTCGGCATGTTGTATTGCCATACCTGCCAAAATATAGGCGATACGGCTTAATAACAGTGCTGTGCCATAAGAATGTGAGACTTTTTGTTTAGAATAATTATTCTTCTTTGGTGGTTTCTTACAATCATTTCCCGAACTGTTATTTTGAGTCGGCGAAAAACCATTAGATGTTTTTTCATCATTTTCAAAAATGGTTTTTTCTTTTCTAACACGGCGGGCACCATCTGATGCTATGCTTTGGTTGAATTCCATAGCGCTTTTTATTATGACGTTATGCAATGTTTTTAAATCATTTTTGCCTTTCGGTTGGAAAAATCGATCTTCAAAGTTCTTCATTTTTTGCTGTATAATGGTTTCATCATCATTATACATGGATATAAACTTACGCTGATTTTCAAGAACTTTAGCATAGATATGATTGAGATTTCCGTCTGATGAAACAGCAGACCGTAAAAAATCACAAACTTTTTGTTTATTTTCAGGAGAAAGATAACTATAGTAAGCTCTTCCTGTATAATCAACAAGTGATTCAGAAAGAACTGAAAAGGCATTGACGATCTCTTTGTCAGGTGTATAGCCGTTTTTGCCGATATTCATAACGTATTTGTTTATTTCCTGTGAGAGATCACGTCTTAGTTGTTGTTTTTCTTCCTTCAGATAAGCTGTATCGTCTTTGAATATTTGATTATTAAAAATACTTCTCAGTTTTTGGCTTTTTCGGGTCAAGTCATTTTTTCCGAACCCGGCGCAGCCTTCCGATGTTGTATTTGCATTAGAAAAGAAGAAAAGATGACAGTGCGGATGGTGAGCCTTATCATGATAGGCAGCGTAGATCTCCAAGTGTTCCGGGGGAATGTTATAGATTTTACCAATATCATATGCCTTTGCCCTTATGAGATTTTCCCATGCCTGTCTGTTGTCGAATCCCATCCTTTCAGCTCCTTCTCTTGTTAGAGATATGATGTGCGACCATTTGATTGAGTTTTCATTTTCTAACACGGCGCGGCGCGCTTTCTCCATATCTGCCGCACCATCTATAGTGAACAGGCCGTGGCTTTGATTTGGATTATGTTCAACCGAAGGACGATATGCGATGTAGTCAAGGTATTTATCTGGTGCACGTCTGTGCTGCCTTTTTTCTTCATCGGAAAATTCCTCATCGTTTTTTACCTCGACTTCATCATATCTCTCTGTCTCAGTAAGTACATATTCTTGGTATTTCTGAAAACCGAGGCGGCGAATAGTGCCGTCCTTAGTTTCGATCTGAATATAACGGAAATCAGGCGTTTCGGAAACGTCAAGCAACTCGTCAGGATCAAGTTCGATCCTTTCACCGGAATTGAGTACAAGCGTTTGAGCTTCAAGTTTTTCTCCGGCGTATTCAAGATAGTTAATGAAGTGCTGTGAATTTCTTATATAGCAGCTGTTAACTATTACATTCGCCATTTATATCACCGGCAATATCCATAGCGCTTTTGTAGACTTCTTCTGGACTGAGTTGCAGCATCTTTACGATTTCACAGAATTTTCTCAGTGAGCATTTTTCAACCCATCCATTTTCGATATATGAAATAAGTGAACTGGAGCAGTTGATCTTTTCAGCCAACTGAGCGCAGGTCATTTTATTTTGTGAACGGTAACGACGCATATGCTCTCCTAAAATGTTCATTATGATCATCCTCCTCTGTAAATTTATTCGGCAATTTCATCCAGTCTGAAGACCCTGTTGTTTGTTTTCAGAAACTCAACTGCCTGTTTTCTGTAATTGTCCAATCTGATCGCATCAACATCGAGTTCACTTGCCAAAATTAAATTTTGTATGGCGTTTTGTATAGCCAGTTCGCTTATTACCCGATTTGTTTTGTTGTTGATCTGCTGAAGCAGCAACGCATGATCGGCCTGGATTATTTTTAATATTTCTTCATTTATTATGGTTGCTTTGTCTTCCATGTAACGTTTGTCGCGGTAACATTTTACAGCCTGTTCAATGACTGAATTGACACTTGATCCCGTATCCTTTGCAAGCGCGGCGGTATCGTTATAGAGATCATCTGGAAGCCTCAATGTTATTCTGATAGTGAGCACTCCTTTCGTTAGAAAATGCGGCTTTCGCCAAAAAAAACATAGCCTTGAAAGGCTATGCAGGATAAAGAGTGGTGTCAAAAGTGACACCACTCGAGCACATCAGCCCGCAAAGCAGGCTGATTTTTTATGACACCATTTATGACACCATTTTGATTTCTTCAAAATTCTGTTTGACACTATATACTTGGAAATACCGCATGGTTGAGCCGAATTTTGTGACACCATGGGTGACACCATAAAGTTAGAAAAATGGCATAAATAAGCCAAAATTTATGACACCACCACTTTCGGCTTTATATCATGCCTCCAACGCAGTCGTAAATAGCGCTTTTGGTAAGATTTTGACCGTTTTCCCAGCCCCAGCATTTTCCGTTATATTGTTTGACCCAACTCTCAAGACTTTGTTTTTTTACATATCCGTCAAGATTATGAATTACTATACCGTTTCCTATGTAGATACCACAATGACCGTATTGCTGACTTGCTGTTCCGTAAACCGTGGCACCAATTTGTATTTTGCCCCAGTCTGTTGAAACACTCCACCGGCGTCCTGCGTCTACAGCAGATGCAGCGTGACCACGAGTTCCTAAAACTTCAAAGTAAATATCTGCAACCCATTTCTGGCATCCACCTTCCGTGGCATTTATGCCGTAATCAGCCGCAGACAACGCAACAGCAACAATCTTTTTCTGCGTATCGTTTGCCGTTTCGTTATCAAAACTGATCTGACTAAAATCTATGCCCGAGTTATTCCCAATATATAGAACATAGTTTTCAAGTTCATTGATATAACTCTCGTCTAAAGAAAATGGGGGACTTCTTAAAACCTCTTTTATCTCCTGCATTTCAAGAAACCGATAAGATAACTCCTGTTCACTTTCAAATTGCTTTTGCAATTTATCAGCCTGAGTTTTTAAATCAGTCAGTTTTTCTGTAAGCTGAGAAATCAGTGCATTATCTTTATTTAAGGAAGAATTCAATACATTGATTTGTTCCTGAATCTCTGACATTTGCTCGTTTATAGCGTTAATATCTTCTTGGGTAACTGTTTGTTCTTTTCCTTCGGATTTCACAAAATATGTGGTTATAGTATTTTTAACATCTGTCTTATCTGCGTCCAGATCTCCGTAAAGTTTGGAATATACGGCTCTTAGAACAGCAGGTTCAAGATCGTTTTCTATTTTAAGTTCACTCTTTACTTCTGAAACAGCCTGGGCAAAAACATCGTCCGTTCCTCCTAGACCGCCGTAAAAGGTAAAAAATGAATACATAAAACCGGTGATTATAATCACTGGTATAAAGAACGCACATATAGTAACGGCAATCGTACGAGTAAATGCTTCGCGCCCTTGTTTTGTTGAGGCCAAATATAGTAAGGTTCTTATAACCTTAGTCAATCAGATCACCTGCTTTATCCACTGAGTTTGCCGAAAAGTTTTTTCTCATACGGCAGTTCGCCGATATGGATATAATACTTATCATCTCCTGCTTTTAAAAGGCAATGACCTCTTTTTGGCTTTGATATGCATTTAACTTCTCCTTCTGTCAGTTTAAGCATATCTTTCACGGTATCTATGCCGCTGTGATCAGGATAGAAAAGAAATTTAAAACTGGTATTGGCTAATATCGGCCTGGTTATATGCCGTATTTCAGGATCATCTACATCAGAAATCTGCTGTGTTGCGGTTCCTATAATTGCGCCGTACTTTCTTGCACGCTTTGAAAAATCACGCAAATACTGAGCTATAACAGGGTTTTTACGGTCAAGCAATAAAGATAACTCATCAACAGCAAAAACGATTTTTTCACGCCTCTGTGCAATTCTGTTCCAAACATAAGTCATTATGTTGAAGATCACCGCCTGCATTCTGCTCCTTGAGCCCATCAGAAGCGTGTTTATATCGAAATCAATTATGTTGCTGTTGCTTACATTTGTGTGACCGTTAAAAATATATCCTAAGGCACCATCATATGTATCTCTGAGCATAAGCAGTATATTGTTTATTAGTTCTTCGGATATATGCTTTGCCTCATAATTTTTATCATTGAAACACTTTTCTATGTATTCATATAAATTTGTAAATGTTGGATAATCTTCAGATTTCAGTACATCAAAATCCGATTCCTCTGAAATGCTGTTTTCAGCGTACATATCCTGAGTGAAGATCATGAGAGCATTGAGTTCCTTGGCATTGATCTCCGGGTAAAGAACCGTAAAAAATTCTTTAAGCCAGGATAGATGCTGAAAGAATATGTTTTTATGTCTAAAAGCATCTGCCCGGTTTTCAAAATCGTCAGGATCTTCAGCCTGAACTGCACGTTCAATTAACTCATCAGTCATTATCCGCCTTACTTCAAATGGGTTGATTTTTACTCGCCCTGAAGCACAATTTATTACGGTGCCCTTTAGTTTGGGTATCATCTCTACATAATCCTTATCAGGATCCAGCAAAAATATCGAATGATCCGAAAATATCATCTGAGAAGAGATCTTCTTTACCAAATACGTTTTTCCCTGGCCGGATTGCCCGATGATTGAAAAGTTACCGTTGGTGATTTCTTCATTTCGTGCATCGAAATCAAGAAACACATTGCCGCCATCTATTGTCTCACCAAGCCAAAGACCATGGGCATCATTTCTGTTTGAAAATGAAAAAGGATAAAGATTCGCAAGAGTGCTTGAAGGGATATTGTTTGCGGTCTTCAGAAAAAGATCTTTACCAAGTGGGTTTACCGCTATAAAGCCTTCTTTTTGCTCAAATCTTAAGATGTCATATGTTATTTTATAACCAAGCAAGATGTTTTTTATTTCGCGCTCTTTGCTGTTCAGTTCCTCTTCAGTTTTTCCGTAAAACTCAATAAAAATATTTGTAAGAAATATTTTATTGTGTCCTTTTTGCAATTCTTTGTAGAATTCAATAATATTGTCTTCGTCAGCTTCAGCATCAAGCTGCTCGGTTATTTTTGATGTGTTTCTGCGATTCGCCTTTTTGTTATTTATCTGATTGTTGATCAGAGTCTGTGCTTTTCCATCAATGAGCGGTTGCATTCTCATGGAAAACGTTGTTGACTTAATTTTTGAAACAGCGCTTAATACACAACTTGCACTTATGCTTGAAGGAAAATTTTTTATCATTATCGTTCTTCTCATAAAATCATTCTGCCAAGTATACCGTGGCAGAAAATTGATTCTATGCGGCGTAAGTCTTCTGGCAAGCATTATGTCTGTGTAGTCAGTATATGACATGTGCCGTATTTCCTTTTTATTTGGTTCGCTTGGCTGCGTTACCATATTTTTGGGTCAACTCCTCTCCGAAAAAGTAAATATCAAAAGTAGAGAACTCTCTTAAATAATAGTTCCTAAATACTGTGATCAACTCATTTTTTCGTACTTTTGAATATCTCATATTTTGCCCTTGAAGTGCCTCTTCAAAAGATTGTCTTTCTTCATCTGATTTTATACTGATAATAAAGTAATAGGCTCTTTGTATGGAACTTGTCTTTTTATCATTTGCATCATATGAAGAAATCAGATCAACGATTTGATCCGTGTATTCTTTATACTCTTCTTTCATATTAGAAAAGAATTCTTTGTTATGCGAAAGATCTTCTACTTTATCCATCGCAAATGTATCAATTGGTCTGTTCGCGGACTCAAAGAATTGGCACAAAGAAGAAATTTCCAAATCCATTTCTCTCTCTGTTAGAATAGAGGTATTTGGTGGAAAGAACCGATAAAAGTAGTATTTACTTTCTCCTGATTCTACGTAATCGTCTTTTATCTTAAAAGAGAGAAGATTTTCCATTTTATCCTTTTTAGGCATTATTCCTCACCTCCGATAAGACTGTAATCCTGAGGCTTAAAAAAATAGTTATAAACTTTTTTAGCGTATTGCCACAAGTTTTCTTCACCGTTTATGAAACGGACACAGGTTGCAAATACTACAGCCGGAATGACAAGTAAATAAAACCTTGTTGATATAACGGCTATTAAGAATGAAAAAACGATTATGAGTAGTTCTGGAAGAGAAAGACCCCACATCGTATATTTTTGATTAAGCCGAGGCGGTATAAGATATTTTTTCATATACAAATCCTTTCTATCTGATCATAAGTGCTCCGGTTTGCAGTGCCATTGCACCAAAGTTACCTTGACTACCACTGCTCCAACCATATTTGTTAAGTATCTTTGATACTGCGGGCATTGTGAGCCAGCAGGCAAGGCAGAAGATAATATTGTCCGCATTGAAAAATCCACAACCCAGGAAGAACAAAACATATATAAATAAATAGGTAAGTGTTATTGACAGCATTTGCCGGATCCAATCACCCATTTTGGTGGTATCGCCGCGCATTATATCTCCTATATAAAGAACTGATGTAAATATATGCACAAACATTTCCCCTGAGCGCTTTATGGCACTGACCGCAAAATACAAAACGGCGAACAAAATTATAATTATAAATATAAGGCTTAAGAAGTCGGCAGCATCAACATTGCTGCCGATGATTTCTTCTATGATTTCGCTTGCAGATTGGTTCAGTTGATCAGCGGACAGCGAAATCCCAAAATAACTTGTTATTCGGTATGCAAGTTCCATGCTCCATATTCCTATCCAACGTGCGCATAACGCAAAAACAAAGGCTTTTGCTATGTTAGAAAAAGCAACTGCATAATAAACCGGCTTTCCGGAAACTCTTTCTTCTGCTATGTCAACGGCTATAACTATAAAACAAACGCCAAAAACGAGTAAATTTATCCAGGAAGAAAAATTCATAAATAAATTTATGGCCTTAACTTCAAAAAATGAAAGCACATAATTGTTTACGAAATTAATTGCAAAAGCTGCTACACCTATAAGTTTTGCATTAAGCCAGTCAAGCAGGCCGGTAAGGAATTGAAAAACAATGCTTTCAACCATGTTATACACCTACTACCTGCCAAATCCATGCAGGTGAAGAAGCCACAACAGCTATAACAATCACCACAACAACTATGGTCGTAATTTTGTTGCTGTAATCTTCGCCGTTGCGGTGCAATTTTATTGCGCTTGCTATTGCAAATATTAATACGCCTGCGAGGATTGCGCATATGATTGGAATGGCTACTGAATTGACAACAAATTTTACTGTGTCCATAATTTCATTTTTTGCAGCAGTCAGACCGCTTTGTACGTCAAGCAGAATTGGCATAATTTTTTCAGAAAATAAAGTCATCTTGGAATCATCCTTTCTATTGATTGAGTAAGAGATGCTGATTGAGAAATTGGGGCATTTTGCTGAGAAATAACTTTTAAGTCCTCATTAAAATCTTTAGTATGAGGCGCTTTATCAACAACTTTTCCGGTATAGCCCTCTTTCTGCAGTGCTTCTCTTGCTCTCTGTCTGTATTTATTTCCGGCTTCATCATTATCAAAGCCAAGATAGATAGTGTTAATGTTTTTATGTGTTGAAACATAGTTTATAACGGGTTTCATTGATGGTCCGCAAGTTGCAACATAGTCATAATCATTGGGATTGAAATTATGCTTTTCAAACATTGTCATAACAGACATACTGTCAATTACTGCTTCTGTAACAAAGAGTTTACTTGAATTGTTGCAAACCGACCAAGCATGTTCAAAATTGCTTCCTGACACAATATGTGTATATGCTCTTTCATAGCCTTCCGGTATTTTATCGCTGCAGCCTCGTTGAAAGCAAAAACACTCTTTACCGTCATGAAATCCTACAAATGAGGCATTGCCACGAATATCTTCATACAAATAATTCCGCCTTACCATATCTGTAACTACTGTGCGGCTCAGGCATCTTGTTTGAGTAAGGTACGCATAAACATGTTTATATCGTCCAGAGCATTTTTGAGGCAATTTAAACGGTTTCTTTTCCGGCTGTTTGTAATCTCTTCTGACTCGACTTATTCTGTAATCGGGTAATCCGTTAAGTTCTTTTGCCAGCATTTTAATTGCCTCGCTGTTACTTATGCCATAGTGCCACTGAGCAAAATTAATTACATTTAATCTGCGGTTATCTCCTGTTCCCGGATGAAAATATGTGTTTGTTTCAGGATAAATGCGTACGCTGCCGTGTTCCTTTAGACCATAATAACTTCCGTTTCCCATAGGGTATGGAGTATAGCCGCAGTCTTTCATATATTCCAGCAAATCTATGTTTGCAAGAATCCGATCTACTGTTTTTCCCATATTTACCGCTCCGTAAAAAAGAGCGGTGCGCACTTAGTGCACACCGCTTTTGGTTAGAAAAGATATTGAATTGTTTTAAGAACTTAAAGCGTTAAATCACAGTTATAGTTGGTTTTCATACAATTTATGAAAACATTTCCGGAGCAACAACTATAGATATTCCCTGTTGAGAATAATATTCGTTTGAAGCAACAAGAATATCTGCAACCTTTTGGGTTTCACAATAAATTTTTGCACCGCCTTTAATCCTCGAGAAAGCAGAATCGTTAATTTGTTTAACACTGTCAGGAATATATACCGTTTTTAAATTAGAACACCCATAAAACGCATTATTTCCTATACGTGATACACTATTTGGAATGATCACTTCCTTGAGTGAAGTACACAATGAAAATGCGTGCATAGAAATCTCCGTTACACTATTTGGGATAGTAATTTCTTCTAAGTTTTTACAATTACCAAAAGCAAAAGAGCCTATTGAAGTTACACTATTAGCAATTGTAATATTTGTCAAACTTTCACATTCATCAAATGCATTATCGGATATATTCGTTACTCCATCTAATATAACAACTTTTTTTGGTGTAGCAACAACATACTCAGCATATATATCGTTAATATAGGACGTTATATTATTGCTAAGTTCGTCCAATTCGGATGAATGCACGTTTCCGTTTACACCGACAATGTTATATGTAGAATATCTTACACCATCGTTTATTTGAGTTATCCAGTTCGGTTTAAGTTTATTTGTTGGAAAATACACATTAATAACACCTTCACTATTCATAGGCAATTCACCGTCGGTGTAATAATGAATGCTGAATTTTTGAGCGACTGCTTCGTAAACACCAATATAATCTGTTAAATCAGCCTGAATATTTTCCTTCATCTCACCTTCGCCGGAGATCACAAGTTCATCTTCATCCGAAAGCACATAACGAATACCGTTGTATTCGATTACGTTGTCTGACTCTGCTTGAGCAGAACTTACAGCAGCTCGGCTTTTGATCTTGTTTGCCTGTGTTTCCACTTCAATAGGTGATGTGTTTTTATTTGGCACCATATAATATGCCTTTACATCATCCGCTTCCGTAGCGGATAGATCATATTCATATAAAGTGGTATAACCGGGCGGCAGCGGATTTTCGTCAAGAGAAACATTGTAATGCAGTACGCTGCTCCATTCGCCGGCGCTGAGGGTATCGGTGGATATGGATGTTACCGCGCTGTTTGAATTTTGAAGATCGTCATATGTAAATGTGGTCTTTTCCTGAGAAACCTGAGCAACGATATCATCTTTGCCGGATTGCTTGAGGGAAATACTACTTTCTGGCGTTACTGTAATGAGTTCATTACCGGCAATATCGCCTTCAACTATAACAGCACCCTCGCCGGTATACTTCTTGTTTTCATCGGGAGCGCCAGAAAGCGTGATGTTGGTCGGGAGCCAGACCACTGCTTCGCTTTCAACCGTCGCTTTAACGGTCGTGCTGCCGGTATTGCCCGGCGTGATCTGCTGTGTATCGGCGGCAAAGGCAGTAACGCCTGTCGATAAACTGATCGCTGCTACCATTGCTCCGGCGATGATTTTCTTAAATACAAATTTCTTCATATCTTTGTTTCCTTTCATTTTATTGGCGGACTAATAGTTTATGATTTATGCTTCGTTGAGAGATACTGCGTAGCTGTATCTGCCCGTCCATTCACCGGCGCTAAGTTCAGCCGCGCTGATATTCGTAGTTGTCTGTGCCACGGTACCGTCTTTCAGATCTTCGTATGTAAAATCTGTTTTAGACTGCGTTACTGTGCCAGTAATATCTGCTTTACCGGGCTGCGTGAGTGTAACCGTGCTGTCCGGGACAACACATACCTTTTCATTACCGGCAATGTTTCCCTGTACCTTAACCGTGACGGTGCATGCATATTCACCGCTGTCCTGCTTTTCAAGCGTAGCCTCAGTCGGAAGCCAGACGATAATATCGCCTTCAACCAAATTTCCGTCCTCATCGTAATAGTCCGATCCGCTCGCCTGTGAAGCGTAAACGTCAACGGAATAGGACTTGCTTTCCTCAAGAAAATCAGAATGCTGCGTCATATTGGATTCTGTGGAATAGTCCGGCGCGCTTGAGCCTTCCGAATTTTCAACTGCGGCGAATACCTGAAATGCTGACGTGCAGCCAATGATGGTAAACGCCATTACGGTACATAAAATGGATTGGATTGTTTTTTTCATAGCTTAGTCTCCTTAAAATTTATTCAACGACAACGGTTGTGAAAATATTTCCGTCAATCGGGTTTTCGCTCCCGTCCTCGTTGTAGCTGACAGCGTTCAGCCTTAATCGGTACTCACCGGGTGAACTGAGCACGGAATATATATCTAAGTCCGCCTTGTTGCCCGGCTCGATCAGCCCGGTACTGCCGATATAGGCGCCGCTGTCAGTGAATACGTTGTATGAAATGCTTTTTTCATTCTTTACGTAGTTTTTCAATTCTATTGCCGGGTTGTCTGCTGATACGTGATACTCTCTTTTTACCACGACAGCAAAGTTGCTGCCCGGATCAGGTTCAGCCAGAGCTACATCGGAATATGGCTGCTGATCTGCCATAGGCGGTGTTTGCTCCGGATCATCGTTCACCGGAAACAGCAGACATATTAACAGACCGAGTAGAAGTAAAATCAGAATCGGAAACGGGATCAGCGAGAATTTGCAGAGCTTGACAAATTTCTTGCCGCCGACATAGGCATAGCCTATGCAGTGATAGAAAAAGAGATTTTCATACAAATCGAATTTCTGCATCTTGCTCAGATTCAGAGAATCGTCATTGAAAGACTGAACGGTATATACTCCGTCAAGTTCTGCCTGAAAGATACCGATAATATGCTTTCTATACTTTTTCCCAAGCACCCTTTCCGGATCATCAGCGGTTTCTATATCTTCATAATACTTCTGCTTGATCTTAACAGAGCCGGCAACGGTAACATCGTTTTCTTTGGAATACTTTTTAAATTCAGACTTTGATAAATACAGAAAAGGTTTAAAATCCTTTTTTCTGTATTCCTTTGTTTTGTACCGTTCGTTTTTGAATGAACGGACGGTAAGTACATTATCGTTTATCATTTTTCCGTCCTCTCCGGCGCTAATCAGGGTTTGAAACAGTTACCATACAGAAGTCATAATATTGCCCGTCTGTGGTTTCTACAGAAATTGAAACAACCCCTTCAGAAACACCTGAAAGATTTCCCTGTTTATCAATGGTTGCAATAGATGTATCGCTTGAATTCCAAATTAAATCGTTTTCTGAATATCCGCTGGGTACGAGTACAGAAACAGGGCAAGTATCTCCTACATTGATTTCATATGTAAATTCCGGCAGAGATAATTCGTTACTATCAGCGGATTCAAAATTTTCAAAGTTATAAGTTTCGTATGGAATTGTATCGGGGGTATCAACAGCATTGTCAACAGCAGTGCCGACAAAGACGGTAGATGCAATGGTTATGAGGATGGCTATAAAAATATTGAGTATAAAACTCACAAGAGCGCAGATACCGCTGACCTTCGCTGTTTTCGGCTTCTTATCCTTTTGCGTCAAAAAGATGATCAAGCCGGCAAGTGGAATAATAAAGGACAGAATGGCTAACCCCACACTCGCTTTTTCCTCAACCGGTTGTTGCTGCGGAGGATAATAATTCGGATTGGGCGGCTGCGGTGGCTGGTAATTTTGATGCGGATTTGTATAGTCAGTATTCGATTGATTAAGATTTTGATTGTAGTTGTTTCCCATAATTGTCTCCTGTAAAAAATGAGCCGCTGCGTTTTGCAGCGGCTTTACATATTATTTGTTGATATTTCTTTTCCTTTTTCGCAATGATAAAACTGTAATTATACCAAGGCTGACGGCAGCTGTGAAGATTGCTGCAGCAAGAAAAGAATTATCCGTACCGGTATGAGGGGAATATTCCTGCGGCGTTTCTGGGATCTTCGTATCTATTGCCGTGATTTGTATCACCTTACCGTTATCTTCAGGTGTTATCTCAAATCCGTATTTGGTATCGTTCTGATAATAACCCTCAGCTGCTGTGATTTCCTGAAGGTAATATTTTCCGACCGGCAGCCCTTTAAATCTTACCCATTCGCCGATCTTGCTTGTTTTCTGGTCAATAAGGATTCCGTTCTCGGTAAACACGCCGTAAACAGCCTCAAGTTCAATACTTTTATCACTTGCGTCAACTTTTTTGAACTCAACATAGCCGGTGATATAGTCGTTTACGATTGGTTCACCGCCATTGATCTGAATTACGTTAATTTCCTGGTTCTGATTATCAAGTGCAGTTGAAAATTCATATACTCCTGAGTCGAGTATATATTTTTCATCAGTTGCGATTTCCCTGATATAGAAATCAAACCCGGTGGGCAGATCCGCTGAGCAGACGCCGCTGCCGTTTTCATCTATGGTGATATAGTCTATAACAGTGTCAGCTGCAAGCACCGCTTCGTTTGCATAGTTCGTTATATCCTCGCCGGCATAAATTGCAAAGATGACATCCTTGTACGCATCTCCATCTGCATATATTTCAGGCATTGTCATTTCCTTGAACAGTTCAAGAGTTACTTTCTGTCTGGTATCATAAGCCGTAACTGTCTGAACATCGATTTGTGCATTATAACTGTCATGAGTGATTTCAAAAGAAAATACTGTTGTATCGAGCAGATACCCCGGTGGTGAAGCCGTTTCCTGAAGTTCAAATTTACCTATGGGAAGATCCGTTACCGTAGTTGGAGTGTAATCGGTTACAATCTCCTTAATTACTTCTCCCGATTCATAGATGACGACTCCATTTTGAACGATGTCCTCAGCTGCTCTGAGTTCATATGTAGCGCCGGGGATGTTTCTTTCTTCATACACGGCTTTATATGCTGTGTAACTGTCTGTATTTTCTGAATCTTCATCACTAGACGATAAGTTCTTATCGGAATTGTTTTCAATTGTTTCCGGTGAATTATCTTCGGCTGACTGAGATCCGTTAAAAGTAACTTCTTCCTCTGTAAAACCGGTAAAGACTTCGCCGAGTTTAGAAAAGATTAAAGTTCCTGTTGCAGGTGCATTTGTAATAACACCGTTATTTATCTGAACGGTTTCTCCGTCAGTATAGATGGTGAAATCATATGGTGTACTGTCCTGGTTATATCCTGACGGCGCTTTTATCTCCAATACTCTAAACTTAGCCTGGTTGTCTGAGGTGCAAACGAGATCACCGCTAACATATTTTCCAATTCTTTCGTCATATGTCATAGTCACATAATCTATATATGTATTCTGTGAACTGCTCCACTGCTGCACTACGAATATTCCGTCTCCCGCAAGGATCGATTCGCCGGTGTCCTCATCGGTTTTAACAAACTCTACACTGCCGCGTTTTAACTTGTTTTCCGCTTCGTATGTATATGTTTTGTTGCTTTCTGTGATGTCAACAGCCCTTTGTTTAAAAGGCGCTAAATACACGGCTTGCTCATCTGTAAATTCTTCACTTAAATAATATTGATTTCCGTTTATAGGTATATTGATGAAAGTCGCCACACCGTTCTCATCAGTCACGGCTTCCTGTTTGTAAGCGGTGGCGCCAAGTATGAATTTAAGACCTTTAATCTGACCGTCTTCGGATGATTTTTGCACTTTTAAAGTGGCAGTGTTTTCAATTTTGAAATTAAGGGTTTGCCTTATTGGGTCGGCTATTGAACCATAGAGCATGGTTTGATTTGCTCCTGTAATGGCCAGTGCTGAGCCTACATCGGTATTATTTTTGGTAAATGTGATTGAACTTGAAAGATTATTACCGCTCTTTACAGCCCAAACGGAAACCGTATTGTTACTATTGATTTTATAAGATATATTTCCATTATTACATTGTGTTTTGAAGTTATCCAAATCAACTCCGTTTGTAACGTTTAATGTAACTGCGTTTGATGCTCCGGTGCCTTTTAGTGTTATTGTACCGGAGGGGCTGAATGTTGGATAACTTGTGTGATCGTTGCATAGGGCAAGTATTCGTTCATAGTAGTTACGTGCCTGTGTAGGACGATCGAATTGGTCAATTGCGTTACTTGCCCAGGATGATGGACCTCCTGTATATCCGTTTCTTGTATCAGATACAAACTCCCAGATTAAAATGTGAGTCACAAACTGTGCCGTCTCATTCATAGCTGAATCACTGAAACTGAAGTTTGGATAGCCGTAAATTGACACGCGGGTTATACCATTTCGCGCTACATTGTCGAGATTATACCAAGCAGGTGTATCCCGTATATCTGTCGCAGTACCGCTTGTTCCCTGTGTATCGTGATAAGGCTCAAGACAGTAAAGAGGAGTGCCATCTCTTAGAGTCCTTAGTGTTATCTCTCCGTATGCGCTGTGCGTATGTCCGTTCATTGTCCATTGGGGTATATTGTAGTGTACACCGGTATGATTTTCAGTGAACGAAACTTTGTCACCAACGGATAAAGCGTATGCAGGCAATGCTCCTGAAAACAGCATTAGAAAAGAGAGAATGAAGGCAATGGCTTTTGATAGTTTTCTTTTCATAACATTTTCCTTTCTGCGCATTCAGTGCGCGTTTATTTTATATATGAACGGCTGCATTATGGCCGGAAAGCGCAAAAAAAGAGCAGTTAACATTCAGTTAATTGCTCTTTTTGCTAAATTGTAAATTTTTTTATGAATATTGTTCGAAATGTTTTTTCTTGATTTTTTAGATTTTATGTACTATATTCCGCCTAGAAACTTTTATTTAGGAGGTGAAACATATGATTATCATACTAATATTAGGGGGAATTGCCATACATATCACACAAATATGCCTAACAATCTATTTGCTTTTGGGCGGCGAAATCAAATTCTTTGATTCAATTGTGTTTTCGTTTAAAGGTCTGTTTAGTGAAGAATTGAAAGGTATAATTCACGATTGGAATGAAAATTGCAACAGGAATTTTTAGTTGTTACCAAATAAAAAAAGAATATATAAAAAATGCCCATCATAATAGCAATACATCCCGAGTTCCTTATCTGCACCTTCGCTAATTGCAGAATTTACATATTCTTTGCACATGGCTAATGATCGACCACTGTTTAATGCATCAGACACCACCGTAATCGCGCCTTCCCAACTTGCACTGTCCGGTGTAAGAGATGAATTTACTTTATATCCCTTTGATCTGATATAGTTGTTTACTTCACTTTGAACAGACGAGACTGAAACATTCTTTTTAGTTGTTGTTTCTTTTTTCGTTGTGGTCTGCTTTTTTGTGGTGGTTTGTTTCTTTTTGGTGGTTGTTTCTTTTTTCTTTGTAGTCGGCTTCGTAGTTGTTGTTTCATGTTTTTCAGCATTAGTCGCTTCGGAATTATTGCTGCCATTTGACGTGGTAGTAGTTGATCCGTTATTGCTTTCGTTTGTGGCTAAATTTTCGGCGAATTGATCCGCGAGGTTTTCAGTGGTTGTCGAAACAGATGTCCTTTCTAAACTTGTATTCTCTGCAGCCGTTTCATCTGCTCCGGCAGAACATGCGGCGAATACGGATACGATCATTACCATTACAAGTGTGAAAGCGATGATTGATTTTGTGTTCTTCATAACTGTGTCCTTTCTGCGCACTCGGTGCACACTTAATTATTATTTTATATAAAATATAATTGTAATTCAAGTATATAACAAAAATATATTGCATTTATTTCATTTTTGTTAGAAAGAATTATTCTTTAAAACTATTTTACATATTACTTCCTTTCTGCCCGGCACTCAGGCGGTTAAGTCTTCATTTGTAAATAACTATTTGGCTGGTAAGCGCAAAAAAAGAGCAGTTAGTTTACTGCTCTCAATTTAATGAACCAATATATATATATAATTGAATGATAAGAAATAGTTAGAATTAATTTTACTATGTTAATTTATCGTAACCCAATTGTCCTAGATAAATTCGTTCTTGAGGATTTAAAATACTTTCAATGGCTTCAGTGGCGGGTAAAAGCATACTTTGCTCATTTAATTTATATCTGTAGTATTTATAATAAATAATAGTAGTAAATGATAATTCGTCTACTAATTCGGACCATGAATCCACTAATACTATCTTTTCGTTATTTTCCACATATGCTAATCCGCCATCGTGAGAAGTAATTGTTGAAACATATTCCCAATTAGTTGTTGTTTTTTTTATTAAGTTTTTATGTTCAAAAATTTCAAATATTGCGTTTCTGTCAACTGGGAAATCAATTTCCAAGTTTGAGAAAAGTCCAGGATTTATTTCATTGGCTTTATTAAAAACATTAACTACGAAATCAATGTGATTTTCATCAAGAATATCAATATTTTTATTTGAGGCTTGAATGTATTCAAAATTTGTTTTTTGTTCAATTTGTTGTATTATAAAATGCAAGCAAGAATTCATAATCAATGGATCATTACTTTGGTTGAAAGCTTGTTCAAATTCTTCAAATGCACGTTCATATTCTTTGTTTGTAATTTCTAAAGAATATATTTCTCCTAGCGCAAGATGGGCAAAAGGAGAAAATTCATCGTTTTTTTTCGTAATTTTTTCATACCAAATTATGCTTTCATTATACTCGTTAGAGATTCTGGCTTCATCCGCTAATTTGATTTGGTATGATTCTATCCCCAAGTTCCCTAGTACAATGTTTGAATTAAGACAGAATAAAACCGATATTATGATTGAAAGCGATGTAGTGGCAATTTCTTTCAGGAACTTCAAAACTTTTTTTCGCCTTTTTTCTTTTCGTTCCATATATGATTGATATGCTCCCATAAATTTCACCTCAATTATTATATATCTTCATAAAACGAAAATTAAGTCAATTTTATGTGAAATATATGAAAAATAATAGATATTAAGTCGATTATAGAACTCCGGCATAACCCTACTTACCGGAGCTGATGTAGCTACGCTGCAAAGTTTTTGGCAACTAAGACCGGGAAAGAATCTGAACAGTCATTTTTAATTCGTGTTTAATCCGGTGGCAAGGATTGTTCGATCAATTTTAATTCAAAGCAGTTGTCCCTGAAAAAGCAAAAGAAGTTTTTGAAAGTTGCGTCTTTCCTTTCCCATTTCTTTTGATAAAGAAAACGCGGCATCGTTTTAAATTCTTTTATAAATGTAGTTGATAAACGCAAAAGTTCGTGAGGTTCAACATAAAATTTGTTATTATCTCCATCGGTTACAATAATTGTTTTATCTTCAATTTTTAGTATTCTAACCGGTGTGCCTCGTTGATGAACTACAACCCAACCGTTTGAAAATCTATACATAGGAATTGTTTTTTCAGTTTTTAACAGGCAAATATCATGAACTTGTAAATTATATAAATTTTGCTTACAAATAGCTTTGTAATATTCTAACATTAATTATCCTCTGTTCGGCACTCGAACGGATTAATATTATTTGTAGTTGATCTGAATTTTGCTCAACGCTAACCCTTACTTGTTGAGCACTGCGGGGTCAGATCCGCAGAAGTTTTTGAGTTTGAATCGGGAAATTAGGAGGTACGCAACAGCATTAGGACTGTTGTGATATGGAAAAAGGTGCGCACGGAGTGCACACCTTATGCGTTCTCTATCAATGTATTGATTATATCAAGCTGCTTTTCGATAATTTTTTGCGCGTCAAGCAGCTTTTTATATTGTTTCTTTTCTAAGGTAACTCCATTTCGGAGTTTTGGAGAATTATCAAGAAACAGGATCTTTTGCCGCATAGAAAAGAGCGTTTTTTCTAAGTTACTGCTGTTTACAATGTAGGAACTATATTTAAGATCGCTTTTGTTTGAAAAGAATATCGTATTCAGCTTTTCTGAATCTAAAAGTTCATTTGCACCGGCAAGATCCAAGATTTTTCCAGCCTGTTTTTCATTTATCTTTTTTATGCCGTGATTTGTAATAAAGTCAGACAGCATTTTCTGATTATTATTTGAAAGATATGATAATCCGGCGCCTGCCTTTACTGTAATTGTTCCCTGATCAACAAGGTCAAGTAAGGGTTTAATTAATTTTGTTAAGCGCAGGTAGTATTGTACCGTTCGCCGGCTTACCTTGCTTTCTTCTGCTATTTTAGAAGAAGTGCGCACCGAGTGCGCGCCTGTTTCCAGATAGCCTTCTTCCTGCATTTTGTACGCATATGCAAGTTCTGATGGCAGAAAAGACTGACGTCCGAGAAGATTAGTATTTACTATTATATCTTTCTCACTCTTTACATCATTTTTTATTATTGACGGGACGGTTAAAAGTCCCGCTTTTCTGCTGGCAAACACTCTTCGGTGTCCGGCCAGTATTCTGTATTTTTCGCCTTCCGGAATAACTATTATCGGCTGAAGTACTCCGTTTATTTTTATGTTTCCTACAAGTTCCGCCATTTCATCGTCATCCAAAACTTTGAATGGTTGTTCTGATGATACCAGTTTTTCTATGGGTATTTCTGTTACGCCTGATGGTGAAGCGCCCATAAGTGATAAAAACGAAGTGTCGGCCGTATTATTTCTCAGTTTGCTTGCATCAATTTTCATTTTCTAACACCTCGCTCCAAAAATTCTTCTGTAAATTCCATATACTGCTTTCCGAGCTTACTGTTTTTACTTGATACAAGGCTTTTTTGCTCATATGTTGAATTTGTTGCTTCAACGCTTCGGGATATTGTTGTTTTAAACAAAAGATCTTGGAACTGCTCGTTTAATGTTTCTCGTACAGCTTTTGCCATATTCGTATTGTCATACATTGTAAGAAGAATTCCCGCAAGTTTCAGTTCGGGATTCAAATTTGCTTTTACCATTTTAAAAGCGTTGAGAAAAAGAGATATTCCGTCAAGAGCAAATTTCTGAGCCTGAACTGGAGCAATGACATAATCACTTGCTGCTAGGGCATTTACCATTAAAATTCCAAGAGAGGGGAGACAGTCGATAATTATGTAATCATATTTCTCAAGATCTTCTACTCGCAAGATCCTTTTTAAAACTGTTTCGCGGCTCATAGCGTTGATCAAAAAGATTTCCGCACTTGAGAGTTGTATATCCGAAGCGATATAATGTAATCCTTCTGCGCTTCTATATATTGAGTGAGCAGGATCCATTTGATTACCGCTAACTAAATTGCTCATCAGAGTGCTTATGGTTGGCTTATTTTTATCATATCTGAACCCAAGATATTCACTAAGATTTGCTTGAGGGTCAAAGTCAACAAGCAATACTTTTTTACCTTTTTGCTTCATTGCGGCGGCAAGATTTAATGCGGTTGTTGTTTTCCCAACGCCGCCTTTTTGGTTTGCGATTGAAATGATTTTTGTGTTCTTCATATATGTGTCCTTTCCGCGCACCCGGTGCGCACTGTATTTTGTGTTCTTTTATGATATTGAGCATAGAAAAAGGCAGGGAAGAACACACAAAACCTGCCTTTTATCAGAGTTGCCTCTGTCTATGCTGTTAAAAGCCTTTCGGCGATTAACCGTTTTGAAAAAAGAAAAAGTGCGCACTGGGTGCACACTAAAAGTCTATGAGTTTCATTTGCTCAAATATAAAGTCTTTTGAAATTGTAGTATATCGGCTCATCGTAAATGCAACAGAAGAGTGACCGAGGATTTTGGAAAGAGCCTTTGGATTCATTCCTTTTTCGAGTGCTCTGGTAGCAAATGTGTGACGGCATATGTGATTCGTAAACGGCGAAATACCAGTAGTTGTTCTTATATGCTTATTGTGATCGGCCATTATTGTTTGAGTTAGTTGCCCGCCATTATATGTAAAGATATATTTGTTTAACTTCCGGGGTAATTGCTGCACTATACTTTCAGCTGCCGAATTCAGTGGAACTATTCTTTTTCCATTATCTGTTTTTGAATTAGAAATAAAGATATATGATGTTTGATTATAATGATGATAATCTTCCCATTTTAAGTTGAAGAGTTCAGAGGCTCTTAACCCGGTGTTAAGCAAAAACAGTGTTGCTTTATCTTTGATGTTGTTATGTATTCTGCAATATTCTTCAATAACAGATTGTTCTTCAATACTAAGAGCTTCGACCTTGCCTTCATACGCATTTTTTGGTATAATTAAACGAAAAATAGGATTTCTATCTATGTAGTGATGAAGTAAAGCATAGTGAATGGCAGAGTTCATTACTATTTTGATTTTATTTACTGACGATTTTGAATATGCTTTAGAGGCCATTGAATTTAATACTTCCTGAAGTTTCAGTTCATCAATCTCAGTTATGTTACAATTTTGCATTTGCTCTTTAATTTGTCTGATAGCAAGATCATAACTTCTGCATGTTGCGTGTTTAAGAATACCGCTTACATTATGTTTATACCATTCATCCAGCACCTCAAACCAAGTCCTTTTTTCTAACATAATCTCCACTCCTTTTTCAGTAAAATATGGTAATGCCGAAAAAAGGAAAAATCAAGTTTAATTATATTTAACAAAAATTATTATCTCAAAAGTAGTTTGTAATCAGCAGGTCAGGGGTTCAAGTCCGTTCACCAGCTCCATATTTATGGGAGAGTTCCCGAGCGGCCAAAGGGAACAGACTGTAAATCTGTCGCTATTCAGCTTCAGTGGTTCGAATCCACTCTCTCCCACCAATCGCCGAAAGGCGGTGTAACGAGATCCCACTCTTTTGAGTGGGATTTTTTCTCTGTTAAAAACAAAATGCGCCGGGCAAAGAGATCTGCGTCTGCCCATTACGCATTTTGGGTAAAATTTGTTTCAAACGGGTTTAGTTATGAAAAGTCAAATCCTTAAAAAATGTTTTTCTTATATCAGAAAAGAAGTTGTGCTTTCCGTATCTGTTCTTCTGGCTGTTGCCTCTTGCTTTTTTGTTGCGCCGGATAAAGAATACTTATCTTATATTGACTGGAACACACTGGCGTTGCTGTTTAGCCTGATGGCGGTCATAAAAGGGTTGCAGGAAGCGGATTTTTTTGTTTGCATGGCTGGCAATATGCTTAAAAAAATCAAAACAACGCGAACAATGTTGTTTTTGCTGGTGTTTATGCCGTTTGTATTCAGCATGGTGGTCACGAATGATGTGTCGCTGATCACGTTTGTTCCTTTTGGTATTGCCATACTGAAAATGGCGCAAATGGAAAGGCTGATTGTGCCTCAGGTCGTTTTGCAGACGGTTGCCGCAAATCTTGGCAGCATGCTTACGCCTATGGGAAATCCGCAAAATCTCTATCTTTACAATCAATCGGGTATAGGTTTCGGCAGATTCTGTTTGATTATGCTTCCCTATGTTGCGGCATCTGCTCTGTTTCTTGCCGCTGCGATTCTCTTTATTAAGAATTTCGACTTTTCAGGTGTTCTATACACTGCCGGAATGAAAAACAGAAAATCGTTGCTGTTTTATGCCGGCGGCTTTGTTTTATGCCTGTTGGCGGTATTTAAAGTGCTGCCGTCCGTTTTGGTGGCGGTAATTGTGGCGATATCCCTGTTGGTGTTGGACAGGAAAATACTGAAAAAAGTGGATTATGCCCTGCTGGGTACCTTCTTTGCGTTTTTCATTTTTGTGGGAAATTTTGCAAGAATAGAGCCGGTAAGAAATTTTCTTTTTTCTGTTTTAAACGGCAGGGTGGAAATCGTTTCCGTAATCACAAGCCAGATCATCAGCAATGTGCCCGCCGCTCTGCTCCTTTCCGGGTTTACGTCACGGTGGCAGAGTCTGATCATCGGCTGTAACTTCGGCGGCCTCGGTACGCTGATTGCGTCCATGGCAAGTCTGATCTCATACAAAATCGTGATCCGGGAATATCCCGGCATGAAAAAAAGATACTTTTTCTTCTTTACCTTTCTCAATGTGCTATTTTTGATACTGCTGTTTCTTGTTTATATTTTATTTCAACATGTTTCCCTGTAAGTATGATTCGGATAGCAAAACGCCCCTTAACTAAATGTTAAGGGGCGTTTTTTGCACGGCGGAATTTATTCTTGATTCGTGTGCTGCTTTTTCCATTCCTTGATCTGTTCCAGTCGCGCTTTGTATTTCGCTTCCAGACCCTGTTCGGTAGGCTTGTAATATTCTGTGCCTGTCAGTGAATCCGGCAGGCACTGCATATCGGTCAGTTTTTCCTCTGTGTCGTGCGCGTATTGATAGCCCTTGCCATAGTCCAGTTCTTTCATCAGTTTCGTCGGCGCGTTTCGGATCACCAGCGGCACAGGTTCGTTTGGTTTGCTGCGCACATCGCGTTTTGCCTTTTCGTCTGCAACGTAAACGGCATTGGATTTCGGCGCAAGAGACATATAAAGGATGGCTTGCGCCAGATTGACTGAGCATTCCGGCATGCCGATGAAATGACAGGCCTGATACGCCGCAACGGCAATCTGTAGGGCTTTGGGATCCGCCATGCCGATATCTTCGCTGGAAAAACGGATCACTCTGCGCGCGATATAAAGCGGATCTTCGCCGCCTTCCAGCATTCTTTCCAGCCAGTAAACGGCAGCGTCCGGATCTGAATTTCGCATGGATTTGTGCAGCGCCGATATCAGGTTGTAATGCTCTTCGCCGTTTTTATCATAGAGCAGGGATTTTTTAGAGATGCACTGTTCCAGTGTTTCCGGCGTAATCTTTACTGTATTGCCGTTTGTTTCTCCGTTTAAAACAACCATTTCCAGCGTGGAAAGGGCGCTGCGCGCATCTCCGTTTGCGAAGTTTGCGATGGCTTTCAGCATATCCGGCTCGATTTGAATTTCCATATCGCCAAAGCCGCGCGAATCTTTTATTGCGCGGGCCAGCAATGTAACCAGTTCATCACTTTCCAGCGCTTTAAGCACAAATACCTTGCAGCGTGAAAGCAGCGCTCCGTTTACCTCAAATGAGGGATTTTCCGTGGTTGCGCCGATCAGAATAATGCTGCCCTTTTCCACAAACGGCAGGAATGCGTCCTGCTGCGCCTTGTTAAACCGGTGTATCTCATCCACGAAAACAATGGTGCGCGTGCCGTAGATCCGGTTTTCGTCTGCCTGCTGCATCACGCTGCGAATCTCTTTGATCCCGCTCGTCACGGCGGAAAAATCTATAAATTCCGCTTTTGTTTGGTTTGCTATGATCCTGGCAAGCGTGGTCTTGCCGACTCCGGGCGGCCCCCAGAATATCATGGATGAAATGCGGTCGCTTTCTATTAAATTACGCAGAATTTTTCCTTTTCCCAAAAGGTGGGTCTGCCCAACAAACTCATCCAATGTTTGCGGGCGCAGCCTTGCCGCCAAAGGCGCACTGCTGTTCTGCCCGAATGTTATCTGATCCGCCATGTTTATCACTTCCGTTCAAGTTCCGCCTTATTATACAACAAAATTAAAAAAAGGTAAATATTTCCGTTTGGTGCGGGCTGTAATGGGTAAAACCGACTTGAGGTCGTTGAATTTAAGTCCGTTTTGTGCTATGATGAGATTGAAATAAAGGAAGGCAAACAGAAGCTAAGAATGGCACTTTTTTTTGAAAAGCTTACCTATTACACTGTGCATTTTTCCACCCGTTATTGTTGAAAATGCCGGTGTATGGCAAACGGGAATTACAGCCTAAAGGCGCGGACGGAGCAGTTTTGCCGTTTTGCTCTGCGGCGTTTATTTGAACCTTATTTGGTAAATATAGATCATTATGGAGGTAATCGGATATGAGTAGAATATTGATCGCTTATTTTTCCCGGGCCGGCGAAAATTATTTTGGCGGCGCCATGCGAACGGTAAAAGTGGGCAACACAGAAATTGCAGCGAATTTCATTCAAAAACTTACGGATGCGGATGTATATAAAATAGAAATGAAGACCCCGTATTCACAGGATTATAAAACGTGCGTAAGCGAAGCAGTGCGTGATCTCAAATCGTCCGCTCGCCCTGAAATTATTGATCCGCCTGAAGATATCCACGGCTATGATACCGTGATTCTGGCATATCCGAATTATTGCTCAACGGTGCCGTGCGCTGTGTTCACGTTCCTTGAAAACTATGATTTTACCGGCAAAACGATCCTGCCGCTTTGCACGAACGAGGGCAGCGGGATGGGCAAAAGCGTTTCCGATATTCAAGCGGTCTGCCCGGGTGCGCATGTTGCGGACGGGCTTTCACTGATCGGCAGCCGCGTTTCCTCTTCCGCGCAGGTAATCAAAAATTGGCTGGAAACACAGAATGTTATTGAATGAATAAAAGCGGGGCGGATGCGGCAGCTTGTGAATTTTCAAATAATGCGGAGATCCCGTCCGCCGGGATGGACACGTTTATGCGCACGTGTGATCAGACGGCGCATTATGTGTGTAGCGGTTAAGTATGGTTACCGCCTTGCGGATACCGCCATTGTGTGCGTAAACAAAAAGGCAGTCGGAAGATCCGACTGCCTTAAAATTTTTTATTCGATGCTGATTGAACCGCTGGGCGGCAGGTTTTTCTGCTGCGCTTTCGGAAGAGATATCTTTAAGATACCGTCCTCAAATTTCGCGCTTACATCTTTGGATTCTACGTCCTCGCCAACATAGAAACTTCTTGCCATCTGGCCGGAATAACGCTCTCTGCGGATATAACGCTCATTCTTCTTTTCGCCTGTTTTATCCAGGCTCTTGGAGGCGCTGATGGTCAGGTATCCGTTTTTCAGATCCACCTTAACTTCATCCTTCTTGAATCCCGGAAGGTCAACATCCAGCTCGTAGGAATTATCGGTTTCGCGAACATCTGTTTTCATCATGTTCTTACCGTGTTTTCCGTAAAGCGGGTTCCTGCGGTTGAAAGCGGACATGGAATCAAAAACATCGTCCCACATATCATCAAATAAATTTTCACCGAAAATGCTTGGCAACATAAGTCATTCCTCCATTCAAACGATTGATTTTACTCGTAGCTGTGGGGATCTGCTCCTCGCGGTGGCGAGCTTTTGTTACCTGCTTTTGCCGGTTTATGAACCTTTTGGAGATCTTCTCTCTTTCAAGTTCATCTTTAGTATAGCACAAAAATTAGCACTGTCAAGCGTAGAGTGCTAATTTTATTTTTATTTTATTATGCGTTAACGGTTTGTTAACGAAATGCCAATTTAAAGTAAAATTCAACAATAAAATATTATTTTAAGATCATTTTTCGTTTTTCCTATATTTTTAGGCGGATTTCTGCTATAGTATAATTATCCAATATGCTAAAGAGAGGGATGGCATATGAAAACCATAACACCGATACAGTCAGAGTGGCGGTTTTACCGCGGCGCCTATCCGGTTCTCCCCGGTGCGGAAACGGAAATCGTGGATCTGCCGCACACCTGGAATGCCAAAGACGGGCAGGACGGCGGCGGAGATTATTTTCGCGGTGAATGCTGCTATGTGAAAACGATCCGTCTGCAAAAAAAGGAAAATACGCTGTATTACCTTGCATTTTACGGCGCAAACAGCGTGTGCAATCTTTATGTAAACGACGTTCATATCGGCGAACACAGAGGCGGCTATACTTTGTTCAGGTTTAATATTACGGGTGCGCTGAAAAGCGGCGAAAACGAAATTATCGTGTCCGTAAGCAATTTCCCGTTTCCTGATGTAATTCCGCTGACGGCAGATTTTACTTTTTTTGGTGGAATATACAGGGAAGTGAATTTTATAGAAGTATCGGGCACGCACTTTTCGCTGGAGGAGTTCGGTTCAGACGGCGTTTTGGTTACATACCCGAATACGCCGCAGATTGCAAAAAGCGCGCAGGTAACGGTGCGTGCAGCCATCAAAGGCGCGGGAATCGGCTGCCGGCTGCGTGTTTCGATTTCTCAGGCAGATACTTTTGTGCCCTGCGTGGGTATAGATCAGCCGGATTTTGAATTGGAACAGTTGACGGATCCTGCGCAGCAAACGGTTGCCGAGGCTGAAACGGAGATCACGTCTGCACAGATGGCGTTAACACTCTGCGTTGCGTCTCCCCATCTTTGGAACGGCAGAAAAGCGCCGTTTCGATATAAAGTGCGGTGTGAGATTCTGCAAAACGGCAGCGTTTGTGATTGTGTGGAAAAGTATATCGGTTTTCGCTATTTCCGCATAGATCCGCAAAAGGGATTTTTCCTGAACGGACGCCGCTATCCGCTTAGGGGTGTGAACCGCCACCAGGACAGGGAAAATATGGGCTGGGCGATTACCAACCGGGAACACGAAGAGGATTTTGCGCTGATCTACGAGATGGGCGCCAATGCAGTCCGCCTTGCGCATTATCCCCACCATCCGCATTTTTATGATCTGTGTGATCAATACGGGCTGCTGGTTTGGGCAGAGATCCCGTTTGTGGAAAATATTGGCGGAATGGGTCTTTCTCCGCTTGAAACAGATAAAAAAACGGATGCAACCGTTACGCGCCGCCTGCTGGAGAATGCAAAACAGCAGTATACAGAACTGATTTTGCAGCAGATGCACCGCCCGTCCGTCTTTTGCTGGAGCATGTCAAACGAGGTGCGCAGGGAATACGGCGACACCGCCGCCCGCATGATGCGCGAACTGCATGACCTTGCGCATTCGCTGGATCCCGATCGCTATACGGCGCTTGCCACCAACCATTACGGCGGCGATAAATGGAAATCAGATATAAAAGGGTGCAATATTTACCCGGGTTGGTACTGGGGCGGTCCGCGTCTGTTCCGTTCGCAGGCGGCGGCACATATCCGGGCAAACGGCGGCAGGGGCGTTGCCGTTTCCGAATACGGCGCGGGGTCAAATGTTGATCATCATACGGAACACCCAAAACAGCCGAAAGATACAGTCTGCACATTCCATTCAGAGGAATGGCAGTCCATTGTTCATGAGCATGCGCTGCGGTATTTTATGTCTGAGAAAGCGGATAAACTTTGGGGCACGTTCGTTTGGAATATGTTTGATTTTGCGATAGACAGCCGCAACGAGGGCGGTATTCCCGGCAGAAATGATAAGGGCCTTGTTACGTATGACCGAAAGATCAAAAAAGACGCTTTCTATCTTTATAAATCTTACTGGAGCGGGGAAAGCGTTTTGTATATTACTTCCCGCCGGTTTAAGAAGAGAGAAAAAAAGCATGTTTCCGTAAAGATCTATTCCAACGAAGAGGAAATTACGCTTTATGTAAACGGCGTTCGTATCGGTCAAAAGTGCGCTTCCAAAACGCGGCAGCAACACATCTTCATTTTTAAAGGCGTAAAACTCCGGCGCGGCGAAAACGAGATCAAGGCTGTGTCAGACAGCGGCTTGAAAGATACCGTTTTCTGGAAATACTGATGAATAAAAAAAGAGAAATAAGTCCTACCATAAAAGCGGTTTCGGATTTGTTTTTCTTGCCGTGGTAAATAAAAGGGCAGCCCGCGCGTCATGCGCAGACTGCCTTTTTCTTTATTGTATCTCAGTAATCCTCACCGGAATTTTCCGCCGGGTGATAGTTCGGCACATACTTTTCCAAAGTCTCCCTCACGTTTGATTCGGTCACGTTGTGCAGGTCGCTGATCATATGGCGGAACCGTTCGTTATCAATCTCGATCGGCTGGGTAACGAATATCTTTTCCAGCGCGGTTTTGCTTCTGGTTTCCATTTCGCTTTCCAGCGCCAGTTCTTCATACATTTTTTCACCGGGGCGCAGACCCGTGATCTTAATGCCGATATCATCAACCTCATACCCGGCAAGTTTAATCATATTGACCGCAAGATCTTTGATCTTAACAGGCTCGCCCATATCCAGCACGAATACTTCGCCGCCCTTGGCAAGGCCGCCCGCCTGGCAAACCAGCTGCGCCGCCTCCGGTATCGTCATAAAGTACCGTTCTATGTCCGGGTGGGTCAGCGTTATGGGGCCGCCTTCTTCGATCTGCTTTTTAAAGATCGGTATTACAGAACCGTGTGAACCGAGCACATTGCCGAAACGCACAGCCGCATAGACCGTGCTTTCGCTTACGTTGTTCATATACTGCACGATCAGTTCCGTAATGCGCTTGGTGCAGCCCATTACGTTTGTTGGGTTCACAGCTTTGTCCGTTGAAAGGGTTACCATTCTGGAAACTTTAAATTCATCGCAGATCTCGGCAACGTTCAGTGTGCCGAACGCATTGTTTTTCACAGCCTCGCACGGGCTGCTTTCCATAAGCGGAACATGTTTGTGCGCCGCGGCGTGGAAAACAACATCGGGCATGAACTCCTCAAACACTTCCCGCAGTCTTGCTTTCTCCCTTACGGAACCGATGCGGATATGCACATCGATTTGACCGCCGTATTTGTTTTTTAGGTCGTTTTCCAGTTCAAATGCGCAGTTTTCGTAGATATCAAAAATGATGATGGATTTCGGAGAATATCTTGCCACCTGCTTGCAGAGCTCGGATCCTATGGAACCGCCGCCGCCCGTTACAAGCACGGTTTTCCCAATCAGATAGCGGCACACTTTTTTATCCAGTTTCACTTCCGGGCGGGCAAGCAGATCTTTGATCTCTATATTTCGGATCTTTCTTGCCTTTGCGCCGTCCTCCAGAAATTCATTCACAGAGGGGGAAATTTTTATGGCGCATTTGGTCTGCATTGCGATATCAATGATTTCTTTCTGCCGTGCGCGTGATGCGGAAGGCAGGCAGATCATAATAATGTCTATATTGTATTTCTGCGCCAGTTCTGGTATTTCGGCGCAGGTGCCGCGCACCTTTACGCCGTTTATTCTTTTATGCAGTTTGACCGGGTTATCGTCAACGGCAAGCACGGGATAGCCGTCCTTATAATTATTCATGATCAGTTCGTTTATAAAGAAATCGCCCATAAAACCGGCGCCGACGATCATAACGCGCTTGTGTTTGCCGGAAAGGCTCGTTGCCCGGCTTTGGTATCTCTTAAAAAGCCTAAATCCGATCCTTGGCACACACAACGCCACAAATTCCAGCACAAACATAAGAAAATAGGCGTAAAACGGGATCCAGCCGGAGTAGTGCAGCAGTTCGGTGAAAATGATCCTGTCAAAGAAAAACAGGGAAAAAGACGAAAGCAGCGCCGCAACGATCGTGCGCGCGATCTCGTCCACTCCCGCAAAAGTCCAGACGCTTTTGTAAAGATCCAGTAATTTGTTTATGACGTAAAGCACGGCAAGCGTTGCAAACAGATGCAGATAACTAAACAGAATACTGCTGTAATCCGTTGCGCGCACATGGCCGCCCATCGTCAGGTATACGATGGCGGTGTTTGCCAGAAAATAAAGGATAAAATCAACGATCACAAAAACTGCTTTCTTGCAAAGCGCTGTGATCTTTAGCGTTTTCTCTTCTTTCATCAAACTACTCCAAATAACGGTGTTTCTATCATGCAGGGTTTCTGATAAACATACTATTATATTACATTTTATAACATCATTACTTTTTTTTCAATATCCTCCTAAAAAACGCATTCTATATTTTTTTGGGAAACCCGTGTTTTGGAGCCGGAAAAAATTACAAAAAAATAATATTCGTAAAGTTTTTATTGCAAATATTTCCCGTATCGGCTAATATGGAATTAGAATCTGCTTGTTAAGGAGAAGATCGTTATGACGAAACTGAAAAACACAGAACTTCAGCATGTTACTCCCGAAAGCGTAGGCATCAAAAGCGCCGCGATCAAAGCGTTTTTGGATGAGATCAATGAAAAAAAACTGGGTCTTCAGAGCTTTACCGTTGTTAGGCACGATAAAGTCTGCGCTCAGGGGTTTTTCAGCCCGTATGCCAAGGATTATCCGCATGTGCTCTATTCCATGAGCAAATCTTTTACTTCCACGGCAGTTGGTTTTGCCGTTGCGGACGGACTTTTGAATACAGAGGATAAGATCTGTAAATTCTTTCCTGAATATAAAAATGCGCAGCTGCCTCCCAATAATAAACTGACTGTTGAGATGCTGCTGACAATGCGTTCGGATAAACTGATCACTTTTCTGGATGAAAAAAATGAGCACGACTGGATCAAACAGTATTTTGACGCGCCGTTTTTCGCGCCGCCGGGTTCCAAGTTCAATTATGTTTCGGAAAACACCTTTATGCTTTCCGCAATCGTTTCCCGCGTTACCGGGAAAAGTATAGCGGAGTATCTGAATGAAAAGATGTTTGCCCCGCTCGGCATTGAAAAGCCGTTTTGGGAAAGCGACGGAAACGGTTACTGCGCCGGCGGCTGGGGGCTTTATATGAAGTCTGAGGATCTGGCAAAATTCTTTTTGCCCTATATCCATGACGGCAAATGGATCGACGGCACGCAGCTTGTGCCCGCTGAATGGGTGAGAACGGCAACTGCTAAACACACAGATTCCGTGCACGACGGCTATATTGATAATATGTGCGGCTACGGCTACCAGTTTTGGCGCAATCCGGTATCAAACAGTTTCAGGGCGGACGGCCTTTTCGGCCAGAGATGCTTTATGTTTCCGGGTTACGACGCGCTTGTTGTGCTCAATTGCGGTGAATCTGAAGATTATAAAGTTATGAAGGTGTTTTGGAAGTATTTTCCGGAATGTTTTGAAAATGATCCGCTGCCGGAAAACGAAACGGCACACCGCGTTCTGCTGGAAACCATAGCAAACTGCGCGGTAGAAGATCTGCCGGCAAAGCCGAGAAACGCTTCGGCGGAGCAGGCAATCAGCGGCAGGATCATCAAGTGCAAAAGCAACCGGTATACTTCCGTAATCTCCATTTCCATTCTGAATATGCTGTTCAGAAAACCCGGCAATATTGACGCTATGAAATTTGAGTTTGACGCGGACGGGCTTGTTTTTACCTGGCGGGAAAAAGAATACACCAATGTGATCCGGGCAGGCATGAACGGCGAGTACGCAGTCAGCGAGATCACACTCGGCGATCTGCACTATCACACCTATTCCAAGGCGGCGTGGCAGGAAGACGGCACACTGAAACTTTGGATACGGCCTGTTGAAACCGCACATGTCAGAAAATTTACTTTCGCGTTTTCAGCGGATAAAGTGAAGATCAAAAATGAAATGAGCCCCACCTTTGAGGAACTCACCATTTATTATCTTACGTTTATGGGTCTGCCGGCAAAGCCGAAAACAGCAGAAAAGTTTATAGAAAATGCAGTCCACGATCTGGGTCTGCCGGTTTTGGAGCCGGATTTCAGCGGCAGATTTGTCTGAATCAGGGTGGTATGGATCATGAAAGTCAAAAAAGGCTTATCGCTTTTTGATATTATCCTTTCCGCGGCATGCCTTGCGCCTGTTTTGGCAGGCGCCCTGTTTTATGCAAAACTGCCGGAAGATCTTGCCGTGCATTTTCGTTCGGGGCTGGATGCGGATTCTTTTGTAAATAAAAATGTTTTTCTGTTTGCTGTTCCCGTTATTTTTGCTTTGCTGGAAATGGGTTCCATCGCGGCAAGGGCTGTGAAGGATCCTTTGCACGCGGATGTTGTCTGGCTGAAACTGCTGCTGCCTGCAATCGATTATTTTTTGTTTTTTATCGTGATCGGAAATGCGCTTGGCGTTCTGCGTGATCCGGGTTTTATCGTCTGCGCCGTTTTTTCGTTTTTGATGCTCATGGCAGCAGGCATTCCCCGTATCGGCAAAACGCCGAACCTGATTCTGAAAATGCTGCCAACGCTGAAAAACGGCGCCGTGCTTTTTAAAACGCGGGAAGCCGCGGGCACGGCGTGGGTGTGCGCTTCGGCGATTCTAATGGCGGTTTCCTTTCTCGGCTCGCTTGCAGCGCCGTTTGCCATGATTTTGCTGTGCCTCATGTTTCCCGCCATCTATTCGGTTGCGGCATATCACAGCGAATACAGCGGTGCAGACAAATAGGATATATAACGGCGTAACCGGGGCGGCGGGCATAGACTAAATCATGTGCAAACGTGAATCCGCTCCTTTCGAAAGCAGGCTTTGGCACGGCGGCTGCCCACCCCATTCTTAGCTGTTTATTTGAACCAAGAGGGGGGGATTTGTGTGATCAAACCGAAAAGACTAAAAAGAGGGGATAAGATTGCAGTCGTCAGCCTGTCATGGGGCGGCTTAGGCGATCCCAATCTCATCCATAAATATTCTATTGCAAAAGAAAGGCTGGAACATGATTTCGGGTTAGAAGTTGTGTGTATGCCTCATGCTTTAAAGGGAAGCGCATTTGTGGCAGAGCATCCGCAGCTGCGCGCGCAGGATCTGATGCACGCCTTTGAGGATCCCTCTGTTTCGGCAATTATCAGTGCCATCGGCGGGGATGATACGATCCGAACGCTTCCCTATATTGATCTGGATATCATCCGGGATCACCCGAAAATTTTTATGGGGTATTCGGATACAACAATCAATCATTTTATGATGCATAAGGCAGGCTTGGTTTCCTTTTACGGCCCGTGTGTTCTGTGCGAATTCGGCGAATATGTGAAAATGTTTGATTATACCAAAAAAGCAGTGGAAGATCTTTTGTTCGGCACATGGGAAGAATATGAGCTGCGCCCAAGCCCTGAATGGTCGGATGATTATATCTTGTGGGACGAAAGCAATATAAACACGCCGCATTCCCTGAAAAAAGACCGGCACGGGTATGAGATCCTAAACGGAAAAGGAACCGTGAAAGGGCACTTGCTCGGCGGCTGTATCGACGTGTTTATGATGGCAAACGGAACTTCGATCTGGCCCGCTTTAAACGAATGGAAAGATGCGATTCTGTTTTTTGAAACCAGCGAGGAAAAACCGTCTCCCGGTTTTGTGCTGTGGGCACTGCGGAATCTGGCGGCGCAGGGGATTCTGCATGTGATCAATGGGATTCTGGTGGGCAAGCCAAAAGATGAAACCTTTTATGAGGAATATAAGGCTGTGATCCGGCAGGTTATTGCGCAGGAAGAGCATTTAACGGATCTGCCCGTATTTTATAACGTGAATTTCGGCCATGCAAAACCGATCGGCATTCTCCCTTACGGGATTGAAACCGAACTGAACTGCGATCAAAAAACCATTCGCTTTTTAGAATCTCCCACCCTATAGCGCCAAGTTCATAAAAAATAAGCGGCTGAGAAATCAGCCGCTTTTTTATGAATTATTTACCTTGCTTTTTGCCTTTTTTCTTTTTGGCAATAACGATCACAATGGCAAGCACGGCGCAAACCGCAACCACGCCGCCGACAATGCCGAACACAGTCGGCAAAAACGTGCTTTTATATGCGCTGTAGCCATAATCCACTTTATAGGAGTTTGAAACCTCATAATCCAGCAGATCGGTATACAGAATCACTTCTGATTCAAAATCGGAAAGATCCTTTTCATCCAGAGTGATCGTGCGCACCCCATGTACGCCGCCGTAACTGTAAAATCCCGTTTCCGGGCAGGCAACCAGCTTGATGCCTTGATATTCTCCGGCAAAATCATTGGTGTGGTCATGCCCGAAAAAGGCGCCGATGATATCGCCCTGTTCCACCCAGCTTTCAAACTGGCCGTGATTCGTATTTGGCGGGCACGGGCCTTCGTTTACATTGCCCTGGTAAATATAATCTTCGTTTGCAATATAATATTTTCCCTCGTGGCCGCCGTTGCCGCTCACTGCGCCTTCTGTGCCCTTAGGCACTTCGGTCAGCATATCATAAACCTCCGGCACAATGATGTGCTGGAATAAAAGTGACGGCATGGGTGCGCCCCCGTTTTGCGCCTTTAACGCATCAGAAGTCTTTTTATACCATTCGGTCTGATCTTCGTGCACATATCCGTAACCGCCGCCTTCTTCATCCGGCGTGTAGGGATTGGAATCCATAAACCAAAGGTTAAAGATGTCTTTTTCGCCGGCGCTGTCCTTCACCGTCAGGTTGTAGTTGCCCACGCCGGTCATTTCCTCGCCTTCGGTGGCAAGGCAGCCGCCGTAAAGCTGAAAGCGGTGCAGTATGTATTCCTTTGCCGCCTCTTCTTCATAGCCGTTTTCTTCGCTTGCCAGCCCTTCATGGTCATGATTGCCGAAAACAAGCGCAAACGGAATACCGCTGTTTTCGATCGGCTCGGCTACTTTTGCAATTGCCTCGTCGGTTTGCGTTTTATCTACGCCTTTCCACCAGCCCGCAATATTGTCGCCCAGCAAAACGATCAGATCCGGCTCGGTCTTGGTGATGGCGGCTGTGATCATATCGGTTGTTTCCTGCTGAGGTTCATTCGTGTCCTGCAGGTCTGATAAGATCAGAATCTTGAATTTGCCGTTTTGAAACTGTAAAGTATTGTCATCCGCGGCAAGCGCGCTCATGGGAAAGCAGCAAATCAGCAGGGCAAAGACCGCTAAAAGCGCCACTGCGTTTTTTAACCCTTTATTCATAATACATAAACCCTCTCTTTTATGATTATTTTTATAAATCTTAGATCTGTTTAACAGATATTTACGGCTTTCTGCTCCGGAACTTCAGGCTTTGCAAAAACGGCGCAAATTCCGGCGGGCAGTCTGATTTCAGCAAGATAATTCCCTGGTTCAGAGCAGTCATGATATAATAATTCGTTTTGGTTTCTTTTATGGTGTAAATATCTTCATAAAAGAATTTGGAATAACTGCGCTCGTTGTTAATCTCCAGAAACTGCTCATAAAATGACACCTCTGCAATAGGGCATTTCAGGTTTGCGCCGTTTGAATAATACACGGTTTTGATCAGTTTGTTTTTATAGAGAAATAAAAACAGGAGAAACACTGCCATAAAAAGCATGCACACAGCATAAAGCTGGGGATTGAACTTATATAAAAGCAGATATCTTGTGATCAGCAGCGCATAAAGCAGGTATAAAACGAGCATAAGAATGATCTGCTTTTTTCCGCTGAGTTCAAAATTCCAGTGTTTGTATTCTTCCAGCGTGTTTGTTGCTTTGATCCGGAATAAAGGTTCCATACTGTCTCCTTATTCGGGGTATTTCAGGTCTTCTTTCGTCCAGTTCTTTATCACTTCCAGGAATTCCTTTGCCTCTTCCTTTGCCTGGGCAAGATTGTGATCCTTGCAGTTGCCGCATTCTTTCATCGTTGCGCCGGGGATCATGCCCCAGTAGTCTGCAATGTGTTGGAATGCATCCTTAATAAGTTGTATGGAATACCCGTCTGAAAGAGAACGGGTCAGGAAATAAAATCCCGTTCTGCACCCCATGGGGCCAAAATAGATGATATTGTCGCCGAATTCGGTGTTGCGCACATAGGTTGCAAAGATATGCTCAATGGTGTGCATCGCGGCATTGGTCATGACAGGCTCTTTGTTCGGTTCGCGCATTCTGATGTCGTATGTGGTGATATCGTCATCAATGCGGCTGATGTAAATTCCTTTTTTTAATTTATTGTGGTCTACCTGAAAACTCGGTATTGTTTTCACTGCACTTTCACTCCCGTTAAAAATGATAGATTGCCTGTGATCTCCTCACCGCTCATGCCGGCGTTAAAACGCCGTATCATGTTTGCGGCATCGGTTTTTGCAAGTTCAAAAAGCTGTGTGAAACTTTCGTTTCTGCGCTCGCCGCTGAAAGGGGATCTCCAGTTCCTGTTATTCATATTAACATATTTTATTGCTTTTTCCAAGTCATCTGTTCTAAGAAAAGCGGAAATTCTGAAATTTCCCGTCAGCGGAAAAAACAGCCGCTCGGCATGTTTTAAAAATTTTTCCTTGCGCCCGCTGCCGTCATACAAAAGCCGCTGCGCCGCGCATGTGTCCTTTATGGCTGTGGCGGCGTCCTGCGCCGTGATCTCATACGGCGCAAAAAGCTTTCCGGCGGATGCGATCACTTCCGCTGTTTCGCGGAGTTCCGTTTCTGTAAAAATTATCATATTTTCCGTTCGGTATGCTTTCGGGCTTTCACAGTGTTCTTTTTCGTTCAGCAAAACGGAATCCAGCGATAGTTCAATCATATTGTGAACCGAATGTGCATTCAGCTTTGGAAATTTCTGCGTGATTCTGTTTTGCACAAAATAGATGTACGGGTGGCAGATTCTGTCCAGCGCGTAGTGCAGAATAAAGCCGTACACATAGCTTTTTGCAACGCTGTTATCCTTTTTTTGGTCACAGCAGCGCCTGAAACAGTCCAGAATCTCTCCGCACTTTGCCCTGTGCATGGCAGAACCCGCTTTTCGGAGCGTTTTTCCTTTCTGCCACGGCAGGGCGCGGTGAAAGAAAAAGATATCCGGCCCCTGCGTTCCGATCAGCACGGCGTCTTTGTTCAGCGGAAAATCCGCAGTCCGCCGCAGATCTTCCATCATTTCCTTTGCAAACAGGTAGTGCGTTGAAAATGCCGGCACTATACCATCTCCCCAATCAGTTTTTTCATATCCTGCGGCATCTCACAAAAGATATGGATCTCTTCCTCTGAAACAGGGTGTGAAAAGTAAATGTCCCGGCAGTGCAGCGCCTGCCGGCTGATCTCTTCCGTGCTGCCGCCGTAAAGCGTGTCCCCCGCAAGCGGATAGCCGATATGGGCAAAGTGCACTCGAATCTGATGTGTTCTTCCCGTTTCCAGTTTCAACTTTACCAATGTGTATTTTTCACTGTGTTTTATGGCGGTATAGTGCGTAACGGCGCTTTCGCCGTCCGGCGCAACACAGCGTTTGATAATACTTTCCCGTTCCCGCTTTATCGGCGCGTCTATAACGCCGCTGCCTTCTATTTTTCCGCAGACCACGGCGTAATAATCTTTTCTGACCCTGCCGGCAAGTTTTGCCGCGGCAAATTCGTTTTTCGCAATCAGAACGATGCCGCTGGTATCCCTGTCCAGCCGGTATATCGCACGGAAAGCGCCGCCGCAGATGTCTGCAACCGCGTTTGACAGCGTATCTCCCCGGTGGTTTCTGCTCTCATGCACCGGCATGAACGCAGGCTTTTCTGCCGCAATCAGATCTTCATCCTCATATAAAAGGTTTATTTTAATGTCCGCGCTTTCGGGGGCTTTTCCCGAATCTTCTATGTTGATCTGCAGTCGGTCTCCGCAGAAAACCGTGTCAATCGTTCGTGCCGGCGCGCCGTTTTTGCATATGCCGTTTTCCGTGTTTTTCAGCTTTTTCAGCAAAGAGCTGGAAACGCCGAATGCCCGCAGAAATTCTTTGATCCTTTTTCCCGCGTTTTCGTCTGTGATCACAAAATCAATCGTTCTCATAGTTAGATTATACATTTTTGCTGATTTTAAAGCAATAGGCTATTGAAAATACGGCAAAACCGTGTTAAACTATTCACAATAACGCAAACTGACGGGAAGCATACACGTTATCCTAACCGAAAGCGCGCAGCAAGATTGCTTTATTCCGCGCTTTTTTGCGCGGATTTTTCATTTTAGGGGGGATCGTTACGCAAACACGTGTAGCCGTGATCGGCATTATCGTAGAAAACAGGGATTCCGCCGCGTCGCTCAATGCCATACTGAGCGAATACGGCGATTATATTATCGGCAGAATGGGCGTGCCGTACCATAAAAGAAACATCAATATCATTTCGATTGCAATAGACGCGCCGCAGGATGTGATCAACACCCTTGGCGGCAAGATCGGCAGGCTCAGCGGTGTGTCCGCGAAAACCGCTTATGCCAATGTGTAAAACGCTGATCAACAAACTGCGGGAAAACACTTTTCTGGATAAGGATGAATACAGATTCCTGATTGAAAACCGAAGCGCTTGTGCCGCTTATCTGTTTGAAAACGCAAGGCAGGTCAGGGATCGTGTGTATGGCAGAAAAGTCTTTATACGCGGGCTGATCGAAATTTCAAATCACTGCAAAAACAACTGCTTTTACTGCGGCATACGCTGTGCAAACGGCAAGATCCAGCGTTATCGCCTGTATGAAAACGATATCTTGGCAGCAGTAAAGCGGGGGTATGGGATCGGCTTTCGCACCTTTGTTTTGCAGGGCGGGGAAGACGCCTATTATACGGATGAGGTTCTCTGCCGGATCATCGGCCGGATCAAAGCGGATCACCCGGACTGCGCCGTTACCCTTTCTTTGGGGGAACGCAGTTTTGAAAGTTATAAAAGGCTGAGAAATGCCGGGGCGGACAGATATCTGCTCCGCCACGAAACGGCGAACAAAGCACATTATAAAAAACTGCATCCGCCGCAAATGTCTTTTGAAAACCGGGTGCGCTGCCTGCGTGATCTGAAAGCTTTAGGCTACCAGACGGGCGCCGGATTTATGGTGGGTTCCCCGTATCAGACCGTGGATGACCTTGCCGGTGAATTTGCGTTTTTAAAGGCGCTTGAGCCGGAAATGGTGGGTATAGGGCCGTTTGTTGCGCACTGCGATACACCGTTTCGTGATCAGGCAGGCGGCACAGCGGAACTCACGCTTTTTATGCTGGGGCTGATCCGTCTGACTTTGCCGCATGTGCTGCTCCCGGCGACAACCGCGCTTGCAACCGTGGACGGCAAAGGCCATGAAAACGGCATGAACGCCGGGGCAAATGTGATCATGCCAAATCTTACGCCAAAGCGTGAGCGCGCAAAATATACGCTTTATAACAATAAGGCCAATACGGGTGCGGAATCGGCGGAAGGTCTTGCGCTTTTAAAAGAACAAATGCGCCGTGCCGGCTATGAAATCGTTGTGGGCAGGGGCGATTTTATCCCCTGATTCTACAAAAAGTGAAACAAAATCAAATAACACTTTTCACGAAAGGGTATGAGAAAATGATAAAATATGATCCGAAATCGCTGAAAGCGGAGGAATTTATCAATGATGAAGAGATTCGGGAAACGCTGAAATATGCTGATGAGCATAAAGACGATCTGGAACTTGTGGATCAGATCATAGAAAAGGCAAAGCAAAGAAAAGGGCTGAGCCACCGCGAGGCGAGCGTGCTCCTTGCGTGCGACAACGAAGAGAAAGTAAACGAGATCTATGACCTTGCGGAGCAGATCAAGAAAGATTTTTACGGCAACAGAATTGTGATGTTCGCGCCGCTTTATCTGTCCAATTACTGCGTAAACGGCTGCCTTTATTGCCCGTATCACCAGAAAAACAAACATATCGCAAGAAAAAAACTGACCCAGGAAGAAGTGGCAAAAGAGGTGATCGCCCTTCAGGATATGGGTCATAAACGCCTTGCAATAGAGGCGGGCGAAGATCCGGTCAACAACCCGATCGAGTATATACTGGACTGCATTAAAACCATTTATTCCATTAAACACAAAAACGGCGCCATCCGCCGTGTAAACGTAAATATAGCCGCCACTACGGTGGAAAATTACAGAAAACTCAAAGAGGCAGGTATCGGTACTTATATTCTGTTTCAGGAAACGTATCATAAGGAAAGTTATGAATACCTGCACCCGACCGGCCCGAAACACAATTACGCTTATCATACCGAGGCGATGGACAGAGCGATGGAGGGCGGTATTGATGATGTGGGCATCGGCGTGCTGTTTGGTCTGGATAAATACAGATACGAATTTGCCGGTCTGCTGATGCATGCGGAACATTTGGAGGCGGTGCACGGCGTCGGCCCGCATACGATCAGCGTTCCGCGTGTGAAACGTGCGGATGATATTGACCCGAATGATTTTGACAATTCCCTCAGTGACGAGATGTTTTGCAAGATCGCAGCGTGCATCCGCATCGCCGTTCCGTATACCGGTATGATCATCTCCACGCGTGAGACGCCTGCCGTGCGTGAAAAGATCATTCGTCTCGGCGTAAGCCAGATCAGCGGCGGTTCCAGAACTTCCGTCGGCGGCTATTGTGAGGAGGAAAGGCCGCACGATACGGAGCAGTTTGACGTTTCGGACAACCGTACTCTGGATGAGGTTGTAAACTGGCTGATGGGCGCGGGATATATACCGTCTTTCTGCACGGCGTGTTACCGTGAGGGCAGAACGGGCGACCGCTTTATGAGCCTTTGCAAATCCGGCCAGATTCAAAACTGCTGCCATCCCAACGCGCTGATGACGTTAAAGGAATTTCTTATGGATTACGCAAGCGAGGATACCAGAAAGAAAGGCGAGGCGCTCATTGAAAAAGAAATAGAAAATATCGGCAGCGAAAAGGTAAAACAGATCGTGCGTGAACGTCTGGTCAAAATAGAAAACGGAGAGCGGGATTTCAGGTTTTAATCTGTTTCCCGATGCGGAGATGATCTTATGAGTTTGAACAGCACCCCGTCAGGGGAAAGAATATGGATCGCGTTTTTCGGCTGCCGGAACGCGGGCAAGAGCAGTCTGGTCAATGCCGTGACGGGGCAGGATCTTTCCGTTGTAAGCGAGATCGGCGGCACAACAACGGATCCTGTAAAAAAGGCGATGGAACTTTTGCCGCTCGGCCCGGTTATGATCGTAGATACCCCGGGGTTTGACGATACGGGCGCGCTGGGCGAAAAGCGTGTGGATTCTGCGCGCAAGATCCTGCGTTTGTGCAATATAGCCGTTCTTGTAACGGATGCCTCAAGGGATTTAAACGATTGTGAAAATGAACTGATCTCTCTTTTTCATGAGCGTAAAATTCCTTATCTCACCGTGAAAAACAAAGCGGATCTGCTCCATAAGATTCCGCCGAATTCGGATGATACGGTTTATACCAGCGCGCTGAAAAAGCAGGGGATAACGGAACTAAAAAATACCCTCGGCAGGCTTTATGCACCGCCCGAAAAGCAAAAACGATTTGTTGGCGATCTGATTTCTGCCGGCGATACGGTCGTTCTGGTTACGCCCATTGATTCCGCCGCGCCGAAAGGCAGGCTGATCCTGCCGCAGCAGCAGGCGGTAAGAGATGTTATAGACAGCGGCGCAGTTGCTGTTGTAACGCGGGAAACGGAGTTTGAGAAAACGCTTTCAGCCCTGAAAGCACCGCCGGCACTGGTGATCACGGATTCACAGGTATTTGGCTATGTGTCCAAGATTGTGCCGGAATCCGTGCCGCTAACCTCCTTTTCCATACTTATGGCAAGGTATAAAGGCTTTCTTGGCACCGCCGTAAAAGGCGCTGAAATAATAGATACCCTGAAAGACGGCGATAAGGTTTTAATCAGCGAAGGCTGCACGCACCACCGGCAGTGTGAGGATATCGGCACGGTCAAACTGCCCCGCTGGCTGAAAGCGCGCACGGGCGCGCAGCTGGATCTTCAGTGGAGCAGCGGTGGCGGCTTTCCGCAGGATCTTTCGGCGTTTAAACTGGTGATCCACTGCGGCGGCTGCATGCTGAATCCCGCCGAGATCGAATATAGAATGAGATCGGCGGAAAAACAGGGCGTGCCGTTTACAAATTACGGCACTGCAATCGCGTATATGAACGGAATTCTTGCGCGCAGCATTGCCCCGATCCGGAATATCGAATGAATACAAGCATAAAAAAGGACTTGCTCGTTTGGAGCAAGTCCTTTTCATATAATGAATTTATTTGCTGAAAGAAACGATGATTCCACCGTTGGACGCATAAAGCGAATTGAGCCCGCTCGCTTTGATCACGATCACGTTTTCGGGCGGATAACTGCATGCGCCGCAGATCAGTTCCTTTACATAATCCGCCTTATCCTTACAGCATACATGGCTGATAATGCAAACTTTCTGTTTCAGATCGCAGCCTTCCGTGTCTTTCGCAACCAAGTTTGCCAATTTGGAAAGCGCGCGTTTTTGGGTCAGATCCTTGCCGGCAACGGAGATATTGCCGTAATCCGTTCTTCTGCAGATCAGTTTTACACGCAGCGCCTCAATCACGTTTGCCGCCAGGTTAAACAGCCTGCCGTTGCCTTTTAAGGCGTCCAGACTTTCCAAACAGAAGTAGAGACCGCAGTTTTTTACGCAGTATTCTTCAGCTTCTGCAATCACATCTTCAAACGGCTTGCCGCTGTCTGCCAGTTCTTTGATCTTGTGCGCCATAATCGTTTCAAGACCGGAGGTGGCAAGGGAGTTGAACACGTGGATCTTTTTGCCGTCGTCATGTTCCTCGCGGTAAAGATCAACGCCCTGCATAGCGCTGTTGTAACTGCCACTCAGTTTGTCTGTTATGGTGAGCAGGTAGACCTCGTCATAATCGCCCTCGCATGCTTCGGCAAATGCTTCGGGGGAGGGGCAGGCAGATTTTGCAAGTTCGTTGCTTGCCTCCATTTTTGAAATAAAACTGTCCTGATCAAAATCGGCGTCATCCTGAATTACATAATCGCCAATCTGCAGTGTGAGCGGCACGATCTCAAAATCTTGCCATGATTTCATATCTTCCGTAATATCGCAGCAGGAATCAACTACCAGTTTATATGCCATAATCCATCCACAGGCCTTTCCTTATTTTGCTTAAAATGCAAACCCATTATAAACGAATCATTCGCCGTATGTCAACCAATTCTTAAGTTTTTTACAAACTAACTGCTTTGTAAAGTCAGGAAATGACTTTTCTTGCCTCTTTTATCTGCTTTTCAACGCTCTCTTTGCTTGGACCGCCCGGAACCAGTCTGTCCGCAACGCATTTTTCAAGGTTGATCGCTTTGTAAACTTCGTCGTCAAACAGCGGGCAGATCTTTTTATATTCGTCAAGGGGCAGTGTTTCCAGTGTCAGACCCTTATCTATGCACAGCGCCACCAGTTCGCCGGTCGCCTTGTACGCGTCCCGGAACGGCAGCCCTTTTCCAACAAGGTAGTCGGCGCAGTCCGTTGCGTTGATAAAGCCTTTTGCCGCGGCGTTTCTCATGTTTTCTTTCAGAACGGTCATGGTGTCCACCATCGGCGTAAATGCGTTCAGGCACATCTTTACCGTGTCCACAGCGTCAAAGATTGCCTCTTTATCTTCCTGCATATCTTTATTGTACGCAAGCGCAATGCCTTTCATCACCGTCAGCAGTGCCGTCAGGTCGCCGAATACACGGCCGCTCTTGCCGCGCACCAGTTCCGCAATGTCAGGATTTTTTTTCTGCGGCATGATTGAAGAACCGGTTGAGAACGCGTCATCCAGTTCCACAAATTTGAATTCCCAGCTGCACCACATAATGATCTCTTCGGAAAATCTGGAAAGATGTACCATGATTATGGAAAGCGCCGCCGCCAGTTCCATGCAGAAATCACGGTCGGAAACGCCGTCCAGGGAATTGAGCGTAATGCCGTCAAATCCCAGCTCTTTCGCCACGCTTTCGCGGTCCAGCGGATAAGTGGTTCCCGCCAGAGCGCCGGATCCGAGCGGGCAGATGTTCATTCTGCGTTTTACATCCGCAAGGCGGTCCAGATCGCGGCAGAGCATTGCCGCGTATGCCATAATATGGTGCGCAAAGGTGATCGGCTGCGCCCTTTGCAGGTGGGTGTATCCGGGCATGATCGTATCCTCGTTTTCTTCCGCTTTGCTGCAGATCACGCCAATGAGTTCTTTGATCTTTTCTTCAATTTTGCCGATCTCTTTTCTGAGCGTCAGCCGGATATCCAGCGCAACCTGATCATTTCTGGAACGGGCGGTATGCAGCCTTTTTCCCGTGTCTCCAAGCCGCTTTGTCAGTTCGCCCTCAACAAAGGTATGTATGTCCTCCGCCGTTTCGTCTATCTCCAGTTTTCCGCTCTGGATGTCATCCAGTATCCCCTCAAGGCCGTCAACGATTTTTTCGCTCTCGCTTTTATCAATAATGCCCGTTGCGCCCAGCATTGTCGCGTGCGCCATGCTGCCTTTTATGTCCTCTTCAAACATTCTTTGGTCGAATTTGATAGAAGAGTTAAAGTCATTCGTTTCCTTGGCAAGTTCTTTTTTGAATCTGCCTTTCCAAAGTTGAGCCATAGTTTCACGTCTTTCTTTAATATATAAATACAGGCGCGCCTTGCTGCCGCAGAACGCGCCTGAGATCACAAATCGGATCAGTCTTTATTGTTTCTCTGCTGGTCCAGCAGCGCTTTCACTTTGATCGGAAGTCCGAACAGATTGATGAATCCGGCGGAATCGTTCTGATCATAAACCTCGTCCGCGTCAAACGTGGCAAATTCCTCGCTGTAAAGGCTGTAAGGAGATTGAACGCCTACGTTGATAATGTTGCCCTTGTAAAGTTTGATCTTAACATCGCCGGTAACCGTTTTTTGCGTGGATTCCACAAACGCAAAAAGCGCCTCGCGCAGGGGAGTATACCACTGGCCGTAGTAAACCACCTCGGCAAATTTCTGCGCAACAAGGAATTTATAGTGCTGCGTCTCGCGGTCCAGGCAGATCTGTTCCAGCGTTTCGTGCGCTTTGTAAAGGATTGAACCGCCCGGGGTTTCATAAACGCCGCGGCTCTTCATGCCCACAAGTCTGTTTTCCACCATATCAATGATGCCGCAGCCGTTTGCGCCGCCAAGTTCATTCAGTTTTTCCACCAGTTCAACACTGTTCATCTCTTTGCCGTCAAGGGCAGTGGGAACGCCTTTTTCAAAGTGGATTGTAACATAGGTTGGCTTGTCCGGCGCTTTTTCCGGAGAAACGCCCATCTCCAGAATCTCGTCATACTTCGGCTCGTTTGCAGGATCCTCAAGGTCAAGCCCTTCATGGCTCAGATGCCAAAGATTCTTGTCTTTTGAATAGTTTGTTTCCCGATTTATTTTAAGCAGAATATTGTGCTTTTCCGCATATTCTATCTCTTCCTCACGGCTCTTGAATTCCCAGGTTCTCCACGGCGCAATGATTTGCATATCCGGCGCAAAGGCTTTTATGGCAAGTTCAAATCTTACCTGGTCGTTTCCTTTGCCGGTGCAGCCGTGGCAGATCGCGTCCGCTCCCTCTGCTTTCGCAATCTCAACAATTCTTTTTGCAATGATCGGGCGCGCGAATGCGGTGCCCAGCAAATACTGATCTTCATATTTTGCCCCTGCCTGAACAGTGGGAACGATATAGTCGTCAACAAATTCCTGCGTCAGATCTTCAATATAAAGCTTTGATGCGCCGGTCTTGATGGCTTTTTCCTCCAGCCCGTCAAGCTCTGTGCCCTGACCAACGTTGCCGCTTACGGCAATGACTTCACAGTTGTTATAATTTTCTTTCAGCCACGGAATGATGATGGAAGTATCCAGTCCGCCGCTGTAAGCAAGAACCACCTTTTTGATCTCTTTTGCCATAGTCTATTCCTCCGTTAAACCCTGTATATAATGTAATAAATATATAGCTGGGCAAGATGCATGCAGTATAAGATTGATTGCCGCCCGCCTAACTGATAATCATTATAAACATATCATTCGGCAGAGTCAAGAGATTTAGAAATATTTGTATAAATATACAAATATGATTAAATTATTCGGAATATACTGTATATATTTTCATTGTTATAAAAAATCACAGGGAACCATGTGAAAAATAACAATGTATTTTAAAATTAATTCCCGAATGGAAGATTGTAAATAAAATGTAAACTTTTAGCGGATATTTTTTATATATTTACGTTGACAGATATTCAATTATATGGTATTATTAACGCTGTAGAATACTATTCAATAGGGCAGTTATACCCTTTTGAACCGATTGCAAAAAAAGTAAATTTCATGCGGGGTTTTATATGTTAGGTCAGTGCATATCCGCACAGAATGCTTTTTCGGCAAGTTTTAAGGAGGTAATTCAATGAAAACAAAAAAGTCCAGGCGGCTTCTTGCTGCGTTCCTTGCAGCAATTATGGTGCTCACCACCTTTGCCGCAATGCCTTTCAGTTCTTATGCTGCGGAGCATAGTGCTGAGGAACTTAAAAACCTCATTGATCAGGTGGAAACAAGGCTTGAAGGCGGCACGCCGTATACCAACCTTGTCAATACCTATGAGGCTTGGTATGACGCGAATCTTACATATTTTCTCGTAACGGCGGGCGTTCGGGATGCAGATGAAGTAGATAACGCGTACAACAACCTGAACACGCAGTTTACTGCCATGCAGAGATGGACTCCGGCTCAGGCAACTGCAAATGCTGCTGCAGACGGTTCTTATACCGCTGCCGGTCTTGTAGATAATGACCAAATGTCCGGCGTTCTGTATGCAGAAGGCGTTGGCGCGGATACGGATTTTGCCGATGTTGAAACGGATGACGGCGGCGCCGGCACGCTGACTCGCGCAGGCGTTCAGTACGGCACTACGGTTCTTATGTATGACGGCACCGGTACGCCGCTTGCATTTCCGGTTTCCATGTATACGGCAAGACGTACCTTGCTTGCAAATTCCGGCACAAGAAGTATGAGGCCAACTACCGAACCTTTCGGCCTTGTTAAAAACTGGCACGGTTTCAGCAATTCCGTTGGTTATCAGACGGGTGTTGCGTCTTTCGTAGGTTATCAGGATAATTCAGATTTCCTTTCACATCTGAATGCAAGTAATGACAGTCCTGACAGATATTCCAACACTCTTTATTGGAACGGTAATGCGGATACGTTCGGTGATGAATATATGATTCACTATCCTTCACAGGATTGGATTACGTATAATGACGACCGTAATTCCGGCACGTTTACGCAGAATGCCAATATTTATGTAATTAATTATTCTGCTCTTGTGGATGCGCTCGGCAATATGCCAACCAATTTGTGTGATTATTCTTATACGCTTGTTCGCAGTTACCTCAGAACGCTTGATACAGCTATGGGTATTGCTCCGCAATCCTATTTTGCTTCAGCAAATGAGGCTACGGTTGCAGATCAGGTTGATTCATGCGTAACGGCAATTGATAATGCCATCTCCAGCATAGCAACAACCAGAAGAGCGCTTACCACAACGGTTAATATGCAGAGTTACTTCACCTTTGCAAGCAACTTTGCGGCTTATACGCCGATTTATGAGAGCAAAAATAAAGACGAGTATTATACTTCCACTTCCTATTCTTTGTTTGTAAGAAATTATGAGATTGCAAATTCTGCTATAAATAATCTTGCAAACAAATCTGTTCGTTTCACGGACGCAACCACAAATAATACTAACCTTGTGAATGCGTACAATAATCTTGTTACGTCAGAGGCTTATATTGACGACAGTGAATTGCAGACTTATTTTGCAGCGTATTACGGCCTGACGCAGGGCTACTACACTGCAGAGTCTTATCAGGCTGCTACAGAGGCAATCAATGCTGCGCTGGAGCATTATAATAACGGCAGTTACACTTCCGGTATAACCCTTAGGCAGAATGAAGAGGATGAGGCAACTTATAATACAATTCTTGCGAATGTAAAAGAGGCAATGGCAGGTCTTCGCATCAGCCATGATGCAGTTGTTTCCGTTCTCAGCACGCAGCAGAGTTATAACACGATCGTAGCTTATGTTCAGGGCATAGACGGTTATAAATACTCAAACTATACTGATGTTATGGATATTGTTGCAGAGGCAACCCATACCATGACAGAGTTGGATAATACCGACTTTACGGATCAGGCTACGCTTGTATCTCAGTATACAACGCTGATCACCAATATTGCGAATGCGCTGCTTGAGCTCCAGACGGCATTTACCGGCACGGAAGACGGCTCTGTAGTGAATTCCACTACCGGCACCACAGAGGCGCAGGGCGCGGACGATATTTATTCTTACCTTTATAATCAGATTACAAATATCACTTATTTGAAAACACAGCCCGGCACAACTTCCTATGTAACGGAGTATGATATCACGTTCAATAACCATTGGAACAGTTGGTTTAGCAACAGAGTAGCGCAGCTTCACTCCCTTGGTTTCGGCGCATATGGTCAGGATTCCATCAGTGATTCCAACGGCACGATGTCCGTTCGCTGGAAAGAGGGCAGCGCAGCGTGGGTAAGCCCCGCATCCGCTTCTTATCATGACGCACTTATGAAGCAGCCCAGCAGTGTATCATCCGGTAATGATTATGTTAATCTTCCCGCCGCTACAGACGGCACGGTTGTTCTTGGTGAAACAACGGTTACGGTAGGCGATCTCGGAATGAGAGCCGTAAGTTTCACAACGCCGGATATCCATGAATATTTGGGTGTTGAAGCAGGCGGTTGGGATGGTTTCCAGACCAGAGACCGTACCAACACAAACCTTCATCAGACGGTTACGGTAGTTGATATTTCAGATCTGATTGAACTTGTTCAGCAGGCTGCCGACATCGTTGGTCAGTATCAGAACAATGCGTTTAACTGCTACACGCCGCAGTCCTGGGCAACATTCAGTGATGCACTCGGCGCTGCGCAGGCAGATCTGAACTATACATCCATGACTGCTGATCAGATCATTTCAGAGGCACAGTCAAGATATAATACACTTCAGACCGCAATGACCGGACTGCAGCAGAACACAGAGGAAGGCTCTCATAACCTGATCGAGCAGGCGGACAGCACACATGCAACCTGTACTGCCGGTGGTACTGCCCATTATATCTGCTCAGTTTGCGGCTATGATGTTAAGACTCCTGAAACCGCTTTGGGTCATGAGTATATATATACTCCGGATAATAACGGCACAACACATACGAAAACCTGTTCACGCGGCGACGTGAATGAAACAGAGGCTTGTGTAGACGAAAACAGCGATCTGCACTGTGATCTTTGCGGTCAGGCGCTTTACACACCTGCAAACTGGGAAGCGTTTAATGCTGCTAAGGCGGAAATGGAATCCCTTCTCAGTGCTTCAGCAGATGGCTCTATGAAATTTACATCTGCTGCGCTTGAAGACGCAAACTTCAACATCATTGAGATCGGATATTATAATTACACTGCAGAGGATCAGGCAACAGTAGCCGACACCATGCAGGACGCGATCAATCAGCAAACGCGGATGATCAATGCTGCCGTAACCGCTCTTCGCAACGGTCTTGCAGATGAGAGCGTATATGAAGCCAACCAGTTCAAGGTAAGCACGCTCAACGCGGACGCTTATAATGTAGCCGCTGTTCAGAGCGCTGTTTCCGGAATCAATGTGGAAACGCCTGTTGAAGTAAACGGTAACGTTTATACCGGTTATGATTATGATAACTATAACATGGCGCTCGGCACGGCTTTAACCGAAAACTGGATCCCGTATACGATCCTTGTTATGGATCAGGCCGGCGATGAGTATTGGGTTGTAGACGACGGCGACGGCACATTTAGTTATACAGACACTGAACGCAACGCTTCCGAATTCCATTACGGAGACAGTGTTACGGTTCAGAATCCGGATGGTTCAGATGAAAGATGTGCTTGGATTTCCTATGTTTACACAGATAATCTTGAACCTGATGTTAACAATAAGTATCAGTATTTCGGCTCAGAATATACGTTTAATGTAAGAGGTTACACAGAAATCTCAACCACTTCCGGCGCAGAAGCTGATACAGCACTTCAAAAGGTAACATTCTTCCTGTCCCTTGACGGTGTTCCCACCAATAAGGTAATCGATGTTCAGTATGCGAAAAACGGTGCAACAATCCGTGCAAATAACCTGAACCTGTATTACAATCTTCCGTTCTATGAAGTAGATACATTCTACAATCGTGCGGATATGTCAGTTCTCGGCAAAGGCTCAAGAGCGCAGATCAAAGTGAATGGCGATATGAATGTTCTGGTTGATTTTACAACGGTTTCACCAACTGATTACACGATCACACTTGTTGACGAAGAAGGCAGCCAGCTTGATATGCAGCATGCGTCATACAATGAACTGGTAACCCTTTCTGCAGACGGTGCGGTTGCATATCTTAACAATGCAAACGGTAAAGCGCTCTGCTACGGTTCGGAATATAGTTTCTATGCTTGCCAGGATATCACCGTTAAAGCGGTTAAATCGGTTGACGAGCAGACCGCAAGTGTAGATATGGCAAGTCCGATCATTGATAGTGATGCCGGAAAAGTATATCTTGTAGGTTCATTTGCGTTGCCTGAGGGCGTTACGATCCAGTCATTCGGTTTTGTTCTCAACGGACTTGATTCTAATGATACGGATTTGAGCCTTGCGGATATCAGTGCTGGCAACCAGATCTATAACCTTTCCGCTTCAAAGTATACAAATGAAGGCCAAAACGGCAATCAGTTTACTGTAAGCTTTAATTCAAACAGGATGTATCCAAGAGGAACGGTTGTTGCTTACGCAATTTATGTTGACAATGCCGGCAATCAGTATTATACTTATTCTGATGTGATTACAGATGCAGCGTTACAATAAGGAGGAGTCGATTTATGAAGTTATTCTACGAAGAACCGGAAATCAGTATTCGTAAATATGATTTTCCTTCGAATGCTTTGTTTACAGAATCTGTGACGGAGCCGCCGGATCTTGGCGACGGCGATGATTTCGGCGACATCTTCGGCTAAAATCACATACTCCCCTCTGAGAAGAGGGGAGTTTCTGTTTTATGTGTTTGTGCAGTTCGTTGGCGCCTGAAATACCTGAACAGTTTTATTGCCATCTTATTTTAAGAGCATTTTTATCGTAATAAAAACAGCGTATCGGCTTTCCGATACGCTGTTTTTGCTGTAATCAGTTTTAAAATTCTACCTGGTGATTGCTATTGGCTTTCGCTCTCGCTTTCCTCGCTTTTATCTGCGTTATAGATATAATCAATCAGTTTGCTCTTGTTTTCCTCTTCGTTAAGGTCAATTACGGACGCGCCGCCGTGCGTTGCATATTCCCACGTGCCGTCAAACGGGCAGGAATTTTGCTGGAAACCTCCGCCAACACACATCAGTGCGTCCAGCACAAGCCCCCGGATCTCGCCCTTGGAAAGATCCGTTTCAATGTAAGGCGCCACATTGCTTGCCGCTCTGTAAGCCCCAACAGGTCCGCTGGAAACAACGCCTTTTATGATTGCCTCAATCACGGTTCTCTGCCTTTCGGTTCGTTTCCAGTCTGTGTCTATTTTTCTGATCCTGCAATATGCCAGCGCCTGTTCGCCGGTCAAGGTATAGGTTCCGGAATCAAGTTCCACGTTTCCGTATCTGCCCGGATGATTGGTAACTTCTTTTGCCTCTTCTTCCGTAACAGTTACTTCTACGCCGCCAATGCTGTCCACCATCACCTTAAACATCTCAAAATCGGCAACTACATAGCCGTCTATATCTACGCCGAAATTGTATTCAATCGTATCTACTACGCCGCTGTATCCGCCGTAGGTGCAGGCCGCGTTCAAGCGCTGCTTCTTATCCGCAACGGGAATATAAACCCAGGAGTCGCGTAAAAAAGAAGTCATTTTGATACATCCGTGTTCTCTGTCAAAAGAGATCAGCATCATGGAATCGGCACGGCTCGCCTCGTCCTCATCATCCGATCTTGCGTCTACACCAAGCAAAAGTATATTTGTTACTTTGGCGGAAGATCTCAGTTCACTTGCCGAAACATACTGATTTTCTTCTTTCTCGTCATAATTTACTTTGCCTAAAACGGATTCCACCATCGCCGTTGCGGCAATCACAATCACAAGAACCACTGCCAAAATACCGGTGAGCACCTTGGGCACGGGATTTTTCTTTTTTCTGCCTTTACTTTTACCCGTTTTCGGCGCAGCCGTTTTCTCGTTTGCGCGTGGAGGCCTGTCCGGCGAATACCGAAGATCGTCCCGCGAATAGGTTTGGCGCTGCGGCGCGTTTCTGTAAGAATATTTATCTTCGGTTTTACGCTGAATCGGAATCTCGCCGGTTCCGCTTTGCGTGCGGCGCTGCTCTTGCTCTCTGTAATATTTGTTGTATTCCTCGGCAGGATTTATGCCGGCCTCATCTTCAAAACTGTTGCGGCTTTCTCTGCTGTTAAAATTCAGATCCACAGGTACTTTGCCGTAATAATCTTCTTCCGGCGGCACGCTGCGGTCTCTGTCATCGTTAAAATTCCTCGGCGCCATGCAATCACCTCCTAACCATATTACAATATTTCACTTTTCTTTGCAACAGCCTTAATAAAATTATTGACACTTTTTAATTTATATTTTACAATATTAAGAAACGGGCCGGTCGGGCAGCCGCGCATTTTTAATGTGAGGAAAGTCCGAGCAGCGCAGAGCAGGATAACGGCTAACGGCCGCCGGGGGCAACCCTAGGGAAAGTGCAACAGAGATATACCGCCGTGAAAACGGTAAGGGTGGAAAGGCGAGGTAAGAGCTCACCGAGCGGGTGGAGACATCCGCTGCCATGTAAACCCTATCCGCTGCAACACAGAATGGGAGGTTGTTTGCTCGACACAGAATCCCGAAATGTGGCTGGAGCGCGTCAGCAATGGCGCGTCGAGATAGATGGCTGCCGATAACAGAACTCGGCTTACAGACCGACCCGTTCTATGATTTTAAGGAGTAATCGTTATGCTTGTGAATATGCGAAATCTGCTTTCAGACGCGCAAAAGGGGAATTACGCCGTAGGTTCGTTTTCCGTTGCCAATATGGAAATGGTGCTCGGCGTGCTGAAAGCGGCAGAGGAACTCTGCGCTCCTGTCATTCTTCAGATCGCGGAGGTGCGGCTCAAACAGTCGCCGCTGGAACTGATCGGCCCGCTGATGGTTGCGGCTGCAAAACATGCAAAAACGCCCGTTGCCGTTCATTTTGACCACGGAAAAACGGAAAAGAAGATTCGCACGGCGCTTGAACTCGGTTTCACTTCCGTTATGTTTGACGGAAGCCATCTGCCGCTGGAGGAGAATATAGCCGAAACGAAAAAAATTGTTTCCATGGCAAAGCAATACGGCGCCGCCACGGAGGCGGAGATCGGCTGTGTGGGCGGCTCTGAGGACGGCAGTGAGGATATTGCAATCAACTGCACCAAACCGGCTGACGCTGTTCGGTTTGCGGCTGAAACGGCTGTGGACGCGCTTGCCGTTGCAATCGGCAACGCACACGGCAATTATAAATCCACGCCGAAACTCCGCTTTGATATTTTGGAAGAATGCGCGAAAAAAGTCCGCGCGCCTCTTGTTTTGCACGGCGGCACGGGGATTAGCCCGGAGGATTTCAGACGCTGCGCAAAAACGGGCATAAAAAAGATAAATATCGCCACGGCAACCTTTGATTCGGTTGAAAAATCCGTGCGTGATTGCTATAATGATAAGCAGATCAGCGGGTATTATGATCTGCAGGCAGCGGAAGTTGAGGGCGCTTATCAAAACGCAAAACGCCACATCCTGATCTTCGGCACAGAGCATAAAGCGTAATCACAGATCTTCGGCAAGGGAAATGCAAAACACCTCAAACGGTCTGCGTTAGGCAGGTGCTGTTTTCCAAATCTTGCAAGTTTTTAAGGAGTAAAAATTATGAAATACATAGAATTTGATATGACAAAACCTATAGATTTTATCCCTGTTGGCAGAATTGCAATCGATTTTAACCCAACGGATATGTATATGCCGCTTTCCGAATCCTCCAATTTCAATAAATATGTTGGCGGTTCACCGGCAAATATCGCCGTCGGCTTAGCTCGTCTCGGCTGCAAAGTTGGCTTTTTGGGCTGTGTTTCTGATGATCAGTTCGGCGATTTCGTTGTGGATTATTTTGAAAAAGAGGGGATTGATACCAGCCACGTTACCCGCGCCAAGAACGGCGAAAAGATCGGGCTCACCTTTACGGAGATCCTTTCCAAAGAGGAATCCTCTATTCTTATGTACCGTGATAACGTTGCCGATTTCTGCCTTGATCCGGCGGATGTGGACGAGGAATATGTGAAAAGCGCTAAGGCGATCGTGATCAGCGGCACGGCGCTTGCAAAAAGCCCCAGCAGAGAAGCATGCTTTAAAGCGATGATGCTTGCCAAAAAGAATAATACCAGAATCATCTTTGATATTGATTACCGGGAATATACCTGGAAGTCCAAGGATGAGATCGCTGTTTATTACAGCCTTGCCGCGCAGTATGCGGATATCATTATGGGCTCGCGCGAAGAATTTGATCTTACAGAGGGTATTGTTGGCGTAAAAGCGTCGGATAAGGAGTCTGCGCAGTACTGGCAGTCCTTCGGCGCGTCCATCTGCGTGATCAAGCACGGCAAAGAAGGCTCAACCGCCTATACGAATGACGGTAAATATTATACGATTAAACCGTTCCCGGCGGTTGTGCTTAAAGGCTTCGGCGGCGGTGACGGTTACGGTTCCGCTTTCCTTTATAGTCTGCTTCAGGGCAAGGAAATCATAGACGCGCTGGAATTCGGTTCCGCCTCTGCGTCGATCCTGATCTCGGCACACAGCTGTTCAGACGCAATGCCGTCTGCAAAACAGGTGGAACTCTTTATTAAGGATAGCAAGGAAAAATACGGCGAAATGGTTGCCAGAGCATAAAAAGGTTAAATCATTTATATCAAGCGGCTCGGATTGTTCTTTCCGGGTCGCTTTGCTTGTTTGTCAACCGGCAGCGGAAATTCTTCGGTCATGCGCTAAGCTTCTTTGAATCGGAAGTCAGGGAGGAACTGTATCTTCCTTCCGGATTGCTTTACGCAAAGTGAACAGAATCGAGTATATTGGATATATGCACATAGGTTTATACTCGGCAGGCGATAGAGAAAATCCGCACACCAGCCTGTTTCTGAATAAGCATTTTGCCCGGCAAAGAGCGGTCAGGAAGATCTAATCGCAGGTTTGGGGGCGTAAGAATATCTTGATGCATGAAATAAAAAAGGAACCAAAAGATCCCGCGACCTATGGCCGCGGGATCTAACACTTTTCATGCTTATTAAATCTGAATGATCAGCCGTTGAGGATCGCAAAGTTTTCTTTGTTGGATTTATAAAGGTTTTTGAAAACTTTGTAATTTCTGTCATAAACGGCTTTGGTTTCCTTACTGGGGTGATACGTGTATTTTGCCGGGATCAGCGTTTTAACATGCTGCAGATCGGGGATCAGGCCAAGACCAACGGCAATGCACGCCGCTGCGCCGACCGCGCCCACATTCTGCGGGCTGTCTACCACTTCTATATCCCTTTGCAGGATATCGGAAAGGATCTGGCAGGTGACTGCGCCAAGCGCGCCGCCGCCGCAGAAACGGATCGGGTTGGATATGCTGACTTCTTTTTTGATATCCTGCCGTTCCAGCATCCAGCGCATATGGAAACAGATGCCCTCCACAACGGCGCGGATCAGTTCGGTTTTGCCGGTTTCTATTTTTATGTTAAAGAACATTCCGGCAGCGTTTGGGTCTTCAAACGGGCATCTGTTGCCGTGCAGCCACGGTGTAAAGATTGTTCCGTTAGAACCGGCTGGGATCTGATCTATCACTTCTTCCATATAATCGTAAAGGTTAATATTGAGCGCCTCAACCGAATCGGAAATGTTCTTATCCTGAAGATATACGCCGATATCATCCAGCGCAAGGTGATCTTTTACCCACTCCACGCATTTGTTTGAGGTTTCCAGTTCGCCGAAATAATTGTATGTTTTCGGATCGGCGCCCACAATGGCAGCCATCATTGCGCTGGCGTCTACAACCTGCCTGTCAACGATGGTGCCTACCCAGCCGGATGTGCCGCTGTAGATATGCGTGTCTCCCACTTCCGTGCAGCCGGCGCCAACGCCGATCAGAGAGGCGTCTCCGCCGCCGCCGAATACGGCAGTGCCGGGAGCAAGGCCAAGCTCCGCTGCCGCTTTTTCTGTTACTTCGCCTACTTTTTCGGTGCATTCTTTAATCTTCGGCAGGTGTTTGATATCTACCCCCACCATATCGCAGATTGGTTTGCACCAGCCCTCGTGGCCTTTTCTTGTGTCATAGAGCAGGGTGGCAAAAGCGCTGTCTCTTGTCATAACAAATTCTCCGCTTGCGCGGCAGATCAGATATTCTTTTACGTCCAGCCATTTGTATACTTTATTAAAGATTTCCGGCTCGTGCGCTTCTACCCATTTGTATTTCCAGATCGGGTCTTTAACGGAAGAACTTACGGCGCCGGTATATCTCAGATATTTCAGCAGTTTCGTAACTTCCGCGCCGGCGATCTTAAAACCATGCGCAATGCCGTTTTTCAGTTCTTCACGCGCTCTCTGATCCATATAGCTCATCGGGTTGCGCACGCAGTTGCCTTCCTTGTCAACCAGCACAAGACCCTGCATCTGCGAGCAGAAAGAAATGCCATCGATCTGCTCTTTTTTTATGTACGGCACTTTTTCAAACACGGTTTTTGTGGTTACGCACATGGCGTTCCACCATTCGTCCGCATTCTGTTCCGCGCCGCCTTTTACGCCTACTTCATCGTCTACATACAATCCGTAGCCGAGTGAAGAGGAACCTAGAATCTTCATCTCTTTGTCAATCTCGATCAGGCAGGTTTTGATTCCTGTGGTGCCAATGTCATAAGTAATAACGTATTTTGCCATTTTGTTCCAAGCCTTTCCGCAAAAATATTCTCCGCTTACAGCAGATGTTAAGCCCTACTCTTTAGAAAAAGTAAATGCCGATTCAATAAATTTTAAAAGTTGGTTTACGATCTCGTCGTCATTCAGTTCGTCAATATTTACGCCCGTGTAGATGGAAAGCCTTTCCATGTAATATTCGCATGTAAACGAAAATTGCAGCATCAAAAGCAGATTGTCAAGGAAAAAGGCAAACAGCCGCGGATTCAGGTCCTGCCGCACATCGCCGCTTGCAAGCGCCTGCGCGATCGCGGTGATATAGATGCGGCTTGTCTGCCCCTCTATTTCCCGTGCGTAGGCAACGGCGCGTTCGCCGTCTTTTTCCGCGGTAATCTCATTATAAAGCTTTATATAGTTTTTGTATTCTCTGGAAAGTTCACAGGTTGCCCTGATCACCATTTCCGCTTTTTTCAGAAGTTTGTTGTTGCTTTTCATGATCTCTTCCAGAGTTTCACGCAGGATCACCATTCCCATTGAAATACATTCAAGAAACAGATCCTCTTTCGTTGCAAAATATTTATACATAAGGCCTATGCTTATGCCCACGTTTTTTGCAATGATGTTTATATTTGCGTTTTTATAACCCTTGGAGGAGAATTCTTCAATGGCGATTTCCAGTATTTCCTTCTGGCGTTTTTCGGAAAGTTTTTCAAACGCCTCTTTATGATATGTGCCTGCCATTTTATTAAATTTTGTATGTTTGCACAAAGCATTTGCTTTTTGATTGTGCAACACACACAAATCCTCCCGCCTATCTAAGAATATATTGTAAATATACTAACACGAATTTATGAATCTTGCAAGAATTTGAACAAATTTTCACAAAAAAAATAGAATTGAGGTTTGACAAATCATTAAAAAGTGATATACTTAAATAGTAATTTGTGTGAGTAATCGCTCACGTCTAAAAAGGTGAGCAACCGCTCACAATGCATTTTTTAAGGAGGAATTTATAAATGGATACAAGATTCGCCATCACAGAGTATCCTGATGCAGCCGTGCTTACAGCTCAGCTGGACGCGCTCATCAAAAAGCCAATCTATTCTATCAGCAGAAAGGCCCTTAAAGAATATGAGGATGAATATTTTGCCAAGAAGTGCAAAAAGTCTAAGGAAATGATCGAAGAAGCCAAAACAATCATTCCCGGCGGCGTGCAGCATAACCTTGCTTTCAACTATCCTTTCCCGATCGTAATGGTAAAGGCAAAAGGCAACAGACTCTATGATATTGACGGTAATGAGTATTTTGACTTCCTGCAGGCAGGCGGCCCCACCATTATCGGTTCCAATGATGATGTTGTTAAAAATAAAGTTATAGAACTTCTGGAGGATTGCGGCCCTTCAACAGGTCTTTTCCATCCGTATGAATACAAACTTGCCAAGAAAATCTCCGAATGCGTGCCTTCTGTAGAGATGTTCCGTATGCTCGGCTCCGGCACAGAGGCCTGCATGTGCGCAGTTCGTGTTGCCCGTCTTGCCACCCGTCATAAGAATATCATTAAAATGGGCGGCGCCTACCACGGCTGGTCAGATCAGCTTGCGTGGGGCATGCGTGTTCCCGGAACAATGAACACACAATCACACGGTGTTCCGCTTTTCGTTTTCAAGCACACGCAGGAATTCTTCCCGAATGATCTGAAGAGCCTGGAAAGAAAACTGATCCTCAACAAATTCCGCGGCGGCACTGCGGCTGTATTCATTGAGCCGTGCGGCCCTGAATCCGCAACCCGTCCGGTTGATAAAGACTTCCCGAAGGGCGTTCAGGCGCTCTGCCGCAAATACGGCGCGCTGCTTGTTTGTGATGAGGTTGTTACAGGTTTCCGTATCGGCCTTTCCGGTGCGCAGGGTTATTATGGCATTGATCCCGATATCACGATCTTCGGCAAGATCATTGCCGGCGGTTATCCGGGCGCAGGCGGCATAGGCGGCCACAAAGAAGTTATGAAGTACCTCGGCGCAGGTCTGGATAAAACAGAAGGCAAGAAGATACATAAGGCAATGTGCGGCGGCACAATGGCTGCTACGCCGATCTCCTGCTGCGCGGGTTATACCGTAATCTGCGAGATTGAAAAGAGAAACGCTTGCCAGAAAGCCGGCCAGATGGCAGACCGTCTTGTAAAAGGCATTAACGAATCCATCAAGAAGCATGATCTTCCGTTCGTATGCTACAATATCGGTTCTATCTGCCACCTGCATACGGTTGCCACTATGCACTTCAGAGTTGATCTGAGAAGGCCGTGGACCATTCCGTATGTTCTGAAGCAGACAAGTATCCGTCAAACAGAAATGCAGTATATGGGCGCTGCTTATATGGCTGAAGGCCTTGTAACGCTTGCCGGTTCACGTCTTTATACTTCCGCCGCTTACACGGAAGAGGACATTGACGAATGTGTTCGTCGTTTTGACAAAGTTCTTTCCAAGTGCGAAAAAATCGATTATTAATTAAATGATCCTAAGGGCGGTTTACGGCTGTTTACCGCCCTTATCGGCTTTTAAAGAATATTATGTAAATACGGCTTTTCCAAGTCGTATTTTGCGTTCACTTCTTTTAAGGGGAAAGGAATACTATGGCTTACGAAATTGAAGAAGCAAAAAAACTTGTAATCGAAGCCGGTAAAAAACTGATTGAAACCGGCCTTATCGCGCGCACCTGGGGCAATGTTTCCGCGCGTATATCAGATACTCAGTTTGTGATCACACCGTCCGGCAGAGCTTATGAAACGCTTACACCGGATGAACTGGTTGTTGTTAATATTGAGGATTGCTCCTATGAAGGGGATATCAAACCATCTTCCGAAAAAGGCGTTCACGCCGCGGCTTACAGGCATCATCCCACCGTTGATTTTGTGATTCATACCCATCAGAAATATGCTACGATCGTCAGCATTACGGGTATGGAGATCAGAAATGTGTATAAGGATCTCAGGCCTGTTCTCGGCGATAAGGTTCCTGTTGCCGATTATGCGATGTCCACAACGGAATCCCTGCGCAAAAAGGTTGAGATGTGCATTATGATGAACCCCGCGGCAAGAGCAATCATGCTGATGCACCACGGCACGCTTTGTATGGGCGATTCCTATGAGCACGCTTTTGAACTTGCGGATAAACTTGAGGAATGCTGTAAACGCGTGATCAAGGACAATTATATGCGCTATTCCTGGGCGGATAAATACAGCGAAGCGGATAAACTCAATTATTATCTGAATAAAGTTAAGGCGGGCAGCATGCCGGAATCCATCTGCGATCTTGGCTCATCCGTAAGAAACGGAAATATGTTTACGCTTACGGTTGGCGGTGAAACGGTGGATGTGGATCTGGAGACCTGCCTCGGTATCAACGGCATTGCGCCGAAATGCGCAAAGATCCATAAGGCAATCTATGATCATCAGAATGTTTCTATCATTAAGCATATTACAGATCCATATGCCGTTGCTTATTCCTGCACGGGCGAGGATATGCTGCCTATGATCGATGATTTTGCCCAGATCGTTGGCGTTGATGTTAAAAACTGCGCGTGGATAGACGGCGATACGGATGAATGCGCCGCAAAGATCGGCAAAGCCGCATCTGGCAGAAACGCAGTTATTATTGACGGAAACGGCGCGCTTGTTTTCGGTAATAATGAGGGCGATATGCAGGCGCTGGAGATCATTATGGATAAGGGCTGTGAAGCCGCTGTGGATGTGAATATCTTTAACCGCGAGCATTATGTTCCCAAAATGGAATGTTTCCTTATGCGTACGGTATATCTTGCCAAATATTCTAAGCAGATCAATAAATGATCCGCATCTCGGAAAATATTGTAAAAATTATACAGTTTGATCGTTTTGCAAATTGAAATTTTGGGCGGTCTGTGGTATAATAAAATCAATATGAGGGAGTAATTCCGCACTTCTTGTGTGCGCTAAATCAACATCATGCTTTTTAAGCTGGTTTAGTTTTAAAGAATGAGACTCGTATATGGTAGGAATACTATATACGAGTTTTTTTACTTTTACCCCCCCTCATTTGCGTGTCTCTGCCGGCTGCCGCAGAAGCGCATCGTATTTTCGGCAGCCGGAAAGGCTTGTGAATCAAATGAAAGAATATCTGCAGGATTGCAAAGTTGTTTTAAACGAGCAAAAAAGTTCCGTAGACGGGCTTTCTGCGGATGAAGCACAAAAACGTCTTGCGGAAAACGGCAGAAACAAATTGCAGGAAGGCAAAAAGGAATCCCTGCTGCACCGGTTTATCATGGAGTTTACGGATCCCATGACGATCATTCTGATCGTTGCCGCCGTTGTTTCGGCGATCACTTCCGCTTATGAGAAAGAATTTCCGGCGGATGTGATTATCATCCTGCTTGTTGTTTTGATCAACGCCGTGCTCGGCGTATATCAGGAAACAAAAGCGGAAAAGGCAATCGATGCCTTGCAGGAGATCGCCGCGGCTAAGAGCAAAGTTAAGCGCGGAGGAAAACTGCAGATCGTTCCGTCAGAAGAACTGGTAACCGGCGATGTTGTGGTTTTGGAAGCGGGAGACAGCGTCCCGGCGGACTGCCGCATCCTGAACTGTGCCTCCATGAAGATCGAGGAATCGGCGCTGACCGGTGAGTCCGTACCCGTTGATAAGCAGTCTGAAACGCTGCCGGACGAAGGGGAAGTTCCGCTCGGCGACCGTAAAAATATGTGCTATATGGGTTCGAATGTGGTTTACGGGCACGGCGAGGCAGTCGTGACCGCAACAGGCATGAATACGGAAATGGGCAAGATTGCCGGGGCGCTGAATGACGCGAAAGAGGGAGAAACACCGCTGCAAATCAAACTCAATCAGCTTTCCAAGGTGCTATCCTATCTGGTGCTCGGCATCTGTGTTTTTATCTTCGTTCTGGATATTATCCGTAATATCACCAGCGGTCAGGCGCTGACTTTTGATACAATGCTGGATACCTTTATGGTAGCCGTTTCGCTTGCTGTTGCCGCCATTCCGGAGGGCCTTGCAACGGTTGTTACCATCGTGCTTTCCATCGGCGTAACAAAAATGAGCAAGCGCAACGCCGTGGTGCGCCGCCTTACCGCGGTTGAAACGCTCGGCTGCACACAGATTATCTGTTCAGATAAAACGGGTACGCTTACGCAGAATAAGATGACCGTTACCGATTTTAAGGGCGACAGCGAAAAACTGATCGCGCAGGCCATGGCGCTCTGTTCGGATGCCGTTTTGGAAGACGGCGTTGTCAAAGGCGAGCCGACGGAGGCTGCGCTCGTGGAATGGGCAAAAAAACTGGAACTGCCGAAAAATGAACTGGAATTGGAATTTCCGCGTGTTGCTGAGGCGCCGTTTGACTCAGAAAGAAAAATGATGTCCACCGTTCATTCTTCGCTCAATAAAGGATATATCCAGTATACAAAAGGCGCCCCCGATGTGGTGCTCAGTGTGTGTGATCAGGCGCTCATCAACGGCAGAAGAGTGCCGATGACGGAGGAAGTGAAAAACCGGATCCTGGCTCAAAACAAGGAAATGGCGGATAAGGCGCTGCGCGTGCTTGCCGTTGCCATGAAGGCATATCCTAAGATGCCGGAGGATGCGTCTGCCGCTTCCCTTGAAAGCGGCTTGTGTTTCATTGGTCTTGCCGGCATGATCGACCCGGTGCGCCCGGAGGCGGTGGACGCCATTAAAGAGGCGCAGGAGGCAGGTATTCGGCCTATCATGATCACCGGCGACCATAAGGATACTGCGGTTGCCATAGCCAAAGAACTTGGTATCGCAACGGATGCATCCCAGGCGATCACGGGCGTGGAACTCAATTCCATATCTGATGAACAGCTTGAAAAGGATATTGAAAAATACAGCGTATATGCGCGTGTTCAGCCGGAACATAAAGTAAGAATTGTAAATGCGTGGCGCAAAAACGGCAAAGTAACGGCGATGACGGGCGACGGCGTCAATGACGCGCCCTCCATCAAAAATGCTGATATCGGCATCGGTATGGGCATAACGGGCACCGATGTTACTAAGAATGTTGCCGATATGGTGCTTGCGGACGATAATTTTGCCACGATCGTTTCCGCCGTGGAAGAGGGCAGAAGAATCTATGATAATATCAGAAAATCCATTCAGTTTCTGCTGTCTTCCAACCTTTCGGAAGTGCTTACGATATTCATCGCCACGCTTGCAGGCTTTGTGGTTCTGGAACCTGTGCACCTGCTTTGGATCAATCTGATCACAGATTCTTTCCCTGCAATGGCGCTGGGCGTGGAAAAGGGCGAGCCGGATATTATGAAACGCGCCCCCAGAAACAGTAAGGACGGCATTTTTGCCGGCGGTATGGGTATTGACGTGGTTTGGCAGGGTCTGATGGTCTCCGTGGTTACCTTGCTTGCGTATTACGCGGGTATGCATCTTGCGCACGGAACGGATGAATTTGTGCACCAAAACGGAATGACTATGGCTTTTCTGACCCTTTCTCTGGCGGAGATCTTCCATTCGTTCAATATGCGTGCAAGGCGTGAATCCATATTCCGGTTAAAAACGCATAATAAATTCCTTTACGGCGCTATGGCACTAAGTCTTGTGCTCACAACGCTTGTGATCTATGTGCCGTTTCTTTCGAATGCGTTTGATTTTGCTGCGATCTCCGCGCTGGAATATCTGATCTCCATTCTGCTTGCCTTTATGGTGATTCCAATTGTGGAACTGGTAAAACTGATCCAAAGATCTACAGAAAAACGCAGATCGCAAAAATAACCGATTTTGTTCCCCCTCCTGAAAACGGCGGGGGAACTTTTTATGCCTTGCGAATGCGTTTTAAAATTTTTCTTTATATTTTAAATTATATATGCTATTATATATGGTGGTGATTTATGTTGGCGCTGAAAAAGAACGATGAAATCAAATTGAATATTGATTCCGTAACACCGCTCGGCAGCGCTGTCGGCAGGCATGAAGGCATGGCGGTTTTTGTAAGAAACGCCGTTCCGGGCGATGAAGTGCTGTGCCACATCATCAAAACTTCCAAAAATTACGCGGTAGGAATTATAAAAGAAGTGCTGCGCCCTTCACCGGAAAGGCAGAAATCCGATTGCCCGGTGTCAGACCGGTGCGGCGGATGTGCTTTTCGGAATATGGATTACGGCTTGGAACTTGCCGCAAAAAAAGATTTCGTTCAGCAGAATCTGCGCAGGATCGGGCATATTGATTTTGATGTAGAGGATATTATAGGGGCAGAGGATACACGCTTTTACAGAAATAAAGCGGAATACCCCGTAAGAATTGAAAACGGCAGTTTTACGGCAGGCTTTTACGCGTTTAAGAGCCACCGGATCGTTCCGGCGTTTTCCTGCATGTTACAGCCGCCTGCGTTTTCAAAGGGTTTAAAGGCGTTTGAAAAGTGGGCGCTTGCAAGCGGCGCGGATTCTTATGATGAAGCAAGCGGGAAAGGTCTGCTGCGGCACATCTATTTCAGAAAGGCGTTTGCAACCGGTCAGATCATGGCGTGCGCTGTGATCAACGGGGAGCAGATCCCGGATCCGGATTTGCTTATTTCTTTGCTGAAAGACGCTATGCCGGGGCTTCAGAGTGTTGCCGTCAATCGCAACAAAAGCAAAACAAATGTGATCTTGGGCAATGAAACAAAAATCATTTGGGGCAGCGAGAAAATCACGGATATTCTGCTTGGGAAAAAATTTGTGATCTCTCCGGAAAGTTTTTATCAGGTCAATCATGACCAGTGTGAAAAGCTGTATGCCTGCGTTGCCGATTTTGCCGAACTGGCAGGCACAGAAACTGTTTTGGATATGTACTGCGGCGCCGGAACAATCGGGCTGACCCTTGCTCACCGGTGCAAAGCCCTCTATGGCGTGGAGATCGTGGATTCCGCAGTGAAAAACGCCCGTGAGAATGCGGCGATAAACGGCATAAGCAATGCCGAATTTCTATGCGCGGATGCTTTTGACGGTGCGAAAATACTGACCGAAAAAGGCGTAAGACCCGATTTGGTTATTGTTGACCCGCCCAGAAAAGGCTGCCAAAAAGAGCTTTTTGATGTGATCGATTCATTAAAAGTGAAAAAAATCGTTTATGTTTCCTGCAACAGCGCCACGCTTGCGCGCGATTTGGAAATTCTGCAGCATAGGGGTTACCGGTTGAAACACCTGAAAGCGTTTGATCTGTTCCCACGCACCGCGCATGTGGAATGTTGCAGCCTGATTGTGAAAGAACAGTAATGAAAAAGATTCTTGATGAAAAACTGGTTTATGAAATTTTGTCCGCGGTGGGGGAGATACCAAAAGGCAAAGTTGCCTCTTACGGGCAGATCGCAGCGCTCATCGGCAGAGAGAAAAATGCACGGCTTGTTGGGCGTGTGCTTAAAATGTCTGCATTCTACGGTGATTTTCCGTGCCATCGTGTTGTAAACCATGCCGGCAGAACGGCGCCGGGATGGGCGCAACAGAGAAGTCTGCTTGAAAACGAGGGCGTGGAATTCAAGCCAAACGGCTGTGTGGATATGAAAAGATTTATGTGGGACTGCTGATCTTCATATGTTTTTCGTTAAACTGAAATGTTAAAGGAAAGGATCGTAACTATGAAACTCAACAAGGATATCATGCTGGGCAATATTGACGGCAGGGATTTTGCCATTGCCACGGGTGAACTCTCCAAAACATTCAACGGCATTATCAATAATAATCCCAGCGCAAATTTTATTTTCAATCTGCTTAAAACCGAGCAGACGGAGGACAGCATCGTGCAGGCGATGCTGGAAAAGTATGACGCGCCTGAAGAAGTGATCCGGGCAGATGTCCGGGAATTGCTTGACGTGATAAGAAAAGCGGGAATTCTGGAAGAGTAATTATGATGGATCTTAAAAATTCGGAAACGGAATATCTGCTTGCCGTTCTGCGCGCGGCTGTGAAAGGCGAAAAAGCCGGCGCGCCGCCGCAGGAAATGGACTGGCAGGCGTTTTTTGAACTTTCCAAAAGGCAGGAAGTTTATTCCATGATAGCGCAGAGCATAGACTTTCAATACTTGCCGCCGGATATTGCGCGGGAGCTCAATGATTACGCAAAAAGCGAGCTTGTGCGCCTGATCGCCATGCAGAATGAACTGCATTCCATAGAGGATGAACTTGCTGAAAACGGCATAAAGTATATGCTTCTTAAAGGCGCTGTGATCCGCAATTATTATCCCAAACAGAGCATGCGCCAGATGAGCGATATTGATATTCTGTATGACCCTGCCAAACGGGAAATTCTGGTTGATCTTATGAAACGCCGTGGTTATGAACTGATGACTTACGGCGAAAATTCAGATGACTTTACGAAAAAGCCGTTTTACACGTTTGAATTCCACCGGGAACTTTTTAAGGATCAGTACGGCTTTTATCCTGATTTTTCATTTGTATGGCGCAATGCCGAATGTTCCGGCAGCAATGGCTTTGCATACCGGATGCGCGCGGAAGATCTGTATCTGCACCATATTGCGCATATGTATAAGCACGGCATTCTCGGCGGTTTCGGCGTGCGCTTTCTTGCAGATACGTATCTGATCGTTTCCAAAGAGCAAAACACCTGGAACAGGGAATATATAGATCAAAAATTAGCGGAATTTTCCCTTTCTGATTTTGAGGAGCAGGTGCGCCGCATCTCCTTTTCCATTCTGGAGGGCAAAGTGCTGAGTGACGCGGACGCCCGGTTTTTTCACGATAAAATCGGGTTCGGCGTGTATGGTAACCAGCGTGTTGCCATGGAACTTGCCTTTAACAAGTTCAAAGAGGAAAAAGGCAGAAAATCTTTTTTGTCCTATGTGTTTTACCGCCTTTTCCCCGGTCTTGATTTTATGCGAATCGTCTATCCGGTGCTGAACAACAGACCGTATCTGTTGTGGTTTTATTATTTGGTTCGGCTGTTCACAAAATCCGGGCGCAGCATAAAAAAAGCCAAATCAGAACTGAAAACCGTAAAAGATATTTCCAAAGAACAAAAAAATCAAAATAACAGAGGTAAAGAAAATTGTCCGTAAACAGGAAGAATATCAGAAATTTTTCAATTATCGCGCATATAGACCACGGCAAGTCCACGTTGGCGGATCGGCTTTTGGAACTGACGCAGTCCGTTGAAAAGCGCGAGATGCAGGATCAGATTCTTGATGATATGGATCTGGAGCGTGAAAGAGGCATCACGATCAAAGCGCACGCCGTTAAGCTGGATTATACGGCAAAAGACGGCGAAAAATATGAATTTAATCTGATCGATACGCCCGGTCATGTGGATTTCAATTATGAAGTGTCTCGTTCTCTTGCCGCGTGCGAGGGTGCGCTGCTCATTGTGGACGCGTCCCAGGGTGTGGAGGCGCAGACCCTTGCCAATACGTATCTGGCACTTGACCATGATTTGGATATTCTGCCGGTCATCAATAAGATAGATCTGCCCGCTGCTCACCCGCAGGAGGTTGCTCAAGAAGTGGAAGAAGTCATCGGCATACCCTGCCTGGACGCACCCCGTGTTTCTGCGAAAACGGGCGAGAATGTGGAGCAGATCCTGGAATATATCGTGAAAGAAATACGCCCGCCTGAGGGCGATGAAAACAAGCCCCTCAAAGCGCTCATCTTTGATTCGGTCTATGATTCCTACCGCGGTGTTATCGTATACGTAAGAATTATGGACGGCAGGATCAAAGCCGGCGATACGATGCGCATGATGGCAACCGGCGCGGAATTTACCGTTGTTGAGGTTGGCTATATGCGCGCCACCTCCATGGAAAAGGCAGAGGAACTTGCCGCAGGAGAGGTCGGCTATATCACGGCTTCTATCAAAACGGTGCATGACGCGCACGTCGGCGATACGGTCACGCTTGCGAATGATCCTGCCGCTGAACCGCTTCCCGGCTACAGAAAGGTGAACCCCATGGTGTTCTGCGGCGTTTATCCGGCGGACGGCGCGGATTATGAGGCGCTGCGCGACGCGCTTGAAAAACTGCAGTTAAATGACGCCTCCCTTTCCTTTGAGCCGGAGACCTCCGGCGCGCTCGGATTCGGCTTTCGCTGCGGATTCCTCGGTCTCCTGCATCTGGAGATCATTCAGGAAAGGCTTGAAAGAGAATATAATCTGGATCTGGTTACCACCGTACCGAGCGTTGTGTATAAAATTCATCTTACGGACGGCACCATGGTGGAGATCGATAATCCCACCAATTATCCCGATCCGGCAACGATCGATTACTGTGAGGAACCGTTCTGCAACGCCAGCATCTATGCGCCCAGTGAATTTGTGGGCACCATTATGGATATGTGCCAGGACAGGCGCGGTATCTTTAAAAACATGACGTATATTACGCCGGATAGGGTCGATATCAATTACGAACTTCCGCTCAATGAGATCATTTATGATTTCTTTGACGCGCTGAAATCCCGCACCAGGGGCTATGCTTCGTTTGATTACGAGATTTCCGAATACAGGCAGAGTAAACTGGTTAAGGTGGATGTGTTGCTCAACGGCGAGATTATAGACGCGCTTTCGTTTATAATCCATGCGGATAAGGCTTATCCGAGGGCAAGAAAGATTGCCGAAAAGCTTAAAGAGCATATCCCGCGCCATCTTTTTGAAATTCCGATTCAGGTGGCAATCGGCGGCAAAGTCATTGCCAGAGAGACGGTGAAGGCGCTGCGCAAGGACGTGCTTGCAAAGTGCTACGGCGGCGACGTTACCAGAAAAAAGAAACTGCTTGAAAAGCAGAAAGAAGGCAAAAAAAGAATGCGCCGTTTCGGTTCCGTGGAGGTTCCGCAGGAGGCGTTTATGGCTGTTCTTAAACTTTCTTCCGATGATGAATAAGGCGGATATTCTTTTATGGAGCATAAGTTTGAAAGACTTTCCGATGAGATTTATATAGAGGTCAGCGCGGAGCACACCTTTGGTACGGACGCGCTTTTGCTTGCGTATTTCGCAAGTCCCAAAAATAACGACAGAGCAATGGATATGGGCACCGGCTGCGGGATCATCCCTTTTTTGTGGCTGCGCAATTCCAAGCAAAGTCCCGTCCACTGCCTGGATATCCAGCAAAACGCCATAGAGCAGGTAAAGCGCAGCATAGAAAGAAATGCATTGCAGGGCAAGTTGGTGCCGCATCTTTGTGATCTTCGGGAGATACGCTCAGAATTTCCGGCGGAGGGCTTTTCCCTTGTTACGATGAATCCGCCGTATAAACCGGTCGGTACGGGTATAGAATCCAAAAGCAACAGCGCCAAGATTGCGCGCCATGAGATCTGCTGCAATATAGAGGATGCCGTCAAAGCGGCGGCGTATCTGCTGAAATTCGGTGGCCGGTTCTGTATGTGCCACCGCCCGGAAAGGCTTGCGGATGCGGTCTGCTTGATGCGGCAGTACAGTCTGGAGCCGAAAAGGCTGCGCTTTGTTACAGATAAAAAGGATCAGGAGCCGTTTCTCTTTTTGATTGAGGGGAAAAAGAATGCAAAACCGTTTCTCCGTGTGGAGCCGCTTTTGCAAATCAAAAAAGAAAACGGCAAATTCACGCGGGAAATGCTTGCTGTTTACGGCTCCTATGCGGACGGGTATGATAAATGAAAGGTAAATTGTATGTTGTGGGCACGCCGATCGGCAATCTTTCCGATCTGTCGCCGCGTGCCGTGGAAACGCTGGCGTCCGTGGATTTTATTGCCGCGGAGGATACCAGAGTCACACTTAAGATCTTAAACCATTTTGGCATAATAAAAGAGATGGTCAGTTATTTTGAGCATAATAAGCGGGAGCGCGGGGAAGTGATCTGCTCGCGCATTTTGCAGGGGGAGTCCTGTGCCATCGTTACGGATGCCGGTATGCCGGCTATTTCCGATCCGGGGCAGGAACTCGTTGCCCAGTGCGCCGAATACGGCATAAAAGTTGCCGCTGTTCCGGGGCCCACCGCCTTTGCCACGGCGCTTGCCGTTTCAGGAATGGATACGGGCAGGTTCACGTTTGAGGGCTTTTTAAGCGTTTCAAAAAAATCCCGCTTTTCGCATTTGGATGAACTGAAAGATGAAAAACGCACCATGGTGTTTTATGAGGCGCCCCATAAACTGGCGAATACCTTAAAGGATATGTATGCCGCTTTCGGAAACAGAAAACTTGCCATCGTCCGCGAACTCACCAAAATACACGAAGAAGTGATACGAACAACGCTGAAAGACGCCGCTCAAGAGTACGCAAACGGCAATCTGAAAGGAGAAATTGTGCTGGTCATAGAAGGCAAAAAAGAAGAACAGCAGGAGATTTCTTTGCAAGACGCCGTAAACAGAGCAAAAAAATTAGTGGACAGCGGTATGAGCATCAGCCGCGCCGCAAAGGAAACGGCGGCGGAAACGCCGTTCAAAAAGGCGGATATTTATAGGGAACTGCTATGATCTGTAAAATGTGCCCGCGCGCCTGCGGGGTAAACCGGGATGAAAAAACCGGCTTTTGCGATTCGCCAAGCGGTTTTCGCGTTGCAAGGGCGGCGCTGCATTTTTGGGAGGAGCCCTGCATAAGCGGCAAAAACGGCAGCGGCACCGTCTTTTTCAGCGGCTGTAATCTGAAATGCGTATTTTGCCAGAACAGCGAGATCAGTCTGAAAAACAAAGGCGTGGCAGTGAGCGAAGAAAAACTGATCCGCATATTTGAAAAACTGATCGATTCCGGCGCGGAAAATATCAATCTGGTCAATCCAACCCATTATGCCCTGCAGTTGAAAGCCTTGTTTTCAAAATGGAAGTGCCCTGTTCCCCTTGTGTATAACTGCGGCGGTTATGAAAGCGTGGAAACGCTGCAAGCGCTGAACGGAATTGTGGATATTTATCTTCCCGATTTTAAATACATACGGCAGGATAAGGCAAAGAAATACAGCCGTGCCGGGGACTATCCGCAGGTTGCCGAAGCCGCGATTGCAGAGATGCTGCGTCAGCAACCGAATGCGGTGTTTGAGGGCGGCATGATGAAAAAAGGCGTGATCATACGCCATTTAATTCTTCCGGGCAATACAAATTCGGCAATCGAAATTATCGATTACTGCAAAGATCATTTCAACGGCGCGTATTTAAGCCTGATGGCGCAGTATACGCCCTGCGGTGATCTTGTTCCATACCCGGAGATCAGCCGAAAAATCACAAAAAGGGAATATGATAAGGTTCTTTCTTATGCCGTTTCTTCCGGGGTTGAAAATGTGTTTGTTCAGGAACGTTCTTCGGCAGATGAAAATTATATTCCGCCGTTTGATTTTACGGGCGTAATGTGATAATATAATTTTATAGGCATAAATTTCCTTCCGCCGTTTCGGCGAGAAAAAAGAGGTGTTTTTATGCAGGTCAAAAGTTTTTCCTTTCCGTCGGCAACCGGCGTATGTGTGATAAATGGCAGCGCCTTTCTGCCTGAGGAAAATGTGAAAGCCGCAGTCGCCGTTCACCATGGTATGGCGGAGCATATGGAAAGATATGCGGATTTTATAACTTACTTAACTTCTAACGGCGTTGCCGTGTTTATGCATGATATGGCAAATCACGGCAAGTCAAATCAGGATCCCGGTGATCTCGGCTATTTCGGGAAGAAAGACGGCTGGCTCGGTCTGATCAAAGATTATAAAACCGTTTTCGAGCTTATGAAAAAAGAATATCCTGCTGTTAAGCATGTTGCGTTCGGGCATTCAATGGGCTCGTTCATTGTGCGCTGCTTTGATGCAAGATATCCTGATCTCAGTGATTCAAGCGTTTATATGGGCACGGGCGGAAAAAACGGTGCTGCCGGAATCGGCTTGGCAGTTGCGGATCTGATCGCGGCAGTTAAAGGCGGTCATCACCGTTCCAAACTGATGGATAAACTCGCTTTCGGCACATATAATCATACATTTGAAAAGCGCACTTCCTATGACTGGCTCACAAGAGATCAGGCAATCGTTGATCAGTATATTGCGGACCCGCTCTGCGGCTATCTGTTTACCATAAAAGGCATGGCGGATCTGCTGCATCTTAATACCGCCGCCAACAGTGACGAATGGTATCAAAAGGTAAGAAAAGACCTGCCCATTCTGCTGATCAGCGGGGCGGAAGATCCCGTGGGCGGGTATTCCAAGGGCATTGATGAGGTGTATGATAAACTGATTCAAAGCGGCCATACGGCAGTTACGGAAAAACTGTATCCCGAATGCCGCCACGAGGTGTTGAATGAACGAAATAAAGAAGAAGTTTATAAATATCTATATTCATACATTATAAAATAACGGAGGATTGTTCTTATGATCTACAGACCTGATTATGATGAAAACGGCAAAAAAGTGCTGTGTGAAATGAACGGGGTAAACCCAGAGATGCTCATGGACATCTATGTGAAAAAACTTAAAAAGGGTGAAACGCTGGAGATCCTGGAGGAGAAAAACGAATGCGCCGTTTTGTTGCTTTCCGGCGAAGTGAATTTCAAAGTCGGCAGCAGTATAGATGAAACCTGCAAAAGAGCAAACCCCTTTGAGAAAAAGCCATACGCCGTGCACTTCCCCAAACAGGTAAAGGCAGTGATCACCGCGCTTGCGGATAGTGAAATCCTCGTTCAGCAGACGGATAATGAGAAAACATGGGAACCCGTTTTCTATAATCCGGAAAACTGTCTGTATCAGGAATTCGGCAAAGGCCAGTGGGGCGGCGCCGGTCACAGGATCGTTTCCACCATGTTTGATCTGGATAACGCGCCTTATTCCAATATGGTTATGGGTGAGGTGTTTGGCCAGCCCGGTAAATGGACTTCTTATCCGCCGCATTACCATCCGCAGCCGGAACTTTATTATTACTGCTTTGACCGCCCGGAGGGCTTCGGCGCAGGGTTTGAGGGCGATACGCCTTATAAAGTCATGAACGGCGACTGCCTTTGTATCAGGGGCGGCAATGCGCATCAGCAGGTTACCGCACCGGGATATGAAATGTATTACGTTTGGCTGATCCGCCACCTGGATGGCGATCCGTGGGATAAAACAAGAATCTATGTTAAGGAATATGAGTGGCTTGCAAATGCGGACTAAAGGCGTTATTTTAAAAGATATATATGAATTTGAAAAGGTTTCTTCCTGTAAGAAACCTTTTCTTTGCTGCGGCAGATCGTTTGAAAGCACACCTGCTTTTGCATTTTTAAAATCGTCCTTTGATCTTACGGTTTGGGATAATATCCGCCCGAATCCCAGATATGAGGATATGCTTGCGGCAGCCGAACTTTTCAAAAGAGAAAAGTGTGATTATATGATCGGCGCGGGCGGCGGCTCTCCGCTGGATTCCGCCAAAATGATCAAACTGCTGGTTACGAATGATCCTGCCACCGCGCTGACCCAGCCGATGGCGGATAATGAGATCGGCTTTTTTGCCATACCAACCACTTCCGGCACCGGTTCAGAAGCAACAAAGTATTCCGTGTTTTATGTTCATGAAACGATAAAGCATTCCGTTTCCAATGATGCTTTCCTGCCGGATTACGTACTGCTGGATGAAAACTTTCTCAAAACCGTGCCGCCTTATCAGCGGCGCGCCACCTGTTTGGATGCTCTGAGCCACGCCATTGAAAGTTACTGGAGCGTGAAAAGTAATGACGAAAGCAAAACCTACGCAAAAAAAGCGATAGAGCTTTTCGTTCAAAACAAAGAAGGCTACATAGCGAATGACAGCGCGGCAAACCGCGGCATGCTGATGGCGTCTTACTACGGCGGCAAAGCCATCAATATCACTTCCACCACTTCCGCCCACGCCATGTGCTATAATCTTACCATGAACTGCGGCACGGCGCATGGTCATTCCGTTGCCGTCTGTCTTGCCGAAATCTGGAACTATATGAATGCGCATAACGCGCGTGTAAACGACCCGAGAGGACGGGAATATGTGCTGAAAACGCTGGATGAGATCGGCGTTTTGCTCGGCGGCAGGGATTCGCGCGAGGGCGCGGCGGTCTTTTCGTCTGTTCTAAAGGAATTTGAACTCAAAAAGCCGGTTGCAGCCAAGCCGCAGGTAAAGGAATTCGTAAAAAGTGTGAATCCGGCAAAATTGCTTTCCAACCCCACCGTTTTGGAAACGGAAGACGTGGAAGAAATCTATAACAGGGTGTTTGGGATCCATGCATAATTCAAAACTTTCAAAGATCTATATCATGGTGCCGCTTGCGCTGCTTTGCTGCTTTTTATGGGGCAGCGCGTTTCCCATGGTCAAAACCGGGTATGAAATGTTCTCCATCGGGGAAAACGATACTGCCTCGCAGATCCTTTTTGCAGGCATACGTTTTGCCCTTGCGGGAATCCTTGTGATTCTCTTTGGTTCGCTGCTCGCAAAGAAACCGCTTTACCCGAAAAATAAAACGGAAATCGGGCATTGCCTGATTCTCAGCCTGTTTCAGACCATATTGCAGTATACGGCGTTTTATATCGGCCTTGCCCATACCAGCGGCGTAAAATCCAGTGTGCTCGTTGCGCTTAATGTGTTTCTGTCTCTTATCCTTTCCGCAGCCGTGTTTAAAATGGAAAAACTCACTGTGCCCAAAATCATCGGCGTGCTGGTCGGTTTTGCCGGCGTGGTGCTGATCAATTTTGAGTCCGGCGGATTCGGCGGATTTGCCCTGAACGGAGAAGGCGCGATTATTCTGTCCGCTTTTGCCTATTCCGTTTCCAGTGTGCTGATCAAAAAGTATTCTGCAACGGAAGATCCCGTTCTGCTTTCCGGCTGGCAGTTTTTAACCGGCGGCATTGTTATGGCTGTTTGCGCCATGCTTGCCGGCGGCAGAGTGCATATGCAGGCAGAGATGAAAAGTGTGCTTGCAATCCTCTATCTTGCCCTGATCTCCGCCGTTGCGTATACCGTGTGGGGGCTTTTGCTGAAATATAACCCCGTTTCCCGCGTTGCTGTGATCGGGTTTACGAATCCTGTTTTCGGTGTGTTGCTCTCTGCGTTGTTCCTTGGCGAAACGGCAGAGGCGTTCAGCGTTAAAAACCTGGTTTCGCTTGTGTTCGTATGTATCGGCATTTATATTGTAAACGCAAACTTTTCGCCCAAAAGCAAAACTCCCGTTGACAGAACCTGATTTTTTTGCTACACTCAAATCAATAAACAAAAAGGATATAAGCCTATGGATTCATCACGTTTTGAACACAACAGAGTAAGCCGCCTTATGCAGTTCATCCTCATGGGGCGTATTTGTCGTGTTCATTAACGGGTTCGGATATATATTTTATCCATATATCAAACCGCTGGTGAACATCTATCAGCGGTTATTTTTATTGCAGGGAGAGATAGAAATGTTGAACCACAAGGGAACGCAGGTCATTATGACCAAAAGGCTCCTGCTCAGAGAGATCAGGGAAAGTGATTATAAAGATATTTATGCATACGCCCGGAAAACAGAGGTGGCAAAGTATGTTTCGTGGAATGCCCACAAAAGCCTTAACGATTCTAAAGAGGTCTGCAAAATGTGGGTAAAACAGTATGAAACCGGCGATAAGTATCACTGGGCAATAATCTTTGGCGGTAAAATGATCGGCAGCATAGAGGTGGTAAAACTCATTGGAGAGACTGCCTATCTCGGCTGGACTTTGGACAGCGCCTATTGGAATCACGGTATAATGACGGAAGCCGCCATTGCGGTTCGTGATTTCCTGTTTAATGAAATCGGTGTCAACGCGCTTTATGCCTGTTATATAACCGAAAATATCGGCTCGGGCAGAGTTATGCAAAAAATAGGTATGAATCCATGTACAGCAGAAGCGTATTATATACCGCTTGGAATTGAAAATCTCAAGACCGAATGGGATGGATTGCCGTTTGCGTTTTATACACTGAAAAATTTGAAATGAAGTGGGATAATGAAAAAAGAATGGGATGAACAAAATTATTCTGAAAATTTTAAATTCGTGCATCAGTACGGTGAAAAACTGCTGGATCTGATCACGGTTCCAGCCGGCAGTTTCGTTGTGGATCTCGGCTGCGGAAACGGCGCGCTCAGCGCAAAACTGGCGGAAAAATATACCGTGCTCGGAATTGACGCGTCGCCGGAAATGCTCAGAAAAGCAAAACAGGATCACCCGGATATTCGCTTTTTGTGTGATGACGCCTGCGGTTTTTCACTGGAAAAGAAAGCCGACGCAGTCTTTTCCAACGCTGTATTTCACTGGATTGAAAATCAGGATAAATTAATTCAAAATATTGCGGAAAACCTGAAAAGCGGCGGCGAGCTTGTGTTTGAATTCGGCGGAAAAGGATGTGCCGATACCGTGCATCAGGCGCTTGGTAAGGCGTTTGCCGAATACGGCTATGAATACAGAGTGGATTTTAACTTCCGCTCTATCGGCGAGTTTGCACCGCTGCTCGAAAGGCATGGATTTCAAGTGGAGTATGCCCGCCTGTATGGCCGCCCGACCCCGCAAAACGGGGAAAACGGACTGCAAAACTGGATAAAAATGTTCGTCACTACGGCGTTTAACGGCGTTGCCGCCAAGGATAAGGAACAGATCATTCAGCGCGCCGCCGAACTCTGCCGTCCGTTGCTTTTCAAAAACGGCGTTTGGTATGTGGATTACGTCCGTCTGCTGATGAAAGCGGTCAAAATAGAACGTGTATGATGCAGAGCAAGCCCATTCAAGGTGATTTTATGGTTTAATAAGATTCAAAACCGGCAGTATGGTTTGGTCGAGAAACTGGATAAAAGTACCCGCTGCCTGTCCGGTCCGGTGCAGAGCAGACGCTTGCGCGGGACAGCTGAAGAACAGTGGAGCAGCATATTTTTCGTATCTGCTTGTGATGCAGATGATGCTTTGAGAAAAAACACAATAAATATTTTAAATATGCGTTGCTTGTTTAGAATGAAAACAGGCATTTTCTGCTGTGAACAAAAAACACCTCCGGAGAAAAAATTCTCCGGAGGTGTTTTAATGGATTTATATAAATAACTTACATGTCATTTAATATCTGTGTTGCACTTCGTTTTTCGGGGGCAGAGGGAGCCGCTGAAAAAATGCAGAATATCCGGCACACGCAACAGCGGGTTCAGATCCCTTTCCTTTTCCGGTGCGGGAAAAATGCCGTTCTTTTTCAACATAGGCTCTATGCAGCGAAATCTTTCTGTAAATGCGGCATAAGATGTTTTATATCCCCAAGCGGTTTCAGATATGGCAGGCAGACGCGGAAAGTAGCGGTAACACAGCGTGTTAAAATCTCTTATATATTCCGTCCATATTTCCGCCTCTATGCCGTATGGCTTTTGACCGGCGCATTTTTGATAGTTTTTTTCGGGTTGGAAAACATAAGTCTTTTTTAACGGAGTCATGCCAAACGGGTAGTCGCAGTAATAATGAAAAAAATCGGATTCTATGACTTTTCCGCCTTTTTCGGCAAAACGAAAACTTGCGTTCCCTCCAAGCCAGTGCTGCACGCAGATTTCTTCAGGATTCAGCATGCCGCCTTTTAAGCTTTCGTTCCACACGATTGCTTTTTTGCCTTTCTTTTTCAAATGGTCCGCTATACGGTTGGTAAACACGCTTTGCAGCTCATGAAAATTCTTTAGTCCGAGTTGTTCTTTCATACGGCGGCAATCGGGGCAGTTTTCCCAGCTTTTCGTGGGTGTTTCATCACCGCCGATGTGTATATATTCATATGGGAAAAGCTCGCAGATTTCGTCCAGCACGGAAAAAACAAAAGAATACACCTTCTCCCTGCTTACACACAGTATGTTGTTGAAAATGCCTTGCTTTGTCTGCACATCAACGGGCCGCCCGGTGCAGCTCAGATTCGGGTAAGATGCAAGAATGGCGCTGGCGTGCCCGGGTATATCAATTTCCGGTATGACTTCAATGTGCCTTTCCTTACAATATGCCAAAATTTCTCTGATTTCATCTTGCGTATATAAAGCGCGGTATTCCCGCTTATCTATCTTTCCGCCAAAGGCGGAACAGCTGCGCGCACTGCCGATTTCATTCAGCCTTTTCTGTGATTTCATTTCTATGCGCCATCCCTGATCGTCTGTGAGGTGCCAGTGAAACCGGTTCAGTTTAAACAGAGCCGCCGCGCCGATCAGTTTTTTTATGTCTTCTATTTTAAAAGCATGGCGGGCGCAGTCCAAAGAAAAACCGCGGTATTCATATTTTGGATGATCTTGAATTGAGAAATGAGGTATTCGGCGCTGGAGCCGAAGTTGGTTTAATGTTTGGCCGGCATAAAATTTCCCGCCGTCATCAGCAAAAAAAATATGAACCGTATTCCTGTCAAATTCCATGCGGTATCCTTCTTTTCCGGCCGCGGGATCTTTTGTGTATGTTACTGCCGCGCAAAGGATATCGCTTTTGCTTTGGCTGTTGATTTGCACTTTTTCTGGGTAAGGTATTATGTTCAGCATATCCGTTGTCTGCCTCATTCGTTTTTCAGGTTCCCTTTTTCCACATTTTTCAGGATCAGTTCGTTTAACTGGTAGTCCCACAATGTTTTGGAACCTTTTTCTGTGTATTCGTTTCTTTTAAGCACCTGACTCAGTTTTATGCCGTTCTTTTTCCACATCTCGCCGTTTGTGGCGTCGTTGAGCATCGTGGGCTGCAGGCAGTCCATCGCGTGGGCAAAATGCGCCTCAGGCGTTTCGTTTGCCTCAAACTCATCCCACAGCGCGCGCAGTTTTTTGCCTTGGTCATCCGGCAGCAGGGCATAGATCCTGTTTGCCGCTTTCACTTCCCGTTCGCGCTGGCTCTTGCCCAGTTCATAGTCATAGCAGTATGTGTCGCCCGCGTCGATCTCCACAATATCGTGGATCAGGATCATTGTTACGGTCTTAAGCACATCAATCTCTTCGTTGGCGTATTCGCTCAGCAGGATTGCCATAAGCGCCATGTGCCAGGCATGTTCGGAATCGTTTTCAAACCGCTTGCCGCTGGAGATCAGCGTGCGGCGTTCAATTTCCTTTTCCGCGTCCGCCTGCAGAATAAAATCAAGCTGCTTTTTCAGCCTTTCGGGTGTTTCGTATGCCATGTATTGCCCTTCTTTATTTCAGTTCATATAGTTGGTTGAACACTGCTGTCAGCCGGCTTGTGATCTGCATGTCGGTGTGCAGTGATCCGAAATACCAGTGGTAGTATTCAACATTTTTGGTAAGTTCCTGTAAATAGGTGTTTAAAGGGGAGAGCTTTGCCGCCTGATTTGTGTGCAGCTTTAAAAAGTCCTTTGCTATGGCGGGCGCCTCGTAAGTTAAAATATAGTTCACGCGGAAATCATTGTCTTTCAAATTGTCTTCGGCGTTTTTTATTTCTTCGGCGCTCGGCATCTCTTCTTCCCACCAGGAAACGCCGGGTTCGCGCATATCGCGATCCTCGCTCTCGCCGCCGCCCATCACAAAAAAGGTCTTGTTCTCCAGGGTAAAGACTTCACCGCGCATCAGGTGAAAGATATTGTCTGCAATTTTGTGCGCGTTTCCGCCTTTCCATCTGTAAGGGGTGTAGGCATTCAGCATATCAAAGTTTTCATGCGCGCCGTCCACAAAACAGATGGTGTATTTCTTGCTTTTCAGCGTTTCCAGATTTTTCTTTTCCTGTTCGCTGCCGTTCCATAAAAAGCCGAAATCACCGCAGACGATCAGTGTGTCTTTTTCACCAAGTTTTTTTAATTTGGAATTTTTAAACCAGGAAATGTCCCCGTGTGTGTCGCCCGTTACATAGATCATAAAATTCACCTAAATTTAATAAATTTCTACTTTTAAATTACTCTTAATAATGATAAAATAGTAAGCAGAGTGTAATATCAAACAGATATTTATATAATATATTTTATTATAAAAGGTGTCAAGTTATATGAAAAAGTTTGTTTCAACTTTTCTTGCCGTGGTGATTGCCGCGGTATCGCTTTTTTGCGGCGCGTTTTCCGCAAACGCAGCCATCTACCAGCCGGATGTGGAGCTCTATTCCAAGGCGTATATGCTCATCAATCTGGACGATGATTCCTACCCGGTTGTGGCGCAGAAAAATCAGGATGAAAAAATGTATCCCGCATCGCTTACGAAAATTGTTACCGCAATCGTAACGCTTAATAATGTTTCCGATCTTCAGGAGCAGGTTACCGTTTCGGAGGCGGCGTTCAATATCCTGCTCGGAACAGGTGCGCAGGTGGCCGGTCTGGAGATAGGGGATACCCTTACCGTGGAACAGCTTTTATACCTAAATATGGTACATTCTGCCTGTGACGCCTCCGAAGTGCTTGCCGAATATGTGGGCGGCACAAGGGAAAATTTTGTGAAAATGATGAATGATTATGCGGCGTCGCTCGGTTGCACGGGCACGAATTTTATGAATCCGGACGGCTTGCACGACCCAAATCATTACACCACTGCCGCAGACCTTGCTAAGATCACGCTGGATGCGCTGAAAAATTCTACGTTTACCAAGATTGCCAATACGGTGGAATATGAATATAACGGCATGAATTATTATAATACAAATCTGATGCTGCGCCGGGGTTATCTGTCCTACTACTACGAATACGCAAAAGGCATCAAAACCGGATCCACTTCCGAGGCGGGTTACTGCGTGATCACCACGGCAAGTAAGGACGGTTATAACTATCTTGCCATCGTTCTCGGCGCACCGGTCATAGATTATAATCATGACGGATATGTGGAAAAGTGTTCGTTTATAGATGCCGCAACATTGTTTAAATGGGCGTTCGGCAGCCTCAAATACTCCACAATCATAGAGCAGAATGAAGTGCTGGATGAGATCCCGGTTGAAAACGGAAAAGATGCCGATACGCTTCGTTTGGTTGCAAAAGAGGATGTAACGGCGATCGTTCCGAACGGACTGGATAGATCCAATGTTGTGATCAAAGCAAAGGATAAACCCGAATCGGTGGACGCCCCTATAGAAAAGGGGGACGCAGTTTGCACAGCGCAGATCATCTATGCGGATCAGGTCGTTGCCGAGGTGCAGTTTGTGGCGGCGGATACCGTTGAACTTTCCACGTTTCTGACGATCCTGAATGCAATCAAACATTTCTTTTCACTGACTGCCGTACAGATCATTATAGCGCTGATCGTTGTGGGAATTGCCGTTTATATCGGGCTTTTTATCTATAAAGCCAATAAAAAGAAAGCAAAAAGGCGTTCACAGCAGGACGGCGAAGAATGATTCTGTAAAAACTAAGAAATACTGTGATTAAAGAGGCTTGGACTGTTGTCCAAGCCTCTTTTACTCAGTTGCCCGTGTAAGTTGCATTCATGGTTCCGTTTTCGTCAAATTGCAGGTCTATGGTGCAGTGTTCCGTGCTGCCATCCGTATAATTGACGGTGAAAATAAGCGTGTCTGTAAAGGCGGAAACCGGTCTTGCAGGGTCTTGAGACAAAGCGTTGAGCATTTCCTGAGACGGATTCCACCAGATCCTAAGCGGCGTGCCGGAGGCGGAGTCCATGATTTCGTAATATGTGTCCGCGGATATCTCCAGATCGCTGCCTTCGGGAAACCGGTCTTGCAGGGGCACGCTTTCTCTGCAGTCCCAGTAACGGATCTGCCCGTATCTGCCGCACTGAAGCCGTATGCTGCTGATTTGCTTTTTGCCGTCCGGCTCGATCTCAAAGGCGTTTAGCTGCACAATGTGAATATACGCGTTTTCAAATGCGCTGCTGCTCTGCCGAATCAGTGCGGATCGGTCCTCGTTCATGCGGTTAATTGTATGGATCTGGGCGTTTTCTGCCTCTTTCATTTTCTCTTCCGCCGCCTTATCGCTCAGCCCGCGCAAATCAATCACGGCAATGTTATAAAGCAGGGGAAGTTTACTGCCGAGTTGTAATTCTGTTTTATTGCTGTCTCCGTTTACAGCGTAAACCGTCATCCCGAAATGCAGACTTTCGGCACTTGTTTCACCTTGCCCGTTACTGCGGCTCTCTGCCGGGCGGAAATCTGCAAAGCGGGCAAGGCAAACGACAAGTACAACTGCGCATACTGCGGCTGAAACCGCCGCAACGCTCCATTTTCTTTTGTTTTTTTTCACTTTGTGCCCGGAGGTCAGCACTTTTTCTTTCAGTCTGGTTTTAAAATGGCGGTCCGGCGATATATGATCTATACACGCTTTATAATCGTTTTTCTTCATGACCGTATTCCTCCAGTTCCTTTTTTAAGATCTCCCGGCCCTTTTTCAGGCGCATTTTTACCGCCGATCTTGTTATGTGCAGCGCTTTGGCAATTTGCTCCACAGAGTAATCGTTGTAATAATACAGGATCACGGCGGATTTGTATTTTAAGGGGAGCAGAATGATCTGCCTTAAAACGTCCATGCGCAGATCATCGTCTGCCGAAACGCCGGGTATGATCAGTTCGTTGATGGATAGGTTTTTACGGTGGGCTGCTTTTAAAAGGTTTTTGCATTTGTTTTGGGTTACCTTAATGAGCCATGCTTTTTCGTGTTCGCCGCTCTTGAATTCGGGCGGTTCATAAAGCAGTTTCATAAAAACTTCCTGTAAGATATCTTCCGCGTCACTTTCGTTGGCTACAAACAGAAAGGCAATGCGGTACAGCATTTCTCCGTATTCGTTGTATTTCTGTTCGAAACGCTCTTCATCCGTGCAGTTCATCTGATTCCCCCTTTCACTAATATAACAATTCAAAGTTGTGTTCGGTCAATTTTATTTTACCGGTAAATTCCTTTTTTTTGCAAAAAATAAGGAGGCATTTTCCGCCTCCTTGTTTTATATCCTTATTTTGTGATCTGCACGGGTGCTGAGAAATCGCTGAACAGCCGTTGATCCTGATACCACTTCCATGCTCTCACTCTTATATAATACGTATCGTGATCGTCCAGATCAATCGTATAATTTGTTGCGCCGGATCCGGTAAGAAAAGCGCCGTTCACATTCTGCGTGAAATTTTCATCCGTTGCCCACTGGATATAATATCCGTGGCATGCCTGCACATCCCAGGTGGCAGTGGCGGTATTTCCGCCGGATTGAACAGAGAAGTTTTGCACAACGGACGGCGCCGCGCAGATCCGGTATACCGCCTCAGAAGTCTTGCCTTTGCCGTACGCCACCACCTTAACGTCGTATTCCCATGCGGCAGTCAGATCGGTAAACGTATATTGGCTTTCGGTAACGATCCCTTTCAATTGGTCTGTTTCGCCGGAAACGATATATACGCTGTAGCCGTCCGCGCCCGGAACATCGTTCCAGTCAAGGTACAGATCTGTGCCGTTGTCTCCGCGCGCATAAACATGGAATCCGTCGGGTACTGAAAGGGTTTCGGCAGGCTTTACACCCTGGGAAAAATCGCCGTACAGCCGTTGATCCTGATACCATTTCCACGCTCTGACCCTTATGTAATACGTTTCCGTACCGTTGCTGTCGATCGTATAACTGGTTGCGCCGGAACCAGTGATGAAAGCGCCGTTCACATTCTGTGTGAAATCTGCATCCGATGCCCACTGGATATAATATCCGTGGCACGCCTGCACATCCCAGGTGGCAGTAATGGTCTTTCCGTCTGATTTTGCCGAAACGTGGTTCACAGGAGCCGGTGCTGCGCAGACCCGGTATGTGGATTCAGAGGTCTTGCCTGCGCCGTATGCAACTACTTTAACGTCGTATTCCCAAGCGGCAGTGAGATCGGTAAATGTATACCGGCTTTCCGTTACCGTGCCCTTAAACTGATCCGTTCCGCCGGAAACAATATATACTCTGTAACCCTCTGCGCCCGAAACATCGTTCCAGTCAAGGTACAGATCTGTTCCGCCGTCCCCGCGTGCGTAGACGTTAAATCCGTCCGGCTTGGCAAGATAATCGCCCGCTTTTACTGCTTGTGAAAAATCACCATACAGCCGTTGATCCTGATACCATTTCCACGCTCTTACCCGGATATAGCAGCTTTCGTTCTCATTCCAATTGAGCGTATAACTTGTTGCGCCTGATCCGGTGATAAAAGCGCCGCCAACATTTTGCGTGAACGCCGCATCCGATGCCCACTGGATGTAATATCCGTGGCACGCCTGCACATCCCAAGCGGCAGTTATGGACGTTCCGTCGGCTTCGGCAGAAACATGATCCACCGGGGCGGGCGCCGCACATACCTTGTAAGTTGCAGATGCGGCGCTTACCTCGTTAAATGCAACCACTTTTACATCATATTCCCATGCCGCAACAAGGTCTGTAAATGTATATCTGTTTTCGCTAACTGTTCCCTTAAGTGTGTCCTTGCCGCCGGAAACGATGTATACCCTGTAACCGTCGGCGCCGGCAACATCGTTCCATTCCAGATAAAGGTCTGTTCCGCCGTCTCCGCGCGCATAAACGTTAAATCCGTCTGCGGCATAAAGCACGTCGCTCAGTTTCACCGTGTCGGAGTAATCGCCGTAAACGATATTACCGTTGTAATTTTTCCACGCACGGATACGAATATAATAATCGCGGATGTATTCCGCTCCGAAAGTATAACTTGCTGTAGTACTATCGGCGGAACCTGTGTTTTGGGTGAAACTGCTGTTTGACGCCCATTCTATACGGTATCCGTGGCAGTTTACACTGCTCCAGGTAACGGTAACTTTTCCCGCGCTTTGCGCCGTCAGCTGCACATCCGTAACGGTTGCGGTGCCGGCGTGCACGGTATATGTGCTGTCAGAACTTCTGCCGCTGTGGCTGTATGCCTCCACAAGGATCTCGTATTCCCAGCCGGGTGTCAGATCGGTAAAGGTAAAAACGCTCTTTGTGCTTTCGCCTTTCAGCGTTTTTGCGTCTCCGGAAACGATATAGATTCTGTAGCCGTCCGCGCCTGCAACGTCATCCCATTCCAGGGTGAGATCGGTTCCGTTATCTCCGTATGCCGTTACTTGAAACCCGGATGGCGACGGAAGAAGTACCGTAAGATTGATGGCCTCTCCATACTCCCCCCGAATCGTTTCGGATTCAAAATTTTTCCATGCCAGTATGCGAACATAATAGTCATGCGCGTTCTCAAAGTTCATGGTGTAGTGATCGGTTGCGGAGGAAGCCAGGGACACACCGCCGGTGTTTTGCGTAAAATCCTCATCCGTAGCCCACTGAATGTAATATCCGTGGCAGGTTACGGGATCCCACGATAATTCAACGGTATTTTCATCCAGAATCTCTGCGGAAAAGCCCGGCACGGGCGCAGGCGCCGCGCATATTCTGTATATCGCCTGAGAAGATTTGCCCGTATTAAAGGCTTCTACTTTAATATCGTATTCCCAGGACGGCGTAAGATCGGTAAATGTAAACCGGCTGCCGGTAACCGTGCCCTTTAAGGTTTCGGTGTCGCCGGATACAATATAGATCCTGTAACCGTTTGCATCCGCCACGTCCGTCCAGTCCAGCGTAAGGGAAGCGCCGCCGTTTCCGCGCTGTGTAATTTGGAAGCCCTGCGGCTGGATCAGATTGTCCGAAAGATCGCTGATCGGTGAAAAATCGCCGTAAATGCTGGAACCGTTAAACGTTTTCCATGCTCTGATTCTGAAATAGTAGTTGCCTGCATTCGGCAGATTCGCCGTATAGGCGTCCGTTGCACTGCCGGTAATAAAGACGGAGCCTTTGTTTTGTGAAAAGTTTTTATCTGTTGCCCATTCCAGATAATAGCCGTGGCAGCTTTGCGCATCCCATGTTGCAGCAAACGTGTTCAGATCACGCAGCTGAACATCAAAGTCCTCTACCGGTGCCGGCGCTGCGCAAACCGTAAATATGCCGCTGGATGTGTTTTTGGAATTGTTTGCAATGATCAGAACATCATATTCCCAAGACGGCGTAAGATCCGTAAATACAAACCGGGTATCTTTTGTTGTGCCTTTCAGCAGGCTCTGCCCGCCGGATACGATATACACGCTGTAACTGTTGGCGTCCGCAACGGGATCCCATTCCAGATAAAGATCCGTGCCGCCGTCTCCGCGCGCATAAACATGAAGCCCTGTGATTCCGGGATCAACATTATCGTATACAGGAATAATGAATGTTTTCGGCGTGGAAAGCAGATTCGCCTCGGCATATGCATTATAGGTATTGCGTGCTTCTGAGGACGGCGCCTGCACGTTTGCCATATATTCGTGCGCATACATATTGGAGGAGTTTGGGTTTACATTGAATTTCTGAAGATATCCCGTGTTCTGGTCTTCGGAAAAATTATTTGCAATGTATTTTGCACCGTTTACAATGGATACGTATGGATTGGTCCATGGCCGGTTATATCTGTCCCCATGGTCTATCAGGTCGCTTCTTATGTATCCTGTATAGGGTTTGGAATTTACCGTAACGGAAACATTGTACCACTGGTATCCGTCAGGCTGCGTATTGGTCGTTCGGATGATGGTTACGCTTGTCCCTTCCGGCACGGTTATGATATGTTTGGAATTTGTAGTCGGCTGTGATCTGAGCCTTGCGTTCGTGTTGGTTGTATAGCCGCCGGAACTGGAGGCGGCAGCCCATCTCAGCCCGTCAAGGTAGCCGCTGTTTGCGCCTATATTATAGTAGTTATAGATGCCGGGATATGTGGAGTTTGTGCCGCTGGCTCCGCCTGCGGAATTGGTTTTTCCGCCCACTTCCTGCACAATGCGGGAGGCAAGGTAATATGCGCTTGTGCCGCTTTCTTTTGCCGCGTCCAGGATTGCCTGCGAGTATTTTACACCGTTCGGATAAGCGGAACTGGTGTAAGTGCGGGTGGTTCCGCTGCTGTCTTTATAGGTGATCAGCGAATTATACATCCATGTGTTTTTAATGATCGTTTCAATTCCCGCAGTGGTCTGCGCGGAACTGTAAGCGGTTGTTTCAAACTGAAAGATATATCTTTCGTCCAGAAAGTTCAGCGGATCCATATAATATTCCACTGCGCTTTCAGAGGCAGAAACCCATGACCTGCCTTCCTGAATCACATAATTTCCGTTTCTGTAACAGGAAGAGCAGGTGCAGTAAAAGTTTCTTGTATTGTTGGAACTGGTTTTCTGGATCAGCTGCTGTGAATGGGGGGTCCTTTCATTTGCAACTGCTTCCTCCAGCTCAACGCCAACCTCCATAGGCTGAAACTCCCAGTTGGGGTATTTTTCTTTAAGCAGTGCAAGTTTTGCCGCGTATGCGGACGGAAAACCGGCAGCAATCAGTTGCTGCTGATAAGAACTAACGGCGCCGCTTGCCGCAGCGCAAACAGATATTGCTCCTGCGGCACAGAGCGCCGCAAGCAATATACTCAATACCTTTTTCATATATTCTCCCCTCCGTGATCTTTTGCTCAGAGATATAAATAAATATAAATTAGTATTTTATATAATAACATTTTTGTAACATTTCTGTCAACTTTTGAAATAGATTTGTTAAAGATAAGACACAGTTTTTTAACAAAAAAACAGATGTGAATTTTGTTGACATTATGTCGAATTATGTGTATAATTATCACATAATCAAAAAAGGAGAGATGGATATGCAGAAAAAGTCGGGCCTTGCCGTAAGGCTTAAAGCACTTCGCCGCGAAAAAGGTGTCACATCCCAGGTTGTAGCGGATGCGATCGGTATAAAAAGCGCCACATACCGCAGGTATGAGATCGATACGAAACCCAGAGATGAAGTGTATGTTGCACTTGCGGATTATTTCGGTGTATCCGTTGATTATCTTATGAGCGGAAAGGATCATACCGGAGTGCTTACTGCGGCTGATTCCGAAGAGTATAAAACTGTTTCAGCGGCCGGGTTGACAACAGATGAGGCGCTGTTGCTAAGAAAACTGCGCACATTGAGCAGTTCTGATTTTGAAGAGGTCATGAAATTTATTGACTGGAAGTGTATAAACGGGCAGCAAAATTGATTTTTTGTTTTTCTTGAATTTACCTTTTATTTCGTGATATAATGTGTTTATCAATATTTAGGAGGAATAGATCTTGAAAAAACTTTTGTCTGTTTTGCTGAGCGCTTTATTGCTTGTGTCGCTCTTTGCAGGCTGTTCGTCCGGCGGCGCGGAAGGCTCGGGTTCCGGGAGTTCCGCTCACAAAGTTGCAATCTTGCAATACATGACGCATTCCAGCTTGGATAACTGTACCCAAGGTGTAAAAAATGCGTTGGATGCGGCAGGGATTGCATATGATGTGCAGATCGGTTCAAGCGGCAGCGCAGATGCGGATTGCCAGAGTTATGCCGCGCAGATGGTTGCCGGCGATTACGATATGATCATCGCTGTTGCTACTCCCGCAGCGCTTGCAGCGTATTCCGCGGTGCAGAGCGCGTCCTCAACGATTCCGGTTATTTTCTGCGCAGTGTCAGACCCGGTTTCCGCAGGTCTGGTTCAGTCTATGGATGCGCCCGGAAATAACTGCACGGGTACGGCGGATTCGTTTGATGTTGCCGGTCAGGTGGATATCATCAAACAGCTTCAGCCGGATCTCACAAAACTCGGCGTCATCTATACCACAAGTGAATCCAATTCACTCAGCCAGCTGGAAAGGCTTAAGGCGCAGTGCGCAACCCTTGGCATTACCGTTGTGGAAAGGGGAATTACGGAGGCTTCCGAACTTGCGTCCGTTTCCGCGTCCTTGGTTTCAGAGGTGGATGCCATCACCAATTTAACGGATAATAATGTTGTTGAAAATATGAGCGTGGTTCTGGAGCAGGCAAACGCTGCCGGCATACCGGTTTACGGCTCGGAGATTGAGCAGGTAAAGAAAGGCTGCCTTGCTTCCGCTTCAATCGACTATGTTGCGCTCGGCGAAAGAACCGGGCAGATCGCGGTTGACGTTCTCGGCGGTCAGTCCGCGGCAACCTATCCTGTTGTTACGGTAGAGGATAGCTTTAAAGTGGTCAATACGGATGTTGCCTCACAGCTCGGCATAACAATACCGGATTCCATGAGTGATGTTCAGAAAGTTACCACTTCAGTCGAATAAGATTATACATGAAACAAACCGCCTGCGTCTTAAACGCAGGCGGTTTTTGTTGTGCAAAATCTATGCGCCATTATTTCTTTTTAAATAACCGTTTCACTTTTTTTAAAAGCGGGTAAACAGACCATTTTTCAAGCCTTTTAATCTGCTTTGTTTTTTCTGATTTTTCTTTATATGTCTTTTGCAGTTTGGCGTTCAGCTCTGATTTTTCTTTGTAGGTCTGCTGCAGTTTAGCGTTGATTTCGGATTTGTCCCTGTATGCCTTGTTCAGTTTAAAATTGATGTTGCGGTATTCCGCAGTGGTGTATTTGCACATGGCAGAGCGTTCTCCGGCAGCGGCAATAAAACAGCAGAGGGATATAGTGTCGCGAATGCCGCTCTGTTCTTCCGGGCTGCATCCGCCGCTTTCTTTCGTCTCATATTCCCGCAGAGTCTTGCACAGTGCAACAATGTGCTTAAAGATCGCGGTGGCAAAATCATACCGGTCTTTGTTTGCTTCGTATTCTTTGATCACTTCAAGAACGGTGTATGCAAGCGCCTGAACTGTTTTCATATTCTTTTCTGCGGTCATTTCTGCATGTTCACGCACACGCTTTTGGTAGAAAGCGTCCGGCAAAACGGTGATTCTGCCCGCTCTTGTAATCAACTTATATGTGTACAGATTCTCTTCCATGATTTTCAACTGCGGAAAAGCAACATCGTTTTCAATCAGGTAATCCCGCCTTGCAAACTGCATGCCGGGGTGCGTAATCATCCCAACGGAGCTTTGCAGCAGAATAAACAGTTGTTCGCCGGTGTAGATGTTTGGAAATACTTCCCGTCTTGCATAGCCTGTTTTGTATTGCGGCGCCCTTTCCTCAAGTTCTTTTGATTCGTAAAATGCCTTTCCTTCAAAAAGTATGCAGTCCAAGTCTCCGTCTTCCGCACAGGTGTATAATTTTTTATAGCAGCCGGGATCCAGCAGGTCACCGCTGTTCAGAAAATGAATGTATTTGCCCTGCGCTTTGGTCACACCGTAATTTTTCTCGTATGCCGTGCCGCGGTTCTCTCCGAAATATGCTGAAATGTTTTCATATTTGTCAGCATATTCGCGAATCCTATCCGCTGTGGAATCCGTGGAGCCGTCATCAATCAAAATGATTTCAAAATCTTTAAAGGTCTGGCGTAAAACGGAGTCGATCGTTTCTTTCAAATACTGCTCGGCATTATAGCACGGCATGATTACGGATATGCCGTATTTTTCTTTTCTTGGCGGTTGGCCGCTGCCGTAAAGGGAACGGTAATAATGGGTCCATTCATACGCAAGGGCAGCGTCCGGCTCTTTCCACGGCTTGTTTTTGGAAGCGTAATGCAGAATCGCCGTGTCCTGAAATACTTCCGTCTTGGTATTGAAATCGGTGCCGTAAAATTTATTTATATCCTCGGCATCCCATTTGTTTCCGGCCCGTTCAAGCCCCAGAGACTGAAAGTTGTATTTGATTGGCAGCAGTTTTGTTTTGCCGTCAAAAACAAGGTTGAAAACATTTTGATCCATAAGCGAGGAATCCGCAAGATTTCTTTTTGTTTCAATCAGGACTTCGCTTATGTGATCCTCACGCATCTTTTTCAGGTTAAGCAGCATAACGCCGCTGTTAAAATAGTTTTCAACGCAGGAATTAAAACTGCTTTTCCAGTACATCTTGCTGGTGTCCACTACCGCGGCTGCATAATTTTCCTCAAGTTCGGTAAAGTAAAGTTCCCGAAGATCGGTTTTTACAACCAGATCACCGTCCAGATACAGGATTCTGTCTAACTGGGGGAAAAGTTCCGGTATGATAAATTTCAGAAGGGCGGAAAGCGACGCCACGCAGATGGAATCCGCACGGAAATTGTGCAAACCGTTAAATCTTTTCTCCGCATCCTCTCTGATTATATTTATGCAAACGCCGTTTTGTTCAAAATCCTTGAATTTCTTCTCAGATTCTTCCGAAAGGTTTGAGGTGATGATATAAAAATTATATTGTTCCTCACCCTTATTCGTGATCATAGAATGGATCGCTACGGAAGTCGGCATTATATAATTGTCGTCCGTTATCATACAGATGTTTACCGCTGAATTTTCCATAATTCCTCCGTTTTTATCTATGTTGGTCAAAGCGCCGCTTATCCATGATGCGGCAAATTCTGTTACTCTTTATACTACCATATGCCGGTTGGAATTTCAACTTTTACTGCGCGTATAGCGGTTTTTCGTATCGGTTTTTCACGGCGTATTTCCGTGAAGACTCGGATATCCGTCTGCCCAAGGCGGTTTGCCTGTGCCTTGCTTTATTAGGTTTTGCAGTTTTTCATCCACGGAAAACAGGCAAATGCTTTTTATTTTCTATTGAATATTGTTTCGCTTTTTGTTATAATTTTTAAGTTAAAACCTATGCATACCCCTAATTAAAAATTTTTATTTTTCGGATGTGATGAAATGGAAGCTGTCAATATCATAAAAGTTGTGCTGGAGGAGGGGTTTAAATACGCCATTTTAGCGCTTGGCGTATATCTGTCCTACAGCATATTGGATTTTCCCGATCTTTCTGTGGATGGCACAATGCCCCTTGGCGGTATTGTGTCCTCTATTCTGATCTTTCACGGCATAGATCCGTGGATCAGCCTGCTTGCCGCTTTTGCCTGCGGCCTTGCGGCAGGGTGTTTAACCGGAGTGCTGCACGTTAAGCTGAAACTTCAGCCGTTGCTGTCCGGTATACTGGTATATACCGTTTTGCTGTCCGTCAATTTGGTGCTGATCAAACTGGGCACGGGCGGTCAGTCCATCGTTTCCGTGTTCGGGAAAAAGACCGTGTTCAATACCGGCGCGGCAGATCTTCTTCCGCAAACGATCGGCGGCGTAACGGTTAGAAAACTGATCGTGCTGTTCCTGTTTGTGGTTGTTCTTAAAATCCTGATTGATCTTTATCTGAAAACAAAATCCGGTATGCTGCTGCGCGCCACCGGCTCCAACCAGCAGTATGTTGTGATGCTTGCAAAGAATCCGGGGCTCTCCAAGATCCTTGGTCTGGCGCTTGCAAACGGCCTAACCGCCGTGAGCGGCGCGATCATTGCCCAGAGTAATGAAACGGCAAACACGCAAATGGGTGTCGGCATGGTTGTATGCGGCCTTTCCAGCGTGATTATCGGCCTTTCCCTGTTTAAGAAAGTGGGCTTTATGAAAGCCACAACCATGGTGATCCTCGGCACCATCTGTTACAGAGCCTGCCTCCAGATTGCGGTGGAGATCGGTCTGCCGAGCGATTACAACAGACTTCTGATGGCAGTGTTGTTCGTTTTGGCGATCCTGTTCAGCCGAATGGGCAAAAAAGCGAAAAGGAGGGAAAAGCATGCTTGAACTCCGTAATATAACGAAGCGTTTTAATGCCGGCACGGTGGATGAAACCACTGTTTTTGACGGCTTTGATTTTAAAGTGGAAGACGGCGATTTCGTTTCCGTTATCGGTTCTAACGGCAGCGGCAAAACCACGCTGCTCAACCTGATCTGCGGATCCCTGCACCCGGACGAAGGTAAGATTATCTTTAATGACCGGGATATCACAAATGTTTCCGAATATAAACGCGCCAAGATCATAGGCCGTGTTTTTCAGGATCCTAAAATGGGCACCTGCCCGGATCTGACTATACTGGAGAATATGGCGCTTGCAGACAACAAAAACAAGCCTTTCGGGCTTGGCAGGTGTGTGAATAAAAAGCGCATCGAGTATTACCGCTCGCTGCTGGAGCAGTGCGACATGGGGCTGGAAAACCGGCTTGGCGTGCAGGTTGGCACACTGTCCGGCGGTCAGCGCCAGGCGCTGGCGCTTGTTATTGCCAATATGACAGATCTGGATATGCTGATTCTGGATGAGCACATTGCTGCGCTGGATCCCAAATCCTCGGAAAGAGTTATGGAACTGACAGACCGCTTGGTGAAAAAGCATAAAATTACCACGCTGATGGTTACGCACAACCTTAGATTTGCCGTTGCGTACGGAAACCGCCTGGTCATGATGCATGAGGGCAATACGGTTGTGGATATCCGCGGCGCAGAAAAAGAAAAAGCCCAAGTGGAAGACCTGCTTGCCGTGTTTGACAGGATCAGTATAGAAAAAGGCAATTAAACGGCAGAGGAACTGAAACGATGGATGTGAATGAAAAACTGCATTCCGGTGCGCTCTATCTGCCGGATGATGGGGAAATCATGCAGCTGCAGGAGCAGTGCCTGGAAAAACTTTACGATTTTAATCAGACCCGCCCGTCAGAGGGCGAAAAACGGCAAAAGATGCTGAAAGATATGTTTGCCGAGATCGGTGAGGAGTGTTATATTGAGCCGCCGTTTCACGCAAACTGGGGCGGGCATCACGTGCATTTCGGCAACCGGGTATACGCGAATTTTAACCTGACCCTTGTGGACGATACGCATATCTATGTGGGCGACTGCACAATGATCGGCCCGAATGTTACGGTTGCCACGGCAGGCCATCCGATTGCGCCATGCCTGCGTAAATACGGCGTTCAGTTCAATGCGCCGGTTCATATCGGCAAAAACTGCTGGATCGGTGCAGGTGCGCTGATTATGCCCGGTATCACAATCGGCGACAATTCTGTGATCGGCGCGGGCAGCGTGGTTACAAAGGATGTTCCGGCAAATGTGGTTGCCGTCGGCAACCCGTGCCGTATTCTGCGTGCGATCAATGACGAAGATATGCAGACGTATTTTAGAGGCAGAAAGATAGATTGGAGCGCCTTTGAAGGCCTTGATCTCTGAGCAGCGGCTCACGATATTTTGAATTTTGTTTGGGCAGTTTGCACTCTGAGTAAAAATTCACGCGCCGATATTTTGGTTATTTGCACAAAAAACGGCTTATAAAATTATAAATTATGCTTATAGATTCCGTCCCCCTTTTCCTATATAATGGTTATTAGGAAAGGGGGCATTTCATTTTATGAATGCTTATATTGAAAGTGTAATTCAAACAGTGGAAAGGCGGGATAATGCCAAGCCGGAATACATACAGTGTGTAAAGGAAGTATTCCGCTCGCTGGAAAAGGTGATCGAGGCGCATCCCGAATATGTGGAGGATGATCTGCTGACCCGTATGGTGGAGCCGGACAGACTGATCACCTTCCGTATCGCCTGGGTGGATGATGCCGGTAAAACACGTGTAAACAGGGGTTACCGCGTGCAGTTTAACTCCTCCATCGGGCCGTATAAGGGCGGACTGCGTTTTCATCCCAGCGTAAATTCCAGTATCATGTATTTCCTCGGCTTTGAGCAGACTTTCAAGAACTCCCTCACCGGTCTGCCTATGGGCGGCGCAAAGGGCGGTTCTGATTTTGACCCAAGAGGGAAGAGCAAAAATGAAGTGATGCGGTTTTGTCAGGCGTTTATGACGGAACTTTACCGCCATATCGGCCCCAATATAGATGTTCCTGCCGGAGATATTGGCGTCGGTGCAAGAGAGATTGGTTTTCTTTTCGGGCAGTATAAACGCATTACGGATGCTTTTGAAAACGGCGTTATTACCGGAAAAGGCATGTCTTACGGCGGCTCCCTCGTCCGCCCGGAAGCAACGGGATTCGGCGCTGTATATTATCTTTGCGAAGTGCTCAAACATGAGCACGATACCATAAAAGGCAAGCGCGTTGCCGTATCCGGCTTCGGAAATGTTGCGTGGGGCGCTATCAAAAAACTCAATGAACTCGGCGCCATTCCGCTTACCATAAGCGGCCCGAGCGGTTATGTTTATGATAAAGACGGCATCTGCACACCGGAAAAGATCGATTATCTGCTGGAGATGCGTTCCAGCGGAAGAGACAGGGTGGAGGATTACAGCGATAGATTCCCGTCCGCCGTGTTTATCCCGAATGAGAGCCCGTGGCATATTCAGGATGTGGATATCATCATGCCGTGCGCCACACAAAATGAGGTGGATCTGGAAGACGCCAAAACGATAGCCGCAAACGGCGTAAAATATTATATTGAAGTTTCGAATATGCCAACAACGGCAGACGCGCTTGATTTCCTTATGGAGCAGGAGAATATGATCGTGGCGCCGTCCAAAGCGGTAAACGCGGGCGGTGTTTGTGTCTCCGGCCTTGAAATGAGCCAGAACAGCCAGCGCCTTTCCTGGTCCTATGAGGAAGTGGACAGAAAACTGCACCAGGCAATGATTGATATTCACAATCATTCGGTAGCCGCGGCGGAAAAATACGGCCTCGGTTATAATCTGGTTGCCGGCGCCAATATTGCCGGTTTTGAAAAGGTGGCAGAGGCAATGCTTGCGCAGGGAATCTACTGATCCTGCAATGCGCTAAAAATAGTGCTTGACAATTTCTAATTTATATATTATAGTATTAGCGTAAGAATACAAACGAAAGGTGAGAGTGGCAGCAATGCCGCTCTCATATTCTTATAAAGAACTTTTTTGAAAAGAGTGGTTTTATGGCGCAAAGTGTTGCGGAAAGAGTCAGGCAGATCGTAGAGCCTTATGCCCGGCAGCTTTCTCTGGAGATTTGGGATATTGTTTATAAAAAAGAGGGCTCAGACTGGTATCTCAGGATCTTTATTGATAAGGACGGCGGTGTAGGCGTGGAGGACTGCGTGGATTTTACGCATCTCATCACCAAACCGCTTGACGAAGCAGACCCCATTTCCCAGTCCTATACGCTGGAGGTGTCCTCGCCCGGTATTGAACGGGAACTGAAAGCAGAGTGGCATTTTAAAAAGTATATCGGTTCGCGTGTGATGCTCAGAACGATCCGCCCCGTAAACGGCGTGCGTGATTTTGCAGGTGTTCTTCAAAATTACGAAGATCAGCAGATTACCCTTGCGGCGGACGGCGGCGAGAGCATGACGTTTCAAAAGAAAGAAACATCGTTTGTAAAACTGGATGATTTCGATATAAACGATTTTAATAAGTAAACAGAAAGGTTGATAGGAAAATGAATAAGGATTTTTTTGAGGCAGTAAGGCTTCTTGTGGAGGAAAAGGATATCCCGGCGGATTACCTTTATGAAAAGATCGCCGCGGCGATCGTGGTTGCCGCAAAGCACAATTACGGCGGCAAGGATATCGTGCACTGCGATATTGATCCGGAAAAAGAAAAGATCAAAGTATACGTAACAAAAAATGTGGTTGAGGAGATCGAAGATCCCGATACCGATATCCTGCTGGAGGACGCGCAGAAAATACGCAAATCCGCAAAAGTGGGCAAAACGATCGATATTCCGCTCAAAACCAAGGAGTTCGGCAGAATCATTGCCCAAAACGCAAAGCATGTGATCCGCCAGGGCATCAAAGAGGCGGAAAGAAACAAGCAGCTTGAAGAGTTCCAGAGCAAGAATCAGGAACTCATCACCGCAAAGGTAAACCGGATCGATCCCGTAACGGGCAGCGCCTCTCTTGAGATCGGCAAGTCGGTTGCCATTTTGCCGAAAAACGAGCAGATTCCCGGCGAGGAACTGCATGAGGGAGAGAATATAAAAATCTTTGTTGTGGATGTCAAGGAGTCAAACAAAGGCCCCAAGATCATGATCTCCCGTACCCATCCGGGTCTGGTAAGAAGGCTGTTTGAAACGGAAGTTCCGGAGATCTATGACGGAACGATAGAAATCAAATCCGTTTCCCGTGAGGCAGGCTCCAGAACGAAGATTGCCGTTTACAGTAAGGATGATGAGATTGATCCCGTCGGCGCGTGCATCGGCCCCAAGGGGCAGAGAGTTTCCACGATCGTTGACGCGCTGGATGGCGAAAAGATCGATATCGTGAAATACAGCGAGGATATCAGCGAATTTATTTCGGCGGCGCTTGCCCCGGCGGATGTCTGCTCTGTGGAGATCCTGGACGAACAGGCAAAATCCTGCCGCGCTACAGTGCCGGATGATCAGCTCAGCCTTGCGATCGGCAACAAGGGCCAGAATGTCCGCCTTGCGGCAAAACTTACCGGCTGGAAGATCGATATCAGACCGGAATCCGGTTTCTATGAAGGCACAGGTTCGGGTGAAGACGAATGAAAGCCAAACGAGAGATAAAAAGAATGTGCGTCGGCTGCGGGCAAATGTTTGATAAGCGTGAACTGATCCGGGTCGTAAAAAGCCCGGAGGGTGAGATCGGCATCGATCTTACCGGCAAAAAAAACGGCCGCGGCGCGTATATCTGTAATAACCCCGAATGCCTGAAAAAGGCAAAGAAAAAGAAATCGCTCGAAAGGGCGTTTTCCGTAAAGATAGAGGATGAACTTTATGCAAAAATGGAAGAGGAAATCCTGAATGCAAAAGAATAAACTGCTTTCCATGCTCGGTATTGCCAAGCGCGCGGGCGCGCTTTCCATGGGGCACGATGCGGCTGTGAATTCACTTTTTTCCAAAAAAGCCGAGGCGATCGTGCTTGCCTGTGATGTTTCCCAAAGAGCAGAACGGGATATGCGTATTCTTGCTGAAAAGCACGGCAGCGGCGTTTGTGTTTTCAGAGCGGATATTACTATGGAGGAGATCTTCCTTGCCTGCGGTTATAAGGCGGGCATATTGGCGGTCTGCAATCCCGAGTTCAGTAAAAAGATCATCTCTCTTATTAACGAATAAGAAACGCATTCAAGGAGGAATTCGATATATGGTAATTAAGGTAAAGGTGTCCGATGTAGCCAAGGATTTCGGCAAATCCAATAAGGAGATCATTGATCTTCTTGGTGATTATTGCGGCGGACCTGCCAAAAAAGCGTCAACCGTCCTCGAAGAGAACGAACTTAACATTCTGTTTGATAAAATTACGCAGCAAAACAGCGTGAAAAGCCTGAAAGAATATTTTGAGGCAGGCGAAGCCAAAAGAAAACAGACCAAGCAAAACGAAACGCAGGATAAAGCGCCGGGCGAACAGAAAAAGCAGACTGAAAAGCAGCAGAAAAAGCCCGTTACGGCAAAGGATAAAAAGCGCCAGAGCCAGGCGGCGATCCTGCAGATGGCGCAGCAGGCGGCCAAGCGCGCGGAGGAAAAAGCCAAGAAAAAGGCCGCGCAGCAGCCCCAGGCAAGAACCAAAGGCGAAACGCGCCATGTAGATACGCGTGTAAACAGCGTAGATCTTGAAAAATACAATCAGAAGTATGAGGATATTGCGCCTGCGTCCTCCATGGGCGATTATCAGAAAAAACAGAAACTGAATCAGAAGTCCAAGCAATACAGAAAGAAAAAACCGCAGGGCATCCATGCGCATTCCAAAAAGGAAACGGAGCAGCAGCGCCTGGCTCGTATCAGGGAACAGCGTAAAAAGCAGCAGATCAAGGTGCAGATACCGGAAGAGATCACCGTTGGCGATCTTGCCGCCCTGCTGCGTATGACAGCCACCGAAGTCATCAAAAAGCTGATGGCGCTCGGCGTTATGGCCACGGTGAATGAAGTTATCGATTATGATACGGCTGCAATCGTTGCCACGGAACTCGGCGCAAAAGTAGAAAAGAAAGTGGAAGTTTCCATTGAAGAGCAGATCATTGAGGAAGAGATCGAGGATGATGAAAACGCGGTTACACGTCCGCCGGTTGTCTGCGTTATGGGCCATGTAGATCACGGTAAAACGTCTATTCTGGACGCGATCCGGCATACGGATGTTACTTCCACCGAAGCAGGCGGCATCACACAGGCGATCGGTGCTTATCAGGTGGATGTAAACGGGGAGAAAATCACGTTTCTGGATACACCCGGCCATGCCGCATTTACCGCTATGCGTGCGCGCGGCGCAATGGCAACGGATATTGCCGTGCTTGTTGTTGCCGCGGATGACGGAATTATGCCGCAGACCATTGAGGCAATCAACCATGCAAAGGCTGCCCAGATACCGATCATCGTTGCAATCAATAAAATGGATAAAGAGGGCGCCAACCCCGAAAGAGTGATGGAACAGCTTACAGAGCAGGAACTCGTGCCGGAAGAGTGGGGCGGTGATGTGATCTGTGTTCCCGTTTCCGCAAAAACAGGCACGGGCATTGATAAACTGCTGGAAACCATCCTCCTTGTTGCTGAGATGAGCGAACTTAAGGCGAATCCAAACAGAACCGCAAAAGGTGTTGTTATAGAGGCTAAATTGGATAAGGGCAGGGGCCCGATCGCAACGTTCCTTGTTCAGAACGGTACGCTGCATGCAGGGGATTACGTGGTTGCCGGCACGGCTGTCGGCAGGATCCGCGCCATGGTGGATTATAACGGCAAAAAGCTAAACAGCGCCGGCCCGTCCGTTCCCGTTGAGATCATGGGTCTGGATGAGGCGCCGATGAGCGGTGATGAATTCAACGCCGTTTCGGATGAAAAACTTGCAAGGCAGCTTGTTGAGCAGAGAAAGGAAAAAGCCAAGGAAGAGGAATTCAAGCAGTATCATAAAGTTACGCTGGATAATCTCTTCTCCACACTGGAAGAGGGTATGCTCAAGGAACTGAATATCATCATTAAGGCAGATGTTCAGGGCTCTGTTGAAGCAGTGAAACAGTCTCTTCTTAAGATCGAAAACGATGAAGTCAGAGTCAGAATCATCCATGGCGCGGTTGGTGCCGTAAATGATTCCGATGTGATGCTTGCCAATGCCTCAAACGCCATCATCGTTGCGTTTGCAACGGGTGTTGAGCCGGATGCCGCGGAAAACGCCGCAAGGGACGGCATTGAGATCAAGCAGTATAACATTATCTATGATCTGATCGAGGATATTGAATCCGCAATGCGCGGCATGCGTTCTGTGAAATACCGTGATGTGGATACCGGCACGGCGGAAGTCAGAGAGATCTATACCGTTTCCAGCGTCGGTTCCATTGCCGGATCTATCGTAACAAGCGGCACGGTACGCCGCAACGGCAAAGTCCGCGTGATGAGAAACGGCAAGCAGATCGCCGATACGCCGATTAAAAATCTTAAGCGTTTCAAGGATGATGTTAAGGAAGTTTCTTCCGGTTACGAATGCGGTATCTCGCTGGAAGACTGGAATGATCTGAAACCCGGCGACGTCTTTGAATGCTATGTTGTTGAAGAATACAGGGATTGATTATGGCAGGTTATCGTATAGACAGGATTTCAGAGGATATCCGCCGCGAACTGATTTCTCTGATGCGTGAACTCAAAGATCCGCGCGTGCAGGGGAAATTGCTGACGGTCGTAAATGTCAAAGTCTCAAACGATCTTGGTTATGCCAAGGTCTATGTGAGTTCTATGGACGGGTTGGACGATGCAAAAGAGGCGTGCAAAGGCTTAAAAAGCGCCGCCGGCTTTCTGCGCCGTGAGCTCGGCAATCATCTTCATTTAAGAAAAGCTCCGGAATTAACGTTCACAGCGGATGATTCCATTCAAAAGGGAATGGAGATTTTTGAAAAGTTAAAGGATACTTCAAATGAAAATTGATGTTAAGGCTTGTGCCGGACTGTTAAAAGAGCACGATAATATTCTGATCTTAACCCATGCGCACCCGGACGGGGATACGCTGGGCAGCGGCTTTGCGCTTTTGCGTGCGCTGCTTAAACTCGGCAAGACTGCTCGGGTCATTAATGATGATGAGATCCCGGCAAAATACAGTTATCTCTATGAAGATCTGCATTGTAAGCCGTTTCAGGAAGAATATATCGTTGCCGTGGATGTTGCAACGGAAAATCTGCTCGGCAATCTTCAAAACAAGTATTCCGGCAGGGTGGATCTTTGCATAGATCATCATTTAACCAATACCGAGTATGCCGGCAATCTGCTCCTGCGGGATGCGCCTGCCGCGTGCGAGATCATTTATGATGTGATCAACGAACTCGGTGTGCCGATCGATGAAAAGATCGCAAACTGCCTTTATACAGGCATTTCCACGGATACCGGCTGTTTCAGGTATGCGTCAACAACGGCGCATTCCTACCGTATTGCCGCAAAACTGATCGATGCCGGTGCAAATAACGGCCTGATCAACCGTAAAATGTTTGAAACAAAGTCCAAAACCTATGTGAATCTGGAGCGCCTTGCTCTAAACGGACTTCAGCTTTTCTGTCAAGATAGAGTTGCCGTGATTACCGTTACACAGGAGATGTACGCCAAGACCGGTTCCAATGAGCAGGAAACGGAGGCGCTCGCGCCGCTCACCCGGCAGATCGAGGGCGTTGAGATCGGCATCACCATTCGGGAAAAGAAAGATAAAACGTGCAAGGCTTCTCTGCGCACCTATGAAAGCGTCAACGCGGCGGATCTTGCTAAATATTTTGGCGGCGGCGGCCACGCGCAGGCGGCGGCGTGCCGTTTTGACTGCTCTGTAGAAGAAGCGAAAAAACGTATTATTGCAAAATGCGCGGAGATTCTCGGATGACCGGTATACTCTGCATCAACAAGGATCCGGGCAGAACTTCCTTTTCTGTCTGTTCTGAGGTCAGAAAGATCACCGGGCAGAAAAAATGCGGCCATATGGGCACACTGGATCCTCTTGCAACGGGCGTGCTGCCCGTCATGCTCGGCGGCGCCACAAGATTTCTGGCGTATTATCCGGAAAGTGATAAAGGTTACCGCGCCCGCTTTGTGTTGGGAAAAACAACAGATACGCTGGATATTACCGGCACGGTTACCGGCGAATTTCCGGTCTGCTGTACGGCGGCGGATGTGGAAAACGCATTGAATTCGTTTCGGGGCGTCATCACGCAGATCCCGCCCATGTATTCTGCTGTATCGGTCGGCGGAAAGCGGCTTTACGAATTGGCAAGGCAGGGCAAGGAGATTGAACGGCAGCCCAGGCAGGCGGAGATCAAACGGCTGGAAATGATCTCGTTCGATGAAGAACGAAAGGAATATGAGATCGATGTGCTCTGTTCTAAGGGCACGTATATTCGCACACTGATCGATGATCTGGGTGAAAAACTTGGCTGCGGCGCTGTGATGACAGCACTTGAGCGCACGTTTGCTTACGGATTTACGCAAAAGGACTGCGTAACGCTTGCGCAGCTTAAAGACGCGGCAAAACAGGAAAACGGTGTTGAAAAGTATTTGGTTCCCGTGGAGGCAGCGCTCAGCTCCTATCCCAAAATTACAGTCAGCCCCGCGCAGAGCGTCCGGTTCAAAAACGGCGGTGCGCTTGAACTTGCCCGGCTGAGAAAAAGACCGGAATGCGGCGCGCTGGTGCGTGTTTTTTCACCGCAAAATGCGTTTCTCGGGCTTGGGGAAACACAGGAAAACGAACTCGCAGTCAAGCGGGTCTATGTAGAATAATGATGAGTGATTATGAGAAGTTAAAAAGCGAAGCGGCAGTTGCTTTGGGCGATTTTGACGGTATGCATCTTGCGCATAAAACCGTTGTAACAGGCGCGCAGAATGTTGTGATCTACTGTGTAAACAATAAGTTTTCCCTTTTGCAAAAAAGCCTGTTTCAGAAACGCTGGCCGAATGCCGTGTTTGCGGATTTTGATAAAATTAAAAATATGACCGGCGAGGAATTCATCAACGAGATCATTCTTGGCAGGTTCGGCGCAAAAATCGTGCTCTGCGGTTTTAATTTTCGCTTTGGAAAAAACGCGTCTTGGTCTGCGCTCGATATGCGGGAATACCTTGAAAAACGCGGCGTATGGGTGCGCATTCTTGAAGCGCAGGATTTTGAAGGCAAGCCCATTAGCTCCACGCGTATACGTAAAGCAGTTACTGAGGGCAGGATTGACGCCGCAAATGAAATGCTCGGTTATAATTTTACCTTTGAGGCGCCTGTGATCTCAGGTGATCAGCGCGGCAGAACCATTGGGTTTCCAACCATAAATCAGCATCTGCCGAACGGGCTGATTGTTCCGCGTTTTGGTGTGTATGAAAGCCGTGTGCTGATCGGTAAAAGATCCTATAAAGCCTTTACCAATATAGGCGAGCGGCCTACCTGGCATGTGGATGTTCCGCTTGCGGAAACACATATTTTTGATTTTCATGAAGATCTTTACGGCAGGGAAATCACGGTGGAACTCGTGCATTACCTGCGCCCGGAAAAATTATTTAAAAATGTGGATGAGTTAAAAGAACAGCTGGATTATGATAAAAGCAGTATTATTTGATTTTGATGAGACCCTGCAGGACAGAACTTTGGCGTTTGACCATTATGCAGACGCTTTTTTGCAGGCGTTTTTTCCCGGCATCTCCAAAGAGGATGCGCAAAAGAAAAAACAGGATATGATTGATACCGGAAACGGCGGCTATGTAAATCGCGTTGCGTGGTTTTCAGAACTGATCACGATGTGGCACTGGGTTGATTCGCCGGGTGCGGAATCCCTTGCGCGCCACTATGATGAAAAATTCGGTTTCTTCAACGTGATTTTTGACGATGCGGTTCCGCTCCTTACCGAACTCAGAAAACGCGGTATAAAAACCGGTGTGATTACCAACGGCCCCTCTGTGCTTCAGCATACAAAAATGGAAAACAGCGGGTTGATGCCTTATATGGATATACTTGTAGTCTCGGGCGATCTCGAATTTGCTAAGCCCCAGCCTGAAATTTTTGAATATACCGCCGCAAAACTCGGCCTTAAAACGGATGATTGCATCTATGTCGGGGATCATCCCGTAAACGATATCCAGGGTGCGCTCTCTGCGGGTATGCATGCGCTACGCATGAACTGGGGCTGGTTCAAAAATCAGGATCTGCGCCCCGATGTTCCGGTGATTGCCAGTTTAAGCGAGGTTATAAACTATGTTTCGTGATACTTCTCTTTTTGAAAGTGTTGTTTCAAAGCTGATCCGAAACGGCATGCATATCTCTTTTGCTGAAAGCTGCACGGGCGGCCTTTGCAGCGGCGCGCTTGTCAGCGTTGCGGATGCATCAAAAGTGCTGGATGTGTCCTTTGTAACCTACGCGAATGAGGCAAAAATGCGCTTTCTCGGTGTAAAAGCGGCAACCATCCGTGAATACGGCGTTGTGTCTGAAAAAGTTGCCCGCGAGATGGCTGCCGGCGTGGCGCAAACTGCGCAAAGCGAGGTCGGCGTAGGCGTAACGGGAATCGCAGGCCCGAGCGGCGGCACAGCGAAAAAGCCCGTGGGGATGGTTTGTTTTGGAATTTCGGTCAACGGCTCTGTTAAAACGTTTACCACTTATTTTGGTGAGATCGGCAGAAATCAGGTCAGGCAGAAAAGTGTGGAATTTGTGTTTGAAAAACTTGATGAACTTCTTTAAAAATGCTTGACCTCATCTCGTTTTTATTGTATAATGGCAAATGCAGGTCAATGCGGATTCGTGGGTGATCCTATCATCCGCTCAGTGTTTCCGTTTTACCTGAAAAGAAATAACGAGCAATGCGAAGCGAGAGCAAGCAGAGCGACTATATTTCTGACCGTATATGCGCAGGTCAACAGTCGCAGTCAGGAAACGGTTTTGAAACCAAACAGAGTAAAAGAAAAAATTAAATATGCTACTGTGGCTCAGTTGGTAGAGCAGCGCATTCGTAATGCGCAGGCCGTCGGTTCGAGTCCGACCAGTAGCTCCATTCGCCGTGAGCCATTCGCTCGCGGCGACATTTTTCACCAACTGCCGGAGAAACACGCAGTTTAATATTTTTTGGAGGCGTAGCTCAGCTGGTTAGAGTACCTGCTTCACATGCAGGGGGTCGGTGGTTCAAGCCCACTCGCCTTCACCAAAAAAAGAGGTTATCGTAAAGATAACCTCTTTTTTTATTGTAAGCAAAGCGGCAAGATCCAAAAAATGATCTTACCGCTTTGCAGATTTTCTCTTTTCGCGTTTATCAAAAAAGACGAAGTGTACACTTCGTCTTTTTTGATCCCCTGAAATCATAGCGTTAATTTTTACGGATTATAAAATTTTGCTGTTGCTGAGCTTATGAGATTTGCGTTTAAAATTATGCTTAGAAGTCTATAAAACCGCGTGGTTAAGCCAAATTTCTGGTGGGGGTGGGGTACTGTCGGATAACTTCAGGTTTTTGAGTTCGGTCTTAGAACAAAATAATCCGTTTTCTTTTTGATCCGTATAGATTCCGCCGTATTTTCCGGCGATATCTTTTATAATGCTTATGCCGTGCCCGTGGTCGCCTTTGCGCTTTCGCTTTTTGCTGCTTTGTGCGCAGGAATTTTTGCATTCCAGGGCAAAGGCATCCTCATCAATCTTTACGGTTAAGTGCACCTGTTTTGCATCGGTTTCGGCTGCGGCGTATAAAGCGTTGTCCAGTATATTGTGCATGATCCTGCAAACGGAATAATCGTCCACAAGCAGCGCGCTCGTCTGCTCCACTTCAATATTCATGTCAACGCCCAGTTCGTGCGCCAGTTGCTGTTTGATGTAAAATACCGTGTTTACGGTTTCGTTTGCGCAGATCGGGATTCCGGCAAGTTCGTTTATATCCTTTTCCGTGCTTTTTAAGATTTCTAAAGCCTTTTCCGGCTTTCCGATCTCTATAAAGCCCTGCGCGGTCGTCAGCAAATTGGCAAGGTCATGTTTCAGTTTTCTGAATTCGTTTTTTTCGTCCGCCAGCATTTTGGTCTGCTGGTAATCCATCTGATTTTTAAGCAGCTGCCGCTCATATCTGCTGTTTTCGTTTTCTGTTTTAGATTGCCTGTCCACCATAAAGATGATCAAAAAATCAGCCAGCACACAGATTGCCGCACACAGGGAAAAAACGGTTTCAAATGCCGGATATTCGGAGATAAAATGATGATATGTGTTATCGTCAAAAGCCTGCAGGATCACAACAATCAGCATTGTGTACATCATATGCGTTACCGGAAAGATAAAATAGATCACATATTTCTTTTCATATTTCATCTTTTTGCTGATCTTTGCTTTTATTATTTTGAACAGGAACGCCACAATAAACGAAAATGCAAACATAAATACGATATACATCATGAAATCCACAAGCGGAATATTATATGATATACCGGATTGAACAGTATCTTTTCCCGTCGATTGCGTTGCCGCGCTAAACAGCAGGGCAGCGCCGGTCCAGGACAAAAGCGCGCTGACGGAGGAAAATGCCTTTGCAAAAAAACCGCCTTCCGATGTGAAGATCAGTATCACCGTTAAAAGAATATAATAACCCGCCATTTGCAGCATTTCCGTTCGGTAATCCAGAAATGTATAGGTTAAAAAAGAATAGAGCAGTGAAAACGCAAGAATGCTGCCGCAGGAAACAAACGCATTGTATTTGTCTTTCAGTATCGCATGAGTAATATTAAAACATATTGCCCCGCGCAGCAGATTCATAATCAGTCCCCACGGGAAAAATTCTGTAAGCTGGATTATCATCTATTAACGGTCACACCCTTAAATGTTGTTTATATAATCCGTGTATTTTTGAATTACATATTTGTATTTCTTAACCGGGATCGGTACGGTGCCGCCGGTGAAAAGCGTAAATTTATGCGGTTCGTAACTGGTGATATGATTCATGTTTACCATAAAACTCTTGTGGCACTGCAAAAAATACGGCGGCAGGTTTTCTGAAAACCGGGATAGCGGCATATAGATCTTCAGCACCTGCGCATTGATCATGTGTATGGAGATATTGTTGTTGAATGTTTCTATGTAAACGATATTTTGCAGGTTTACCGTGTAACTTTTGCTGCCGAAACGGATGATCTTAAGATTCGGGTCTTTTTTGGATAGTTTCTGAAGCGCTTTTACGATCGCGCTTTTCAGTATATCAGGGGTGAGGTGGTTTTTGATGATGTAATATGTGTGCTCTGTTTCAGAGATTGAATATGCCTCTTCCGGGTAAGAAGTCATATAAATGATCTGCACATTTGTGCTTTTTTGAAAGGCGGATACCCAGTCTGCCGAATTGCGGCCGTTTATCATAAGGTCCAAAAACAGAATATCCGTTTGGTTCTTCTTGATTCCTTCCTCCAAACCGTTCAGGTCATTAAAGTAGGAAAGGGTATATTCCATGTCCAGATCACGCATGCATGTTCTGATCTTGTGTTCCAGTATTTCGCCGTATGCGGGTGAGTCGTCACATATCGTAATATTTACCATAAATTTCAAAAATCTCCTAAAAAGAACAATATATATTATTATACTATAAAATATATGTTATTAATTAGTATTTCACCACGCGAAAACGGCTTTTCGCCATAAACCCTCTTCTTTCATTATAGCAACCCTTGGGGCAATTACAATATGCCGGCAGAATACACAATTAAATTTTGTTACAAAAAACAGCACACGGAACACCGTGTGCTGTCAGCATTTTATAAGATTTTTAGATAAATCATTCCTCCGTTATGCAGAAGGTAAAGCGGGCGTTTTCTTCGTACCAAAGCGGAAAATTCGTGCCCCAAACATTGTTTTGCAAAATATATGTGATTCCGTTTTCGGCAATGCTATCCACCTTATTGTCATAGTGCAGGATCTTGCCTTTACCCGGTGAAAGCAGCGGCGCATGGCAGTTTTTGAAGATGTAACTGCCTTTGTCCGTCTTAAGCCGCGCACACTGCACAGCGTGTATGTTTTTGCCGCCGTTATCTACAATATCATACGGATCAATCCATTCACCGATTTTCTTTAGTTCAAATGTTCCGTTTGCCGGCATCAGGTGATAATAGATCGCCTCCGTAAGGCGGTTTGCGTCTTTTCCAAACCAGGAGAGTTCCGAGGTCAGTCCGTTTTCTTTCAGGGTATACAGGATCTGTATCCGTCTCGGCGCGCCAAGCTCCTCGCAAACAGACTGGTCGCATTGCAGATCCGCCAGAACCTGATCCGCACCGGTCTGATAAGCGCCGTTCAGCCTGTAAGGAAATCTGCCGCTCGGGTATTTGCCTTTTACATATTTGAGCAGCGGTCTGGAAAAGTCGGAAACAGCCCAATGCGCGTTCTTTTCAATATCCCTGCTGTAATGATTCAGCCAGAAATCGTAATCATCGTCATTAAAACCGATATACTCTGCGGCGCACACTGTGTTTTCCCGGATCACTTCGTCTCCGCCGCAGGTGAGTTTTTCAATTGAGCCGGTGCCGCTGATTTTGAGCCGCCATTTGCCTGCCGTAAGCACGTTTGCAATATCAAACTTTTTGGCGCAGGTTTCAGGCGTTTCGGGAATCAGCTTTTTCAACGCGTTTTCCGCCTGCTTTTTTCTTGTGCCCTTTAAGCAGCAAACGGCGTTTTTAATGTATTCGCGCTGTTCTTCCCAGCTTTTCTCTATTGTTCTGTAATTTGCCGGCTTGTTGCAGCCGGCGATCCTGCCGAGCGCAATGATCATGTTTTGCGGATAATCGCGGAAAGGATGGCGTATTGCGGAAACGCCCTTTTTTCTCGCCTTTTCAAAATCTTTTTTCAGGTAGTTTTCGTAATCGCCCAAATAGGTTTTCATATCCATGCCGCATGTGTGCTCGGCAACACACATCAGATTATCCGTAAACCCGATATATTCTTTGGAACTCCTTACCATTTCACCGCTTTGCAGCCATTCGTTTTTCAGCGCTGTCAGTTCGCGCAGCGCCGCGGCTTTATATGGGTCTGCCGCTGCGCCGTGGATCCATGTGTCGCCGAGTTCACTTGTTACAACGGGCAATTCATGCCGCTTTTCCCAAATGACGTCTGCAAATTCATCCAGCGTGCCTGCCTCCACCGTATAGCCGGGAAATTCTGCTTCTATCTTTTCAAGTTTGCCGATAATTTTGGACGGCGCCGGCGTACCGCGGTTATCAAGCGTGTGGTCAAAATACAGCACTTCGTCCACAAGATCGCTTTGAAACGCGCCGCCGTAGTCTCCGGAATAGACCACAACCACTTCAGCGCCCCCGCATCTCCAAAGGAAACACGGCGGCACCTTGCAAAGCGCGGACGCGCCGTTTACGCCAATGTGCAGAAGTTTAATGCCGTGTTTTGCAAGCAGGGGAACCAGCGCTTTGGTGTGCCCCGGCACATCGGTCATTTTCGCCGCCGTTGTTTTTCTGCCGCGCAGTTTGTCCAGATCGTCCGCTATGGAAAGTCCGTAGTCAAGCGTGTCCTCGTCCAGCAGTTCCGTGTGCGTTGTAAACGGCATGGCATGCGGCACAATGTTTCCCTGCGCAATAGCTTTTTTCAGGCGTTCCCGCTGCATACGGTCTCCCTTTAAAAGCGCCTCTTTCAGAATCCATGAGCCTGTGGTCCATATAAATTTTTTGCTGCCGTTTTGGTTCAACTGTTCAGCAAGGCTAATCGCGCCCGGTATGTATTCTTCAATGTATTTCCGTTTGATTCTGGATGCGAAATCAGTAAAACCCAGATCCAGATGTGTTTTTGAAACTACGATCACTTTTTTCATTTCTATCACCGTATAAAATAAATATTGCCGTATTCGGCTTTCCTCATTATACTGCATAATCCCGTATCTTATCAACCAGTAATATTGAATAATTTAATGCGCTGTTTTTGTGCAATAAGACGAAACGGGGCGGATCGCATGTATCCGCCCCGTTTGCTTGTGCCGCTTTATTCGTATGCATTCACATCAACCAAGTTGCCGTTTTCGTCCCAGCTCGTTTTAAATACCGCGGTAAATACTTCACCGGCGGAATTTTTATATGTGCCGTCTGTGCTTTCTTTTATTGCGCCCTGTTTGTCTATTACCAGCCATCCATTTTGGTCTATAAAGCATTTATCGCTCGGATATGTTTCGCCGTCCATGTTTTGCAGATAGTAACGTTTTCTTGTTTCAGGGTCAGGGTTTTCATTATCAACTGTTGAATAATAGCGGTAAGTTTCACCGCCTTCAGTGTAATATCGAATTTTTTCCGTATCGCCGTAGCAAAGCCCCTGTTTATCAAAGAAACAGCCGTCAAACGAATATTTAATAAATCCGTTATTATCGGTATAAATTTCAAACGGGCGCTTGCCGTTTAAATCCGTTTCTTTAACATATATATCAAGCGGCACAGCAAAAGTATCCATTATCGGAACACCGTTTTCAAATATTGCAATATCAAAATCGCTGTATCTTAAAACTGTAAACTGCCAGTCGCCGGATATTTTATATGAAGTCAGTTCACCGTGAGCATCTTTAAGTTTGTCTTTGTAATAGTACGCCAGGGAATTCTTGTTTATCCAGTTACATATCAAGTTTATCCGCGCGGCATATCCCTCCGGGGTGTATATGCTTTTAACGGCGGTTGTTTCTGTAAGTCGGGCGATTTCAGCGCTGTTGTCCAGATTTGCGGTTTTCAGGATCTCGGTTATTTCGGATTCCTTTTCTTTAAAATCAAGCAGTTCCTGCGATTCTCTGCTGATTTCAAAATAGTGCATATCGCTGAACGCGCCCGAATCTTCAAGATATTGATATGTTATTCGGCTTGTTGCAAGCCCTTGCTTATATTTGATGAATTTATATGTTACGGGCGTGTACTGCGTATAGTATTCTATCTCTTCTTGTGTTGTGTGCTCATATGGTATAAAACTGTATAATTCCTTAATCTCGTCTTCGTCAGATTTTAAATCCCGCAGAGTAATTGAATCGTATCCGTTTTCAAACGGCGTGTCATCAATCGCCAAAGTTACCGAATATACATAACTTGCCGCCTTCGCGTCGTTTTGATCCTGGAGTAAATCAAGATATATTCCTGGTATTCCGCCGACTTCTTCATACTGAATTTTATCTTCCTCATGGTAAAATTCAACGGTAATATAAAATAGATTACTGCCGAAACCGTAACCCTCAATCTTTCCGTTTTCTTCGTTGCGGTAAAAATCATATTCCGAATTTTCAATAAATTCCGCAGCCTCTTCCTGCGTGCGGCAGTTCTTCTCAAGTTGTGTCAGTAATTCAAAAGCGCTGTTGTATTCACTTCGCAGCGCCTGCACCCGGCTTACCGTGCTGATTCCGAAATATGCGGAAATTACAGCGGATACCGCAAACAGTATAACGAAAACTGCTGTAAAGAATTTAGTAATAATAATGTCTGCTTTCGACTGCCGATCAAGTTCTTTCTTTATCGCAAGAACGAGAGCAATAATGGCTGTAACGCCAAATAATATTCCGAAAATCAAAACGGCTGTGTTTGCCATTGAATTGCCTTTAATACTTTCTGAAAAATCAATACTGCCGCTAAATATATATGTTTTAAGATTTTCAATACTGCCGCCTGTCAGCCCACTGATTTGCGCCGCAAGTTCTCTGATAAGAGCAATGCACATTCCACCACTGAATAGATAGCAGGCGGCAAACACATTTTTTCTTGAAACAGTGTATGCCGCAAATAAAAAATATACGGCGCTTGCAAAAAATATTCCGCATATAAGAAGAGAGATTACACCCGGGTCGCCGAATGCGTAGCCGTTCAGCAGGTAGTGCGCTGCGCAAATAACCGCCAAAGTTATAAGAAGAGCCAGCAAATCAATCCAGTTAAATCTTGATCTGTGCAGTTCGGCAAGCGCTTTGGCAATCTCCTCTGCATCGCCCATATTGTCCACGGCTTTTTCCTCTGCCTGTTCTTCGGTGTAACCCGCATCTTCAAATCTTTTCTTTTTTAACTGGATATGATCATGAAGTTCGTTTGCAATGATCTGCTTTTTGCGGAAACTGTATATTTTAGAAGTTGCCTGCTGCAGAAATTCTTTTTCGTTCATTACGCATAGTTAAGTACCTTGGAAACGGAAATGCTGAACTCTTCAAATTCCTTTTTCTTTTCCGCAAGGCGCTTTGCTCCTTTCTTGGTGATGTGGTAGTATTTTCTTTTTCTGCCATCCGCCGTTACCCAGTAACTTTCTACCAGTTTTTCCTTTTCCAGCGCGTGCAGGATGGGATAGAGCGTGCCCTCTTTCAGTGAAAAGGCATTTTCGCTCCTTGTTTCCAGTTCCCGAATGATCCGGTAACCGTACATATCTTCACTTTTTATAACCGAAAGCACCATCATAGGCGTACTTCCGCTTATAAGTTCTCTACTGATTTTCAAAGCAAAACCTCCTTGCTATATAGATTTAAATAGATTGGAACCTTATGCATAGATTCCCTATGTATAGCGTACCACCTTGCCGGAATCATGTCAATAAACCTGCAAAAAATTGCATTATTTTGTAAAACTATAAAAAAAGAGCCGTGCGCAATGCACGGCTTTTCTTATAAAAATTGTTAAATTTACTAAAAAACGCTGAAATCAGTCGTCAAACAAAACGGTGCTGAAATACCGTTCGCCCGTGTCCGGCAGAACGGTTACTACCGTTTTGCCTTTTCCAAGCCTGCGTGCAAGTTTAATCGCTGCGGCAACATTTGATCCGCTGGATATGCCGCACATGATGCCTTCTTCCGATGCCAGGCGTTTTGCTGTTTCTATGGCTTGGGCATCAGATATAACGCAGATATGCTCGTAGATCGTTGTATTCAGGTTTTCAGGGATCAGTCCGTCGCCGATACCCATCTGCAAGTGGGTGCCCACGGAACCGCCGCTCAGGATCGCGGCGTTTTCAGGCTCCACAGCCCAGATCTTTATTGAGGGATTCTGCCTTTTCAGCACTTCGCCGATCCCGCTGATCGTGCCGCCGGTGCCCACGCCGCTGCAAAAGCCGTCAATCTCGCCGCCCACCTGTTCCAGAATTTCAACGGCGGTGTGGTAGATATGCGCTTTCGGGTTATCCGGGTTTTCAAACTGGCCGGGTATGTAAACATTCGGATCCTCTGCCGCCATGCGCTTGGCGGTCTCCATGCATTCCTCAATGCATTTTCCAATATTTCCGTCGTCATGGATCAAAATCACTTCCGCCCCGTAATTTCGAACCAGTTTTCTGCGCTCTTCGGAAACGGAATCCGGCATGATGATCTTGATCTTGTAGCCTTTCACGGCGCCAACAAGCGCAAGACCGATTCCCTGATTGCCGCTGGTCGGTTCAACGATAATGGTGTTTTCGTTGATCAGTCCTTTTTCCTCGGCGCGTTTTAGCATGTTGTACGCCGTTCTTGTTTTGATGGATCCGCCAACGTTCACCCCTTCGTATTTTACAAGGATCTGCGCGGAATCCGGCTCGCAGAGCCGGTTCAGCCTGATCATCGGGGTGTGGCCGATGGCGTCCAGAATTGTATCGTATACCATAAATATCTTCCTCTTTTCAGCAGGTTTGTGATTTGTTGCCAAAATATTATATCACCGCCGCGGCGCGTTTTCAAGAAATTCATTTCACTGTGGTATTTTCTGCGGGATTGTGTTAAAATCTGTTTAAAAGAATACACGTTTGGAATGGTTGGGCTATGGACATTTTTGAAAGGACGGCGCTTTTGGCAGGCAAAGGCGCTGTGGAAAAACTGAAAAACAGCCGTATTGCCGTGTTCGGCATCGGCGGCGTGGGCGGATATGTTGTAGAGGCGCTCGTCAGAAGCGGCGTCGGCGCGCTGGATCTGATTGATGCGGACACCGTCAGCGAAAGCAACCTCAACCGGCAGATCATTGCCGTGCAAAATACGGTCGGGATGCGGAAAGTGGATGCCGCAAAGGCTCGCGCTTTAAGCATCAATCCGGATGCCGAGATCCGTACCCATGCTTTATTTTATTCGCCGGAAACAAGCGATATGTTTGATTTTTCGCACTTTGATTATGTTGTGGATGCCGTGGATACCGTCACTGCCAAGGCGGAGATCATCAAAAGGGCAAAATCCGCCGGTGTTCCCGTGATCAGCTCCATGGGCACGGGCAATAAATTCCGCCCGGATCTTTTGGAAGTGGATGATATTTACCGCACTTCCGTCTGCCCGCTTGCGCGCGTGATGCGCTCGGTGCTCCGAAAAGCAGGTGTGGATTCGCTTAAAGTGGTCTATTCAAAGGAAAAGCCGGTGCGGATCGATCCTGACCGGATCCGGGGCGAACTGCCTCCCGGCAAGCATACCGTTCCGGGCAGTACGGCGTTCGTTCCCGCCGCGGCAGGGCTGATCATAGCCGCTGAAGTGTTTTCCGATCTGACCGGTATAAAAGGAACTGTTTGATCAGATCTTTGCGTTAAAGCAAACGATCCCTGCTTTTGTAACGTCCACGATCCCGTAAACGCCGTCTCTGACCGCGCCGGGATTAAAATAATAAATACCGTTCTTATATTCAACACAGGGGGTGTGGGTGTGCCCGTACAGGGCAATATCCGCGCCTTCTTTTTCTGCCTTGCTCTGGTAATCGTAGAGGCCGAATTTTACCCGGTACGTATGCCCGTGGCAGAGCAGCACTTTTTTGCCGGCAAAACGGATGCTCTGCTCGTCCGGCGCGTTCCCGGAAAAATCGCAGTTTCCGCTGACGCAGATCAGATTCAGCCTGCTCTCAAAATACAGTTTTGCGTTTTCCAGATCCCTGCCGGAATTGCAGTCCCCAAGATTTACAAATAAAGACGCGTCGTCTATATGTTTTTCGATTATATCAAACAGGCCGCCGCTGTTTCCGTGGCTGTCTGAAGTTACGATCATTTTCATTCATAACTCTCCTTTGGCGTTCATAAATATTATTATACTTTGTTTAACGGGGGATTACAATGAATGATAACAGATTGAATGAAAAAGATCTTGATAAAATGCTTAAAAATTCCAAAAGCGGGGCAAAAATAGACGCGTCCGGGCTGAAATCCGCTGCGCAGAGCGGCCACTTGAACGATTACCTCAGCAAAAATCTTCCGCCGGACGCGCAGAAAAAGATAAACAGCGTTCTGTCAGACAAAGAAGCGCTGAAAAAACTGCTTTCCGGCAAGGAGGCGCAGGAACTGCTGAAAAAATTCGGAAAGGAATAGAAAGAATATGGATAATTTAAACGATATTATCGCAAATCTGACCCCGTCAGATATCAATATGCTCAAAGGCGTGGCGCAGTCCATACTCGGCGGGGAAAATGCAGACGGCGCCGAGCCGAAAGAAGAAGTCCGCCCGGCGGCTGCCCCGCCCAATGCAAATCCGCTCGGACTCGGACCGGAGGATTTTAAAATGATGATGAAAGCCAAAACCATTTTTGATAAAATGAATTCCGCCTCCAATAAAAACACAGATCTGATCCTTGCCCTTAAGCCGCATCTTTCGCCGGAAAACCGAAATAAGGCGGATACCGCAGTAAAGATACTGAAACTGTTTGATATCCTGCCGCTGCTGAAGGATCTGTTTTAAACGCCGGAATTTACCCGCGGTGATATTGAGGAGGCAAAAAAGAGGGTCAGGGAAATGCATCAAAAAGCGTCGTCTTATATCGGGCACGGCGCGGAGAAACAAAATGAGGAACGAAACCGTGAGCCGGATGCGCCGCGCGGCGGCAACAGCGGCGCTGCGCAGGACAGCAGAAAACAGGAACCAGAAGAGAATCCGGCGTTGGAAAAAAGTCAGGATTCCACCTTTATCCTGCTGATCCTGCTGATCCTGCTCTCTCAGGGGGAAACGGATGATAAACTTCTGCTCGCTTTGCTGTATCTGCTTTTTTAGCGGGCAGTTTTTTTCTGCTTTCTGCGTTCAAAAATTGTTAAATAAATAAGTTATGGAAATAATTGTAATATTATGCTATGATATATAAGTTAAAACAAAGATACGGAGGTCAAAAATGGCTGATTATAAAATTTATGATGTTTCAAACGGCGCACAGGTGATCGCCGTTTCAGCGGATCGTTTTAAAACGAATGAAATCTCCATTTCTTTTATAACGCCGCTCACGCAGCAGAATGCTGCCGCAAATGCCGTGGTTCCGTTCATCCTTGCCAGAACCTGCGCGCAGTATCCGTCTATCCTTGCGTTAAACCGCAAACTGGCTTCGCTTTACGGCGCGCAGATCGCGCCTGCTGTTCTGAAAACGGGGGAGATACAGCAGCTTAAGATCGGTTTAACCTGCTTGGACGACCGATTTTCTCTGGACGGGGAAAAGATTACGGCGCAATGTGTTAAACTGCTTCTTTCCATGGCGTTTGAGCCGTTGCTGGATGAAAACGGCAATTTTCTTGCCGATAATACGGAACGGGAAAAACGCGTGCTCATTCAAAAGATCGAGAGTGAGGAAAATGAAAAACGGATCTATGCGCTTCATCGGGCGGAAGAGATCATGTTTGCCGGCGAGCCTTACGCCGTGAACCGATACGGCACAAGGGAAAGCGTTTCAGCGGTTACGCCGCAGTCCGCCTCCGAGGCATGGAAGAAACTGCTGGAGACCTCCAAGATCGTGATCACGGCGGTCGGCAGTGCGAATGCGCAGGAGATTGCCGCTATGCTGGCGGACAGGCTTTCGGCTATAAACAGAAATTATGCGCCGCTGCCCGAAGCGGTTTTAAACAGCGGTGCGGGCACGGTGCAAAGAGTTACCGAAAGGCAGCAGGTGCGCCAGGGAAAACTCGTTATGGGATTCAGAGTGGAGTGCGATCCGCATGATAAGGCAAAAGCGGCCGCCATGCGCTCTTTCTGCGATGTTTTCGGCGGCGGGCCTTATTCCAAACTGTTTGCCAATGTAAGAGAGAAAATGAGCCTTTGCTATTACTGCTCGGCAAGGTTCACCCGCCAGAAGGCTTTTATCATGGTGCAGAGCGGCTGTGAGGAAGAAAATATGCAAAAGGCTGAAAATGAAATACTCAATCAACTTGAGGAAATCAAAAAAGGCAATTTTGATTATGAGTTCAATTCCTCAAAAGCGGCGCTGACGGACGCTCTGGATTCGGTTTATGATTCGCCGGAATCCATAGAGGCGTGGTACGGTATCCAGAGTGCGGAAAACGGTTATGATTCCCCGCAGGAGAGTGCCAAGCGCAACGATGCTGTTACCAAGGAGCAGATCATGGCATGTGCCGCCGGCGTAAAACTTGATACGGTGTATAAACTCGTTTGTGAAAAGGAGGATGCGCAATGATCCATGAATCCAAAGAACTCAGAGAACGCCTTTATGAAATAGACCACAGTTCCGGGCTTAAGATCTTTGTAATGCCCAAAGCAAATTATAAATCCACATATGCCGTGTTCGGCACAAAATACGGCTCCATTGATACGTGCTTTAAACGCAGCGATCAAAAGGAATATACCCGTGTGCCGGAAGGCATTGCCCATTTTTTGGAACACAAACTGTTTGAAAGCGAAGAGCTGGACGCGTTTACGAGATATGCAGAGACCGGCGCCTCTGCAAATGCTTTTACTTCCTTTGATAAAACGTGTTATCTTTTCCAGTGTTCAGACCGGTTTGCAGACAGCCTTAAGATCCTCCTTGATTTTGTGACCCACCCGTATTTTACAAAAGAAACGGTGGAAAAAGAGCAGGGTATCATCGGGCAGGAGATTACCATGTATTATGACGTGCCCGGCTGGATGTCCACTTTCAATCTGCTGCGCTGCCTTTATAAAAATCATCCCGTAAGGATAGATATTGCGGGTACTGTTGAATCTATCTCTCAAATAACCGATAAACTGCTTTACGATTGCTACCATACTTTCTATAACCTCAATAATATGGCGCTTGCCGTTGTCGGCAACGTTACGCCGGAAGAGGTCATAAAAGTGTGTGATGAAATGCTTAAAAAGTCCGAAGACGTTACGATTGAGCGCGTGTTTGACGAAGAACCGCGCGATATAGTAAAATCATATGAAGAATACCACATTGCCGTGAGCATGCCGGTCTTTTCTTTCGGTTATAAAGAGGCGTGCAAAACGCCGCAGCGCACCGTGCAGGAAACGGTGGAGATGGAGATTTTGCTGGAGATCCTTGCCGGTGAAACGTCCAATCTTTACAGTTCGCTGTTTGAAAAAGGGCTGATCAATTCCACGTTTTCTAAGGAATATTTTACAGGAAACGGGTATGAGGCGGTTATTTTTGAGGGCGAAAGCACGGATGCAAAAGCCGTTGCGCAGGCAATCAAAGAAGAAGTGGCCCGGCTCAGAAAAGAGGGCATTTCCGATCAGGCGTTTGAATCCGCGCGCCGCAGTCTTTACGGGCGTGAGATCATGTCCTATAATGTAACAGATGATGTTGCCAACGCTGTTATCGGTTGCTATTTTGCCGGATACAGTATTTTTGATCCGCTTGAAGTTTATAAAAACGTAAAAAAAGAGGATGTTGAAAAACTGCTTTCGGAAAAGCTGGATGAAAAGTACAGCGCGCTTTCGGTAGTGAGATCAGAAAAGTAACGGAGAAGTTTTATGAGTAATTATACAGAGGTGTTTTTTGACGGGCTTGGCGTCAGTTTCAATATTCCGTCCGTCGCGTTTACCATAGGCGGGTACGAGGTGCACTGGTATGGCATCATCATCGCTTTCGGTTTTGCGCTTGCCGTGCTTTACGGCGGCCGCACGGCGTATAAATGGAAAATGAGCCTGGACGGTATGACGGATGTTTTGATCTGGGGCACGCTGTTTGGCATCGTGTGCGCCAGACTATATTATGTTGTGTTTGAGTGGGATTATTTTTCGCAGAATCCCGGGGAGATCATTGCCATTTGGCACGGCGGTATCGCCATTTACGGGGGAATTATCGGCGCGCTGATCGGCGGCTATATCGGTGCCAAGATCGGCAAAATCGATTTTGCAAACCTGCTGGATGTGGGCGCTTTGGGTCTGCTCATCGGGCAGGGCATCGGCCGCTGGGGCAATTTCTTTAATCAGGAAGCGTTCGGCACAAATACCGAAACCGCCCTGTTTCGGATGTGGTCCACAAAAATACGGGATGAACTTGCCGCAAATCAGTATGATCTTCTGCAAAAGGGCATGGAGGTTGACCCGAATATGCCGGTTCACCCCACATTCCTTTATGAAAGCGTGTGGTGCATCGCGCTGTTTTTGATCCTGCATTTCTTTATTAAGAAAAGAAGAAAGTTCAAGGGCGAGATCTTTTTGCTTTACGGCATCGGATACGGTCTGGAAAGAATGGTGGTAGAGGGCCTCAGGACGGACAGCCTTTATATCGACTCTACAACGATTCGTGTCAGCCAGCTTCTTTCCGCGGTTGTTGTGGTGGTGTTCACGATCTGGCTGATTGTATTTTTCAGAAAACTCAAAAAGGGCACGCTTGCCAGAAAATATATGATCAATCCTCCGCCGCTCCCGCCGGTTTACTGCCCGGTGGCGCAGGATTATAAGTATTCAGACTGCAAAACGACCGCTGAAAACAATTTCTTTTTCAGCGTGAAATAAAAATGCCGCGCTTTGCGGCAAAAATTTTGAAAAAGGGGATACGGTATGCAATTAATAGACGGAAAAGCCGTTTCCGCATCTGTGCGCGCGCGCGTTAAGCAGGAAACGGAAGAACTGAAAAAGCAGGGCGTAACACCGGGTCTTGCCGTGATTATCGTGGGCGATGATCCCGCGTCACAGGTGTATGTAAGAAATAAGGAAAAAGCGTGCGCCGAAGTCGGCTTTTACAGCGAAAAATACGCGCTGCCGTCCAGCACAACGCAGCAGGAACTCAATAATCTGGTGCAGGAACTCAATTCCAGAAAGGAAATAAACGGCATACTTTGCCAACTCCCGCTGCCCGGGCATCTCAATGATAAAGAGGTAATAGAACTGATAGACCCTGTTAAAGATGTGGATGCGTTTCACCCGGTAAACGTAGGCAGAATCATGATAGGCGATTATGATCTGCTGCCTTGCACGCCAGCCGGAATCATGGAACTGATCCGCACCACCGGCATTGAGACCAAAGGTAAAAAGGCGGTCGTAATCGGCAGAAGCAATATCGTGGGCAAGCCGATGGCAATGCTGCTTTTGCATGCGGACTGCACCGTTGAGATCACCCATTCAAAAACCCAAAACTTAAAAGAGGTAACAAAAACGGCGGATATTCTTGTTGCCGCTATCGGCAAAGCCAAGTTTGTCACGGCGGATATGGTAAAGGACGGCGCCGTTGTAATAGATGTTGGTATGAACAGGGATGAAAACGGCAAACTCTGCGGCGATGTGGATTTTGATTCCGTTGCCCCCAAGTGTTCGTTCATCACGCCCGTTCCCGGCGGCGTAGGGCCGATGACGATCTCTATGCTGATGCAAAATACGCTGACTGCCGCAAAACTTCAGAATCATATTGAATAATTTTAATATTCAGCGTATTTTTTACATAGAATTTACGGAACTTAAATTTTTCGGCAATATACTTTTCTAACAGTAAAAGTTTTTCTTTGTGCCGGCATTTCTTTCCGGTATTTGTCCGGCAAAATATAAAGGTATGGTCTTATGGATATAATAGAAATCATAAAAGCGCTTGTTCTCGGCATTGTAGAGGGCATAACGGAATGGCTGCCCATCAGTTCCACCGGGCATATGATCCTTGTGGATGAGTTTTTGAAACTGAATGTGTCAGAGGAATTTAAAAGTATGTTCCTCGTTGTTATACAACTCGGCGCGATCCTTGCCGTTGTTGTGCTCTATTTCAAAAAACTTATCCCGCTCGATGTGCAAAATAAAAAACTGCACTGGAAAAAAGATACCCTTGTAATGTGGCTCAAGATCATCGTTTCCTGCATTCCCGCGGCAATCGTGGGCGTGTTCTTTGATGATGAACTGGAGGCGGTCTTTTATAACTGGCAGACCGTTTCCGCCGCTCTCATCCTTTTCGGTATCCTGTTTATAATTATCGAAAAGCGCAACCGCGGCAGGGAGCCGAAGATCAATTCCATAAATGATATTTCTTATAAAACGGCAGTCATAATCGGTATATTCCAACTTATAGCCGCCGTTTTCCCCGGCACTTCAAGAAGCGGCGCAACAATAGTGGGCGCGCTTTTGATCGGCGTTTCCAGGTCTGTTGCCGCGGAATATACTTTCTTTCTCGCCGTGCCTGTCATGTTCGGCGCAAGCGCGCTGAAACTTGTTAAATTCGGCTTTGATTTCACTTCTCAGGAACTTGTTATCCTGTTTGTCGGCTTGGTATCCGCGTTCGTGGTATCCATTTTGGCTATCAAATTCCTGATGAGTTATATCAAAAAGCACGATTTCACCGCCTTCGGCTGGTATCGTATCGTCCTCGGCGCGGCGGTTATCCTCTATTTCGCGCTTGCCAGCTGATTTAGATCCAAAAAAGAGTTCTTAGTTCATTAACCGCAGTCCATAATTATGGCGTGCGGTTAATTTTTTTAACAAAATCGTTGTTGTATATTTATACTGATTATGTTATTATATCAGTGTATAATTTTTACCAAAGGAGAAACTAAATTATGTATTCCGATTACTATGATTCCATAGCCAAGGTGGCGGAGACCGATCCGGAAGTTGCAAACGCCATGCAGCTTGAACTGCAGCGCCAAAGGGAAAATATTGAACTGATCGCCTCTGAAAACCTTGTTTCGCCGCAGGTCATGGCGGCAATGGGCAGCGTGCTCACCAATAAGTATGCCGAGGGTCTGCCCGGCAAGCGTTATTACGGCGGATGCGAGGAC
>ENA-OPCA01000004-OPCA01000004.1-human-gut-metagenome-genome-assembly--contig:-NODE-4-length-244238-cov-7.526142_pt1 | contig 244238 bp, 237 predicted proteins | sample MGYA00241076_ERZ501468 | MGnify/ENA primary metagenome ERZ501468 (study PRJEB25962, sample SAMEA2042633) | human gut metagenome | biome: human gut; feature: human-associated habitat; material: faeces... | reverse complement strand
TTTCTGCTTTCGCCACCATCGCACCTACGCTTGTTTCATCGTTATGCTGTGGTTTTGTTGCCTTTAGGGTTTTCCAGCAATTCAATGGGTTATTATTCAAACACGTTTCCGTGAAAGCGAACAATTTATAATAAGCTATTATTCTGCTGATATAACTGACCGCATCTAATTCGATACGACAGTGTTTTGTATTCCTTACTCTCTGGTTTGAAGTGTGAACGAACTTCAAACATCGATGTAATCCAGTTGGTTGTTTGTCCGATATCGTTTCCGAAACTTTCTATATTAGATCGAATAAAATCTTCTTCGGATGATACTCTCTTTTCGGCTTTCCGTTGAGCGCACATCAATGCTGGCTGCCTCTTAATGTTTCTTACTAATACGGGGTTGTCTGTAAGCAAGACTATATCCCCGTCAAAATCCATTCCATTTAAGGCGGCACAGGAAGTGTCCCACGAATTAAAAATCGTACAAGTTTCCATATAGCGATACCAGTATTTAGCTTCTTCGCTACCATTTGGCTTAACACTTAGAATATTATTATGGCAAGTCATTGGTGCGCGGAAACACACCAGTTGATCTGCTCCATCGTCTGCCCAGTATTTGTTATATACTTCTCCTGCTTTCAGAAGACCAGTGACTTTCAGCCCGAAAATGTTTTGGCAAAGCGCATATGGATCGCCGGAAACAATAGAGTAGTTCCCGTGTACCTTTAATACTCCCACCTTTGCCTCATCAATTCTGTTCTTAATAGTTTGATAAATCGTATTCTGAACAAACGGGTCATTAATCATTCTCTGGTCTATCATAACTGCCTTAGCAATATCGTCATCTATCCGCTCTATATTGTTTTCGTTTAGACCAAAACCTTTTAAAAATAAGACCGCTTTCTTCCAGTCTCTGCCAAGCACATCTTTGATTTCGTTCATTGTTGGTGCGATGAGTTCTTCAATATCGTTATCAGAAAACTGGTAGCTCTGCAAAAATTGGTAGTTTAAGTTTCTTTCGTTTTCTAATTCTTTTGGGCAGGTCTTTGTAATCCCGAATGTATATCCATTTGCTATTGAGTTCTTTATGTAATCATCACAACTATCATAACTATCCCATAGTTTCACCATAGATGTTGTGAGGATAAGTTCTACATCTCTTATGTCAACATCGTTGCCCCAAGCGTCTTTAACAGTGTAATTGCCTCCGGCTACTTTGTCGGCAAAATCAATAAAGTCGAATGTGAATGCCATACCTTTTTCCCAACTCATACGAGTGTTGCATCCGCTCATAACATAATCCAACCCAAGTTCGGCACTCCACCGTTTAGCAAGTTCCGGGTGCATTAATCCGCATCCATCAGAAGCATCTAAGACAATCTCCTGATTTTTCATTTCTTCCATGATCGGATCTCCATCGCACTCGTCTGTTAGATAGATGATATCTGACATGAATTTAGTCATACAGTCATTAACGATGAGTATTCCTTTTGGGAATGAGACGGGTATGGAAGCGCTACATGTCAAAGCCTTGTATGCTTCCAGTTTAGCGGTGACCAGTGGTATATTTGGCTTTCGTCCGTTTTCAATACGGGTTATTAATGCTTTGTGTAGCCGCTCGCTGACAAATACGATTGTACTGTTTTTAATTCCGCCGTTTGTACCTAACAGTCTCTTATAGGGAATACCATTGATTGAAAAGCCCCTGCACGCCCTCCAATAATCTTTTTTCTTATCAATAATCAAACACATATAATCCGATTTAAACTGTAGATCATCTAATTGTTTATATAAGTCTTTAATTGTCCTGCTGTTCTGTCTACTGTTAGGCTCTTTCTTTATGTCTCTGATTTTCAGTTTTATTTCTCTGGCTTTGGAATCAGCGTCCGTTATTTGGTTCATTTCGTCTATCCATCTTAGGATTTGACTGTCGGCTAATGAAATTACCTCGTCGTTCTTTCTTGCTTCTTCAATAGGTAGTGTCAAGTTCCATTTTGATTCTCTTAGTCTTTTACTATGGATTTTATAAATGAACTTCTGACACGCTAACTGTTTGCTTATAAACAACACCTCACTATGCAAATAATTAAATTAGCGTGATATTATAATTCAAAATCTTCTTCTACATATGTATACCAGAATTTTCGAAATTCATCTCGATTGCGTTCAATGGTTTTCTCAACCTCTTCATCAGTCCATTCATTAGTATAAGTGGAATAGAAATATTCGCACCCAAGTATATCGGAGCAACTTGTTATCCCACATGCCTCTTTAAAAATGCAACATTTACATTGGTTATGCAACAGAAACACCTCCCTCATCAAAGGAGTGGATCCAATTAATAAGTAAAGTCCGCATTCTTTTGCTTGGGATATATAAATAGATGTCCTGACCGTCTCTGATTGCTGATCTCCATATCCATTGTAACATAGTAGAAAGTGCGTAAAGATCCTCGTCTACTTGAACTCCGTAACGCTGGTAAAGTAGTTTTTCACTTACATTCATAAATACATTGGTTGCGTAGACAAGATGCGTTTTATTTTTATAACTATTAGTTGCGCGTTCATTAAAAGGAACAAATGATTTTGTATATCCTTTCCCTTTGAGTTTGTTAAATGCACAATTAAATGCACCCCACATTCTTTTATCTACATCCACACCTCGCCATATATTGTTAAAGAAATTACTGATATTCTTTTTTAGCTGATCGGTTCCTTCTATTTTATTAGTGTACCATGCTTTAGATAGGGCGTAATAATCATCACCTATGCTGTTTAATCTGGCGTTATCCAATATATGAATTGTATCTTTTATATGATGAACATATTCCGGTACATAATTTGGATGTTTACTAAAATAGTATTTTCCATCTGGAGTTCTTTCAACCCCGATATAAGTATATTTGATGTTATATATATCCATGAAATATTTCAAACTTTGCGCGTTGAACATATAGGTTAGGATGTATACATCATCAAATGAAGTTAGAAGATCTGGAGGTAGTGACCAAAAATAGAGAGTATATGAGTTGTTATCCATTGAAATCAGGTCTCTTGATTTCAAAATAGAGAAGAAGTTTTTAAAACAGGCTCCGTCATAATCTTCATTACCTCTTGTATATACTCCATTTTTCTCTTTTACATATCCAAACTTAATCAATAAGTTTAAGTCTGTTGGGTTCGTTACATATTCCTCATATACACTTACACTTTCATCTATTATCAGCGTATATCCCTGCTTTTTTATATTATCCAGTGTCTCAGATGTGTATCTCTTGAAAGCCTGATGCGTGGTGGAAATATTTCTTCCCTCTTTAATCAGCTCATTTGTGTGCTGAGATTTGCTAAAATTAAACTCCTTAAGTTTATTACTGGGTCTTACAAAGTGCAAGTCTTTGCACTTTGAAAAAATGCGGTCTGTCTCCGCCAAATACGGAGTTATATAAATGAACTTTTTGTCATGCTTATGTGCGTTCATATAATTTATAGCGGCGCTTGATTTGCCGCTTCCCATAATACTATCACAAACTTTTATCAACAGTTGACCTCCTTGATTTTAAAGATTTGGGTTTCGCTGTATTCTACGATATTGGAATCGACAAGCGATGCTCTCTGTCGTCCTCCGATATTAAGTTGTTTGTATGCTTCTGAAATTTCCTCACTTGTCAGTCCAATATAGTCTAAGGTCTGAGCTGGAGTGGAGTGATTAAGCATCTTTTGGAGCAGCAGGAGTCTCCTTTGGTCGTTATTACCCTGCATCATCATCCAGTAGCAAAAAGTTTTTCTAAGGGTGTGTGAGGATATCTTAATGTTTAATCCGAGATCCTTAACAATGCCGCGTAAGATTGAGTTGATTGATTGAATAGTTATCGGAGTGTTCTCATTCGCTCCATTGTTGGAAATACTCTTGAACATATAATCACTCAATGTCACACCGGGCGTGTTCTTGAGATAGAGGGTTACGGCTTCTACAACAGCATTATTAATAGTTATATATCTATTCTTTTTCTTTTTTCTTGTATTGCGCGTCTTCTTCTCAAAAACAGGGAATGTTTCCTTGAATGTAAGGTTTGGGTTAATAATATCTCCAAACTTAAGCATTCTCAAGTCACTGCATCTCAGACCAAAGTTAATTCCTACAATAAACAACATATTATCTCTGTATCGTTTATTCTCAATTAAGAAATTACTAATTCTATAAATATCCTCCATATTTTTAATAGGGACTGCCGCGTGATCCGAAACGACCTCACTGCAAAACTGTTCAGCAGTCGGTTGTATTAGCGCAGCATCCAATTTGTGTGTGCATCCAATATGAGAAATTTCTGTATGGTTTTCAATTGGTGTTGAAAATTTAATGATCACTAAAAAAGCTCCTTTCGTATTTGTGTGAATTTGTTGGTAAACCTTGTTACAACATTAAGGTTGTATCCCGTTTCAAAACCGTTGTGGCACAAGGGTTTCAAGCCTCAACTCCTACAAACATATCCTAGTTATATAATATATACAAAAACGCTATTGCAGAGAGAAGACTAAATGCTATAAGGAAAGGATAAAAATTTTTCCAAAAGCAAATAATTAAATTAGCGAGAAATAACTAAAAATAAAACCCCCCATTACTTCTTATCACGATAATTAATTATATCATATATATTTAAATTTGTCAAGCATCAAGATAAAAAGATTACATAAATCAATCATTAAATATTTCTATATGAATTATTCTGAAATAATCGATATTTCTCTATTGGAAGTAAATGAACTTTTCCTAAATAAGCAAAAATGATATACAGTTATTATGGATAGAAAAATGTGTGAAAATGTGTGAAAATGTGTGAAAATGTGTGAAAAATGGTGTAAATAAGCGGAAAAATGTGATGAAAAGTTAGGTGTGGGAGATGAAGCAACTTCCGTGTTTTTGGGAATATGAACGGTCAAAAATACCATAACTACGCCCTATATTCAGTAGTGCAGAAAATGAATGTTGGCTGCTCTTATTATATATTTTAAATATGCACATTGGCAGGCTAAAAAAAACATTGCAAATTTCAAAAATACGCTTGACAAATGTTTAGCAGTGTGCTATTGTAGTTAGCGTGATAGGTGATCCACCTTCCACACATTCACCGCATCACACACTATAATATTATTTTATTTTAGGAGGTTTTCATCATGAAAACAAACACAAAAATTAACAATTTTGAAAATCTTAAAAGAAAATACGCCCTTTCCGTACTTTACGGAACACCGGAGCAGCAAGGACGAATCCTTCAAGACCTTGCAAGGGCTGTTGTGTTCTCTGTTCTTAAACACCGTATCAAAGCAACGGCTGACCCGTATATTATTAAAACAAAGAATGATTTTATAAGTGAGATACATAGACTTAATGCTATAGATAACATAACAGATACTAACTTAGAAGTTAGTATAGATAATGAAGGTAATTATGTTATGGAGGTAGTGGACAAGTCATTAGATGCAGACCTTGCCCGAATCATGAAGGGATACTCTGATACTGGAGCAGACCTCCAGCAGGAGGCAGCACTTGCACTATGGGAGGCAGGTGTTCAGGCAAAGAAAAGACCGAGCACCAAACACCTCCGCAGCGGCTGGATAGACGAGCCCATTAAAACAAAAGAACCAAGAAAAGAAATATATACAGACAGTGAAATATTTAAAGACAATTTTAATGATTTTAAAATAGTAGAACTTTCACCAATACGCCGAGTATTTAGAAAAGTCGGAGGATATCTTGATAAAAACAGAAATAAACAAGCCTTAACTTCTGGATATTCATATCTAGAATACAGAATTAAAAATCTTAATGAAGAAGAAGGAATAGATTATATTATATATAGGCGTTTCGGAAAGTATGCAGATATCGGCGGCTATACCACCGCAGAGAACGGAAAGCCCTTCTATACCGTCGATCAGAACACAGCGGAAAACATGGAGGAAATTATCGCAGGGCTACGGCTTACACCAAGACAAGGCACAGTGCTTGATATGTTATTGACCGGTAGAGGGTATAGGGATATATCAGCCGCCCTCCGCTGCTCATGGAAAAATATATATACTATACGCGCCGCTATTCAAAAAAAATATATAAAATACAGGGAGGATAATCCAAACTTTAGAGACCCGGACGCCGGTTACGCCTATAGTTATATTATTAAATAAAATACGTGTTCCAAATAACCGCCATTTTTGGCGGTTATTTTTTTTATATCTATTGCCGCCGCTCAGGGCGCTAGACTGTACGCCCTATAGAGTGCAGGGCAAGCCAACCGGCAACGCTCACGCACCAGCGGCAAGCGGCGGCACAGCGTCCGCACAGCAAGCCGCTCAGGGCGCTAGACTGTACGCCCTATAGAGTGCAGGGCAAGCCAACCGGCAACGCTCACGCACCAGCGGCAAGCGGCGGCACAGCGTCCGCACAGCAAGCCGCCAAAAAAATCCACCTTGTAGGAATATACAAGTGAGTACTTCTACTATTAGAAGCGTCGGACGGCTGAGAGCCACAACATGAGGAATTAAGCCCTTGTTGTACCGAGATAGTGAAAATCGGGTCAGGAAATGCCTATAATCCTAAACTCGGCTTGAGTAATACGGCACCACACAACGGAATTTTTGCGTATAAATGCGTATTTCAAATTTTACGCCCAAGGGCGGATATTCCAAGGAATTAAAAATTGAACAATACAAATTATATAAAAATATTTCTTTGTGTGTAAAAACTCATACAGAGCACATCAATTACATTAAATTGTGGTTGGTGTGTTTTACTATGGGCTTTTGCTCATAAAAACATTTTTAATAAAGGGAGACTTTTAAAATGGCTATTAATCTTACTACAACTAATCTTGAGGAAATCAAAGCAAAAGCAATAGAATTGCTTGAAAAATCCGAAAATTGCAAAAAACTTGATGAAAAGCGCGAAATTGAGGATGACCTTGACTCGGTTATTAAATATTTCACCGCTACATCAAAAAATGAGTGTTACACAAAAGCCCGCGAATCTGGTGATCCTATGAAGTTTGCTATTAAAGAATTCTTTTTCCCGGTTATCAGAATTGTTGAACGCGATGACAACGAAACGGGCGCAAAAATGCGTTTTATCGCTGATGCTATGAGGCCTATTGATCTTGGCGATATGTATAAAAAACTCAAGGGAATCGGTGCGGATGTAAATTGGATTTATGCCGCTGAAAAACTCAATTATTATTTAACATTAAGGGCAGCCCAAAGGGTTGGTGCAAAAGTGAAAAGCGATGCTTTTGTAATGAATGAAATTGCAAAGCAAATTGATATGGGTAAAAATCCGTGCTCAAATAATCAGATGCTTAAAACCCTCCAAGGAATTATAACTATGATGCTTGGTGATGGGTATAAAGCAACCTCCCACGATGTAAATTATCTTGTTGATTGCTATTCAAATGACAGTAAAAAGAGCAAAACATCAATTACCGCAGCAAATCACAAAACTTTAAGAAATTACCTTAAAAAGATTTGCTATAGAATTCTTACTGATAGCAAGGGATATGATGTTGAGCAGAGAGAAATAAAAATTAAATAAGGAGGATTTAGATGAAACTTTTTCGTAGTTTTTCAGAACTTGCCCAAAATTTAAGAATCGGTTCATCCAAAAAAGAATCCGCAAAAGAAAAAGATCAGGTCAGAAAATGCAGAGCCTGCGGTTCAATTATGAAACGTATAGACAACACAAATATATATGTTTGTGAGAATGAGCGGTGTAACAACTTTGCGCTTAAAAGAAGATAATTTAATCAAAAAAATCCGGGCGGATTAAGATCCGCCCGGATTTTTATTAGAAATTTCACTGGTAAACCATCACTTGAAGTGGTGGATACACCGGAATGTTGGTAATGCAGTTATACTTGATATTTTTATCGTATATGCTGTTTAAAAAAATACCGTGGGGTACACGGGAATCTAAGCCTGTGGAGAGCGTGTAAGACGTTCGTTTCTCCGGAAACAAGGACGCTGTGCTCAACGAAGCAGGAACCATTTGAAGTGGGGGTGGATGTCACGAGTAAAACTAAAGAAATGACAATCAAGGAAATTCAGGAAATACTCGGCTATAAAATCAAGGTAGTTGAGGAAACGAAAAAGCGACTTTCAGAAGTTAAAGTGGGCGATACTTTCAAAGTAGGTAAATTTGAATTTATCGTTCTTGATCAAGATGAAAAGAACGAGGAAACAGCGGTATTACTAAAAGATTTCTGGAAAACTGCAAAATTTGATGACAGTACAAACAATTACAAAAATAGCAGTATTCGTTATAAACTAAACGATGAATTTCTAAATAAGATTGCAAACGAAGTGGGTATAAACAATATTATTCCTCACTGGGTAGACCTTATAGCAGATGACGGAAGAATAGACTATAATGTATGTGAAGATTATGTAAGCCTGCTCACTTATGATGATTATAGAAATTATGTGTATATTATTGACAAATATAGGATAACGAGCGATTGGTGGTGGCTTGCGACACCATATTCTACGAGTATCAACGGTTATAATTTCACCGTTCGTTGTGTTTTCAACGATGGCACACTCATCAGCTACAGCTGTTACTTCGGCTGCGGTGTGCGTCCGTTTTGTATCTTTAAATCTAATATCTTTGTATCTTAATGAGGTTAGTTATGAAAATCATTAAAAATGCGATTTTTTACTTATTTTTAGGTATGGCAATTCTCTTTACATTAATATCCTTTTGCGCTGAAGGATCTTTATGGGTTCTGCTTGGGTTATGGATTTTTACGGCTATTTTGTGGATAGTTCTTGTAGTTGGGTTTAAAAACCAACTCGAGGACTATTTTTTACATAATTGTAAGGAAAAAATTGCGGAAAACGAAATGCCAAAAAAATCCCGAAATTATCCAACTAAGCAAGAAAGTACACCGGAGGACTTCGATGAGTGCTATCATATTGCGTTGAAGTGTAAAATTCAAAAAATCTTAGGTGAATAAAACATATCTTTTATGTCATTCATACATAAGAAATTCAGAATTAATGCAGAAAATCAGAGAACTTCTTCAGAGTGTGATCCGTAATCGATCTAATTTTAAAGAGTACTGCGCTCAATGCAACTATAAAAAATTTATGAATGGATTATTATTGAAAATCTCACCGGTAAAACCACCACTTGAAGTGGTGGATACACCGGAATATTTGTAGTGCAAATATACTTGATATTTTTGTATTTATCATATATATTCATACAAAGATTCCCATGAAAGGAGGCAGCAGGATGCTGAGGAATAAAGCGTTCAAATATCGTATTTATCCTACCGGTGAACAGGAAGTTTTAATCAACAAAATGTTCGGCTGCTGCCGCCTTGTCTACAACACGTTTCTGGATGTACGGAGCAAAGCGTATGCTGAGGAAGGCAAAAGCGTTTCGTACAAAGAGACGTCTTCTATGTTAACGGCGTTGAAGAAAACAGAGGAACGGTCCTTTCTGCGTGAAGCGGACGCTATGGCGCTACAGGAAAGCCTGCGGGATCTGGATAACGCGTTTCAGCATTTCTTTCAAAAGCATACGAGGTATCCAAAATTCAAAAGCAGGAAGTTTCCGAAACACAGTTACAGGACGCGGAACCAGAATAACGGTATACGCATATCCGGCAATACAGTCATTCTTCCAAAACTTGGCGCAGTTAAAATCAAACTGCACCGACCGATAGAGGGACGTATCTTGAATGCAACTGTTTCCAGAAACGCATCCGGCAAATATTATGTATCTTTTTCCTGTGAGACCGATATTGAGCCACTCAAGGAAGTTTCTTCTGTTGTCGGCGTAGATATGGGAATCCATGAACTTTGCGCTTTGAGCGACGGTACGGTAATAGAAAATCCTGCCTATTTGCGAAACACGCTGAAACGATTAAAACGTCAGCAGCAAAGTCTCAGCAGAAAGACTAAGGGTTCCGCAAACTACAACAAGCAACGGCTCAAAGCAGCAAGACTGCATGAGAAAGTCACACGGCAGAGAAACGATTTGATACATAAGGCAACTTCGAAATTGATACACGAAAACCAAGTGATCTGTATCGAAGACCTGAATATTAAAGGTATGCTCAAAAATCATCGTCTTGCTTTATCTGTCAGTGACGCAGCATGGGGAGAAATCAAACGACAACTGGAATATAAGGCTTTGTGGTATGGAAGAACCATACAAAAAGTCGGACGTTTTTACGCGAGTTCCCAACTCTGCCATGTGTGCGGATACCAGAATCCCGAAGTAAAAGATTTAACAATACGGCATTGGATCTGCCCCAACTGCGGTACTGCACATGACAGAGATATCAACGCCGCAATTAATATATTAAACGAAGGCTTAAAAGCCATATCCTAAATACCGTGGGACACACGGAATTCTAAGCCTGTGGAGAGCGTGTAAGACGTCAATTCCATTAAGGAACAGACGCTGTGCTCCATGAAGCAGGAACCACTCTCTCTTTTGAGGGAAGCCCCCACTTGAAGTGGGGGAGGATGTCACAGTATACAATAGTCAACTACTCGGCACTGAAGTACCGAGCTTGTCTCGATAACAGAAGTGCGTTCCTTTGAACAAGTTGACTACCCTAAGTCTTGAAACAGAGGCTACGTTATACAAGAATATATAGTCACCGGTGGGCGTTTGCTCTAACCTGCTGCTCTGAGGTATGTGGTTAAACCATTCTGTCGGGTAGGAATCGTGCTGCATATGTAAAACCTTGTATAACTTTGGGGAAGGGCATCTTACTCTGTTTTACAGAGGTCTGCTGTCATTTGTTAGCAGACATTCATTCCACGAAAGGAGAAACGTATGATGGTCTATGTTCTCAGTCATACAGGGCAACCGCTGATGCCAACGGAAGATTATCGCAAAGTACGTATTCTTCTTAAACAGCACAAAGCCAAGGTTCTCCAAAGAACGCCGTTTACCATAAAACTTCTACATTATACACACGAATACAAACAACCCGTGTCCTTGGGTGTAGACGCCGGAAGTAAAGTCATTGGTTTATCGGCAACGACAGAACAGAAAGAATTGTTTGCTTCTGAAGTGATCCTGCGGGACGATATTGTTAAACTGTTATCTGTACGCAGGGAATTCAGAAGAGCAAGACGTAACAGAAAAACACGTTACAGAGCGCCACGATTCAACAACCGCGTTCACAGCAAAAACAAAGGATGGTTAGCTCCATCCATTGAAAACAAAATCAGTGTTCATTTAAAAACGGTCAGAAATGTATGCAGAATACTTCCCATTACAAATATTGTAGCGGAAGTCGCAGCATTTGATACGCAAATGCTCAGAGCAAAGGAACTTAGTCTTCCTTTACCGGAAGGCGTCGATTATCAGCAGGGAGAACAGCTCTATGCGTATAACGTAAGAGAATATGTTCTCTTCAGAGATAACCACACCTGCCAGCACTGCAAAGGAAAATCGAAGGATCCTGTTTTGCAAGTACATCACATTGAAAGCCGTGAAGTTGGCGGAAACGCGCCAAATAATCTGATTGCTTTATGTAAGACTTGTCATGCAAAATATCACGCGGGCTTGATTAAAGACCTCAAGGTTAAACGAGGCGCTTCCTTCCGCGACGCTGCTTTTATGGGTATCATGCGCTGGGCGTTTTACGACAGACTTAAAACAATATATCCGAACGTCTCCATGACGTTTGGATATATCACAAAGCACACGAGAATAGAACACAACTTAGAAAAGAAGCACTGTGTCGATGCAAGATGTATCAGCGGACATCCGGACGCTTTGCCGACAGAGAATTTTTATCTGCAAAAAGCCGTCCGTAAAAAAAATCGTCAATTGCATAAAGCAACGATAAACAAAGGCGGTATCCGCAAGAGCAACCAGTCACCGAAATATGTGTATGGTTTCCAGCTTTTTGATAAGGTGCTTTATGACAACAAGGAATGCTTTATTTTCGGAAGAAGAGCATCAGGCTACTTTGATATACGTATGCTGGACGGTACAAAACTTTCCGCAAGCGTATCGTACAAAAAGTTAAAGCTGCTCGAAAGAAGAAAAACAATATTAATGCAGCAAGTAGAGGACTTCGCTGCATAACAAAAAATATTAAAGGAGGAGTAAGGAGACGCAATTCCTCTCGGTATTAAAATACCGAGTCTCCTTGCGTTTATTTTCATGAACATATCTAACTTTTCTATAACTCCATTTCGGTTTGGCGTCGTAGTTCTTTTCAATGGGAAGTTTTGGGAAACTGCTGATTCATATAATGAGGCAAAAAGAGATATAGAAATTTTTTTGCGAAAGGAGTCTTTTCAGTGCGAGAAAACATAATTATTGAGCCGAATAAAGTCTGGAAATATTTTTGTGAGCACAAAGAAGAGATTGGTATAAGAATGCACAAGATCGCAGAAAGAGAAGAATATGGCATATCAATCTACATCACTGAAGATCTTGGATGCCCAGTATTTGAAGTTAGGTCTGATGATGTGACGATTTATACAGAATATGATGTAGACGAAGAGGACTGTACTCAGATTGTCAAAAATATTTATGAAACATATTTATCTGACAGTGTAATTTCGGTGATTTCCGGACTTGAGTCAGATGATCAAATTGAACGCGAAAAGAAATCATCCTCTGAAAAACAAATAGATGAAAGAGAACAAGAATTATCCGATGCAATTAATAAAATGTTGGATATTATTTTAGATGAAAATATCAACTATTTAGATTCTCAAGATGAAATTACCGAAGATGTTAAAGACCACATATGCGAGTATTTATATCTAAAATGGGGTTTTGAAATATATCGACCAATGATTGTTGAATATGAAGATGGAACAGAAGAATTTCTCAAATATCCATATTCTCAATTAGAGTTGGAAGACAAAGAATGACTTTATACAAGACATACATAGACTAAGTGCAATAGATAACATAACAGATACTAATTTAGAAGTTAGTATAGACGAAGAAGGTAATTATGTTATGGATGTGGAAGATAACCATTATATCAATAATTTATAATCATCTTTATTCAACAGTAAAGAGTAAAGATGTTTATATATATACCGTGCACACGGAAAATTCAAGCCTGATAAAGTACGGGTTATTGTAAAGGCAGAACGGGTATTTCTCAAGCATTATAATCTGATGCCTAAGTTCTTCTAATCTCAAATATTTTGTATCTAAGAGTGTACATATTAGATACTTGATATAAGAGACCGTGTGTAAGAAAATTTTAAAGAATTTAAGGAGGTCATATTACATATGGCAAAAGTAATTATTGCAGGAAATGCAGTAGTAATCAATTCAAGTATGAAGCTTGACGATTTAAAAATGATCGCAAAGTATCGCCCGGATGCCTTAACGCTTATGGGCGGCGAAAATAAAGATGAGCCGGTATTCTCAATCTTTGTTGCCGATGGTAATGGTAGCATTAACAGTGTCGGTGCCGTATTCGGTGAGGAGACACGCGATGACGCCAAACTCGCCACGATGACTATGGTTGTTAAGCCGAACGGCGATATCAAAGAGTATGTAGCGGATGAACTCGGTTCCGCTCTGATTAATCTTTCCAAACTCGAGGAAACACTTCCGTCGGTTATTGAAGAAATCAAGGCTGAGAGAGCGTCTATACTTGACTCTATAGAGATCGCTCAGTAAGTTTACTATTTACGATATTTTGGAATTAAAGGAGCTTAAATTATGGCAGAAGTATATGTAGTAAGAGTTACAGTAGGAAATAATGTTCAGAAGGAGACCAAGGATGTGCCGTCAACAGAGACACTGCGCACGACACTCGAAAATGCCAATATTGACTACACAAGGGGCATTACCACACTCGACGGCAGCTCCCTGAAGGCTGGAGACATGGATAAAACATATGCTGAACTCGGCATTACTGGAAGAACATTCCTGCTGAATGTGGTAAAGGCTGATAACGCTTAAATTTCCTGTTGAGCCCGGAAACGGGCTCATACATGCTGATGTGGCGAAATCGGCAGACGCAAGGGACTTAAAATCCCTCGGTAGCAATACCGTACCAGTTCAAGTCTGGTCATCAGCACCATGACAGCTCGTGGTGGTGCACAAACCGGCGACGCCATAGGTCGTGTATGCTGTCAAGTGTATACTTGTCGCACTTTGTTATGACAAGGGTTTGCGGTTGAAGATAAGCTATTTAAATGATTTGTGTTGTGTGAGTACTCTTTCTTTGCCTTTTTGTTTTGTTGTTTAGATAGCGATTTACATAGGAATGCCTCCGCATGAAGATTAGTTGAGGTAGGTGGCTAATCTTCTGTCAAGGGAAAGACATAAAAACCAATACTCCAAGCTTGGAACCCGTTTCCTGTTGCGGAAGAATCAACGGAGGAGCGAACTGAAGAGTAGCATTATTTGGACTTTTCGCATGAGCAAAGAAGGAGGGCTTGCTTAGAGATGGTGGCTACGAACCATTTGGGAGTTGAGCGTTTATCGTCGGGTACTCAATGTGTTCATATTCGACGGGGAGATATGAACATTAACCTTACAATCCGGATGTTTAACTATTCCTACTACCGGGGTTAAAGGTTCTGTAAAGTTTTAGTTATCAGCCAAGCGTAGGACAACGACTGATGGCATACTTAGGAACCGTGCAGGATTACAATGTTCAATAATAAGTTAGTTGGCGATTGCCCTTTGAGAATAGGAGGTTGCCTGCACAATTAAAGCATCAAAGTAACTTAGGAGTTCTTGTGAAGTTAGCGTAAGTATTTCTCAAGTGTAAATGTGATTAATCTCCCGTTAAACAGTGTTGACATCCTTTAAGTGAAATAGGCGTGATATGAAATAGTAAAGGACGGCAGAGATAGGCTCAACCAAATCACAATATTATTACGTTATCTTAGTTCTTTTAATCTCTAGTATTTTGCATTTGAAAGTGTACATATCAATTATGAAATATTAGAGACCGAAATTATATGTAGCATTAGTGTAATGGTAACACAACAACTTCACAAGGTGATATTAATGGTTCAAATCCGTTATGCTACACCATAGGAGCTATCAATCTCCTTTTGCGCAATAATTTACTTGTTCCCATTTTTCCGTGATAAAGGGTTAAGAGAGGCACGGTGGCGGCTGTGTCCATTCCACAGACAGTTTGGCAACCTTCTGAGTAAAAATGTTGCTGACACCTCGGAAAGACGAGGGGTACCATATAGAGATGTAGCCAAGCGGTAAGGCAAAGGACTTTGACTCCTTTATTCGTTGGTTCAAATCCAACCATCTCTGCCATTTATATGGAGTGTACCAAAACAGATGGCTCAGGGACAATATTCGAAAAGGCATAAGTAATTTCTAGAGTGAAAGTGTCGGACCGGTATTGTTTGCAGGTTCAAATCCTGTGCACTCTACCACAGGCGTCGGTTTGATTGCTATGCCAGATTAATAGTTCATATCGAAATCCGACATAGATATGAAATCGTTTTAGGGATTTGTTATCGTTATAAATTTCCCAGGTGTTATGGCGTCAGTAACCAGTATCAGTACCCAGAGCGCAAAGCTGATACATTGTTAAGGATTAGAGACCCCGCACCTCTTAACAATGTGTCCCAGTGAGTCTTTAAATTAAATTGAATACTTCCAATGTGAACTGAATAGCTCGAGACAATATTCAGAAAGTAGACAGAAGACAATCTTCAAAAGTCTACAAGGAAGTATTCAAGATATGCTGGAATAGCACAATTGGCAGTGCAATCGCCCTGTGGGCAATAGGTTGTAAGTTCGAGTCTTACTTTCAGCACCGATTTAAATAAGAAGGCTGACAACTTTCATAAGAAAAGGGAAGGTGACAATGAGAATTATAGATAAAAATACAGATTTTTATGATTATCTCCAAAATGTATATCGAGATGGTTCATTAACTTTTGACAGAACAAATTCTTTTATACTTTCGAAAGAAATGGTTTGTGATAGTTTAGAAGTCCATTCAAGACACCATTACTTTTGGTGGGATAAAGAGAAATATCACGACTATAATTTTCTCTTACTTCAAGTTTGTAATACCTTTTGGTTATTTCTTATCGAGGTAACAAAATTATCAGAATCTGGAAGACCAACTAATTTTGCGGCAGAACTGCTATATAGTTGGAAAAATTATGATAAGGAAAGAGTCCTTATAAAACTTAATATCATTACTTTCCCGGGGCTTAGATGGAGGTACGGTGGATGGAAAAATTGGTTATATAATCGAGACAAAATCCTTAACAGAATTAATGATATAGTAGAAGCTGTAAACCAGTCCGATTATGATGTAACTGGGTTTCGGACTCTTAATAGTTGTTATGTTTCTTATGGCGGTAAGAAAGTCGAAAAAGACATTCCGTTGTTAAAAGCCAGTGGTTTGGCACAGATTATTAATCCTTTGGATATATATCTTGCGTTTGAAGAGTATTTTTCCCTTGAAAAGACTGCAACAGAACGAATATATTCCAAAGGAATCACAGATAAAGAAAAAATTTTAAATCACGGATTTGATTTAAAAACATCATTTCGCGGCTAGATTAAGGCTGATTTCAATAATGTCCTTAAGTCCTTAGTATATTTGGAGATAACCAAGCTTTATGAGTATTATAAGAAGATAAAGGAGTCATTGTTATGAATAGAAGAATCCAAAAATACATCGAAAAGTATAAAAACTTTTCAAAGCCACAACTCGAAACAGAACTTTTGAAGTTAAACGAGTCAATAGATGCGTGCCATAAATATATTAACGCAGCTTGTAATACATTTCTAGGCCCGCTCGGTGCTTTATCGGTTATAAAGGACAGCCAGTCAAGAATAGATGCAATTAATTTTATTATTAAAAAACAGGGTGATATAGATGTCTAAGTTTCAAATCGGTGATAAATTGAGAATACGCCAATGGGACGATATGGTAAAAGAGTTTGGAATTGATAAAAATGGAAATATATTGTGTACTTTTGTGTTCACAAAACAAATGAAGATACTTTGTGGACAGCCATTTACCGTATCGTCGATTAGGAAGTCTTTCGATCGATCAGAATATAAAAGTGAAGAGGAGTCATCAATGGATTTCATAATATCCAGTGATATGTTGGAACCTGTTCCAGCGCCCAAACCAGCATATAAAGTATCATCAGAGAAAGAACTTATAAATTTTATATTTTCAAAATAATAGAAAGGATAAATGATATATGTTTGAAAAACTAATAACTCAAACTGAATTCTCGAATAATACCGTAAACAGGTATTTTTCGCAGATAAAAGGAGATTGTTTCGCAGGAGATGTAACTTTTGTGTCCACTCTGCGTGCTTTATTATTTAAGAGATTGAATAAAGATGATAATATTTATGTGGATTCATTTGCATCACCATATTTAGAGTCAGCGGATGATGTATGTCAATTTGTCGAAGACATAAAACCCGACAACTGCATTCGAATTATATCCGTTAATAGGCATCCTGAATTATTTGATGAGATTGAGAATGTATTTTCCGCGCGGTATTCCCAATTTCAACTAGTAAATAAAATTAGTGCATTCTATCAAAAGTCGTTTAAAGTATTATGTTTTATATGTGAAGATAAACATTCTGTAATCTTATTCGTGGAAGATTTAGATCTGCCAAAATGGCATTATTTACAATGTGCAATTGTCGCATTTCTACCTTGGTTTTTCCAACCAAATGATGATAAGAAAGGGTTAACAGAAGACGAAATAGAGTTAATTAAGGCTCTGAGATTAAAGTCGGCTAAGAAATACGAGACATATTTGACTAAAATTGCAGAAGATATGAATGTAAATGAAATTTGGACTAGATCTCTTTTATCGAATTTTGAAAGTGATATTTTAAATCGAAGAAAGGAGAATTTAATAGTCCAAATTAAGGACAATAATTCACGGATTACAAGATATAATCACGAGATTATGTCCATTATTTCTACTAACAACACTTTAAATGAAACATTGTCTGGTATTAATTTGAAGTTAAAAGACGGTAGCGAATCAGAAATTATGGAATATTTTCTACATAATGATAATTTACTTCTGGAGGATGTCGAAGGTCAGTCAATATATTTTATCGCTAAAGGATATTGCGAATATTACGATGAAGACGTCGCTACATCTATGATTAATAATAAATATGCTGATATCTATGATTATGCCGCAGATTATGATTGGGATGTTGCTGATGCTAAGGCATTATTAAAGGCTATCTTTATTGATCAAAAGATACATATAAGATTCTGTGCGGCATACAGGCTTCATACAGAGGCTGGAGTGTCTGGACTAAAAGGTTGGGACTTTTCTAAACAATGCGAACATTATATGCCAAATCCACACATTGATGAGTATGCTTGCTTGGGTCAGTATAATATGGCAATTAATGATTGTTTAGTAAACAATGATTACATAGGGGCGATTGCACAGTGCATAGCTTCATGCAAGAGTCTGAATTTTGCGGATAGCGCTGTAATGGATAAATTTGCTGAGATATTTTTCTCAAGTAAAGGTCAGTTTTTGGAACTCCCTGATGGGGCAATGGCGTCTGTGGGTGAGGCTATAGAATTTTTGAATAGGAAGGATGATAGTGATCATGAGTAAAATTATAAAACTTACGGATAATATGATAGAAGATTTGTGTAAAGATTTTAGAGACTCTCTAACTTCTTCAAAAATGTCGGACGGTAAGGTTACATATACGAAATCATTTCAGAACTACGATGAAAAAGCAACATTATATTTTACAGAAACTGCTTGGATTAAAATGGCAACTTTAGTCAGTGAGTTTGATAAAGAGGTTGCTTGGCATGGAATTGCGAAGCGGGGAGACGATAAGAGCAAGAACGAATACATAGTAAGCGATATTATGGTATATCCGCAAGAGGTGACTGGTGCAACTGTCAACACGGATCAATTAAAATATCAAGATTGGCTATACTCATTCGATGATGATACATTTAACAATATCAGATTTCAAGGGCATTCCCATGTTAATATGGGGACAACGCCATCCGCAGTGGATTTAACACACCAAAATAGTATCTTAGAGCAATTAAACGATGATATGTTTTATATATTTATTATTATGAATAAAAAACACGATAAAACAATCAAAATCTATGATCTTGCAAAGAATATGTTGTTTGAGACAGAGGATGTAACAATTCAATTTATAGATGATGGATTGAGATTGCGTGAATTTATCAGTAGTGCAAAGAGTATGGTTACAGAAAAAACATACTCTTATAAGTCTTGGAACAATTATGGTGGTAATTATTATGGCTACGGTGCAAGAGGGTATGATGGTTTTTCATCATATAATTATCCATACGATGATAAATCCGATGATGATACAGGCGATATCATAATTCCATACAGTTCGAAAAACAGCGTCAAAAATAAAAAGAAAGGTAAGAGGAGGAATAGGTCTAAATGATTAATTTAAGCAAATCGTATGAGTTTTTCCAGCCTGAGAAATGCGGAAAAACAAAGATACATATTATTGGATGTGGATCTGTCGGTGCCACAATAGCAGAAAATCTTGTAAGATGTGGAGTAAGAAATTTGGTGTTATGGGATTTTGACAAGGTAGAGTCCCACAATCTTGTAAATCAAATCTATAGGCATGAGGATATAGACAAGTTAAAAGTTGAAGCGTTGCGAGATATTTTATTAGATATAGATCCAGATATTGGGGATTCAATCAGTATTAAACCTGAAGGTTGGCAAGGAAAAATTTTGTCTGGATATATTTTTCTATGTGTTGACAGTATTGAACTGCGTCGAAAAATCGTTGAGCAGCATATGGATAATACGTTTATAAAAGCGGTGTTTGATGTTCGGACATTGCTTGAAAGCGCCCAGCATTTCGCCGCAGACTGGTCAGACACGAAAATGAAAGAAGATCTGATAAATTCAATGCAATTTTCGCATGAAGAAGCCGCAGATGAGACACCAGTATCTGCTTGTGGTGTTACTTTGGGAGTCGCAACAACTGTACGAATTATCTCAGCGATTGCAGTTAATAACTTCATCAATTTTATAAAGAATGGTAAAATTAAAAAATTAATTATTGTAGATGCGTTCAAATTTTTGATAGATGCTTTCTAATATTTGCTAAGAAGATAAACGAAATCTGTAATGCATTACTTTCTGAACGAAAGTGCTCCTCGCCGATAGCAGGAGTAACAAGATGTGGGGAAAAGGAAGGAGACAGCAGAGCAGCATATAGCCAGTGGCGCCTGCCATCAGACCAATTCACGCCAACTGACGAAGCGAAAAAAAAAAAAAACCTTCAAAGAAATAAACGGGTTATTTTTAAACTTAACCACCGCCTCCTTATGCTCTTCGAAACGACATAGGAGTTTACGAAATCTCGAACCGAGCAGGTCGGAGTCGTCTTTACAAGCTTGCGTCGCCCAAATAAATACTATTTAGATTACAGATTATAAAAGAAATGTACGAGCAAATTTCTATAGAAGAATTTTTATTTAATGACAATATTACCAACAAGGTCATAACTCAAAATTCATCCAATACACACACCTACAAATTGAAATATATTAATGAAAAACTTCAAGATTTGTGTAGAGTAGAAGACCTAATATTAGAATTGGACAAGTTCAACTCCGACTATAAATCATTGAGAGGCATTTCAAGAGAAAATTTGTATAATACATTTTTTATACCAAAGCACAGTGGCGGATTAAGAAGAATAGACGCGCCTAATGCCGAACTGATGAATGCTCTAAGAAGACTAAAAGCGATTTTTGAAGAAGATTTTCACGCATTATATCATACTTCTGCCTTTGCTTATGTTAAGAAAAGAAGTACGATTGACGCAGTAAAACGTCATCAACAGAATGGAAGTAACTGGTATGGTAAGTTTGATTTGTCGAATTTCTTTGGAAGTACCACGATTGAGTTTGTCATGAACATGTTATCTATGATATTTCCGTTTTCAGAAGTTGTAAAAACGAAACACGGGAAAGATGCATTGGAACATGCATTGGATTTAGCATTTCTTAATGGTGGTCTACCGCAAGGTACGCCGATTTCACCATTAATTACAAATGTGATGATGATCCCAATTGACTTCAAATTATCAAATACATTGAGATCATTTCCTTGCTCACAACCAAATAATTTGGGCGAAACAGAGAATTATCAGCGATTTATCTATACAAGATACGCTGATGATTTTTTAATTTCGTCGAAGTATGAATTTGATATCAAGGAAATTGAAAAGTTTATAGTAGATACGTTATCTGAATTTGACGCTCCATTCACTTTAAATTCTAAAAAGAGCAGATATGGATCTCGAGCAGGAAGAAACTGGAACTTAGGAATAATGGTTAATAAAGATAACAATTTAACGGTTGGGTACAAAAAGAAAAAGCAGTTCCAAAATATGCTGGCTTCGTATATTATGGACAAGCACAACGGAAAGGAATGGGATAAAAACGATGTTCAAGTTATGGAAGGATATCGAAATTATTACCGAATGATTGAAGGCGAAGTTATCGACAGAATGGTAGAGCATATTGCAAAGAAGTTTGGTGAAGAAATAATTCATCGCTGCAATGGGTCAAACTTGAAACTGGTTTTGGAAGATTTGAGATAGGGGATGATCATTTGTTTAAGAAAGGTGATTGGATAAGGGGAACTAATGATTCTAACGATATGTATGGCATAACTAATGAGGATATGTATCTGGGTTATGTTGAGAGTAAAACAGATGATGGTTATATCGAGATTCTGGTTGCCGTACATAAAAATCCTGATAGAATCGGTACACGTTGGAGTGTTTTGAATAATGGCAGGTATTTTAATTTGGTGTCTAATAACTATCAAGTTGCGACTGCAAAAGAATTAGAACATTTTCTTTTAGAAACCTAGGGGTATTATCAACTACTCAGTACTAAATAATTGAGCCTATCTCAGTAACAATGGTGCGTTCGTTTGAACAAGTTGACTACCCTAAGTCTTGAAATAAAGGCTACGTTATACAAGAATATATAGTCACCGGTGGGCATTTGCCCTAACCTGCCGCTCTGAGGTATATGGTTAAACAATTCTGTAGAGTAGGAATAGTGCTGTATACAAATAAACCTTGTATAACATTGGGGAAGGGCACCTTACTCTGTATTTGCAGAGGTCTGCTGTCATTTGTTAGCAGACGTTTAATTTCACGAAAGGAGAAACGTATGATGGTCTATGTTCTCAGTCATACAGGGCAACCGCTGATGCCAACGGAAGATTATCGCAAAGTACGTATTCTTCTTAAACAGCACAAAGCCAAGGTTCTCCAAAGAACGCCGTTTACCATAAAACTTCTACATTATACACACGAATATAAGCAACCTATATCTTTGGGTGTAGACGCTGGAAGTAAAGTTATTGGTTTATCGGCAACGACAGAAAAGAAAGAATTATTTGCTTCAGAGGTTATTTTGCGTAACGATATAGTAAAGTTGTTATCTACACGCAGGGAATTTCGGAGGGCAAGACGAAATAGGAAAAAGCGCTATCGATCACCGAGGTTCGACAATCGTGTTCACAGCAAAAACAAAGGCTGGTTGGCACCGTCTATTGAAAATAAAATAGATACTCACTTAAAAACGGTCAAAAATGTATACAAAATACTTCCGATTACAAACATTGTAGTCGAAACGGCAGCATTTGATACTCAAATGCTCAGAGCCAAAGAATTAGGTCTTCCGTTGCCCAAAGGCGTAGATTATCAGCAGGGTGAGCAGATCTATTCGTATAATGTGAGAGAGTATGTTCTGTTCAGAGATAATCACACTTGCCAACATTGCAAAGGAAAATCAAAAGACCCTGTTTTACAGGTACACCATATTGAAAGTCGTAAAATAGGTGGGGACGCACCAAATAACCTGATTACTTTATGCAAGACCTGTCATGCGAAATATCACGCTGGACTGATTAAAGAACTCAGGGTAAAACGAGGTGCATCCTACCGTGATGCCGCGTTTATGGGTGTTATGCGTTGGGCGTTTTACGACAGGCTTAAACAAATATATCCGAATGTCTCCATGACGTTTGGATATATCACAAAGCACACGAGAATAAAACATCAACTTGAAAAGAAGCACTATATCGACGCCAGATGCATAAGCGGACATCCGAACGCTTTACCAACGGAGAATCTATATTTGCAAAAAGCCGTTCGTAAGAGAAACCGTCAACTACATAAAGCAACGATAAACAAAGGCGGAATACGCAAGAGCAACCAGTCACCGAAATATGTGTATGGTTTCCAACTTTTCGATAAAGTGTTTTATGATAACAAGGAATGCTTTATTTTCGGAAGAAGAGCAACCGGATACTTTGATATTCGTATGCTGGACGGAACGAAACTTTCCGCTGGTGTATCGTACAAAAAATTAAAGTTGCTCGAACGAAGAAAGACAATATTAATGCAGCAAGTAGAGGACTTTGCTACATAACAAAAATATTAAAAGGAGGAGCAATGAGGCTCGGCATTTTAATGCCGAGCCTCATTGGCTTATTATAATGAAACACGAGACAATTAAGGATGCAACTTACGCATTTGTAAATGAATTCAACGCATTTCCGGATGGAATGATCAAAAAATTAATTTCTGCTGATCCAGATGAATGGCGGGATGTAACCATGCCGTCAGTAGGTGTCAGAGTATATTGCTTTAACGCAAACGATTCTGGAGAAATTACTAATATTCTGGAAGATGAAGACGAAACCAAAACTTATGAGGTCGAACTTGACACCGGGAGAAAAATAAAATGCAAATTTGATGAACTTGAAATGGAAGATTACGGTTCGTTGCCAATGTGGGGAACAATGTGGCAATTTAGCGATTCGTGCGATAACTGGTGGATGGAAGAGGGCGATGGTGTTGAGGCTATGTCTGAACTTGGGTTTAAGGTTTGGTGTTCCGAGGAGTTTGGCTATTTCTTTGGTATAGATGGCGCAGGTTTTGATTTTTATGAAGCCTATTGGATTCCGCTTTATAAGGCAAGAGGGCTAAAGTGGCATAGTGAGGCGGCTGAGCAAAAGTACCAAATGGAATGCAAAGGATATACTATTAGGAAAATCGGTGCATCTGAATACTGGATGGACGGTGATAAGGTGATAGAGGGGGTAATTAAGGATGAGTAACGAGATATCATATGAGTGGGAGGTTCAGGGTTTCTACGCTGGATATTGGGAATGCTTAACAACAGAAGATACAAAAGATGAGGCGGTTTTTCAAAAACAGTGCTACGATGAAAACGAATGTGGAGTTCCTCATCGCATAAAACGGGTTAGGGTGTAGATTGTTGGTATGAAGTTTGAGTATTTTAATCGCGATAGGCAAAGAACCTTAATCACTCATTCGGGGATATCTGTTTTAGATGACTATGAAAAAGGAAATTTACAAGCAATGAAGGATAACGGATACAAATTTAAGGTCGATGGGAAAACCGTTTCACTTAGACAATTAGTAAAAATAGCTAAAGAAGAATAAATTTGCAAACGGAGTGTACCCATACATAGAGAGGTTGTAAAATGATGACAAGCAGGGAAGATTTTCTAATGATTTTTATTGGCTGTGGATTATACGACTTGAAGCTAATAGATGATGTACAGTACAATTGGGGTGATGTTTTTGCATATCTTGATTTGAATTATTGTGGAGAACGAAAGCTACCCGCTATAATGTCTGCGGTGTTCAGTCTCGGTAAAGATAACTTAGCAGAAGCTATTGACAAAAGAATTGACTATCTTGAAGATACCGAAAGAACATACGGTATTTCAGATGAGCAAAGAGATGAGCTGAATGCACTCAAAGAGCTGAATCCTTACGAAGACCTTGAGGAGTATCACAATTACCTTGATACGCATGTCACTTGCGTAAACCACAAGGGTATTTATAAGTCATATTTATCAGAGGCGCTCGCTGACTTCGCGGACGGCACAGGATTTGAGGTTGAATTTTAAGCGTGAGTTATGACATTGAACTAATTGATAGCAAATCACATATGGTGATGGAATTGCCAGCGGGCATGTTTGTACGAAGCGGGAATATTTGCGCAGAAATTGACGAAATAACAGGGGACTTCTATCAAGTTCCACAAAAAGAAGCATCTGTTAATATTACATACAACTATGCAGGTTATTACTATGAAGCTTGTGATGGTGATCAGCGTTTTTATAATGACGGTAAAAATCTTGGCATTCGTGCTATATATGGCAGAACAGCCAAAGAATCTATCCCAATGCTAATAGATATGATCGAGCGCATCAAGAAAAGATATCAAAACGCCGATGGCTCTTGGAAATTAGGAAATCGCACAAGACAATTCGCAATCAATGCAAAGGGCGAAAAGATTATTGATTTGTATGAAATAATGTTACAAGGATTAACTCCTGTTGAGGAGCACTATCAAGTATCAGAAGGTGATACTTCAGATTACTGGGAAGAAACTGCCGCAAATTCTATTATTCCACTTCAAACAATGTTAATTTTTGCAGTAAACTTAGAGGACAAAGACTGTATTTGGAATGGAGATTGAGAGGAGAGGAGTTATAATGGAAAGACACATAGTGTGTGATTATTATCACCCGGATGCTATTGTTAATATAGGTGCCATCTGTGAATCTTTTGAGGAAGCACAGATGGCAATGGCGGCAGATATTAACCAGTTATTATCAAATCACGGTTATTATCTTGATGACGAGTATAATGCAGCACCATCTGCCGATGCAAAAACCGATGAAGATGTATCTGTTATCAAATATTCAGAGCACAATGTTACACTTACTATTGATGATGAAATTATTTGTGATTGGTTTATCAAAGCCACTGATATTCCGTTAACTTCTACGGAAAAAGGAGATATCTATAGAGAACTCGATCATGATTGTTTGATGGATGATATTTCTAATTTCTATGATGAACACAAAGATCGGTACAAAGATTTCATCAGTGAGGATGACTTTGATACTCTGGTGCATTGGCTCAAAAAATCGCAAGATTGTGATATTGCACAGGGTGTTTTCGATGAAATGTATAACATTCGGACCTGCGATGAACAGTTCGTCGCTGAAAAAGTAATTAAAGTGCTCAACAAAGAGTGGGATATCTTTATCAGTGAAGATCAAAAACACATTCTTGTTTCTGATCCTTATTCAGGTGCTAATAATTTGGAGGATGATGAATTTTATAAATTCATTTTAAACCCCGAAAAGTGCAATCTGCGTGAAACGCTTAACAATGAGGAACTGTACAATGCGGTTATCAGATTTGCAGAAAAGAGAGGTGTGCGTCATGAAAATTAAAGATCTCACTGAAAATGAATATCTGGAATTATGTCAGAATTACATCTCAAGATTTTGGAGCGACAGCGAAAACGGAACGACTTCTCCGTCCGCCAATGAATTGGCTGTAGCTGATGAATTGGTAGACAGACAAGTTATTGAGGATTATTATGCTGGTGTTGAGTTTGGAAAAGAAGATTTCTTTTGCAATCTTTGATCTATCTATAACGGAGGAATGTTTGTGAACAAGAAAGAAACTGTGATATATGCTACGCCTGCTTGTAAACGGCAAGACATACCCAGCATTCTGTTCGTCGATTCATCAAATGAAGAAGAAAAAAATGCTTTATAAAGTATTAGAAGTACCCGGCATTGAATATATCGTGCTTGATTTTAAGTCTTCTGACGGTAATTTTATTGCTCAAGATCTGGATGACAGCGAAACATGGAATGCCAAAGCATTCTATCAGTGGTTGATAGATGAAGTTCTGGTATTCACAGATGATGGAATCTCGGGAATGGATAAAGATTTATATAAACAGTTCAAAGCATTTGCCAATCAAAGAGGCGTTTGTGTTTGTGATAGCAGAAAGATATAAGCCGAAAGAAAGGGTTTCGAATTATGAAAAATGAAAATAAAACTGTCGCCATATATTTTAAATGTGATACAGATGATGTAGAGGAAATCAAAAGAGTTGTAGATCATCATCTCGACTATATTGTCGGTGATCCAAGTACTGATTGGTATTTCAGTTCCTTCTTTAATGCAAACGCATATGATGCGGAAACCTATGACGAGAAACAGTTTGCTGTTTTGCGCTTTGTAATCAACGATATCATGGCAAACGAGCTGGATGATATCGATGAATATTCAACGCTCGGTCAGTTTTATGCAGATATTCATAATTTGAATGAAACTTTAAGCGATGTGGAAGACAGGCTCAGAAGAAAAAGAAACTAATGATTTTTAAGAAAGAGGATTAAAAAGGGATGATATGGGCTGAGGAACAAAACGTATAAATACCGAATTTATACAACCAATTTGAGGGAATGCCACTTGGATGATAGAAAGGATGAAAACTAATGAACGGTAAAAAAGTTTTATTTCAAATTGCGTCAGGTGATACATTCAAAGTAGGTAACTTTGAGTTTATTGTACTTGCACAAAATCACGTGCTTGGTACGACAGAAGTACTATTAATAGATTTCTGGAAAACCACAAAATTTGATGATAGTACAAACAACTATAAAAACAGTAGTATTCGCAAGAAATTGAACAGCGACTTCTATGATGAACTTGTAAACGAAGTGGGCACGATAAATATCATACCGCATACCGTAAATCTTACAGCAGATGATGGTAGAAAGGATTACGGTATATGTGATGATTGTGTTAGTCTGCTTACTTGTGAACAGTACAGAAAATATGTAGATATTGTAGACAAATACAGGATAACGAGCAATTGGTGGTGGCTTGCCACACCGTACTCCACGGGTAGTAATGGATATGACTACACCGTTCGTTGTGCTGACCTCGATGGCACGCTCAACGACAACGACTGTAACTACGACAACGGTGTGCGTCCGTTTTGTATCTTTAAATCTGGCATCTTTGTATCTTAATATAGGAGAATATCGTGAAACAAAAAAGTAATGATTTAAAAGTGATAGTTAAAGCTAAAGAATTAACATTACACACAATTAAAATAACTTCCAACTGTAAAAAATTTCCTAAAAAATATCGTTTCACTGTTTGTGATAGAATGCAACGCAAAGCAATGGACATTTATGAGTCTTTATTAGAAGCAAACAGGATATTATTGAAAGACCTTATAAAAAGAAATGATTTACAAACCAAGGCAATTTTATGTTGTGACGAGTTATTGTTTTATATTGAAATGTGTCTTGAACTTTTAATCATTCAACCGAACAGTGCCGAGTATTGGTCAAAACTTGTTTCTGATATTAAACATATGACGATTGCATGGAGGGCAAAGGATAAAGAAAGATATCGGCACGGGTAATAAACTATTCGTTTTACACCGTTCGTTGTGTTAACAACGATGGCACACTCAACAACAACAACTGTAACTACGACAACGGTGTGCGTCCGTTTAGGGAGAAAGTCAGAAAGAGTAAATTTAAATTGAAATCAGTACGCCTCTCACAAAAGAGTTTATTACCCTTCCTTTGCAATAATATTATGACTGATTTTGAAAAAGTTATTGATTTTAAAAATTTGTATCAAGCATATAAAAAAGCAAAATCCGGTAAGGGTTTTAAAAATAGTTCAGCGAAATTTGAAATCAATGCATTAGATGGGATAAATATCTTAAAAGAACAACTTGAACATAAGCAGTATCGCGTTGATGAATATCAAGAATTTTATGTATATGAGCCAAAAAAGAGATTAATAGCAGCTTCTACATTTAAGGATAAAATTGTTCAGCACAGTCTTTGTGATAATGTATTATTGCCAACGCTGAAAGATGTGTTTATAAGAAACAATTTTGCTGGCCAAAAGGGTAAAGGTACTCTTTTCGGATTAAACACTTTAAAAGATAATATGATTAGCTTTTATCAACAGTATGGTGGTGGCTTTATTTTAAAAGGGGACATTTCCAAATTCTTTTATTCTATTGATCATCAAATTTTAAAACAAATCATACGCAAATATTTTTCAGATGAAAATATTTTATGGCTTTGCGACTTGATTATAGACAGTACTCAAGGAAAAGGCCTGCCATTAGGAAACCAAACAAGTCAAGTATTTGCTTTACTATATCTCAGTGATTTAGACCACTATATAGTGAATGATTTGAAAATCGAATTTTATGGCAGATACATGGATGATTTTTATTTAATTCATAAGAATAAAAAGTATTTGAAAAAGTGCTTGTGTGATATAAAAAGTATTTTGAATTCATTAGGATTATCCTTGAATGAAAAAACAGAAATAATCCCATTCAGACAAGGAATAAAATTTCTCGGATTTCACACTTATGTAACGGCAGCTGGAAATATCGAATGCCGTTTAAATAATAAAAATAAAAACAACGCTTTAAGAAGGTACAGACGTATGGCAAAGCTTGTGAAAACTGGTTCGTTATCCGAAGAAAAATTTATAGAGTGCTTTCGATCTTGGAAATCTCATGCATTATTTGGAAATTGTAATGAATTGATAGAGAATTTTCAAAATGAAATAGATATTATATTGTCAGAGGAGTGATAACAATTTTAAAAGATTATATTAAATTTGGAAAATATGAAGACTACATAATGATATACCAGACAGTATAGTCAAGAAAAAGGTAGCGCATAATGATAAGCGAAGATTGCAGTACAATTCGTTGGTCTTATTTTGACAATATGATAAATCATAGACGAGTTTTGATATGTTCAAATTGTCGTTCAAGATTCAACCTTTCGCCTGCAAGAGATATAATTGATGTAACGGAGAGCTATTATTTGTTTCGCCCGCGATGTGGGGCAAGAATGATTCAGGAGGAAGACGAATGAAAATCATTAATACACATACAGGAAAAATATTTGTTGACATAGAGCGCATGTTGGAATTTCTGACCGTCGGAGATTATGGAAAAGAGAATAATATAAAAGCTGATTTCCTCGGTTTACATAAAGAAATAAACGGCGTTAAAAACACAGCAGTAGATTTGAGTAAAAAGTGGGTTGCAACCATTAGCACTCAAAAGGGATGCTTAATGAACTGTGCCTTTTGCGATTGCCCAAAGGTTGGATTTAAAGGTAATGTTTCCTTAGATGAATTAATCTATCAAATTGAAACAATACTCCAGTCTGAACAAGTTATTAACTATACAGAAAGGTTTAATGTGCATTTTGCACGTATGGGAGAACCCACATTCAATAAAAATGTACTGGATTTTACAAAAAATCATTTGAAAGACTTAGTACAAAGTTATATTGTTGCTGACACAATTCATCCAGTAGTTTCTACTATGTTGCCCAAAAACAATCCGAATTTAAAACAATTTCTTATGGAATGGTGTGAAATAAAGAATAACTATTATAATGGCGAAGCTGGGCTACAATTCAGTATTAATTCCACGAATGATGATCAGAGGAATAAACAATTTAATAACCTGAGCCTATCATTATCCGAGATATCAGATATAGGAAGGCAACTCCCAACACCTCTCGGAAGAAAATACACACTTAATTTTGCAGTAACTAAAGATACGATTTTAGATGCAAGAGTATTATCAGAATTGTTTGATAAAGAAAAATTCATTGTTAAAATCACGCCGATTCATCAAACAAATGCCGCTGTTTCAAACGGCTATGATGTGAGCACTACTTATGAGGATTACAATGTATATCGAGATTTTGAACAACCACTTCTTGCTGAAGACTGGGATGTTATTGTGTTTGTTCCGAGTAAAGAGGAAGATTCCGATAGAATTACTTGCGGTAATGCTATTATTCATACTTTAAAATCAAGGAAGTAAAGGAGATTATCTATGAAACATTTTAAGAAAATAGGAAGCGTACTTGTTTGTGTAATATTAATACTTACAATGTTTGTAGGTTGCACAGAAGCGGGTCGAGTAAAACACAATGTTAAACAAGATGCAGACAATTTCAATGTAACAAGACGCGTTACGGTTATTAATTCACGTAGCGATAAAGTAATATTAGAATTAATTGGCAATAGTTCTATATATGTTGATAGCGCCGATAATCAACTCGAGGTCACAAGTGAAGTTGCTGATGGTCAATACAAAATTGATTATATAAATTTAAACGAGTGGACTACATATGTTATTGAGGATCTTAGTGGCGCTGAAGTAAGTAAATACCATTATGAACTTAATTATCTTCCAGAAATGGTACAGCCTTTTACTATAACATCAGACGATTAAGAAATATTGCCCAATATTAATCATATCGTCTAAATCAAAATAGGGGGTCAATCTAATTAGTAAAAATCAAACCGAAATATCTGAGGCAATATGTACCTTTCTGTCAGCTTTAAATTCAATAGATAAAAGTTACGACGATAGTGCAGACAAACTTAGAGAGTGCAATCTAATGACACAGGATTATTTACATGAACTAGAGCTGTCTAATTTGAATTATGCTGAGCGAGAGAAGATAGCTACAAAGCTAAGAAATGTTAGGAGAGAAAGGCGGAAGGCGAAAGATTATATAGAGATTTGTGAGCCCTTAGAAGAATTTATACACAATGGCAACAACCAAAAGTTTATAGGAAAATTAAAAGAGGTATTAGGACAAGTTAGAAAGTTAGAGAAAAGTCATCGAAATAGAATATACATAAACAAAATTATTGACAAGGAGGATTAGTGTAGTGACAGAACTTGTTCCGATGGATTATGTCACAGTCTATCAAGCGTGCAGAGCTTTTTATAATTTAAGTACAACAGAAGTATCTATAATAGACCTCTTAGCTAATAACGGTACATTCATTGGTGATCCTCGGGATTTATCTAAAAAGTTAAAGATTTGTTATACTCAGATCACTGCCGCTCTAAATTCATTGGACAATATAGGAGTAGTTCTTAGAAACACCACTGGAGATAAAAAGGTACGAATGAGGGCGGTTTCGCTATGTCCGCATTGGGAATATAACCTCGTGAAAGCTTATGAGAGTGGAGACCAAATCTCATTGAAGAACAAGCGACAGTTCCCAAGTCAGTGCAACAGTATATAAATATGATGTTTAATATTATAAACAAAAATACGGTTTGTGTTTATAATCTTAAACATTTATACTTGTACTATAATTTGTGCTGTAATCAAACGGTTAGATAGGGGAAAATAGGATGAGCAAAAGTAATAGGAGTATTCTATTAAATAATGATATCGATTACGAGTCAGTGGAAAAAATAATTAATGATATAATAGAAATTAACTCTGACGATGATTTAAAAGAAGACCAATGGTTTGAGTCTATGGATTCAACTATTTTGCATAATGAAATCATATATCATAGGGAACCAATTAAATTATACATAAATAGCTACGGTGGAGATGTATATTCGGGGTTAGCACTTGTGAATATAATTAAAAATAGTAAGACTCCAATATATACAATTGCTATAGGTGCTTGTATGAGTGCTGCGCTTCAAATATGGCTCGCGGGACATAAAAGGTTTGTTAGCAAAAACTCCACCTTACTCTTCCATGATATATCAAGCGGCGGATGTACTTGTAAAACTGAGGATATAAGACAAAACCTAAAAGAATGTGAAAGGCTACGAGAAATATTCATAGGTGAAATAATAGAAAAATCCACAAAAGTAACGCGCGAAATGCTCGATGAGGTTATTAAAAGCAGAACTGACTGGTATATCCCTGCCGATGAAGCCATTGAATTGGGGTTAGCTAATCACTATTATACAAGAGAGGATCAATAAATGGTGTATTTTATTTCAGATTTGCACTTAGGACATAGTAACTGTTTAGCCTACGATAATAGACCTTTTAATATATGAAAAGCCATGTGAGATGTTCAATGTAGGATGCATGATGGACTATATGAACTATCGGCCTCGAACAATTCAAGAAATAATAAGTAAAAGAGGTATAGATGCAAAGTGATATATTTAGATAATGCAGCGACAACAATGATGTATCCCGAGGTGCTTAACGCTATGAAGCCGTATATGGGAAAACAATATGGTAATGCCGGAACACTATATGCATTAGGTCGAGAATCAAGAGAAGCGATGGATAAAGCGCGATGCCAAGTAGCAAGTTTGCTTAAATGTTCACCCGAAAATATTATATTCACATCTGGCGGCACTGAGTCGAACAACACAGTTATATTCGGGTTAAGACGACATTTGATGGAGCAAGGGAAAACACAAATAATTTCAAGTAAAGTCGAGCACGATTCAATTATACATGCTTTAGAGGCTTTATCCCGTGAAAATGAAATGTTAATAAAACCCGTGTTTGATGTGCGTTTTTTAGGGGTGAATAATGATTGTAGAGTCCAAATAGAAGAATTGAAAAAAATCATTTCAGACAAAACAGGGTTGGTATCAGTTATGTTCGTAAATAACGAGACTGGTGCTCGAAATCCGGTTGAAGATATTGGTAAACTATGTAAGCAAAATGGAGTGCTTTTTCATACGGATTGCGTACAAGCAGCAGGGCTTCAAGATATTGATGTAAATAAAATTAATTGCGATTTTCTGTCAATTTCTTCACACAAAATTCACGGCCCGAAAGGTATAGGTGCTTTATATATACGCGATAAGAGTATCATAGACCCAATAATATACGGAGGATTGTCACAAGAATTTGGACTAAGAGGTGGAACAGAGAATGTTCCGAATATCGTGGGATTTGGAAAAGCCTGCGAAATAGCACAAGATAACCTTAAATTCAATCAGGTTTTGATTCATAATATAGTGTCAAAGTTTATTAATGCTATATATTACTATGCCGAAGAGGTAGATTTAAGTGAAAATATTAGATTTAATTTGATTGAAAATCAAACTAAAACTCTAAGTTTGTTAATAAAAGACTGCGATGCGCAAACATTAGTATTAATGCTGGACAATCTCGGAGTTTGTGTTTCGGCGGGTTCGGCTTGCCGAAGTAGCTTGAATGAGCCGAGTCGTGTTTTAACGGCAATGGGATTATCAGGCGATGAGGCAAGGAGTACTATACGTATCAGCTTTTCCATACATAATACACAGGCAGAGGCGGTTGACGCAGCGCGAGAAATCATAACTTGTGCGAAACAATTAAGTATGTTATAATTATCATAATAATGTAGAACAATGTGTTCAAGACGTAAGAATAATTAGGAGGGGTAAAATGGATGATTTACAATACTGGCTTGATAAAATTGATTTTGATATGCTAACCGATGAAGAACTTGACAGTATCTTGGATATTGAGTCTGCAAGAGAAATGGCTTTTGAACTTGCGAAACGCGCGGGTGGAACTTATATTATCAACCCTGCCGGGGTTAGAAATATGGGCGAGTCGTTGATAAAAATTTCTGAGTTTTTTAAAAATCAACCAGTTGAAATTAAATGTAGCACTGGTTCAAAAATTACACCCAATGTCGGGTCTGTTTCTGTGTATGGCAATCAATTAGTGATAGATAAACCTAGAGAGTTTGTGAAGATATGCGCATCAACTGACGGGTTTGATGTTTATTCTGATTTAGATGAAGTCGTACACTTAGACTTTATATTCGGAGATATTGCTAAGAAAATACAAGGAGGCGAAGTGAATGGAGAGTCTTGATATTGTCTCTCAAGTAGTTTCGGAAGACACGATTCAATCTAATAAGGTGATTGAATTTTTTTGTTCTTTATGTGATATTTTTGTCGATCAAGCATATTTCACCTCGTTGTATCAAGATGATGTTGAGATTGAGGCGAGAGTAAATCAGTCTAACCAGCTTATACTAACCATTATTTGTCCCGGGCTTGAACTTACAGAAGATCAGCAAACAAGTGAGGTTATCAGTGCTTTTAATTTAATGATGTTATGTTCGGAGCAAGTGACCATTAACGCAGAGGAATCTGAAAAACTGCGCATATGTTTTGTGTTGCCAAGTAATTAGGAGGAATAAGCAGAGGTTTTATGAATGTAAAACGAAGGGAACAGTTGCGAAGAGCAGTAAATTTAATAAATTCTGCTCGCGATATAGTTGAAATTATTACCGATGAAGAAACCGATTCCGCAGATAATATGCCGGAAAATCTTCAGACCGGTGACAAATATGAAAAAATGTTGTATGCTATAGAGTGCTTAGAAGATACAACTACGCATCTTGATAATGCGATAGAAAATATAGAAAATGCTTTGTATTAATTATAATGACGGAAGGTGAGTAAATGTTCGGATTAGTAGGATTTTTATTTAGTGCAGCTTATCTTGGAGCAAGATATATAAGTTCTGAAACTGCACAAGCGGCGGTGAAAGCACGAGATTCTCGAGTTCATACAGATATGAATCGTCAAAGAGAATTAGAACATCTTTCTTGGGGAAATACTGAATATGATAGGAAGAGATTTGCTGAATTATTAGGCAGAGACGATTTCGCATTTGAGAATGCGTCTCTTAGCGAAAGAGAGTATGCTGTGTGGAAAATTGCACAGAAAGAAGGATGGGTATATTCCAAAAAACCGGGTGCTAGCAATCATTTGCCAGACAATTGTTATGGATATGATCCGTCTAAGGATGAGTCTTATAACAGATTAGTAAGAAGAATTTAAATTCAAACAAAAAAGTATGTAAGTTTTTGCAACTTACATACTTTTTTTTAAACTGTCATTTTTGGAATAAGTAATTAGGTAATTTTAATCTTCGATTTAATAGTACCTTTCCGTGGCACTGAAATTGCGCCGATGAATCGTTAGATAGTATTACGTTACTATCTTTTAAATCTTCGTTCGCAGAGACTAAAATAACATCACCGTTTTCTTTTTTGTATAATTGCTTACAATACATTGCTCCATCAACGGAAAATATTCCAACATCTCCGTTTGATAACTCGCTGTCTTTGGAAACATATACAATATCGCCATCGCATATATACGGATACATACTATTTCCTTGTATTTTGACGGCAAAATCAGCGTTCACAGGAACTGACTCATCGACTGTTATCATATCAAATTCAGATTCGTCAGAAAACGGAAAAGCATATCCAGCAGCAGATGGGAGCAAAAATTTCGGTATTTGTCGGATATTAGAGTGATCTGGATTGACACTTTGGTTATTGGATATAACTCTTTCTTTCTCAATTGCACAAATTTTCTCGACCGCTTCCTTACCGTATTCATCAAGGCTGCGATAATCCCTGATCAATGAAGCTTCATGATCGCTAATATCAAGCGACTCGTTATGGTAATTAGAATAAGTTAATCCTAATAATTCATCGACCGATGTATTAAACACTTTTGATAAAGCACCAAGTGCGTTCGCTGACGGAAGTTTAATACCGTACTCCCAGTGTCTCACACTGGTAGTTGACACATCTACTTTTTCACTTAATTCCTCTTGTGTCAACCCATTCGAAATCCTCAATAATTTAATTTTTTTTCCAATGTCCAAAATTATTCCCCCATTGCAAATGACGTATTGACATATTGCTGATAAAGTGTTATGATATAGTAACAATGATTACAGTGTATAGAATAACATAAACAAAAGTATATGTCAAGTGATTTAAAAGTTGGAGTTGCCCGTTCACACAAACAACTCCAGATAATTTAAGCAATACTGCAATGGGGTCGCAATACTGCATGTGGGAATACAAAAGGTCTTATGTTCTTAGTTTTAAAATATGGAATCAAAAAGCAACAGCAGACCCATATATTATTAAAACAAAGAATGATTTTATAAGTGAGATACATAGACTTAATGCTATAGATAACATAACAGATACTAACTTAGAAGTTAGTATAGATAATGAAGGTAATTATGTTATTGATATAGTAGATAAGTCATTAGACGCAGACCTTATAATACTGCCCACACATGCAGTATATCATAATTTAAATTAAAAATCAAGGAGATTACTGCAAATGAAAAATCTATCCATTAAAGAATTTGTTGATTTCTGCACTCATCAAGGATTCACAAAATATATATTGTCATCTGAAAACCAAGAATCCTTAATCCGACCGTCTTTTGTTATTGAGTTTAATAATATTTCTGGTATTGAAAACCAAAATATCATAAATTTAAAAAGAGGAGATGGCTCTTGGATTCAATTTAATAATGTAGAAAGGATTAGTGTGGACGAACATATGGGGACAACAAGTTTCACAATAAAATATCGCAAACAATCCCTTCCTATTTGGAATTTACCACTTTGTACTTTTGTGGCAAAATAACAAATATAGCAAATAATATTATTAGCTTGACAAACTAAAAAAAGTATGCTATACTTATACCGCAGTCTAAAAATAATACGAAAGAAAGGATGTATAGTGTGCTTAACTCGCAGAATAAAGCGAGGTGTTTCCGAATAGGAGAAATTTATTTAATGAAATTCAACGGAAGAGCGCATGAACAGCAGGGCTGGCGACCGGGACTTGTATTTCAAAATAATACGGGAAACCAATATAGCCCTAACATTATTGCTCTGCCACTTACAAGTTCATTAAAAAAACGATCTCAACCTACGCATGTGTTTATACCAGCTAATGATGACACAAAGTTAAAAAAAGATAGTATGGTTTTGTGTGAAAATCCGGAGTGCATTTCGAAAGATAGAATTGGTAGTTATATTACAACATTACCAGATCAATATATGTCTCAAGTTACGATCGCAAACCTTTTAGCTACATCATCAATATCTTTTATCAATCCAGAAGAATTGATTACAACTTGGGAAAAGTCTCTTGTGCTAAATAGTGTAAGCTTTTGAGAGGATAAGAAGTCATATGTTTAACAGTGGAAATAAGATAAAATTTATTCAGCATTATACTAATAATATCGCTACGCAAAAACATTGTGAGAGAATATTTAATAAGTGTGAGCCGTTTGAAGAACAGTGGCAGTCAGACTTATGCACACAAGGCAAAGATACACTACAGGAAATGATTGACAAGATAGTTTGTGTTAGGTCTAGAAGTTCTCATGGTATAGTTTTATTGCTTAGAGACTATGTTAAATGGTGTATACAGACCAAATATCCAAATGTTAGCGATGGTATGTTGCAAATCAAAACAATAGGAACAGACAAAGTTAAAAAATATATGGTTGCCAACCCGTTAATGCTACAAGATTATCTAAATATCATTTGCGAACCAGAGACTGAAAAAACAACTGATAATATATATAGATGTTATTATTGGTTGGCATTTTCGGGAGTCTCAGAAGAGGACAGCCTAAGAATTAAGTGCTCTGATGTCGATTTTGAGAATATGGTAATTCATTATAATGGTCTTAATATCCCTCTATATTTTGAATCTATACCAGCCTTTAAAAATTGTGCCACTCTTTCACAATTTGTGTATAAACATCCGAATTATGCAAGCTCAACAACGGTCTATATGGATAGAGCTAACGGGGATACTCTGATACGCGGTATCAGAAATACACCAAGTATTTCGACTATGAGTGTAGAGTTATCTAGAAGAGCTAAATCGAGAATCGACAAAGGACTATTGACAAAAAGATTGAGTTATAAACATGCCCTGTTATCTGGAATGTTCTATAAAAAATACCAATTAGAAATGGCTGGTTATGAAGTAGACTTTGTAGATGAGGCCTTAGAATTTACTAAAGGTAAGGAATATAAGCTCGACAAAGGAAGAAATAAAATTGAAGCTAAAATTCGACAAGTAGCAAAAGACTATATGATTGATTATTTGCGCTGGAAATTAGCGTTTAATCTTTGAGATTATGATTTGCCTGCGTAGAGCGGGCATTTCAATACATATATCACGCTAAATAAAAAATTTGCATATATAGAGATGTAGCCAAGTGGTAAGGCAAGGGACTTTGACTCCCTCATGCGTTGGTTCAAATCCAACCATCTCTGCCAATACGGCTATAGCCGTTTTACATATAATTTAATGTTGATTAGGTGGTGATTAGATATGGAATGTGATTAGATCTCGCTAAGAAAAAGGTGGTGAGCATGAATTCACTATTAATGTGAACATTAATTAAAGATTGAAAGGATGAATCTATGAATAATACTGAGATTAAAGATTTAAACTTAGTTCAAAAATTATCCAAAATAAGAAAAATAGCGGGTGTTGTAACTAAGGATAAGAAAGGCTACAACTATACATATGCTGATATAGTTCAGATATCGGCAAAGATAACTGCTGGTATGGAAAAGTATCATGTTTCCTTAATCCCCAGTATTGTACCGGGGACATCTATCATTACGCAATGCACTATTGTAAATACTAAAATGGATAAGCAGGGTAAGCCTTATGACAAAACCGAGACGGAGATGCTGTTTCAAGCTGACGCTATTTTTAAATGGGTGAACGATGATAATACAGACGACATTATCGAAGTACCGTGGACGATTACTGGATCACAAAGTGATCCATCACAAGCCTTTGGGTCGGGACTTACATATTGCACGAGGTATTTTCTAACGAACTATTTCCAGTCTGCACAAGTAGACGGAGATGTGGACGCTTATAGAAAGAAGCAGAAAGAAGCTGAACAATCGGAGGACTTAGAAGTAGCCGAGTCGATAGTAGGTGAGTTAGATAAAGTTGTAAAACAATACCTGATTGATAATCCTGATAAAAAGGACGATGTGAAAAAATTTATTGCTAAGTACGCGCCAAAGTCAAATTATTTATCTATTAAAGATCCTACTATTGCAGGCGCATTGCTTAACGGATTTAGCGAGAAATATCTCAAAAGTGAAAAGGAGTCTAAATAATGGGTTTTAGGAATGGTGCATATGCAACTGTTTGGTCTTCTGAACCAATTTCAGATGTAAATACAAAAATCAGAATATCTATATCGCGGAAAAATAAGAACACTGGTGAATACGAACAGGATTTTTCTGGATTTATAGCTTGTATTGGTACTGCTGCGGCTAAGAAAGCAGCATTATTAAAAGAAAAGGACAGAATAAAATTAGGGGATACCGATGTTTCTACTTATTACGATGCTGAGAAAAAGAAGACCTATTACAATTTCAAATTGTTTTCGTTTGAAAATTTGAATAACTCAGAAAAGACTACAAAAGATGCTGATGTTGTCGAAGATGTAGATAACGGTGAACCTGATTTACCATTCTAGGTTACTGATCTAATTTGAACATAATATAGGCTGGTGATGTTATTAGCAAAAATCCAATATATAAAGATTATATAAATGAAATGACTTGGAGTTATAGTCGCATTAAGTGTTTTGAAAACTGCCAATATCAATGGTTTTTAAAATATATCAAATTATACTCTGATTCACCGAAACAGTTTTATGCTTCTTTCGGAAGCTTGGTACATAAAATTCTTGCGGATTTTCTTTCCGGGAAGACCTCTAAGGAGGAATCAAAGATAGGATTTCTAACTCGCTATTATCAAGAGGTTGCTGGTGAAAGACCGGATATATCGATAGTTAAAAATTATTTTAATGATACACTAAACTTTCTGGAAAGATTCGATGGGTTTCCAGATTTTAACACCAAGGAAATTGAGGACGAAATCAGATTTAAGATAGACAAGTATAAATTCGTAGGCTTTATTGACTATCTTGGAAGAGATGCTGATGGTTTTGTGATTGTAGATCATAAATCTCGCAAACTTAAGCCGAAAAGTAACAGAAAGACTCCAACCGTAAACGATAAAACAATAGATGATATGTATAAACAACTATATATCTATTCTGAAGGAGTAAACCTAAAATATGGTGAGTATCCGCACCAACTATGCTTTAACTGCTATAGGAATCAGAACTTTATAAAAGAGCCGTTTGATGCACAAAAATGTGAGGATGCAAAAAAATGGGCAATTGACACGATAGAAAGAATCAAAAACACAGACTACTTTGCTCCAAGTGTAGATTATTTTAAATGTAAATACATCTGTGATGTAAACGAAGAGTGCTGTTATTGGCAGGAAAGGTAGGCGATGTATATGCGACCTGACGATATAAACAGTATTGATAGTGAGTCTGGAATCATTGCCACCCTAATACATAATCCCGAGTTCTCGTTCTATTCAGAAAATCTACTTCCGAATCATTTCGTAAACAAAGAGAATCGCTGCGTATATACAGCGATATGCGATCTGGCGCAAAAAGGAATAACAACTATAGACCCGTATAACATCATTGAGGATTTGAACTCGTCCGAAGCAACTAGAAAGTATGCAGATGAACTTTCAATCGAGAAGTTACAAGAACTTATGGATGTCAGTGATATTATAGCCAGATCCACTGTCGAGGAATATAAACTACTCGTAAAAAATGTTATGGATTCTGCCTTCAGAAGAGACACGTATGAAAAATTAAAAGAGTGCCAGTCACTTTGTTGTGACAGGTCAGAGCAGGACATTGAGCAGAAAATCTATTCTATAATTGATAATGTTATGACAGAGTTTTCGACAACCGAGGAAATCCCACCGTATCGGGATGTTGTTGATGAATGTTGGCAGGAACTCGTAGATCGTCAGAAAGATGGATACTCTGGAATACCAACTAAATTTCCAACATTAAACGAGTATGTTACTTTGGAGCAGGGAGAGTTGTTATTATTTGGGGCGGAACCCAAAGAAGGAAAATCTATGATGTTATTAAATTGCGCTGTAGATCTTCTGAAGAAAGACAAAGCTGTATTGTATCTGGACAGTGAATTGAGTACGAGATTGTTTACAGCGAGACTGATAGCACATCTCTCTGGAGTAAAGTATAGAGACTTAACTTGTGGAAATTACACAGACGAAGATGCAAAAAAAATAAACGATAGTATTCAGTGGATTAAAACGAGAAAATTCACACATATTTATATCCCGCTTTTTGACAAGCAAAGTATTTATACTGCAATTAAAAAGGTTTATCACACACAGGGACTTGATGTCTTGATTGTGGATTAATGGAATAGTTCACATTAAACATATTGAATTGCTGGAAACCCCTTAGAGCCTTATCAACTACAACATAGTCTCGAACAGAGACAAGTGTGAATGTTTGAAAATGATAAGGATTGGGCAATCAGCAGCCAAGCCTCGAACAGAGGAAGGTTCAACGACTAAGTGCCTTAAGCAAGGACAGTGGTATGCACCGAGATAATTGGTGAAGATATAGTCTACTCTCTAGTGAAAGCTGGAGCTGTGCCAGTCACAGGCAAACGGGTTAGCGACCCGAGAAATTATTGAGGAAGATAGATGGGGTATTTAAGGATTTAACTGGACGGAGATTCGGAAAATTAACTGTTATTAAAAGGGAAAGCGACTATGTATCGCCTAAAGGATATGTTGCGGTTAATTGGTTATGTAAATGCGACTGTGGCAATCTAACAATAATATGCCATGGATATAAAGGAACACGCATTTATGAAATATGGAAAGGAATGCGGAGCATTAGAGGCTGTAATTTAAAAAGTGGTGCTTCGCAAAGTTGCGGCTGTGAAAAAAACAGTACATCCAAATAGGCGATGTAATAACCCTAATAATAAAAACTACCAATGGTACGGTGGAAGAGGGATAAGGGTTTGCAATGATTGGAATGAGTTCCTTAAATTTAAAGAATGGGCATTAAATAACGGATACGACGAATCCCTAACCATCGATAGGATAGATTGTAATGGAGATTACGAGCCAAGCAATTGTCGTTGGTCTGATAAAATAATTCAAGCTAACAATACAAGAAACAATCACCTTATAGAATATAATGGAGAAACTCATACTATGGCTGAGTGGTCACAACTCACAGGAATCCCGTACCATAGACTCAAAGATCGAATTAATAAACTTGGTTGGGATGTAAAAAGAGCGTTAACAACACAATAATTTCGAATTTGCAAATACAAGGTATTTTAAAGGTGGTGATGAGGGTGACGCCTTTGATATTTACCGCGATTTAGGTGGCGTAGTTAATATGATCAAAAATCAAGTGTGTGGTGATATGGGGATAGCAGGATTAGGGGCAATCCAAACAACAGCAACGGGGAAAGCAGCCGACTCGGTGAGAATTGTTAGAAATGCAAGTACGCTGGCAATTATACAGTCAAAAACACCAGAAGAAATAGAAGCAGACGGTATAGAATGCGGAAATAAAAAACTCAGAGTTGTTTACAACAGGAACGGAATGCAAATGGCAAAAGGAGAATATATTGACTTGTTTTTTGATGGCAATCATATTCTTTATGAGGAAGCCAAACAACACGTTCCGGAAACTCCTTATTAAATATTGAAATATCAAGCTAAATAAATAATTTGTCATGGAATTAAACGACTTAATTCAATCGGTTGATATCGTAGAGTTTATTTCGCAGTTTGTCGATCTCGAGGAAAAGAACGGAGAATATTGGGGGCTTAGTTGTTTTAAAGATGAAAAGACTCCATCGTTCTCCGTTCGGAGAGACCCCCCACTTTTCTATGACTATAGTTCAGGGATCGGCGGCAATCTATACACATTTGTTAAACATTACTACAATTGTTCAAACAAGGAAGCCGTTAACATTATTAAAAAATACGCCGGTGTAGACGGAGAAGTTTTCGTTCGGCGTGAAAAGATGGCTGCGACAGTTACTTGCAAAAAATTTTCCAAAAAAATAAAGGGTGTAAAACAGAACTCATCAAAACCTCTTCCAGATAACTACATGGAAAGGTATGAGTATTCTTTAGACAAACTATCAGTTTGGTTAAAAGAGGGAATTTCAAAAGAATCAATAGATAAGTTTCAAGTTAAATATGATGCATTTTCAGATAGAATTGTTTACCCAATACGAAATGTAAACGGGAAGATAGTAAATATAGGCGGTCGAACTCTTGACCCAAATTGGAAAGAGAAAAAACTTCGGAAATATTGTTATTTCTTTTCTTGGGGTACTATGAACACCATATACGGCTTGTCCGAGAATATGGATAGTATTCAGGACAAAAAAGAGATCATTCTTTTTGAAGGTTGCAAAAGCGTTTTACTTGCTGATACGTGGGGAATTCATAATTGCGGCGCAATCCTAACCTCTCATCTTAATCCAAATCAGTTGCGCATCTTAATAAAACTCGGGTGTCGTGTGGTTTTCGCTCTGGATAAAGATGTAAGAATCAGAGAGGACAAGCATATCCAGAAACTTAAACAATATGTGAATGTCGAATTCTTATGGGATTATGAAGACTTATTAAATGAAAAGGATGCGCCTGTCGATCAAGGTCAAAAAGTTTTCGAGCATCTATACGACAAAAGATTAGTATTAAGGTAAGGTGATTTATTAGAAATTTATGCCAATAAAAATTCTTTTAGGCGGTTCTCCCTGTACATATTGGAATGTTGCTCAAACAAAAAACAGAGAAACAGAATTCAGATAGCACAAAGCAACTATCCAGATATTATTTATCACAGAGATGCTTATCAAGTTAGAAATGATAGCTTTAAATTGAGAGGTGACATATGACTAAAGATTGGACAGGAAATAAAGCTGCAACTTTTGTTACATTAGCTGCAAGTAATCATTCTAAAGGTGAAAGAGAAGAAAATGATTATTATGCAACTGATCCTAAAGCAGTAAGTATGCTTTTATCGGTTGAAAAATTTCACTCATACATATGGGAGTGTGCTTGTGGAGAAGGGCACATATCAGAAGAACTGAAAAAAAACGGATATAATGTTTGGTCAACCGATCTTATCGACCGAGGTTACGGAGGTGTCAAGGATTTCTTTTCATTCAACGCTCAGCTCAAAGACAAGATCGATATAATTACTAATCCGCCGTATAAATATGCTCAGGAATTTGTTGAGCACGCAATGGAGTTAGTTCAAGAAGGATGCAAGGTTGCCATGCTTTTAAAAATACAATTTCTTGAGGGTAAGTCAAGAAACGAACTTTTTAAAACATACCCACCAGAAAAAGTTTATGTATTTTCGCAAAGAGTAAATTGTGCAAAAAACGGAGAGTTTGATAAATACAAATCAAGCGCTGTATGTTACGCATGGTTTGTTTGGAGAAAAGGCTTCAAAGGTAGCCCAACCATACACTGGTTAATTTAATCATAAAATTGTTAAATGAATAAATTGAAACTATAGATGATTAAATTGAATGGGGTGACAAATGAAATACATATGCAGTTGCTCCGGCGGGAAAGACAGCGTGGCAACGATTATTCTCGCTCATGAGAAAGGTTATCCGCTTGATGAGGTGATTTTTTCGGAAGTGATGTTTGATGAAAATATAAGCGGTGAACTTCCGGAGCATATAGACTTTATAAATAACACATTAAAACCTCAGTGCGAAGAAAGGAGGATAAATAATGATTAAGGGATTTATAGAAGTCACGAACATCAAAACGGATAGACCCAATTTGATAAACATTGATTGGATAGAAGAAGTATATGATGACAATATATATATTGCATTTAATCCTTGCGGATGTATTATACAAGATTATATTCAATGCAGAGAATCTTATGAAGAGATCAAACAGAAAATCAAGGAGGCTCAATAAAATGGGGTGAATCAAGATGTGTAAACGGTTAGATGAATATACAGGCATATGTGTTAATGCTGATAGTTCTTATTGTGCTGATTTTTGTCCGTATTATGATGATGCACACTATTATTGTGAATTCGAAAATATGGAATAAGAGGTGGTTAAAATAGACGCAAAGGTATGTGATAGATGCGGAACGACATATAGATTCGTTATGTTAAACAAAGTGGTTGATAGTGCGGGACAGGTTGTAATAGAGGATCCTTTTCTAAAAAAATACGATATTAGACAGAAACCGGATTTATGTATGGATTGTCAAAAACAACTTAACACGATTCTTGATGATTTTTTCCATGTGAGGAATGTTCATTATGATCCACTGCAACGGTAAGGGGTGTAATGGAGCCTTAGATTGTGACAATTGCACTCAATCTGGTTCATGCGATACTCATGTGTATTGCGATCAATGCGGTTGCGATTGTTATGATTATTATTATGAGATAGACGGAGAAGAATTGTGCGAGGATTGTGTGGATGAATTATATCGTCACAATGTAGAAAATTTAGGCTGGTGATTTATGAGAGTAGATATTTTTAATACGAATAATACATATAATTTGATTCTTGCAGATCCACCTTGGAAACAGACAAAGGGTGGCAGAAAGTCTGCTCGCCCTAACAGTAGTGGTACAAAATTAGATTATTCAACTTGCTCTTTGGAAGTAATAAAAGAGCATTTAGAGCAAGCGGCAAATCTTTGTACCAATGACAGTATTTTATTTTTGTGGACGATAGATAAGTATCTTTTTGATGCACAAAAGATAGCTGAGGAACTTGGATATAAATTACATGCGAGAATGATATGGAATAAGGTAACAGGTATCCCTGCGGCCTTTACGGTCAGATATGGTCACGAATACTTACTATATATGTATAGAGGCAAATTAACCCCTGTAAGTAAAGAAATGAGAGGGAAAATACATACCGTATTTACAGAGAAAGTTAAGAAACACAGTCAGAAACCTGAAATTTCATATGAAATTATAAATAAACTCTACCCAAATCTTTCAAAACTTGAGATGTACGCGCGACAAGAAAGAGCCGGATTCGATGTATGGGGTGATGAAGTTCCGGTTCAATAGGAGGTATCAATGACTATCAAAAAACAAATATATACTCAAGCAAATATTCGTAAGATAAAAAATAAAGGATATGAATACTGTATAAATCACAAAAGTCCCACTGTCGGAGATATATGCGAGTATAGTTTTGATGAGGACACCGACAACGATTCTTGCGCAATTGTTAAAGTTGTTAAGGTCATAAATCCCGAAGTCAGGCGAGTGATTTTTATTGACACCATACGAGATGATACTGGAAATGGCTTTTTTAATTATATGGTATCAAGTGGAGGAGAAATGAATGTGAGTGCAAGATATCTAAAACCGCTTTGCAAGAGGAGGCAATAATATCAAGAGTTATATTATGTATCACTGCCACTCTGAGTATAGTTTGTTAGACAGTTGCACTAAGTATCAAGATTATATAGATTTATCAGTCGCTAATGGTGCAAAGGCTTTGTCGATATCTGAGCATGGTAAGCCGTTGAATTGGACGGAAAAGTGGGCGGCTTGCAAAGCCGCTGGAATTAGATACATTCATTCTGTTGAGATCTATCTTACTGAGACCCTTGATGAGAAAATTAGGGACAACTATCATACTGTTCTCATGGCTAAGAATATAGATGGTGTAAAAGAATTAAATAAACTTGTTAGTGTTTCTGGAGATAGTGAACATTTTTATTACACAAATCGAATCAGTTTTGACGAGTTTTTAAGTATATCTGACAACATTATCTCGACAAGTGCTTGTTTGGCATCACCGTTGAATAAACTTCCAGTATCCCATCCAAGATATATGGAGCTTGCGGAAAAGTATGATTTTTTTGAGGTACAACCTCATTTGCATCCTGATCAAAAAGACTTCAATAAACGACTTGCGGAATTATCTAAGAAATTAGGGACTCCATTAATTGCGGGTACGGATACTCATAGTTCAAGTAAGTATAAAGCAGAATGTAGATCTGTTCTTCTATCAGCCAAACATAAGTCATATGGAGACGAGGATGCTTTTGATCTTTCGTATAAGACATATGATGAATTGGTCGAATTATTTAAAGAGCAGGGAGCTTTGAATGAAGACGAATATATGTCTGCCATCGAAAATACAAATCTCCTTTATGATATGACAGAGGATATCGATCTTGACACTTCGATCAAATATCCGATTTTATATGGGTCAAGAGAAGCGGATTCAAAAAAATTTTCTGAGACAGTTGAAACTATGTTTCAAGAAAAACTTGATAATGGAATTATTCCCAAAGAACAGGAGCAGTCATTTCGCAAAGCAATTGATGAAGAAATGCGAGTGTTTAAAAAACTGAAAATGGACGGGTTTATGCTGGGACAATCAGAAATCGTTAGATGGTGCAGAGAGCAGGGAATGGCTATCGGCACTGCAAGAGGTTCGGTTGGGGGTTCCAGAGTAGCATATGTAACTGATATTATCGATTTAAACCCAGAAACATGGCACACGGTATTTTCTCGATTTTGTAATGAAGACCGAAAAGAGATTGGGGATATAGATACTGATGTTGTTGAGTCTGACAGACCAGCAATTTTCAAATACATAACTGATAGGTTCGGCACGGATAAAACAGCAAGAGTGGCATCTTTCGGAACAATGCAAGCAAAAGGGGTTATAGATGATGTTGGAAGGCATTTAGCTATAACCTACGAAAAAGAACATGGAAGTTTAGTTGAAAACCCTTGGAATCTCAAAAATATAGCGAAGATAAAGGATGATTTTGATCAAGATCCAGATGGTACAAAGGCAAAATATCCTGAATTGTTTTACTATTTCAATGGACTGTTAGATACAAAGATTTCTCAATCGGTTCACCCTGCTGGGATCGTGATTAGTCCCGTGACACTGGCAGATAATTACGGTGTGTTTGACAAGGACGGGGAGACTTGCCTTATGTTGGATATGGATAATATTCACGACTATACAGGTCTTGCTAAATACGATTTCCTGATTTTGAAAACGGTTCAAGTAATACGAGACACTTGTAATTATATTGGTGAAAATTATCCAAAAACACATGAGATAAATTGGAATGATGATAAAGTTTGGGATAGTTTAATAACAAGTCCAGTAGGAATATTTCAGTTTGAAAGTCCATTTGCATTTGACTGTTTAAAAAAATTTAAACCGCACAGTATTTTTGACATGTCCATCGTTACGGCTTGTATAAGACCGTCTGGAACATCATATCGTAATGATTTATTAGCGAGAAAGATACATAGAAATCCCTCAGAAATAATTGATAATCTTCTAAAAGACAATTTAGGATATTTAATATACCAAGAAGATACAATTAAATTTCTACAACAAATATGCGGCCTTTCAGGAAGTGAGGCCGATAACATAAGGCGTGCCATCGGACGCAAGCAAAAAGACAGATTGGATGCCGCAATGCCATCAATTCTTGAGGGGTATTGTGGAAAATCAGACAAGCCAAGAGAAGTAGCGGAAACAGAAGCAAAAGAATTTTTACAAGTTATTGAGGATAGTGCTTCGTATCAATTTGGTTTTAACCATAGCATCGCGTACTGCCTATTAGGGTATCTGTGTGCATACTACAGGTATTATTATCCGCTGGAATTCCTTACCTCATTTCTTAATAATGCCGCGAATGATGAAGACATCGCTAACGGTACAGCTTATGCTAATCGTGTCGGAATAAAGGTAACAATGCCGAAGTTCGGTCTTTCAAAAAGTAATTACTTTTATGACAAGGATAAAAACATAATTGCAAAGGGCTTATCTTCTGTCAAGTTTATGAGTAAAAATACAGCAGTAGAATTATATGAACTCGCTCAGAACAATCATTATAGCAAATTCGTTGACTTACTATATGATCTTGACGAGAAAACCTCTTTAGATTCCAGACAACTTAATATCCTTATTAAAATTGATTATTTTTCAGAGTTCGGAAATCAAAGAGAATTATTGCGCATAACAGAAATGTTTTATGATGTATTCAACAAGGGCAGGGCTAAGAAAATCGCTAAGTCAAAAGTTGATGGTAGTTTGGTAGAACCTATTGTTCGAAAATACTCAATTGGTGAAACAAAATCTGGAGGTATTGCAAAAAGTTATACGCTATTAGACATACGCTCTATCCTTCGAGGTGTAGAAGAAATTATAAATAACTTAAATCTGCCCGACTTAGACGATAAGTTAAAAGTGCAAAACACCATTAATGCTTTGGGATATATGGGGTATATTACCGGACGTGAAGAAGACCGCAGAAAACTTTATGTTTTAGATATACGTCCCATATACAAACACAAAGACCATAAGCAAATAGGATATTCTGTGTTTACCAAGTCAATAGGAAGTGGGAAAGAGAGCAGATTCACTGTATGGAATGGTGTATTCAATGCAACTCCGATTCATAAATATGATCTGATATTTTGTAATTCATATCAAAAAGATGGGAAGTGGTTTACATTAACTGGGTTTACAATCCTCTAAGCGGAATTACATATAGTACTCCTACCGAAGAGATATATAAGTTTGAAAATGCAAGATTTAAAGGAACAAATATTAGTTCAGACGGGACTTCTTTTTTATTTGGTTTAGAAAATAGGATGGAATTTGAAGTGCAAACGACCTCTGACACCGCACAGGCATTCATGGACGGAATAAGACATCTTGCCGAGGTAGCAACCTTTCCGACACAGAACATGACCCCGTTTTCATTTGAATTAGATCAAAGTTTAGATTCAGAAGACAAAAATCAAACCGATGATGCTATGGAGGAAAATGACGAACTAGACAAATTTCTTGATTCATTCGTTGTCATTGATGATAGTGTTTTAAAATCAACATAAAACCAGTCTTTTATTAACCAAAATTAAGGGGGTGGGAGTATTAACAAGTGTAATTTGTGTGGTAAGAGTTTAGATTTTTGGGATGAAAACGAAGACTTTAGTTGGGTCAAACACTTAGGGTACGGCACTAAATATGACGGCGGTACTTTGGACTTGCATTTATGTTGCGAGTGTGTAGAAAAGCTGATAGAAAAATGTGCTGTAAACCCGGTTATTTATGAGTACTGATACATAAGGAGGATTTATGAAGGTTATATTGATCTCAGGTAAAGCACAGCATGGTAAAGATACTACAGCGAATTTTCTAAAAGAGAAATTATCATCAGACGGACACAGAGTTGTGATTATTCATTACGCGGATTTATTAAAGCATATCTGTAAAGACTATTTCGGATGGGACGGTAAAAAAGACAAGGCTGGTAGGAAACTATTACAGTATATAGGAACTGATATTATTCGGAAAAAGAACCCCTCAATGTGGGTCAACCATGTAGTCACCTTGCTTAAATATTTTTATGAGAATTGGGATTATGTAATTATACCTGATTGTAGGTTTCCTAATGAAATAAATACTATAAAAAATATGGGATTCGATGCGATTCATCTTCGGGTTATAAGAACGAATTTTGTTAGCCCACTTAGTGAGGAACAGCAGAAACACCCCTCTGAAACAGCGCTTGATGACTGTTGTACCCCCGACTATTTTGTACCGAATACCTCAACACTTGACGCTCTTAAGACTTGGATAGAGGAATGGGCAGAGGGTAATCTCTATGGCTGGTAATTTAACGATTTTAGTAGATGTCGATAATGTACTCGAAAACTTAAATACGGTTTGGGTACAGGGGTTAAACAAAAAATATGGCACTGATGTAAAAACGGAAGATATTACGGATTGGGATATTACAAAATTCTTCCCGGGATTATCAAAAAGTCAAGTCTTTTCTCCTCTACATAAAAAACAAACTTGGGATCATTTAGAGGTAATGCCCGGATCTCAAGATATGATAAAAAGGCTAATCAATGAAGGACATAAGATAATTCTTGTAACAGCATCTCATCCACAGACGGTGCTTTATAAGTTCAATTTTTTAGATAAATATTTTCCATTTATACCATTTGAAGATGTCATAGTCACATCCAGAAAACAAATGGTTAGAGGTGATGTGTTAATAGATGATGCACCTCACAACTTAGAGGGTGGCGAGTATAAAGGCATCTTGATGGACATGCCGTATAATAGAAGTTACGATGAGAAAGCAAAGGGCTTTGTTAGAGTTCATAACTGGAACGAAATTTATGAAGCAGTAAAAAAAATTACGGATGAGGGGTGATAAACTATTGAATGTTATTAAAAGAGATGGAAGAGAAGTTAAATTTGATAGAAATCGAATTATAAACGCTATTTCGAAAGCATCCAAACAAGTTGGATACGAAAATGAGAAGTATATAGTTCCAAGTGATACCATAAATACTATTGCTGAAAGATTATATCAGCGCTATAGAAAAAGGGCTCACGCTGCAAATGTTGAAGACATACAAGATGATGTTGAAACGGAACTGATGAGGGGCGGGTATTTTGAGGTCGCAAAGGCTTATATAAAATATCGTAGAGACAAAGAACATCTTAGACAGGCCAATACAACTGATGCCGCCATCCTAACCCTAATAGAGCATAACAACGAGGAAATCAAACAAGAAAATTCAAATAAAAACCCAACAATCAATAGTGTTCAACGGGATTATATGGCTGGAGAGGTGTCAAAAGACATTACATATAGGTATCTACTTCCACCAGACATTGTTGATGCACATAATAAAGGTATCATACATTTTCACGATGCGGATTATTTTGCACAACACATGTATAACTGTTGTCTGAGTAATCTCGATGATATGCTACAAAACGGTACTTGCATCAGTGATACACTTATTGAAAAGCCGCACAGTTTTTCCACGGCATGTACAATTACCACACAAATCATTGCGCAGGTATCGTCCAACCAATACGGCGGGCAAAGTATAACTCTTACTCATCTTGCACCATTTGTGGATATAAGCAGACAAAACATTCGCAAAGAAGTGGAAGATGAATTGCACGATATGGATGTAAGCGAGGAACGAAAGGCTGAAATTGTCGAAAAGCGCCTTAAGAAAGAAATTAGAAAGGGAATACAAACAATTCAATATCAAGTAGTTACCTTACTTACAACAAATGGTCAAGCACCGTTCTTGACGATATTCATGTATTTGAACGAAGCAAAGGATGAAAAAGAAAAAGCCGATCTCGCTATGATAATAGAAGAGGTAATTCGGCAAAGGATGCAAGGTGTCAAAAACGAAAAGGGTGTATGGATAACTCCAGCCTTCCCTAAACTTATATATGTTCTCGAAGAGGATAATATACAAGAAAACACGCCTTATTACTATCTAACGGAACTTGCCGCCAGATGTACTGCAAAAAGAATGGTTCCTGATTATATAAGCGAAAAAATTATGTTGCGTGAAAAAGGCGATGTGTACACTTGTATGGGCTGCCGTTCATTTCTTACGCCAGACAGATTTACTGATGTAGGAATAGGAAATATAGCCAACGCACAGAATTATGAAAAAGACGAACATAAATATTACGGGAGGTTCAATCAAGGCGTTGTTACCATTAACCTTGTTGATATTGCCTGCTCATCAAAACGCGATTTTAAAAAGTTCTGGAAGATATTTGATGAAAGATTGGCTCTTTGTCACAGGGCATTAAGATGTAGGCACGAACGACTTCTTGGAACACCAAGTGATGTAGCACCGATTCTTTGGCAGTATGGGGCGATTGCTCGCCTTAAGAAAGGCGAAACTATCGATAAATTATTATATAATGGCTACTCCACTATTTCGCTTGGATATGCGGGTTTGTATGAATGTACTAAATACATGACAGGAAAATCCCATACTGATAATGCCGAGGGTAAAGAGTTCGCGTTACAAGTAATGCAACATCTAAATGATGCGTGTAGCAAATGGAAGACGGAAGAAAACATAGATTATTCTGTTTACGGGACTCCTATAGAATCAACGACCTATAAGTTTGCAAAGTGTTTGCAAAAACGGTTTGGAATTATAGAGGATGTGACAGACCATAATTACATAACGAATAGTTACCATGTAAATGTTAGAGAACCAATCGATGCATTTACAAAGCTTAGCCTTGAGAGTGAATTCCAGAATCTTTCTCCCGGGGGTGCAATCAGCTATGTTGAGGTTCCCAATATGCAGAACAACATTCCAGCAGTACTTTCAGTCATACAGTACATATATGACCATATTATGTATGCGGAACTTAACACAAAGAGTGATTATTGTCAAGTATGTGGCTATGACGGAGAAATCGAAATTATAGAAGACGATAATGATAAACTTGTTTGGAGATGTCCAAACTGCGGCAATGAAGATCAAAACAAGATGAATGTTGCAAGACGTACATGTGGATACATAGGCACACAGTTTTGGAATCAAGGCAGAACTCAAGAAATTAAAGAGAGGGTATTACATCTGTAATACCCTCCGAAAGGAGAATGATAATTGAATAGAGTTGCACAGTTTGAAAAATGTAGTATGAGTGAAATATCTCAAAAAGACATTACTATACCCAAAAGAGGTACAAAAGGTAGTGCGGGATATGATTTTATAGCACCATTTGACTTTTCTGTACCTTACGGATCATCAGTAATAATACCAACTGGAATAAAGGTTCGGATCGATAACGGATGGTTTTTAGCGATTGTGCCGAGAAGTGGGCAGGGATTTAAATATGGTATAGAAATTGCTAACACCTTTGGGGTGATTGATAGCGACTATTATAATAATCCAAATAACGAAGGCGAGATCTTTGTTAAGATAGTTAATAAGGATATCACCACACAAAAAACCTTTAGTGTTAATAAAGGTACTGCCTTTTGTCAAGGAATATTTCTACCGTATGGTATTCAAAAAGATGACAAGCAAGAACAAGGCGATAGAATCGGTGGTTTTGGAAGCACGGATAATACTGGAGACTAATTTTAGTTTGATTAAAAGTGTATCGTATGATCAGTCAGAGATAATAAAAAATATCTTAACACTTCATTCTACAAGCGGTCATATTGATATAGACCCAACATACAGTAAAGGAATATTTTATAAGAATACTGGAATAGACGAGCCTACATATAAATTTGACATAAATCCTGTTTGTGAAGATGTAAAATATGCTGATAGCAGACATATCCCTTTGGAAAACGGTAGTGTAGATGTAGAGATGTTTGATCCGCCGTTTTTAGCAACAACAGGAAAATCTCTTGAGATAGATGATAATAGCAATAGAATAAATAAAAGATTCGGCGTTTATCCAAGCGAATCACTCCTACATCAATTTTATATCGATAGCATGAAAGAAGCATACAGAATACTGAGACCTAATGGGATTTTAATTTTCAAATGTCAAGATAAAGTTAGTTCAAATAAACAATATATGTCCCATTGTTTTATTATGAATGAGGCTGTTAAGATAGGATTTTATCCAAAAGATTTATTTATTTTGTTATCCAAACAAAGAATAGTTGCGGATTGGCAAGTTAAGAATCAAAAAAACGCAAGAAAATTCCATTCATATTTTTGGGTGTTTCAAAAATCAAATCGAACGGTCAAGTATGTATAAGACAAGATTCAAACTTAGGAGGTAGTAAATGTCTACAAGTTATTTTATCTATACAGAAATACAAATTAATGGCAGGTGGGTAGCAGTAAACGCTTTAGTACCGTCGTTTAAATGGGATAGTCAGAACAATAAATATTTAGATCGATACACATATAAACTCGGTGAAACATATTATAACGGTTCTCGATCTTATTTCCATGAGGCATACGACAAATTAGAGCAAATCGGGCAAACAATAAAATTCGCAGATTGTTCTGATGCAGTTAAAGAATCTTGGAAGAGTTCAGTCAAAGCAGAGGAAAAAGGAGAAAACTGGTATTCACCAATTGCGGTTGCGTTCTCGGATTTTGAAAAGTATGTGGATGTCAATAAGTTCGACCGACATGGAGTAATTCACAAAGATCAGATTTTTGAATGGGAAAACGACGATATTGATGATCTCTATCCAGTAGATCACGATGAATATCAGCAGATGACAGATGAGGAGAAGAAACAGTACCAGTATTATGAGTGGGATGATTCGTTCGGATATAATAGAGTTTTTAAGCAAGTTTACAGAAATGTGGTTAAAGAATTAAACTCGTTTAAAGAGCAAAATTTTATGATGGACGATGTTCAGTATCCAACAAGAATTATTTTGATTTCTTGTTAAACTATGGCCATCGAATAATATAACGATGATGCGAATTTTAGTTAGGAGGTATTCATTTGTTTTTTGAAAAATTAGCAGAAAACCCAGAGCTTCAACTCGGGGCTGTGGCATGTATTGTGGCTATCTGCATGGCGATCGGTGCATTTATAACTTATATTTTTGGTGTGTTACCACTCAGAGAACAGAAGAATATGCGTGGCAGTACACGCAAGATCTGTGATGACGGAACCCCGACAGAATATTACACGAACATAATTCGAGACCTTCAAAATGAGATTGAATTTTGGCAAGATAACTGTAAAACCGCAGAAGATAGATATAATAAACTTTATCAGGAGATATGTTATGGTGGTCGTGATCAACCTTTCAAGGTACATAAGCGAAGTGATTAAAAGCGTTTATTATAAGTTTTGATATTATTAATATATATAAATGTTTTAAATATATAGAGGTTATATAGAATCGTAAATAAAAAAAACAGGAATCAGTTTCGTAAATCTGATTCCTGTTAAGGGAGTGAACTAATGGAAAAAGTATTAATGAGTCTAAAAGAAGTGTGTGTGTATACTGGATGGGGAAAAACAAAAGTAAGAGAAATTTTAAAACGGCCTACAAGCACATTCACAGTAACCCTAGGGAATAGGCTGTATGTCAACAAAAAATTGTTTGACGAATATTTAGATAGATGTGCAAAATACAATATTAAGATATGAATGTCAGTTTGACTTTTTGCAAGGAATAGTATAGTATATATGTGTAAATCTATATTGTAGTCAGTATGGAAAGGTATTGATTATATGGGAAAAGATTTACAGGGTAAAGAACTCGGTAAAGGTTTTAGTCAACGGAAAGGTGGTTTATATGAAGCAAGAGCCATGGTCAGTGGCAAAAAGATAGATTTATATGATATGAATTTATCGAAATTAAAAAAGGCATTTGAAATAGAAAAAAGCAGACTGTTGCGTGATGAAAAGAATATTCGTCCAAAAATAAAATTTGGGGAATGGTATACGGAATGGTTTGAAAAATGCAAATCACCCCAACTTAAATCTGATGTGAGCAAGAGAACCTATAATAGAAGAATAAAAAACACTTATGGGAAATTATTGTTTGATAAAGAATTAAAATATATTTCTCAAATTAATTTGCAACAAGCCACATTTGAACTCACAGATAAGGGTTATGTTGATAGAACTATTAAGGAAGCGTTGGGAATAGTTAGGGAATGCCTTGATGCAGCAGTAGCTAATCAAATAATTTTAGTTAATCCCGCTATTGGTATTAAGATAAAAGAAACTAATATTATAAACGAGCGCAGAGTAATGACGGTCTCCGAGCAAAAGATTTTTTTACAAGAGGCTCAGAATAGATATTATTATGAGGCATATCAGTTTCTTCTTTTGACGGGTATGCGAATCGGAGAATTTTCTGGTCTACAATGGGGAGATATTGATTTTACCAATAAAGTAATCAATATCAGACGGTCTCTACAAACAGCATATTATAATGGTAAGAAAACAGAAGAATTAACTACCCCAAAGACCCAAAATTCTTATCGAAAAATCCCGTTTTTCCCAGAAACGGAAGAATGTCTGATAGCATGGAAAAAGAAACAGGAATCTTGTAAGGAAAGACTCGGTAGTCGATGGCGGGCATCCCCTGAACTTGGAGATTTAGTATGGACAAGTTTATACGGTTCTCCAGTAACGAGATATGTATTAAGTAATGATATAAATAAAATCGTAAACGATATAAATTTAAAAGAGACTGCAATAGCTCAAAAAGAGGGTAGGGAGCCAATAGAATTTAAACATTTGCATCCACATGCATTTCGACATACATTTGCAACAAGATGTTTTGAAAAGGGACTTGATTCCGTTTTTGTTCAGAATATAATGGGTCATGCAAATTATTCAACTACTCTCTCGTATACACATATATTAGAGGATCTACGCAAAAGAGAAATAGCAAAAATTGATACATTCCTTAATTGATTTTGCGTACTTGCAAATTTGCGTATGTTTTATTCCTTAAATGATTTTGTAATCAGATAAATTTGCGTACATTTTTGCGTACAAGTTTATATAAAGTTAGGTATAGCCTAATATTTATGTAATCTTCGCAAAGCAGATCAACGGCTAAAATTATTGAGAACAGCAAGGATTGCTTTTGCAGTCTTTGCTGTTTATTTATTTAATTTGATTTATTACCTGTTTCAGAGGATTAAAATGTTTGAAAAGTTAAAAAATGCACGGAACCGATTGCACAAATTATATTGCAGAACCTCTTCAGAAAAATGGATCCAATATCTAAGAGAACAAGGAATGAAAATAGGTGAAGGAACGGTAATCTTTTCAAATCCTGCTTTTGTTTTGCTTGACCTTACACGCCCATGGATGATTGAAATCGGAAAAAATGTACAGATTGCACGGGATGTTAAGATTTTGACGCATGATTATTCTTATTCCACAGCGAAGGCGTATTATGGTGCTGTTACCGGCAGCTGCGGAAAAGTGTCAATCGGGAACAATTGTTTTATCGGGGTCGGCGCAATTATTTTAAAAGGTACCACGATAGGAGATAATGTTATTGTAGGCGCTGGCAGCGTGGTTTCCGGCGGCAGTTTTCCATCCAATAGTGTTATTGCCGGTAATCCTGCAAAAGTCATTTGTTCACTGGAGGACTATTATAAAAAAAGGCAGGATTTGCAGCTTCAAGAAGCCAAAGATTTAGTGCTTCAATATTTTAAAGTGTATAACAGAATGCCTGAAGAGAATCTTCTTGATGAATTTTTTTGGCTGTTTACACCAAGAAATAATGCCGGTGTGAAGAAATATAAGTACAGACTGGAACTGATGAATAATTATAATGTTTCTTTACATGAATTTATGCGTTCAAAACCCCGGTTTGAATCCTATGACGCGTTTATAAAATGGTGTGAAGACCAGCAATAAAGCGATTTAACCCTTTGCTTTCGATATACAGCGAGCAGGTCAATGACCTGCTCTTTTTTTATTAAACGGTTATATTGATTTTAAAAGACGGTTTGTGTTTGATCAATACAGAATTGTTGCAAGCGTATTCAATAATGAATGTTAATCCCTAACCGTTTTTCGTTTTGGGCGGTTACAGCACGTTTTACAGAACAGAAAAGCAAGTCTATAAGATCGGCAATAAAATAAATCGCCGCATTCTAAGTTATGTGAGCGTTGTTTCTGGCTTTGTTCTGCATTTTTATGGGGTGAATAACTGCGTTTTTATTGATTCAGTTCTTTTTTTACTTTATAATAATATTAAATTCGATATATGAAAAAGGATGAGTGTTATGAAAGGAAAAATAGAAACATTGTTATTCAGTAAAAAGTCTATATTCGTTTTCACAGTACTGTCCGCTGTTGGATTGCTTTTGAGTTATTCCGTCAGATACGGTTATGTATATGTTGATAATGTTATCTTTGAAAACGCCTCACTTGTTTTTTTCATTTTTTCAATCTTCACCACGGCATATTTATTTGCAATGCTGTATATGAAAATGAAAAACCAAAGTTGTGTTAACAGTAAGTGGATGAAGTTTGGCGCATTTCTCAGCGAACTATGCGGAATTTTTTTAATTGTATATTCTTTTGTAACGGTTATAGTAGACAGAGGCATGAGCTTTTCCACTCTGGAAGCCTTACTTGCAAAAGCCTTTCCTGTATGGTGTGCTGCGGTTGCGGGCGCGTTTTTTATCTTCATATTTCCGAATTTGAAAAACGCGAAAGTAAGAAAAGCGGTTTCTGTCGTTTCTGTTTGCGCTTTGGTTTTTGTAACATATGCTTCTCTTTTTCCGGTTTCACCGTATTCTTTTACCTCCGGACCGGTGGTCTTTGATGATGGAAAGGGTGCTTATTCTGTTGTGTTTTCTACAAACGACAAAGGCACAGGCTATGTTGATTACATTTATAACGGCAAAGAAATTCGGGCATTTGATGAAAAAAACGGAAGAAAAAACGGGCAAAGCATTATTCACACTGTTAAAGTTCCGAAGGAGCATCTTTCAGGAAATACATATAAAGTTGGTTCAACGCGCGTGATTGATGAACTGAGCTATGGCGGCAGACTGGGAAAAACGATTGAAAGCGATGTTTATGCTTTCAATGATGCATTTGGAGAAAATATAAATTTGTTGTCTGTTTCCGATTGGCATACGTTCAATAAGAAAGCGGAAACAGCCGTAAAGGCATTGCAGGAAGACTATCAGGCGGTAGTGCTTTTGGGCGATTGCGCTCCGGGCCTGATGAGCGAAAGAGATATCGCGGAGTATATTCTTGCGTTTGGGTACAGCCTTACAGGCGGAACGATACCCGTTATATATACTCGCGGAAATCACGAAACGCGCGGTTCAGAGGCGATCCGTCTTTCTGATTATTTGGGCATGGATAGTTTTTATTTTACCACTGCGCTCGGCCCTTATGATATCATTGTTTTGGACAGCTGTGAGGATAAAGAGGATGCACATCCTGAATATGGCGGTATGGTCGATTACAAGCGGTACCGTACGGAAATGGTGGATTGGCTTAAAGATCTTCAAAATCATGATGATAACAGAACTGTTGTTTTTTCGCATTCCAGAGAAATCTGCATTGAAGAAGATTTGTCGGAATCCGCTCTAAGTAAACTGATTTCTTTGAACGCCTCCATACTGATCAGCGGTCATGAGCATATTTGTGAATTTGACCGATCGGGAAACATTCCCACACTTGTTGACGGCGGATTGGACGCAAACGGAACGAATACTTATGTCGCATCATTGATAAAACTCTCTCCGGATCATATAGAGATAATTTGTGCGGATAACGAAGGAAATAATGTTGCGCATGAAAGCACAGAATGGAAAAACTGATTTTCTGATTTCACACTTAGAACGGTCCGGGGCGCGTATCCTACGGTTATTCTTTATTCGCGCATTTTTCTCTTTATGTTATGCCGGGCGGAGGCGATGATATGCTTGGAGAAAAAATACCTTATGAAATTTTCAGCCAAAAGTTTAGCGAGGGCAAAAACTTTTTTGAAAACAGTTTTTATGTTGAAAACAGTGATAAGTATTGTGATTGCTGGATGGGATTTAATAAGGAATTCAGTGAGCCTTATTGGTATGGGCTGACGCCTGACGGAAAAAACGGCTATGACTTTAAGACTGCTGAGGAAATGTTCAACGCCAAAGTGTTTGACGGCCGTTCAATAAAAGATCTTTGGCGTGATATTTATTTTACATCTATAAACGGCATCAGCGCAAGGGATTGGGTAATTTATAATTGTATTGATTTTTATAATTGCAGAAAACAGGATGCCTATCATGTTGCAAAACTTGGCGTAAAACTATGGGCAGACGCAGATTATGATGAGTTAAAAGACGATTTTGAAAAAACAGTGCAGTCGGAAAACAATATCGTTTTTACCGCCTACTATGGGAAAAACCAGATCGCGTTTGCGCATTGTTCGATAAGACATGAATATGTGGAAGGCGCGAATTCCGATAATGTAGGCTATTTGGAAGCGATTTATGTTGAGGAGAATTTCAGACAGTTGGGAATTGCAAGCCATTTAATAGAGTATTGTGAAAATTGGGCAAGATCAAATGGCTGCAAGCAGTTTGCAAGCGATTGCGATATCACAAATTCGAAAAGTATTTCACTGCATTTAAAAAATAAATTTTCGGAAAGCGCAAGGCTTGTTCATTTTATTAAAGATATATAGCCGCTGCAAGCGTGATGAAACAGTTTATTTTATGCCGGAGGAGATAAAACGATTGAAACTCAATGAACTTGATAAAGATATGCGCCTTGAAGGTATGGCGCTTCGGATAATTAGTCCGCTTGGCAGCGAGCGGGTACAGAGAGCGCTGTCGCCGATATCAAATACATTCCTTTCGGCGCTTCGCCTTAAAAAGTGAACTGTAATAAATTGAATATTAGCCGAAAAGACGGCTCGCAAATGCGCGTGTGTATTATGAAAAGCAATATAAATGCAGGCAGGCGCGTGGGTGTTCTCTGGTTTCACGGCGGCGGGTATTCGCTCGGCGCGCCGGAGATGGCTGCCATTTCCTTTCCGAAAAAACTGTTGGAAAATATGAATTGCGTGATCGTCTCACCGGATTATACGCTTTCCGCAAAGGCGCCTTATCCCGCCGCGTTCCGGGATGCCTGTACGGCTCTGGACTGGGTGCTTGAGCATAGAAAACAACTCGGCATAGAAAGTGAAAAGATCATCGTTGGCGGTGAGAGCGCAGGGGGCGGACTTGCCGCCGCGCTTTCGATCTATGCAAGAGATACGGGAAAAAACTGTTTTGCCTTTCAGGTACCGCTTTATCCCATGTTAGATGACCGTGTTACAAAAACATCTTTACATAACGACTCGCCTGTCTGGGGCACGGCGGAAAACAGATCCGCCTGGCGCATCTATCTTGGGGATCGCGTTATGAATCAAAGCGTGCCGGTATATGCGGCGCCCGCAAGGGAAACGGATCTTTCCGGTCTGCCGCCGGTTATTTCCGCAGTCGGCACGGCAGATCCGTTTTATTTTGAAGATATAACTTTTTTCAGCAATGTCAGATCAGCGGGAACGGAAGTGAAACTGTTTACGGCAAAAGGCGCGTATCACGCGTTTGATATGATGGCGCCTTACGCCAAGGTAAGCAAAACTGCCGTTTCCTTTTTGTTGGCTGCCTGCCGGGAATTTATAGATCGGTACCTTTAAAATTACACGGAAATTGCTTGTTGGATATTTACATAAATTCTTGATTATGGTATAATAAATTTGTATACATTTCTCAGAAAATGGATGGAAATTCTGAAAAGAGGGTAAAGTTTATGACGGCGAGGAAAAGATTTTTATCGTTATTTTTGTCAGTTTTATTGTGTGCAACGTCATTTTTCAGCATGTTTTCAACTTCTGCGCTTGCGGCTTCCAGCGGCAGCTGCGGCGCAACGGGCAGCAGTGTGAACTATTCGTACGACAGCAGCACAAAAACCCTCACGATCACCGGCACCGGCGCAATCAAAGACTATTCGGATGTTTCCACGATTTCTACACGTGTGCCGTGGTATGATTACAGGGATGAATGCACCTCGTTGGTTATTGGGGAGGGCGTAACCCGAATCGGCAACCGGGCGTTCTATAAGATGACTGCGCTTGAACGCGCCGCGCTGCCGTCCACCCTAACTGAGATCGGCGAATACGCTTTTGCCGAATCCTCTTCTCTTTCCGACTGCAAATTGCCTGCTAATTTGAAAACGATTGAAAGATATGCGTTTCAAAACTGTACAAGCCTTGCCGATGTGGATTTTTCCGAAGGGCTTACCACGATCAGAGAATTTGCGTATTACGGCAGCGGCATTGAAAGCATTGTCTTTCCGGACAGCCTGACCAGCCTTGGCATGCGCAAGGGTCTGTTAGGTGTGGAATACGAGGTGGGCTCGGTATTTTTTAACTGCAAAAATCTGGAAAGTGTTACATTTGGCGCAGGTCTTACTGCAACAGGGCTCAACAATTTCAACGGCTGCTCCAACCTCAGGCACGTAGATTTCGGCAGCAGTATCACAACTATTTCCGAAAGCTCGTTTCTCGGCACGTTTATTACTACGCTTGTGCTGCCGGAAAACGTAACAACCGTATCTACACTGGCGTTTTCAAGTATCGGCACGCTTACGGACGTTTATGTTTACAACAGCGAATGTGCTTTTAACGGCGCGCTGGACAGTGATCCGTTCAACGGCAGCCAGCAGAGCGTTGTTTTCCACGGCCATTCGCAGTCTACCGCGCAGACGTATGCGGAAGAACGCGGCTATGCTTTCGTTTCCATAGATGACTGCGCGCATCTCAATATGTACGAAAATATTACGCTTGAGCCTACCTGTACCGAACCCGGCTCAAAAGATATTATCTGCTCTGATTGCGGCATTACAGTCCGCACGGAGAGCATAGACGCGCTCGGCCATGATTTCATTACCGATTCAACGGAGGATAAAACGGCTGAGGACGGCCATATTTATACGTATCAGACCTGTTCCAGATGCGGTGAGAAAAATACGGTGTATACGCATCAGGGCTGGGTAGAAGGCTATTATACAGATGACTATACGATTGCTCCCACCTGCACAAGTGGCGGCACGGCAATAAGAAGATGCACAATATGCACCCAGGTGAATTACGCCGTAATCATTCCCGCTCTTGGTCATCATATTGAGAAGTATACCCAGCAGACGCCGCCTACCTGCACGCAGGACGGTTCCGAAACCGGCGTGTGCAGCAACTGCGGCGAAACGGTTACGGTTACGATCCCGGCAACGGGGCACAATGAAGAGTTGATAAGCACCGAAACCACGGATAACGGCCATACCTATAACGAATACCGCTGCAAGACCTGCGGCAGCGAGCGCACGGAATGCGTCCATAACGAGTGGATGGAAGGCTATTATACGGAAAGCGTTGTATCTGAACCGTCCTGCACTTCTATGGGCACTACGGAAAAGAAGTGCACCGTATGTGGAAAAACAGAAACCACAAACATCATGCCTACCGGTCATCAGCGGGATGAAGGTGTTGTAACCAAAGAACCCACCTGCACGGAAAACGGCACAACCACCTATACCTGCCTGAACTGCGGCGATGAACTGAATGTGTCGCTTCCGCTTGCGCTCGGTCATGATTACAGTGTGGAATCCGTTTTACAGGAACCCACCTGTACACAGGCGGGCACCGGTCAGAGAAAATGTTCCAGATGTGACTCTGCCACAACCTATGAGATTCCGGCGCTCGGTCATAATATAACGGATGCGCAGGATTATACAGTGATCACCGAGCCAACCTGTATCCGTTCCGGCGTGGCGGCGGGCACGTGTGCCAGCTGCGGCGAATATGTGGAGGTGGAACTGCCGTCCGGCGGCCACGATTTTGATCACGAAAACGCGGTGGTAACCAAAGAGCCTACCTGTGAAGCAGAGGGCACGGCGGTTGAAACGTGCAAAGTCTGCGGCGCGCAGCAGGAGGTAACACTGCCTGCCAAGGGGCATGATTACCGTTATTCCCATCACTATGTCGGCACCGTGGGAACATATCTGGCATATGTTTGCACGGAATGTTCGGACGAGCATGACGAACTGAAAACAACCGTTTCCGCCGGATTCATGCTTTACTACAATGATAAGCGCGAAGATGTTTTAAACGGTTACCTTTATGATGTGAATTTTGACGGCTATATCAACGCGCGGGATTATTCTATTATTCAGGAATACAATACCGGCGGTAAATAAATTATGAAAAGGCGGTAAATTTTTACTGCCTTTTTTATTTTATCTATTTACTTTATTTTTAAAATATATTAATATATTACTTAAAGAGCCAAAGAAAAACGGAGGTTGATTATGGGCGCTGTTTATAAAAGAATTCTTCTTAAACTTTCCGGCGAGGTGCTTGCCGGCCCGAAAACAACAGGTATAGATAACGATACCGTTGTTACGATATGCAAATCAATCAAAGCGGTTGCGGATCTTGGGGTAGAGGTTGCAATCGTTGTCGGCGGCGGCAATTTCTGGCGCGGAAGATCCAGCGACGGAATGGACAGAGCAAGAGCCGATCATATCGGTATGCTGGCAACGGCAATGAACGCGCTGGCGCTTTGCGACGCGCTTGAACAACTCGGCGCGGATGTGCGCGTGCAGACCGCTATAGAAATGCGGCAGATCGCAGAGCCTTATATCAGAAACAGGGCGATCCGCCATCTTGAAAAAGGCAGAATCGTTATTTTCGGATGCGGCACGGGTTCACCGTTCTTCTCAACGGATACGGCGGCCGCGCTCAGAAGTGTAGAGATGAATGCGGACGCGCTCCTGAAAGCCACGAATGTGGACGGCGTTTTCGATATGGATCCGAATAAATACCCGGATGCTGTAAAATATGATACCGTTTCTTTCCGTGAAGTGATCAACAGAGATCTGAAAGTGATGGATTCAACGGCGTTTTCTTTGTGCAAGGATAATGATATGACCATTATTGTTTTCAATCTGGATGATCCGAATCATCTTGTTGATGTTGTGTTAGGCAAAAATATCGGCACTACCGTTACAAATTGAATTTAAACTATAAAAACCGCAGGAAAGGTGAATGTTATGGAAACTGTATTCAGTAAAACAAAAGAAAAAATGAATAAATGTCTGGACGCTTTGGAAAGGGATTATAAAGCTGTTCGTGCCGGAAGGGCAAATCCTGCCGTGCTGGACAGGGTTACCGTGGATTACTACGGCACGGCAACGCCGATCAATCAGGTTGCCGCGATCAGCGTTCCGGAACCGAGAATGCTGATGATCCAGCCGTGGGACGCTTCCATAATCAAAGAGATTGAAAAGGCAATCAACACGTCTGAGATCGGGATCAACCCGAATAATGACGGCAAAGTGATCCGCCTGGTTTTCCCGCCGCTTACCGAGGAGCGCCGTAAGGAACTGGTTAAGGATATTTCCAAACGTGCCGAGGAGGGCAAAGTGGCTATCCGCAATGTCCGCCGCGATGCGATGGATGATATCAAAAAGCTCAAGAAAAATAACGAGATCACAGAGGATGATCTGAAAGACGGCGAAAAGAAATTGCAGGATATCACAGATGATTTTGTAAAGCAGATCGAGGAAATGGAAAAGAAAAAAGAAAAGGAGATTCTTTCCATTTAGCAAAGAGCCGCTTTCGGGCGGCAGCAGGGCATGAAAGGCGGGGAACTCTCTCCGCCGTTCTGTGTTTTTTTAAGAGGAATTTTCAGCCCGGCGTCGCGGCGCTTTTGCCTGCCGGCGCAGAATGTTCCGTTTACGGATGGGGCGGTGTTCGCCCTTTGCTGTGGGAAAGGCAGTGTGATTCTAATGGCAATTTTCGGTAAAAAAGAAACGAATACGGCGGAATTTTCCGTTTTGCCGCGCCATCTTGGCATTATTATGGACGGAAACGGAAGATGGGCAAAAAAAAGAGCTTTGCCGCGAACCGCCGGCCATAAAGTAGGGGCGGACGTGTTTAAAAAAATCTCTAAGGAATGCGGCAGAATCGGCATAGAAGAAGTTACGTTTTATGCTTTTTCAACCGAAAACTGGAAACGCCCCAAAGAAGAGGTGGAAACACTGATGCACCTCTTTTATGATTATCTTATAGAGGCCAAAAATGATCTGCAGACAAGCGGTAATCTTCGGGTCAGGTTTATCGGCGAGGAAGAGGGCATGCACCCAAAACTGCTTGAACTGATGCGGGATGCTGAGAAAGAGACTGCATCCAGAACGGGCACGCTGATCAATATTGCCATCAACTACGGCGGCAGGCAGGAGATTGTTTCCGCCGTAAACCGGCTGATCGCGCAGGGAAAAACAAGCATAACCGAGCAGGATATAAGCGAAAATGTTTATACCGCGCCGGATTGCGATCTGATTATCCGCCCCAGCGGAGAAGAGCGGCTTTCAAACTTTTTGCTTTGGCAGTCCGCTTACAGCGAATTTTGGTCCAGCGATGTGCTGTGGCCGGATTTTACAGAGCAGGATCTTCACCTTGCCCTTGCGGCGTTTGAAAAACGCAACCGCAGATTCGGCGGCTGATCATTTAGGCAAAACAGCCTGCTTTACAACAAAATTTTATGATATAAATACGGCTCTCCTTTTTCTGAGCCGATGGAGTTTGAATTATGAAACAAAGAGTGATTACGGCGATCGTTCTGCTGCTTGTGCTGGCACTGGTTGTGTGGCAGATCAATACTCCGCTGTTTGTGATCGTGATCGCGTTTTTGAGCGCGGTTGCAGCCAACGAGATTATGCGCTGCGCAAAGATCTCCAACAAATTTATTCTTGTGTTCGGCACGGCTGTTGCGGCGGCTTTCCCGTTTTTTGCCAGCCCCAAAGTGCTGGAGCCGCTTGTTTCGGCAAAAGTATGGGGCGGCGTGATCTCGGCGGTGCCTTCCGCTGTTTATGTGATTGCAACAGGGCTGATCTTCTGCCTTGCCATGCTCCGGGGATATTCCCACACAAAGTTTGAGGATGTGGCAATCGCGTTTTTCGGCAGCGTGTGTGTGCCGTATGCGTTTTCCGTTTTTGTAAAACTCAGGGATATGTTCGTTAATGAACAGTTCGGAATCTATCTTATCTTTTTCGCCCTGATCTGCGCTCTGGGCACGGATGTGGGCGCACAGCTCGGCGGCATGGCGTTCGGCAAGCATAAGATGAGCCCGAATATCAGCCCTAAAAAAACAATAGAGGGCGCGGCGTGCGGAATCGTTGTTTCCATTGTTTTAAACGCGGTCGCGTTCGTCATTTATAACCGCCTTGCGGATGCGCCGCTGGATACGTTCGGCGCCACAGTCATCCTGGTTTGCTGTGTGCCGGTGTCCTTCCTGGGCATGATGGGCGATCTTACCGCCTCCGTTTTGAAACGCAATTTCGGCGTTAAGGATTTCGGCAAGATCTTTCCCGGCCACGGCGGTGTTATGGACAGATTTGATTCTTCTTTATTCACACTTCTTCTTACATATGTCATGGCGCTCATTGCGTTTTGCTGAGCGCGGAAAGGCGTTTGCTTATGAAAAATCTTTCTATCCTCGGTTCAACGGGGTCAATCGGCACGCAGTCGCTGGATGTCTGCCGGATGCATGCCTACAGCGTGAAATGCCTGACGGCAAATACAGACGTAAAAAAAATGGAAGCGCAGATCCGCGAATTTAACCCGGAACTGGTTTGTATGATGAATGAGGACGCGGCGGAGGATCTGAAAACAAGAGTTGCCGATCTCCCCGTGAAAGTAACCTGCGGCATGCAGGGCTTGATCGAGTGCGCAACGTATTCCGGCGCGGATACCGTTCTCAATTCCGTTGTGGGCATGATCGGCCTTTTGCCAACGATTGAGGCGATCAAGGCGAAAAAAACGATTGCCCTTGCCAATAAGGAAACACTGGTTGCCGGCGGCAGCCTGGTGATCCGGCTTGCTAAGGAAAACGGCGTTTCGATCCTCCCGGTGGACAGTGAACATTCCGCAATCTTTCAGGCATTGCAGGGCTGCCCGTCCAAAGACGCGGTGAAAAAGATCATACTTACTGCCTCCGGCGGGCCGTTTTTCGGAAAAACACTTTCCGAACTGGAAGATGTTACCCCTGCCGACGCATTAAAACACCCCAACTGGAATATGGGCGCTAAGATCACGATTGATTCCGCCACCATGATGAATAAAGGCCTTGAATTTATTGAGGCAAAGTGGCTGTTTGATATGCCGAACGACGCGATTGAGATCGTCGTTCACCGTGAATCGGTTGTGCACTCCGCAATCGTGTATAAGGATAATTCCGTGATTGCCCAGCTTGGTGTGCCGGATATGCGCATACCGATCCAGTATGCCTTAACGTATCCGGCGCGTGAGGAAAGCCCCGTTCAGGAACTTTCCCTTGCCGATTACGGCAAACTTACCTTTTTTGAGCCGGATTACAAAACCTTTAAATGTATAGACGTATGCAAAAAAGCCATTGCGCTCGGAGGGCTTCACCCGGCGGCGGCAAACGGCGCAAATGAAGAAAGTGTAAAACTTTTCCTTAACGGTAAAATTAAATTCACGGATATTGCATATCTTAATGAAGAGGCTATGCTTAATGCGCCGGATAAAACCGATTTTACGTTAAGCGATGTTCTTGAGGCGGACAGAATTGCCCGCGAATTCGTTATCCATAATTATCAGTGAGGCGGTCAAGTGAGTTTAAGTTCAATTTGGAACACCATCTATCCCATCCTGATTGCGATTTTGTTTTTTGAACTGATCATCATTATCCATGAGGGCGGTCATTTTGTTGCCGCCCGGCTCATGAAGATCAAGGTAAACGAATTTTCGATCGGCATGGGGCCGAAGATCTTTTCCTTTACAAAAGGCGCAACGAAATATTCCCTGCGTTGGATCCTGTTTGGCGGTTACTGCGCTATGGAGGGCGAGGATGAGGATTCCGAGGAAAGCGGTTCTTTCTCTAAAAAAAGCGTTGGGGCAAGGCTGTTTGTTGTTGCGGCAGGCGCCGTGATGAATCTGATCCTCGGTTTTCTGATCATTGTGTGCATCGTTTCAAGCGGCGATCTGATCGGCACGCCCACGGTTGCTAAATTTGACGAAAATGCCGTCAGCGCGGCAAGCGGTCTGCAGGCGGGGGATACGATCAAAAGTATAGACGGCATGCGCGTCTACACCGCAACAGATGTGGAAACGGGCCTCAGCCGTTCGCCGGACGGCAATGTGCAAATGGTGGTCGAACGAAACGGTGAGGATGTCTCCCTGGATGTTACTTTTGCCATGCAGGAATATGAGGGCCGGCAGTTTATCAATATGGATTTCTGGCTCCTTGGGAAGGAAAAAACGGTCGGCGGCGTTTTGCAAAGCAGCTGCGGCATGTTCGTTTCCTATGTGCGCATGATCTTTCTGTCCGTTGCGGATCTGCTTTCCGGCAGATACGGACTCTCCGATCTCAGCGGGCCGGTCGGCACAGTCTCCGTGGTCTCCACCGCTGTCAAAACCAGTGTTACCTCCATGCTGCGCATCATGGCGCTGCTCACGGTCAATGTCGGGCTCTTCAACCTGTTTCCCATTCCGGCTCTGGATGGCTGGCGTTTCTTTATTTTGCTCGGCGAGGGCATTTTCAAAAAGAAACTTCCGCCCAAGTGGGAATATGCCATCAATGCCGCAGGTCTTGTGGTCTTGCTCGGTATCATGGTCATCGTCACATTTTCCGATGTAACAAAGTTGTTCTGATGAACGCAGAATTATAAACCATACCGCTCCGGCGGCAGCGCGCTTCCCGTAAAGCGGGAAGTGCGGAAAGGCAGGTCATTATGATCAAACGCAGAAACTCTAAGAAAATCAAATTAAAAGATACATATATCGGCGGCGACGCGCCGATCCTTGTGCAGTCCATGCTCAATATTCCCGCAAGCGATATCGAGGGCTCCGTAAATCAGGCCAAGGAACTTGCCGCAGCAGGCTGCCAGGTCATCCGTTTTGCAATTCCGAACGAAGAGGCGCTCAATCTGATAGAACCTATCAAAAAGGCTGTGGATGTTCCGCTTGTTGCCGATATCCACTTTGATTATAAACTCGCTGTCGGTGCCGCCGAAAGGGGAATTGATAAGATTCGGATCAACCCCGGCAATATCGGTGATGAATCCAGAGTCAAAGCCGTTGCCGATATTTGCCGTGCAAAGCAGATTCCCATCCGAATCGGCGTAAACAGCGGTTCCCTTGAAAAGCATATCCTTGCCAAATACGGCGCTCCCACGCCGCAGGCAATGGTGGAATCCGCGCTTTATCACGCGTCTCTGCTTGAAAAATTTGATTTTACGGATATTGTGATCTCCATAAAATCTTCAGATGTTAATACGATGATCGCCGCCTACGAACTCGCTGCCGAGCAGTGCGTTTATCCGCTCCATCTTGGTGTAACGGAGGCGGGCACGGAGCGCATGGGCATCATCAAATCCGCTATCGGTATCGGCTCCCTGCTCACACGCGGCATCGGAGATACGATCCGGGTCAGCCTTTCGGATACGCCCGTGAAAGAGGTGTTTGCGGCATTTGATATTTTAAAGGCGATCGGTCTGAAAAAAGACTGCCCCTATCTGATCTCCTGCCCCACCTGCGGCAGAACCAAGATCGATTTGATCGGCCTTGCAAAACAGGTGGAGGAACGGCTTCGGGATTGTAAAAAGCCGATCAAAGTGGCGGTTATGGGCTGCATTGTAAACGGCCCCGGCGAAGCGCGCGAGGCGGATATCGGTATCGCCGGCGGGGACGGCTGCGGCCTGCTGTTTAAAAAAGGAGAGATCCTCAGAAAAGTCCCCGAAAATGAACTTTTAGATGAACTGATGAAAGAGATAGATAAGTTATAATGAATTTGTTTCAGGATTATTTTTCGGATTATGTAAGTGATTTTCAGCTTTCCACTCTTGGCGCCGGTGTGATCAGGCGCTTTGCCGTAAAACGCGCGGAAAGGGAACTGACCGTTGTTCTCGCCCTTAATGAGCTTGTGGATTATTCCGTGTTCAAATCGGCGGAAGAGAGCATTAAAAAGAATATGGGTCTTGAAAAAGTATCTCTGAAGCCCAGGTATGTAAGCGAACGGTTTGAGCCGTCCTATCTGCCAAGTATTGTGGAATTCGTAAAGCGCGGCAATCCTGCGGCAAACGGCTTTTTTGACGGCGCCGAAACGGAGTATGACGGCAATACGCTTACCGTGAAGCTCAAAAAAGGCGGGCGGGAGATCCTGTTGGCGCAAAAGGTAAACGAGGAGATCGAAAGCGTGATCTTTGATCTTTTCGGCCTTGATCTTAAGATCCAACTGGTGGAAACGGAAAGTTATGATATAGAAAAAGAAGTTAAAAAGGCTTACGAAAAACTGCGCACGGATAAAGAACAGGAGAAAAAAGAGCAGGAAAAGAACGTGCAGCATAAAAGGCTGGGCGATCTGCCTGTTTACATAGATACAAAAAAGAATATATACGGCAAAAATATTAAGGAAACACCCAAAAATATTGCCGATATCCGTATTGATGACGGCGTTGTTACCGTTTGGGGCGATGTGCTCAAGCACGAGGCTAAGGAAACAAGGCGCGGCGGCAACAAGATCTTTACCTTTGATATCACCGATTATACGTCTTCCGTCACCTGCAAGATGTTTGATTCCAACAGTGTGATCGATGCAATTGTAAACAGGTTATCCTCGGCAAAAACGGTTATGGTAACCGGCCGTTATCAACTGGATAAATACACCAATGAATATCTGATACTGCCGGATGGTATTGCTTCCGTCTTAAAGGCGGAAAAAGAGGATAACGCCCCGGAAAAACGAGTGGAACTTCACCTGCACACCTCGCTTTCCGCTATGGACGGTATTTCCTCACCTACAGCGCTTGTAAACAGAGCCGCCAAGTGGGGGCATAAGGCGATCGCCGTAACGGACCACGGCGTTGTTCAGGCGCTGCCGGAGGCAAGCAAGGCGGCAAAAAGTGCCGGAATCAAGCTGATCTGCGGCATGGAAGGGTATTTGGTTGACGATGAAAAATACCCGGATTTCATGCATATGAAAACGCGCGATTTCAAGCGCAACCATATTATTTTCCTGATTAAGAATCTGGAGGGCAGAAAGGTGCTTTACAAGCATATTTCCGCCAGCAATGTTAAATATTATAAAAACCGTCCGCTGATTCCAAAGTCAATTTTGAGGCAACACCGAAACGGGATCGTGATCGGCTCCGCCTGCGAACAGGGCGAAGTGTATCAGGCAATCCTGAACGGCGCAACGGATGAGGAACTGGACGAGATCGCCTCTTTTTATGATTATCTTGAAATACAGCCGAACGGCAACAATGAATTTATGCTCCGAACCAGCAATGAGGAATATGTGCTCACCAAAAAAGGCGAAGAGCGTAAAAACGTGTATTGGCGTGTCAGAACGCAAGAAGATCTGATCAATATCAATAAACGCATCGTTGCTTGTGCGGACAGACTCGGTAAAATGACCGTTGCAACGGGCGACGTGCATTTTTTGGATGAGCACGATGCAAAATTCAGAGCCATCATCATGGCGTCCAAAGGGTTTGACGATGCAGACCAGCAGGCGCCCCTCTACTTCAAAACAACAGAGGAAATGCTGAAAGATTTTGAATGGGCAGGGGATCGCGCAAAGGAATTTGTAATTTATAATCCCAATAAGATCGCGGATCTGATTGATGATGATGTGGTTCCGATCCCGCCCGGTACGTTCCAGCCGCATATTGACGGCGCTGAGGAGGAACTTACCGAGACCTGCTGGAAAAACGCAAAGGAAAAATACGGCGATCCCGTACCGGAAGAAGTCGGCCCAAGGCTCCAGAAAGAACTGGATTCCATTATTAAACACGGCTATGCCGTGCTATATGTTATTGCCAAAAGGCTTGTTAAAAATTCAGAGGAGCACGGCTATCTTGTGGGTTCCAGAGGATCCGTAGGTTCCTCTCTTGTCGCCCATCTGGGCGGCATTTCAGAAGTAAATCCGCTGCCGCCGCATTATGTTTGCCCCAAGTGCAAACACAGTGAATTTGTCACGGACGGTTCCGTCGGCTCAGGCTTTGATCTGCCGCCGAAAAACTGCCCCGTCTGCGGCGAACCGATGGACAGGGACGGCCATGAGATCCCGTTTGAAACTTTCCTTGGGTTTGACGGCGATAAAGAGCCGGATATCGACCTGAATTTCAGCGGCGATTTTCAGTCTCAGTCTCACCGGTTTACGGAAGAACTTTTCGGCAAATCCCATGTTTTCAAGGCGGGCACCATGTCTACCGTTGCGGATAAAACCGCTTACGGCTATGTAAAAAAATATCTTGAAGAGCGCGGGCTGAAAGTCCCCAGAGCGGAGGAGGACAGGCTTACCGTGGGCTGCACGGGTATCAAGCGCACAACCGGTCAGCATCCCGGCGGCATGGTCGTTGTTCCGGAAGAATATGAGGTGGAGGATTTCACCCCTGTTCAGTATCCGTCTGACGACGCGTCCAAAGGCACGCTCACCACGCATTTCGATTTCAAAAATGCGCTTCATGATACGCTGCTGAAGCTGGATGAACTCGGCCACGATGTGCCCACGCTTTATAAGTTTATAGAAGACGCAACCGGTATTCCCGTTATGGATGTGGATATATGCGATCCGAAACTGTATCAGATGATCACTTCCACAGAGCCGATCGGCGTTTCTCCGGAAGATATCGACTGCCCCACAAGCACGCTTTCCATTCCGGAAATGGGCACGCCGTTCGTTATCGGCATGCTGGTGGAGGCAAAGCCTAAAACGTTTTCAGATCTGCTGCAGATCTCCGGCCTGTCACACGGAACGGATGTTTGGCTCGGCAACGCGCAGGAACTGATCCATAACGGCACCTGCACGATCTCTGAAGTCATCGGCTGCCGAGACGGTATTATGACCTATCTGATCCATAAGGCAGAAGCATATGAGCAAAAAACGGGTAAGCCGTCGCCGCTTTCCAAGAAAGACTGCTTTAAGATCATGGAATATACCCGAAAGGGCAAGGCGCCCAAAGAATTGCCGCCGTATGAGGAACGAATGCGTGAGATCGGCGTGGAGCAGTGGTATATTGATTCCTGCTATAAGATCAAATACATGTTTCCCAAGGCGCACGCCGCGGCGTATGTTATTGCCGCTCTGCGCCTCGGCTGGTATAAGATCTATTATCCCGTTGAATATTACAGCGCTTTCTTTACCGTTCGCGGAGGCGATCTGGATGCTGTTGCCGCGGTCGCCGGTAAAAACGCCGTAAAGGCCAGAATGGAAGAGATCAAAGCGCATAAAAATAATGGCACGATCACACAGAAAGAAAGCGATACCTATGTTATCCTTCAGATCGTTATTGAGATGCTGTGCCGCGGCGTGGAATTTCTGCCGGTCGATCTTTATAAATCGGATTGGCGTGTCTATAAAATAGAGAACGGAAAGATACGTCTTCCGTTTACTGCAATAGACGGCATCGGCGAAAACGCTGCCAAGCAGATCGTTGCCGCCGTCAATGACGGAAACGGCGATTTCATTTCGTGCGATGATCTTATGGCGCGCGCGGGGATCGGGCAGAGCGTTGTGGATTCGCTCAGAAAATGCGGCGCGCTCGGCGATCTGCCGGATAGTAATCAGATCTCGCTTTTCGGCTTTTAGTTGACAAGTATAATTTAATATGGTAGCATATTAAAGCGTTAACACGCTAAAGTTATTATACGGAGTATACGGATGAAGAATTATGCAAAGGTAACACCTCAGGGCAGCAGGGATCTGCTGTTTGAGGAGTGCGACGACAGAAAAAAGATAGAAACCGCCCTTTCGGATCTTTTTAAGGAAAAAAAGTACCGCAAGGTCATTACCCCTGCCATTGAGTATATAGACGTGTTTGAAAACGACAGCGGCATGGAATCGGATATTATGTATAAATTAACGGACGCTTACGGCAGAACAACTGTCCTGCGCCCGGATAATACTATGCCGATCGCGCGGTTGGTGGCAACCAGGCTCAGCCGTTCGGATTTCCCGGTGCGCCTTTATTATAATCAAAATGTGTTTACACGCAATAAGGCATATGCCGGCAGAACGGATGAGATCCCCCAGAGCGGTATAGAACTGATCGGAGACGGATCTGAAAACGCGGATATGGAAGTCCTTACCATGGCGCTGGAAGCGCTCGGGCGCGCGCATCTGAATTCCTATTCTCTGGAGATCGGGCACGCCGGTTTCTTCAATGCCATTCTGGATGATATGGATATAGATCCCGCTCAAAAGGCAGAGATCTGCTCTTTAACGGAAAGCAAAAATTTTGCCGCGCTCAGCGATCTGCTCGCCTCCATAGGCGATACGGTGCAGACCAGAGTGCTGCGCAGGCTGCCGCGCCTTTTCGGCGGCGCAGAGGTGCTGGAGCAGGCAAAGCGGCTATATTCCTCCGAAAAGTCGGACACAGCGCTGGATTACCTCGGAAATATTTATCAGAAACTCTGCGCGCTCGGCCATCAGGATCATATTATGATCGATCTTGGCCTTGTAAACCGCACAAATTATTATACAGGCATCATTTTCAGGGGCTATGCCGAGGGCTCCGGCGTTTCGGTGCTCTCCGGCGGCAGATATGATAATCTGATCGGCAAGTTCGGGCTGGATGCGCCGGCAATCGGTTTTGCTGTGGATATAAACGCCCTGTTTGATGTAATGCATGAAGTCATCAATGTGGAGCGCCCTATTCGGATCGCGCTCACCAAAGGCAGGCTGGAAAAATCCAGCGTAAAACTGTTTCAGAAAATGGGGCTGGATACTTCTCAGCTTGAAAATAAGGGCAGGCGCCTGATCCTCCCGGTGGACGGCTATGAGGCGGTGCTCTCCAAGGCGCCGGATGTGATCACCTATGTTGAACACGGCGTGTGTGATATCGGTATCGTCGGCAAGGATACGATTGTTGAGCACGGCAGTTCCTTTTATGAAGTGATGGATCTTCATATCGGAAAATGCCGTTTCGCACTTGCCTGCCCCAAAGGAAAAGATTTTTTCAGCGGCTATTCCAGAAAAACAGTCGCGTCAAAATACCCCAAGGTGGCAAAGGAATTTTTCCGCTCCAAGGGTATGGATGTGGATGTGATCAAAATAGAGGGCAGCGTGGAACTCGCGCCCCTGCTCGGCCTTGCGGACGGTATTGTGGATATTGTGGAAACCGGCTCCACGCTCAAGGAAAACGGTCTTGAGGTGGTGGAGGAGATTTTGCCGATCTCCGCAAGGGTTATCGTGAATATGGCATCCATGAAACTCAGAAAGCAGGAGATTGAATCTTTTCTTTCTGATCTGGAACTTGCAAGTAAAGTGTAAAAGAGGTCTTTGAATGAAAATCACAAAAGCAAACGGAAAAACCGAATACGCCATCGTGGAAAATCTGAAAAAAAGAAGCGGCGAGACCGATCCCAAGATCGTGGAGATCGTAACTTCTATCCTGAACGGCGTAAAAGAGGGCGGCGATGCCGCAGTGCGCGAATATACTTCCCGCTTTGACGGCAGTGTTCCCAAGAAAACCGTTATTGAAAAAGAAGAACTTCAGCAGTATCTTGATGTTGTGGAAGAAGATTTTATAAACGCCATTACCCGAGCCAAGGATAATATTCAGCGCTTTCATCAGAGGCAGGCGCAGCAAAGCTGGCTTACAACAGAGGAAAACGGCGTGATCATGGGGCAGCGTATAAGGGGGCTGAACCGGGTCGGCATCTATGTGCCCGGCGGCACGGCGGCTTATCCGAGTTCGGTGCTGATGAATGCCGTTCCGGCAAAGATTGCCGGCGTTAAGGAGATCCTTATGGTTACACCGCCCGGCGCGGAGGGCAATCCGAATCCTTATATTATGGCTGCCGCCGCGATCGCGGGGGTGGATAAAGTCTTTCTATGCGGCGGGGCGCAGGCAGTTGCCGCGCTTGCTTACGGCACGGAAAAGATCCCCAAGGTGGATAAGATCGTAGGCCCCGGCAATATCTTTGTGGCAACCGCCAAAAGGCTTCTTTACGGCGTAGTGGATATTGATATGGTTGCCGGCCCGTCAGAGATCCTGATCGTTGCGGATAAGACCGCCAAGCCGTCTTTCCTTGCGGCGGATCTGATGAGCCAGGCGGAGCATGATAAAATGGCGTCTGCCATTCTGCTCACCACCTCGGAAACGATCGCCCGCGCAACGGTAAAAGAGATCGAAAGGCAGATCAAATTTCTGGAAAGGCAGGAGATCATTGAGCGCTCTCTGGAGGATTACGGCGAGATCATCGTTTGCGAAACGATGGAGCAGGCAATCAAATTTGCCAATGAGCTTGCGCCGGAACACCTTGAAATGTGCGTGGAAGAGCCGTTAAAATATATCGGCATGATCGATAACGCAGGCTCCGTGTTCCTCGGCAACTGGTCGCCCGAACCGCTCGGCGATTATTTTGCCGGCCCGAATCACGTTTTGCCCACAAGCGGCACGGCAAGATTTTTCAGCCCGCTTTCAGTGGATAGTTTTATTAAGAAATCCTCTTTCATTTATTATACGCAGCCGGAACTTGAAAAGGCAAAGGATGATATTATCACGCTTGCGGAAACGGAAGGCCTTACCGCACACGCAAACAGTATTAAAGTTCGGTTTTGATCATGATGAAATTTAAAAGGCTGGCTGCTGTTTGCTCTGCGCTGCTTATGGCATTGCTCTGCGCCTGTTCTGTTTCGGCAGATTCTGATTCCGCGCCGGTTTCACAGCAAAAAGCAAAAGACGGCGAACTTGCCGTTCACTTTTTGGATGTGGGGCAGGGGGACAGTGAATTTATAGAACTCCCCGGCGGAGAAACCATGCTGATCGACGCAGGTGAGCAGGAATACGGCAAAACGGTATCGGATTATATTTCGTCGCTCGGTTACAGCGAGATCACGTATCTTGTGGCAACGCACCCCCATTCGGATCATATCGGCGGGCTGCCCGAAGTGCTGGATACGTTTGATGTTTTAAATGTTTATATGCCGGACGCCGACTCTTCCTCCGCTATATACAGTTCTTTTCTGGACAAAGTGGATGCAGAGGGCTGCACCGTCAGTCAGGCGGCGCAGTCCGTCAGCGTGATTGCGGATGGGGAAGTGACCGCGCAGTTCCTTGCGCCTTGTTCACCGGATCCCGATGATCTGAACAATGCTTCGGCAGTGCTGAAACTCACGTATGGCGAGGTCTCTTTTCTCTTTATGGGCGATGCGGAAGAAGTTTCGGAACAGGAGATCACGGCAGACGTTTCGGCAGATGTTGTTAAGGTCGGGCACCACGGCTCGGATACTTCCTCATCCCAAGGCTTTGTAAACCGCGTTTCTCCGCAGTACGCTGTGATCGAGGTCGGCGCGGAGAATGCCTACGGTCATCCAAACGCAGATGTTGTTGCACGCTGGCAGAATGCAGGCGCGCAGGTGCTGCGCACGGATCTTCTTGGCAATATTGTGATCCGCTCAGACGGCACGGCAGTATCCGTTGCCGATTCTTCAGATGCTGTCAGCGAAACAACAGGGGAGGAAGACGCGGCTTTTACACAGATGACCGGTGCGGCGGAAAGCGGCGCACAAAAGGACGCGCAGTATACGTATGTGCTGAACACGTCTTCCAAAAAGATCCACATGCCGGATTGTTCCGCTGTTTCGTCCATGGCAGACAGCAATAAAGAATATACGTCTGAATCCGTTTCAGAACTGGAAAAGAAAGGGTATACCCCGTGCGGGATATGCGATCCTGAATAAAATGAAAGTAATCATCAACAGAATAGAAAATGACATCGCCGTGCTGGAACTGGAAAACGGCAAAACCGTAAATGCGCCGCTGTGTATTTTTGGCAGCGCTGTGGAGGGCGATGTGTTCCGTATTATTGCGGATAAAGAAGAAACGGCGTCACGCAAAGCAAAAAACGCCGCAAAACGGAAAGATCTGTTTCGCAGATCCAATTGAAATCGGAGGGCAAATATGAGAAGTGCACAGGTAAACAGAAAAACAAAGGAAACGGATATTCAGCTTTCCTTTTCGCCGGACGGCGGCGATGTCAGCGTCAGCACCGGAATCGGCTTTTTTGATCATATGCTCACCGCGCTTGCGGTGCATGGCGGGTTCGGTCTTGTGCTTGCGGTGAAGGGCGATCTGGATGTGGATACCCATCACACTGTGGAGGATACGGGCATCGCTCTCGGAACGGCAATCAAGCAGTCGCTCGGCGATATGAGCGGCATTAACCGCTACGGTTCCTTTTATATCCCTATGGACGAGGCGCTTGCGCATTGCGCGTTGGATATTTCCAACCGGCCGTTTCTGGTGTTTAACGCGGATTTTGCAGAGGAAAAGTGCGGCGATTATGAAACCTGCTGCACGGTGGAATTTTTCCGCGCTGTTGCCGTAAACGCCGGGATCACGCTGCACCTCAATGAGATCTACGGCAGCAATTCCCATCATATTATAGAGGCGCTTTTCAAAGCGTTCGGCCATGCCCTCAGCATGGCGGCTGCTGAAAACGGCAAAGGCGTTCTCTCTACCAAAGGAGTTTTATAATGGTTATTTTACCTGCTGTGGATATTATGGGCGGCAAGCCCGTAAGGCTTTATAAAGGTGATTTTTCTACCGCGCATCAGGTTGCGAACGGCGCTCTTGAAACGGCGCTCGGTTTTGAAAAAGACGGCGCCGAATGGATCCATATGGTGGATCTGGACGGCTCCCTTCAGAAAAAGCGCGTAAATGCTGAAGTGTTTTTAAGCGTTGCCCAAAACACTTCCCTCAAAGTGGAACTCGGCGGCGGTATTCGCAGCATGCAGGATATAGAATTTTATCTTTCTTCCGGAATCGAACGCGTGATCCTCGGTTCCGCCGCGCTCCAACAGCCAGATCTTGTGAAAACCGCGGTTGCCCGGTTTGGGGGCAGGATCGCAGTCGGCATAGACGCTAAAAACGGCTACGCCGCGGCGGAGGGATGGACGCAGACTTCAGACGTCTATTTTACCGATCTTGCAAAAAGCATGGAGCAGTGCGGTGTTCAGACGATTATTTTTACGGATATTTCTAAGGACGGCACGTTAACCGGCCCCAATCTGAAACAATTAGAAGAGATCAACCATGCCGTTTCGTGCGATATCATCGCCTCCGGCGGCATTACCGATATAAAGGATATAAAGGCGCTTCAGTCGCTCGGGCTTTACGGCGCGATCTGCGGAAAAAGTATCTACAGCGGCAGCCTTGATCTGAAACAGGCTTTGGAGGTGGCGGCAAATGCAGAATGATCTTGAAAAATATTTTCAAAAATCCGATCTCATCCCCGCCGTGATTCAGGAACACGGCACGGGGCAGGTGCTTATGCTTGCTTATATGAACAGGGAATCCCTGAAAAAAACGCTGGAAACCGGCTATACTTGGTTTTGGTCCAGAAGCAGGCAGGAGCTTTGGAATAAGGGCGCCACAAGCGGTCATCTTCAAAAGATCGTTTCCATATACGGCGATTGTGATGATGATACCCTCCTGATCGAGGTTATTCAGACCGGCGCAGCCTGCCACACCGGCAGCCACAGCTGTTTTTTTAAAAAGATTAAAGTTTTCGGTCAGGAAAAATCATAAAAACTTTTTTTATTCAGGTGATCAAAATGGATTATATCAAAAATGAGTATCAGGTCATTATAGACAGAAAAAATGAAAAAGCAGAAGGCTCCTATACCGCCTATCTTTTTGAGCAGGGGATAGATAAGATCCTGAAAAAAGTTGGCGAAGAGTGCACAGAGACCGTGATCGCGGCAAAAAATAACGATAAAAAGGAAACGGTCTATGAGATCTCGGATCTGCTTTATCACGTTCTGGTCATGATGGCATATCAGGGCATTACGCCGGAAGATATTGAAAAAGAACTTCAGAAAAGAGCGGAGAAACGCTCCAATTTAAAAACGTTTCATGTGGTGGATAAAAATTCGTAATGGCGCATAAAAAATGGTTGATTGCAAACGCGGATAAGGAAAAGGCCTCCGCCATCAGCGAAAAATTTAATATGGACGCTTTTGTGGCGTACCTTCTGGTTGCAAGGGGATTTGATGACGAACTGAAAGTTTCTGAATTCATTTCCTCTTCCGTTCGTATTTCGGATCCTTTTGAATTATCCGGTATGGACAGCGCGGTGGACAGAATTGAACAGGCGGTTTCCCTTGGCGAGAAAATCACCGTTTACGGGGATTATGACTGCGACGGTGTTACGGCAACCGCGCTTTTGTATTCCCTTTTGCGCGATATGGGCGCCGAGGTGGATTATTATATCCCGTCCAGAGAAACGGAAGGCTACGGGCTGAATCAGGGGGCGCTGAAAAAAATTGCGGAAAGCGGCACACGCCTGATCGTTACGGTGGATAACGGCATCAGCGCCGTTGCTGAGGCGGAATATGCCTATTCTCTCGGCATGGAACTTGTGATTACGGATCATCATCAGATCCCGGATACTCTGCCGCGGGCGCAGGCAATCGTCAATCCGCATCTTCAGGACGGCGAACTCGCCTTTACCGATCTTGCAGGTGTTGGCGTGGCATTCAAGCTTGCGGCGGCGCTTTACGGCGATACGGATGATATCCTTTACCAATATGCCGATCTGGCGGCAATCGGCACCATTGCGGATATTATGCCGCTTACGGATGAAAACAGAAGTATTGTAAAAACAGGAATCCGGCGTATTCAGGACGCGCCCCGCCCGGGCATAGCGGCGCTGTTAAAGGCTGCCGGTCTCTCCAAAAAAGAGATCGCTTCCTCGGATATCGCTTTTTCCGTCTGCCCCAGGATCAACGCAACCGGCAGAATGGAACACGCTGCGAAAGCGGTGGAACTGCTTGTTTGTTCCGATCCGCAAAAAGCGGATTTTACGGCTGAACAGTTAAATATAAATAATACGCACCGTCAGGAGATCGAGCAGGAGATCTATGAGGATGTGATCCGGCAGCTTTCCGAAGAACCTGCGCTTGCCAAAAAGCGGGTCATTGTGGTTGCCGGCAAAGGCTATCATCAGGGCGTTGTGGGAATCGTTGCGTCACGGATCACGGAAAAATATGAAAAACCGGCCGTGATCATCGGCGTGGATGACGAGGAGAACGCCCGCGGTTCTGCCCGCAGCATCAGCGGCTTTAATATATTTGAAGCGGTTTGTGCCTGTTCGGATCTGCTTTCGCATTTCGGCGGGCACCCCGGCGCCGCCGGGCTGAGCCTGAACGCGGCGGATATTGATCTGTTCAGAAACCGGATCAATGCGTTCGCGGCAGAAAAATACCCCGTCATGCCGGTGCAGACGGTGGGTATAGATTTTAAGATCTCTCCGCTTTATTTAAGCGTGGATCTTGCAAAAGCGTTAAACGTGCTGGAGCCTTACGGCGAGGGCAATAAACGCGCCGTATTCGCACTGATGAATCTGACCCTGACGGATATAAGATCTATCGGCAACGGCAAACATATCCGTCTGGAGTGTGAAAAGAAAGGCAAAAAAATACGCATCGTCCAATTCGGCACGCCGGCTGAAAAGTTTCCCTATATTCCCGGGGAAAAGATAGACGCCGCCGTCAAGATTGGCGTCAATCCGTATAACGGCCGCGAATATCTGTCCGTTCAGGCGGTGGATATCCGAAAACACGGTATGGATGAAGACGCTTATTTTGCACAAAAAGAAGAGTATGAACTTTTTCTTGCAGGAAAAAATAATGCGGAAAGCGTCTATCCCGATCATGATGTCTGCGCCGCCGTATATAAGGCGATCCGTAAAAGAAAGCAGATCTACACCGATGCGGACAGCCTCTATTTTTCCCTGAGCGGGGCAACATACGGCCAGATGATGTTTGCGCTTAAAGCGTTTTATGAAAGTTCGCTGATCTCGTTTGAAAACGGAGAGATCAGATTGCGTGAAACTTCCGGCAAGGTGGATCTTGCCGATACCAAAACCATTAAATACCTGAAAGGAAGATTGAATATTGAGCGATTTTGACGACGGCTTTGCCGCTTTTTTTGAAAAGGTAAAGCAAAATCCGCAGTATGATTCCGAAAAAATCAAACAGGCATATGATATCGCCAAAGAGGCGCACCAGAATCAAAAACGCCGCTCCGGCGAGCCTTATATCATGCACCCGGTCGCCGTTGCGCAGATCCTTCTGAATTTCGGTATGGATAACGAGTGTATCATTTCCGCCCTGCTGCACGATGTGGTGGAGGATACAAAGGTGAGCATCGATTTTATTAAAGAGCATTTTGGTGACGAGGTCGCTCTGCTCGTGGACGGCGTTACTAAACTCGGTAAGATCCCGCTTTCCACCAGAGAGGAAGTGCAGGCGGAAAATATCCGAAAAATGTTCATCGCCATGAATAAAGATGTGCGCGTTATCATTATAAAACTGGCGGACCGGCTTCATAATATGCGCACTGCGAAATTCTGGCCGGATTATAAACAGCGGGAAAAAAGCCTGGAAACGCTGGAGATCTACGCGCCCATAGCCCACCGCCTCGGTATTCGGGCCATCAAGGATGAACTTGAAGATCTTTCCGTGCGTTATCTGGATCCGATTGCTTATAAGGAGATCGAAAATAACCTCTCTATGAAAAAGGAAGAGGGCGAACGCTTTTTAAACGATATCAAAGCGCAGATTCAGGAACGCATTACGCCGCTGATCAAAAACGCAACGATCACCTCGCGCGTGAAATCCGTTCACGGCATTTTCCGAAAAGTTTATATCAAAGGCAAATCCTTTGAAGAGATCTACGATATCTACGCTGTAAGGATCATTGTGGATACGATGATCGACTGCTATAATGCCCTTGGCATCGTGCATGATATGTTTAAGCCCATTCCCGGCAGATTCAAGGATTATATCTCCACACCCAAGCCCAATATGTATCAGTCTCTGCACACCACCGTGCTTTCCAAAGACGGTATCCCGTTTGAGATCCAGATCCGCACCTGGGAAATGCACCGCACGGCGGAGTACGGTATTGCCGCGCACTGGAAATATAAGCTCGGCAAGGGCGGCAAGGATGATATGGATGAAAAACTCTCCTGGATCCACAGAATGATCGAAACGGGAGAGTCTACCGATACGGCAGAGGATCTTGTTGCCAGCATAAAAGGCGATCTTTCCGTGGAGGAAGTGTATGTCTTTACTCCAAAAGGGGATATCAAGAGCCTTCCAACAGGCTCCACCGTTATTGATTTCGCGTATGCCATCCATTCCGCGGTCGGCAACAAAATGATCGGCGCCAAGGTGGACGGGCGCATCGTTCCTTTGGATTATAAGATCAAGACCGGCGAGCGAATCGAGATTCTGACTACGAATCAGCAGGGCAAAGGCCCAAGCCGGGATTGGCTTTCCATCGTAAAAACAGGCGAGGCAAGAAGCAAGATCCGCTCTTGGTTCAAAAAGGAGCGGCGCGAGGAAAATATTGAAGAGGGCAAAACTGCCGTTAAGCGGGAACTGCGCCGCAACATGATCGGCCTCAGCGGCACGAAATATGATGAGTTCATCAAACGAATCTCGGAAAAGCAGCATTTTGCGCAGGTGGATGAATTTTATGCCGCGGTGGGTTACGGCGGCATTCAGATCAACCGCCTTATGCCCGGAATTAAGGACGAGTATAATAAAAACTGGAAAGAAAAAGAGACGGAAAAGCCCCACGGCACAAACGTGCTGGATCGCCCGCGCAGAAATGCGTCCTCAAACGGTGTGATCGTGGAGGGAATCGATAACTGCCTGATCAAAATGGCGCGTTGCTGCAATCCGCTGCCCGGTGAGGAAATCATCGGCTTTATAACCAGAGGGCACGGACTTTCCATTCACAGAAGAAACTGCGTAAACGTCCCGCGTGATCTTGCGCACTGCGCGGAGCCGGAAAGATGGCTCAAAGCCCATTGGGACGACAGCGTTAAGATCGAAACGCAGTCTACCCTTGATGTTTACGCGATCGACAGGGATGGTATCGTTCTCGATATAACGAGCACCCTGATGAATATGCATGTGAAGATACATTCCATAAACGCCCGCCCGATCCATGACGGTAACTGCCTTACCACGCTAACGGTTGCCGTAAGCAGCAAAGAGCACCTGGATAATATCGTTCGGATCATCCGAAAGATAGACGGCGTTTACCATATTGAAAGAACCAATGTTTAAAAGGCGGTGAATCGCTTTGAAAGAAGTTATACAGCGTGTTTCTCACGCAAGCGTAAAGGTGGGCGGCAAAACCGTCGGCTCTTGTAAAAACGGCTTTCTGATCCTGCTTGGCGTTATGGCGGGCGATGAGGAAAAAGAGGCGGATAAACTGGTGAACAAGACCGTTCACCTGCGCATCTTTGAGGATGAAAACGGCAAAATGAATCTCTCCGCGCTGGATACCGGCGCAGAGATGCTTGTTGTCTCCCAGTTTACGCTGTGCGCGGACTGCACGCACGGCAGGCGGCCGAGTTTTACGCCGTCCGCCCCGCCGCAGGAGGCAGAAAAACTCTATGAATATTTTGTTTCCCAATTAAAAAATAACGGTATTTCACATGTGGATACCGGCGTTTTCGGCGCCGATATGAAAGTAGAGCTTTTAAATGACGGCCCCGTTACGATCCTTCTGGATAGCCGCGAACTGAAATAACACATTTTATACTTTAAATCAGACAGACCGAAAGGAATCTTTTATGACGCAAATTAAATCCATAACGCTCGGCGAACTCGGCAACAATTGTTATCTTATCACGGATCAGGCAAGCGGTTTGAGCGCTTTGGTGGACTGCACCGATGATTCAAAGGAAATGCGTGATTTTATAGGCAGCGCAAAACTGGAATATATTCTGCTCACGCACGGCCATTTTGATCATATCGGCGGCGTTGCCGCGATCAGTCGGGATTACGGCGCTAAAGTGGTGATCAGCGCGCAAGACGCGGCAATGCTCTCCTCAGGCAAAGCCAGCCTTTCCGCATTTTTCGGTATAAAGCAGGATAAAATCACACCGGATCTTACCGTTTCGGAGGGCTCGTCCCTTATGCTGGGAGAAACGCAGATCAAAGTTCTTGCCACGCCCGGCCACACCAAAGGCGGCGTGTGTTATCTGCTGAAGGATTGCATCTTTACCGGGGATACGCTGTTTTTCTGCTCCTGCGGCAGAACGGATTTTCCCGGCGGATCGTCCAAGGAGATCATGCAGAGCTTAAAGCGCCTTGCCACGCTTGAGGATTCGCTCAAAGTCTATCCCGGTCATGACCGCACTTCCACCATTGCCTTTGAAAAAGCAAATAACCCTTTTATGAGATAAATTATGATACTGATTAACGAAAATCACAATTTTTCCTATGATACGGAAAATCTTGCGGAAATCTTTTTTCCGTATGAAAAAATCAAAATGTTTTCACATATGCCGCAGAATGAAACGGATGACAAGATCGTGTATACGGGTATAAACGGCAGCACGGTTACCGTCACTGCCGATCTGTGCGGAGCAAAACACAGCGCCTGCGTGCAGATGTCTCCTGATGCAGACAGGAAAAATACCCTGTCTGTTCTTTTTTACCGCGTGCTTTCCGAGGCAACGGGTGATACTTATCCCTGGGGCATACTTTACGGCGTGCGCCCGGCTAAATTTTATCATTCCCTTGTGCGTAAAGGTTCCGAAGAATACGCCCAAAAGATCTTAAAAGAGAAGTTCCTTGTAAGTGATGAGAAAATATCGCTTGTTTGTGATGTGGCGGAAAGCGAAAATAAAATCATTTCCCTTTCGCAAAACAACAGCTTTTCGCTTTATGTTTCCATCCCGTTTTGCCCCACAAGATGTTCATATTGTTCGTTTGTCTCTCATAGTATTGAACGTGCGGCGCCGCTTCTTGGGGATTATCTCTCCCTGCTCGAAAAAGAACTGGAAGAAACGGGAAAATATGCCGCCGCGCTTGGTCTCCGCCTGGAAACTGTGTATTTCGGCGGCGGCACGCCCACCACGCTCTCTGCGCAGCAGTTAAAGCGCGTGCTTTTTGCGGTTGAAAAAAATTTTGATCTTTCCTGCCTGCGTGAATATACCGTTGAGGCGGGCAGACCGGATACCGTAACGGCGGAAAAACTCAATACACTCAAGGCTGCCGGAGTCGGCAGAATCAGCATCAATCCCCAAACTTTTCAGGACAGCGTACTGCAGGCAATCGGCAGGCGGCATACCTCTGCCCAAACGCTTGCCGCGTATGAAACCGCCGTAAAATGCGGCTTTGATGATATCAATATGGATTTTATTGCCGGGCTGCCGAAAGATACGCTGGATTCCTTTCAAAACAGTATGCAGACCGCTTTGGCGCTGCAACCCTCCAACATTACGGTGCACACACTGTGCCTGAAAACAGGCGCGTTTATGACGGCAAACGGCATGCCGGATAAAAATCTTGCCGCACAAATGGTGGATTACAGCCGCCGGGTTCTGTCCGGCGCGGGTTACAGGCCATATTATATGTACCGGCAGGGCAAATCCGTGGGCAATCTGGAAAACACCGGTTGGTGCAAGCCGGGCAGGGACTGCCTTTATAATGTTTTCATGATGGATGAAACGCATACGGTGCTTGCGGTTGGCGCCGGCGCCGTTACCAGGCTCAAAAATCCGCAGAACGGAAAAATTGAGCGCATTTATAACTATAAATACCCATATGAATATATAGGGCATTTTGATGAAATACTCCGCAGAAAGCAAAAAATATCCGACTTTTATAAAGAAATCCTAAACAACGCTTGATTTATTACATTTTGTATTGCATTGTTATTCAAAATGTAATATAATAAATGCAGCAGAAGATAACCGCAAGTAGTTTTGCTCTGTTATTTTCTGTATTGCCCCAAGATTTGCTTTCGCATTTTGAAACGGCTTTCGTCAGCATTTATGCTGTTCAATTTATTGAAGTCTGTGGTGATCATTATGGCTAAAACTGAAAACGGTTCTCAGAAATTTACAAATTTTGAGGAAATGTTTTCCAAAACCAAAAACGTTGCGGAAACATTAAATAAAAAAGGCGCAATGTACCTTGAACTTTCCAGAAAAAGAATAGAGTATATGGATTCAAAATCCAAACTTTCCAAGGCATATGAAAAATTCGGCAGGCTCCAGTATGAGGCGTATATCGGCAATGAGGTGGATGAAAATGAATACGCCTGCGCGGTAGCCGATATCTCTGCGCTTAAGGAAAAAACAGAAACACTTTCCGCCGAACTGGAAGAAGCAAAAAATAAAGACGCACAAGAACTTAAAAAAGGCGCCGAAGAATTTAAAAATGAAGTGAAATCCGCTTCAAAGGAAGCGCACGACGTGATTGTGCAGCAGGCAAAGGATTTCTTCAGGGCGGTTCAGCTTTCCGTCAAGTCCGGCGCGCCGTATGATCCCGGCAGTGAGATCCATGCGGAATTTTCGGAAGTCAAGGAAAAACAAACGCCTGAACAGCAAGATGTAAGATCAGATCAAAAACAGGATCATTAAAGCAGTCAGATTTTAAAGGCAGTGCAAAACCGGCGCTGCCTTTTTTGTTTTTGGTGATTCTATTGAACAATATCAAACAAAAATATATCAATTCCGCCGTTTTGCTGCTTGCGGCGTCCGTGATCGTTAAGATCATAAGCGCTGTTTATAAGATTCCGCTTACTTCTTTTATCGGCGCCACCGGCCGCGGTTATTTTAATACTGCCTATAATTTGTATATGCCGCTTCACGCCGTTATTATGGGTGCGTTTCCGGTCGCGCTGACGCATTTGATCAGCAAATACCGGGAAAAAGGAGATCCGGAAAAGGTCTATAAATTAAAAAAAGGCGCCGCAATCCTCTTTTTTTGTGTGGGGCTGGCCGGCATGGCGCTCATGCTCCTCGCGGCAACGCCGTATGCCAATGCGGTTTCCTCGCCAAAAAGCGTGCCCGCGATCTGTGCTATGGCGCCCGCTGTGTTTTTTTCCGCCGCCGCGGCGCTGAACCGTTCGTTTGCCGAAGGGCATATGAATATGGCGCCCACTTCTGTGGGGCAGATCATTGAGGCAGCTTTCAAAATGATCTTCGGGCTGCTCTTTTCCAAATATGTTATGGGTGCGCTTTACACCGTTTATCTGGAAACGGGTCAGGTGCTCGGAACAGTCTGCTCGTCTGAGCAGCAGGCGCTTTCCTGTATCTATCCTTTTACTTCTGCCGCGGCAGTGGGCGGCGCAGCGGTTGGTGCGCTGCTCTGCTGGATCTATTGTTCGGCGTATGTGCGGGTAAAATATGCTTCTGCCTATCCGGCTGTAAAAGGTTCTGTTTCGCCTGAGATCAAAGAGATCCTCTCTTTCAGTCTGCCCATTATTTTGTCTACTCTGATTCAGAGCCTTTCGTCTTTTCTGGATAACGCGTCCATTCAGTATTGCCTTTCACTTTGCGATCAGCAGGAACTCCGGTTTGCCTATCAGCAGTGCCTAAAGATCGGGAATACCGCGGAAAGTGATACCGTTACTTATATTTACGGCTTGTTTTCCTCGGCCAACGATCTGAAAATGCTGTTTCCCGGTTTTACCATGGCGCTCGGCGTTGCTGCCGTTCCTGCGCTTACCGCCGCATATGAATCCGGGCGGCGCGTTTATCTTTCTTCGCTCATAAACAGTATTTTTAAATATACTTCGCTCATCGCTTTTGCCGGCGGGTTTTATCTTTCTCTGCACGCAAAAGAACTGCTGGAGATTCTGTACGGCGGCTCCAATTATGATATCGTGCTCGGCTGTTTTGATCTTGTAAAACTTTACGGCTATACCATGCTCTTTTTCTGCCTTTCCGGCGCTGTTGTTTTTTCCGTTCAGGCAATCGGGTGCGCGGCAAAGAGCATTCCGTCCTTTATCATTGCGGCAGTCATCCGCGTCGGGCTGAATTTTCTGCTTGTTTCCGATGCGCGGTTCAATATTTACGGCGCGGCATTTTCCGATATTGCCGCATATGCGGTCATTCTTGTGTGTAATCTGCATATTCTTTCAAAGTATGCAGGCGTAAAATACAGCTTTGCTCAAATGCTCTTCAAGCCGTTTCTATGCAGTATTTTATCCTATTTTTTGACCATATTCACTTATAATGCTTTATTCGAATTTAATAACGGATTTACGTCTTTTGTCGTATCCAGTCTGATTTACGTTATAATTTTAACATTCCTGATCATAGTGTCAAAAACAGTGGAATTTTCAGAATTAAAAATTTTACAACATTGTAAAAAAACGGCTTAAACCCTTGCTTTTAATGGTAATTTATAGTATTATAAATTTGAACAAATTAATCAAATTAGGGGTGATACGGTGTCAGTCGATTTTGAAATCAAAGATCATTATACTATGGAAGATCTTATTCGCCTGATCACCGTTTTGCGTTCACCCGGCGGCTGCCCTTGGGATAGGAAGCAGACTCACGAATCCATAAAAAAGAATTTTATAGAGGAAACTTATGAGGCGATTGAAGCGATCAATAAAAAGGATACGCAGGGCCTTCGTGAGGAACTCGGTGATGTGCTGCTTCAGATCATGCTCCATTGTGAGATGGAACGCGAAAAGGGTTCTTTTGATTTCAACGATGTTGTAAACGAGCTTTGCCAAAAACTGGTTGAAAGGCATCCCCATGTGTTTGGCGGCAGTTCTGCGGCAAACAGCGCAGAAGCGCTTGACAGATGGGATGAAGTCAAACGGAAAACAAAAGGCATAAAAAAGCAGAGTGAATCCATGCTTAAAGTGCCGCGTGAGTTTCCCGCGTTGATGCGTGCGCAGAAAGTGCAGCAAAAGGCAGCTAAGGCAGGTTTTGACTGGAGCAATGCAGAAGGGGCTTTTCAAAAACTGCTGGAGGAGATTAATGAGTTGAAAAAAGCCTTGTCCGAAGGTGTAAAAGATCATATTGATGAGGAGTTCGGCGATGTGCTGTTTTCCTGTGTAAATGTTTCAAGATTTATCGGGGCAGACAGCGAGGAATCCCTTACCGCCGCAACGGATAAGTTTATCAGCCGGTATCTTTTGGTTGAGCGGCTTGCCGGGGAGCGCGGTATAGATATGAAATCTTCATCCATTGATGTTTTGGATTCCTTATGGGATGAGGCAAAGAATAAAATTGCCGAAAAGGCGAAAACGGAGGAAATTTAAATGAACAAAACAGAACTTGTAGCAGCAGTTGTTGCAAAAGCAGAACTTTCTAAAAAAGACGCTGAAGCCGCAGTTAAGGCTGTTATCGATTCCGTAACAGAAGCGCTTGCTGACGGTGATAAAGTGGCGCTTGTAGGATTCGGCACCTTTGAGGTTAAGACCCGTGCAGCCCGCACCGGTAAAAATCCGCGCACAGGCGAAGCGATCTCCATTCCCGCTTCCAAAGTTCCTTCCTTTAAGGCAGGCGCGGCTCTTAAGAACGCCGTAAAATAATCTGAAATTCATGCCGCCCTTGTGGCGGCTGATTTTTTTTCGTTTCATTCTGTAAAGGATCGTATTGTTATGAGGCTTGATAAGTATTTAAAAGTTTCCAGAATCATCAAACGCCGCACGGTTGCCAACGAGGCGTGCGACGCCGGCAAAATAGAGGTAAACGGCAAAGTGCAACGCGCGTCTTATGACGTGAAAACCGGGGATAAAATAACCGTAAATATGGGCGCGGTGCCCAAAGTTTACGAAGTGCTGGAAGTCAGTGAGCACGCTCTGAAAGAGGACGCTGCCAAAATGTATAAACAGATCTGAATGATTCATTTTTTTGTTTTGCCTTTCATATATTTTAACGGTGATATATATGGAAGATAAATTCAGCAAAAAGCCCCACAGCCTTCACCTTGAAAACCGGCGCGGTCTGAAACTGACAGGCGTAACCGATATCGGCGCGTTTGATGAAGAAAGCGTTACCGCCTATACGGATTACGGCTGCCTCAGTGTAAGCGGCTCCGGCCTGCATGTGGAGGAACTGAATATCGCAAACGGAATTCTTGATATCAGCGGCGAGGTAACAGCGCTTATCTATAGCAGTAAAACTTCAAAGGAGAAAAATATTTTCAAGAGGCTTTTCGGTGCCTGATTACGCGCTGGCGTTTCTGATATACGGATTTGTAATGGGCATCGTTTATGATTTTTTCCGCTTTTTGCGCTTTGTTTTTAAAAATAAAGCGGCGTCTTTTCTTCTTGATTTTCTGTTTTTTGCCGTTTATGCGCTCGTTTTTTTCATTCTGCTGCTCGGTTATAATAACGGCATTGTAAGGGCGATGTACTTTACAGCTTATTTTCTCGGTTTGCTTGTATATGTCTTTACCTTGTTTCGCTTAACCCGCCGTATGCAAAGCGGTGTAGCCGCTTTCCTGCGGAAAATAATAAAAAAATTTGTGAATTGTATCAAAAAACTATTGCAATTACCAAAGCGGCTGTATTATAATGTGTTTATGTTAAGCAAAAAGCCTTTACGCAAAAAGCGCAAAGCCAAAGGTAAAAAATCGGGTGAGAAGAATGAAAAAGTGGATAAACCTGTTGGTTAAAAACAGAAAAGTGCGCCTTTCTGTGGTTTCCGTGCTGCTTGTTGTGATGTTTTTCGGCTGCGCCGTTGCCATCGTATCCCAAATGGCGGATATCAACCGGCTCAAAAATCAGGAGGCGGCTTATACACAGCAGCTTGCGGATCAAAAAGAGGAAAATGCCGAACTGGAAGAGATCTTGGATTCGGACGACCGCGATGCTTATATAGAGCAGAAAGCGCGTGAAAAGGGCTATGTAAAATCCGATGAGATCGTGTTTTACGATATATCCGGCTCCGGTAACTGATACGGGTGCTTGGTTTCTGCAAATTCAACATTTCTATGCAATAAGTAAGCCGGGAACTTTCTCGGCTTGTTTTTTAATCCGCAGATAAGGAGTTTTTATGAGGGAAGTTTCATCAGACAGTATTACAAAAACCGTTAAAGCGCTTGTGATTCAAGCCAATAAGATCCTGCCGGAGGATCTTGTGCACTGCATTTCCTGCTGTGAAAAAACGGAGCAAAAGGATACTGCGCGCGCCGTGCTTTCGGATCTTCAGGCAAATATAGATGCCGCCGCGCAGCTGGATATACCCGTCTGCCAGGATACGGGCATGGCGGTGATCTTTGCCGAGATCGGGCAGGATGTGCATATTTCCGGGGAAAATTTTGAAGACGCTGTAAACCGCGGCGTAGCCGAAGGGTATACGGACGGGCTGTTACGAAAATCCGTTGTGCGCGATCCGTTTTTTGATCGTGTTAACACAAACGATAATACCCCTGCTGTTTTACATACCCGTATTGTGCCGGGCGATAAGATCCGCATCACCGCTGCGCCCAAAGGTTTTGGCAGCGAGAATATGAGTGCGCTCAGAATGTTTACCCCCAGCGCCAAACAGGAAGATATTATCGGCTTTGTTGTGGATACGGTAAAAAAGGCGGGTTCCAATCCCTGCCCGCCGGTCGTTGTCGGCGTTGGCATCGGCGGCGATTTTGAATACAGCGCTCTGCTTGCCAAAAAAGCGCTTTGCCGCAGTGTTTCCAAACGGAATCCGAATGCGCTTTATGCCGGTATGGAAAAAGAGATGCTGAATCAGATCAATGCCCTGAATATCGGTCCGCAGGGATTCGGCGGGCAGACAACGGCGCTGGCCGTCAATATAGAAACCTATCCCACCCATATTGCCGGGCTTCCGGTGGCGGTCAATATCGGCTGCCACGTTACCCGTCATGCCTCGGCAGAAATTTAAAGAAAAGGATTTTTATGTATCTTTATACGGTTGCCCCGTGCCTTTTTGGGCTGGAGGGGCTTGTTGCAGAAGATCTCCGATCCATGGGCGCGCAGAATGTTGCGGCGGAAAACGGCAGGGTGTTTTTTGAAGGCGGGGAGGATATTCTTGCCCGCGCGAATATCTGCTGCCGTTTTGCGGAAAGAATACTCATCGTTATGGATCGATTTAAAGCGGAGTCCTTTACCGAATTGTTTGACGGCGTTAAACTGCTCAACTGGAGCGATTTTATCGGCGTGAATGACGCGTTTCCCGTAAAGGGGCACTGCGTTTCCTCGGCGCTGCATTCCGTGCCGGACTGCCAGAAGATCATCAAAAAAGCCGTTGCGGATAGTTTGGCAGAGGATTATTCGGTCTCGTGGCTTCCGGAGAGCGGCGCCGTTCATCAGATCCAGTTTTCCATCCTTAAGGATGAAGCGGTCATTATGCTGGATACCTCCGGCGCCGGGCTTCATAAGCGGGGATACCGCCCGCAGGCAAATGACGCGCCGATACGGGAAACACTTGCCGCCGCACTGTGTTCACTTTCCAAACTGCGCCATTATCACACGTTGTATGACCCCTTTTGCGGCAGCGGAACCATTCTGGTGGAGGGGGCGATGCTGGCAAACCATATTGCGCCCGGGATCAGCAGGGATTTCGCCGCGCAAAAATGGGGGCTTTTTGATGATGGAATATGGAAGGAAGAGCGTGAACGGGCAAACAGCCTTGTAAAAAAGGATGCGGATTTTGTTGCGTTCGGCAGCGATCTCGCACGCGATTGTGTGGAACTGACCGCCCAAAACGCCAAACATGCCGGCGTTTCTTCTTTTCTGCGCCTGGAAACCAAGGATATAAAGGATTTTGTGCCGTCAAGCGAAACGGGCACGTTGGTTACGAATCCGCCGTATGGGGAAAGAATGCTGGATCTTTCCGCCGCGGAAAAGATCTATCGGATCATGGGCGGCAAATTTGACCGCCGCCGCGGCTGGAGTTACGGGATCATCTCGCCGGATGAAGAATTCGAAAAATATTTCGGCAGAAGGGCGGATAAACGCCGCAAACTGTATAACGGTATGATCAAATGCCAGTATTATATGTACTTTAAATAAATAAGAAAGCGCGTTCAGACACAGTTTCCGGATCAGCCGGTTTGTGCATAAGAAACGCGCTTTCCTTTTTAAACGGGCTTGACTGTTTTTTGCATACTATGTAGAATATAAACGGTTGGAACTTATATAAATTAATTAAATAGAGTTTCACCATGGATCATCATAAATTGAATTTGATATCTGTTTTTAGCAAAATCTGAGGGAGGTGCGCAGCTTTATGCTGCTGAAAGATGCTAAAATAGGGGATGTCTGCATTGTTGAGCGGATCAGCCTGCCGTTTCAGATGGAACGCCGGCTGGAGGCGCTGGGAATGACAAAGGATACGCCTGTTTCCGTTATAAACAGAAAGGGCAGAGGCATCCTGATCATAAAACTCAGGGGCACGCGTTTTGCGCTCGGCTATAACATAACGAAAAATATAGAAGTGAGGCGAGCGGAATGAGCGGAGAAATGACGATCGGTTTTATCGGAAACCCCAATTGCGGCAAAACAACGCTTTTTAACGCCTATACGGGCGCAAATTTAAAGGTGGCAAACTGGCCCGGCGTAACGGTTGAAAAGGTGGAGGGCGCGATCAAGGCGCACGATATGGATATTCACCTGGTGGATCTGCCGGGCACCTACAGCCTGACTTCCTATACAATGGAAGAGACGGTTTCACGGAATTTCATTTTGAGCGACGAGGTGGATGTGATCATCAACGTTGCGGACGCCTCCGCATTGGAGCGCAGCCTTTATCTTACGCTGCAGCTGCTGGAACTCGGCAAGCCCGTGGTCCTTGCCCTCAATATGATGGATATTGTGGAAAAACGCGGCATGGAGATTGATCTTCACCGCCTGCCGGAGATGCTTGGCATACCTGTTGTGCCCGTTTCGGCAAGAAAGCGCCGCGGTCTGGATGTGCTTTTGCATGCCGCCGTGCATCATAAAGGCGCAACCGCGCCGGACCGCCTGATACATAATCATGCCTCAAGTTCCCATCATAAGCATGATCATCATTCCGAGTATACAATGGTGTATGCGGATTCTATTGAGGATAAAATAGACTGGATCATTCCGGAACTGAAAAAACGCTATCCGGATCTGAAAAATTACCGCTGGCACGCCATCAAACTTCTGGAAAAAGATAAAGAGATAACCGAAAAATATCCGGTAGATCTGCCGCAGGTTATAGACCGCAGTTACGAATCGGATATCATCAACCAGAAATATGATTTTATCAGCGAGATCATAGATGAAGTTCTTCTGCACAAGGAGCGCCAGGATATTTTTACGGAAAAAGTGGATAAGGTCCTGACAAGCAAGATCTGGGGGATCCCCGTTTTTCTCTGCATCATGGCGGTCATCTTTTTTCTTACGTTTACGGTGGGGGACTGGATCAAAGGCTACTTTGAGATCGGGATCGATCTGATCTCCAATGCCGCCACTGCCGGTCTTGCCGCCATCCATGCGGGCGATATCGTCACTTCGCTTGTGGTGGACGGCATCATTGCCGGTGTGGGAACGATCATCACGTTCCTGCCCAATATACTGATCCTGTTTTTGTGCCTTGCGTTGCTGGAGGACAGCGGTTATATGGCGCGAGTCGCCTATGTTATGGAGGGCGTAATGAGCAAACTCGGCCTTTCCGGCAAGGCGTTCATCCCCATGCTCCTCGGTTTCGGCTGCACGGTTCCCGCCATTATGGCGTCCCGTGCGCTGGAAAATAAGCGGGATCGCTATAAGGTTATGCTGGTTACGCCGTTTATGAGCTGTAATGCGCGGCTTACGATCTATATTCTGTTTTCAGAGATGTTTTTCGGCGATCACGCCATGATCGTTGCCTATTCCATGTATCTGATCGGTATCGTGGTTGCAATCCTTGTTTCCGCCGTTATCCATCTGATAGACCGGAAAAAGAGTGAAAATTACCTCATCATAGAACTTCCGGAATATAAAATGCCGGACGCGCGCACCGTCGGCATCTATGTGTGGGAAAAGATAAAAGATTACCTCGGCAAAGCCGGTTCCACCATTTTTATCGCAACCATCATTATTTGGGCTCTGCTGAATTTCGGCCCGTCCGGTTTTGCGCAGGATACGTCAAACAGTTTTGGCGCTGTGATCGGCAAATGGCTCGTTCCCGTGTTTGCGCCGATCGGGCTCGGATTCTGGCAGATCGTCGTTGCGCTTATCGCCGGTATCTCGGCAAAGGAAGTTGTTGTTTCCAGCTGCGCAGTGCTTTTCGGCATTGTAAACGCAAGTTCTGCCGCTGGTATGGATGCGTTTTTCACAGCGCTCTCCGGCATTGGTTTTGGCACGCTCAACGCCTTTTGCTTAATGGTGTTTTGCCTGCTCTATATTCCGTGCGCAGCCGCGCTCGCAACGATCCGCAAGGAGTCCAACAGCTGGGCCTGGATGGGCTTTACTGCCGTTTTCCAACTTGCAGTCGCCTGGGTCGTAACTTTCATAGTTTACCGTATCGGTTTGCTGATCGTATAAATGCATAAAATCAAAAAAGCGGAAAGGCATTTAAATCGCCTTTCCGCTTTTTGATTGATTTACACTGTTTTTTGCATTTTTTATTTATATAGACTGATAAAATAACTATGCCCCCCTTTGCCCCCCAATATAGCTCTTGTGCACCGAAAAAGTCAATACTTTTTTACAAGACTCCATTGGAAAAAAGATAATTTTATTCTTTCGGTTTCATGGCGTTGTAGGAGGTCAAAACAGCCTCGTCGCTGATGTTGCAGCCAAGTTGCCATATGGGCACCAGTTTAAAGATCCTGTCCAGCACATCCAAAAGTTTTTCCATCCTTTGGGCGCCGATCTTCCTTACAGTCTGCGCAAAAATATTATATATCGCCTTTGAGGTGTCCGCTTTTTCTATGTGGTTTTCTTTGCTCCTTTCCAAAAAGCAGATGCCCGCAAGCGGCACCAGTTCCGGCGTGGAGTAATCATATTTTCCGCTCCACGGCGTGCCGCAGGCATAAACTTTGCCGTCAATGATCCGCAGGGCGGGTTTATCGTCGTTTACCATATGCGCGCGTTTGCCGAAGTGCTTGAGCCAAAGCGAGGTGTGCGTGGATTTCCCTGTGCCGCTGTCCGCCGAAAACGCATAGGCAACACCGTCCACCGCAATGCAGGAGGAGTGCAGCAAGATTCCGTCATGTTCGATCAGCGCCGTGTAAAAATCCTGACCTGTCAGCATGTATTCCCAGTCATCGCTGTTGAGTTCGGGGTGCTCTTTTTTTGCCGCCTCCACGCGCTGGGGCGAAACGTCTATCACAATATCCGCCGTCTCTTCGTTCTGATCCGCAGAAAGATATGGCTGCGCCTGTTTTCCCGTTCTGCCCGTCATATTCTTTATATTTACTCTAAGTCCTGCAATATCGCATACCGCCATTGGCTAAACCTCTTTAAATTTTATTCAGTTAGTTCTGTTTAACTCTAATCTATGTAACAGTATAAATGATTTGCGCGCCGCAGTCAAGCGCGCCGGTTCGGCAGGGGGAAGGGGATTTGTTCTTGGTTCATGAACGTCCGCTGTTTAGAACTTCGGCGTTTTCCTTTTTTTGTTTAGAAAAGTTTGTTCTCTTAAGGTTGACATTCGTGCATAAAGGATATATAATGAAACAAATGTTCGAAATGGAGATGAGGATCTTTTGGAACGCGCAATTCTTCATATAGACTGCAATAAATTTTATGCTTCCGTGGAGTGCCTGCATCATCCGGAAATACGCGATAAGCCGGTTGCCGTCGGCGGCAGCGAGGAGGCGCGGCACGGTATCGTGCTTACAAAAAATGAAATCGCCGCGCGTTACGGCGTTTCCACGGGCGAGCCTTTGTGGCAGGCAAGGCAAAAGTGCCCGGATCTTGTTGTGATGCCGCCGAATTTTCCGCTTTACGTGCGCTTTTCGAAAATGGCGCGCAATATTTACCGGGATTATTCGCGCCAGATCGAGCCGTTTGGTCTGGATGAAAACTGGATTGATGTTACGGGTTCTCAGCAAAGTCCCGCCGCCATTGCGCAGGAGATACGCCGGCGTGTAAAGTATGAACTCGGAATCACCGTAAGCGTAGGCGTTTCCTGGAACAAGATCTTTGCCAAATTCGGCTCGGATTATAAAAAGCCGGACGCCGTTACCGTGATCAGCCGCGAAAATTATAAGGATATCGTGTGGAAAAGCCCGTGTTCGGATCTTTTGTTCGTCGGTCCGGCAACCAAAAGAAAACTCAATTCTTACGGCATTTATACCGTTGGCGAACTGGCGGAATCGGGCCTTGATTTTTTGAGATCGGTGTTCGGCAAAAACGGCGAGGTGCTCTATACTTTCGCAAACGGGCTGGATGCCGCGCCGGTCTGTGATATGGAAGATGAGCAGGCGGTTAAAAGCATCGGCAACTCCACTACCACGCCGCGCGATATGGTGAACGACAGGGATGTAAAAACGGTGATGACCGTTCTTGCGGAAAGCGTTGCCAGGCGTCTCAGGGAACACGGTGTAAAAGGCAGGGGCGTTTCCATATCGGTCAGGGACTGCGAACTCAGAAGCTTTACCCGCCAGGCCAAAATGAAAATGTATACGGATGTCTCTTCAGAGATTCTCTCCGCTGCCATGGCGCTTTTCAGGGCAAACTATAACTGGGAACGGCCGCTTCGCAGCATCGGGGTTACGGTGTCTGATTTCGGCAGCGAGTTTCTGCAGTTTGATCTCGGCGGCAGTGTGGAAAAGCATGAAAAACTGGAAAAACTGGAAACGGCGCTGGATGATATCCGCCGCCGGTTCGGGAATTACGCGGTGCAGCGTGCGTCACTGCTTGCCGCCAAAGATCTGAGCCATTTTAATCCGCATGATGATCATACCATCCATCCGGAAGGGTATTTTAAAGAATACAAAGGAGCGTAAAAAATGAAACAGTATGTAGAGGTATTTGCAAGGTTTGATACAGACGGCAGCATCATCCCGCTTGCCGTGAAAATAGGGGATGAAAAATTTGAGGTGGACCGCGTTCGCGATATCCGCCCGGCAGCGTCCCTGAAAAGCGGCGGCGCCGGGATCCGATATACCTGTTCGGTGGAGGGCAGGCTGACTTATCTTTTTTTGGAGGAAACCAAGTGGTTTCTTGAGCCGGCGTGCTGAATGTGTTGCATATTTTATAATTTTCAACTGCTTTGCGCCCTGTTTTCTAATGATTTTATATATTGAAAAGGCATTGTAAAAGTGGTAAAATAGCACAGTGATTTTGTTAAGGAGGGCGTTAGAATGAAAAAACCTTATGCAGATATGACTGCCGCCGAACTTCAGGCGGAAAAAGCAGAACTCGAAAAAAGATATAACGATTTCAAGGCGAAAAACCTGAAACTGGATATGAGCAGGGGTAAGCCCGGTTCCGATCAGCTGGATCTTTCAAATGAACTGAATGCGGTTTCGGATTATACGGAAAACGGAGTTGATCTCAGAAATTACGGTATGATGGACGGCACTCCCGCCTGCAAAAAACTCTTTGCGGATCTGATGCAGGTAAAGCCGGAAAATGTGATCGTGGGCCCCAACGCAAGTCTTACGCTGATGTTTGATTATATCGCACAGTGCTTTACACACGGCGCGGGCGATACCCCGTGGTGCAGGCTGAACAGCGTTAAGTTCCTTTGCCCCGTTCCGGGATATGACCGCCATTTTACGATTTTAGAGCACTTTGGCATTGAAATGATCAATATAGAGATGAAAGCAGACGGCCCGGATATGGACGCGGTTGAGGAAGCGGTCAAAGACCCAAGCGTGAAAGGCATGTTCTGTGTGCCCAAATATTCCAATCCGCAAGGCATCACTTACAGCGATGCTGTTGTTCGCAGAATTGCGGCGCTTCGGCCGGCGGCAAAGGATTTTCGGGTGATCTGGGATAACGCCTATATGGTGCACGATATCGTTGAGGACGGTGATAAACTTCTCAACATATTTGATCTTCTGCCCGAATACGGCAACGAGGATATGGTCATAGAAGTTTGCTCAACTTCAAAGATCACGTTCCCCGGCGCAGGTGTTTCCGCCCTTGCGGCAAGCGATAACAATATCAAGGCAATCAAAAAACGCCTGAATGCCCAGACGATCAGTTATGATAAGATGAATCAGCACCGCCATGTGGAATTTTTCAAGGATGTCAACGGCATTCTTGCGCATATGAAAAAGCATGCGGCAATTTTAAAGCCCAAGTTTGATATGGTGTTAAAACACCTGAATCAGGAACTTGCCGGCCTTGGCATTGCGTCCTGGACGGAGCCAAGGGGCGGCTACTTCATCAGCCTGGATGTGCTGGACGGCTGCGCGAAAAGAGTGGGCGAACTTTGCAAGGAGGCAGGCGTTGTTCTAACAACCGTTGGCGCAACATTCCCTTACGGAAAAGACCCGAATAATCGCAATATCCGTATAGCGCCCACCTATCCGCCGCTGGATGAACTGGATACGGCAGCAGAACTTCTTTGTGTTTGCGTTCGCCTTGCAGCGGCTGAAAAAATTCTTGCTCAATAATAAATTTTAACGGCGGAGGATCTCCTCCGCTGTTTGTTTTGAGGGATATCCATGTTTTCAAAGTTTAGTAGTTTAAGCAGTAAAACCAAAGGCGTGATCTTCATCATTCTCTCTGCGCTCAGTTTTACGGGGATGAACACTTTTGTGCGCCTTGCCGGCGATCTGCCCACCATGCAAAAGGTGTTTTTCAGAAATTTTGTTGCCATGATCTTCGCTTTTGCCGCCATGGTAAAAGCCGGGGATTCTTTCAAACCCAAAAAAGGCAGTTTGAAATATCTGCTGATTCGTTCCGCCGCGGGCCTTGCGGGTATATTCGGCAATTTTTACGCGCTGGATAAGATCGAACTGTCCAACGCCTCCATGCTCAATAAAATGAGCCCGTTTTTCGCGCTGGTTTTTTCCGCAATCTTTATTAAAGAAAAGGTAAAGCCCAAACAGGCGGTCGCGATCGCCGTTGCGTTTATCGGCGCGCTGTTCATTATAAAACCCACTTTCGGCAATGCGGATCTTTTGGCGTCCCTCGCCGGCTTTGCCGGCGGAATGGCGGCAGGCGGCGCTTATACGTGCGTTCGCTGGCTCGGCATAAAAGGGGAAAACGGCAGACTCATTGTGCTGTTCTTCTCTGTTTTTTCCTGTGTGCTCACCGTTCCGTATCTGATCTTTGATTATCATTATATGACGGCGTTTCAGTGGTTTGCGCTGCTCATGGCGGGCGTCTTTGCCGCCGGCGGCCAGTTTTCGATCACGGCTGCGTATACGCATGCGCCCAGCCGGGAGATTTCCGTTTATGATTATTCCCAGATCATTTTCGCCGCAGTTGTGGGATTCTTCGTGTTCGGCGATATCCCGGATGTATGGTCTTTTGTGGGGTATTTTATCATCATAGCCATGGCGGTTTGGATGTTCGTATACAACAACAGGCAAGGCGCCCTGAAAAAGCATAATCAGTAACAAGATATAGTGTAAAGTAAAAACACTTGCATTTCTCTATATGTTGTGGTATAATGCTTTTTGTTAAATGCTTCCAGAGGGGGTAAAAAGCATGAGATGTCCGTTTTGCGGCTGCGAAGAAAGCAAAGTGATCGATTCAAGGCCAACAGATGAAAATGAAAGAATCCGCCGCCGCCGCGAGTGTGTGCAGTGCGGCAAGCGGTTTACCACATATGAGGTCATTGAGGATGTTCCCATCATCGTAATCAAAAAAGATAAGAGCCGCGAAGTGTTTGACCGCAATAAAGTTCTTAAGGGCATGCTGCGCGCCTGTGAAAAAAGGCCCGTCACTTCCACGGAACTGGAGACCGCTATATCAGAGATTGAGGCAACGCTTCAAAGCGCTACAGACAGGGAAGTTACCAGTGTCCGCATCGGCGAACTGATCATGGAAAAACTCAGGGAGATAGATGAGGTTGCCTATGTGCGTTTTGCCTCGGTTTATAAAGAATTTGATTCCGCCTCGGCTTTTATAGAGGAAATTTCCAAACTCTGATCTCTGTATTTGTGTTATATTTTTGTAAGAAACAGCGCCGTTTCGCAATTGCGAAACGGCGCTGTTTGTTTGCTGTTAATATTTATATGGCAATTTGTCTTTCCCTTTGGAATAGAAATCATCTATCACGATCCGGTATCTTTCATAAGCGTTTTTTATGGATTCGTCCCACGATATATAAATATCGTTTTGCGCGTTTAGCCCAACTTCTTTCAGTCTGCCGCGGTTCTTAAAGATCTGAAGTACCGATTCGGCAACGGATTCCGCGTTCTCTCGGCATAAGAATCCGGTTTTGCCGTCTTTTATACCTTCGGCGGCGCAGGATTCCTCTACCAGCAGTGCCGCTGTGGCAGATGCGGCAGCCTCGCGCACCACCAAACCGTTTGTGTCAAAAACAGACGGAAATACAAGCAGATCTGCCGCGCTGTAATAAAGCTGCAGTTCATTTCTGTCCAGTATCTGGCCGGTAAAAAGAATTTTGTTGTCCAGTTCTGTTTTGCGCACATGTTTTTTGATTGCGTTTTCGTCCGGCCCGATGCCGATCATCAGCAGCCGGAAATCAAATCCCATCGCTTTCAGTCTTGCGCAGGCGTCCACGATCAGCCTTATATTTTTATACCACATCATCCTGCCCACAAAGATCAGGATCGGCACACCCGCCGGTATGCCGTGCTTGCGCCTTATGATATCCTTATCGTCCTGCGTAAATCTGCTGATAGGCAGATCACAGCCGTTCGGCATAATGATATAATCGCCCTCGTATCCCACTTTTCTAAGGGATTCGGCAGTGCCTTTGCTGGTTACCCAAACTTCATCGGCGCTTTTTATATTGTTTAGCAGAAAACCGTATGCCCTGTGCCGCAGCGGGTATCCGGGAATACGTAAATCAAAATCATATTCGTATTTTGTATGGTAAGTCAGAATTTGGGGAATGCGTTTGATCCGGTTAACACGCCTGAAAAAATAACTTGTGGCGATCGGGCAGTGCGAGTGCAGAATATCAAAATTCATATCTATAATGTCCTCGCTGAACTGCCGCTTAAAAGGCCACCCTACGGGGTAACCTTCTCCGAATGTAAACAGGCTTTTGTATCTGTAGATCTTGTATTTGTATTTATAATCTTCCTGGTTTGGATTTTTCGGCGTTACGATCACCGCTTCGCCGAGTTTATCATTTATGATGTCCGCATAGCATTTCGCAACGGTGCTGATTCCGTCAATCGTTGGCGGAAAAGCCTCTGTTCCTATGGCTATCTTCAGTTCGGTATTCATCTTTTCATCCTTTTCTCCATAAGGGGTTGATAGTACTATAGCATAAATCCGTGCGTTTGTAAATCTCAATCAATATTTTAATAGATTTTGTTAATAAAAGGTTGATAAAGGCTTGCTTTTTATTATATAATAGAATTGATATATCATAATCAGCGGCTGCGCGCTCTTGCCCTGCCGGCTGAAAATCGGAAAGGAAGGTTCTGTCTGTATGTCCGAGCATTATACTGTGTCCCTGCAGAAAGTGATAGACGCGCATGGCCTTGAAACGGTCTATATGCCAAAGGATGCAAATGAGATCCTTATTGAAACAAATGAGGTAAATAGACCCGGTATCGTTCTTACCGGATATCAGGATTATTTTGACCCCAAAAGGATCCAGATTCTCGGGTGGACGGAATTCGGCTTTTTGCAGAATATGAGCAAAGATCAACAGATCGGCGCGCTGGAAAGCTGGCTCAGCCTGAAACCTGCTGCCGCCGTTGTCACAAGGGGTCTGGAAACGCCGGATCATTTTGAAAAGCAGTTTGAAAAATATGGCGTTCCTCTGCTCAGAACCAGCGAGGAGACTTCGCCGTTTCTGGCAAATCTGATCCAATTCCTGAATACCAGCCTTGCGCCCAGGATCACCCGTCACGGCGTGCTGTGCGAAGTGTACGGCGAAGGTGTGCTCATTATCGGCGAAAGCGGCGCGGGCAAATCCGAAACCGCCGTGGAACTGATCAAAAGAGGCCACCGCCTCATCGCGGATGACGCTGTGGAGATCAGACGAACAGACGCGCATACGCTGATCGGTTCTTCTCCAAATAATATTAAGCATTTTATCGAACTGCGCGGTATCGGCATCATCAATGCGCGCCGCCTGTTCGGCATGGGTTCCGTTAAGGATTCGGAAAAAATCAATATGGTCATCTGCCTGGAGCCTTGGGAATCCGGCAAGGCGTATGACCGCCTGGGTATTGATAATGAGTATACCAAAATCCTGGATGTAAAAGTTCCCGTTATAACCGTTCCCGTAAACCCGGGCAGAAACCTTGCCGTGATTATTGAGACCGCGGCAATGAACAACCGCCAGAAAAAAATGGGGTATAACGCGGCAAGGGAACTGATGATCGGCCTTGGTATGGACGATTTTGAACCGTGCGAAAAAGAGCTGGAGATCTGGAAAAATTCCTGATTACTTAATTATATATGAAAATTTCCTGTTTTTAGATTTCATTCGGCAAAGATTTTTATTAATATATTTATTGATCGCTGCCCGCATACCCGCCGCGCGGCAGTTAAATTCAAAGCGGGTGGAAAGGTTAAATTATGTATAATATCGGAATTGATTTGGGCGGCACAAATATCGTCGCCTCCGTGGTGGATGACAAGTATAATATAATTGCAACCGGCAAAACGCCAACCGCCGTTCCGCGTTCGGCGGAGGAGATCTTTGATGATATTGCCACGGTCTGCCGTGAAGCGATGGATAAAGCAGGGCTTACCATTGCGGATATTTCTTCCGTGGGTCTCGGCACACCGGGCACAGTGAATGAGAATGGTATTATCGAATTTGCCAACAACCTTGGTTTTAATAATGTGCCCGCGCGCGAAATGCTGAAAGAACGGCTCGGCGATCTGCCGATCTATATTGATAATGACGCAAACTGCGCCGCGCTGGGCGAGGCATACGCGGGCTGCGGAAACGGCTCGCAGAACTTTGTTGCCGTAACGCTCGGCACGGGCGTCGGCTCCGGCATTATCGTAAACGGAAAGATCGTTACGGGTGTAAACTGTGCCGGCGGCGAGTGCGGTCATATGGTTATTGTGGTGGATGGAGAACCGTGTTCCTGCGGCAGAAAAGGCTGCTGGGAGGCGTATGCCTCCGCCACTGCGCTGATCCGCCAAACGCGCAAAGCTATGGAGGAAAATCCCGATTCCATTATGCATGAGGTTGCAAGGCAGGAGGGCAAAGTCAGCGGCAGAACCGCATTTGACGCCATGCGCAAAGGCGATATCGCGGCAATCAAGGTTGTGGACAACTACATAAAATATGTAGCGTGCGGCCTGATCAATATTGTAAATGCGCTTCAGCCGGAGATCATTTGCGTAGGCGGCGGTATCTGTAACGAGGGCGAAACACTGATGAAACCGCTCAGAAGATTCGTGCAGGCGGAACGGTATTCTATCCACAGTAAAATTCAGACGCGCATCATGAAAGCGGAGCTTGGAAACGACGCCGGCATCATCGGCGCGTCCCTTCTTGCTTCCGCCAAATAACGGTGATCTTTTGGAACAGTTAATCAATTATTTAAAAGAAACGAAAATAAAATATAAGGAAAATGAGCCTATGTGCGCGCACACCACCTTTAAAATCGGCGGCAATGCCAGGGTGATCGTTTTTCCCGCATCGCAGGCGCAGGCGCAGGGCGTGATACGCTTTTGCGCTGAAAACGGCATACGGTTTATCCCGATCGGTAACGGCTCAAACCTGCTGGTTTCAGACAGCGGTATTCATGCCTGCGTGATCTGCTTTTCAAACGATTTCTCAGAGGTGAAACTTGCCGGGGAAGACGTGATCTTTGCCCAGAGCGGCGCTTCTCTTATGAAACTTTGCCGTTTTGCGCTGGAACACTCGCTTTCCGGTCTGGAATTTGCTTATGGCATTCCCGGTTCGTGCGGCGGCGCTGCTTTTATGAATGCCGGTGCCTACGGCGGAGAGATGAAAGATGTGCTTTTTAGGTGCGATCATATTGATCAAAGCGGCGTTGCAGGCTCGCTGGAGGGCGACGCGATCGGGCTTTCCTACAGACATTCCGCATATTACGAAAACGGCTGCACGATAACGGGCATCTATGTTAAACTCAAAAAGGGTGATCCAAACGAGATCAGGGCAAAAATGCAGGATCTGCTTGCGCGCAGACGTGCAAAGCAGCCGCTGGAATATCCCAGCGCAGGATCCACTTTTAAACGCCCCCCGGGGTATTTTGCCGGTTCGTTGATCGAGGAATGCGGCCTAAAGGGCAAAACGGTAGGCGGTGCGCAGGTAAGCGAAAAACACGCCGGTTTCGTGATCAACAAAGGCGGCGCAACGTGTAAGGATGTGTTGGATCTCTGCAAATATTGCAGCGATACGGTGTATAAGAAAAAAGGCGTAAAACTTGAAATGGAGATAAGGGTAACGGAATAATGGCTAATAAAGTAAAAGAACTTGTAATCATAACCGGTCTTTCCGGCGCCGGGAAATCCACGGCAATCGGCTTTATGGAAGATATAGGCTATTACTGCATAGATAATATGCCGCCGGAACTGCTTTCCACTTTTCTGGAGCTGATCTCAAAGCAAAAGGAAAGCAAAGTCGCTATCGTTATGGATATCCGTTCAACGGAAAATTTTGACGGCGTTTTAGATATTCTGGATCATCTTGAAAATTACGGCTATGAAGTCAAAGTGGTCTATCTGGATATCAAAACGCATATTGCGCTCAAACGCTATAAATTAACAAGAAGAAAGCACCCGTATGCAGACCGTTTTAACGGCGATATCGCACAGGCGCTTTCTTATGAAAGAGAGATCATGACGCCGCTGCGTTCCAGAGCGGATTTTGTGATAGACAGTTCGGATCTTACGGGCAATCAGTTAAGAACGAGACTTACGCAGATTTTGGTCGGCGATGATAAGGATATCATGAATATCCATGTGGAGTCTTTCGGTTTTAAGCACGGTATCCCAAGCGAGGCGGATTTTGTTATCGACGTGCGCTGCCTGCCCAATCCGTATTGGGTAGAGAATCTGCGCAATAAAACCGGTCTGGATCCGGAAGTGCGCGATTATGTTTTTTCTTTCAGCGAATCCAAAGAACTCTTAAACAAGCTGATCGATCTGCTGGATTTTTTAAATCCCCTTTATATCAAAGAGGGCAAAAGCCAGATCGTTTTTGCAATCGGCTGCACGGGCGGCAACCACCGCTCCGTTGCAATTGCAGAGGCGCTCAAAGAGCATTTTGAAAAAAAGTGGGATAACGTTTCCGTAAACCACAGGGATATCGCAAGAAGTTAAAACTTTTGAATCTACTATTATGCAGGGGCGGTGAGAGCAGTATGTCTTTTTCCACGCAGGTCAAAAACGAACTTGTAAAAACCGAATATGAGCGGTCGTGCTGCAAAAGGGCGCTGCTTTATGGGCTTTCGCTGTTTGGCAAAAGTTTTTCAGAAAGCAGCGTTTCCCTCCAAACGGAAAATGAGCCAACCGCCCGTTTGTTTCAGTCTCTTTTAAAAGAGATCTTTAATATGGACGCGCGTGTGGATGTTTCGCCGCGCGGCAGAAATTTTACGGCATCTGTTTCATCCAAAACAGATGCTCAAAAATTATTCAGAAGTTTTGGGCACGACGGGGTCGGAAGCCTTAAGATCGATCACACGAATTTCCGGTGTGAGGATTGCGGAAAGGCGTTTCTTGCAGGCGTTTTCCTTGCCTGCGGCACGCTTTCAGATCCGAAAAAAGATTATCATCTGGAGTTTTCCGTGCCGTATTACAACCTGTCCAAAAGCCTGTTCACGCTTCTGCAGGAAATGGAACTCAGCCCCAAGCACACAAACAGAAAGGGCTATAATGTTGTCTATTTTAAGGAGAGTGAATCCATTGAAAACTGCCTGTATATGATGGGCGCGTCAGGCGCTATGTTTGAGATGATGAATATTAAGATCTTTAAGGATTTCAGAAACAAGGCAAACCGGCAGGCAAACTGCGAAACGGCAAATATCAATAAAATGGTAAACGCCGTTGCCGTTCAGATCAGCGCCATAGAAAAGATCTGGAAAGCAAAGGGCAGAAACTTTCTGAGCGAAAGTTTGGAAAGCGCGGCGGAATTACGGTATGAAAATCCGGATTCCAGTCTGGCGGAACTTGCCGGTATGTGTTCTCCGCCTATAAGCAGAAGCGGTCTGAACCACCGGCTGAAAAAAATCGTAGAGATCGCAAACAGCCTTTAAATTATTTTTTTCGGAGAAACGATTATGGATTTCAAAAAATCATTTTCACTGAATCTTTCGTCTGAAACGGCAGAAAAAAACACGGTTGTATACGGCAGGGTTCGTGTCAGTGTGCTCACGGAAAGATTGTATAGAGTGGAATATTCCAAAAACGGCGTGTTTACGGACTGCGCCACGCAAAAGGTTTGGAACAGGAATTTTGATGCGCCTGTTTTTAAATTCAAAAAGCAGGACGGCTATTTGATAGTCGGCACCCGCCAGAACGGCGTTTGCGTGGAAAGTGAAACCGGTAGGGTGGCATATGCCGTTGCCGGCGGTAAAAAAATTAAAGATCTGCATGCCGGCAATCTGAAGGGTACATACAGAACGCTGGACGGCACTGTTGGCGCCATTCCGCTCGGAGAAGGTATCGTCTCCCGATCCGGCGCCGCTGTTTTGGATGACTCCGATTCTCTTGTCCTGAATGCGGACGGCACGGTAGCGCCGCGCGCAAATAAGGAAAAGGATCTTTATATTTTCGTTTACGGTCATGATTACCGCGCGGCAGTGCGTGATTTTCTGCGCCTTGCCGGCGGCGTGCCGCTGATCCCGCGTTTCGCGTTTGGAAACTGGTGGAGCAGATATAAGGCTTATACACAGCAGGAATATATAGATCTGATGCAGCGCTTTGCGCAGGAACGCATCCCGCTTACCGTTGCCACGATTGATATGGACTGGCACTGGGTAGATCTGAAGAAAGAGTTTTCCGGTGTTCCGGGTACGAATCCCGCAGATATAAAAAGCGGCTGGACCGGCTACAGCTGGAACACGCGTCTTTTTCCGGATTATAAAGAATTTTTGCAGTGGCTCAAGGCGCAGAATCTGAAAATCACCGTAAATCTGCATCCGGCGGACGGCGTTCGTTTCTTTGAGGATATGTATGAGGAGTTTGCCCGCTATATGGGTGTGGATCCCAAAACAAAAAAGAAAATTCCGTTTGACTGCGCCGATCCCAGATATATGGAGGCGTATTTTGACCTTATTCACCATAAATATGAGGAAGAGGGCGTGGATTTCTGGTGGATAGATTGGCAGCAGGGCAAAAAGTCCTCCATCAAAGGTTTGGACCCGCTTTGGGCGCTCAATCATTACCACTATCTTGATAATTGCAGAAACGGAAAACGGGGCGTGATCCTTTCCCGGTTTGCGCAGGCAGGCAGCCAAAGGTATCCCCTCGGCTTTTCCGGCGATGCGGCAATTACGTGGGAATGCCTTCGCTTTCAGCCGTATTCCACCGCAACGGCTTCTAATATCGGCTACACATGGTGGAGCCATGATATCGGCGGTCACCATCACGGTAAAAAAGATGACGAGCTCTATGTCCGCTGGCTGCAGTTCGGCGTGTTCAGCCCTGTAAACCGCCTGCATTCCACCAGCAATGAATTCATGGGTAAGGAGCCATGGAAATACGGCTATGCCGCATCCCATATCGCAGTGGATCTGTTAAGGCTGCGCCGCCGGCTTATTCCGTATATCTATACCATGAATTACAAAACCTATAAATACGGCAGTGCGCTGATCGAGCCGATGTATTACGCGTACCCGGATGAGGAGAATGCCTATCACTGCAAAAATCAGTATTATTTCGGCAGCGAACTCATCTGCGCGCCCATCACCGATCCGGCAGATAAGAAAACCGGCCTTGCCGCAGTCAATGTGTGGCTGCCGGAGGGCAGATATACAGATCTGTTTACCCGCAGATCCTATGCCGGAGGAAAATTTGTTAAAATGTTCCGTGGTATTGAAAATTTCCCCGTTCTCGCCAAGGCGGGCGCGATCCTTCCGCTGGATACAGATGATATCTCAAACGGCGCGGAAAATCCGAACGGTCTGGAGATCCTTGCGCTTTCCGGCAACGGCAGTTTCACGATGTATGAGGACGACGGCGAAACCATGGGCTTTGAAAACGGCGCTTTTGCCGAAACCAAGTTTGAGATCGAAACCAACGGGGATCACATCGTGTTTACGATCTTTCCCGTGTCCGGCGATTTCTCTGTGATCCCGTCCAAAAGATATTTTAAGGTGAATTTTTTTGATATTGTTTCCGCTGAAAGCGTTGCAGTCACTTGCGGCAAGGAGGTTCAGAATACGGATGATCTGATTCATTACGCAAACGGCTCTTTGTGTGTGGATGTATTTTGCGATCTCTCCGCCGCAAATGTGCCGGTAAAAATCGAAGTCTGCGGCGCAGCGCGTTATTCGCTGAATAAGCGCGAGGCGTATATTGAAACGGTTTCCAAATATCAGATCTCAAATGACTATAAAAAAAGCGTGTTCACTTCCGCTCTTGAAAGCGGCGCACTGCCTAAGTGCCAAAAACGGTTCAGAGAACCGCTGGAAGAGCTGGAGCACTGTTTGTAATAATTTAAGGAAGTATCGTTATGTTTACCCATCTTCATCTGCACACCGAATATTCGCTGCTTGACGGCGCCTGCCGCATCGAGCCGCTTGTTCTGCGCGCAAAAGAGTTGGGCATGACTTCCCTTGCAATAACCGATCACGGCAATATGTACGGCGCCGTGGCGTTTTATAAAACGTGTAAAAAGCACGGGATCAAGCCGATTATCGGCTGCGAGGTCTATGTTGCCCCGCGAACCCGGTTTGACAGGGAAAAGGTGCTGGATAAGGATTATAATCACCTGATCTTGCTTTGTGAAAATGAAACAGGATATAAAAATCTGATCAAACTGGTATCCCTTTCTTATACAGAGGGTTACTATTATAAACCAAGGGTGGATCACGATATTCTTGAAAAATACCACGAGGGTCTGATCTGCCTTTCCGCCTGCCTTGCAGGCGAGATCCCGCAGGCACTTCTTGAGCGGGATTACGAAAAAGCAAAGAACACGGCGCTCCGGTACCGTGATGTTTTCGGGAAAGACAATTATTTTCTGGAACTTCAGGATCACGGCATCAAAGAGCAAAAGATCGTTGCAGAGGGGATCAAACGCCTTTATGCAGAAACCGGGATCCCCGTTGTTGTAACCAATGATACGCATTATATCTATAAAGAGGATTCTAAGATCCAGCAGGTGCTTATCTGTATCGCCACAAACCATGTGCTTGGTGAGGATACGGGCCTTGAATTCCATTCTCAGGAATTTTACCTGAAATCGGAGGAGGAGATGAAACACCTGTTTCCGGAACTTCCTGAGGCGGTGGAGAATACCGCCCGGATCGCAAAAAGGTGTAATTTTGATTTTGAATTCGGCAAAACCAAACTGCCTTATTTTGAGATTGAAGAGAAAATCAGCCATTTTGATTACTTCCGCCGCCTTTGCTATGAGGGGCTGCAAAAAAGATACGCAGATCCCCCTAAGGAATATACGGACCGACTGGAATATGAGCTGGACACTGTAAACAAAATGGGGTATACGGATTATTATTTAATTGTGGCGGATTTCGTTTCTTTTGCCAAGCGTGAGGGCATACCGGTCGGCCCGGGCAGAGGCTCGGGCGCAGGCTCGCTTGCCGCTTACTGTATGGGCATAACGGATCTTGACCCCATGAAATATAACCTCCTTTTTGAGCGCTTTTTGAATCCGGAACGTGTTTCCATGCCGGATTTTGATATTGATTTCTGCTATGAGCGGCGGCAGGAGGTTATTGATTATGTTACCCGAAAATACGGCGCGGATCACGTTGCCCAGATCGTAACGTTCGGCACACTGAAAACCAAGGCGGCAATCCGTGATGTCGGCAGGGTCATGGGAATGTCCTACGCCGCTGTGGACACCGTTGCCAAACTCGTGCCGAATGAGTTTAAGATCACTGTTGAAGATGCGGTGAGCAAATCCGCCAAACTGCGCGAACTCATGGCGCAGGATCCCCGCGTAGACGAACTGATCGAGACCGCGCGTAAAGTGGAGGGCATGCCCCGCAACACGTCCACGCACGCCGCCGGCGTCGTGATCACGCATGATCCCGTGTCGTCCTATGTTCCGCTCGCAACGAATGACGGATTGGTCGTCACACAGTATATCATGACGGAACTGGAGGAACTCGGCCTGCTGAAAATGGATTTTCTCGGCCTCAGAACGCTTACTGTGATCGATGACGCGTCCAAAGCCGCGGGGATCGATATCAATGAGATTTCCTTAGAAGATCCGAAAGTGTATAAATTATTTTCACGCGGGCAGACGGAAGGCATCTTTCAGTTTGAATCCAGCGGCATGAAACAGATGCTGATGAATCTGAAACCCACAAAATTAGAGCATCTGATTGCCGCCAATTCGCTGTACAGACCCGGCCCCGCCAAGCAGATTGATCTGTTTGTTGAAAATTCGCATCATCCTGAAAAGGTGCGCTACGCTTTGCCGCAGCTAAAGCCCATTTTGGAGGATACGTTCGGCTGTATCGTCTATCAGGAGCAGGTTATGCAGATTCTGCGTTCCCTTGCCGGTTATTCATACGGCAGAGCGGATGTGGTGCGCCGCGCAATGAGTAAAAAGAAAAAAGACGTTATGGAGGCGGAACGCAAAAATTTTCTTGCCGGCTGCGCAGAAAATCAGATCGATACCGAAATTGCCAATTCCATCTTTGATCAGATCTCTGAATTTGCAAAATACGCTTTTAATAAATCCCATGCTGCCTGCTATTCTCTTGTGGCATACAGAACGGCGTATCTTAAATGCTATTATCCCGCGCAGTTTATGGCGGCGCTTCTCACCTCCGTTTTGGATTCTTCCAATAAGGTTGCCAGATATATTGCGGAAAGCAAACGGCTCGGGCTCCGGCTTGCGGTTCCGGATGTGAATTCCTCCATGAAAGGTTTTTCCGCAAACGGAAAGGTGATCAATTACGGTCTGCTCGGCATTAAAAATCTGGGCACGGATTTTATAGATGATATTATAAACGAGCGAAAAAACGGAAAGTATAAAACCTTTTTTGATTTCTGTTCACGGCTTCAGACTTCTCATTTCAACCGCCGCGCCGTGGAAAGCCTGATACGCAGCGGCGCGCTGGATTTGCTCGGCGCAAACCGCCGCCAGATGCTGCAGGCGCTGCCGGTTGTTGCCGCAAATTTGGAAGAGCAGCGGCGCAAAACAATGTATGGTCAGGTCGGCTTTTTTGAACTCGGCAACAGCGGCGATTCTTTTGGAATCGATTTTGAACTTCCTGATGTGGAAGAATTTCCTAAATCCGAACTTCTGAAAATGGAAAAGGAAATGACCGGGCTTTATCTTTCCGGCCATCCGCTGGATAAGTATGAGGATCTCATCAATCAACTCGGCTATGCCAGAACCGGCGATATCCTTGACGCGGGCAGTTCGTCCTTTTCAAAATATAAGGATAAAAGCAGCGTTTCCCTCTGCGGCATCATTACGCATATCACGGTTAAGCAAACCAGAAACGGCCAGAATATGGCGTTCGTAACGGTGGAGGATATGTTCGGGTCGGTTGAGGTGATCGTTTTTCCCAAAATCCTGCAATCCGTTTCGGATCTGTTGGTTGTGTCCGGCGTAATCACGGTGCAGGGCACGCTTTCCGTGGAAGAGGAAAAGGAACCCAAGATCCTTGCAAACAGCATTACCGGCGCGCCGGGCCCAAATGCAGCGGCAGGCAATCCCGTTTCTGAAACAGGGCAGGAAAATCGTGAACCTGTTTCGCATAAAAAGGGCAAACACAGGGGGCTTTTCCTGCGCTTTGATTCCGAAAAGGATGAACGGATCAAAAAAGCCAAAATCATCACTTCTATTTTTGAGGGCGATTTTCCGCTGTGTTTTTATTATAAGGATAAAAAACACTACGATTTTCAGAAACGCGCTGATTTTACGGCTCCGAATCCCACCATGCTGGAGGAACTTTGCCGGTTGCTGGGAAATGAAAATGTTGTGGTAATGGACTGAATTGCAGAATGGTATTGACTTTTTTAGCGTCTGCGAGTAAAATATTCTTCGTAAATTTTAATACATGAATTTATCCTGTTGATTTTATAAATTTATAAGAGGAGGACTACTTATGAAAACGATTGCTGTTTTAACCAGCGGCGGTGACGCGCCCGGCATGAACGCAGCTGTCCGCGCGGTTGTAAGAACTGCCTGTGTAAACGGTATACGTGTTCTCGGTGTGATCAGAGGTTATAACGGTCTTATAAACGGTGATTTTGTTGAACTGGATCTCCGTTCTGTTTCCGATATCATTCACAGGGGCGGCACCAAGCTTTACAGCGCCCGTTCTGCTGAATTCGCAACGGAAGAGGGCATGAGAAAAGCAATCAGAACCTGCCGCGAAAACGGCATTGAAGGTGTTGTTGTAATCGGCGGAGACGGTTCTTTCCGCGGCGCGCGCGATCTTTCCGAACGCGGCATTCCCTGCGTAGGTATTCCGGGAACAATAGATAATGATATCGCCTGCTGTGATTATACCATCGGCTATGATACGTGCCTGAATACGATCATGGAATGCGTGGATAAGGTTAGGGATACAACAGAATCTCATGACCGCTGCACGGTGATTGAGGTTATGGGCAGAAGAGCCGGTTATCTTGCGCTGAATGCCGGTATTGCTGTTGGCGCAACTTCCATTCTGATCCCCGAGATCAAGTTTGACATTCAAAAAGACGTAATTGAAAGAATGAAACGCACACAGCGCACGGATAAAAAGCATTTTCTGATCGTTGTTGCGGAAGGCGTCGGCGTGGATGTTACCGAACTTGCCAAAGAGATTCAGAAAAAGACCGGTGTGGAATCCCGCGCCTGCATACTCGGCCATATTCAAAGAGGCGGTTCGCCTACGGTTCAGGATCGTGTTATGGCTACCAGAATGGGCAATTATGCCGTTAAGGAACTTCTGATGAAGAATATCGGCAACAGAGTGGTTGCCTGTCAGAAAGGCGAAGTTGTTGATTTTGATATTTTTGAAGCTCTGAACATGTCAAAACACATCGATACAAATCTTTATCAGATCGCTATGGAAGTTTCCATTTAAAAAATATAAATTTGCATTTGCACCGCTTAAAAGGCCGCCGGTCTTTTAAGCGGTTTTTTTCATATTTTTGCTTTTTTTATAAAATTGTTATTCGGATATACTATAAAAGGTATTGAGAATGCGTTTGAAAAAGGTGAAAAAAATGAGAAAATTTATAAGAATCCTAAACGGCGCAGTCGCGCTTGCCGTTGCCGTCATTTTTTCTTTTGTGATTTACGGCAATGCCGCCTATCCGGATACTTTTTATGTAAAAAATTCTTCGGATACTGTAATTGATCATATCTATTATCTTTCCTATGATGATGAAAAAAGCGTGGATTACCAGAGCGCGCAGTCTGTGGGCGGGCAAAACAGTGATCTGACTCTGCTTGGTGTTATACCGGTCAAGAGCGAAACGGTAAGGGCTGCTGATGAAGATACCGTTCTGGTCTCCGGCGATTCCTTCGGAATCAAATTGTATACGGACGGCGTTATGATTGTCGGCACAAAAGATGTTTCCGTAAACGGTAAAACGGTGAATCCGTCAAAGGAGGCGGGTATATCGGTTGGGGATATTATCGTTTCCATAAACGGCGAAAAGGTGTATTCGTCAGACAGGGTAAGCGAGATCCTCAATGATAATAACGGAGAGGCGTTTCAGATCAAAATTAACAGAAACGGCGAATACCGCGATTTTTCCCTTGTTCCCGTATATGTTGAATCCGAAGGCTGCTACAAAGCCGGCATGTGGGTGCGGGATTCCACCGCCGGTATCGGCACGGTTACCTTTTACAACCCTTCCAGCGGTAATATGGCGGCGCTCGGCCATCCGATCACGGATGTGGATACCGGGGAGATCATCCCCATTTTGGACGGGCAGGCTGTGGAAACCACCGTTTCTTCCGTTTCCAAATCCACCGCAAGCGAAACCGGCTCCATAAGCTGTGATTTTTCCAATAAAGAGATCGGTGTGCTCAATAAGAATACGCGGCAGGGGATCTATGGGAAATACAGCAATAAAGTAGATCTGTCTCAGTTCAGCGAATATGAAGTTGCGCTTTCTCAGGAGGTGCAGAAAGGGTTTTGCCAGATCATTACAACGGTGGATGAATCCGGGCCGCAGGTCTATTCCGCAGAGATCACGCGAATTTATCAGAATGATGATGAAAAAAACATGATCATTAAGATCACGGATGAAAGGCTGATCGAAAAGACCGGCGGCATCGTTCAGGGCATGAGCGGCACACCGATCATTCAAAACGGAAAACTCGTGGGCGCCATTACCCATGTGATCGTAAACAATCCGCTCAAAGGCTACGGCGTTTTTGCCCAAACCATGCTGGAACTTTCCGAATAAGCAATGTATAGTTACAAATTAATATAATTGTAATTAATTAATATAATATCTGTTAAAACCATGTGTTTTTTCTTTTTTTGATTGATATATATTCGGTATTATGATAAGATAGATATGGGTTATAAGTTATTTTTGAAAGGAAAATCAGATGGCTCCTTTAGTATCAGTTATAATACCGGTCTATAATGCCGAAAACTTTTTGCGGGAAACACTGGAGAGCATGATCGGCCAAACCTATCAGAATATAGAGATCCTGTGTGTGGATGACGGCTCAACAGATTCCTCCCCGGCAATCCTGGAAGAGTATAAAAAGAAGGACGGCAGGATCCGTGTTTTCAGAAAAGAGAACGGCGGCGGCGGCGCTGCGCGCAACTACGGGCTTGACCGCGCAGCCGGCGAATACTTATATTTCTTTGATTCAGATGATGTTGCAAATAAAAATCTGCTTGAAAAAGCCGTTTCCAGAGCCTTGGAAACGAATGCGGATCTTGTTGCGTTCAACGGCTATACTTTTGTGGAGAATGATCTGAATAAAAAAACGTATAAAAGCGGTTTTAATAAAAATATTTTAAAAGACGTAAATTCCGTCTTTTCTTACAGGGATTACCCCAATTCCATACTCAGCATCGTTAATGTTGTTCCGTGGAATAAAATCATCCGCCGCGATATCGTGAAAAAGCACAATATCCGGTATGACGAGATCTCTTCAAGCGATGATCTTACGTTTTCTGTTTTGTGCGCCGCAGTGGCAGAGCGTATTGCAGTTGTGGATAACGCGCTTATGAATTACCGCCTTGGTCATTCCGGCACCATAACCTCCACCTATGCGAATAAACTTTTTAACGTGAAACATGCGCTGGAGAGCACAGAGCGCCAGATCAATGCGCTGCCGTATGCCGATCAGATCCGCATCTCGCTGTATAATCTGATTTTGGATAATTATTGCTTTATATTCACAAATTATACATTTGATTTTGATACACAGCAGGTGAAAGCGTTTTATGAGTTTCTGCATACGCGCTTTTCGGATGCGAAGCTCGGTTCCCTTAAAAGAGGCTGTATCAGAAATGAATACACGTTTGCGTTGTATGAATCCATAAAAAAGCATACTTATGAGGAAATGCGCCGTATCCGCGCGCATGATATTACCGTTTCGCTAACCAGTTATCCGGCAAGAATCGATTATGTTCACCATGTGATAGAGAATATTGCGGCCCAGACCTTGAAACCGAAACGCGTTTTGCTTTGGCTTTCAAAACAGCAGTTTAAAAACAGAAACGAAGATCTTCCTCAAAGCCTGATCGATTGTGTAAGCAGAGGAGAGGTGGAGATCAAATGGTGCAATGATGATCTTCGCTCTCATAAAAAATACTTTTACACGATGCAGGAATATCCGAACGATATCGTTATCACTGTAGATGATGATCTCATTTATCCGAATACGATGATCAGTTCGCTGTACCAGTCTTATATTGCGTTTCCGGATTGTATCAGCGGTATGCGCGTGCATGTGGTGGGGCTGGACAAAAAGAAGAAAAAGATCCTTGATTACGCAAAATGGATCAAGCAGTTTGACAGGGATATCCTGATCCCGTCAAAGCAGTTGTTTGCAACCACCGGCGCCGGATGCCTTTTCCCGCCCGGTATCTTGGATGAGCGCGCTTTCAATAAGCAGAAACTTCTTGAACTCTGTCCGCTTGCAGACGATATCTGGGTCAATCTTATGGCGCTGGCAAACGGCGTTGGCACCGTTTGCGCGGTAAGGAATTTTTATCTTCACTATTGTGCGCCGCAGGAGGATTCCCTTTTTTGGGTCAATGTCAATCAGCATAAAAACGAAGAACAGTATGAGGCTGTCAGGGCATGGCTTGAAAGGGATCTGGGCACGGGTTATTTTTATGATGCCGTGTCAGAGCAAAATGATGCTTTTGATCTCAATGATCCGCTTGCGCTTATTGATTACGCGGAATTTCTGCGCCTTAGCAAAATGAGTTCAGACAAAAAATTAAACAGGGCGTATGCGGAAAAATCGGAGCTAAATGCAAAATTGCAAAAAACGTATGAAGAAAAAGCGCAGCGCGGCAAAGAGATCAATAAACTCAAAGCGGAAAATCTGGCTTTAAGTAAAAAAACAGCGCAGTTCGAAAGAAAAATGAGAAAAATAGAAAAAACATTTTTCTTCAGAGTTTATCGGTTTCTAAAGCGTGTCTTTACTCGCTAATCAAATAATACAGGAGAATACCATGCAAAAAAACAAAATCAGAGATAATAAATTGCCGCTTATACTGCTCTTGTCCTTCCTTATTCCGGCGTTTGTGATGTGCGCCGTCTATTTCATTAACGGCACGGATCCGTTCGGCAGTGTTTCCATCCTTACGGCAGACGCCAAAATTCAGTATAAAGATTATTACGGCTATCTTTGGGATATCCTGCACGGCAATGCCGGCATTGATTATTCCGCGTCAAAATCCCTCGGCGGCCAGATGGTGGGTTTGGTCGTGTATTATCTGACCTGCCCGCTTAATCTGCTTGTCTATTTTATAGATAAAACGCAGATCCCGCTGTTTTTGAGCATTGTTACGCTGCTCAAGATCGCGTTTTCGGGCGTTACGGCGTCTTATTTTGTCAGAAAAAGATTCGGCATTTCCGCATTGCCGTCCGTTTTTATTGCCTGCTGTTATGCGCTGAGCGAATACAGCTTTGCCTACTGCCATAATATTATGTGGCTGGACGGCGTTGTTATGCTGCCTCTTGCCTGCCTCGGCGTTTACGAACTGCTTTATCATAACAAAAAAGGGCTGTTGTTCTTTTCTGTTTTTATGGCAATCTTTTCAAACTGGTATTCCGGTTATATGGTCTGCCTCATGGCAGGTTTCTGTTTCCTCTTTGAACTTTTCCGGAAATATGATTTTAAAAATTTCAAACAGGTGATCAAGCCCGCATTTTTCGATGCCGTTCGCGTGGCAGGCGATATGATCCTGGGTGTGCTTGCAAGCGGCGCGCTGCTTGTGCCGGGTCTGCTTTCTCTTGTGGGCGGCAAAGCCGGGGGCAGTCCTCTTTCAACAAGCGTGATCCTGTCTCCGCTGGAGGCGTTCAAAGGCTTTATGATCAACGCCCCAAGCAATCAGAAAGACGCGCCCATCATGTATTGCGGCGCGGTGATCCTGATCCTTGCCGTATATATGCTGCTCGATAAAAAGACGGATTTAAAGAAAAGGATCCTTTCCCTTTTGTTTTTCGCCTTTATGATCTGCAGCTTCTGCTTTGATCAGCTGAATATTATGTGGACGGGCTTTGTAAAAAGCTATTCCTATCAGTTCAGATGGGCATTTGTTTTTATGTTCCTGATGATCTATTTTGCCGGCGTGTGCGTGAAAGAGATCAAAAAACACGGCTTTGAGAAGAAAACGATGCTCAAAGCGCTTGGCGTTATAATTGCCGTGTTTCTTCTGCTTGACCTTACCGGCGCAACTCAAAAAGTTCTGGTTTCCTATTTCTATATTGCCCTGCTGGTCATTTACGCCGTTGCCATCGCACTGATTTACGCATTCAAAAATAAAAAGATCTTAAAAACAATTTTGATCTTTTGTATTTGCTTTGCCACCTTTGCGGAGCTGACTTATAACGGCGCAAAAGTATTTGAGAAAAATTATGTGGATGATACAGAAGATTATATCCGTTACACAAAGGAAATGTCTGCCGTTATAAACGGTATCCAGGAGCAGGACGATTCGTTTTACCGTTTGGAAAAAACGGTCAGCTATTTAACCGAAGTCGGCAGGGAAAATGCCAGCAGTGAGAGCCTGATGTATCATTATAACGGCATTGCCGGCTATACCTCCACCTATGATCCAAATGTGGATCTGTTTTTGGCAAGAATGGGGTATTCGGATTCGGCAAGCATAACGCCGGAGAATCAAACCGTTAAAAAATACAATGCAACGGAAACGTATTGGAATTCGCCGCAGTTTGTGATGGATAGTTTTCTCGGCGTCAAATATCAGATCTTGGAAACATCCGCACCGGGTCTGGAAGAATATGATTCCAACACGGTTTTGGACGGGAGATATAAAGTCTATGAAAACCCGTATGCGCTGCCGCTTGCCTTCAATGTTTCATCAGATCTTTACGAAAGCGGCAAGTATGTAAACGATCCTTTTGTGAATCAAGAGAATTTTATTTCCCACGCACTTGGGCAGGATGTATCGTTCTTCTTTGAACCGGAATATGAAAACGGCGTGATGCAGGATGACCGGCAGAATATCGTTGTGCATATCCGTCAGGATGGGCCGCTGTATTTTTATACGGATCCCATTGACTGCCATGACAGTTCAAACGGTAAAAAGTGTGAACTCTATCTGAACGGCGAGCTGGTGCAGCGCATCTGCAGCCGGTTCTACACCAATGTGGTTTACCTCGGCGATTACAGCGCGGGGGATACCGTCAATCTAACAATAAAACTTTATGATCATTCCGGCGAGAAAGATAAAACACATACTGTGGTTTTGAAACAAATGGATACGGCGGCTGCGGAAAACGCCCTTGCGCAGCTTGCTTCGGGCAGCAGTTCAACGCTGAATATAGAGAAAAACACCGTTTCCGGCACTTATGAAACCGATACGGATTCCACAGTGCTCCTCACTTTGCCCTATACAGAGGGCTGGACGCTTTATGTGGACGGCGAAAAACAGGAGTATAAACAGCTCGGCGATACGTTTATCGGCTTTGATCTAACCGCCGGCACGCATCAGATTGAAATGAAGTATACAACGCTGCACAGAAACGCCGGTATTGCCGCAAGCGTGATCGGCTTTGCAGGATTTGCCGCTTGGTGCGTTTTGGATAAACTGAAAAAAAGAAAAACGGAGAATGCGTAAATGCCGTTACAGTTTGTAAGGAATGATATTACCAATATGGCGTGCGATGCCATTGTGAACGCCGCCAATGAAACGCTGCTCGGCGGCGGAGGGGTGGACGGCGCAATCCACCGCGCCGCCGGTCCCGCTCTGCTGAAAGAGTGCAAAACGCTCGGCGGCTGCAAAACCGGCAGCGCAAAGATCACAAACGGCTATAATCTGAAATGCAGATATATTATCCATACGGTCGGCCCCGTCTGGCGCGGCGGCAGTCATCATGAAGAAGATCTTCTGAAAAGCTGTTATCGGTCTTCCCTGATACTCGCAAAGGAATACGGCTGTGAATCCGTTGCCTTTCCGCTGATCTCTGCCGGCGTATACGGCTATCCCGTGCAGGACGCGGTGCGTGTCGCCGTGAATACGATTGCGGATTTCCTGATGGAAAACGATATGCTTGTTTATCTTGTGTTTTTCGGTAAAGCCGCGTTTTCCGCCGGCAGCAAGCTGATCTCCGGCATCAGGCAGTATGTGGATGACTGCTATGTGGAATCGCATACGGATGCGGAGTATGAGCGCATGCGCCGCGCGCAAAGCAGCGCAACACTGTGTGATACGGTTGCCTGCGCCCCGGAGGCGTTTTCCATGCCTTGCGGCCATGCGTATGCGTCCCCGGATTCTGCGCCGGATTCGTCTTTGGAAACGTATCTGAAACAGGTTAAGGATGAGAGTTTTTCCCAGATGCTGCTCAGAAAAATCGACGAGGCTGGCATGACGGACAGCGCCTGCTACCGCCGGGCGAATGTGGACAGAAAATTGTTTTCAAAAATACGCAGCAATGTAAACTATAAACCGAAAAAAACTACGGTGCTGGCGTTCTGCATTGCGCTGCGCCTGCCGCTGAATGAAACGCAGGAAATGCTGATGAAAGCGGGCTTTGCACTTTCTCACAGCAGCGTTTTTGATATTGTTGTAGAATATTTTATCGTACATAAGATCTATGATATCTATCAGATCAATGAGGCGCTGTTTGCGTTTGACCAGCCTCTGCTCGGCAGCGCCGCCTGATCTTTTTTGCAGCCGGCATTCAGCCCTGTAACAATGTTAATATCTTGCTCCCAGAACCGGCAGTTTTGCCGGTTCTTTTTTTGTCGCTTTTCAGGCGACCTTGTTTTGGGAGTCTCATGCTATACTGTGTCCGTAATCAAAAAAGAAAGGTGTTGTTCATATGATAGGAGCGGTAATAGGCGATATCGTGGGCCAAGATTTGAGTTTTGCGGTATCAAAACAAAACATTTTGATCTGCTGGATCCCAATTGCTTTTTTACCGATGACACGGTAATGACGGCAGCGGTAGCAAAAGCGCTGATGGCGCTCGGAAAGGAGATAATTTCAAAACCTGCCGAAAACAGGCTTAAAATTGAAACGGCGTTAATAAGTCAAATGCGTTCATTCGGCAAAAAATATCCAAACGCAGGTTACGGCACGCGGTTTTCGCTTTGGCTTCGCGCCAAGCAGCCCAAACCTTACGGCAGTTTTGGAAACGGCAGCGCCATGCGGGTGTCACCTTGTGCGCTCGCGGCAAACAGCATCCAAAACGCGCTGGAACTTGCGGAAATCTCAGCATCGGTAACACATAACCACCCGGAGGGCGTCAAAGGCGCAAAAGCAGTTGCAGCCGCCGTGTATCTTGCAAGGCACGGAAGTTCAAAGGCGCAGATAAAAGAATTTATTGAATCTTATTTTTATAAGTTTGATTTCACGCTTGCTAAGATCAGACCCGGCTATTCGTTCAACGAAACCTGCCAGGGATCGGTGCCGGAGGCCATCGAGGCGTTTTTGGAATCCACGAGTTTTGAGGACGCGCTGAGAAATGCTGTCTCACTGGGTGGGGACAGTGATACAATAGCGGCGATCACCGGCAGCATCGCGTTTGCGTTTTTTGACAGAGATCCGAGCTCCCGCCTCGGCGATGCGGTGCTTATCCGCCGTGCGCAATACTGCCTGACCCCGGAACTCCGAAAGATCGTGCGTGATTTTGAAGAATTTATAAAAGAGTAATTTTAAGGTAAAGAATGAACACAAATTCAGAAAGGAATTAAAATTATGAAAACGTTAAACGCGAAAGTAAAAGAAAATGAAAACGGAACAAACCGCCTTACGGAACTTGTTTTTATTTTAGACAGAAGCGGTTCTATGGCAGGTCTTGAGGCGGACACGATCGGCGGATTTAATTCCATGATCAAAAAGCAAAAGCAGGAAAACGGAAAAGCGCTGGTTTCCACCGTTCTTTTTGATAATGAGAGGGAAGTCCTGCACGATCGGGTCAATATTGAAGCCGTACAGCCGCTTACCGCGCGGGATTATTATGTGCGCGGCTGCACGGCGCTGCTGGATGCGCTCGGCTTTGCGATCCGTCATATCGGAAATGTGCATAAATATTCCCGAAAAAATGACGTGCCGTCCAAAACGCTTTTTGTGATCGTTACGGACGGTCTGGAAAATGCCAGCCGTTTTTATTCGGCGGAAATCGTAAAGCAGATGATCAGCCGGCAGAAAGAAAGATACGGCTGGGAATTTATGTTTATCGGCGCCAACATAGACGCTGTGGAATCTGCCGCCCATATCGGCATTGCGCCGGAATGTGCCGCAAATTATCAGTCTGATTCGATCGGCACGCATGTGCTGTTTGAAAATATTTCCGCTGCGGTTTCCAATGTGCGCTGCAATATGCCGCTCGGCGCCGAATGGCGCGAAAACTTAAACCGGGATGCCCGGCGCAAATGATCCGCGCTTTTTTGCCATAGTATTTATAAGTTTATTTTGTCCGGCTACTTGCACCTTCTTCCATGTTGATGTAAAATAAAATACGGAGGTGTAATGATGGCTGGTAAAAGCACACTTACAAAGAAGAAAAAAACGGGATACGCGTTCGGCATTTTTACCGAATCACTGATTTATAATATGTTTTATACATATTATTTAACGTTTCTCATTGAAATCGCCGGTATCAAACCGGCATTCAGTTCCATTATTATTTTTATTTCCATTGCCTGGGATGCGGTTACGGATCCCATGATCGGCAATTATACAGATCGCCCCGGTGTGGATAAACGCAAAGTCATGAAAACGGCGCTTGTGCCGCTCGGTCTGGTGTTCGTCATCGCGTGGACGAGTATCGGCTCCGGTCTTTCGTCTCAGCTGGCAAAGATCCTGCTCTATACGTTTATCACCATGTGCCTGTGGGTATTTTATACCATGTATACGATTCCGTATTACGCCGTTGTAGCGGAGATTACGGAGGATTATGACGAGCGCACGGAGATCCGTTCGTTCTCCTCTCTGTTAAACGCTGTCGCGGTCGGTCTCGGCAATATTCTGCCCGCACTTGTGCCCACGGTTGCGATTCTCCTTACCCCGCGTTTTGAAAGTAACGCCTATGCCGTTGTTGCCGCAATCATCAGCATTATGGCAATCGCATTCGGCTTTGTTTGCTGCAATTCCTTAAAGGGCGTTTATGAGCCGAAAAAGGCGGCTCCCGGTGAATCCGTCGGCTCTATCAAGGATACGTTCAAGGCATTCGGCAATATTCTCAGAATGAAACCGGCAAAGTATTTTTTAGTTTTCGTATTCTTTTTCCTGGCAACATCGTCCATGATCCAATCCAACCTGAGTTATATGGTTATAGATTGTATCGGCATGGATTATGATACCGGTATTGTAGCCGTTATCATTTCCCTTGTTATTTCCATGGCGGTAGTTGTTCCGCTGGTGGAAAAAGTTGCTCATAAAAAAGACAGGCGCTTTGCCGCAATCGTATTTCTTTCCGTTGCCTGCATCGGCGAGATCCTCATTAAAATCATCGGTCTGGACGCGGAAATCGGCGGCTTTAAAATCATGTGCGTTGTGGCGCCGGTCGTGCTCGGCATCGGCACAGGCACGTTTTGGACTCTGTTTTATTCCATGGGTTATGATCTGGTGGAACTGGATGAGTTTAAAACGGGCACCAGAAAGGAATCCACGATCACCGCTTTGCCGCAGCTTGTGCAGAAATTCGGCTCTGCTTTCGGCATCCTGATGGCAGGCCTTTTGCTCGGCGCCTACGGCTATGATTCTTCCGGTGATATCGCCGGTTCTGAATCTCTGATCCAGCGTGTTACGGATCCGGATATCATAAACGGAATGGAAAATATCTCTACCGTCATTCCGGCGGCAATGCTGTTCGTCTCCATCATTTTTGTTATCCTTTACCCGATGACAAGGCAGCGCTTTGAGGCGCTGATGGTGCAGCTTAAGAAAAAAAGAAACGGCGAGCCTTATACTACTGAAGGCTTTGAAAAACTGCTGTAATCAAAACAAATATTATAAGTTTTAAAGGGTCGATTCCATATCGGCCCTTTTTCTGTTATACTCATATTATAAGTAAAAAATTGTAAAAATTTTTCATATATTTTTGCTTTTTGCAGACTACTTGGTGAAGAGAATATTCTTGAAAGGAGGAAAGGCTTTGGGTAAGCAAAAACGCACCGCAGATGAATCGCTTTCTTTCGCCTGCCGCGAATACGGCAAATGCCTTGAAAAGTACTGCCGTGTGCGCCTTGGTGAAGCGGCGGACTGGGCGGATGACTGCGTTCAGGAAACTTTTTATATCTATTATAAAAAACTGCTGGACGGCGAAAGCGTTGAAAAGCCCAAAGCGTTCCTTTACCGCACGGCGGATAATATGATAAAGCGTAAACTGCATGAGCATTATAAAAACGCCTCGCGCACCGTGCCGCTTGATGAAGCGCGGGATGAGGAAGCAGCCTCGGCGGATGAGGCGGCAAGCCTGCTGGATTACGATCAACTTAAAGAGGTGCTCATCAGTGTGCTCGGTGCTGAGGAACAGCGGCTTTACCAGTTAAAATATGAGCAGGGCAGATCACTTAAAGACATAGGCGAAATTCTGAATATCCCGCCTGCCACCGTGGCAAACCGAACCAGCCGGCTGCGTTCAAAAATTAAGGGATTGCTCACAGATGTTATAGAAAATTCCCTGAAAGGAGGGGGCTGACAGTGAATATCACGGTTTCCCGTGAGATCATAAACCGTTTGTATACGGAAGATCTTTTCGGGCAGATCAAAGAATATCTCAACGGCGTTATTGACGCGGAACTGGAAAAAGAAAACTGCGATACGGATCTGATAGATGATTGTATCAGCGCGCTGGATGCTGTGCAGAGCCATGATACTTATCCGGCAATCAAAGTCATGTTGCGGGATAAAGATATCATCCGTTACTGTAAGCGAAAAACGGATCTTTCCGGTCATAAAGGCGCTAAAGCTGTTGCCGCCTGCCTCGTCGTTGCGGTGTGCGCGTCGGCGGCACTGCTGAATACGGATACCGCTTTCGCAAGGCAGATCAAAGATGTGTTCGGCAATATCATAGAGGCTTTGAACCGAACTGCTGACAGCAGTGAAAACAGTGATGATAATGACATCAGTTCGGTATACGCAACTTTCCCGCCGGATCATTCCTTTACGGCGAAAAATAAAAATGATATAGACTTAAACGGTATTACGGTGTATGCTGTATATAAGGACGGCAGTGAACGTGTTGTGCCTCTTTCGGAATGTACGGTCAGTATCACCGATAATAAAGATGCGGGTCAAAACAGCGCCGTCGTGGTAATCGCGTATAAGGGCTGCGCCGTTTCCGTTATATACACAATTGAGGAGGGTTAAAATGAAACATCGTTTTACAAAATTATTAAGCATACTGCTTGCCGCCCTGATGATATTCTCATCCCTGCCCATCACAGCGTTTGCCGCTGACGGCGATGAGAAATTGTACGGATATGAATGGCTTTATACTGATGCGGCAGGCGTTGATTATATTAAACTGAATGAATATAACGGCAATGACGAAAATCTTGTTATTCCGGCAGAATATAAAGGGAAAATCGTGGATTCACTTGGCATTAATTTCTTCGATGCGGATCAGTTGAAAAGCATAACGGTTTCCGAAGGCATTAAAAATATTGATCAGCTATGGTTTTGGGAGAGCGGTTACGTTGATTTGTATCTGCCGTCATCACTTGTCAGCATAAGCTCTGAAGCTATGAGAGGTAATAAAATCAACAATTTGTATTTTTCAGAGGGCTTACGCGGTATAGGTCATTACGCATTTAAGGCTGTTCAATTTAAAAACAGCAATATAAAACTTCCGGAAAGCCTTGAATATCTTAACCCTTCGTCTTTTAATAAATCAAATATAACCTCTATCTATTTCGGCGCTAATGCTCGTATCGGCGAATTCCAATATAATTACGGCGATCCCATTGCTTATCCGGAAGGTGAAGAAGACTCGGATTTTTCCTTGTTTCATGAGTGCAGGTCGCTCGGTAGTATTACAGTATCGCCGCAAAATCCGTATTTAACTGCGATAGACGATGTGCTTTATAACAAAAAAATGACGGTCCTTTACAGATTCCCTTCAAAGCATGATGATACTTTTGAAAAGAATAATCCCGTCTATAACTATGTAATGCCTAAAAGCGTAAAATCTATTGCCGAATTTTCTTTCGGCGATGCGGATATAAAAATAAATAAGCTTACTTTTAACGGCACGCTTGAAACTATCCCGACGCGTGCGTTCAGAGAAGCAAGCATTAACGAGATAGACTGGGGCGATAACAGCAGCGTTAAAGTAATAGAAGTTGAGGCTTTCTATGAGCTTGACTGCGAATCTCCGCTTACGCTGCCAAGATCTGTGGAGCGCATAGGCGCTGATGCGTTTTCACGGTCAACCATAACGGCAGTTGATTTTGAAACGCCGTCAAATTGCAGGGTTATTGAAGACGGTGCTTTCTCAAATTGCAAATATGTTAAATCTGTATTCATACCTGCTTCAGTTGAATCTCTCGGCACTGAAGGTCGGTCCGATTACGGCGCTTTTGAAAACTGCACCGCTAACAGATCCATCGTTTTTGAGGACGGATCAAAAGCAAAGATCTGGCCTTCCGATCTTTTTGAAGGAACTTTCACAGGGCAGCTTGTTCCGGGTAAGAACAGCTCCGTTGAAGAGATTCTTTGTGACTTTTCTGGATCGGATATTCAAAGCGTTGATTTTAGCAGCTGCCCCAATCTGCGCTATATTGCCGGCGGCGCGTTCGCAGGATGTGATAGACTGATCTCGGCGGACCTTTCAAACACAAAGCTGTTTGAGATCAGAACCAAGCTGTTTAATGGCTGCGATAATCTTGAAAGCGTTAAACTTCCGGATAGCTGCTTTAAAATAGGCAATTCGGCATTTAAAAATTGCGCCGCATTAAAAGAGATTAATGTTAATAACGTTGCAGTCATCAGAAGCAATTCTTTCAGCGGCTGCACATCTCTTAACATAGATGTATCCTCAGAAGAAAAAACCACGGAAGATAATTTTACATATTATGAAGCGGATGATTACGCCGTTATAACAGGATGCAAACAAAACGGCGGAAATATCGTCATTCCGCAAACAATAAACGGAAAGCCGGTTACGGCTATAAATGACGAGGCTTTCTATAATGAATATGATAACAGATATATTTATAATGTTGAGATTCCGGATACTGTTAAATATATCGGCAGTTACGCATTCGCTAAATGCAGACTTGAAAGCCTTGATCTGCCGTCAGCTCTTGAATATATAGGTACTGAAGCGTTTTATGATAACCGAAATATTAATGTCGATTTAACTTTGCCGAACAATGTTAAAGAAATAGGCGATAATGCTTTTACTTACAGCGGAATCACAGGTATCACACTGAATAACGGCTTGCGCGCAATAGGCGATGAAGCTTTTTCACAAAACGATATAACTTCACTTGTGATTCCGGATAGTGTTACTGTTTGCGGAAAAAAACTTGTTAATGTCGGATCCTACGATTATGAAGGCCGTTTTCTTACCGAGATAACATTCGGCGCCGGCTGCAGGAATATAGAGGATTATTTTCAGTACGGTACCTATACTATCCAAAAAATAAGCGTCAGCGAAGATAACCCTTATTATTCAGCTGAAAACGGCGTGCTTTATAACAAGGCTAAAACCGTGCTTCTGCTCTGCATGGAAGGCAACACGAATAAAAGGTTAGTTATTCCTGATACGGTAACTGAAATATGTGATGAAGCGTTTTCCGGCAATCGCCATATTGAGTATGTTTATATTCCAAACAGTGTTAAGGTTATGGGAGATTACGCATTCCAAAACTGTGCATCTTTAAATACCGTGGAATTTGAAAAAGGCTCCTCCTATGAAAGATTGTATTTCACTTTTAATTCGTGCAAAAACCTTGAAAACGTGATCATTCCCGCTGATGTACGGATAGGTGATCTCTACGCTACATTTGATGATACCGGCCTTACGCACTGCGAACTTCCGGATAATGTTAACTCCATGTCATATACGTTTCGTTCAACGCCAAATCTGAAATCTGTAAAAATGCCTGCAAATCTGATCAAATTTGGAGAAAACTGCTTTAGTTTAAGCGGCGTTGAAAGCATAGTTATTCCGGATAATATTAAATATTTGCCGTATAACAGCTTTTACGGCTGTTCCAATCTTTCCTATGTGGATATGAATAATGTTTCATCGCTGGGGTGGCGTGCCTTTGCGTACTGCACATCGCTTGAAAGCATAGATCTTACGAATATAAAGCATTATACAAGAGTAGGTAATTTAGCATCATTCTATGGCTGCGATAATCTTACGAAATTTTATTTCACAAAAGAAACGGCAGATACCGATATACCGGAAAGCGGCTATGACGGCAACCCAACCGTTGAAACCATAGTAGTAGGCAACAGCGTTACGGAGATCAAAGACCGCGCATTCGCTGACTGCACCAATCTCAAAACCGCGCTTATCGCGGATTCCGTTACCGAAATATCCGATACTGCGTTTGAAAACTGCGATAACCTGAATATCGTGTGCGAGGAAGGCTCTTACGCCGTGAATTACGCAAAGCGCAATTCTATTCCTTACACCACATTCGTTGTTGCCCCGATCCCGGATCAGGAGTATACCGGCAAAGCGATCACGCCGGAACTTGATGTTACGGCGCAAAGCAAAGCGCTGAGCGCTGGCAGCGATTACACCGCTGTTTACAGCGATAATATTCATGTCGGCACCGCAAAGGTAAATGTGATTGGTCTTGGTGATTACAGCATTTTCGCAAGCCTTGTCAAATTCAATATCGTCGGCGAGGAACCGCAAGATACTGCGCCTGAGGAAACGGTTCCGGTTCCGCCGCAGCAGGACGCCGAAGAAGGAAACGGCAGTGAAAATGAAGGCGCTGAAAATCAAACCGGCAGCGCTGCAGACGGCAACCAAGCAGATCATAATGCGGGAGCCGGCAATGTTCCCGGATCCGCTCAGGCAGACACAAATGGCCGTTCCGACACAGCGCAGTCAGCGGCAGGCAATCCCTCCGCCGGCGCGCAGCAGGGCAATGCCGACGGCACTGGCAATGGCAGCGGCATAACCGGGCAAAACAGCGATACCACAGGCGGCGCAAGCAACACGCAAAATGAAAACACTGCCGGTGAAAGCGGTGCTGCGAATCATGATCAGCAGGCTCCCGATCTGCCGGATTCGGGCAGCAGTGAGGAAACGGATATGAAATGGTATGAGGTTATCCTTTCCGCGATTCTGTCTTTCTTCAATAAAATCATAGAATTTTTCAGATCGCTTTTCAGCTGATCATATGAAAAGGCCCCGTCCGTTCGGACGGGGTCTTGTTTTGCATAGAAGTTGTTTTATTTAAAACAAAACAGCAGTCAGCTGTATGTCAGTCGGCGGCATTTGTTTCGTTTGTTTTCAGTATCTTATATAGACCGCCATTTCGTTTTCACCGCGGTTTGCCCATTTGTAATACGGTATGAATTTCAGCCGAACCAGACGTTCCTTCGGCGGGCGGTATTCGCTGTAAAGCGCTTGGTTTTCAAAAGATTCCCTGTAGCCGTTTGCGTAAATGTTTTCGCCGTCAAAGGAAAATTTCGGGTGGTCGGAAAGCCGCAGCATATGCAGGTTTGCACCGTTGTCTGTTTCCTCCATGCAATAAACAAACGGCCCGCGCATAATAGCAATTTTCCCGGCGTTTTCACGCACGTTCGGATTGCACCGCATGATCTTAATTCTTATCCCGAAATCCGCGCTGATGGTCTGTTCCGCGTTGATCTCAAAATAGGCGTAGCCCTTTTTGATGAAAACGTCTTTTCGGCTAAACGTGAAATTTTCGCTCCATTCCGGGATCCGGAATGCGATCTTCATGTGCTTTTTCGGTTTGATTTTCACGCTCACTTTTCCGCTGCCGGTGTAATCGCCCAAAATCTCGATTGCCGCGCTTTCACACTCCGCCGTGCAGTTATCGTAAAAGTTTATAAAAACGGTGCCGTTGTTCTCGGTAAAAATATACTCGCCAAGATCAGAGATCAGGCGCGCGATGTTCGGCGGGCAGCAGGCGCAGTCAAACCATTTTTGCCTTACCGGCTTAATATGGCTTCGCCTTTCGTCAAGCGCCAGTGTTTTCGGTTCAGCTTCAAGCGGGTTTGTGTAAAAGAAAGATTTTCCGTCCTCCGCCATGCCGGCAAGAATGCAGTTGTAAAGGCATCTTTCCGCGGCGTTAAAATATTTTGAGTCGCAGTCTGCCTGCATCATCCGTCTTGCAAAAAAGACAAGCCCTACAGACGCGCACGTCTCGGAATATGCCGTGCCGTTCGGCAGGTCATACGCATAGGTAAACGCCTCGCCGTCTTTTGTGGAACCAATTCCGCCGGTGATATACATCTTTTTCCTTGTAATGTCGTCAAACAACGTTTTGCACGCATTCAGCAGCGCTTCATCCTGATCTAAGCGGGCAAGGTGCGCCATCGCCGTGTAAAGATACACTGCGCGAACGGCGTGCCCCGCCGCTTCTTTCTGGTTACGCACTGGCAGATGCGCCTGATTATACATGTATTTCATTTCACCGTCCGGCGTGTGCGCGTCTCGTTCCGTGTCAAAGTAATACGGCTTTGTGCCGCGCCGGTCGATCATAAGGCGCGCCGTGTCAAGATATCTGTGCTCCCCGGTTACTTCATACAGTTTCAAAAGCGCTTCTTCGGCTATGGGATGCCCGTCATATCCTTTTTTGCCGTCTTTACCGAAAACACGGCATATAAGATCGGCAAATCTGGCGGCAGCGTTTAGCAGAGCGGGTTTTCCTGTAATGCTGAAATGGGCGCATGCCGCCTCTGCCAGATGGCCGAAACAGTACAGTTCGTGAAAATCGCGCAGGTTTTCAAATCTTGCCGCCGGGTTGTTGATTGTATACAGCGTGTCAATATAGCCGTCTTCCTCAGCGGCGGAACAAACGAGCCGAATCGCCTCGTCTACTGCGCTTTCCAGTTTGGCGTCAGGGTGGTTTCCCAGCGAATAAGATGCCGCTTCTATCCATTTGTACAGATCCGAATCCTGAAATACCCAGCCTTTAAATGCGCCGGGCTGTGCATTTTCATCGGTATAATGCCACTTGTCCGTTGGATACACCGGTGTGTTTTTGCCCGCTCTTCTGCGCGCCAGCGCATTTGCCGCTTTTCTGAAATTTTCCATGCAGCGGCTCGGCTCCGCGCCGTCCACACCGTCCTCCAGCGCTTTTAACTGGTAGGGGATCACTTCTGTTCTGACAAGCTCCTGCCTGCTTTTCCAAAAGGAATGTTTCAGTTTGGTCTTGCTAAGACCTGTCCGTTTATCGTTTTCCATATATTTTACCGTAATAAGGCTGCCGCCCGTATGGGCAGCAGCCTCTTTTATGCTTTTTTCTTTTCGTTTTGCACCAGCTCGCAAAATGCCTCAAAACTGTCTGATGTGCGCTTGTCCGCGCCTTCAAACAGATTAAAATAACAACTGGGCATTTCTTTTGTTTTCAGGTTTTTCTCAATGCAAGGGGCGCAGCCCTTGTCGTGGTTTCGCGGGTGGAGTTTGCATTTGTAGTTTGTGCAAGTGCAAAATTCGCTCAGATTTGCCATATTCCATTCCACTTTCGTTTAAAATTTATGCGGCAAAATCAAAATCTTCACCGTAGGATCCGGTATCGCTGATCTGCCGGAGCATCTCCTGCCAGCGCAGGTCTTTTGACGCCGCTATTCTTTTTTTCTTTTGCTCGCGGGATTCTTTGATCAGAAATACTGCGCTGAATACGACTGCAATCGCCGCAACTTCGCCCGCCAGCACAAGGCGCATCGCGCTCTGGCTCATTTCCCCAATCAGCAAAAACGGCAGGGACATCACGGCAGCGCCCGTAGCGGCCGTTACGGCAAACAATAAAATATACTTTACAAAACTTTTCATATCGCAATTCTCCTTTTCGTGTTTTTCCTTACAATTTCATTTTACACAAATGCGGATCAATTGCAATATGCAATGCGTAAAGAGTCCTTATAAACGGACTGTTAGAACAAAAATTCTAAATGTTTATTGACTTTTTCAGGGCGTTTGCCGCATTTTCCAGTTCATTTTGCTCTATTCCTCCCGGGCTTAAAACCAGGGAGATAACACCGTTTTCATAGTTTTCAACATAAAGTTTGATTCCGTTTTTTTCAAAGTCGGAAACTTCACCCCGAAACGGAGTCTGCAAAATGACCTGCAGCAGGTTTTCACTGATCTCTATTTTACAACCCGGAAATGTTTTTTTCAATATGTTATAAAAGAATTTTGTTTTTGCGGTGTAAAATCTTCTCGTTTTTCTGATCTGCGCCATAAGCCGACCGTCACGTATAAAGCTGCAAAGCGCAATTTGTTCCGTCTTGCTCGCGGTCTGGCTGAATTTGTAACTATTCTGCCGGTATTTTTCGGCAAGTTCATTGGTCAGAATCATAAAACTGATGCGAATAGACGGCAGCAGCAGCCGGGAAAACGAGCCGATGTACACCACATTGCTGCCGCCGGAAAGCGCGTAAAGAGACGGCGTGGGAATGCTGTTGTACTGAAAATCGCTTTCATAGTCGTCCTCAATTACAAGGCTGCCGCGCTGTGCCGAATACCGTGTCAGTTCAATCCTGCGCTTATTCGGCATCACATCTCCCCACCGGGTCATGTGGGAGGGGGAAACGTAAATGATATCCGCGTCCTTATATCGGTAATGCACATCAAAACCGTAGTCTGTAAACAGCGCCGAGCCCTGCACGAAACTTCTGTCCGGGAAAGAAACAGTCTGCTTTTTGTCTATCAGCGCACAAAGCACGTGTAAAAGGCTCTGTACACCGGCGCCGATCACGATCCTGTCCGCAGAGGCGGCAACGTTGCGTTTTTCCAGTATGTATTCGGAAATGGCCTGCCGCAGTTCCGCCTCGCCCTGCGGTTCGCTGTAGGAAAGCAGCTTTTCGTTTTGCCGCAGCGCCGCTTTCATATGCCTGCGCCAGATATCAAAATCAAAACTTTCCCGATCCGCGGCAGTGCCGCTGAAATTGTAACGGATTCGGCTATTCTGCGCTTTCGGCGTTTCTGTTTTCTGCGCCGGGCTTTTGTAGGAAACATAGTATCCGCTCTGCGGCTCGCTTAGGATATACCCGTCTTCGGAAAGCGCAAAGTATGCGTTTTGTATTGTTGTTCGGCTAACCGAAAACAGTTTGCTCGCCTTGCGCACAGAGGGCAGTTTTCCCCCGTAGGAGATCTGATTCGTTATAATCTCATTTTTTATGTAATCATAAACTTCTGTATATTTACTCATAACTGTACCCTAAAAAAATATTAAAATTGCGTATATAAATAATGCCTGGTATATTATATAATGTTTTTAAACAAAAAGCAATAAAACAAAAAGGGAGCGCGATGTTTATGAAAAAATGCGCGGTTATAAACGATATTTCCGGGTTTGGCAAATGTTCTCTGGTCGCGCAGCTTCCCGTGCTTTCGGCGCTCGGCGTGGAGGCGCATCCCGCGCCTACAGCGGTGCTCTCCAATCAAACGGCATACGGAAGTTACCATTGCTGTGATATGACCTCTTTTCTTGCCCCTTGTTTTGCGCAGTGGAAAAAACTCGGCGCTGTGTTTGACGGCGTGTTGACCGGTTATTTTGCCTCTGCAGAAGAGGTGAAAACCGTTTTTGATTCGTTTAAAAATACAAAGGCGCTTTTCGTGGTAGATCCCGTAATGGGCGATAACGGCACGCTGTATGACGGCTTTACAGGCAGCCTTTGCGATGAGATTAAAAAACTTGCCTGCCGTGCGGACGTCATAACACCGAATGTTACGGAACTGCGCCGGCTGACCGGTGAAAACGATGCCGAAAAAGCGGCGCGTATCATGCTGGAAAGCGGCAATAAAGCCGTGGTTCTCACGGGCGTGGAGAAAGACGGTATGATCGGCAGCACGGTCTTTACCCGTGATTGCTGCAAAACGTTTCTTGCGCCAAAGCGCGGCGGCTATTTTTCCGGAACGGGGGATATCTTTTCCGCGGTGCTCACCGGCAGAATGCTGAACGGCGCCTCAGTATTTGACGCTGCGCGCGCAGCAGGCGAATTTGTTTCCGGCGTGATCGCCGTTACCGATGCGCAAAACGCCCAGGAAGGCGTTGATTTTGAGAAAAGGCTTGGTGAACTGATATGAATAAAACAACAAAAAATATATGCTTTTCGGCAATGTTTGCCGCAATGATCTTTGCCCTTACCATGCTCCATGTGCCGATAGGGGCCGGCGGTTATATCCATGTGGGCGATTCCGTAATTTACATAGCGGCTTTGCTGATGGGCGGTCCGTGGTCGTTCATTTCCGCCGCAATCGGCGCCGCTTGTGCCGATCTGGTTTCCGGCGTTGCGGTTTACGCAATTCCGTCCGCAATCATTAAAGTGCTGATTGCTGTGCCGTTTGTTCTGATAGCAAAAAAAGATACGAAATTGCTGAGTATACGCACCGCGGCTTTTACGATTCTTTCCGGCGTCATAACAATACTCGGCTATTTTCTTACGGATCTTGTTGTGTACAGAGCAGGCGCGGTAGCCGATCTGCCGGCAAACGTCATTCAGGCGGTGGGCAGCGCCGTTGTGTTTGTTATTCTTGCTTTTGCGCTTGACCGCGCGGATATTAAAAACAGATTTAAAAAGGAGATTGAAAAATAATGGCGGATATCATTTACGGCTGGTATGGCAATACCTATTTTAACATTACAAATAAATGCCCGTGTAACTGTGCGTTTTGCATTCGTAAAAAGGCGGATGCCGTGGGAGATGCAAAACGTCTCTGGCATGATACGGATCCCACTTTTGAAGAGATCAAAGCCGCAATTGACGCTTATGATTTTACCGGTGTTACGGAGGCTGTGTTCTGCGGCTACGGCGAGCCTACGAATGCTTATGATAATCTGATAAAGACTGCAAAGTATATGAAACAACAGTATCCGAATATCAAACTTCGTATCAATACAAATGGCCTTTCCGATCTCATAAACGGCAGACCGACTGCGGAGGAGATCTGTTCGGTAATTGATATCATTTCAGTTTCCCTGAACGATCCTACCTCTGAAAAATATGATAAGATCACGAAAAATATATATCCCGGCAAGGCGTTTCCGGCAATGTTAGAGTTTACTAAAGCGTGCGTTGCTTTCGGTGCGCAGGTGTGGATGACGGTTGTTGACGTGATCTCGCCGGAAGATATTGAAAAGTCCCGTAAGATCTGCGAAGAATGCGGCGCGCATTTTCGTCTGCGTTCCTATGACCGCGGCAGATAATAAAATGCCGTATCTTTGCATAAGCGCAAAACGCAGTGCCGTTTTGAACTGATTTTTTAAGGTTTGCGGCCAACATAAAATTTAAAGCCGCGCAGTTTGCCAAAACTGCGCGGCTTTTTTCTGCTATATTGTTTGTTACGTTAGCATTTCAATGCGTTCGTTTGTGTTGTTTGGTTCCTGCTGCCGAATCTCGATCTGTACCGGCTCGTTTTCTTCATAACATCTGCTTATCGCCTGAGTCAGACCGATCAGAATCATGAAAAGTATGATCTGTTTCGGGGAATTGAATATGTAGTCGGTAAGACCAAATCCCAAAAACATGATCAGACTTGTGAAAACATAAAAGATAAGATCATATCGTTTGCCGCTTGGCGCTTTTGTTTTAAACAGAGTGATCACCGTTATAATGATCACGGCAAAGAGCGCGGCAATGCCGATCACACCGAGTTCCGCCCAAATTTCCAGTATAAAGTTGTGGGCGTGGGGTTTGTCAAGGCCGTAACTTTCCATAAGAAAATCACCCGTGCTTTCGCAGCCGAATCCTAATCCGCCCAGAAAAACCCGAACATTATCCGTAATGTAGTCTATCACGCTTTCCCATATCACAAAATGGTTGGCAGAGGACTGTTTTGCAGCCTGTGCTGCTGCCGAAGCCGTTTCATGCGGCGGTGCCGCTGTGCCGGCGGATTCGTGAACGGGCAGGGAGATGATTCCGTATCTTGTCAGCAAAGAAGGAACAATGATCAACAGGGTCGGTATCAATATGCTGAACAGGGTCTTGCCGTGGCGCTTGATTAAAACGATAAACATGAATACCCAGCCGGCAAGCGCAATCACACAGCCCGCGCGCGTCATTGTGGAACTGATTCCGGCGCTGATAAACAGGTTGATGAATAAATAAAGAATCTTCTGCTTTTTCGTTTTTGCATTTAAAAATAAATAGACCGAAAGCGGATACACAAAAATAAGATAGGTTGAAAGCAGGTTGGGATTGGAAAAAAACCCGCTTGCCCGGTCTGAAAACGTGTTGGTTCTGATTTCAAACGGCAGCCATGTGTAAACAGCTTTGTCCAGCGTTTTGTATATGGGGGTGGGCAGCACCAGGCTGTTGCTTATGTATCCCGCTTTGCTCAGCGCATAGGTGCATACCTGTATTGTGCCCACAACGCCGTTTACCGCGCCGCTGTATACAGCCGCTTTCAGCACATCGTCTATTTTCCGCCGTGTGTCCGCCAGGTTATAGATCATTACAAGAATCAGAAAAACTGCCCACCAAAGTCCTGCGGTGCCGAGCGTATCCAGCTTTGTATCACTCCAAAACACGCTTAGAAGCGCCAGGCTCATAAAGGCGATCACAACTTTTCCGATCGTGCCTACTTTTGCCTTGCGGCCTTCACGCGACCACTGCACTTTGAATACGATAAATGCCGCGAAAAGCAAAAACGGGCTTATGTATTCCGGCAGTATGGGAAAAAGAAATACCGTGGCAAGAAGCCAGCGCCATGCCGGGCTGTCCTGCCGATGGCTTATCTGTTGCATAGAAAGCATCATTCTCCGATTAAGATACACGGCACAGAATCATACCGTGTCAAAAGATAGAATAACAGATCCGCGCAAAATATATAAAGCGGATCTTTATTCGCAAAATACTACACACATAATACTACATTTTAACTGCGTTTTCAACAAAAATATTTTCCTGTTAAAAATATTCATATTTAGATCATGTTTTGTTATTGAAATAACCGCCTTGTTAGTGTATAATAAACTGTATTTTATTTTATAAGGAGAGTCCTTATGAGCGAAAAAGATTTCAGTAAAGATTCGCAGGAAACGCGCGGAAACAACGAACCTGAAGAGCAGAAAACACAGCGCCTTGACGCGCAGGATGAAACCGGCATTTCGGAAAACGGAGAAACCGATACGGCTGCGAACGATCCGAAAGACCGCGGCGTTCAATATGAGCAAAATGATAACTGGAAGTTTGATGCAAGCGCTCCCGCCGCGGAAAACAATGTGCTTGGCGGCGTAAACGGCGTGGAGTTTGAATTTGAGCAGTCGCGCGAAAACAACGCGCCCGCCCCCGCGCAGGAGGTTGTAACGGAGGTTAAGCCGCAGAATATCGTACTCAAAAAAGAGCGCGTGTCTGTGATCCTGTCTTCCATACTTGCGCTGGTGATCATCGCCATCCTTGTTGTGCTTGGCGTGCGTTATTATACGGTTCCCAACAGTAATGAAAAAATGAATCCCGGCAATGTTGCCATGACGGTCGGCGATATCGATGTTTCCGTGGGCTTGTATAATTATTATTATGATAGTGTTGTGTACGAGTATACATATTATGCCAATTACGGCTATTATGATCTGGATACCACGCAGGATTTTGCCAGCCAGTATACAACGGATCAGGACGGCAATGAAATTTCCTGGCAGGATCTGTTTGAGCAGACAACTACTGAGCGTATCAAATCCAACCTGATGTATTATGAAAAGGGTCTGGATGCCGGAATCACCCTAACAGACGCGCAGAAAGACGATATTGAATCCCAGCTGGATATGGTTAGGGAAAGCGCGTCGTCTGCCGGCGAGGGCGTCAATGAATATGTTGCCGAATCTTTCGGCGCGCACTGCGGGCTTGAAACACTGCGCAAATATATGGAGCAGTATTACATTGCAGGCACTTATTATAATCAGTTCCGTATTACGGACAGACCTTCTCAAGAGGAAACAGACGCTTATTTTGACGAGCATCAGGACGATTATAAATCCTGTTCTTACGCACTGATTGAAATGGAATATGATTCCACAGATGTTACCACACAGCAGCAGAGCATTGAAAACGCAGAAAAATATATGGCAGAGATCACGGATGTGGATTCCATGCGCGCCCTGATTCCAACGGCTTGCGCAGGGCTGATCGATCAGTTCATCGCGGCAGGTTATTTTGAAACGGAGGAAGAGGCGGTAACAGCCCTCAGCGAATCCGTAGAATTCACACAGGCAAGGTCAGATATTGAAAATTCTTTCGGTGAGGAAACTGCAAACTGGTTATTTAACACGGATACAGCCGTTGGCAGCACAACGTATTATGTAAATGAGAGCGTGGGTGTGATCGACGTTATTTTGAAAACCGGTCAGCCGTTCCTTGAGGAAGAGAACGAGGTCTATTCCGTTCGCCATATTCTGGTTATGCCTGAATCGGGTGAGGAGAGCAGCACGGATTCTCAGACACAGGAGTATACGGATGAAGAATGGCAGGCGGCTTACGATCAGGCGCAGGAGATCGTGGCAGAATACAACGCCGGTGATAAAACAGAACTTTCTTTTGCGCTCCTTGCCGAGGAATACAGTGATGATACCGCCACCACCTCTGCCGGTCAGGGCGGCCTTTACGGCGGCGCCTACGAGGGCGTAACCCCCGGCAGCTCGGCGGAGAATTTTGAAAATTGGGCGCTCGATCCCGCCCGCAAATACGGTGACGTGGATATCGTTCAAACGCAATACGGCTATCATATCATGTTCTTTATTTCAAAATGCCCGGAATATATGTATACCGCGCAGCAGGATTGCTTTAATGACGAATTACTTGCTTTGGAGGATGCCACAGAGGTAAAATCGCGTGCCGGCATGAAAAATGTCAACTATGCGGATCCAAACAGCGATTATGTTGCAAAGCAGGATAGTCAGCAGTAATAAAATTTTTCTTGTAATATTCAGCAATTTAGTGTAAAATGATAGGTAAATAAATTTCTTTCAGATAAGGATGGAAAAAATGGCTAAAAAAGATTTGAATGATGATATTTTAAGCGGAGGCTCCATATCCGATTCGGAAAAACCGGATAAAAGCACAAAAAAAGCGGCAAGGCTGGAGAAAAAAACCAAGAAAACCGCTGAAAAACGCGCAAAGATAGAAAAAGAGATCAAAGATCTCAGAGAAAAACGTGATTCCGAAACGGATGAAAAAGCGAAAGCCGCGCTCACCAAAAAAATCGATGCCGCTAAAAATAAACTGGATGCGTTAAGCGGTAAAAAGAGCGGTCTTGCGTCCAATCAGTTACGTGTAATCAAAAGTGTGGTTGCCGTTGTGATCGTGCTTGCGCTCCTCGTAACCTATGTTGCTACCGGCGCGGTGCGTAAGGGCTTTATCCACTCCACACTGCAGTGGACCACCGGCCTTACTGCCGCCACAATCGAAGATGAGGCGGGCGATAAAATCAGAATACCCGTTTCAACGTTCAATTATTATTTTGCAAATTCTTACAATAATCTTATGTCTACCCAGCAGACTTATGAGCAGTACGGCATAAGCCTTGAGGATAATAATCTGGATGTGGATTTTGATATTCCGCTTTCCGATCAGACGACTACAAATGAGGACGGCGAAGTCGTAACCTGGCTCGAATACCTGTATGAGCAGGTGCTGGACGGCATTAAATCCACCTATATGTATTACAACGAGGCGGTTAAGGCAAACGGCGGCGAAGAGCCGGAGATCACGGAGGAGCAGCAGTCCGAACTGGAAGATACGCTCGATCAGTATGAGGAGACCGCTAAAAGTTACGGCTATACGCTTTCCGCTTATCTTGTTCAGGCAATGGGCAAGGGCGTAACGGAAAATGTTTTCCGCCACGAGGCAAAGATCTCCTATATCGCGCAGAATTATCAGTCCGAAATGTCCGATACGATCACAGAGGAAGAATATACGGATGCGGATCTGGAAACTTACCGTGATTCCAATATAGATGATTTTCAGGCTGTAAGCGTAAGAATATTTGAGGCTGGCAGTGAAGATGACGCCATCGCATTTAAAAATGCGCTCAGAAGCGACGGTTCCAACTTTTCGGACCTTTGCGTGCAGTACAGCGAGGATACTGCTTATGACAGATCCTATTACGCGCAGGATGAGGCTTCCACAAAACTGTACGCCACCAGATCTATCCTTCAGAACGCCGGCTATGCCATCGCAACGGCAGATCATGATCATGAGGAAGGCGAAGAACACAGCGAGGATGAAGTTCTCGAATATCCGGGCCTTGACTGGCTCTTCAGTGCGGATCGTCAGGCAGGCGATATCTATCAGTATTCCACAACGGTTGTATACGTTCTTCAGCCTGTTCAGGTTCCTGAGGCGTCCAGTGTCAATGTTCGCCACATCCTGATTGCTCCCGATACAGGCGATGATTCATCCGATAAATCAAGCGCAACCGAAGAGCAGTGGGCAGCCGCTCTGGAAACCGCTGAAGGCATTGTGGATGAATTCAATTCCGGCGACAGAACAGAAGACAGCTTTGCTGCGCTTGCAACGGAAAATACAACAGATTCCGGTTCCGCGTCAAACGGCGGGCTTTATGAAAATGTTGTTCCCGGCCAGATGGTAGATGCTTTTGAATCCTGGGCGCTCGATCCGGACCGCCGTTCCGGCGATGTGGGCATCGTTCAAACCCAGTATGGCTATCATATTATGTATTTTGTGGGTGACACAGATACACCGATTTGGAAAGTTAGTGCTCAATCCGCTATTTCAAATGAAGATGCCAACAGTGCTGCGGAAGAACTGGATAATGCTTATTCGATCAAAATGAACTGGTTCGGCAGATTCTATATTGAAAAAGATACGGATATCGATGCATAATAACGGAAGGGGGCTGCGCAGCGGTCCCCTTTATCCGCTTATAGATTTGCTTTGAAAAGGAGGGCAGCCGTATGGGCGAAAAAGATATTGATGTTTTAAAAGAGCAGATCTCTCGCCTTATGGCGGCTCTTGAAGATGTCAATTTTGAATGTCAGCGGCTGGAAATCATCAATTCTAATCTTGATTTTCAGCTGAAAGAGGCAAACAGGGAACTGAATCAGAACATTGCCGTTCTGCAGGCGCTTGAAGAGGAAAATGAATCCCTGAAACAACGATTAAAAGAGATTGAAGGAAAGTAATACAAATGGAATATAAACTGGATGCATCACAACTGCGTGCATATGCGCCCATACTTAGGGCGGGGGACAGAGTTATTCTTTCAGGCACGGTTTACACTGCCCGGGATGCCGCGCATAAAAGAATTGCCGCCGCCATTGAAAGCGGCAGCAAACTTCCGTTTGAACTCAAAGACGCCGTGATCTATTACGCCGGCCCCACTCCTGCGCCGCAGGGCCTTGCAGTCGGCGCCTGTGGCCCAACCACTTCCGGCAGAATGGATGTTTTTACACCGCTTTTGCTGGATAACGGCCTTGCCGCCATGATCGGCAAAGGCGAGCGAAATGCCGCGGTATGCGATTCCATAATCAAGAATAAAGCGGTGTATCTTTGCGCCATCGGCGGAGCAGGCGCTCTTGCCGCAAAGAGTATTAAGCAGTGTGATGTGATCGCTTATGATGATCTTGGGTGCGAATCGGTCAAAAAACTATTGTTTTGCGATTTTCCGCTTACCGTTGCTGTAGATTGCAGCGGCGGAAATATATTTGCCCGCTGATTCCAAAAACCGCATCGTTTTCCTTTTATATAATATCCATAAAAACCGCCTTTTAAACTTTTTAATGTTATAGATATTTACTATTGCATTTTTGTTTAAAAGGTGTTATTATAATAGTCCAAGTTAGCAAGTGCTAACCATATATAGGGTGTTTAACACTCAAAACCACTAAATATTCGGCTTTTTGCCGGGATATGGAATTTTATGCAGGAGGATTTTTCATGACTGATTTTAAACAGTGGAACGGTTTTGAAGGCCGTATCTGGAAAGAAGAAGTCAACGTTCGTGATTTCATTCAGAAAAACTATGAGCCGTACGACGGCGATGAGTCCTTTTTAGCAGACCCCACAGAGGCAACCAATAAACTCTGGGGCATTCTTCAGAATCTGCAGAAAGAGGAGCGCGCTAAAAACGGCGTTTTGGATATGGAAACAGAAGTCGTTTCCACGCTCACATCCTATGGTCCGGGCTATATCAGCGAAGAAACGAAGGATCTGGAGCAGATCGTAGGCTTGCAGACGGATAAACCGCTCAAAAGAGCGTTCATGCCGTTTGGCGGCATCAAAATGGCAGAGCAGGCGTGTGAAACCTACGGTTATAAACCGGATCCGGAACTCCACAAGATCTTTACGGAATACAGCAGAACACACAATCAGGCAGTGTTTGATGCCTATACGCCGGAAATGAAAAAAGCGCGCCATAATAAGATTATTACAGGTCTGCCGGACACATACGGCCGCGGCAGGATCGTCGGCGATTACCGCCGCGTTGCGCTTTACGGCATTGATTTCCTGATTGAAGATAAGGAAAAGGATTTTGCAAACTGCGGCGACGGCACAATGACCGATGATGTGATCCGCCTGCGCGAAGAGATCAGAATGCAGATCGATGCCCTTAAGGGTATGAAAGAGATGGCGAAGATCTACGGCTTTGATATTTCCCAGCCTGCTTCCAACGCAAAAGAGGCTGCCCAGTGGCTTTACTTCGGTTATCTTGCCGCCATCAAAACGCAAAACGGCGCTGCAATGAGCGTCGGCAGGATCTCTACTTTTCTGGATATCTATTTCCAGCGCGATCTCAAAAACGGCGTTCTTACTGAAAGTGAGGCGCAGGAGATCATAGATCATATGACGATGAAATTCCGTATGGTCAAATTTGCGCGTATCCCGTCTTACAACCAGCTTTTCAGCGGCGATCCCGTGTGGGCAACGCTTGAAGTTGCCGGCATTGGCGTGGACGGCAGATCCATGGTTACAAAAACGGATTACCGTTTTCTGCATACGCTGGAGAATATGGGTCCGTCACCGGAGCCAAACCTTACCGTGCTCTACTCAAGCGCACTTCCGGATGCGTTTAAGAAATATTCAGCGGCGATCTCCATTAAAACAAGTTCTATTCAGTATGAAAATGATGACGTGATGAAACCCGTATGGGGTGATGATTATTCGATCTGCTGCTGCGTATCCGCAACGCAGACCGGTAAAGAAATGCAGTTCTTCGGCGCGCGTGCAAACCTTGCAAAATGTTTGCTCTATGCCGTAAACGGCGGTGTGGATACCAAAACGCATGATCAGGTTGCGCCGCCTTACGCGCCGATCACAAGCGAGTATCTGGATTATGACGAGGTTATGAAAAAGTACGTTGTTATGATGGATTGGCTCGCCGGTCTTTATGTCAATACGCTGAATCTGATCCAGTACATGCATGATAAGTATTATTATGAAGCGGCAGAGATGGCGCTGATCGATACGGATGTGCGCCGCACGTTCGCAACCGGTATTGCCGGATTCTCTCACGTTGTGGATTCCCTCAGCGCAATCAAATATGCTAAGGTAAAAACGATTCGGGATGAAAACGGCCTTGTTGTAGATTATGAAACAGAGGGCGATTTCCCAAGATACGGCAATGATGATGACCGTGCGGATGATATTGCGGTTTGGCTGCTTAAAACGTTCCTGGAAATGATCAAGCGCCATCATACTTACCGCAATTCCGAACCTACCACATCTATTCTTACCATTACTTCTAACGTGGTATACGGCAAGGCAACAGGCAGCATGCCGGATGGAAGACCTGCCGGCGCGCCGCTTTCACCGGGCGCTAACCCCAGTTACGGCGCAGAGCAGAACGGTCTTTTGGCTTCGCTCAACTCTGTTGCGAAACTGCCTTATCACTGGGCGCTGGATGGTATTTCCAATACGCAGACGATCAATCCGGACGCGCTTGGTCATAATGAGGGCGAACGGGTCAACAATCTGGTTCAGGTTATGGATGGTTATTTTGATCAGGGCGCACATCACCTGAATGTCAATGTCTTTGGCAAGGAAAAGCTTGTGGACGCTATGGAGCATCCTGAAAAAGAAGAATACGCAAACTTCACGATCCGTGTTTCGGGTTATGCCGTTAAGTTTATCGATCTGACCCGTGAACAGCAGCTTGACGTTATTGCGCGTACCTGCCATGACAGAATGTAAGCAGGAAATCACAGGCAAAGTCCATTCCCTTGAAACGTTCGGTTCTGTGGACGGCCCCGGCGTACGTTTTGTAGCGTTTCTCCAGGGCTGCGCCATGCGCTGCCGTTACTGCCATAACCCCGAAACGTGGGATTTTGGCGGGGAGGAGTGGACTGCCTCACAGCTTTTTGCGCGCGCCTGGAAGTATCACAATTATTGGGGAAAAGACCTCCGCTCCGGCGGTATAACGATCAGCGGCGGCGAACCGCTTTTGCAGCTGGATTTTGTAACGGAAGTCTTTCGCCTTGCAAAAGAAAAAGGCGTGCATACCGCCGTGGATACCGCAGGTCAGCCTTTTTCCTTGCGGGAACCGTTCCTCTCTAAATTCAATGCGCTTCTGGAAGTTACGGATCTGTTTTTGCTTGATCTGAAAGAGATGGATGCGCAAAAGCATATCGCGCTGACCGGGCACACGAATCAGAATATTCTGGAAATGGCAAACTATCTTTCCGATCACGGCAAGGATATGTGGATCCGCCATGTGCTCGTTCCGGATCTTACGGATGATGAAACCGGCTTGAAAGAGATGTCTGATTTTATTCATTCTCTGAAAACCGTAAAACGTGTGGAAGTGCTGCCGTATCATACACTCGGGCTTTTTAAATGGGAAAAACTAGGCATCGATTATTCCTTGAAAGATGCACGCGTTCCAACCACACAAGAGGTTGAGAAAGCGCAGAACCTGCTTCGCGTTTCTGATTATGAGATCCGGTGATTTTATCCGCCTTGATTTCCATTTGGATCAGGCAGAAAGGCTATGGGAATGTTATGAAACTTCACGCCTCGGGCGAGGATTACCTTGAGGCTATCCTCATCATAAAAAACAAAAAAGGCTATGTCCGTTCCATCGATGTTGCCGGCTTTATGAATTATTCAAAGCCAAGCGTAAGTCATGCGGTCTCCTTGCTCAGAGACGGCGGATTTGTAGATGTTGATGAAAACGGTTTTCTGAATCTAACCGAAAACGGCAGGGAGATTGCCGAAAAGATCTATGAACGCCACCTCTTTTTCAAAGGCATCCTGATTAACGCCGGCGTAGATGAAAAAACGGCCGAGGAAGAAGCGTGCAGGATCGAGCACGATATCAGTGATGATACATTTAATAAACTGAAAAATTCTTACGGCAAAAAATAATATACCTATATCGGAAACGCCTGCAATCTTTCAGGCGTTTCTTTCCTTTTAAACGTGTCAAAATCATTTTGAAATTTTTTACAGGAGTGGTCAAATGTATATCAGAAGAGCAAAAACAAAGGACATACCGCAACTGAACAGATTATTGTTTCAGGTCAATAAAGTGCATTCGGACGGCAGACCGGATCTGTTTAAAGCGGGCGCGAAAAAATACAGTGATGATGAATTGAAAAAAATATTAGAAAATGACGATATGCCCGTGTTTGCGGCAGTTAATGATAATGAAGATGTTCTCGGCTATGCTTTTTGCATTTTTGAAACGGCGCATTCGGGGGCAATGTGTAATGTGAAAACCCTTTACATAGATGATCTTTGTGTGGATGAAACTTGCCGTGGGCAGCACATAGGCACAAAACTGTATCATTATGTTCTTGATTTCGCCAAAGGCGCAGATTGCTATAATGTTACCCTGAATGTTTGGGCGCTCAACGAAAACGCAAGAAAATTCTATGAAAAATGCGGCCTGTCCGTTTTAAAGATCGGCATGGAAAAGATCCTTTGATTTGAAAATCCGTAGAAAAAGGCGCTGTAAAGTCAAAATACTTTACAGCGCCTTTTTGCTTTTTGATGATCTGCGTATTCAGTTTGATCATTCTGTGTGCTTTTTTATGTCGCTCAGCACTTTTTTCTCAATTCTGGAAACATAACTCCGGCTTATATTCAGCCTTGCCGCAACCTCTCTTTGCGCAAGCGGTTTTTTGTTGTCCAGTCCATATCGAAGAATGATGATCTCTTTTTCTCGTTCGTCCTCCATGTTTTTTATGTAGTCTGCCACCTTTTCCCACTGAATTTTCTTTTCCAGATCCTCTGCCATATCACGGCTGTCACTGATCGTGTCCTGCAAGGTCAGCGGATTTCCGTCTTTGTCGCTTTCCAGCGAGTCATCCAGATGCACGTCCCCCGCCGATTTTTTCATGTTCCGAAAATGCATCAGAATCTCATTTTCAATACATCGGCTGGCATATGTGGCAAGGCGGATACTTTTGTCCGGATTAAAACTGTCTATCGCTTTGATCAGTCCGATCGTGCCGATGGAGATCAGATCATCCGTGTCATTGGTTTTGGAATAATACTTTTTAACAATGTGGCTGACAAGCCGCAGATTGCGCTCAATCAGCAGTGCGCGCGCGTCTTTATCTCCGTTTTTCAGCCGTTCCAAAGCTTCTTTTTCTTCTTTTCGGCTCAGCGGTTTCGGAAAACTGGAGGCGTTGTTGATGTGCAGAATAAAATACAGAAAATTTGCACTCAAAAAGGACAGAATTGCTGAAATCATTTTCATCACCAGTAAATACTATGTGCGCTCCTTTTTTGAAATGCAATAAATGTTTCCGTTTGCTATGAAATCTGAATTGGAATATTGGGGAATTTTTTCACGTAGTTATCGTTTTCTGTTTGCGGCGCCGTTTACTCTTCCATTTCCTTTTGGATCCATGCCATAAGCAGATTCACGATTTTTTCCTGCTGGCTTTTCGTCAGTTCTTTATTTTTCGGCACCTTATACCATTTATTCAGGCAACCGCGGCAGCAACAAGCACAGGCGTGCTGTGCTTTGAATACGGGATGCCCTCGCATCGGCGTCTGCTTGCCGTCGTTCGGAATCCGCGCCGGCGCAAGGCGTTCACGGATAAACGCTTCTGCGTGGGATCGGATCGTTTCCGTTCCCTTATTTCTGATATATTCTTTGTCTTTTTCATTCAGGTGAAAACTTGATCTGAATTTGGATCTGTTTAATTTTTCTAAAGCCTCATCTATCGTTTGCATAATTTCCGCCTACAGTTTCAGAGAACACTATGTTTCATCTATGTAGATTTCGATTTTGGCATATCTATGATTTTGCGCATATTTAAAGACTTTTGAATTTCTGATATGATCAAAGATCTCTTCACCCGTTTCATCCCAAAAGGTTTCGGAAAATGCTTTGTTTTCCGAATCGGGATTATAAAGAATATCAGTATGAATCTGATAATATTCGTCGTCTTCAGCCGGAAACTGTTTTACAAGTGAGAAATAAAATTGCCTTTTGCCCATAAAATCAAATGTGCCGGTTTCGAATAAAAGGGCGCTTTCTTCCTCCATTGGCGAGTACCATCTTTCAAAGCTCTCTATAATTTCGTCAATATTCATGCTGTCCCGGATCATGTTTTTTAATTCTTCTACGGATTTGCTCATTGCGATATTCTCCTTTTAAGATATTGTGCTGCCCCATATATATTTTTCACTCAAACAAAGTGAGTTGCTCTCTCTGAAAGGATTTCATTTCCTTTGGGTTAATGCTGTCTTGCGCAGTTATTTTGCCGTACAGCAGGGGAGAGTCAGGATCATGTTGACCGCTACAATTGCGCACCAGCGTTTGATTAAAATTTGCATAGCAGTAAACGCACCCGTTTTTGCAGGTGTTGTATGCCCCGATGTCTATGCTGGAAACACAGCCGCAGGCGGCACGCTGATTCTTATCTTTTTCAACATGCAGTCGGTAATTTCCGATCCGTTCTAAACGATTGCGGTCAATACAGGCAGCATGGCCGATTCCGTATGTGCTCAGATCCATCTCTTCAGCACAGGTGTCAATAGAAATGCCGTGTTTTGCTGCGATTTCATGGAAACAGGCTGCCAGTTCTTCCGCCTCTTCAAAAGAGGGCGGGCGAATACCAAGCGGCGCAATGTGATATTTCATGTTTTTATAGAGATCCAAAAAGCTGATTGTGCACTTTTCTGTGTAGTCGGCAAGTTGATCACAGAGCATCCGAAACTGTTTTTTGTGGTACCGCATAGTATATTTGGCACTCAGCAGTATGGGATCATAACGCCATACTACACGTTCTTTACCGATTTGCGAAGATAATTTTTGAAACACCGGTATGATTCGTTCTTGTTTTGACGGCAGATTCCGCTCAATATCCTTGTCATACGGTGTAAGCGTAAATTGAAAATAATAAGGATAATCCCGTAACGCATCTAAATGATTCAGCATTGGTGCCGGATTTTTTGTCCAGAAAACCATTCCGTCCACCACATCGGAAGATAAGGATATCTTGCTGATCTGATGCGGGTTCATGGGATTGCGTACATAAACGTATCCATCTCGCAGCCTGTTCAAAAACCATTTTGCATAATAGCACGGAATATCTGTCCTCCGGCTTGCACTGATGATCATTTTCCTGCCTCCAAAACCGGTTTTTTAGTAATAAGTTAAATTTGTGTGTTTTTGAGCCGATTACCGGGTGTTTTGCTGTGTTTTCACTTGCTGTTTTTACATATAGTTTCATAGGAACATAAACTTGCCTGAATTGTTCTTGCTTTTAAATCTGAAATTCGTATGGAGATCGTAAAACATCAAGTTTTTCATTCAAATCATAGCACAGATTCTTTTTTTTAACAAGCATTTAGAGTACTGCAACCATGAATATGCGGATGAAATATAATGAACGCCGGATTGCATTTGCAATCCGGCGTTCGTTTGTCTAATGCGATTTATTTTTATTATTCGTATTGTGTTACGTTGAAATCATAACCAAGATACGTTTGGTATTTTGTAAAATCCGGATTTCCTTTTTGTATTTTAACGGTTTTCAGATTCGGCAGCCTTGCATACAGATGTTCGGGGTCTGCCAACATGGAAGTGCTCGGAATATAGATAGTTTCTAATACCGGCTTTGCTCCTTTAGGCACCACCGGGAAATTTATATAGCAGTTTTCTGGAAAATGAAATTCTTTATCCGCTTTTGCGCCGGGATAGATATAAAGTTTGCTGCTGTATGTACCGCCGAGTATATTGCCATACGCAAATACTGCGCCGTTATATGAATAATATTTGTTCTCGGATTCGGGCGCTATATTGATCGCCTCTAAATACGGGTAAATATGATCTATGAAATCCTGCTGTTGCGGAGGACGGCAGCTCTTGTGCAGATTCAGAACCTTTAAATATTTGCAGTTGCTGATGTTTCTGCCGCAGGATACGCCGCCGCAAAAATCCGGCACGGTGAATGTAGACGCCGTGTTTCCTTCGCAGTAAACATACATACTATATTTTTTGATGCCGCTTTCGTCCCAGTAAAATACGCCGTCCACAAATTTTGCCTGCCAGTGGTCTATTTCAATATCAGTTAATACGGGTGTTTTGACGGCAAATTCAAAATTAAATACAAAGTCTGTGTTTTTCGGGAAAACGATTTTTCTTAGTTGCGGAAGATCATAAAATGTCTGGCTGGATATTGTCAGGCAATGATACGTTTCACTGTCTTTGAACGTGACGGATTGAATGTTCGCATTACCGGAAAATGTTTTTTCAGCAATACGTTCTACGTTCGTTCCTTCTATTTGGTCGGGAACCAGAACATTTTTGTCATTTCCGGTATATTTTGTGATTTCCAGTTTATTGGCGCTGTTGATCTTGTATTCCCAGTCATTGTAATTCAAAACGGGAGGCAGGTTGCTGGTGTCGTCCTGACCGGATGAACCGTTGGGGGAGGAATTTGTATTTTGACCGGATTGGTTTTTAGAATCGGAATTTCCGTTTATATTTGATCCGCCGGCAGTATTTTCTTTGTTAGTGTCTGTGGAGGAAAGACTATTTCCCTGTTCGGGAACTAAATTTTCGTTTGTGCCGTTATCGTTTCCCAGAATTCTGTTTAAAATCGCTTCCGCTCTGGTGATCGGCTTGTTTTCTCCGGTGCTGTCCTGCTCTGAAATCGCCGCATTTGTTTTGTATGCGCCGTCCACTGGTGACAGCATATACGCCGTAAAAGGAATCAGCGCGATTAAACAGAGCAGCGGTACTGCAATAGCCGCTTTTCGCTTTTTGGATAAAGCGCGGAATCGGTTAATATATTCGCGTGTTTTAAAATGCTTGTGTCTTTTAGATATTGCATTTATCCCGGCAGAGGCACTTCTATTGCCATATACCGTAAGGCAGTTTAAGCAGATGTTTGCTTCGTCCGGCATTTTCATTCCGCAGTTCTGGCATAATTTCGACAAGTTTTTTTCTCCTCAAAAATCATTTACATCAATTGTAATCATTTTATTCTATGGAAATGCTGCTTGTCAAGTGGATTCTGGACAATGTCTCACAAAAGCCGGTTTGCTATATTCAAATCGCTAATTTTTTGATTTTGCCGAATTTTCCGGCACCGTTTTCTTTTCTGACCATGTTTTAAATTTACTGCCCAATATATTTTCACAAAATTTAATACTTTTTTTAGTTTTATACCTTGTAAACCAGGTCCTTTACCCTGTAAATATTGTAAATTGTATTTGAATTTTGTAAAATTTTTTTGAAGTTTATGTAATTATAATTGTAACTTCCTAATTTTAAAGATGAATATGGGTGGTTTTATGGAAAATCAGTATCAAAACTATAATCAAAGCGGGCAAAACAAAAATCCTGCCCAAAGTCCGAATTTTGTAAATCCTGCCTATCAAGCAAATGGAGGCAGCCAAACGGTTCAAAATCATTCGTATCCGAATCAGCAAGGCAGGGGATACGGGTCCAATAACGCTGTAAATAATCCGTATCACAACAGTCAAGCGCAAAACTTTTATGCGCAGTCCGGCAATGGCTTTTCTCAAAATCAGCAGTATGCACCCGGTCCGCAAAACCAGGGTAATCCGTATCAAAATATGAATACAGGCTTTCAGCCAAATCAAAATAGCAACTATAACAACCAGGCGCCGGTAGGAAATCTGAATACCAGCCGCGGTCTCGGTAAATTTATTTTGCTTTCTATTGTAACCTTAGGTATATATTCTATTATTTATTATTCAGGTATTTCTACAGATATCAATATAATCGCCAGCAGATATGACGGTAAAAAAACAATGCATTATTGTTTGATGTTCTTTTTGCTCGGCCCGATAACGCTGTATATTTTTGGTCTTGTGTGGTTTCATAATCTGTCCTCAAGAATAGGAAACGAATTAAAAAGGCGCGGCTTAAACTATGATTTCGGCGCATCCGATTTTTGGCTCTGGAATGTGCTGGGTTCATTGATCCTCGTCGGCCCGTTTATATACATCCATAAATTATCAAAAGCGATGAACCTTCTTGCACAGGATTATAACTTTAAAGGTTAATTAAATAATATTAAAGATTTATATTGCGGAAAACAAAACAGAGAGGAATAGTATGGCAAAATTAAGTGTCGATTTTAAAAACGGTCAGATAACAGTTAAGTCAAAACTGCAAAAGCCAGAGCAGATCAATGAAAGAGAATTAAGTGTATTTCAAAATAAAATGATACGCGGGCTTATGCGCCCTGTTGTGAGAAATGAGAAGAAAATAGATTATACTGCGCCGATCGGCATTTATTTGAAAAGATATTTACAAAGCGGGATAACGAAATACGATTTTTTTCTGATCATTGCGCAGATTGCAGAAGCGGTCAATAAAATTGAATATAATGATTTTTCTTATGACAATCTTGTTCTCAATCTGGACTATATCTTTATTAACGAACGCACAAAAGAAGTGCAGTTCGTTTATCAACCGGTTATTTCCCTTGTGTCTCATGAAGAATCGAATATATTTTCTTTGCTTTATCAAATTGTAAATTCTACGCAGTTGCAGCTGAATGAATCTGAATATTTCCTTTCTGATTTTGTAACCTTTCTGAGAAATTTGCCGTATTTTGAAACCAAGCAGATAGAGGATTACATCCTGCAAAAGCAGCCTGATGTGTATTCTCAGGTGAAACGCCAGCGTAAAGGGGATAGCAAATTTCTTAAGGACAAACTCTATGACGATAACGGATCCGGCTACGGTTATGAAAGTAATGCACAGTTTAACAGTCAGCAACAGTCTAACAATGCAGGCGCATCCTATTATTCAAATCCATCTGCCATAAACAATCAAGGCGGGAACGCTCCGTTCTCATATCAGCCAAGTAATTCTTTTGAATCTGCATTTTATCAGGAAAATCCGGCAGATAGTAATCCGGCATATGAAAATGCGCCTTCATTTAATGGAGGCGGTGAAGGCACAACCGTGCTCGATGACGGCGGCACTTCTGTTTTGAACGATAACAGTCATTCTGTTTATCCGTATCTCATAAGGCTGAGCAATTATGAAAGGGTAGATGTGAATAAACCGTCTTTCAGGATCGGTAAAGAAAAAAGTTATGTGGATTATTTTGTTATGAATAACAGTGCTGTCAGCAGGATACACGCGGATATTATTACACGCGACGGCAGATATTTTATTAAAGATAACAATTCAACAAACCGAACGTTTGTAAACGGATCGGTCATCCCATTTGAACAGGAAGTCGAAATTTTTGACGGCGACGCGATTATGCTGGCTAATGAAGCTTTTGAATTTCATGTGAATTAAATGGAGAAAAAAATGAAAAGATTTTGCAAAACCTGCGGCGCAGAATTAAGCGAAACTTCAAATATTTGCAGTATCTGCGGTTCGGTTTATGGTGTGCGCCAGGTAAACGAAACAACTGTATTGAATCAAAACAAGATGTCGGGCGTGCTTTCCGCGGGGCAGGAAACAACGGCTTTAAATCACGGCAATGTACAGGGCGGAAATTTCGCGGTTCTAAATCAGGAAAACCGTGTTCAGCCCCACGCAGGAATAACTGCACCGCATCCTTTAGCGAAGGATCAGTTTGGGGCTCAAAATGCTCAGCGCAGCAATCCTGCGCAAAACCGGCACCTGCAAAATCCATATCCGATTCAGCAGGGTGCATGGGGGAAAAACATTAGTCAGGCGCAACCCAATGGGCAAAGATTTGTATCTGCTGATGGCAGCCAAATGCCGCCCTATGCGAATCGTCAAAACAGAGCGGATCATGATCCAAACAGATTTGTTCCGGGCGGAATGGCACAGCCGCAAAAGGTAACGAACGATTTATACTCCTTGCCAAAGCAAAAGAAACTTCCGATCCCGCTTGGTGCAATCATTGGAATTGCCGTTGGTGTTTTGGCTTTGCTAATAACGGCTGTTATTTTGATTGTGAATTATATGTCAGTTCAACCCATGCGGGAAGCCTTGGAAACCGGAAACGGGCATCTGGCAAGTATGGTCTATTATGAGGCATATGGTAAAGAATCGAAAATTAAAAAATATGACCGTCTGATCAAAGATAAGATCAATGAAATTTCAAACAGCGTAAATTCTTATTCTTTTGATCAGCAGGCTGTACAAAGCGGCGGAGATGCAGTGGATGAATATCTGCAAAATGAGTATGGTACACTGGTTTGGAATCCTGACGGAGAATGCCTTGAAGAATGTATCAGCGCTTCAAACTGGGAAGCGTGGACGGATTTAAATACGCTTTTGGTTTCCAAAACGTATTATTGCTCCGGCGTTTATGAATATAAAACAGAAAGTGATTATGAATCGGCAATAGCGGATTTTTCTAATGTAATAGCAGATGATTCTGGATATGATAACGCGTTAACGATGATCGGGGAATGTGTTGACGGATATATTGATGCAACGCTTGCTGCAGTGGATGAAAGTATTGCGAACGGAGATATAAGCGGCGGTATGGAACTTCTGAATTCCGCCAAAACGTATCTGGATAGCTGCGGTGTGGATTCAACCGAGATACAGCAGAAAATCGATGAAACGCTTGTTACATATGCAGACAGTTATGCTCAAAAAGCAGAAGCATCCTTTAAAGAACACGATGTTAACGGCGCAATAGGCAATATAGAGGTTGCCATGCAGCTCCAGCCGGATAATGCGGATTATAAAACAAAATATGATACCTATCAGCAGTATCTGCCGTTTTATCTGTATGATGAAGATAATGTTTTGGCTGTTGAAGATATAGACGCGAATTGGATTCACTTTGATACGCATTCTATTTCTAACGATAATAAAGAAATGCTGCATGTTATTGCTTTAGGACATAATTCATATGAAACAACCAATATTTATAATATTCAATATAATTTGGGTGGAAAATATGATACCGTTACAGGAACTATTTTTATTGCGGATACATATAAAAGCACAATACAAACTTCATATTTTGAAGCGTATGGAGACGGTAAACTTTTGTATACATCTCCTAAAATGGAGAAGGGTATGCTTCCGCAAGATATTTGGTTCCATGTAACCGATATTCAAAATTTAGAAATAAAGTTTTATACACGCACAGATTCAACGCTGTGGTCCAGCGAAATTGGCGTTAGCAATCTAACAGCACAAAAAGATTTTCCGGCATAACGGAACAGTATGATATTTGGTTTTCTTTACCGTTGGATGAAAGGGGAAATGTATGAAAAGATTTTGTAAAACCTGCGGCGCTGAAATCGGCGATGGCACTAATATTTGCAGTATCTGCGGGTCGGTTTACGGGCAGCCGCAGGCGAATGACACTACGGTTTTAAACAGCAATACAAATTATGCAACTCAAACAGGGAATGAAACCACAGTATTAAATCAGAATCCAAAATTTTCAGCACCTTTAAACAATGGATTTGGAAACTATTCCGCAGATAACCGGTCAAATATTTCAAAAACATCTGCGCCAAATCCTCAGCTTCAAAATCCTTATATGCAGAAAAACTTCAACGCAAACAATTTAAACGGTCAGCCTTTTAACACTCAAAATGGCGCAAACTCAAATAATTCTCAATATTATAATCCGTCTGCCTCGCAGCAAAATGGTTTTGAGAATGGAAATAACTGTCAAGTACATTATCATTCACCGCAATCGTATTCTCAGGCAACGGGTTATGGAACTGTTCCTATATCCTCAAAAAAGAAACTGCCTGTCGGAGCAATTATCGGAATTGTTGTTGGCGGCGTAGTTCTTGTGGGGCTTATTGCAATCTTGATTGCCGCTTTAAGCGGCGCGTTTCAGAATACAACAGACGCTGTTGGTGATTATTCCTACTCAGACGATGAAAACGCTGCTAGGGAAGATATCGTTTTGGATTATGGAATTATTTCCGGGCAGAGTTATTCCAATTCAACACTTGGTCTTCATATAGAACTTCCCGGTGAGGATTGGAGATTTTTAAGCGACGATGAATTGTTTGCCAACTTTGCCTATAATAATCCAAGCTTTACTGCAGATGGGCGTGTTTATTACGAAGCTATGGGAGATACAATGTATCTTGATATGCAGATGACGGATGATCAAGGCTCATCGGTGGCTGTGTTTTTCTACGAACCGCTGATAGACGATAAGACTGAAAAGCAGGTGATTGCCGCCAATCTGGATATGGCAGAATCCGATATTTCAGATGATGAATTGGTAAGTGTTTCCATCTGCGGAAATGAATATTTAATGTATCGCTGTGAATACATGGAGGGCTTGGATACGATTTTGGCCGTCCGTCATGTGGGCGGATACTACATTTGCGTTATGGTATTCTCTCCGTACAATGCCGAGGTTTCAGCACGTAATTATCTCGATATGTTTTATTGATTGTTAAGGAACAGGTGATATAAATGTCTCAATTTTGTAATTATTGCGGTGCGCCGCTAAATGGAACGGAAACGATTTGCACGCATTGCGGCGCACCGGTTGCTGCCAGTAATACTGTTGCGCAGGATACCACGGTGTTAAATACTGATTTTAAACAGAGTTTAGGCGGAGAGGAAACCACGGTTTTAAATAACGGAGAAAATGGTTTTAATCCGCATACAAATTCTGCTTATCAAAGCCGTGATAATTTTGGTGCTCCTCCTTCGGGGTCGTCATCCCAGTATAATGCAGGCGCTTATCAGAATACGCCGCCAAACGGCTATACTGCTCCAAATTATAATCAAAATTATAATTATGGAAATTACGGCAGTGCATATGGTCCTTCAAATCCAAATATCGGCGTAATAGAAACGCCGCAGCATGGTTTTGTGGAATCCTATAGATTGTTCTGGGAAAACTATGTGAATTTTAACGGCAGATCCAGAAGATCTGATTATTGGAATGTATTTCTTTGGAACATCATAATAAACGGTGTTTTAGGATTGTTGTCCTTGATTCCGGTTGTAGGTGTTGCATTTTCAGGATTGGCAGTTCTTTTTTCAATCGCCTCTTTTCTGCCGATGCTTGCTTTATCCGTCAGACGATTGCAGGACACGGGAAAAAGCGGGTTGTTCTATTTGTTGAATCTCGTACCGATCGCAGGGTGGATTGTGTTGATTGTATTTTATTGCCAGGATTCTGATCCCGGAAATAATCAGTATGGCGAAAGTCCAAAATATAGAAACAATCATATTTATTGATTTAGTAATTTTTATCATTTGATTTTTTGGAGTAAAGTATGCAATACATAGGTTCGGCGGTAACAGACGTAGGAATAATTAAAAAAACGAATCAGGACAGTGTGTGCCTTAAAGTTGCTGAGGCAAAAGGCAAAGGGCAGGCAGCCATGGCAGTGATTTGTGACGGAATGGGCGGACTGTCAAAAGGTGAACTGGCCAGCGCCACGGTTATCCGGTATTTTTCAGATTGGTTTGATAAGGAACTTCCCTTAAGGCTTAGTAAATATTCATGGAAGGATCTTTCGTCTGAATTTGATAAAATCATCAAAAGTTTGAATTATCGAATTATTGATTACGGCAGAAATGCCGGAACAAGTCTGGGAACGACTTTATCACTGTTATTAATTATTGAAGATAAATTTATGATTGCCCATGTTGGTGATTCCAGAGTTTACAGAATTACAGATCAAATCGATCAACTTACGGAAGATCAAACTTATGTTGCCCGTGAAATCAAACTCGGTCGAATGACCCCTCAGCAGGCGGCTGTTGATCCGCAGCGAAATATGCTTTTGCAATGTGTTGGTGCTTCCACAGTAGTTGAGCCGGCTTTCTATTACGGGAATGTAGCTCCCGGCGATGTGTTTGTGCTGTGTTCGGATGGATTCCGTCATGTAATCAGCAATGAAGAAATTTTTGAAAGTCTAAATTATAATAATATACCCGAATTTAAAAATATGCAGGAAAACAGCAGATATTTGATTGAGCTGAATAAGCGCAGAAACGAACGGGACAATATTTCTGTTGCCGTGCTCAAGTGTATTGGATAGGAGTGTGGATATGGCAACGGCAATTGGAACGGTAATAGACGGAAAATATGAAATATTAAAGCAGATCGGCAAGGGCGGCATGTCTGTTGTTTACCTTGCAATGGATACGCATTTAAATAAGCAGTGGGCGGTAAAAGAAGTGCAGAAAACCGCCAGCGGCAAGAATAATGAAGTGATTATAAACAGTTTCCTTACGGAAGCCAATTTGATGAAACGGCTGGATCATCCCGCTTTGCCGCGAATCGTAGATATTATAGACAACGGCCAAACCATTTATGTAGTGATGGATTACATTGAGGGTGAATCCCTTGACAAGGTTCTTGAAGAATACGGGGCACAGCCGGAAAAAGAAGTGATCAACTGGTCTGTTCAAATTTGCGATGCATTGAGTTATCTGCATTCTCAAAAACCGCCGATCATCTACAGAGATATGAAACCCGGTAATGTAATGCTTAAGCCTGACGGCAATGTGAAAATCATCGATTTTGGTATTGCCCGCGAATATAAAGGCACCAGCCTTTCCGACACAACGGTTTTAGGTACAAGGGGATATGCTTCTCCGGAACATTACGGCACAAGCGAAACGGATCCAAGATCGGATATCTATACTCTTGGTATGACAATGCACCATCTTCTTACTGGTATAGATCCCAGAACTCCCGGGTATGTTTACGCGCCGGTCAGGCAGTGGAATCCGGAACTTTCGGAAGCCGTTGAAGAGATCATCAATAAATGCACGCAGATCGATCCTGCAAACCGTTATCAAAACTGTGATGAACTGATGTATGATCTTTTGCATATGGATCAGATCGGTAAAGGGATCCGCAATAAAAAGAAAAAACGCTTGGCGTTTTTTACGGTTTGCGCTTCCCTTGCGGTAGTATTTGCTGTCTTGGGAACTTTGTTCTATTTCCTTATGGTTAATGCAAATCAAAACAATTACAGTCTAAAGGTTAATGACACTTCTACGGTGGAGGATTGCCTGGAGGCGATGGCGATTGACGGAATGGGCGGAACAATAGATGCTTATAACCGGCTGGTTTCTATTTGTGAAAAAGAGCAAAACATTTCTTTAGATACATTGACCTCCTTGGAAAACAATATGAATGTAAATCAGGCCGAACTCAGTGCAGATCCGGGATTCCCTGATTTGATCTATGATATCGGCTTTATCACGTTTTACTATTATGAGGCGTCCGCGGGAGAAGATGCAGATCATTCTGTAAGAGTAAGAGCAGTGAAAGCAGAACCCTATTTTGATCAGTATTTAAATTTGAATGAAGACGGCGGATTCACAATGGATTCTACCACCCTTGAATTGGCGGAAAGCTACAGCATTATTTGCCATTTCTATACGGAATATGTCAACAGCAGTGCAAGCGGCGGTTTAGTGAAAGAACCGGATCAGGAATCATTCAACAACTATATGGAATCCGCTTCAAAATGTATTGATTTTCTATCCGGTTACCAGAATGAGGAAAAAACAAGCGATTCCATCAAATTGGAAGCGTTCTCCATTTTCGCGGATTATATAAATACTTATGCAAGCACGATGGCTGCCAATGGCGTGGAACCAAGCACGGTTCTTGCGCTCTTAGATCAGATTTACAATGAATGTAAAGATATGAAAGTAGCAACACCGGAAAACCAGGAACGGCTTGAAAGGCTCAAACAGGTCTGCGGTGATGCGGAAAACAATTATCAAACCGTTGTTATACGCGCTTATAATAACGCCGGTTATGATATGACTGCATACGAGGAAAGGAGTTGAGTTTATGGAAAATTTTGCTCCTGTTTTCAGAATTGTTTCTATCGTATGTTTTTCGATTGCAGGCGTTTCACTTCTTCTTGCGCTGTTTTTATTCTTTAAATTTAAGATCATTTCCGTTATAGGCGATCTTACTGGTAAAACGGCAAAAAAATCGATAGAAAAAATGCGCGAAGAAAATGAAAAAAGCGGTGTTCGGCCGCACGGACCGACTCCTTTGGCAAAAGAAAGAGGACCAATAACAAAAACGATTGAAGATTATAAACTCGGCGAAGGAGCAAATGCAACTGCACCAATCGCAAATGCCGGCCAATATTCGCCGCCTGATAATAAAAACGGTTTTTATGCCCACGGAACTGCACCTATGCCGGAAAATCGGAATGATTCTGTTGCTCCGAACAGTGTAAATGCGCCGTTTGATCAGCCATATGTTCCCGGTACTGCGCCGATTACTCGGCCAGATGTGAATTTTGGTAATTACCAAAATGCACAGCAACCTGCCGGCAGTGCCACAACGCCGTTGAATCAGCCGCTTGGCAATGAAACAACGATGCTGAATGAGGGCACACAGGTGCTTCAAGATAAAGAAGTTCAAAAGAAGATCAAAACTAAAAAAGTAGATATGCATCTGATTCAAAATATTGTGCTGGTGCATACAGATGAGTATATTTAACCGCATTGCGGTTTAAAGGAGGATATATAAATATGAATGTGAAAAAGAAACCCTCAAAAAGGATTCTTGCAGCGTTTCTTGCTCTGCTTATGATCCTCACGATGGGACAGACCGGAATGATCGGCGCTTTTGCTGCTGAACAGGGCTATACAGTTACTGTTACAAACAGTGAAACCAGCGATCCGGTTGAAGGCGCAACGCTTACGGTTATATCTGCAAAGGATGTAACCAATTTTGATGTTGTAAAAGCAGATGAAACATTTACAGATGATGATAATGACGGAGATATCGAGATCGCCGCGATTGCCGAATATCTTGAATCTAATCCGGATGCTGAGATCAGTTTTTCCTTTACGGTTTCGGCGAAAGATTATCAGACTTCTGATACACAGTTCATCTACGTCAGAAGCGAAAATCTTGAAGACGGATTCTCTGTTGCGCTTAAGCAAAATCCAACTGTAACAGTAAATGTTGCTGATGAGGATGCCGCCAATATTTCCGCTTATCTGCTGGCAGATAAAGATGATAAAGAGGGCACCGAGATCAATATTTCGGATGATACTGCAGATTTTGTTCCTGTAGGTTCATTTGTAAAATTTGAGATTCAGGATAAGTCAAATTATATAACTGAAATCACTGCCACGAACGGCGGAGAAAAAGCCGAGCCGGTAATCAGTGAAGAAATTACATATGTTTATGAAATAACTGATGATTTTGTGCTCGATGTTGAGTATACCGCAGAGACATATACGCTGAGTGTTACTTATCATGACGCAGAAGGAACGGTTACAGCGGATGACAGCGTTTCTGGTACGCTTCCGGGGGAAGTTACTGTGTCTAAATCTGAGACTCAAACCGTTTTTACAATAACACCAAATTCACAATATAAAATATCAGGTATATTTTTTAATGATGCTAATAAAGAAAATAATTTAGCACCAACAAATGCTGAAGACCGTGAGAAATCTTATTCGTTCTCAGTTGATAACACTTCTATAGCCGCCGGCAGCAGCAATACACTTGATATTACTTTTGAATTAAGAACATTTACAATAACAGTATCCCAAGTAGTGGAGGGCAGAGGAACCGTAACTGTTTGTGATGAAAATGGAAATATTGAACCTTCCGCGAATAATCCACAAAGTTATGAAGTTTTGTCCGGTACTACTATCACGCTTAACTTTGAAGGAAATGAGGATTATAAACTTGTTAATTTATCGAGTGATGATCCAAATAAACAGCAACTTTTTTCTGAAGTTGTAGAAAACACTTATACGTTTAGCGTTGATAAAGACATTGCTTTTACTGTTGATTTTAATAAGATAGATTCAGAATTATTGGTTGGTGTTCCTCTTGATAGTATATTTGATGTTCAAGGTGCAAAATTAGTAGATGGCGTTTATTATTCATCAGAGAGCAGTGTAACGATTACTCCTAAAAAAACAATTATCTATAATGGGGAAACAATTTTAGAAAATGTAAGTAGGGCAGATCTGTTCTTTGATGGAGAATTCCATGAAGCAAAACTTGGGCTAATTAAACATCCAATTACAATTGATAAAGACACAACAATAACTCCTTTGCAAATTTACAGCGGTAATTGGTTCAGTTGTGACAGCGATGCTGTTATGAAAATTGTGTTTGATACCACAGACCCTGTAATTGGTGAAATTAATGGTCTTCCTGACGAAGATGAACGTGTAAATACCAATAGAACTGTTTCCTTTACCGTAACGGATGAATTATCAGGTGTTGATTCTGTTCAAGTTACAAATGATTATAATCCTGATGAAAAAGTTACTTGCAGTCCCAATAATGAAGGTGTATACGAATTCACCGTTCCAGTAAGAACTGATTATACCGGCTCCGTTACATACACAGTAACTGCAACGGATAATGTTGGTAAATTTTCAAAAAAAGAATTTACAGTTCAAAATGATACAGAATCGCCGATTTTGAGCGAAAATGAAGAAAACCAGCCTCCGATCTTGTTCAAAAATAATGACGGCGATTTCTTCCATCATTTGCTGAATGCTATTAGTTTCGGCAAATTGGGAACAGAAAAAACAACGATTGATTTTGCTGTCAGCGATGGCAACGGTGTAGGTTTTGGTGGCAGTTCCTATGTTGAGGTTATGTTTGTTCCCGATGGAAAAAAGGTCGGATCTGATGGCAATATAATCAAAACTTCTGTAAATGGGAGCAACTCAGTTTCCATTACCGCGGATGATTTAAAAGGAACATTTAAAGGTACGATCTATTATAAATTAACAGACGATCTTGGCAATACTACCTCTGAGTGGCAGATGATTACTTCTGCAAATTCCAATATTCTGTCAGAAGATGCCACCAGCGGAACAGATATAAGTCTTGTTATGATCGAAAATATTAAGCCTACTATTACAATCACACCGTCATCTATATCCGACGAAAGCTATGTCAATAGTGAAAATAAAACGATATATAATGGAGACGCCTCTTTTACGGTCAATATGAATGACCAAAATTCAGGCCTTTATAGTTATGCGGTAACCATAAACGGCAAGACTCAAAATGATAAAGAAGAGCCGGAGTTGTTTCCTTCAGAGGAAAAGATTCAGGATGAAGGTAAACCGGTTTATGAGAAAACCGTTTCACTCACTACGGAAAATTTAACCGCTAATGAAGATGGCAGTTTTGTTGTTGAAGTAACCGTAATAGATAATTCAGGCAATGTAAACGAGGAAACTTGTACCGTTTATAAAGATACAACGGCTCCTGTTATCACCAATTTTGAATTCGATACAGAAGACGGAAGCGGTTATGAAGAAGGTGCAAAAAATGCAGTAGAGGTTATTGACTACGGTTTCTATTTTAAAAAGAATGTGAAAGTAACTATTTCTGCAAATGATCCAGAAGTGTCTAATGAAATAACTTCTGGAGTTCAATCCATAACTTATAAGATAGATGGAATTGATGCTAAAGGGAACTCTTATACTAATGAAGAAACAGTGAATGTGCAAGATGCCACCACTTCTTTCAGTATTGAGGTAGCCAAAGGTTTTAAAGGTCAAATATATGCTTTTGCTACAGATAATGTAAATAATTCAGGTTCCTATGTGCACCCCGATGGTACTGTTGTTGAATCACTGGATAAACACAGCGAGTCTTCATCAATCGTAATTACTGCGCCGCAGCCGATAGGCACGCAAAACACAAATTACAGTTATTATTATGATCTGAATCAGGAAGCAGTTGCAGATACGGAGCTTTCTTATCCGGACAGCACCGTTCAGGTTCCGCTCTATAACAGTGATCCAACCTTTGATGTAACGGTTTCTGATTCTTATTCCGGTATCCGCAATGTGAAATGGACCGTTATTGAAGGCGGCGCATCAACATCAAAAGAGATATCCGTTGATAATACAGGACAGATTACAAATAACACGGATGCGCAATGGTCCATCCCAAATGGCACAATGGATGCAAATCTTGTTACACAACTCACTGGTTCCGTTCCGGTAACCGGCAATTACAACGATATGGTTCTTGTTGTGGAACTTACAGACCGTGCGGGTAATGTAAGTTATGACTACTATACGTTTGGTATAGATAAGACGGCGCCTGTTATCTCTGTATCTTATAATAACAACAATGCCGATCAGCGTTCCGGCAATACCTATTTTGATGCGGACAGAACTGCAACGATCGTAATTGAGGAGCGCAATTTCAATGCTGAAAATGTAGTGGTTAATGTAACAAAAGACGGCAGAACTTATCCCGTAACGCTTTCGTGGCGTAATGAAAACGGCACTGAGCACAACGGTGATGATACTCGTCATATAACTACCATTACCTATGATTCAGACGGTGATTACACTTTCTCAGTATCTTATACGGACAGAGCACAAAACAGAAATAACGGCGTTAATTATGGTAACTCAGTCGCTCCAACTGCATTTACAGTTGATAAGACGGCGCCTGTTATCTCTGTGACATACAACAACAATAACGCACAGAATGGTCATTATTTCCGTTCTGATAGAACTGCCACTATTGTGATTACAGAGCATAACTTTGATGTAAACAGAGTTGTGTTTACGCGTACAGCCTCGCTCAACGGCAGCAATATAACGATTCCGTCCGTAAGTTGGAACAATAACGGTGATGTTCATACTGCTACCATTCATTACACTGCTGACGGCGATTATACATTCAATATCGCTATGGATGATATGGCCGGCAATACGAACAATGGCGTTGATTATGGCGCGTCTGTTGCAGCAAATTCATTTACTGTTGATAAAACCATAAATGTTCCTGTTATTACATTTAGTGATAAGGAAAACGGCGGGGCAGCAGATGACGAAGATAAAAGATCGTTCAATGATATTGTAAGGCCGATTATTACCGTGAATGATGTGAATTACGGCAGTGTAAATGTAGAACTTTCAAGAATTGTTAGAAATGGTACACAAGGTGATCTTCAATCATTATTGGCAATTCCAAACGGAAACGGCACATTTACCAGTGAGAATTTCCCGGAAAAAATTGAAAACGACGGTATTTACAGTTTTTCCGTTACCTTAACGGATCTGGCAGGCAATACGCAAACTGCGGATGAAGTGTTTACGGTTAACCGGTTCGGTTCCGTATATGTATTCAATGATGTTCTGAATGCTGCCATTGAGAATAATTACAATCAGTCCATATCCGGAAATGTTGTGATCACGGAGTATAATGCAGATCCGATCAGCAAGGAAATGATCCAGGTTACCAGAGACGGTTCTCCGGTTTCCCTTGATGATAACGTAAGTTCAAAAACGGGGAATACCCGTGCGGAAGACGGTTGGTATCAAAATACCTACACGATACCGCAATCGGCCTTTGCAGCAGACGGTATTTACAATATCTATATTTCCTCTGTTGATAATTCCGGCAATACACCGGAAATGTCTGGCGAAAACATTTATTATGGCGAAAATAAATTAGAAGGCAAAGACGCGTCATTTATCATTGATGCCACTAAGCCCCAGATTGTGAATGTTTATTCGGACGAGGTTGAACTCAGCGGCGATCAGGCAATTATTAATGCCGAATCACTCATTTTAAAATATGAGATCAGCGATAATATAGCCATTGATACGATCGAAGTGCATAAAGGCATAAATGATCCGGATCCCCAGAAGATTGTGATGGATAAAGTTATTGAGGACTCGCAGGCTACTACGAGCGCGGACGGCGAAAACCGCAATTACACTTCTTATATTGGTGACATAAAGGTTGAAAACGGCTTTAACGAAGACGAGATTTACTTTGTGATCACCGATAAAGCAGGAAATGTTATCAATACTTCATCCGAGAATACAGATGAAAATACAGCTTACGATTTAGGAACATTTAAATTTCTGAATAACATTACGGTAGATACAAATCCATTTGTGCTTTGGTTTGCAAACAAGCCCTTATTCTGGGGCAGCATAGGCGCTTTGGCGGCTATACTTATTGGCGTATTTCTTATTATCTTCTTTAAGAAACGTAAGAAGAATGATGATGAAGAAAAGGCTGAAAGTTAAAACACAATAATATTTTGACCCGGCACGGCATATGCCGTGCCGGGGATTGAAGTCAGAAATATATGCTTTTGCCGAAAAACACATATTTATGATTTTAATCCTCACGGAGAATGAAAAATGAACGAATTAATTCAAAGCAATAAAATAACGGAAATGCAGTTTTCCCAGAATCCGGGATATATTTTAAGTGATAATAGTTTGTTTTCACTTACGGATTTCAAAGTGCTGAAAAATAAAGAGAAAACCGGCGGTTTTATAAAATGCGCCAAAGCAATGTTCAACGGCAGAGTAAGTCTTGTATATTTTATCGGCGATCATAAAAATTTAAGCAACATTTTGCTTTCCGTTGATCCTGAATCTTTTACTTTGATTTTAAGAAATCTTTTTGAAGTGCTCCTTGAAATAAAGGCCATAGGATTTTTATCCTATCAGAATGTGGACATCTCCACAGATAAAATTTTTATAGATCAAAAAACACTGGGTGTATCGCTGATCTATCTTCCGTTAACTTCCAATTCCGTTGGAGAAGAAGTGTTTCTAAATGAACTTCGTACTCAATTGTTGCAGATCATTTCGTCAACGCCTGTTCTTTCATCAGATAAGATCAGCAAGATCTCTATGTACTTGTCTAATGCCTCTTTAACCATCGAGGAGTTGCATAGAAAAATATCTTCTGAATGTTCCGGCGGTTCTGTAAGACGTGCAGGAATCCAACCACTGCTGAATGTGGTATCGGTAAATTCAAAAAATACTTGCGAATTCAATATTAACAAACCGGAATTTATTTTAGGCAGAGTGGCTTCTAAAGTTGATGCTGTTGTTCCGGAAAATCCGGCAATCAGCAGTGCACACTGTAAATTTATTTTCAGAAACGGTGAATATTTTGTTCAGGATCTTAAAAGTTCAAACGGCAGTTTCCTGAATTCAAAACGACTTGTGGCAGAAGAATTGTATTCGGTGAAAAATGGGGACAGACTCCGCCTTGCTAATGAGGACTTTTTGATCAGAATTCAGGGAGGTAAGTGATTATGAAAAAACCGGTCGTGGTTTTGGCAGATACGGATATAAAGATCATTACCCCTTTGGAACTGCGCTTTTTGGAAGAATATGATGACAAGATTGATCTTCAGATCATAACAGACAGAGAATACTTTGACGAATATTTTTCAACTCCGAAAAATGTGGATATTTTGGTTGCGGATGAAGCTCTTTACTCAAGTGAACTTCAAAAACAGAATATTCCCAAAATGTTTGTGCTTACAGAAGAGGTCGGTCCGGATAAAACAAGCGATCTTATTGCAGAAAGAATACAAAAATATTCAAGTATAAAAGAAATCTTTAATCGGATCGTATCTCTTAGTTCATCCGTGTTTGGTTCAAGTTTTGATCCCGTTAAAAACACACAGGTATTATTGTTTTATTCCGCAGGCGGAGGCGCCGGCAAAACAACGCTTGCTTTGGGTGTTTCCTATTGTCTTACTCAAAATCTAAAAAAAGTTCTTTACATCAATGCGGAAAGAATCAATTCTTATCAGTACCTGTTAAACAGCGTGATTCCCATTTCCAGTAATGCTTATTCCTCGTTTTATCACAGTTCGCCTGATATTTATGCTCGTATTAAGCCGGTATTAAGAAATGAGCATTTTGATTATCTGCCTCCGTTTGGCGCGTCGCTTTCTTCTCTCGGCATAGATTTCAGTATATATAAAAATATCGTGGAATCCGTGAAAAAAACGAATGAATACGATTATATAGTAGTCGATACGGACACGGTCTTTGACAATGATAAGGCATCAATGATTTCAGTCGCCGATAAGGTTTTTATCATTTGCGAACAAAATAGAAAATCACTTTGCGCAACAAATATGTTATTAAAAAACATTAGCTACAGTGATAAAGAAAAGTTTATTTTTCTCTGTAATAAATATAATAAAAGTCAGGAAAACTATTTGGTTTCAACACAGGAAAAAGCAAACTTTGCCGTAAATGAATACATCAAAACAATCAAGGATATAGACTCAAAAAAACTTGCCGAAATTTGTGCAGAACCGGAAATACAGAAAGTAGCTTATATGATTATATAGGAGATATATATGGAACAAAATAAAGCAGTCGTTATTTTCAGAATACATAAAAGGAATTTTGAAACCGATTTGGAAGTGCCGCTTGATATTTCGGCAAATGATCTGGTGCTTGCTCTGAATACGGCATATGATCTCGGCATTGATACATCCAATATTCAGAATTGTTATTTGAAAGCGGAAAGACCGATTGTGTTGCTGAAAGGCAATAAACTGCTTGCTGATTTTGGTGTAAGAAACGGAACGGTCATCAATTTTACTGAATGAGGAAGAAACTATGGATTATGGTTATGTTGTAAAAATATCAAATAAAAAGATATACAGGGAAATTCAACTTCAAAATGACCTTAAAATGCTTCGAATCGGTATAGGTACTGAATGTGACGTAAGGTTTTATAAGGAATTATTTTTTGAAAAATTCTGCCTTACACTCAGTAATGAAAACGGCGCTTGGCAGATCATGTGCTCCGATAATATTTATATCGATGCAGGCGATGTAAGAAAACTGGTAACAAAGAAGCTTACACACGGTGATTCGTTTAAAGTGAGATATCAAAACGGTGAAACAGAGTTGTTTAAAGTGGAGTTCCTTATAGATTTTGATAACGCTGCAAAAAAGTATGACCGTGTAATCGATATTTCAAATTTAAACTGCATAACGATAGGAAGTTCTTCTGTTTCCAATATTGTATTAAACAGCCCATATACAAACAATGACCGTATCGAGTTAAGAAGAAATGGATCTGATTATCAGTTAAGGATTCTTTCATCTGCATGCGGTGTATATCATAACGGCGCCAGGGCAGCAAATAATGAAATCATTAAAAACGGAGATTTCTTTTCTGTTGCCGAGTTTAGTTTCTATTTAAAAAATAGAAGGCTTATGACAGATACTAACGTAAATGTTAACGGCCTAACCTATTATGATGAGCAGCAGAAAAATGATTACCCAAAATTCAACCGAAATACAAGAGTTAAATTTGTTGTTGATGATGAAAAAATTCAGGTGTTAGACCCGCCTGCAAAACCACAGAAGCCAAAAAACAATATATTGTCAAGGTTATTGCCGTCTTTAATCATGGTCGTTGCCGGACTTGCTATGGCTGCATTTCAGCCATTTATGCTGGTTTCAAGCGGGATCGGCGTAGTTACTGCAGTTATCAGTCTGATTCAAAGTAAAAAAGATTTTAAAACAAATTCAAAAGAAAGAATCGAAAAATACAATAAATATATAGAAAATAAAAAAGCGGAAATAGAAAAAGACCGTAACGATGAAAAAGAACTTCTTGAGAGAATTTATAATGACGAAAACACCCTCATGAACCGCTTCTTTAGTTTTTCTGGCGACCTGTTTGACAGAATGCCAGAAGATGAGGATTTCCTTTGCGTTAGGCTTGGAACAGGTGATGTTAAAGCAAAAAAAGAAATTGATTATAAAAAGCAGGAAAAACTGGAAGTTGAAGATGATTTACAGATTATTCCGGAGAATCTGTCCAAAGAATACGAGTATATCCATTTAGCACCGATCGTTTGCAATTTCAAAGATTCAAATGCTATAGGAATCATAGGACTGGATCAGTATCGTTTTGAACTTATGAAAACTATCATTATTGATTTATGCGCCCGCCAGTTTCCTGCTGACCTAAATCTTTTCTTTGTATGTGAAGAACAGCATAGAAATAAGATTCACTGGCTTCGGATGCTGCCGCATGTCTATAATGAAGACCTTGGCATAAGAAACATTGTTACGGACAGCGAAAGTAAAAATGTTCTGTTTGAATATCTTTATAAAGAACTGACCGCCAGAGAACAGAATAAAAAATATGATAAAAACATTATTGTTTTTCTGTTTGATGAATACGGATTTAAAAATCACCCAATCTCTAAATTCACTGAAAACGCAAAAGAACTTGGCGTAACATTTGTTTACTTTGGTAATAAAAAGACAGATATAGGTCTTAACTGCGATTACCTTATTGATATCCAAAATGAAAATACGGCATCTCTGATTGATACATCCGATGCAAATAATACATCTGAATTTCATTATGTGTCTGTTCCGGACAACCAGGCAGCAGCCGTAGTGGATCTTCTTGCACCTGTTTATACTGAAGAAATATCTCTTGAGGGAACACTTGTTAAAAATATTTCCCTGTTTAGACTTCTTAATATCATTGCTGTTGATGATATCGATCTTGCTGCAAACTGGAGCAAATCTCAGGTATTCAAATCCATGTCCGCACCGATCGGTGTTTCCAAAAGCGGTGTGGTCAGCCTTGACCTTCATGATAAAGCGCACGGACCCCATGGACTTGTTGCCGGAACAACCGGTTCCGGTAAATCGGAAATACTCCAAACATATGTACTGAGCATGGCGCTCCTTTTTCATCCGTACGAGGTTAGTTTCGTGATTATTGACTTCAAAGGCGGCGGAATGGTAAATCAGTTTAAAGATCTTCCGCATCTTGTTGGTGCCATAACGAATATAGACGGCAAGGAAATAGATCGTTCTCTGAAATCTATAAAAGCGGAGCTTAAAAAAAGGCAAAGGCTTTTTGCTGAGGCGGAAGTCAATCATATTGATAAGTACATAAAAAAATACAAAGCAGGAGAAGTTTCAGAACCGTTGCCGCATTTGATTTTGATCGTGGATGAGTTTGCAGAATTGAAAGCAGAACAGCCGGAGTTTATGAAAGAACTTATTTCTGCGGCGCGTATCGGCCGAAGTCTTGGCGTTCATCTCATACTCGCAACACAAAAGCCGTCCGGTCAGGTCGATGACCAGATCTGGTCAAACTCAAGATTCAAACTCTGCCTTAAAGTACAGGATCAGCAAGATAGTAATGAAGTCCTGAAATCTCCTCTTGCTGCGGAGATCAAAGAACCCGGACGAGCATATCTTCAGGTCGGTAATAACGAGATATTTGAACTTTTCCAGTCCGCTTACAGCGGCGCCCCGGAAAAGGCCGATAACAGTAATGTAAAAGAATTTTCAATCTACAGTCTCACTGATTCAGGGCGCAGAATTCCGGTATATCAGCAAAAGAAAAAGAAAAACGGAGAAAAAAGCGCCACTCAGTTGGAAGCTCTTGTTAAGTATGTTCACGATTATACAGAAAAGGCGCATATTAAAAAATTGCCCGATATCTGTCTGCCACCGCTACCTGAAGTAATCAACTACAGCAGTGAAGGTGCAGGCGAGTTAACGGTTCCGATCGGTATTTATGATGATCCGGATAATCAGATACAGTCGGTTTACGGCGTAAATGTTTTCTCAGATAATACCATGATCATTGGTTCATCGCAAAGCGGCAAAACCAATCTGCTTCAGCTCCTTATTCGCGGTATTGCGGATCACTATACCCCTCAGGATGTCAATATCTATATCATAGATTTTGCGTCCATGGTTCTTAAAAATTTTGAATCGCTTAATTTTGTCGGCGGCGTTGTCTGCTCCAATGAGGATGAAAAATTAAAAAATCTTTTCAAACTTATTACAGAACAGATCGAGATCAGAAAGCAAAAACTTCTTGAAAAAGGCGTCAGCAATTATCTGTCCTATAAAGAGGCCGGTTATACGGATATTCCCCAGATCGTTCTGATCATTGATAACCTTACCGCGTTGAATGAACTTTATCTTCAGGATAATGATGTGCTCCTCACCATTTGCCGTGAAGGTATTGCTGTCGGCGTCAGCGTAGTCGTCGCTAATTCGCAAACACGAGGAATAGGCTATAAATATATGTCTAATTTTTCATCTAAAATTGCTTTGTTTTGCAATGATTCCAGCGAATATGTAACTTTGTTTGAACATTGTAAAACTAAATTAAGCGATGTGCGTGGCAGATGTATTGTCGAAATAGAAAAAGCGCATTACGAATGTCAGACCTATTTAGCCTTTGAAGGTGAAAAAGAATTTGAACGTGTTGAAAAAATTACTGAATTCATAAATGCTTCCAATGAGAAATTTAAGATGAGCACCGCTGTGAAAATACCTGAAATACCTGATATTCTCAGTATGGAAAATATTGAACAAAATTACAATATTGTTTCAAATAGTTGTAATTTAGTAATAGGCTTAAATTATGCAAATGTTGCTCCGGTTATTCTTGATATTTTAAAACAGGAAGTATTAATGATTTCAGGAAGTATTGAAGACAGTAAAACAAATTTTATAAATTATCTAAAATATTTGATATGCAAATTAAATTTTGAAATATTGATTTTAGATAACTATAAAGGCGAATTCGAAGACATATCTGAAAATTCAAATGTAGAACTATATTCAAGATCTGTTGACGACGTGAAAGAGATGCTGACAACTATTCATGATTCTTTATCCAAAAGGTACACAGAGAGAGAATTAAACGGTGTTAAATGTCTTGATAATGTGAAACCAGTTGTGTTCATTGTTAATAATATTGACGCAATATCAGCTATTAGTTCTAACCGTGAGATTTTGGATTTATATAAAGATATAATGAAAAAATATAAGGGGCTGAAATCATTGGTAATATTTACAGAGGTTGAAAATCAGCCTATTTCATATAGTTCGCCGGAAGTTTTAAAGATGCTTAAGGAGAATTATCAAGTTATAGCCTTTGATAATTTATCAGATGTTAAAATTTTTGAATCCACATCTGCCCTAATACGCAAATTTAAAAATCCTTTAGGGTTCGGAGATGCTTTCTATCTATCAGGCAATGAGTTAAAGAAAATCAAAACAATTACCAAATGGTAATATCTGTTTTTGCAGTTATTATAAGCATGTTTAAAGGAGGTGAAATAAAATGGCAATTAACTATGTTGATTATGAAGTTTTAGCTAAAGGCCAAACAACATATTCAAATAAGGCAGAGGAACTTGATGGTATTCTTAAGGATCTCCTGAATATGAACGCAGAACTTTCTGACGGTTGGAAAAACGATACAGCCAGAGCATTTGTTCAGCGCTTTCAGGATGATCATAAGCCTGCTATTGAGAAGGTTATTGCTGCTCTTAATGAGATTTCCAATTACATCAGTACTTATTCTGCTAACAGACAGGATGAAGATGCTCAGGGAGCCAGCGCAGTTTCCGGCTAATCAGTAAATATGAACGGTTGCCGAACTTTTTCGGCAACTCGTTCATATCCTTTTCACTTAATCAATAATGTCATAATTGACTTATATATAAAAATAAAAGAAGCCAGAAAGGAGTAAGAATATGTCAGGAACTCAGTATCCAAGAGAAATACAAGATCCACGGATTGAGGAGTGCGAAAAAAAGATTAGAAACAATCAATACCAGATAGAAAAGTACGAAAGGAAAATAGTTGATTTAAAAGAAGAAATAGAAGAACTGAAAAAGATCAGATCAAAAATATTTAATTTGCAAAATGAAATAGATGCATCTGTATCTAAATCAGAGAGTAAGGTAAATAATATTGTTGGAATGATCTTTAACGCTATTTCAGTTATTAAAGGTACTTTGTTTTTCTCAATATTGGATGTAATTAAAGGTCCTCAACGAACTCAAGCAGATAACGGGTTAACATCGTCTCTTTCAAAGATAAATAAAAAAATTAAAGAATTTGAAAAAGAAATAGAGAATTTATCAACGCAAATAAATCAGCTTACAACTGATAATTTTATTTTGCAAACAAAAATTATGCATTACAAAGCAAATCCATTACCTACAATGTAGAAGAAAGGATGTTTAATATGGAATTGATAGTTCATGATGAATATATAGAAGAAGTTAAAAACTTTTTTACCAGTTCATTTGACGGATTGGTAAATTTGACAAATAAATATATTAACATTATGACGGATGCAAGAGAAAATGGGTTTCAATCTGGTAAAACTGCCGATGCGCTCAAAACTTTTATTTCTCAGGTAAGCATGGAAACATCTGATGAGAATATCGCTGCTGATGTTGTATCAGGGAGTATTTCGCAATACTGTATTAATTTCCTTGATCAAATCGATGATGCAGATAAAGAGCTTTATGACTAAAAAGAGGTGTAGGTATGTCAAATAAATACATAGTGGATACAGATGCTGTGGATAAGGCAGTAAAAGAGCTTAAAGCACTACAGGAAGAATGCTATTCCTACTATAACAAAAATATACCCACTTCCCAATATGATATGGGTAAAACCCACGATGAAATTCAATTGTTACACGAAAACTTAAAAAATAATTGGAGAAAATTTGATGAATTGATCTCGAAAACAATAGAGTTTTTAGGGAAAGACAGCGAAACCATTATTACTTTGGATAAGTCATCAGCTGCTAATATTTCAGGTACTTCAAAAGGAAATATAAGTTCTGCTAATAGCAGTAGTTCCGGTGGTTTAGGCGGTGGCGGCGGAAACAGCTGGTAATTTTACAGAAATGAGGAATTGATATGGTTAGGGATTATACTGAAGAAACGAAAGAACGTTTATTAAAACAAATTGATGAAGTTAACAATGAGACTTGGTGTTGGCTTACGGATGGACTTGGAGATTTCTTTACAAGTGCAGGTAAGTGGTTAGGAATTCTAAATTTAAGAGACGACATGTCTAATGTTGAATCCTATCAAAAAGCAATATTAGATAAAACCGATATGAGTAAGAAAGAACTGAGAAAAATTTTTGAAAATGTTTATTCGGTAGATAGTACTTTCAAGAAGAACTTTGATGAGGTCAATGAAAAAGAATTAACATATAACGAAAAATTACAAAAGCTAATAAGCATGATTAATCCGAATTTTCAAATTGCTTCATCACAAGAAATAATGGCTGCTATGGCTCCTTATAATGATAAATTAAAAAATATCGATAAGCAAATTGCCGAAACCTATACTGCTGAAATGGATTGGGCAGCTAAAGAAGCTTTAAAAGACGCGGGCAAAAACTTTTTAAAAGGTTTGGGCAAAATGGCCGGAGGAATTGGGCGTATTATGTCTGGAAATCCTACAGGTGCGATTGATATAATCAATGGATTATGTCAGTTTGGGTCAAGCCTTGAAACGGCTATAAACTTGGGTGGATATGCTATTTATGGCGATATTGCGGATTTAAAAGGCGAGAGCTTAAGCGACAAGCTATCGCAAAAACGCAATTTTCTTGACGAAGCTGAGAAATCAGCAGACAATAAAGGCCTTTCTGATGTTTTTGAAGATTTGGGCTGGGATACTCTCGCGACAGCAGCAGATGTAGTCGATACTGGAGCAGATATAATTAATTTTGCTAACGGTCTTGATAAATTTGTTACAGGTTCGGGTCCAAAAATATTTGATGGTGATCTTGGTTTTAAAATTGTTGACAAATCAGACGATTACATCAATACATTATCAAAAGGATGGAAAAATATAAAACAATCTATTAATTATCTAACACCCATTTATGAATTTGTAACCGATGGTGAAACAGATGGCTTCTACAAGGAAATAACAGAAAAAGCTATACCATTTTATGATCAAATACAGTCAGGAGTAGATACTGTCAATGATGGTGTGGATATGATTATCGGAAATATTGAAGATGCGATAAAATGATATTTTGGATGAGAGGTAATTATGAATAGTAATGAAACTAATTCTATTGAAAAAGCTGAAAAATTGATTTTCGAAGGAAATATAAAGGAGTCCGCTAGTATATTACAGTCGCTTGCAGAAAAATATCCTAAAGATGGAAGAATTGCATTCGATTTGGGCAAATGTTCAGCGGCTTTACATGATACCGAAACAGCGGGTTTGTTTTTTGCTAAAGCAGATCAATTGGGTTATAAGAATGTATCGATGTTTAATATTTTGGCTGCTGCTTCTGATATTAACGATAATACCGAAGAAGCAGAAAAATATTATTCTAAGGCATTAGATGCAGCAGAAAATGATTATGAAATATTATTGTCTAAAACCTCTTTAGCACTTTATTGTATACGGCATGTAAAATACTTGAGAGCCGACAAACTTGCTAAAGAAATGATTAAGCAATATCCGAAGCGTTACAACGGATATCATATTCATTTTTTAATTGAATTTAATAAAGAGAATTATGATGAAGCGCAGTTTTATTTAGAATCTATTCAAAACAATTTTAAGGATAATGAAAATTACCTAATTGATTGCATCCTTTGCAGTGAACAGAAATTAATGCCAAGAGAAATGATAGAGTTGCTCAATTCTGATGAACACTTTATTGAAAATATTCCAAACTATACCTTAAAGAAAAAGTTTAATTATTATCACTTGTTAAATGATAAAGAGGGCATGAACGAAGTCTTTATAAGATTGATTAATGATTATAAAGATAAAGATGCTGCGGTGGGGCTTGCATTATTACTTTATTCAAAGAAAGAGTATGAAAAGTCAGCACAGGTAGCAAATGCAATTATTCAAAAGTTCAGAAATACAGGCGGTTTGCAATTTGCTACAGCAATATATATTCAGATATTTAATATCTACCACTTATGCGATGGTTGTCCAAGTCCAGAAAATGCAAAACTCATAGAAAAAGGTGGCAATTGGTGCATGAAACAGGTCTATAAGACAGGGTTTCCAGAAGTTTATGAACCAATTATAAAAAGTATAAAAGATTTGTTTAATAAAATTAATGACAACAGCGAAAAGATAAAACACTAATAAATAAAATCTAGGCAGTTTCGTTTTGGAACTGCCTGTAATTTATTTATATATTAACATATGTTATTTGGTTTTGACATAGGTGATAAATTATGCCTGATAAAAATGATCTTATACTTTCGTTTAAAGACACACTGAATATTGCCTATAGTGAAAAATTGCTTGCTGCAACTGAAGGCGCTATACGTTCCAGCCGGGTTTACAAAGAGGGTTTTACATCAAATACCGTAAGTCCGTGTTTTGAAAGTACCAAGGTTGAAGTCGTATCTGGTACGACTTTTGCAACGGCGAAAGGCTTTTGCAAGTTTGGCAGGGTTGCCGTGCTGAATTTTGCAAATCCGGAAAATCCGGGCGGCGGTGTGCAAAACGGCGCTATGGCGCAGGAAGAGTGCCTTTGCCGCAGCAGCAATCTTTATCACTGCCTTTGTGATAAAAGTGTGTTCAACGAATTCTATCTTTACCACAGAAATCTGCGCAGCTTTTTTTATTCGGACAGGCTGATCTATACCAAAGGCGTAACGGTTTTCAAGGATGATAGCGATGTTCCTCAGCTGATGCCGGAAAACGAGTGGTTTCAGGTAGACGTGATCACCTGTTCCGCGCCGTACATTGCGAGACGTAAATATACGAATCAAGCGGCACTGAAAGAACTGTTCAAAAGCCGAATCAAGAACACTTTCGAGGCGGCTGTAGATAACGGTGCAGAAGTGCTTGTTCTCGGCGCTTTCGGATGCGGCGCGTTTAAAAATCCGCCGGAAATCGTTGCAAAAGCATTCCACGAAGTCGTTGAAGAAAATGCTTATCATACCAAATTCAAAAGGATCGTTTTTGCAATCAAAAGTACGGTCGGAGATGATCCGTATATGGCGTGCCCCAATATTACGGCTTTTGAAGAGAAATTTTACGGCCTTTCTGCCGAAGGAAATAAAAGGCGGTTTTCTGATCCGTATTCTTTGGAACAGGCATTTGGTGCAATCGCCATGCCGTCCGGCAGAATTTTGAAAGGCGGGAAGGAATTTAATCCGTATCTGGAATGGAAAACGCATAATCCGTATTTCAGCAAGCAGTTTTCTGTTTTGGGAGATTCGATCAGTACGCTGGACGGGTATAATCCGCTTGGATATAACCTGTTTTATTTCGGCGAAAACTGTTTCCGATCCGGTGTTCGGGAAATGAAAGACACTTGGTGGGGGAAAGTTATTGATTTCTTCGGCGGTGAACTGCTTGTGAATAATTCCTGGTCCGGCAGCAGAGTAACACAACTGCCGGGCAGTGATTCTCTGTTTCCGTCCGGCTGCTCGGATGAGCGAACCGGAAACTTGCATATCAGCAATGTTGTGCCGGATGTGATTATCGTCTATCTTGGCACAAACGATTGGGCAAACGGCGTTCCCATAGAATTTGATGGATGTACGCTCCTTGGGCATGAATATAACGATATTTTCGTCTCTGCATACGGCAACATGATCCGCAAGATCCGATCCAATTATCCGAATGCTGAGATCTGGTGCTGCACTTTATGTGCAACATTTATGTCATCTGATCCGTCTTTTTATTTTCCGTATAAATATAATGGAAACTATATAAACAAATATAATCAGATCATAGAAACGGTTGCAAACCAGCAAAATTGTAAACTTATTGATTTATTTAGTTATAGCGTACCGTATGATTCGATTGACGGCTCGCATCCAAATGCGGACGGTATGAACACCCTTGCAACTTTAATGATACGCAGTATCGGAGGTCAAGACGTGGATCCGTTTCTGGATTGCGAAAATGACCAGCATGATTTCAAATGGATAGAGCGGCTAGAGCGGCATGCGGATTATTCAAAAAAATATGTGTGCCAAAAATGCGGCAGAATTGAATATGAACCTATTAATAGCAAGTTGTTTTGTCCAAAATGCAGATCGCTTGTAAGTATAAGAAACAAGTTTTGCTCTAAGTGTGGGATAGTTTTGTCTGTTGATATATGTCCAAATTGTAATCGTAAAACATTAAAGCATACGTTGTATGCTGATTATTGTACAAGTTGTAATGTTGAAGTGACAAATATATCACCATATATATGGAATGATTCAATTATGAAAACGAAAGATATAACTGATTTTTCGTTATCTTTTGGAAGTTGTCCTAATATTAATATAAGTTTCGATGGGAAAAAACTGATTTATTGCAACAGAATTAATCCAAGAGATGTTCCGCATACTACTTGTTCGGTTGGCTTCTTTGATGATAAAATCGTTAATTTAACAGATAAGCAGCAGGGTGATATTAGAGATTATATCAAAAAAATAGACTTCAGATCTTGGAGAACTGAAAAACAAATATTAGAAAATTATGAAATGGGTGCTTGTGGATTTTTTATTGATAATTCTTTCACATGTATTTTTAAAAACGGTGTATGTTTCAAATGCTATGGTCCTAATTTTAAGGCATTCGATAAATTATGTATTTTTATTAAAAACTTTTGTAAAAAAGAGTGGTGGCAATTGGACAAGCCAGCAGGAATAGAAGTAAAGTGCAAACCGCAATATGATTTGGATGCGGAATATGTATGCTTGCCTGTTGGCAGAACCGGTATGTTGTACGAAGACATAATAAAACTATTTGATCCGGACGCGAATCAAAATATTGAAATAAGAAAAACCAGGTTAGATGTGGGGAGAAATCCAGACTGCGATCTTTTTCTTGATAATAGCGGTATTTCTCGGATTCATGCATCGTTTTATTATGAAATCAATAAGTGGTTCATAATGGACAAAGACTCGACTAACGGTACATGGCTAAATAATAAAAAACTGGAGCACAATAAAAAATATCAACTTACAGAAGACGATATTATCAACTTTGCCGGAATTAAAAATTACATATTTTATAAATCGGACTTTTATGAAACAACAATACCAAATACCGAATGTTTTGACAGTTCAGATTTTCAAGAATCAGTTCCGTTAGGCACTGTTATCGGCGAAAAATATGAATTGGTAAGGCAAATCGGTGATTCAGGATTTTATAAATTGTTCTTTGCTATCGCTAAGCCGATAAATAGAACTTGTGCAGTAAAAATTTGCCTAAATAAAAATGAAAGCTCATTCTCTAATAGAGATATATTGATTCATGATGCAAATATGATAAAGGAATTAAATCATCCGGTAATTCCAAAAATAATCGATGTAATTGAAAATGCTGAATATCTTGCAGTTGTTCAAGAGTTTTTTGAAGGCGAAACGCTTGAAACTATAGTCGAAAATCGTGGTGCTCAGTCTGTTGGACAGGTAGTAAACTGGTCAAAACAGCTTTGTGGATTTTTGCAGTATCTTCATTCTCTAAACCCACCGTATATATATCGCGATATGAAACCCGCAAATATTATTTTACAGCCAAGCGGCTATATTAAAATCATTGACTTCGGTATTATGCGCACGTACAAGCCCGGCAAAATGAAGGATACCGTTGCGCTTGGCACCAGGGGCTACGCGGCGCCCGAACAGTACGGAACAGCGCAGTCAGACCCCAGAACGGATATTTTCGGGCTTGGTGTAACCATGTATTTTCTGCTTACCGGAGATGACCCCAGAAATCCGAATTTCAATGGCATGAAGCCTATACGTGCATTGAATCCAAGCATCCCCAAAGGCATGGAATACATTATAGAAAAATGCACCCGCATTGACCCGAATCAACGGTATCAGTCTGCCGGGGAATTGCTAAAAGATCTGGAGAATATACGCAAACTGCCGCAGAAACACGGTATTTTGAAAAACTTATTCAGATGAATTTGTGATCATTTCGATTGAGAAATAACTATACATAAGGAGTTTTAGTATTATGAAAAAAATCGTATCGGTTTTGATGATCTTTACCATTGTGTTCGCTTTTGCCGCTTGCAGCAAAAGCGTTCGGGAGGGCGATACAAAAGTTTGGTACTTTAACCATAATGAAACAGATCCTGAAACGATATTCACAGACGTTCAGGATTCTATAGACCCGAATCAGATCTTCTCCGCAGTTCAGTTTGATGCGAATATGCTTCACGGCGTTTATGCCGTAAACAATCTGGAGAAAGATCTGAATAAAACCAAGAAAGAATTGAATTTTAAAGATATTGCGTTTGATAACGGGACTTTTAATACTTCTTCATTACCGGTTGCCGTATATTCCGGCGCAAAGTTTTTGCCCGATATTGAGGCTAACTTCAAACAGGTAACAGACAGGGAAGTCGCTGCACTGAGTTTTATTGTTGGCGATGAAACAGGTACGGTTCCATGCACTTATGAAGTAAACGGAAACAAAGTGAAATATACCGTGCTTACGGAAACAAGCTCGTCGGCTGATGACTTTTCCTACGATCTCGATGATGTTATTTTTGAATATGAGTTTTCACTGTGCGGACCCTATCTTACGCTTACAGACGGGACGGATACGCTGGAATTAACAGCATATTCTTTCACAGATAATAATAAAAGCGAAACCACCATGCATGGCTATTCCACCGAAAAGACGCCGCTGATCGACGAACTGGATTATTTTGCGTCTCAGCAGGATTCCGTTATAAACTATGCGGTTTCCAGAGACGGAAGTTATTATCAGAATTCCGCTTTTAAACTGTCTGATGACGGCAGATGTACGGTTTATCTCTCTTATACAGATGCAGAAGGTAATGAACAAAATGTGATTCAACAGTATGCTTATATCACGCAGTGTACCGGTTACCCGTATTTAAACTCGTTTGGTATTATGCTTTTTGACGGCGATAAGATCTATGATTATACGGATGATATTACGCAGAGAGAAGCAAGGGTTATGAAGTCCGAAGGGATTGATACGGATGCAATCGATGAAGAAACAATGAAAGAAATCGCTGAGAAAAAAGCGGATCTTTATGATGATCTCTATAACGAGTTCAAGGCAAACGGGATTTCTGTTCAGATCAACCGCGCAACAGGTGAGATTGCAATGGATGCGACTGTCCTTTTCGGCGGAGATTCAGCGGAACTTACCAGTGAGGGCAAGGAGTTCTTAAATAAATTTTTAAAGGCATACACTTCCATAATCTATAATGAAAAATATGACGGCTTTATAGCCAAAACTATGGTGGAAGGGCACATTGCCCCGGTCTCCGGAACTACATATGAGGGCGGCATGCCGCTGTCAGAGAAAAGAGCGGAAAACGTAAAGAATTACTGCCTGTCCGGCGAAACGGGTGTTGACACTTCTAAACTCGCTCCTACTTTGGAAACGGTCGGATATTCGCAAAGCAGGCCCGTGTATGATGCAGACGGAAATGTAGATATAGAACCCAGCCGCAGGGTATCTTTCAGATTTATAGTCAATATTGATAATTAATTTTTATTAAAATGGCTTTGAAAGAATTTCACTTTGTGTTATTATGAAAACAGATATTTTGTGTTTATTTTTGCAGGTGAAATCATGAAAATCGGCATTATAACGAATATACACAGCAACCTCCCCCGCGCAAAGCAGAAATATTGCGCGGGCGGGTGTGGTAAGCATAAAGCCTGAAAATGTTGAAGTGAAGACGGTAGATGTGCACTACGACGCCAGCCTTGTGATAGAGCGGATTGACCGGTTGCATTATCCTGATGCCGGTAACATCAAAAAGTATTTTTACGGTATTTGGTGATCAAACCGTATTCGGATTGACGGTTTTCGTAAAATACATGTATTCTCTTTTTTTTGAAACGCAATAAACGGTTTTGCCAGCCGTAGTAAAAAATAACGCCCGCCTGATATTCAGGTGGGCGCTGATTTTGCTGCAGGTTGTTACACAAAGCTGTGTTCCACGGTTATAACAAGAAAAATATTGTCTTTCTTTTTGTTTACGGCATTTTGCAAATCTGCAATGATCTCCTGCTTTGGCTTGGGGTACTGGTGCGGAATGACAAGATCAAAGATGAAATTCGTTTTTTGCCGTCCGTCAACCACTCTGAAATCGTGAAATGTAAAACGCGCATCGTATTCTTTTATGATTTCTGCCATGAAATCACGGTATGCGTTGATCGTTTCGTCATTCACGGCGATGGGATCCATGTGGATGCACATCATGATGCCAAGTTTTTTACTAATGATCTTTTCCGTAATATCAATCACGTCGTGCACGGCAAGTATATCTGCATCGCAGGGCACTTCCGCGTGCGCGGAGGCAATGATCCGGCCGGGGCCGTAATCGTGTACGATCAAATCGTGCACGCCGTAAATGCAGTCCTGAGAAAGCATGATATCCTCAATTTCTTTAACCAGTTCCGGGGAGGGCGCCCTGCCGAGCAGCCGGCTGGATATGTCTTTTACAATGCCAACGCCGGAAACGAAGATCAGGATCGCCACAATGATTCCCATGATTCCATCCGCGTAGACGAAATCGGTAAAGTGCGAGATCAAGAGCGCCGCAACGGTAGCTGCGGTAGCGATACAGTCATTCAAACTGTCCTGCCTTACTGCTTTTGCATTTACGTTTTCCGTTTCTTTATAGATCACGTTGTTGAAAAACGCCATCCAGAGTTTTACAAGGATCGCCGCAATCAGGATGATCATGGATGCGGCGCTGAAGTGAACTTCCTCCGGGTGGATCAACTTTTCCACACTGCTTTTCAGCAGTTCAAAACTCATCAGAAAGATCAGAAAAGAAATAATCAGACCGCTGATATATTCGATTCTTCCGTGGCCGAACGGATGTTCATCATCTACCGGCTTGCCGGAGAGTTTTGCCCCGGCGATCGTAACGATATTGGAACTTGCGTCTGAGAGGTTGTTTACCGCGTCCGCCGTTATGGAAACGGAATTTGTAAACGCGCCAACCGCAAATTTAAAGGCGCACAGCAGCAGGTTGCAAAGGATCCCCACTGCGCCGGAAAGAACACCGTACCGCTCCCTTTCCTGCGAAGCGGAAAGACGTTTGTTTTTGATAAAGATCCGAATCAAAAGTTTGCTCATACTTTTCACCAGCAATCAAACAGAATAAAGATAATGATTTATCCAAATTATGTATATTATTTAATTTATACCACATTTCACTATTTAACTCAATAGGTAAAAGTGCTATAATAAAAACGGTGATGAAATGAAGACTTTTTTAATTATAAACGGTTCCCCCAGAAAGGACGGCGTCTCTTCTGAACTTGCAAAGCAGGTGAAACCGTATTTTCTGGACTGTGATATCCGGGAATATAATGTTTATGATCTTGCGCCTGCCCCGTGCACGGACTGCAAGTATTGCGAATATCATGACGGGTGTTCAAATAAAGATCTGGATATCTTTTTTGAGGATTTTGAGGAGGCGGATTTTATCGCCTTCTTTACACCCGTTTACAATAACTTTTTTCCTGCGCCCCTCAAGGCAGTGATAGACCGGTTTCAGCGTTATTACAGCGCCAGATTCAAGCGCGGCGCCAATCCGCCTGTAAAAAAGCATAAAAAGGTGGGCGTTGTGATCGTTTCAGGCTCAAACGCGCGTTCCAGCGCCGATTATATGACCAAAACGCTCAAACAGGCGTTTGAGGTTCTCAACGGCGACGTGTGCGCCAGATATTTTATTCCGAATACGGATCTCGGCATGTATACGTTTAACGTTGTGGAACTGCAAAAATTTATACACCAGTTAAAGGGGCTTTCCAAAAATCCGCTTTTGTGATCTGCTGCGGCTGAATGTTGATTCAGCCGTATTTGTTTTTGACCCCAAAATATTTTAGACATAAGTTTAATATTATTTTTATTGATAAACAAAATGCAATATGATATAATTGTTTAAATTATTATGGAGCAGTATGTACTATGGTAATTTTAGGCATAGATCCCGGCTACGCAATCATCGGCTGGGGCGTTCTGGAATACAGGGCAAACAAATTTAAAGTGATCGATTACGGCGCGGTTACAACCAGCGCCAAAACGCCGTTTCCGTTTAGATTATGCGATATCTACAGCGGCATTTGCGAAATCATAAAAAAGTATGAGCCTCAGGTTTTAAGCATGGAAAAGCTTTTTTATAACAACAATGCAAAAACGGTGATTGATGTGGCGCAGGCAAGGGGCGTGATCACGCTTGCCGCGCAGCAGAACGGGCTTCAGATCGCGGAATATACGCCGCTTCAGGTAAAACAGTCCGTAACCGGCTACGGCAGAGCGGTCAAAAAACAGGTGCAGGAGATGACAAGGATCATCCTGAATCTGGAATCGATCCCGAAACCTGACGACACTGCCGACGCGCTTGCTATGGCGATCTGCCACGCGCACTGCAGCGGCAGCCTGCTCGGTTCCATGGCGTCCGGTTTGTGATACGCAATTGCTTTATTAAGAGGAATGTTTTATGATATACAGTCTTACAGGTGAATTAACTTATATCGGCGATCAGTTTCTGGTTGTGGAATGCGGCGGCGTAGGGTTCAAATGTTTTACCTCGGTTGCCACGGCAGCAAACGCCGGCAGGATCGGCGATCAGATCCGCCTTTATACTTATCTTTCCGTAAAGGAAGACGCGCTGGATCTTTATGGGTTTAAAACAGAAAATGAACTGCGTGCGTTCAAACTGCTGATCTCCGTTTCCGGGGTCGGCCCGAAAGCGGCGGTGTCCATCCTTTCGGAAATGAGCGCGGATAAACTGTCGCTCGCAGTTGCCGCCGGTGATACGAAAGCCATAACAAGAGCAAACGGCGTCGGTAAAAAGATAGCCGAAAGGATCGTGCTGGAACTGAAAGATAAAATGGCAGGCGTTACGCTTTCGTCTTCCGAAAGTTCCGTTTCCGCCGCCGCGTCTGTTGCGGAGGATTCCCCGGCAGGGGAGGCGGTCGCCGCGCTGGTTGCGCTCGGGTTCAGCAAAAGTGATGCCGCCGCTGCAGTCGGCGCGATGGACAGTTCACTTCCCGCCGATGAGATGATCCGGCAGGGCTTAAGGCAGTTGTCAAAAAATCTATGATAAGAGGTTGAAATGATGCAGGAAACGGATTACGAAAACAGAATCGTGTCAACGGAGTTTTCGCCTGCTGACGGAGATCTGGAAAACAGCCTTCGCCCCAAGCAGTTAACGGATTATATCGGGCAGGATAAAGTAAAAGAGAATTTATCGGTTTATATTAAAGCGGCAAAGGCAAGGGGAGAGGCGCTTGATCATGTTTTGCTCTATGGCCCTCCCGGCCTCGGCAAAACTACGCTTGCCGGAATCATTGCCAATGAGATGGGTGTCAATATTCGCATCACAAGCGGTCCGGCAATCGAAAAGCAGGGCGATCTTGCCGCACTGCTGACGAATCTGCAGGAGGGCGATGTGCTCTTTATTGATGAGATACACCGCCTGAACCGTAGCGTGGAAGAGGTGCTCTACCCCGCTATGGAGGACAGAGCCCTTGATATCATCATCGGCAAAGGCCCGTCCGCCAGGTCAATCCGGCTGGATCTTCCGAATTTCACCCTTGTGGGCGCAACCACAAGAGCAGGTCAGCTTTCCGCGCCGCTTAGGGACAGATTCGGCGTGATCTTCCGCCTGGAGCTTTATACGCCGCAGGAACTTTCCGTTATCGTCAAGCGCAGCGCCGGTATTCTCGGCATAGAGATAGATGATCAAGGCGCCGCCATGATCGCCTCGCGCTCGCGCGGCACACCGCGTATCGCAAACAGGCTTTTAAAAAGGAGCCGTGATTTTGCACAGGTCAAATACAACGGCGTGATCACCGAAGAGGCCGCAAGCGACGCGCTTTCCAGAATGGAAGTAGACGACCTTGGTCTGGATGCAGTAGACAGGCGACTTTTAACAACGATGATCAAAAATTATAACGGCGGCCCCGTAGGGCTGGAAACGATCGCCGCCGCCATCGGCGAAGAGGCGGTTACCATCGAGGATGTGTATGAGCCGTATCTGATGCAGATCGGCTTTTTGAGCAGAACGCCGCGCGGCAGATGTGTTTCCTCTGCAGCGTATAAACATCTCGGTATTGAGCAGGAAGGGCAGCAGACCCTGCTTTGATTTTTTCTATTTAATAACAATTTGCAAAGGGTGGATTATAATGGGCAGACTTTTTGGAACAGACGGCGTAAGAGGCGTTGCCAATAAAGATCTTACCAATGAACTTGCTATGAAAATCGGTATGGCAGCGGCAGAGATCCTGCTGAAACGCGCCGGGGATCAGCGCCCCACGGTCATGATCGGCAGGGATACACGTGCGTCCGGCGATATGCTGGAGGCGGCGCTGACTGCCGGCTTTTGCTCGGTAGGCGTAAATGTGCTTTCGGTTGGCGTTGTGCCTACGCCGGCAATCGCATATCTTGTGGGCAAATACGGCTGTGAGGCAGGCGTTATGATCTCCGCCTCGCACAATCCGTGTGAATATAACGGCATAAAGATCTTTCAGTCAACCGGTTATAAACTTCCGGATTCCGTGGAGGATGAAATTGAGGCGATCATTTTGGATTCGCCGGATCAAATTGAATTAAAAACAGGCGGCGATGTGGGCAGAAGAACATACTGCAAAACCGCCGTAGAAGATTATATCGAGCATATCGTTTCCGTTTCTGAGGTGAGTTTTGATGGCCTGAATATAGCGATAGATACGGCAAACGGCTCTGCAAGCGTTTGCGCAAAAGAGATCTTCACACGTCTCGGCGCCAAATGCCATATGCTTTCCGATACGCCGAACGGCGTGAATATCAATCTGAACTGCGGTTCCACGCATATGGAGGAACTCGCCGAATTTGTAAAAGCAAACAAACTGGATCTCGGTATCGCGTTTGACGGCGATGCGGACAGAATGCTTGCCGTGGATGAAAACGGAGAGATCGTAGACGGCGATAAGGTCATCGCGATCTGCGCAACGCAGATGAAACAGGAGAAGAAACTTGCCAAAAATACAGCGGTGGTTACCGTTATGAGCAATATGGGATTTTTTAAATTCTGTGAGGATAACGGCATAAAATGCGCCAAAACTGCGGTTGGTGACAGATATGTGCTTGAAAGAATGCTCAAAGACGGTTATAATATCGGCGGCGAGCAGAGCGGTCATGTGATCTTTCTGGATCACGCCACCACCGGAGACGGCGAACTGTCCGCCGTAAAACTGCTTGAAACGGTTGTGAAAAGCGGCGCTTCGCTGGCGCAGCTTTCTAAGGTAATGACCGTGTATCCGCAGGTGCTTATCAATGTGCCCGTAACAGACGAGGGCAAAAAGAAATATAATAACGATGAATATATTATTTCCGCCGTGCAGGAGGCAGAGATGGAACTGCACGGAGACGGCCGTGTGCTTGTGCGCGTTTCCGGCACGGAACCGCTCGTAAGAGTGATGCTGGAGGGCATGGATACGGAGCAGATCACCCGCCTTGGAAATGATATTGCAAATGTTGTAAAAGAAAGACTTAGTTGATGAGAGTTACAAAAGACTGGAAAGATTATGAACTGATCGACTGCACCGGCGGTGAAAAACTGGAGCGCTGGGGCAGCGTGATTCTGGTGCGCCCCGATCCACAGGTCATTTGGAAAAGCAGGTATCAGGACACAAGATGGCATTCGCCAAACGCAAGGTATCAGCGCTCACATTCCGGCGGCGGCGAATGGCATGTTCTCGGCAAACTTCCGCCGCAGTGGGAAATCCGATATAAAGATCTGACTTTTAATGTAAAAACCATGGGCTTTAAGCATACGGGCCTTTTCCCGGAGCAGGCTGTCAACTGGGATCTTACAAGAGAAGTCATCAGAAACAGCGGCAAAAAGGAAGTCAAAGTTCTGAATCTCTTTGCATATACCGGCGGCGCCACGGTTGCCTGCCTTAAAGAGGGCGCAAGCGTTGTTCACGTGGATGCGTCCAAGGGCATGACGCAGTGGGCTAAGGAGAATGCCGCGTCCAGCGGCGTGGCAGGCGGAAAGGTTCGGTGGATCGTGGATGACTGCATCAAATTCGTGCAGCGTGAGATCCGCCGCGGCCACAGATACGATATCATTATTTTGGATCCGCCGTCCTATGGCAGGGGGCCGAAAGGCGAGATCTGGCGGCTGGAGGATTCGCTCTATGATTTTGTGGAGCTGATTTCTCAGGTGCTTTCCGATGATCCGCTGATGGTGCTTTTGAATTCGTATACAACCGGGCTTTCCGCTTCGGTTATGAAATATATTTTAGATGATATTTTGGTAAAAGAAAAGGGCGGCTCAGTAAGCGCGGACGAGATCGGTCTGCCCGTCTCGTCCAACGGGGAGGTATTACCCTGCGGCGCAACGGCCGTTTGGATGAAAGCATGAGTTTAATTGAGTTTCACAACGTTTCGTTTGCCTACGGCACCGAGGAGGGCGGGGAAACGGTAGACGTGTTAGAAAACTTAAATCTGAATATAGAAAAAGGCAGCTTCGTTGCGGTGCTCGGGCACAACGGCTCGGGCAAATCCACAATTGCGAAACTCACCAACGGAATTCTGTTTCCGCAAAGCGGCAAAGTGCTTGTGGACGGTATGGAGACCAAACCGGACGACAGTATTTACGATATCCGCAAAAAAGTGGGTATGGTCTTTCAAAACCCGGATAACCAGATCGTTGCCTCTATTGTGGAGGAAGATGTTGCTTTCGGCGTGGAAAATCTGGGGATCCCCCCAGAGGAGTGCCGCCGCAGAGTGGATGACGCGTTAAAGACCGTCGGCATGTACGAACTGCGCGAAAAGGCGCCCCACAAACTTTCCGGCGGGCAGAAACAGCGTGTTGCCGTGGCGGGCATCATTGCCATGCGTCCGCAGTGTATTGTGCTGGACGAGCCTACGGCTATGCTTGACCCGAGCGGCCGCGCGGAGGTTATGGATACCGTAAAGCGCCTGAACCGGGAAGAGGGCATCACGATCGTTCTGATCACGCATTATATGGACGAAGCCGTTCAGGCGGACAGAGTGATCGTAATGGATTCCGGCGAGATCAAAATGGATGATACGCCGAAGAATGTTTTTGCCCGTGTTGAGGAGATCAAAGCCATGGGGCTGGATGTGCCGCAGGCAACGGAACTGATTTATGAAAGCGGCCTTACGCCGCCGGAAACCATTTTAAATACGCAGGAGTGCGTTGATTATATAAAATCTGCCTTGGAGGGATAGCCGTGGCTGTTTTGGTATGTGAAAATTTAAAATATCTTTACAGCGCAGGCACACCGTTTGAAACCGCGGCGATCGAGGGCGTTGATTTTACTGCGGAAAGCGGTGAACTGATCGGCATTATCGGGCACACCGGCAGCGGAAAATCCACCCTGATCCAGCATTTTAACGGCCTTTTGGAGCCAAACAGCGGCGTTGTGCTGCTGGACGGCAAAAATATCTGGGCAAAAGAAAATAAAAAGAAAATCAGAAACGTGCGTTTTGCCGTCGGGCTTTGCTTTCAGTATCCCGAATATCAGATCTTTGAGGAAAGTATTTTTAAAGAGATCGCGTTCGGCCCGAAACAGATGGGGCTTTCGGAGGAAGAAATCCGTGCCCGCGTCTACGAAAGCATGGAATTTGTCGGCCTGAAAAAAAGCATGGAGAATAAATCGCCTTTTGATCTGTCCGGCGGGCAGAAACGGCGTGTGGCGATTGCTTCCATCCTTGCCATGCGCCCGAAAGTGCTTATTCTGGATGAACCGTGCGCCGGTTTGGATCCCCGCGGGCGGGAAGTGATCCTGGCTTTGATTAAAGAATATCAAAATAAAACGGGCAGCACCGTCATTATTGTTTCCCATTCTATGGAAGACGTGGCAAAGCTGTGTTCCAAGGTTGTTGTGATGAATCAGGGCAAGGTGGCAATGTCCGGCACGGTGGCGGAGGTGTATTCCCGTGCCCGCGAACTTCGTGAAATGGGGCTCAATGTGCCGCAGGTAACGGAGATCTTTATGAAGTTAAAGGAGAGCGGTGTGGACTGCCGCACGGATATTTTTACCGTGGAGCAGGGCAGGGCGGAACTGCAAAGGCTCTTTGCAAAGGAGGGGATTGTATGATGGGCGATATCACAATAGGCCAGTATTTCCCCGGAAATTCTTTTCTTCACAAACTGGACGCAAGGGTTAAGATCCTTCTTACGCTTGCCGTGATCGTTTCGCTTTTTATCTGCAAAAACTTTTATTCTCTGATCCTAAGCATTGCGTTTACGGTTTTGATCATTCTGCTCGGCCGAATTTCGTTTAAAACCGTGTTTAAAAGTATAAAGCCGCTCGGCATCATTATCGTGATCACCTCGCTGCTGAACCTTTTTTACGGTCAGGGCGAACCGCTCGTCACACTTTTCGGCAGGCTGAAGATCACGGAAGACGGCATTTATACCGCGATTTTTATGGCGGTGCGCATCATTTTGCTTGTGGTGGCAGGCTCCATGCTTACGTATACCACCACCCCAACAGATCTTACGGATGCGATCGAACGGCTTTTTTCACCGCTCAAGATATTTAAAATCGATATACACACCGTGGCGATGACGATGACGATCGCATTGCGCTTCATCCCTACGCTTACGGAAGAAATAGAAAAAATCATGGCGGCGCAGAAATCCCGCGGCGCGGATATGGATTCGGGCGGCATCATTCACCGCGCAAAAGCGCTTATTCCCATTCTGATCCCGCTGTTTATCTCCTCATTCCGCCGCGCCAACGAACTTGCCTATGCTATGGACTGCCGCTGTTACAGGGGCGGAAAAGGCAGAACGAAAATGAAACAGGTTAAGATCACGGCAAGAGACATCCTTGCCGTTGCCGCCGTGGCTGCGCTCTTTGCCCTGATCATTTTTATCAATTCACTGGCGGCGGCTGTAATATGAGAAATCTGCTTGTTACCATCAAATATGACGGCTCTGCTTATCACGGCTGGCAGGTGCAGAAAAACGCCGTCACCGTGCAGCAGGTGTTTCAGCATGCCGCGGAAAAACTCTTTTGCCAAAAGCTCCGTATCAAAGGCTGCAGCAGAACGGACAGCGGCGTTCACGCCAATATGTATTGTGTGTCTTTTCAAACGGATAAACAGATTCCCTGCAAAAATGTGATTTCCGGCCTCAATACGTATCTGCCAAAGGATATAGCGGTAACGGACTGCATAGAAAAAGAGCCCGATTTTCACGCCCGCTACAGTGTAAAATCCAAAAAATATGTTTACCGCGTTTTTAATGCGCAGATCCGGGATCCGTTTCTGAAAGATTACGCGTTCCACTATCGTGTTCCCATAAACGCGGAATATTTGAATGAACAGGCGCAGGCATTTGTGGGCACGCATGATTTTTCCGGCTTTTGCTCGGCAAGAAGCGGCGTGGAGGATACTGTGCGCACCGTGTATTCTTTCTGCGTGGAAAGAAAAGGCGAGGAAGTCCTTTTCAGTGTTGAGGCAAACGGGTTCCTTTATAATATGGTGCGCATCATGGTGGGCACCCTGCTTTTTGTGAACGAGGGCAAGATCAAACCGGGCGAACTGGCGGAGGTCATTGCATCGAAAGACCGCAAACGAGCCGGCAAGACCGCGCCGCCGCAGGGGCTTTATCTTTGCCAGGTAAACTATTAAAATTTAAAATTATTTTATGAATACTTCATCATTTCATCATTTATAAAGTATATAATCTTCCGGAAAGGCTATATAAATATGGCTTCTGAACAAAGAGAAAAAGAACGCTTGGAAAGAAAATTAAAAAAGAGCAAAAAAAAGCGCATGATCGCGTGGATCGTGATCGGCGTTATTGTTGCCGCATTGCTGATCATGCGCGTTGCGGAGATCGATTTTTCCGCCGTTAAAGACGGATCTGCCTTTGATCACGGTGTTTCGCAGGATTCGGGTTTTCCTTATCAGCTCTCCTCCGGTTCGGATGTTTCTTTCGGTTCCGTCGGCAAGGATATCTGTGTTTTGGAAGATACGGCATATACCGTTCTTGATTCCTCGGATGCCGAGGTAAAACTGAATTTTGACCATGGTTTTGCAAACCCGGTTCTCAAAACGGCGGGCAGTTACACCTTGCTGTATGATCAGGGCGGGCTTTCTTACCGGCTGGACAGTAATACGGAAAATATCTATCAGGAAAAAACAGATCAGCAGCTTTTGTGTGCGGATGTTTCGGATTCCGGCACCGTTGCGCTTGCTACTACTTCGTCGGATGCCTTAAGTTCCGTGTATGTTTTTAACAAATCCTTGAAACAGAAATTTGCCTTTGACGTAACGGACGGCTATGTAACCAACGTGGCTGTGGATTCGCGCGGCAGCCGTGTGGCATTCACCGCTGTTTCATCTGAAAACGCAAGGTTTAAATCCACCGTTTATACTATGAGTATTGATGATGCCGCGCCAAGAGCGCAGTTTGAATATGTCGGCTCTTCTGTTTTGGATCTGCGTTTTTCCGCAACGGATCTGTTCATTGTCGGCAGTGATTTTGTCAGTGTGATCGATTCGCTGAAAAATGAAAAACAGGTCTATGAACAAGGCGCAGTCGGCACCGTTACCTATTCGTTTACTTCAGACGGAAAACTCGTTTATGCTTATACAGCATATTCCGGCTCCGTACATAATACGATTTCAGTTGTAAGGTCTTCCGGCAGCGTAACGGAAGTGCTGTCAACGGATTCGGCAGTTAAAGACGTAACCGGCAGTTCATCCCGCGTCAGCGTTTTGACCGCTGAAAGTGTTGTTACTTACAAAATTTCCAATTCAAAAGTGCTTGCCGAGTATCCGGTGGATGATTCCTATTCCTCCATTCAGCAGATCTCGTCCGATGTGTATGCAAGGCATCAGGCGGTTGTTGAACGTCTCGGCAGCGAACAGGGGTAATCAGTTTGAGCGTAAATTATATTGATATCATTCTCATCGTGATCTTTGCCGCGTGCGTTCTGGACGGCTACGCAAGGGGATTTCTGCTTTCGCTGATTTCGTTTGCCAAATATATCATTGGCTTTCCGCTTGCGTTTTATGTTGCGGATACGTACAGTCTGCCGTTTTATAATCAATTCGTCAGCGGCGCCGCCCTTGAAAAAATATCGCAGGGGCTTTCGGATTCGGCAAACATCGATTCGTTTGTTTCCGCCGTGCGCGATGCGGTCGGTGAACTGCCGTTCGGGCTTTCCGGTTCGGTCGATCTATCGTTTTTAAACGGCATCTCCAACGAATCCGCCGCAAACGCCGTGCTCCAAAATATCGTGGAGCCTGTGGCGCTTGTTCTTATCAAAATTATACTTTTTGTAATCACAATCGTGCTGTTTTATGTTCTGGTTTGGCTGGTTTCCAAGGTGATCCGGGGCATAATGAAAAAAGACCACGCGCCGCTTAAGCGCACCAACAAGTTTCTCGGCGCGGTGTTTGGCGTCTTAAAAGGTACGGCAACGCTTGCCGTTTTCAGCGCCGCACTTGTTTTTCTGCGCGATTTTCTGTTCGCATCTTCGCAGCAATTTGTGTCGCAGGTTGATACAAGCGCTGTTGTTGAATTTATAAATAAGATCAATCCGCTTTTGTATTTGGTATAGGAGGATTTGTATGAGCAAACTGGAAAATAATGTGAAAGATCTTTTTAAAGGCTGGAATACCATCCCAAACTGGCTTTCGTTTATCAGGATCGCGCTGATTCCCGTCTTTATGGTTTTGTTTCTCAAAGGCTATATTCTGCCCGCGGTCATCATCATGATCTGCGCGGCGCTTACCGATCTTGTAGACGGCAAGATCGCCCGAAAATTCAATCAGGTCTCCAATCTCGGCAAGATTCTGGATCCAATCGCGGATAAACTTTCACAGATGGCAATCGTGATCGTTCTGATTGTTACGTACTGGGATAATGCCATAAAATACCTCTTTATGTTTTTTATTGCAAAAGAAGTGATCATGATCATCGGCGGCGCGATTCTGCTGTCGCTCGGCATGCGTCCGACGGCGGCGGAGATCTGGGGCAAAGTCGCCACCAATGTGTTTTATATCGGCATGATCTTTATTCTTGCTTTCGGGCAGAACGGTGCGCTGTGTGATGTAGTCGGCTTTACGCTGCCGAATGTGCTGACCTGGATTATCGTTGCCGTTTCCGCCGTCTGCACGCTGATTTCCCTGCTTGGTTATGCGCCGGGGTTCATCCGTCAGATCAAAGAAAATAAAGCAAAAAAATCGGGAAAATAATTTCTAACTTAACAACTTTTTAAGGAGAACAACAGATTTAATGAAACAGCAATTGTGCAGCAGGTGCCACGAGCGCCCTGCGGTGGTTTTTATTCAAAAAATGGAAAATGATAAGGTCGTGCCGGAGGGGCTTTGCATCAAATGCGCAAGGGAACTCAATGTCGGCTCTATTAACCAGATGATTGATCAGCTCGGCCTTTCTGATGAGGAACTGGAGCAGGCAAGCGAGCAGATGAGCCAGTTCATGGAAAATATGCAGGATTTTGATTTCGGTTCCTTGGGTGAAATGTTCAATCAGGAAAATATGGACGGCGCCCAGACCCTGCCTTTTAACAGCCTTTTTGAAAACGGTGCAAAGGAGGATAACACCGATTCCAAAACCGGCAGAAAAGGCGGTAAAAAACGCGGCAAAAAAGGCAGGCAGGAGGACGGCAGAAAATTCCTCGGAAATTACTGCACGAATCTGACCGCCAAGGCTAAAAAAGGAGAGATCGATGCCATTATCGGCAGGGAAAAAGAGATTTCCCGCGCCATTCAGATCCTTTGCCGCCGAACAAAAAATAATCCCTGCCTGATCGGTGAGCCGGGCGTCGGCAAAACCGCTATTGCAGAGGGCCTTGCCATTAAAATCGCAAAAGGAGAAGTTCCCGCCCGCCTTGCGGATAAAGAGATCTATCTGCTTGATCTTACTGCGCTTGTTGCCGGCACACAGTTCCGCGGTCAGTTTGAGGGCAGAATCAAAGGCCTTGTAGATGAGGTCAAGAGCGAGGGCAATATTATTCTGTTTATAGATGAAGTCCATAATCTTGTCGGCACGGGGGACAGCGAAGGCACGATGAACGCCGCCAACATCCTGAAACCCGCGCTTTCCAGGGGCGAGATCCAGGTGATCGGCGCCACCACGTTTAACGAGTATAGGAAATATATTGAAAAAGACGCCGCTCTGGAACGCCGTTTTCAGCCCATCAAGGTAGAAGAGCCATCTGTTGAGGAAGCATACAGAATGCTCCTCGGCATCAAATCCTATTATGAGAATTACCATAAGGTGCAGATATCGGACAGCCTTGTTTATAAAGCAGTAACCATGTCGGAACGCTTTGTTACAGATCGTTATCTGCCCGATAAGGCAATCGATCTGCTGGATGAAGCGTGCACCTGCGCCAATCTCAGGAATCCGGCAATATCGGAATACCAGCTCAAACTGCAGGAGAAAAATTCACTGCTTGAACGTATTGATACCCTTTCCGAGCCAACGGAGGAAAATGAAGAGATCGATTATGAATTGATCTCTAACCTGAAAGCCGAAACCATGAAATTGGATGAAGTGCTGCCCGCCCTTGCAGAAAAAGCAAAGGATAATCAGGTGATCGAGGCAGATCTCGCCAAAGTCGTTTCCCTGTGGACCGGTATACCCGCCTCCAAAATTGAGGCCGGGGATATCAAAAAACTCGCCTCGCTGGAAGAGGAACTCAAAAAGCATATCGTCGGTCAGGATGAAGCAATCTCCAAACTTGCCGCTGCCGTGCGCCGCGGCAGGGTGCAGATCAGCCCGCGCAAGCGGCCGCAGTCCTTTATTTTCGTCGGCCCCACCGGCGTCGGAAAAACAGAACTCGTAAAGCAGCTTGCCCATTATCTTTTCGATTCGCCGGATAGCCTGATCCGGCTCGATATGAGCGAGTTTATGGAAAAATTCAGCGTGTCCAGAATCATCGGTTCCCCTCCGGGTTATGTCGGCTATGACGATGCCGGCCAGCTTACGGAAAAAGTCAGAAGAAAGCCATACAGCGTTGTCCTTTTTGATGAGATCGAAAAGGCGCATAAAGACGTTTTAAATATCCTTCTTCAGATCTTGGACGAGGGCAGGATCACAGATGCGCAGGGCAGAACGGTCAATTTTGAAAACACCATTATTGTTATGACCTCCAATGCCGGCTCAACCGATACGGCGTCGCTCGGGTTCGGCATGTCTGAAAATGAGATCAACCGGGATGTTACGATGAAAGCGCTGGAGCGTTTTCTGCGCCCCGAATTTCTCGGCAGGGTGGATGAGATTATCACGTTCAACGCCCTTACCTTTGATGATTTTGAAAAGATCGCCCGCATCATGCTGGATGAACTGAAAGACGGTTTAAAGGATAAGGCAATCGAACTGGTTTATGACGATTCTGTGCCCGTTTATATTGCCCGCAAAACATACGGCTCCAAAAAGAATGCCAGAGGTATACGGGATTGCGTGCGCAGAGAGGTGGAAGACCTCCTTGCTGAACTCATCGTATTCCATCAGGATACCGAAATTAAGAAATTCACCGTTACTGCCGCAGAAAAAATTACGGCAGAAATAAATTAAATTCAAAAAAGTACTTGACAGTTGCACGCGCATTTATTATAATAATGAGCGTTGCAACGCGGGTGTAGTTCAATGGTAGAATGTCAGCCTTCCAAGCTGAACACGAGGGTTCGATTCCCTTCACCCGCTCCAAGTCAGTATGCGTTTGTAGCTCAGCTGGATAGAGCAACCGCCTTCTAAGCGGTGGGTCGGAGGTTCGAGTCCCCCCAAGCGCGCCAACGCGCCTGAGCTTTCGGGCGCAGATATGGTGGGATTAGTTCAGTTGGTTAGAGCGCCAGTTTGTGGCACTGGAGGTCGTGGGTTCGAATCCCACATCCCACCCCACTTATTTTATATTTTTGAAGACCCTGATATTGGGGTGTCGCCAAGCGGTAAGGCAAGGGACTTTGACTCCCTCATGCGTAGGTTCGAATCCTGCCTCCCCAGCCAAGCGCCCTTAATATTTAAGGGCGGATACGGTTCATTAGCTCAGATGGCAGAGCACTTGACTTTTAATCAAGGTGTCCGGGGTTCGATTCCCCGATGAGCCACCAATCAAAAAGCCTCATGTTTCGCATGTTTAAGCGGGATATGAGGCTTTTTCCTTATACGTTGAACAGCGCGTTTTTTGCGCTATGTTTTTTGCGCTATATTGTTATAGGCAAAGGAGAATTTATAATGTGGGTCTTATATGCGGTCGGTTCGGCGTTTTTTTCCGGAATTACGGCGATCCTCGCAAAGTGCGGCATACGAAAAACGGATTCAACCGTTGCAACAGCTGTGCGCACGGTGGTTGTGCTTGTCTTTTCCTGGCTTATGGTGTTTCTTGCCGGGTCGGCGCCCCAGATCAAAGCGCTTTCGGTAAAAACATGGGTCTTTCTTATTCTCTCCGGCATGGCAACGGGTGCCTCTTGGCTCTGCTATTTTAAAGCGCTCCAAACAGGCGATATCAATAAAGTGGTTCCGATCGATAAATCAAGCACCATTCTTACAATGCTGCTTGCTTTTATATTTCTCGGGGAGCGTTTTACTTGGGTCAATGCCATTGCCGTTCTCCTCATCACGGCAGGCACCTTTATGATGATCCAAAAAACAGAGAAAGCAAATCCAAATGTAAAGGCAAATAAGATGTGGCTGATCTATGCGCTGCTTTCGGCAGTCTTTGCAAGCCTGACTTCCATTCTCGGCAAGATCGGCATAGAAAATGTGGAATCCAATCTGGGCACAGCGATTCGAACCTGCGTCGTTCTCATTATGGCATGGCTTATGGTCTTTGTTACCGGTAAAAAAAGCAAGGTGCGGGAGATCCCGAAAAAGGAACTGCTGTTCATCTGCCTTTCCGGATTTGCTACCGGCGGGGCGTGGCTCTGTTATTATAAAGCGCTTCAGGACGGGCTTGCCAGTGTGGTTGTGCCGATCGATAAATTAAGTATTCTTGTAACGATCGCTTTTTCGTATATTGTGTTCAAAGAGAAACTTTCAAAAAAATCCGCCGCAGGGCTTGTTCTCATTACCGCAGGCACGCTCATGATGGCGCTTCCTGTGCTTTTTCAGCCGTAAATTTTTAAAGTTGTGTGATTTATATGCCTTCCGTTTTATATCATAATGAAATCATTGAATATTCGTTTTCAAGAAAACAGGTTAAAAATATTAATCTGCGTATTCGGGCAGATGGTTCGGTGTCTGTTTCCGCGCCGCGCAGCGTGCCTTTCAGCGCAGTGGAAAATTTTGTTCTTTCAAACGCCGCCAAGATCTTATCCGCACGGCGGAGCATCCTTGCAAATGAAAATAAAAAGATCCGTTTTGAAAACGGCGATCCTGTCTGCATTCTCGGCAGAACGTATTTTTTAACGGTCTTCCCGGCAGAAAAAGATCATTATACTATAGATGGGAACAACATTCTGTTTTATCTTTCAGATCTGTCTTATGAAAGAAAAGCCGCAATTTATGACCGCGTTCTTTCCGATGTGGCAAAACGTGTCTTTCCGCAGATCGTAAAGGATTGCCTGCCGCTGTTTTCACAGCAGATCAGTGCGCCGCCTTTGCTGAAGATCAGAAAAATGAAATCGCAGTGGGGCAACTGCCGTGCGCAAAAGAATATCGTAACGCTCAATTCACGCCTTGCTGCATATAACCGGGAAATAATCCGCTTCGTTGTTTGCCACGAATTGTGCCATTTTATCCGTCAGGATCATTCCAAAGCGTTTTATGCCGCCCTGTCGTCCGTTCTGCCAAACTGGAAAGAGTATGACGCAGTTTTAAAAAATAAATAAATTTATTGTTAATTTATTGACAATCGTGTTTTTTATCTTTTATAATAATTTCGTAAATAACCTTACCGGTTTAAATATAAGGAGGAATTATAAATGTCTAATCGTTTTGTTTTGAATGAAACAAGTTATCACGGCGCGGGTGCGATTCAGGAAATCGCTCCGGAAGTAAAGGGCAGGGGATTTAAAAAGTGCTTTGTCTGCTCGGATCCGGATCTGATCAAGTTCGGCGTCACCAAGAAAGTTACCGATGTGCTGGACGGCGCTTCCGTTCCTTATGAGATCTACAGCGAGATCAAGCCGAATCCAACCGTTGAAAATGTTAAATCCGGCGTAGCGGTGTTCAAGGCGTCAGGTGCGGACTGTATCATCGCTATCGGCGGCGGTTCTTCCATGGATACTGCCAAAGCCATCGGCATCATCATTGAAAATCCGGAGTTTGAGGATGTTGTATCCCTTGAAGGCGTTGCGCCCACGAAAAATAAATGTGTTCCGATCATCGCGGTTCCCACAACGGCAGGCACCGCGGCGGAAGTTACCATAAATTATGTGATTACCGATACGGAGAAAAACAGAAAAATGGTCTGCGTGGATCCTAAGGATATCCCTGTGATCGCTATTGTGGATCCGGATATGATGTCCACCATGCCAAAAGGGCTGACCGCCGCAACCGGTATGGATGCGCTGACGCACGCCATTGAAGGGTATATTACCAAAGGCGCCTGGGAACTTTCCGATATGTTCCACTTGAAAGCCATAGAGATCATTGCCGCCAACCTGCGCGGCGCCGTGGAAAATACGGCGGAGGGCAGAAAGCAGATGGCGCTCGGCCAGTATATCGCCGGAATGGGCTTTTCAAATGTAGGTCTCGGTCTTGTGCATTCCATGGCGCACCCGCTCGGCGCGGTCTATGATACGCCGCACGGCGTGGCAAATGCCATCATTCTTCCCACAGTCATGGAATATAACGCGCCCGCAACAGGTGAAAAATACAGGGATATCGCAAAAGCCATGGGCGTGCAGGGCACAGATGCTATGAGCCTTGACGATGCCAGAAAGGCAGCGGTTGACGCAGTAAGGCAGCTCGGCGCGGATGTCGGTATTCCTGCCGATCTGAAAGAGATCGTAAAAGATGAAGATGTGGATTTCCTTGCGCAGAGCGCATATGATGATGCCTGCCGCCCCGGAAATCCGCGTGATACTTCCGTTGAGGAGATCAAAGCCCTCTATCGCTCATTAATGTGATTTGCCGATTACTTCTTGGATCTGCCCGGTCACGGGCGGATCTTTTTTTGCGCGCGTTTACATTTACCGTTTTGTAACTATTTGTAAGTCGCATTTTGTTGAATAAATAGATAGGATGTGTTATTTTAATAAAAATACGGAATTTTATTTCAGGCGAAAGGAGTTTTAAAATATGGAAAGAAAAGTCGTTATTATGGATCATCCGCTTATTCAGCATAAACTTTCAATTTTGCGTGATGTGAATACAAGCACCAAGGAATTCAGAGATCTTGTAAATGAGATCTCCATGCTGATGATCTATGACGCAACAAGAGATCTTCCGCTCAGCGAAATAGACGTGCAAACCCCCTGCGGTATCGCGCACTGCAAGGAGATCGCGGGCAGAAAACTTGCGTTCGTTCCGATCCTGCGTGCCGGTCTCGGTATGGTGGAGGGCGCTCTGATGCTTGTTCCTTCCGCAAGAGTCGGTCATATCGGTCTTTATAGAAACGAGGCAACCCTGGAGCCTGTGGAATATTACTGCAAACTTCCCAAGGATATAGAGGAAAGAGATGTTTTTGTTTTGGATCCCATGCTTGCAACAGGCGGTTCGGCGATCGATGCGATCGGTCAGATCAAAACAAGAAACCCCCGTTCCATTAAGTTTTTGTGTATCATTGCCGCGCCGGAGGGCTTGGAGGCGCTGAAAAAAGCGCACCCCGATGTGGATATCTTCGCCGCCGGTCTGGATGATCATTTAAATGAAAACGGCTATATCGTACCCGGTCTCGGTGACGCGGGAGACAGAATTTTCGGCACAAAATAATATTTTTAACGCTCGGCAGACTTTTTCGGGCAGGCTTATTGCTTATTATACGGAGGTTGGATCTATGGCAAAGAAAGATAAACGTAAACAATCCATGCTCGGCGAACAGGGCATCTATGATGCCAGAACACTTGGCAGACCGAAAATGCTGATTCTCGGTTTTCAGCACACGTTCGCCATGTTTGGAGCAACCGTTCTGGTGCCGCTGCTCACCGGGCTTAATATGCAGACAACGCTTTTGATGGCGGGTCTCGGCACGCTCTTTTTCCATTTGGTAACCAAATTTAAAGTTCCCGCGTTTCTCGGCTCGTCCTTTGCTTTCCTCGGCGGCTATGCCGCTGTTGCGCCGCTGCTGGCGGACGGCTCCCCAAACACGGAAATGCTGCCGTATGCAAATCTCGGCGTTGTGTTTGCTGGCCTTGTTTATCTTGTTCTTGCTGCGCTCTTTGCCATTTTCCCGGTAGAAAAAGTTATGCGCTTTTTCCCGCCCGTTGTAACCGGCCCTATTATTATTGCCATCGGTCTTAGCCTTGCCGGTTCCGCGGTGGATAACTGCAAGCAAAACTGGCTTCTTGCCATCGTGGCGCTTGCCGTTATCATCATCTGCAATATCTGGGGCAGGGGCATGCTCAAGATCATTCCTATTCTGGTGGGCATTATTGTTTCCTATATCGTTGCCATTTGTATCGGCGCTGTTGATTTCCAGCCCATCATTGAGGCGGACTGGATCGGTCTGCCCATCACCAAAGAGGGTATGGTGTTCGGCAATATCACGGATAAGGGGCAGGCAATCAGCGCAATTATCGCGATCATGCCAATCTCTTTTGCAACAATGATGGAGCATATCGGTGATATTTCCGCAATCAGCGCCACCACGGGCAGGAATTTCCTTGCCGATCCCGGGTTGAAAAGAACCCTTGTGGGAGACGGCCTTGCAACATCCATCTCGGCGCTGTTCGGCGGCCCTGCAAATACAACGTATGGCGAAAACACCGGCGTTCTTGCCCTTACAAAGGTCTATGATCCTCGCGTTGTCCGCATTGCTGCCGTTGTTGCTGTTCTCCTTTCTTTCTCTCCCAAATTTGCCGCTGTGATCAATACGATTCCCGCTGCAATCATCGGCGGTATCTCATTTGTGCTTTACGGCATGATCTCCGGCATCGGCGTGCGCAATGTGGTTGAAAATAAGGTAGATCTTACCAAATCCAGAAATCTGATCATTGTTGCCGTAATCCTTGTTACGGCGCTCGGCATTGATTCGCTGGATTTCACGATCGGCGAATTTAATATCAGTCTTACGGCGCTTGCTGTTGCCGCCATTGCCGGTATCGTTTTAAATGCGATCCTGCCCGGCAACGACTATGTGTTTAACGCAAATCCTTCAACAGCTGCGGAGGCTGTTTCCTGCGCGCCGGATTGCACAGCGGCTAATGTATCGGAACAGGAAAAGGTATCCGAAAATACTGCCGCCGCGGCAGAGAATGAAACTTCATCGGATAACGAAACAAAATAAGCAAGTCGATCTGTCTATAAAGCAAAACGCCCCGGCTGTTTCGGGGCGTTTTAATTTTTTTCTTTATGCAGTTCTTCCGCCGGAAAGGCGTTCTTCTCTTCGGCTTTATTTCTGATCTTTTCCGTAAATTCGTCAATTTTGCTCATCACTTCGGGCATGGAGCGCTCAACGATCTTTTCCACGCTTAGGGCATCCACCATGCTTTTTGCCAGCGTTTTTACGATCACGGGTATGTCATCCGTGTCCTCATCCACCAGCTGTTTCAGTTCCGCTACCGCCGGCAGCAGACTTCTGAAGTTCTTTATGTTGATGTCTTTCAGCGTTTTGATACCGCTGTTTTTCGCGATTTCAAATACTGCCGCAGCAGCGTCCCGCATTCTCTCGGGCGGCAGTGTTTCCAAACTTTGCGTCAGCGAATCCTCCATGTATTCCGAAAACTGGCTGAATCGTTTTACCGTTTTGAATCCTGCGCCGTTGATTTCCCAAGTGAAAAGATTATGCTGCGCGGCGCCGGTGGCGGTGCTCTTTACGATTTTTATTTTCCCGCCGTCGGAAAGCATTCTGCCGATTATGGAATCTTCGGGCAAAAGGTTCAAAATCTTTTCGCCGTTTGCTTTTGTAAACAAAATATCCGCAATCTCCTGCGGAAATCCCGGCCCGTCATTGTTGTAAACGCGGATGATCCTGTCTTTCTGCGCCTCCCGCAGAAATAAAAACGCAAAGATCGCAAGGTTTCCGCCTTTTGAATGCCCGCCCAGGAAAAATCTTCCCTTGCGCGTATCCAGCTGATCCGTTACATAACTCAGTGCCGAAGTCTGGCTGGATACCGGAAACGCATACGCCAGTTTCGCGTCCTCGTAGAAACCGACGATCTTATCGTCCGTGCCGCGAAACGCAATAAAAAAAGTGTTTTTGTCCGTGGCAAAAGTAACGGCATAAAAAGCCGTCTGCATGTCGTCGCTCACGATCTCCCGGCAGTCCGCAATCGTTATGTATCCGTAACGTATCGTTTTTCCCGCTTTTTTCAAAAGTTCGTATGTTTCGTGCAGCGTTTTGTTGGATTCATCCCCCGGTTCGTATTCTTCCGCCGTTTCGCCAAGAGTCTTTCCCGTAAACGGAGTCAGATCCAGATAGGCGAGCCGGCTGAATATGGCATTGTCCGCTTCCGTGATTCCCATTTCAGAGAATCTGAACGATCCGAATGTTACTGCGTAATCTGAAATATCCGCCATGTTCTCACCGCTTTCATAAGCCTATTTTAAATCATTTGCGCTTTTTAAACAACAAAATTCTGTAATTTTTATTCTTGTTTTTGCATTGTTATTACAGAAATTTGAAAAGGTTAAAATTTGGTGTCAAAACCCGTCATATTGTTGCAAACAATTGCCGCTTAGTATATGATATCTTTGTTATTTGAATTTTAATAATTTAAAGTTTTGATTAGTGGAGCATTTTATGGAACTTTTAAAGCAGAAGATCCGGAATGAGGGCGAGGTGTACGAAGGCAATATCCTGAAAGTGGATTGCTTTTTGAACCATCAGATCGATATTCCTTTTCTTCGCGAGGTCGGCAGGGAATTTCACCGCCTGTTTCAAAACGATCATGTCAATAAGATCTTAACGATCGAGGCGTCCGGCATTGCAATCGGGTCTATGGTGGCGCAGGAATTTGAGTGCCCGCTCGTTTTCGCAAAAAAGAATAAAACAAAAAACATTGCCGGCGATGTTTATGAAACACCGGTTGCTTCGTTTACCCACGGCACTACCTATAATGTAATGGTATCCAAACGCTTTCTCGGAGAAGGGGACAGAGTCTTGATCGTAGATGATTTTCTCGCCATCGGCAACGCAATGCGCGGGCTGATCAAGATTGTGCAGGACAGCGGTGCGCAGCTTGTCGGCTGCGGCGCAGTGATCGAAAAAGGCTATCAGCACGGCGGGGACGAGATCCGCAAAAGCGGCGTGCGTGTGGAGAGCCTTGCCGTTATAGAAAGCATGAACTGCAAAACGGGCGATATCACATTCCGCGATTGATATGGTTATCAGGCTTTTGCCTTTTAATAAATTAATACTTTTTCGGAGGTAGAAAGAAATGAAATTGTCAAAAAAGATCATGGCGCTGCTTCTTGCTGTTGTGCTTGTCTTTTCCTTTGCCGCGTGCTCGGCTGGAACGGACGGCGGCGAAGACGCGTCTGCCGGCGTAGGTACTGATCTTAAGATCGGCGTTATCGAGATCGGCGATGACACAGAGACCTATACCAAGGCGCATGCGGACGGTATCAGAGCCGCTGCGGAAAAACTCGGTATCCCTGCTGAAAACATCAGCTGGAAAGAAAAAATTCCGGAGTCCGAAGAGTGCTACACAGCCGCGCAGGAACTTGTTGCTTCAGGCTGCCAGCTCGTTATTTCCAACAGCTACGGCCATCAGGACTTTATTGCAGAAGCTGCAGAGGATTTCCCGGATGTAACTTTCGTTGCAATGACGGGTGATTACGCCGCAATCTCGGGTCTGCCGAACCTTTATAATGCATTTACAAAGATCTATCAGGCAAGATATGTGTCCGGCATCGTTGCCGGCATGAAGATTCAGGAACTGATTGATACGGATCAGCTCGGTGATAACAATTATGATGCAAACGGCAATGTTAAAGTCGGCTATGTAGGCGCTTATCCCTATGCCGAAGTGGTTTCCGGTTACACAGCTTTCTATCTCGGAATTAAATCCGTAGTTTCCAATGTTGTTATGGACGTGCAGTACACCAATTCCTGGTTTGATCTGGAGGGTGAGGCTGCCGCAGCGGAAACGCTTATGGCTCGCGGCTGCGTGATCATCGGCCAGCATGCGGATTCAACGGGCGCGCCCACCGCTGTGCAGGATGCGCACAACGAAGGCACGGTTGCTTACAGCGTTGGCTACAATGTGGATATGACGGATGTTGCCCCGGATGTTGCGCTTACTTCCTCTACCAATAACTGGGAAGTTTACTATGAAGAACTCTTCACCGCTGTTATGAACGGTACGGAGGTTCCCCAGGACTGGGCAAAAGGCTATGAGGCGGATGCCGTTGGCATTACACCACTTGGCTCTTCCTGCGCAGAAGGCACGCAGGAGGCGGTTGACGCCGCTATCGAAGGCATTAAAAACGGCACACTTCAGGTATTCGATACTTCCAAGTTTACCGTTGAAGGCGCGCAGGTAACGACCGCTCCGATCGATCTTACTTATTATGATTATTCAACCGGTACGGCAACCGCCGTATATCAGGGTGAAACAAAAGAAGCTATCGTATCTGCAAATAACATTACTTATTTTGAGGAATCCGTTCTCAGAGCCGCTCCTTACTTCCAGCTCAGAATAGACGGAATCACAGAACTGAACGCAAATGCGTAATCGCTGAAAATTCAGGAAAGGGAAGCTTTTCGGCTTCCCTTTCATTGGTTATTCTGTTATAATCAACAGGGGTTCGGTTTGCCCTGCAAATGAATCCCCGGCTGCTTTCGCAGCAGAAATGAAAAAATGATGAAAAGGAGCGATAGTTTGGAACAGATTGCCGTTCAGCTTAAAAATCTAACAAAAACTTTCGGCAGCGTTGTTGCAAATAAAGACGTAAGTCTGGATATCCGCCACGGAGAAATCCTTTCTCTTCTGGGTGAAAACGGCAGCGGAAAAACAACCCTGATGAATATGCTTTCAGGGATTTACCTGCCGGATGAAGGGCATATTTTTGTTGATTCAAAAGAAGTGTCCATACGCTCCCCAAAAGACGCATATGCTCTCGGCATCGGTATGATCCATCAGCATTTTAAATTGGTGGATGTTTTTACGGCAACGGAGAATGTAGCGCTCGGGCTGGATAAAAAGGAAAAATACAACAAAAAAGCAATCGCCGCAAAAATTAACGATATCTGCAATAAATACGGCTTTGAAATAGATACCTCTCAAAAAGTATACACAATGTCTGTCTCCCAAAAGCAGACTTTAGAGATTGTAAAAGCGCTCTACCGCGGAGCGGAGATCCTGATTTTGGACGAGCCTACCGCCGTTCTGACGCCGCAGGAAACGCAAAAACTGTTTAAGGTGATCAAAAGTATGCGCGATGACGGCAAATCCGTCGTGATCATCACCCATAAACTGAATGAGGTGCTTGAGGTTTCAGACCGCGTTTCCATTCTCAGAAAAGGGGAATACGTGGGCACGGTGGAAACCAAACACGCAAGCGAGGAAATGCTTACCGAAATGATGGTGGGCAAAAAGGTAGAACTCAATATCAAAAGGGATGATCCCGTAAATCCCCGGATCAGGCTGGAAGTTAAAAATCTTTCCGTTAAAAACAGTGAAGGCGTCCTTGTGCTCGATAACGTGTCTTTTACCGCCAACAGCGGCGAGATCCTCGGTATCGCGGGCATTTCGGGCTGCGGGCAGAAAGAACTGCTGGAATCCGTTGCCGGACTACAGAAAACGATGGACGGCAGCAGCATTATGTATCTTCCGCCGGACGGCGAACCGCAGCAGCTTGTTGGCAAAACGCCTAAGGCGATCCGCAATCTCGGCGTTTCGCTCTCCTTTGTGCCGGAGGACAGGCTCGGCATGGGTCTTGTCGGTTCCATGGGCATGACGGGAAATATGCTCCTGCGCTCCTATGATAAGGGCGGCCCGATCATCTCGCAGAAAGAACCGCGCAAACTTGCGGAAAAGGTTAGGGATGATCTGGAAGTCGTAACACCGGATATCAATACCCCGGTACGGCAGCTCTCCGGCGGCAATGTGCAGAAAGTGCTTGTCGGCAGGGAAATTTCGGGTTCCCCGTCCGTTCTTATGACGGCGTATGCCGTTCGCGGACTGGATATCAATACTTCTTATGCCATTTATAATATTTTGAATGAAGAAAAGAAAAAGGGCACCGCGGTCATTTATGTCGGCGAGGATCTGGATGTTCTGCTTGAACTTACAGACAGAATCATGGTGCTCTGCGGCGGTAAAGTAAACGGTATCGTTGATACAAGAACCGCGTCAAAAGATGAGATCGGTCTTATGATGACGAATCTCAGAGAGGAGGCATGAGCGCAATGGAAAACGTATCCGCAGCAAAAGTAAAGGAGCCGTTTGTTCGGCTCACAAAAAAAGAAAATGTTTCCCAGCTGAAAGCATGGGGCTACCGCGGCATCGCGCTCGTTCTCGGCCTGATCGCGGTTGCGGTCTTTATGAAAATCGTAATTGACGTCAGCCCCGTGGAGTTGTATTCCACCATGATCAAAGGCGCGTTCGGCAATAAGATCTATCTGTCCAGCACTTTGATCTATACCGCAAAGCTGCTTTGTATTGCTGTTGCGCTTGCGCCGGCTTTTAAAATGCGGTTCTGGAATATCGGCGCGGAAGGCCAGCTCCTTGCGGGCGGCCTTGCTACGGCAATCGTTATGGTGTATTGCTCTACAGCACTGCCGGCATGGCTCCTTTTTGTTGTTATGATCGTTGCCGCTGTGGCGGCGGGCGCCCTTGTCGGTTTCCTTCCCGCACTTTTCAAGGCGAAATTCAATACGAATGAAACGCTGTTCACGCTGATGATGAACTACGTGGTGATCAAACTGGTTGATTTCTTCTATGATAAGTGGAAAGGCTCCGCCTCTTCCCTCGGCAAAATCAACCGGGCAACAAAAGCCGGCTATCTTCCCGAATTGTTCGGCACGGACTGGGCGCTCAACACCGTTGTAGTTCTGATTCTTGCCGTGCTCGTTTTTCTCTATTTAAAGAAAACAAAACACGGATATGAGATCGCTGTGGTTGGCGAATCGGTCAATACCGCCAGATATGCCGGTATCAACGTCAATAAAGTGATCATCCGCACGATGCTCATGTCCGGCGCAATATGCGGCATGTGCGGCTTTCTTACCGTTGCCGGTCAGGATCATTCCATTTCCTCCGGAACAACGGGCGGCGGCTACGGCTTCACGGCAATTATTGTTGCGTGGCTTGCAAAATTCAATACGATACAAATGGTGTTTATCTCTCTGTTTATCGTTGTGCTGGAAAGGGGCACGAATCTGATCGCCAATTCCAACGATGCGTTTGATTCTTCCGCTTCGCAGATCGTTATCGGTATCGTTTTGTTCTTCGTTATCGGCGCGGAATTCTTTATCAATTATAAACTGAACTTCCGCAAAAAGAACGCGTAAGGAGGGCGGCTATGGAAAATTTAATCGTTTGGCTCACAAGAGCCGTCATCTTCGGCTCCGTAATTATGTACGGCGCGATCGGAGAAACGCTAACGGAAAAAGCCGGCAACCTCAACCTCGGCACGCCGGGCATCATGTGTATCGGTGCGGCGTTCGGATTTTCCGGCGCGTATCTGTATCAGAATTCCACAGAGGATCCCAGCGCAGTTCTTATCATTGTGATCGGTCTTGTCTGCGCGTTCGCGGCATCTTTCCTTGCCGGCGCGCTTTACAGTTTGCTGACCACGACTTTACGTGTTAATCAGAATATTACAGGTCTTACGCTTACGATCTTCGGCGTCGGCCTTTCCAAATTTGTGGGCACTTTTATCATCCCGGAAGGTTCCACCTCCACCAAAGCGGATTTTGCCAACGAGGTGTTTTCCTTTAAAATATTCGGCGCTTTAAGTAAAGGGTTCGGTCAGGTCTTTTTCTCTTACGGCTTTATGATGTACCTGGTTATCCTCATCGCGATTGCGGCAACGCTGTTTCTCAATAAAACAAAAGCGGGTCTGAATCTGCGCGCCGTGGGCGAATCGCCTGCAACTGCCGATGCCGCCGGAATTAACGTTACAAAATACAAGTACCTTGCCACCTGCATCGGTTCCGGCATTACCGGTCTCGGCGGCGTTTACTATGTGCTGGATTATAACTACGGCACCTGGGCAACCGCCGCAGGCGATGCGATTGAGGCGCTCGCCTGGCTGTCTGTGGCGCTCGTTATATTCGCAACATGGAAACCGATCAACCTGATCTGGGGCTCTTATATCTTCGGCTTCTGTTATTGGGCGTATAACTATGTACCAAGCGTTTTGGGCTGGAATATCAACTCGTTTATTGCGCAGATGCTGCCTTATGTTGTAACGATCATCGTTTTGATCATCGGCTCCATGCGCAAGAAAAAGGAAAATCAGGGTCCGGCGTCCCTCGGCCTGTCCTATTTCAGAGAGGAAAGGTAAGCTATGATACATAAAGATGTTGAAAAAGTGCTTGTTTCCGAACAGGAACTCAAAGAGATCAACGAAAGGCTCGGCAAACGTATTACCTCGGATTTTAAAGGAAAAAATCTTCTGGTTCTCGGCATTTTAAAGGGCTGTGTCTTTTTTATGACGGATCTTGTGCGCCATATCGAACTGCCGCTCAGCATAGATTTTATGTCCGTTTCCTCTTACGGCAGCGGCACGGAATCCACAGGCAGGGTTAAGATCACCAAGGATATTGATATTGATCTGAACGGCTATGACGTTTTGATCGTGGAAGATATTTTGGACAGCGGCAGAACGCTGAAATATGTTTCGGATATTCTGAAAACGCGCGGCGCAAAATCTATCAGTATCGTTACGCTGCTGGATAAACCGGAACGGCGTGTTGCCGATATCTCTCCCGATTATGTGGGGTGCAGTGTTCCGGATGAGTTCGTTGTGGGGTATGGTCTTGACTATGATCAGAAATACAGAAATCTGCCCTATATCGGCGCGCTGAAACGCAGTGTTTACGAAAAATAATCAGGTTTCAAATGATTACCGCTCTGTTAAGCCTTGGCAAAACGGGGCGGTATTTTTGTATCTGTTTTTATTTTTGTTAATTTTATCTATTAAAATTCAGTTAAGTTTGTAATATTTATTATAAAAATATATAAAAAGTTATTTATTTTGTAACTATTTAATGCTATAATATTACAAATATAATGGATTATTAGGCGTGTTCGGGCGTTGCTCAGGGGGTGAAAGTTTGAAATGGATTAAACTGACCGCGGCGGTTCTTTTGCTGTCTCTTGTTTTAAGCGGCTGTTCTTTCAGGCTTGCATCTTCTGTGGATGAACTGATCTCTCCCGTGTCTCCCCAGGGTGATGACGCCGATGTTCAGAACGCGCTTTCATCCTATGTCAGCGGCGGATATACGCTGAAAACGCCGTCCGGCGGGGAATTTACCACTGCTTTCAGTTTTTTTGATGTGGACGGGGATTCAGCCGATGAAGCGGTTGTGTTCTATGAGCCGGAGAAAACGCCCGGCAAGATCTGCATGGCTGTGATTGATAAAACGGCACAGAACTGGTCTGTGATCTACAATATCAGCAGTGAGTATTCTGACGTTTATTCGCTTTCGTTTTCAGATCTTACGGGGGATGGCGTCCTTGAATTCGTTGTTTTGTGGGATGTGATCAGCAATTCAACAAATCATGTGCTCACCGTTTACCACCAGAATACCGGCAGCGGATATTCGCTTGAGCCGGTCGGTTCGGAACTTACGGTCAACAACTGTATCGTGGTGGATATGGATCTGGATTCCGTAAACGAAATGCTGGCGTTCACGATTGAAACCGGGGATGAAATCTCCGCTTCCGCCACGCTTTATGAATATTCTGACGGCGGCAGGGAAACGATCGGCAGAACAAAGCTGGACGGCCATATCAGTTATTATGACGATATTCAGTATGACGTTGAGGACGATCGGGTTTATATCTATGCCGATGCCGTTAAGTCAGACGGCACACAGATGCTTACGGAAGTGATCTATTGGTCAGATTATTATAATACGATCATATCTCCGTTTTACAGTTATTCCAGCGGCGTTACAAACGCCACTTCGCGTTCCGTTATGCTCAACTGCAGCGATGTGGATGAGGACGGTATTACGGAAATTCCGACGGACGCGCAAAAGGACGCCATGCCGGCAGATGTATACGCCGTGGAATGGAATAAATATAACGATTCGGTGCTTGTGAAAGACTGTTCATCGATCGTTGTGGTAAAAGATGAATATCAGCTCATCATTTCCGATGCGTATTTTGATAAAATCAAAGTCCTTTACTCGCCGGAAGACTCGCTCCTGACCGTAACGGATGAAAACGATGAAATCCTGTTTTCGGTCATGTGCGTGTTAAAGGCACACTATGATTCCGCGTCAACCTCTTTTGCCGGCTTTACGGCTGTGGCGGAAAGTTCGGGCTATGTTTATCTTGTGCATACCGAAAACGGCGGCAATGGGGATTTTTCCGCAGATGCCGTAAAATCCATGCTTAGGGACTTATAAAGGAGAATAATTTATGAAAAAGGTGCTTGTTGCTGAGGATGAAGAATCCATCCGTGAATTTATCGTGATCAATCTTACCCGAAGCGGCTATGATGTCGAGCAGGCGGAAAACGGCGCTGTTGCTTTGGATCTGTTTTCTAAGGACGAGGCGTCTTTTGACGTTGCCATTCTGGATATTATGATGCCGGAGGTGGACGGGCTGACGGTCTGCAAGGAACTCAGAAAAAGGTCGTCCGATCTTGGTATAATCATGCTTTCCGCCAAAACGCAGGAGATGGATAAAGTGACCGGTTTGCTCGTAGGCGCGGACGATTATGTTACAAAGCCGTTTTCACCAAGCGAACTGATGGCAAGGGTGGACGCTGTTTACCGCCGCGTGGAAATGACCCGCGGTTTCAGAAAAGCAGATGCGTCTTTGGATGTGATCACGCTGGACGAGTTTGAACTCAATCTCAGAAACCGTACCCTGTCCAAAGCCGGCAAACTGATCGAACTCACGCAGGTGGAATTTCAGATCATTGAATATTTCTTTAAAAACCCAAACGCCGCTTTAAGCAGAACCAATATTTTAAAGCAGGTGTGGGGCGAGAATTATTACGGCGATGAAAAGATCGTGGATGTCAATATCCGCCGTCTCAGAATGAAGGTGGAAGATAATCCATCTTCCCCCACAAGGCTCGTTACCATATGGGGCCTCGGCTATAAGTGGATCACATCCTCAAAATAAACCAAAGAAGAGTTGTAAATGAAAAAGAAGCTTGCTCAAAAACTACATATTATCAAAGTGGACGGGCTTACAAAAAGATGGCTTTTAAATATATTGCTGGTCGTTGTAGTCCTTCTGATTGCGGCATTCGTTGCGGCAAGCGTTTTTATCAAAAACTATTATTATGAATCGGTGCGGAATATTCTGGAATCCGGAGCGTCAGCCAATTCAGCGGAGTATTTTTCGGCAAATCTGGATTCGGGCATGTCGCTTGAAACATCAGCGGCGCAGTTTATAGACAGTTATTCTTATAAGGATAAAACCACCGTCTGGGTCATCAATAATGACGGCGAAGTGATTGCTTCTTCAAACGGCTTTATCATTGAAAACTGCGAAATGCCGGATTATACATCCGCCATGTCCGGCAGCGACGGCACCGGCGAGTATACGGGCAGGATCACAGACGGCGGCGATAAGATCATGGCGCTGTCCCGTGTGATTCAGAATTCCCGCGGCACCAATGTCGGCGCCGTGCGGGTCATGACCTCAATAGGCGAAGTGGATACGCAGCTCGGCGCAATCATCCTGATTTTGTTTTTTATCATTTTATTTATTTTTGGAATCATTCTGCTTTCCAATCTGTTTTTTATCCGTTCTATTATTATTCCGATCCGGGAGATCACGGAAACCACCAAAAAAATCGCCGGCGGCAATCTGGATTCAAGGATAGAAAAAAAGTATGACGATGAGATCGGCAATCTCTGTGATTCCATCAATTCCATGGCTTCGGAGATTGCAACGGCGGATAAAATGAAGAATGATTTTATTTCCACCATTTCACATGAGCTCAGAACGCCGCTCACCTCCATAAAAGGCTGGGCGGAGACCTTGTTTTACAGCAAGGAGATCCAGCAGGATGAACTCACTGTGAAAGGGCTTGACGTTATCGTTAAGGAATCCGGCAGGCTGGAGGGATTTGTAGAGGAACTGCTGGATTTCAGCCGTTTGCAGAGCGGCAGAATGATCTTAAGGCTTGTGAAAACAGATATTTTTGCCGAACTGGATGAAACCGTGTTCACATTCTGCGAACGCGCCATGAGAGAGGGCGTCGAGGTCAGATACAGTATTCCGGAGATTGCGGCGCCAGCAAACGCGGATCCGAACCGGTTAAAGCAGGTGTTTATGAATATCTTGGATAACGCGCTGAAATATTCGCGCGCGCCCAGCAAGATCTTTGTAAAAGCTGAGTTTTCCGAACTGGACGGAGGGCCTGCCGTTAAAATCTCCATTGCAGACCAGGGGTGCGGCATCTCAAAAGAAGACCTGCCCCATGTGTTTGATAAATTTTATAAAGCAAATGTTTCGGTCAGAGGCTCGGGTATAGGCCTTGCCGTTACCAATGAGATCGTGAATCTGCACAAGGGTAAGCTGGAGATCGACAGCGAAGAGGGAAAAGGCACCCTTGTTACTATATATCTTCCCGTGGAAAGCGTGCCATCCAAGCAGGAGATCGATCTTGCTTCGGCAAATCAGCAGCAGGTTACGGATGAGGATATAACGCTGAAAGGTGATTAAGAAAGAATGAGCAGAAAAACACACAAAACTTCCGTAGGCGGTCAGGCGCTTATAGAGGGCGTAATGATGCAGGGGCCGCGCGGCATGGCAACCGCCGTCAGAAAGCCGGACGGAGAGATTCTTACCGAATATCACACCATTAAACTTCTGCGCAATAAAAACAAATTTTTCAATATCCCGATCATCCGCGGCATTGTGGGCTTTGTGGAATCCATGATCATGGGTTATAAAACGCTGATGTATTCCGCAGAGGTTTCCGGCATGGAGGATTTTGAAGAAGAGGATATGAGCAAGTTTGAACGCTGGCTCAATGATAAGTGCGGCGAAAAGCTGGTCAGTATCGTTGCCGCGATCGGTTCCGTTCTCGGCATTGCGCTTGCCTTTTTCATCTTCTTTTATCTTCCCGTGTTTGTGTTTAATAAAGCAAACGAATGGTCGGGCGGCGCGATAACGGATTTTCAGGGTCTTATCGAAGGCAGCATGAAAATCATCATCTTCGTGATCTATATCGCCGCTGTCAGCCGGATGAAAGATATCAAGCGCCTGTTTATGTATCACGGCGCGGAGCATAAGTCCATCGCCTGCTATGAGGCAGGGCTGGATCTTACCGTTGAAAACGCCAAAAAATGCACGCGCTTTCATCCCAGATGCGGCACTTCGTTTATTTTCGTCGTGCTCATTTTCAGCATTATCTTTTACACCATAATCGCCAAGATCTTTCCCGCCATCGCGGCTGTAAGAATTTTATGGCTCCTTTTGAAACTTCTGTTTCTGCCGGTTATTATGGGTATCTGCTATGAATTTATCCGATATGCCGGGCGGCATGATAATCTTTTTGTCAAGATCGTTTCCGCGCCCGGCCTTTGGATGCAGCGGCTCACAACAAAAGAGCCTACGGACGATATACTGGAAGTCGGTATCGCCGCAATCAAAGCGGTTATTACAGATAATCCGGAGGATGATGAGATCAAGTGACTCTGAAAGACGCGTATAATTATTGTGTTTATTTTTTGAGCGCCAACGGTGTGGATGAGGCGCAGTTCAAAGCACTTTGCCTTGTGTGCAGCGTTGCCGGCATCAAAAACAGCGAATACGAAACGCATAAAGAAACCCCCGTTATGCTCAAGCCGATCGCGGATGCGCTTTGGAGACTCAAAAGCGGCGAGCCGCTCCAGTATGTTCTTGGCAAATGGGATTTTTATGAATCTGAATTTTACGTCGGCAAAGGCGTGCTTATTCCGCGTCCAGAAACGGAAGAACTTGTGGATCTTGCGGTTCGCTCTGCAAAGCAGATGCGAAGCCCTCTTGTCTATGATCTTTGCTCCGGAAGCGGCTGTATCGGGATCAGCATTGCAAAGGCAGTGCCGGCGGCAGATGTGTTTTGCGTGGAAAAAAGCGCGGACGCTATGACATATCTTCTTAAAAATGCAGACGGTGTTCACAATGCGCATCCCGTTTTGGGTGATGTTTTAAATGCGGATTCTTTTTCACAGATTGCTGAGAACAGTGTGGATATGATCGTTTCCAATCCGCCCTATATCCGTTCTTCCGAGATTTCCGCCCTACAGCGTGAAGTGCAGTTTGAACCGAAAGAAGCGCTGGACGGCGGCGAGAGCGGCCTTGATTTTTATCGTTATATCATCAAATCATGGAAAAGATTTTTAAAGCCGGGCGGAAAACTCCTTTTTGAGATCGGAAACGAGCAGGGCAGAGCCGTGAAAAGTCTGTTATCCGATTCCGGCTACAGCCATATCCAAATTCAAAATGATCTCTACGGCAATCCCCGGATCGCCGTTTCACAAAAATAGCAAAGGGTGTATTTTATGTCTTCACTTATTTCCGCAATTTTCTCCGGGAATGTTACCGTTGTGATCATGCTGGTCATCGCCCGGGCAATCGTTGTTTTCCTTTGCCTGCCTGTGCATGAGCTCTGCCATGGTCTGGCGGCTTATAAACTGGGCGATGATACGGCAAAAAAGATGGGCAGGCTTTCTTTTAACCCGATCGCGCATCTTGATCCGCTCGGAACAATCATGATCTTCCTTTTCGGTATCGGCTACGCCAAGCCTGTTCCCATCAATCCGCTTAAATTTAAGGATTACAGAAAAGGCGTGGCGCTCACAGCGCTTGCCGGCCCGCTCTCTAATCTGGCAATGGCATTTGTTTCGGCGTTTGTTTCCGCGGCAGTTCTGCATTTTTTCAGCGGTGCTGCGGCGGCACGGGTGATCGCGTATCTCTTCTCCCTTACGGCAAGTATCAATATCTCGCTGGCTGTATTCAATCTTCTGCCGATCCCGCCGCTGGATGGATCCCGCATCTTCGCTATGATCCTGCCGGATCGCCTTTATGAAAAATATTTCCGTTACGAGCGTGTGATCATGATCGTGCTTATGGTATTGCTGTTTACGGGTATCCTGAACGCACCGCTTGCATTTTTAAATAACATTTTCAGTAATTTTATATTTTTTATTCCGAATCTGATCTTCGGATAAGAGGTTTTATGCAGCAGATAAATTATAAATTAGAGGTCTTTGAAGGCCCTATGGATCTTCTTTTGCACCTGATTGCAAAGCATAAACTGAATATAAACGATATCCCGATCGTGGAACTTGTGAATCAGTATCTGGATTATGTCCGGCAAATGGAAAATGCGGATTTTGAGATCGCCGGCGATTTTCTGGAAATGGCGGCAAGGCTGATCTATATCAAAACGGTTTCCCTGCTGCCGCGCCATGAAGAGGCGGAGCAGCTGAAAAAGGAACTGACCGGCGAACTGATCGAATATAGGGACTGCAAATTGATGGCAAAAAAACTGAGTGAAAGAACAGACGGCTTTAACCGTTTTGTCCGTGAACCGCAGGAAGGCTACGTTAATTATGATTACGAGCGTTTTCATGAGGGTGAAGAATTGCTCAGCGCCTATATTTCCGCTGCCGGCAGGGCGCAGAGAAAACTGCCGCCGCCCATTGATTCTTTCAGGCGGATCGTGGCGCGCAAGTTTGTGAATGTTGCGTCCAAGATCGGCTCCGTTATGGGCAAACTTAAAAAACGCGGCAAGATCCGTTTTTTAAAGCTTTTTGGTGACGCGGAGTCGAAAAGTGATATTGTGGCAACTTTTTTGGCGGTTCTTGAACTGGCTAAAACCAAGCAGATCACTTTAGACGGCCCCATGGATGATCCGGAAGTAAAAATGGTAAGCGAGGTGCGCAGCGATGGAGAATAAGAATAATGTGATCGCACGCCTTGAGGCAATGCTTTTTGCCTGCGGTGATCCCGTGGAGGCGTCCAGGCTTGCCGATGTGCTGGAACTGGATGTGGAGAGTGTAACCAAGATGCTCTCCTGCCTTTCTGATACATATGAGGAGCGCAACAGCGGGCTCAGGCTGATCCGTGTGGACGGCAAATACCAGATCTGTACCCGTGAGGAGTATGGCGACGATGTGCGCAAGCTGCTTGAGATCAAAAAGAATACGCCGCTTTCGCAGGCTGCTTTTGAAGTGCTTGCCATCATCGCTTATAATAAAACCGTTACAAAAAGTTTTATTGAGCAGATCAGAGGCGTGGACTGCTCCGGCTCAATCTCCAATCTTGTGCAGAAAGGTTTGATCGAGGAAAAGGGCAGGCTTGATCTTCCCGGCAGGCCGCTTGTTTACGGCACTACGGATCGTTTTTTGCGCTGCTTTTCCCTTTCCAGTTTGGACGATCTGCCCGATCTGCCTAATCATGAAGAAGAAAATAAAGAAAATGGCCAAACCACCTTGTTTGATGAAGAAAAAAATGATACAATGATAGAAGAACTCAACAAGGAAGAGGGCGAAGAATGACAGCATTAATTGTAATAGCGGTATTGGTGGTCATTATCGCCGTGATCCTTTCCGTTTCGGCAACATTTACGATCACATATACGGATAAATGGAAAACAACGATCAGCATTTTGTGGATCGAAAAGGATATAGAATTAACCAAAATACTGAATTTCATTCTTTTTCCGCAGAAAGCGGCGAATGAGGCTAAGTCCGCAAAGGGCAAAGAAAAGAAAAAAGAAACCGCCTCAAAACCCGAAAGCGAAAAGCCTGCCGCTTCTGAACCGGCAGAGCCGTCCGGCACGCAGGCAGCGCAGCCGGCGCCGCAGGCAGATACTGCGGCAGAGCCGCAAAAAAACAATGCGCCTGCGCAGCAAAAAGAAAAAAAGCCGAATTTTATCAAGAATATCTGGGATAAAGACGGTATCGTCGGCATCATGGATCTCGTTTCCAATATGCTGGAAACGGCTTCCAGCGCGCTCTCGGTTTTAATGAAAGGCTTTCATATTTATTCGCTTTATGTTAAAATAATCGTGGGCGGCGGCGATGCGGACGAGATTGCCCGTGCCTATGGCAGAATCTGTGGTTTTTATTACCCTGTTAAAGGCGCTGTGCTCGGCGGCATGAAAGTGGATAATTTTGATGATCTCATTGTTCCGGATTTTATCGCGCCGCGCAACGAATACGGCTTTCAGTTTATCGGCTCCATAAGCGTTGGGCTTTTGCTTAAAGTTGCCCTGTCGGCAGGGAAAACATTTTTGGTCAATATAATTAAAAATAATAATAAATAATTTCTTTTAAGGAGAAAATCGCTATGAAAGAAACACCCGTAAACAAAATTATGGAAAACACGCTTGAAAAAATGCGCCAGATGGTTGATGTTTCCACCATTATCGGCGAGCCCATCAAAACAGGTGATACCACTTTGATTCCCGTATCCAAGGTTTCATACGGCTTCACAAGCGGCGGCACTGATCTTCCGTCTAAGCAGAACAACGAACTCTTCGGCGGCGGCGGTGGCGGCGGCATCACCATTTCCCCGGTTGCTTTCATCGTTATTCAGGGCGAAAAGGTCAGAATGATGCAGATCAACAACTACACCTCTTCTGCTGATCGTGCCATCGCCATGATTCCTGAACTCGTTGATCAGATCTCCCAGCTTGTTAAAGCAAAGGATACAGAGAAAACAGAGGAAACTGCTGCGCCGGCAGAAAAATAAAATATATAAATTGGATCACCTGCATATAATTAGCGGGTGATTAATTTTGTTGCGGAAAATTTCATTGCTTTTAGCGTTCCTGTTTGTATTCACTTCGTTTCCGCTGTCGGGCGCTCAGGCGGCGGAGATCTCTGCCGCAAGCGCAATTGTGCTGGATGCGGCTACGTTAGAGGTTTTGTATCAAAAGAACGCGGATGAAGAGCGCCCCATCGCGTCCACCACCAAAATACTGCCGTCCCTCATTGCCTGCGAAAGCGGCAAACTGGATGAAACGGTAAATGTTACCTGGGATATGGTCAATACGGAAGGCTCTTTGCTCGGCCTGCGTGAAAACGATCGGATCACGCTGCGTGATCTTGTTGCAGGCATGCTGCTCCCCTCCGGGAATGACGCGGCAAACGCAGCGGCAATCTATCTTTCCGGCAGTTTGGAGGATTTTGCGGCCGTCATGAATCGAAAAGCGGCTGAACTCGGTTTGCACCGTTCGCTGTTTGTAACGCCGTCCGGCCTGGATGCGGGGGACCACCATTCTACCGCGCGGGATATGGCAGTGCTAACGGCAAATGCGCTGAAAAATACTGATTTTTCAAAGATATTCAAAATGCCTTCCGCCGATATCCGTATCAACGGCGAAACACACACGATTTATAACCATAACCGCCTGCTGCAGGAACTGGAGGGCTGTATCGGCGGCAAGACCGGTTTTACGGAAAAAGCAGGCAGATGCCTTGTTTCCGCCGCCGAAAGAAACGGAAACACACTTGTCTGCGTAACGCTCGGCGCGCCGGATGACTGGAATGATCATAAAAAACTTTATGAGGAATGTTTTGCAAAATACCGGCAGGAGCTTTTTTCCGCCGGTCTTGACGTTGCCGCAGTCGGCGGCGTAAAAGATAAAATCAAATGTTCTTATTCCGCTGAGGTAAGCGTTTTAAATAAAAATCTTGTCACGGTGGAGCTTTATGTTTTTCCGTTTGTCTACTGCCCGGTCTCGGCTGGGGATCAAATCGGAAAAGCAGTCATTAAGTATAAAGAAAAGGAGATCCGCACGGTCGAAATTACAGCGGATGAAAGTGCGGAATACGATTATGCCGAACCCAAATGAGATAAGACTACAAAAATTTATGGCGGAATGCGGCGTCGCGTCCAGGCGCAAATGTGAGCAGTTGATTGAGGAGGGAAAAGTCAAGGTGAACGGGCACCCGGTTTCCCTCGGCACGAAAATAGATCCAAAAAAAGATCTGGTAACCGTTCGCGGTAAAAAAATCAGCCGTCAGGAAACAATGCGCTATCTTATGCTCCATAAACCGCGCGGCTATGTAACGACCGTTTCGGATGACCGCGGCAGAAAAACGGTTATGGATCTTTTGACCGGCATTAAAGAACGCGTCTATCCCGTCGGCAGGCTGGATCGGGATTCCGAGGGCTTACTTCTGTTAACGAATGACGGCGCGCTTGCCAACGGGCTTATGCATCCGTCTCATCATGTTACAAAAACATATCGTGTTACCATCCGTTCCAAGGTGGGCGATGACGTTCTCCAGTCCCTGCGCGAGGGCGTGGAGATCGATTCGGGTAAAACCGCGCCGTGTGAGATCCTGCCGCTTGTGGAAGAAGAGGAAAGAACCGTTTTGGAATTTAAGATCCATGAGGGCAAAAACAGGGAGATCCGGAAAATGTGCGAACATTTCGGGTTGGAGGTCTCCCGCCTGAAAAGAACGGAGATTGCCGGCGTTAAACTCGGCATGCTCAAAACAGGGGATTTCCGCGATCTTAACGAAACGGAACTGAAAAAACTTTTCCGCGCCTGCGGACTCACTTACCGCGCAAAATAATCTATCTCAACTGTTTAGACCGATGTTTCATCGGTCTTTTCCTTTTAAGATTTGCATATGCTGCGATTTATTATGAATAATATTAAAACGAAAAGAAAAAACTGTTGTAATTGTGCGTTCAAAGTGTTAAAATACCAAAGAATGGATAAATATATTCATAAGAAAATTGGATTAAGGAGGATATTCGTGTGAGTGAACTTGCAATTAAAGATGCCGATGCCCGCAAAAGACTGGTCTCTCTGTTTGATGACGGCGTTTTTACCGAAATAGACGCTTTTGCCAAATCGTCAAACGGCGATGTAGAAGTTGTTGCCGGTTTCGGTACTGTAAACGGAGCCCCGGTTTACGCGTTTTCGCAGGATGTCAGTGTAAACGGCGGTGCCGTAAGCGTTGCTCAGTGCGCGAAAATCAAAAAGATTTATGATCTGGCGTCCAAAACGGGCTGTCCGGTGGTAGGCATTTACGATTCAAACGGCATGGATCTGAAAGAGGGATTTGAAGGTCTCTCCGCTTATGGGGAGATCGTTAAGGCGTCCACTTCCGTTTCCGGCGTTGTTCCCCAGATCTCCATCGTTGCCGGTGCAGCGGTCGGCACAACAGCGCTGATCGCGGATATGGCGGATGTTGTTGTTGCCGTTAAAGATGCGGATTTTTATGTAACCGCGCCTTCCGAAGTTACGGCAGAGGCGTGTGCACAAGAGGGTACGGTGGATATCCTTGCGGATGATTTTGATTCCGCAGTTAAGGCGGTAAGGGATATTATCACCCTTGTGCCGTCCAATAACCTCAGCACGCCGCCCGTTTATGATTTTACGGATCCTGCGGCAGCAGCCGATACCGGCGCCTGTGCGGCGGATATCATCAAAGCGGCGGCAGACGAAGGTTCCGTTATTGAACTCAAAGAAAAATATGCGGAAAACTGCATTACCGCGCTTGCAACTGTTGCCGGTTCAACGGTAGGATTTGTGGGGTTTGACGGCAAATCTGTCTGCCCGTCCTGCGCCTACAAGGCAGAGGCATTCGTAAAATTCTGCGATGCGTTCAATATTCCCATTGTAACACTGCTTAGCGCAAACGGTCTTCGCAAAGAACGTGAAAATCAGATGCTGATCGCGGCTGCAAAACTCACTGCGGCATACGCAACGGCTACCTGCCCCAAGATTTCCGTCATCACCGGCAAAGCGGTTGGCGCGGCTTATATCATGCTTGCGGGCAGAGGTTCAAACGCAGATCTGGTTTACGCTTGGGATACTTCCGTTGTTTCTCCGCTGGATACAAAAGCGGCGGTTGCTTTCCTGTATAATGACAGACTGGCAAACGGCGAAAACAGAGCGGAACTTGAAAAAGAATATGAGGAGAACCTTGCGTCTCCGTTTACAGCGGCAGCCTGCGGAGCGATCGATGATGTTTTCGTTCCGGCGGAAACAAGAGCCAAGATCGTTGCCGCGCTTGATGTGCTCGCAGGCAAGAGGGAGACGACCCTCCCCAGAAAACATTCCGTTAAATAATTAGGAGGATTAAAATATGAAAAGATACACGATCACCGTAAACGGCACAGCTTATGATGTAACAGTTGATGAGGCTGGCAGCGCTCCCGTTGCCGCTCCCGCGGCAGCTCCGGCTCCGGCGGCTGCACCTGCTCCTGCACCCGCGGCGGCTCCCGCTCCGGCAGCAGAGGAAAAACCGGCTCCCGCTCCTGCACCGGCAGGCACACAGGGTGCAGTGGCAGTAGATGCCCCCATGCCCGGCACGATCCTTGATGTAAAAACCTCTGTAGGCGCATCCGTTAACGCAGGCGATGTGCTTTTGATTCTTGAGGCAATGAAGATGGAAAATGAGATCGTTGCGCCGCAGGCAGGCACCGTTGCCTCTGTTAATGTTTCTAAGGGAGACAGTGTTGAGGCAGGTCAGGTCCTGATCACGATGAACTGATCCTTTTGCATTTTGCTTTGAACTTTTCTTTTGCGCACCCGCAAGGCTGCTGCGGTGCGGTCAAGATATAAAATCCGCAGCCGGAAAGGCTATGTGAATCTATGGCAAAAATAGGTGTTACCGAAACCGTTCTCAGAGACGCGCATCAGTCCCTGATTGCCACCCGCATGAGAACGGATGAATTTGAGGGCATCCTGGAAAAAATGGATAAGATCGGCTATCATTCCCTGGAATGCTGGGGCGGCGCAACGTTTGACAGCTGCCTTCGTTTCTTGGATGAGGATCCGTGGGAGAGATTGCGCCTGATCCGCAGAAAATGCCCGAATACAAAACTTCAAATGCTCTTCAGAGGTCAGAATATGCTTGGCTACCGCCATTATGCAGACGACCTTGTTGATTATTTCGTTAAAAAGAGTATAGACAACGGTATTGATATTCTTCGTATTTTTGACGCACTCAATGACGTGCGCAATCTGGAAACGGCGATCAATGCCGCAAAAAAATACGGCGGCCACGTGCAGGCGGCGATCTCCTATACCACCGGCCCCGTGTTTGATATTGAATATTACTGTCATTACGCTAAGCAGCTGGAGGACGCGGGCGCGGATTCCATCTGTATTAAAGATATGGCAGGTCTTTTAACCCCTTACGGCACTTACGATCTTGTAAAATCCCTTAAGGAAACGGTTAAAGTTCCGATCCAGCTCCATTCCCACTATACTTCCGGACTTGCCTCCATGGTTCACCTGAAAGGCATTGAGGCCGGTGTGGATGTGATCGATACCGCGATCAGTCCGCTGGCAATGGGCACTTCGCATCCCGCAACGGAATCCATGGTGGCGGCGCTTCAGGGCACGGAGTATGATACCGGCCTTGACCTGAAAGCGCTGACGGAAATCCGTGATTTCTTTAACCCGCTGCGCGAGAAATATTTGGCAGAGGGTCTGCTCAATCCCAAGGTGCTCGGCGTAGACGCCAACACGCTGCTTTATCAGGTTCCCGGCGGCATGCTCTCTAACCTGATCAGCCAGTTAAAGCAGGCAGGCAAAGAAGATAAATTGGATGAAGTGCTTGCGGAAGTTCCGCGCGTTCGTAAAGACAGCGGTTATCCGCCGCTTGTTACGCCCACTTCCCAGATCGTCGGCACGCAGTCTGTATTCAACGTGATCCTTGGCGAACGCTATAAGATGGTAACGAAAGAATTTAAGGATATGGTTGCCGGTTATTACGGCAAAACGCCCTGTGATATTGATCCTGATTTCAGAAAGAAGATCTGCGGCGACGAAAAGATCATCGATTGCCGCCCGGCAGACCTGCTGAAACCCGAACTGGATACATTCAGGAATGAGATCGCAGAATATTACGAGCAGGAAGAGGATGTCCTTTCCTACGCGCAGTTCGGCGATGTTGCCATCAAATTCTTCCAGAAGAGAAGAGATAAAAAGTACGGGCTGGACGGAAAACATGACGATATGGAAACGAAAGTGCATCCCGTTTGATGTATGATCTCCGTGTGCTCCCGCGTTGCATTGGGGGCACACGTTTTTTTGCCTCCTTTTGGCTTTTTATTCGCTTTTTTGGTTGACGATTCAGCCCTTTGGTGCTATAATCATTTTATAAACTTTTTATAAATTCATGTATGGGGGTACATAAACATGAAAGTTCTTATGATTGGCGGTACAGGACTTCTTGGCTCCGCTGCCGCGCAGATTTTTGTAGACCGTGGAAATGAAATCAAAACACTTGCGCTTCCTCCGCTTCCGGAAGGCGCTCCGCTGCCTAAGGAAATGGAGATCGTTTTCCAAGATGCAAACAAACTTACAGATGATGAAATGATCGAGATGATGAAAGGCTACGATATGTTCGTGTTCGCTACCGGCGTAGACGAAAGAGTAGAATTTCCCGCTCCTGTTTATGATTACTATTATAAATATAACATCGCTCCTCTGGAAAGATATCTGCCTCTTGCTAAAAAGGCCGGCATGAAAGGCGCTGTTGTATGCGGCTCTTATTTTGCTTGGCTCGCAAAAGAGCGCCCGGATATGAAACTTACGGAAAAGCATCCTTATATCAAGAGCCGTATTGAGCAGGAAAAAGTATGTGAAAAGTATTCCGCTCCCGATTTCCAGGTAGGCGTGCTTGAGCTGCCTTATATCTTCGGCACACAGCCGGGCAGAAAGCCGGTTTGGGTTATCCTGATTGAACAGCTCCAGAGATTTGAAAAAATGCCGTTTACCATGTATCCGGCCGGCGGCACTGCTATGCTTACGGTTCGTCAGGTAGGCGAATCCATGGTTGGCGCTGCAGAACAGGCTTATGAGGCCGCTTCCAAGGGCGAGGGCAAGTTCCGCGCTTACGGCATCTCCTGCTACAACTATACTTGGAGAAAATTCCTTAAGATCGTTTACCGCGCTATGGATGGTATTCCGGACAGAAAGATCGTAGATTGCCCGAAGTGTGCGTTCCAGGCTTTCGGTCTTGTTATGCGTAAAGATTACGCCAAGAGAGGCGTGGATTCCGGTATCGACCCGGTTGGTCTTGCAGAGATCATGGGCATGAATCTCTTTATTCCGCTTGACGACTGCAAGGAACTCGGCTGTACCCCAGATGATATCGAAAAAGCGATCTTTGATTCCATCAAACTTTCAAAGGCGGCTTATGAGGGCAAAGCAAAACTCGTTGAAATGAAAGGCGAGTAATCTATTTGTAAAATTATAATCACTGAAAACGGCTGGGATTGTCCCTGCCGTTTTTTTGTGTTAAAATGAGGAAAAGAAAAATAAAAAAATGAAAAAATTTTTAGCTTTTTCGTTTAAAAAGGAATATAGATTATGACAGCGTTTTTAACACTGATTGATTCAGAAGAGGGCAGATCCCGTTTCTGCGCCTTTTACGGAAAATATATCGGCCTTGTTCTTTGGATAGCCAAATCCAAATTAAATCATAATTCTTTTCTTGCAGAAGAGTGCGCGCAGGAAACATTTCTTTATTTTGCCAAAAATTTTTCCAAAGTTGGCGATTTGGATTCTCCCGGAACAAAAGCATTTGTAGGCGTTGTGGCAACGGCTTTTGCCATCAAGTGTTTCCATAAAGAAATTGAAAAAATTTCAGATTCGTGTGTAGATGTAAACGAAAAAGATTACGATCCGCACGAATTGGATGCTTTTGATACTTTGGAACTGAAAAGCGCGGTGGATTCATTGGATGATGAACTGAAAAATCTGATTTATCTAAAATATTTTTTCGGCTTTAAAAATAAAGAAATATCGGATATGACCGGTGCATCCGAATATCTTGTCAGAACCAGGCTCTCACGGGCTTTGAAAACGATTAAAAATCATCTTAAGGAGGATCGGGAATAATGTCTAAATTTGAAGACGCCGTCCGCCGGTCCTGCTTAGAATGGGCATGCGCGTTGCCGGATGGAACTGAATATACGCTTTCTGAAAACAGCGAATCGTATTTTAAAAAACTGATAAAAAGAATGGAGCACGGTTCTTATTACCGCATTTCAAAGAAAACCCTGCGGTTTATACTGATTGCCGCGCTGATCGCAGCGCTGTGCACCGCCGTAACGATCGGCGCAAATATCGGGGAGCAGGATTTTGAGATCATCCCAAACGGCGATATGGCACAGTATAAAGTAATAGAACCGAACAGCCCCATTTTTAAATCTGATCTTGAAGTTCGTTATATCATTCCCGGATTTGAAGTTTCGGAAAAAATGTATGATATGGATAATAATCTTGTTGGTTACGAATATAGTATGCAGGATGATTCCATATCTTATACTGTTGATCGTTCAGATGCCTACAGCTCAGTATATATTGATTCTGAACACGGTTTAGAAACGGTTGAAAGAGATAATATTACATATGTTTGCTATGGAATGGTTGACGGCTTTTCGGCTTTGATCTGGAATTACGGCGGTTATATATATACTGTTAGCGGGAATCTTTCATTGTCAGATGCTTTTGCGGTAGCAGATTCCATAAATCATTGATCAAATATTTGTGCATTTTAACAAAATTATATTTATTGTAAATTTTATTTCACTTTTTTTCTCAATTTAAGCATTTAGTATATGAGGAAGGAGGTGAAACGATGTCAAAATCCATTGTTAAAAATTCGCTATATCTTTTGTTTTGTTCTTTTTACTATTTTCTTTTCTTGCTCCAAATTCTGGTTATGCGTTAGATCAAAGCGAAATACAGTTGCAGTCAATATACATAAACAAAAGCAGTTGTTTTATTTCCATAAGCGGGATAACAGCAAACTGTACTTCTTCTTTGAATACACGCTCTTCAACAAAATTATCTATCAAGATGGAACTGCAAAAGAAAAAGTCCGGCACATATGAAACGATTAAAACATGGTCGGCAAGTAAAACAGGTACATATTTGTCTGTTGCAGAAAAGCGAACGATCAATCTGCTTTCGGATTACCGTCTGAAAACCACGTTTACCGCCGGAACGGAAACCCGGGTTGCTTACGCGTACCCATCTTAAATTAAAGGAGAATGATTATGAAAATTTTAAAACAATCAATCATAGTTTTTTTATGCACATTATTTGTAATAGGCAACTGTTCAACTGTATATGCTGCGGATAAAAATATCGGAGTAAGTCCTAATCCGGAATATATATCTGAAAGTGTGATACAGCCTTACGGAACTTCGGCTCCGAGAAATGTTTGGAATCTGGCATCTAAAGGCAGATATAATTTCAGCGGGCAAGCTAAGTATGATAATCTATATTCTAATTATAAATTAACCGGTGTTTCCAGGGCAAAGATCGCCGTGTACAACTATTCTTCGTCAACACTGACATTAAAAGTAGTAAAAGACGGATTTTTGTATTCAACAGTTTTGTCAACACAGGTAGCGGGTAATACAACAAAAAATCCTGCTGTGTTTTATGTTAATCTGGACGCATCCAAAAATTATATTTTGATTTTTATGTCGCCGTCAAACTTCAGCGGCTATATTGAAAAAGCGTAAAGGATTTGGAGACCTGTAAAATGTTTACTGTTTTATTTCAAGCAGCGGGAAGTGCCGCTTTGTTAGTCATTTTTTATCTTATCTTTAAAGTGCTTTGCTGTGTTTCGTGCGGAATTAAATTTTGTGTTAAGGATGAGATTTTGCCTTGCTTTTTTGCGTTTTATATCGGTGTTTTAATACACATTCTTATAACAGGTAATATGTATTGCACTGTTTTAAATGAAAACGGCGCGTTGTATTTCAATATTTATTTGGGTCACGTTGATTACCGATTGCTGAATCTTGTGCCTTTTAAGACAATCATTCAGCAGCTTGGCGATTTGCTTGGCGGCAATTTTAGTTTTTCTCCTGTTCTGAACCTTATGGGCAACATATTGCTTTTTGCCCCAATGCCTGTTTTTATTAAGTTATGTAATCAAAAAATCGGCAACCTTTTTGCCGTTGTGATTACCTTTTTGTGCATTGTGTTTGCTGAAACCGTTCAATATTTTACAGGCCGGGCAGCTGATATAGATGATGTTATTTTAAATATGCTCGGCGCAGTAATTGCACTTATTCTTTTTGATTTGATCCTGCGCAAGCTGAAAAAGAATCGCAAGTCAAATCAGGCGGAAGATCCCATCTCTTAGGCTCCGAACGCATCCGTTCTGAAAGGGCAGGCAGTGTGGGCACTGTCTGCTTTTTCTTGTAATTTTACAGCAGTTGTGTTATATTTAATAGAAAAGACAGCAATATATTGTTTCTCCGTTTTAACCATTCGGATCACGATTTATGCACAGCGGTTGATGCCGCAAAAGAGAGTTCGTTTATGGATAAAATATTAGAAGAGTTAAAAAAATTTAATTTTACTTCCGCGCCGTCTGTTCCGCAGCGGGATGAATGGCAGGATACGGTAACAGAAGTAAAAAAAATAATAGAAAAAAAGGCAGATAAAACGCTTGTTTCTGCTGAACCGTGCGCGTTTTCGCTGGAAAGCACACAACTGCCCGGCAACAGGTTTTATGCGGATATCAACACCGCGCATTTAGAGTGCTTTTTTCATAAAGGGGATCTGGATTATCTTGTTGTGTTCTTTTCCGGCAGCCGTTCCCGCGGCGGCAAAGATCTTGTGCCTTATCCCACGTTTTCCAGCTGGTCTTGGTATAAAGAGGTCAATGCATCCATACTGTGCATTGATGATCCGATGTATCACACGTTTGAGCAGATCGCGTGCGGCTGGTATTACGGAACAGAAACGGATGATTTTAGGCAGGATACTGCCGAACTGATCAAAAAGATTGCCGATCTTCTCGGCGTTTCACAACGGCATATTCTGCTTTACGGCAGATCAGCCGGGGGCACTGCCGCCGTTGCCGTTTCTGATTTTATAAACGGCTGCTGTGTTTGCGCCGTGAATGCCCAGTTTGATATAGAAAATTATAAGTGGTATGCAAAGCCGTTTGCGGAAATTGCCGGCGTGGATTATTCTTCTGAAGACTATAAAAAAAGAAACGATTTCGCGCGTGTGATCCGGTCCCATCCGTCAAATACGTATCTGCTGATTGAAAATCTGTTTTCGGATATTGACATGGATGCCCAGTTTGCATATTTGAAAAAACATTTTCATGTGGAAACGCAGTACGGCGTCAAATCTTATTCCAATCTGCATTTGTGGCTGTATGCGGCATGGGGCGTGTCTGCCGCTCACAATTCTTTTGATTCTATACCGCTTTTTAAGATCGTTCTGGATATGATCGTTTTGTGTTCAAACGGGGCGGGGGACAGTGCTTTAAATATCTTGGCGTCCTCTGCCAATGATTACTGGTTTGAGCACTATAACCATTTGATTAAAAGAAATAGATATGAAAAGGAGATCCGGCGCTTAAATGAGCAGGTCTCCAAAGCCAATCAAAAAAACACCGCTCTAAAAAAGCAGGCGGCGTCACTGCGTGAAAATCTGTTTTCCAAGTTTTTGCGTTATGGTAAAAAATTTTTAAAAAAAGTGTTTTCCTCTTAAAGATCATGATAAAAATGCGCAAAAAACAAAACGGGCTGAGTTGTTACTCAGTCCGTTGTTTTTAAGAAAATCCGCACATCCGCCGGGGATTGAAGATAACCTGCTCTCTACGCAGGGTGGGTTTCATCCGCACTGTTTTGTGCTCCCAGCTTCCGCATAACGCGGGAGGTCTGCATACCTGCAGCACGAGCCTGAATCCCTTTTAAAAACTTGTTCGGGTTATTTAAACCCCCGGTTGTCGAGATGCACAGACCGTAAACACGGTCATTTGCCTGCCGTATTATTATTGTTCCGTGGGATCGTAATATTCAACGTCGTATTGCTCTTCCACCATTTTCATCAGAATGTCGGAAACTCGGTTGAATTCTTCCTCACTTTCAATCTCTTCCAGATATTCTTCATCGCCGTCGTTGATCACTTTCAGAATGATCACTTCATAGTCGCCGTCAACGATCTCTTCATCGTCGTCTCTGTATTCAGTAATGGCAACATAAACGCCGTCGTCATTTTCATATCTTTCAAGGAGTTCAAACAGGATCTCTTCTCCGTTTTCGTCTGTAACGGAAATGATATCCGGTTCATAAAGGTCTTTTTCGTCTGCCATAGATACAGCTCCTTTCAAGACCCTATTATAATATTTATTGTGCCGTTAGTCAATACCAATATGTTCCTGTTTAAAATTTACAAAAAAATTGAAAAATGTTGAAAAAAACTATTGACAAATGCTAAAAACTATGGTATTCTTTAGATGAACTTAAGAGGTGGCTGGTAAATCGCAGGGTTTCCGCTAAAGCCGCATAAGCATATAACTGATAGCCGGATAAAGGTTTTGATTTATATGCAAAGCAGCCAGGCCGAATGGTACGGTGTGCGTCTTTATGGTAAATATAGACCAAAGGATAACCAAAAGCGAAATATAAGTAACCTATGGGTGTTCGTAAAAGCAAAATGCCGAAGTTGAAAAATATAAACTGTATAAAGTAATGAGAAGGCATTACAAAGGCTCAAAGAGCGGTGAAAGATACAGTTTATAAAATTAAAGGCGAAGCGTTTAACGGGTGAAAGGCGTTAGATGAAATCGCAGACCGGCGGCTAAATTGCAGAGATCAGCCACAAAGTTCAACTGGAGTTTATGAAAAGGAGGTATTTGTCCAATGGATGTAGAACCTGTTCAGACAAACGCCTGCAAAGTGTCCGGGTAAGATAACGGTGATTTGTATCGACAGATTTCTGCCGGAAGAAGTGGCAGAGGCGGATACGGGCTTTATGAAGTTTCTTAAGAAGTTATGGCAGGAAACCCAGTAAAGGGCACACAGGCGTCTAAAAAATTTAATTTCAGGATGATAGATTGAATCATTGCTTTGAATTTGGCTTTGCCTGCAAAAGCCTGAAGAGTTATTCTTCAATAATTTCTTTAAAATATTTTGAAAAGGACTTTAATCCGATGGGCTAACAAATTTGTTATTCAGTTTATAATTTTTAATTAAGAGGTGGTTCCTATGTTAAGGAAATTCATCTGGTCGATTAAATAATTATAAGAGGTAAGTCCAATGTACAGGTAAATTGAATATCAAACGGCTCCCGATGGTAAAACATCGGGAGTTTTTTTGCTTTTCTGTTGAATTTATACAGGATCTTCTTTATAATTAAATTTGCAAAACGGATTTAAGTTTTTTGTAAAGAAGGGCAAAGTTATGCGTAAACTATTTCAAATAAAGGATGCAGATACGGTTGCCGTTGCGCTCTGTGATCTTAAAGCAGGCTATTCGGAAAACGGCGTTACGCTCAAACAGGATGTGCCGTTTGGGCATAAAGTTCTTTTGAAAGATACTCCCGCCGGTCAGGATATTATCAAATACGGCTGCCCAATCGGCTGCGCTAAAGCGGATCTTTTTGCCGGCGATTATGTGCATTCCCATAATATGAGAACCGGTCTCGGCGATGGCCCGGTCTCCTATTTTTATCTTGGCGGTTCCAATGAATATGCGCCTGCGCATTCAGACCTTACTTTTATGGGCTACGAGCGTGCGAACGGAAAGATCGGTATCAGAAATGATATCTGGATCATCCCCACAGTGGGCTGTGTGAATAAACTGTGCGAAAAGCTCAAATACTCCGCTGCGCATCAATATGGCGTGGATGAAAATGAGATCAAAGTCTTTTCGCACCCCTATGGCTGTTCACAGATGGGCGATGATTTGCATGCAACGCAAAAAATCCTTGCGGCGCTGGCTGATCATCCCAATGCTGGCGGCGTTCTGATCGTCTCGTTGGGCTGTGAAAATAACAATCTGGAAGTATTTCAGCCTTTGCTCAGCAATTACGATGAAAATCGTGTTAAGTTTCTGGTTGCGCAGAACGAGGCGGACGAGGTTTCCACGGGTCTCAGCCTGTTAAAAGAACTGATAGAATATAAAAATACCTTTCGCCGGGTTCCGGTTCCGGTGGAAAAACTGAAAGTCGGTCTGAAATGCGGTGGATCGGACGCTTTTTCCGGCATTACGGCAAACGCGCTCTGCGGCCGTGTAACTGATCTGCTTACCGGTTTGGGCGCAACCTGTATTTTAACGGAAACGCCGGAGATGTTCGGTGCGGAAACGTTGCTGATGCAGCGCGCGCAAACTGAGGGTGTGTTTCAAGATATTGTTGGCATGATCAATGGGTTTAAAGATTATTTTACTTCTAAAGGTCAGCCTGTGTATGAAAATCCGTCTCCCGGCAATAAGGCGGGCGGTATTACTACCCTGGAGGAAAAGAGCCTTGGCTGCGTTCAAAAAGGCGGCGGCGCCGTGATCACCAAGGTGCTGGATTACGGAGAAACGGCGGGCGGCGGTGGCCTTCAGCTGTTGACTTCGCCGGGTAATGATATTGTTTCCACAACCGCGCTGACCGCTGCCGGCGCGCATTTGATCCTGTTTACAACCGGGCGCGGAACACCGCTCGGAGCTGGTGTTCCAACCATTAAAATTTCTTCTAATTCCGGTCTTGCGGCGAGGAAACCGGGGTGGATCGATTTTAACGCGGGCGTGCTTTTGCAAGGTTCTGATTTTGATTCTGCAAAAAAGGATCTGTTTGATCTTTTGCTGAAAACGGCGTCCGGCATGCAAACAAAAAATGAAAAAAACGGCGTTTTTGAGTTTGCTGTTTGGAAAGACGGCGTTACTATGTAACGTGCATGTAAGCGCGGGCTTGACAACGGCGCCTGAATTTGTTAATATAATTTCAATATTAAACGGCTATGAAGAAGAGGAGTATTTTTCCGCTTGCTTTCAGAGAGCAGCCGGCAGGTGCAAGGCTGTAAGCAAAGAAAAAGAAGGTAGCTTTTGAGCCGGCGGGGTGAAACCAAGTAACTTCGTCCGTTCTCCGCGTTAAGGAGCAAAGCGGCGCTTTGTGCGCAATTTGAGTGGTACCGCGGAATTATGCTTTCGTCTCATTTTGAGGCGAAGGCTTTTTTATTTATAAATCTCGGCTTTTTGCCGTAACGGAGTTGATCATATGTCTAAAGAACTTGCAAAGCAGTATAACCCTGCGGAAGTAGAAGACCGCACCTATAAATTCTGGTGCGATAACAAATATTTCCATGCAGAGGTGGATCCGTCTAAAAAACCGTATACGATCGTGATTCCGCCCCCGAATATCACGGGGCAGCTTCATATGGGGCATGCGCTGGATAATACACTTCAGGATATCCTGATCCGCTGGCGCAGGATGCAGGGGTATGAAGCATTGTGGCTTCCGGGCACGGATCATGCTTCTATCGCAACAGAGGCAAAGATCGTTGAGGCTATGCGCAAAGAGGGCGTTACCAAAGAAGATATCGGCCGCGACGAATTTTTGAAACGCGCCTGGGCATGGAAAGATCAGTACGGCTCAAGAATCATAGAACAGCTTAAAAAAATGGGCTCTTCCTGTGATTGGGACAGGGAACGTTTCACGATGGACGAAGGCTGTTCCAAAGCCGTTAAGGAAGTCTTTGTAAATCTCTACAATAAAGGTCTGATCTATCAGGGCAAAAGAATGGTAAACTGGTGCCCGCACTGCAAAACCACGATTTCTGACGCGGAAGTGGAGTACGAGGATCAGGCAGGCCATTTCTGGCATTTGCGTTATCCGTTTAAAGATGGCAGCGGCTATGTTGAGCTTGCCACCACAAGGCCTGAGACCATGCTCGGCGATACGGCGGTTGCCGTAAATCCAAATGATGACCGCTATAAGGATATCATCGGCAAAACGCTGATTCTGCCGATCGTGCACAGAGAGATTCCTGTTGTTGCCGATGATTATGTGGACATTGAGTTCGGCACCGGCGTTGTAAAGATCACACCCGCGCATGATCCGAATGACTATGAAGTCGGCCTCCGTCATGATCTGGAGATCATAGATGTTATGACGGATGACGGCCATATTGCCGAGGGCTGGGGCAAATACAGCGGTATGGACCGCTATGAATGCCGCAAAGAGATCGTTAAGGATCTTGAGGCAGAAGGCGCTCTGATTGAAGTGGAGGATTACAATCACAACGTAGGCACCTGCTATCGATGCCACTCTACAATCGAGCCCCGCCTTTCAAAACAGTGGTTCGTAAAAATGGAACCCCTCGCCAAGCCTGCGATCGATGCAGTAAAAGAGGGTAAGGTGAAATTCGTTCCGGAAAGGTTCAATAAAATCTATTATCATTGGATGGAGAATATCAAAGACTGGTGCATCTCCCGTCAGCTCTGGTGGGGTCACAGGATCCCGGCGTATTACTGCGCCGACTGCGGCGAGGTTACCGTTTCCAAAGAGAACGTTACCAAGTGCCCCAAATGTGGCAGCACTCATGTTGAGCAGGATCCGGATACCCTCGATACCTGGTTCAGTTCCGCACTCTGGCCGTTCAGCACACTCGGCTGGCCGGATAAAACGCCCGAACTGGAGTATTTCTATCCTACCAACACGCTGGTAACGGGTTATGATATCATTTTCTTCTGGGTTGCCCGAATGATCTTTTCCGCTCTGGAGCATACCGGTCAGGTTCCGTTTGATACCGTCCTGATTCACGGTCTTGTGCGCGACGCACAGGGCAGAAAAATGAGCAAATCGCTCGGCAACGGTATTGATCCGCTTGAGATCATAGATGAATACGGCGCGGACGCGCTCCGCTTCACCCTGGCAACCGGCAATTCCCCCGGAAATGATATGCGTTTTTCGGATGATAAAGTAAAAGCCTCCCGCAATTTTGCAAACAAGCTGTGGAATGCCGCAAGATTCGTACTGATGTATCTCGGCGAGGGGTATCAGTATCCCGGCCTGCCGGAAAAACTTGCCCTTGAAGATAAGTGGATCATTTCCAAGGTGAATACCCTTGCAAAAGACGTTACCGCTAATCTGGAAAAATTCGAACTCGGCGTTGCCATTCAGAAACTTTATGATTTTATCTGGGATGTTTTCTGCGACTGGTATATTGAGATTTCCAAGATCCGGCTCCAGAGCGGGGAAGACGCGGATACGGCAAAAGCCGTCCTTGTTTATGTGCTTACGGATATTTTAAAACTTCTGCATCCGTTTATGCCGTTCATTACGGAGGAAATCTATCAGGCGATCCCGCATGATACGGAGTCCGTCATGATTTCTAAATGGCCGGAGTACGATGAAAATCTCAATTTCGCGTCAGAAGAGCAGCAGGTTGAAAAGATCATGCAGGCAGTAAGAGCAATCAGAAACCGCAGGGCGGAAATGAATATTCCGCCAAGCAGAAAGGCTGCTGTATTTGTGGAAACAGACGATGCGGATACTTTCCGTTACGGCACGGAGTTTATCAAACGTCTTGCCTATGCGTCTGAGGTTACCGTATCAGGTGCCTTTGAGGATCTCGGCAATATTGTAACCGTGATTACGGATAGTGCCAAGATCTTTATCCCAATGGGCGAACTGGTGGATTTTGAGGCGGAAAGAAAACGCCTTCAAAAGGAACTTGCTGCCGCGCAGGATAAACTTGATTTTATCAATAAAAAACTTTCAAATCCGGGATTCGTCAATAAAGCGCCGGAAAAAGTTGTGAATCAGAATCGCGAGGATGCCGAAAAACTTGAAGAAAAGATCGCCGGCATTCAAGATTCGTTGGATTCCCTTGGGAAGTGATATCGTGAATTACGAAACGGCAATAGAAACTATGCAAAAAAAACAAAGCCTCGGCATGAAGCCGGGGCTTTCAAACATAAGCGCACTGTTGTCCAAAATGGCCAATCCGCAGGAAAAACTCCGGATCATCCATATTGCAGGAACAAACGGCAAAGGCACGGTGGCAGCTCTCATTTCCAATGCACTTTCAGACTGCGGCTTAAAAACCGGACTTTTCACCTCACCCTGGGTCGTGGATTACAGGGAACAGATCCAAATCAACGGTTCATTTATTCCTAAAGATCGGTTTGCGGCATATGTGGAGCGTTATGCCGGGGAGCCGGTTACGGAATTTGAACTGCTGACGGCAATTATGTATCAGTATTTTGCCGATGAACAGGTGGATTACGCAGTCGTGGAGTGCGGCATGGGCGGCGCACTGGATGCCACGAACGCCTTTTCCCGCCCTGAACTTGCCGTCATCACTTCCGTGTCCATGGATCACACCGCGTTTCTCGGCAATACGGTCAAAGAGATCGCAGCGCAAAAGGCAGGTATCATTAAGGAAAACTGTGTGTGCGTTCTTTATCCGAATCCGCACTGCGAAGACGTGTTTGCGCAAAGATGCAAAGAAACGAACAGCCGGTTGATCCGCGTTCCGCAGCAGAATGATTTCAAAAAGAATAATCTGGCGGTTGCAAAAGAGTGCGTGGCATATCTTCACCAGTGTGCGCGTCTGGAATACCCGTCTCTGCCTGCAAGGCAGGAGATGTTCGGCGGCGTTATGCTGGACGGCGCTCATAACGAGAACGGTGCCCGTGCCCTGCTTGATCATTTACCGTTTGAAAATATTGCTGCCGTGATTTCTATGATGGCGGATAAGGATTGCAACGCTTATCTCAAAATCATTGCGCCGCGCTGCCGCAGAATCATCACAACAGAAACCTCCAATCCGCGCACGCTTCCGGCAGAAAATCTTGCCGCGATCGCCGGAAGATACTGCAATTCCGTAACGTGTGAAAAAAATCCGCACCGGGCGCTTGAACTTGCAAAACAGGAAAATATGTTTGTTCTTGTCTGCGGCTCCTTTTTCCTTGCAAGAGATCTCAGAAAAGATTTGATCTAATTTCATATTTCGATAAATTATTCAGATCCGCTTTGGTATATTTACTAAAGCGGATCTTTTTTATGGAGTGAAAAATATGAATGTAACGATTGAATCAAGCGGAAATCTTATGATCGCATATCTGATCGGAGAACTGGATCACCACAGCGCCGGAGAGATCCGGGTCAAGATAGACGCCGCCGTCAGCTGCAAAAAGCCGAACCATCTTATTCTTGATTTTAAAAATGTTTCTTTTATGGATTCCAGCGGCATCGGTCTTGTTATGGGCAGATACCGTATGATGCAGAATCATCACGGCAGTGTGGAGATCAGAAATGTAACGCCGCAAACGAAAAAAATTATGGAGCTTGCAGGCCTAGGCAGAATCGCTATTATAAATGAAATTAAAGAAAATAAAGGAGAATAAAAATGCAAAATGAATTCAGACTTACTGTCAGCAGCAAAAGCGTAAACGAAGGGTTTGCCCGCGTGGTCGTTTCGGCGTTTGTTTCGCCGCTGGATCCAACTCTGGAAGAACTTGCCGACCTGAAAACAGCCGTTTCCGAAGCCGTCACCAACTGCATCGTGCACGGCTATAGGGATAAATACGGCAAGATATACATAACCGGCAGAATTGAAGAATCAACCGTGAAAATTATTATCCGAGACAAGGGTTGCGGCATAGATGATATACAGCAGGCAATGACGCCGCTTTTCACTACCGGCGAGGGGGAAAGGGCTGGCCTTGGCTTTACCGTTATGGAAAGTTTTTGCGATAAAGTTACTGTCCGTTCCAAACTGGGCGGCGGCACAAGCGTTACTCTTGTTAAAAAAATAGAGGGAAAAAGTAAATGGTGAAAGATTCCCGCAATCAGATGATAGAGGATAATATCGGCCTCGTGCATTCTATCGCCAAGCGTTTTGTCGGCAGGGGCGTGGACTATGAAGATTTGTTTCAAACAGGCTGTATCGGTCTGATCAAAGCCGTTGATCATTTTGATGAAAGTAAAGGCTTTCGTTTTTCCACCTATGCCGTTCCCGTCATTATGGGGGAGATCAAACGCATCTTCCGTGACGGCGGCGCCATTAAAGTCAGCCGCGCGCTCAAGGAAAAATCCATGAAGGCACAGCTCCTTCGGGAGCGTTTTTCAAAAAAAGAACTCCGCGAGCCAACTGTCAGCGAGCTTGCCGATATGCTCGGCTGTGATGTGGATGAAACTGTGGAGATACTCAATGTGATCAATCCCATGCTTTCGCTCAATTCGTTCGGCGAGGATGCCAGCGAAAATCTGGACGTGCCGTTTGATAATCGGGAAGAGATCTTTGATAAGATCTCGCTTTCACAGGTCATGGAAAAATTGCCGGCGGAAGAACGATTCATCATTGATTCCCGCTATTTTCAGGGAAAAACGCAAAGTGAAACAGCGCAGAAACTCGGCGTTTCACAGGTTCAGATCTCCAGAAAGGAAAAGGAGATCTTAAAAAAACTGAGAATTATGTTGAAATAAACCCGGCATGCATTTGCAGACTGCCGGGTTAAAATTTGCGCGTTATTAAAGATTGTTAAGGTCATATGGCGTTTTTTGATAAACAAAGTAGTTCAGCCAGTTTGAAAAAATCAGGTTCCCTGCGCTCTTCCAGTTCATTTTCGGCACAAGATTAATGTCGTCGTTCGGAAAATAGTTAACCGGCTTTTTGATCGGCAGGCCTTTCTCAAGATCCCGGAAGTATTCCTTGGCAAGCGTATCCCGGTCATATTCACTGTGCCCGGTTATAAAGAAATTGCGGCAGTCCATGTCGGAAATAATGTGCACGCCTGCTTCCTCACTGTATGAAATGATTTGTAAATCCTTAACTTTCGCAATGTCTGATGTGCGCAGTTCCCATTCACGGGAGTGCGGCACATAAAAAACATCATCCATTCCCCTCATAAGCGGATGCGTAACGTCCAGGCTGAAGTGCGGGTAAACACCAAATCGCTTCTCCGGCAGCACTTTCGGCTCAATTCCGTATTTGTAATAAAGCGCGGCAAACGCGCCCCAGCAAAGATACATTGTGGAATAAACATTTGTTTTTGTCCACGCAAAGATCTCGCAAAGTTCATCCCAAAAATCAACATCTTCAAATTTAAGATCCGCAAGCGGTGCGCCGGTGATGATCATGCCGTCATAGCGGTTGTGCTTGATCTCATCAAACGTTTTATAGAATTTCAGCATGTGCTCCATCGGCGTATTCTTGGAAACATGGGTGGATGCCTGTAATAACTCAACATTGATCTGGAGCGGCGAGTTGGATAAAAGCCTCAGCAGCTGCGTTTCGGTAACGATCTTCGTCGGCATCAGATTCAGTATGATAATATCCAGTGGGCGTATATCCTGCGTATCCGCGCGCCGGTTGCTCATAACAAACACGTTTTCCAGTTCAAGGCTCTGCTTTGCCGGCAGTTCTTCATCAATTCTGATTGGCATTTTATCACCCCTTTAATATAATGTAATACTATATAAATATATCCTGTTTGCAGGTAAAATCAATTATAGCAAATAAAAAATACAAATGCAACCGCAAATTTTTGTATAAAAAGACGAATCCGAAAAAAATCTGAATTTTCGTAAAAAAAGTTGTTGACAATCGCATTACGGTGTGGTATGATTATCAAGCGCTCAGGAAAGCGAGCGCAAAAGGACCTTGAAAATTGAACAACGACGAAAGAAAAGGAACCCGAGATTCGAGAGAGTAAAAGTACTCAAGTAATAAAAGGAACGCAGAGTTCGCGAGCGAAGAGCTTGAAGGATTAGATTGGTACGGTCTTTAAAGAGACTGATATTGATACAATAGTTTTAAGAGTTTGATCCTGGCTCAGGACGAACGCTGGCGGCGTGCTTAACACATGCAAGTCGAACGAAGCTTGATGATTGATTTCTTCGGAAAGAAATTTGATATGACTGAGTGGCGGACGGGTGAGTAACGCGTGAGCAACCTGCCCTTCAGAGGGGGATAGCGTCTGGAAACGGACGGTAATACCGCATAACGTACAAAGGCCGCATGACCATTGTACCAAAACTGAGGTGCTGAAGGATGGGCTCGCGTTGGATTAGATAGTTGGTGGGGTAACGGCCTACCAAGTCGACGATCCATAGCCGGACTGAGAGGTTGAACGGCCACATTGGGACTGAGACACGGCCCAGACTCCTACGGGAGGCAGCAGTGGGGAATATTGCACAATGGGGGAAACCCTGATGCAGCAACGCCGCGTGAAGGAAGACGGTTTTCGGATTGTAAACTTCTGTTCTTAGTGAAGATAGTGACGGTAGCTAAGGAGCAAGCCACGGCTAACTACGTGCCAGCAGCCGCGGTAATACGTAGGTGGCAAGCGTTGTCCGGAATTACTGGGTGTAAAGGGAGCGCAGGCGGGGAGCCAAGTCAGCTGTGAAAACTACAGGCTTAACTTGTAGACTGCAGTTGAAACTGGTTTTCTTGAGTGAAGTAGAGGTTGGCGGAATTCCGAGTGTAGCGGTGAAATGCGTAGATATTCGGAGGAACACCGGTGGCGAAGGCGGCCAACTGGGCTTTAACTGACGCTGAGGCTCGAAAGTGTGGGGAGCAAACAGGATTAGATACCCTGGTAGTCCACACTGTAAACGATGATTACTAGGTGTTGGAGGATTGACCCCTTCAGTGCCGCAGTTAACACAATAAGTAATCCACCTGGGGAGTACGACCGCAAGGTTGAAACTCAAAGGAATTGACGGGGGCCCGCACAAGCAGTGGATTATGTGGTTTAATTCGAAGCAACGCGAAGAACCTTACCAGGGCTTGACATCCAACTAACGAAGCAGAGATGCATTAGGTGCCCTTCGGGGAAAGTTGAGACAGGTGGTGCATGGTTGTCGTCAGCTCGTGTCGTGAGATGTTGGGTTAAGTC